>Ga0310834_100014_pt1 | contig 659613 bp, 556 predicted proteins | sample SM_ome_2_FD_201314 | JGI IMG/M metagenome (GOLD analysis project Ga0310834, IMG submission 201314) | Sorghum-adapted microbial communities enriched on stacked mutant (SM) sorghum from Joint BioEnergy Institute, Emeryville, California... ... | reverse complement strand
GAGGGCCAAAAACTACACATCGGCTAACAGGCACGCTGTTGAGTTCTCAAGAATCAAACCCACACCCCCAGGCAACCACCACACACAGCAGCCACCCAGAAGCAGGGCCAACCACCAACACTACCCAGCCCACCCAACCACGTCAATCAGCCACCGAGCTGGTTGACACGGTTGCAGTGGAGCTTCGTCCCGACGCTTGACGCAAGCCAGCCAGATCGGCTGATCACGTCGGGATTCGTCCGCCGGCCGCCTCGCGGCGTCCCGCATCGGACGGCTTCAACCATACCGGACCCGTTCCAGTCCGGACGAACCGGGGGTGGGTCCGGCTCCCGCCCCCGCCCCATGAGGGCGGAGTCACCCGCACACCACGGAGGCGGGGCCGCCGCGGTCGGTGGCGCCGTGCGCCCGCCGCCCGAGGCGACTTGGAACCATACGCACGGCGCCTGCCGGAGTCAAGCCCGCGCGGCTGGTGGGCCCCGCGTCCGTGGCGCCCGGCACCGAAGGCGTCCTCAGGACCGTCATCGGCACCGTCGTGACGGCGCCGTCTCGAGGGACGCCGACGGGCGCCGCCTCGGCCCCGCGACAGCCCTCGCCCCCGAGGGTCTCCGCCCTCCCCTGACGGGCTCGCTTCCCGCTCAGACGATCTCGACACCGGCCACGTGTCGGCGCCCGCGACGCAGGACGAGGAAGCGGTTGTGGAGCAGGTCAGCCGACGTCGGCACCGCCTCGACATCGGTGACCCGGACGTTGTTGAGGCTGATCCCACCCTCCTGGATGGCCCGCCGGGCAGCCGACTTGCTCGGCGTCAGCCCCACGCTCGTCAGCAGGTCCACCACGGGAGGCAACCCGTCACCGGCAGGCACCTGGATGTGGGGCGCCTCGTGCAGCGCGGCGGCGAGCGTGCGCTCGTCGATGTCCCGCAGCTCGGCGCGGCCGAACAACGCCCGCGACGCCGCTACCACCCGCGCGCACTCGTCCGCGCCGTGGACCAGCGTGGTGAGCTCCTCCGCGAGCGCCCGCTGCGCCTCGCGGGCAGCGGGTCGCTCGGCCGTCGCCTTCTCCAGCTCCTCGATCTCTTCCCGGGAGCGGAAGCTGAACGCGCGGAGGTAGGTGCCCACGTCCGCGTCCGGGACGTTGTACAGGTACTGGTAGAAGGCGTACGGCGAGGTCAGCTCGGCCGACAAGTACACCGCGCCGCCCTCGGTCTTCCCCAGTTTGCGCCCCTCGGCGTCGGTCAGCAGAGGGGTGGCCAGACCGTGCACCGTCGCACCCGTGACCCGACGGATGAGCTCGATGCCACCGGTGATGTTGCCCCACTGGTCGGAGCCGCCGATCTGGAGCACACAGCCGTACCGGCGGTAGAGCTCGAGGTAGTCGTAGGCCTGCAGGATCTGGTAGCTGAACTCGGTGTAACCGATACCGATCTCGGAGTTCAGCCGGGCGCTGACCGCCTCCTTCTGGATCATCTTGTTGACCCGGAAGTGCCGCCCGATGTCACGCAGGAACTCCAACGCGCTGAGCGGCGCGGTCCAGTCCAGGTTGTTGACGACGATCGCGCTGTTCTTCCCCTCGAACGACACGAAGGGGCGGACCTGCTCCTTGATCTTCTCGACCCAGCCCGCCACCACCTCGGGGTCGCGCAACGTGCGCTCGGCGTCCGGCTTCGGATCGCCGATGAGCCCGGTCGAACCACCCACCAGGATGATGGGCCGGTGGCCGGCGAGCTGGAGCCGGCGTGCGGTCACCAAGAGCACGAGGTTGCCGAGCTGCAGACTCGGGGCGGACGGGTCGAACCCGGCGTAATAGGTGATCGATCCGGAGCTGAGCGCGGATCGGAGGGCGGCCTCGTCCGTGGAGTGGGCGACCATGCCCCGCCAGTGCAACTCGTCCAGGATGTCGATCACCACAGGTTCCTTCCCATGACATCGGCGGCCGACCGGGACAGTCCAGCCGGTCAGCCAGCGGATCCTTCCCCAAGAGTGCCCGAGCCGCCATCGGATCTCGAAACCGGACCAGCCTCGGTCGAGGAGGCCGTCCTCGAGGAAGCCCGTCGTCGTGGGGTGTACGGCCGGTAGGGCGAGACGGTTGGCTCGCCGTCGATCCAGAATCGCCACGGCCGATCCGCGCCATTGGCGAGTCCTACCCGCGGCCCGCGCATGATGCGGGAGCGAGGTGGCCGCGTCCCAAGCCGCAGCCGCAGAGGAGACGCGGGATCACACGCGTCGAGCCCGTTGCAGCTTCGGTCGGCGGCGAGCGCCTGGGCCAGCCGGGCCGGTCCGCGGGCGAGGTCACGCAGCGACCGAGCGGTGGGACGACGAGCCCGGGCGAGCTCCACGCCAGCGATGACTTCGCCGGCGCGCAGGAGCACCGCACTCGCTCGGCCTTCGACCCCACAGACGAGGTTCATGCACCAGTGCATGCCGTAGGTGAAGTAGACGTAGACGTGCCCCGGTGGGCCGAACATGACCTCGTTCCGAGGCGTCCGTCCCCGGTAGGCGTGGGAGCCGGGGTCGTTCTCGCCGTCATACGCCTCGACCTCGGTGAGGCGGACGGCGACGATTCCCTCCGGCGTCTCGCGTTCGATGATCTGACCGAGCAGGAGCGGCGCGGCCTCGAGCACCGGCCGGTCGAGGAGCTCCCGAGGGTCGGTCATCGCGCGCTGGCCCACTCCTGGTCCTCCCGGACTCGCTCGCGGAGGGCCCGCAGCTGCTCCCGGACCCGCTCCGGCGCGGTGCCGCCCAGCGCTGACCGCGAGGCTAGGGCTCCCGAGACCGAGAGCACGGCGCGTACCTCCGGAGAGAGGTGCGGGGAGATCGCCCGAAGGTCATCGTCCGAGAGCTCGGCAAGGTCGATCCCGCGCTTCTCGCACTCCTGGACGCAGACGCCGGCGATCTCGTGCGCCTCGCGGAACGGCACCCCCCGCCGGACGAGCCACTCCGCGACGTCGGTCGCGAGGGCGAAGCCCAACGGTGCGGCGGCCGCCATGCGCTCGACGTCGAAGGTGCTGGTCGCCACCATCCCTGTCAAGGCGGGCAGGACGAGGCGGAGCTGTTCGACCGCGTCGAAGACAGGCTCCTTGTCTTCCTGCAGATCGCGGTTGTAGGCGAACGGCAGTCCTTTCAACGTGGCGAGCAGACCCGTCAAGTGCCCGATGAGCCGCCCCGCCTTGCCGCGCACCAACTCCGCCACGTCGGGGTTCTTCTTCTGCGGCATGATCGAGGAGCCGGTGGCGTAGGCGTCATCCAGCCGCACCCAGCCGAACTCCGTCGACGCCCACAGGCAGTACTCCTCCCCCAGCCGGGACAGGTGCACGCCGAGCATCGCCGCGCAGAACAGGAACTCGGCCACGAAGTCCCGGTCGGACACCGCATCGATCGAGTTGGCCGCGGCCCGGTCGAACCCGAGCTCCACGGCCACCGCCTCCGGGTCGAGCGGCAGCGACGACCCCGCCAGCGCTCCGGCGCCGAGCGGCGAGACGGCGGCGCGGGCGTCCCAGTCGCGGAACCGGTCGAGGTCACGGGCCAGGGCGTGGACGTGCTTGGCCAGCTCGTGGCCGAACGACACCGGCTGGGCGTGCTGGAGGTGGGTGAACCCCGGCGCCGGGGTGTCGACGTGGCGTTCGGCTTGGTCGAGCAACGCCAGCTGCAACGCGACGACGTCGGCGGCGATCCCGCGGGCTTGGTCGCGCAGGTAAAGACGGAAGTCGGTGGCCACCTGGTCGTTGCGGCTACGGCCGGCGCGCAGCTTGCCACCGAGCGGGCCGAGCCTGGCCAGCAGCTCACGCTCGACGGCGGTGTGGACGTCCTCGTCCTCCGGCGCGGGCACGACCTCGCCCGCGACGACCGCCCGCGCGAGCTCCTCCAGGGCCTGCTCGACGCGGGCCAGCTCGTCGTCGGTGAGCAGACCGGCGCGGTGGAGCACCCGCGCGTGCGCGCCGGTCTGCCTGATGTCGTACGGCGCCAATCGCCAGTCGAACTGCACTGACCTCGACAACGCCGCCACGGCCTCAGCCGGGCCGCTGGCGAAGCGACCACCCCACAGGCGGGTCGCCGGCTGCTGCTCGTCGCTCACCCTGGTCCTTCCGTCGCGTCGACCACTGTCGTCCGGCTGCGCCGTTCCCTCGCCCGCGCCAAGGGTCAGGCCCGCAGGTCACGCTTGGCGGCGATCTTGCTGGGCAAGCCCCACAGCTCGACGAAGCCACGCGCCAGGGACTGGTCGAACGCGTCGCCCTCGTCGTACGTGGCGAGGTTGAAGTCGTACAGCGACGACTCCGACCGCCGGCCGGTCACCACCGCACGGCCGCCGTGCAGCACCATCCGGATATCGCCCGTGACGTGCTCCTGCGAGGTGGTGATGAAGCTGTCGAGCGCCCGCTTGAGCGGCGAGTACCACAAGCCGTCGTAGACCAGCTCGGCCCAGCGCTGCTCGACCTGCCGCTTGAAGCGCGCGAGGTCCCGCTCCACCGTGACGTTCTCCAGCTCCTGGTGCGCCGTGATCAGCGCGATCGCCCCCGGAGCCTCGTAGACTTCCCGGCTCTTGATGCCGACCAGCCGGTCCTCGACCATGTCGAGCCGACCGACTCCCTGCGCTCCGGCGCGCCGGTTGAGCTGCTGGATGGCCTGGAGCGGAGTGACCGGGTGGCCGTCGATCTTGACCGGGCGGCCACGTTCGAACGTCACGATCACCTCGTCCGGCTCCCGCGGGACGCTCGGATCCTGCGTGTAGGAGTAGATCTCCTCGGTCGGCGCGTTCCACAAGTCCTCGAGGAAGCCGGTCTCGATCGCGCGACCCCACACGTTCTGGTCGATGGAGAACGGCGACTTCTTCGTGACGTCGATCGGCAGGCCGTGCTCCTCGGCGTAGGCGATCGCCTTCTCCCTCGTCCAGGCGAAGTCACGGACGGGCGCGAGCACCTTCAAGTCGGGGGCCAACGCGCCGACGCCCACCTCGAAGCGCACCTGGTCGTTGCCCTTGCCCGTGCAGCCGTGCGCCACGACGCTCGCGCCGTGCTCCTTCGCGGTGGCCACGAGGTGCTTGACGATCAGCGGCCGGGACAGCGCCGACACGAGGGGGTAGCGATCCATGTAGAGGGCGTTGGCCGCGAGGGCGGGCATGCAGTAGTCCTCGGCGAACTCGTCCTTGGCGTCGACGACGACCGCCTCGACGGCACCGCAGGCCAGCGCCCGCTTGCGGATCGTCTCGAGATCCTCACCACCCTGGCCGACGTCGACCGCGCAGGCGATCACCTCTGCTCCGGTCTGGTCGGCGATCCAGCCGATGGCCACGGAGGTGTCGAGACCTCCCGAATAGGCGAGCACCACGCGCTCGGTCATGGTTGTGACTCCTTCGTACGTCGGTCAGGCGGTAGGGCTGTCGGTGCTGGGTTCGTTAGCGCTGGAATCGTGCGGGCTGCCGGATTCGTTGGGGGCGGCCTCGTCAGGGGCGGACGTGTCGTCGCCGGTTGCTGGCGAGCGCCCAGCTCGCGCGGTTCGCGGCTCCGGGGTGTCGGCCAGCCGCGTCTTGGGTCGGTTCCGGCGAGCCAGGCTGAGCAGCTGGTCGGCCACCGCGTCGCCGCCGGCGGGGTCCCGGGCCACGACCAACACGGTGTCGTCCCCGGCCACGGTACCGAGAACGTCGGCCAGCTCGGCGTGGTCGAGGGCCGAGGCGAAGAACTGCGCCGCCCCCGGTGGGGTGCGGACCACGACGAGGTTCGCCGACGCCACGGCCGACACCAGCAGCTCGCCGCACACCTTTGCGAGCCGGCTCTCCACGGCGGTCGGCTCGTGGGGCACCGCGCGTGGGGTGCGGTCGCCACCCTCGCCCGGCAGCGCGTAGACCAGGACACCCTCGGCGTTGCGGACCCGCACGGCGCCCAGCTCGTCGAGGTCGCGGGACAACGTCGCCTGGGTCACCGCGATGCCCGCCTCGGCGAGCCGCTCCGCCAGCTCGGACTGGCTGCGCACGGCGTGCCGCGACAGGACCTCGACGATGTACTGCTGACGGGCCGTCTTGGTGGCCGGCAGCCGCGGTCCCGCCTGACCACGTGTCATCGCCTGCCCACGTGTCATGGTCGGGTCACCTCCGCCTCGGACTGCTCCAGCAGCCAAGTCAGCAGAGCCTTCTGGGCGTGCAAGCGGTTCTCCGCCTCGTCCCAGACGACGCTGCGCGGGCCGTCGATCACCTCGGCGGCGATCTCCTTGCCTCGGTACGCGGGAAGGCAGTGCAACACGATCGCGTCGGAGTCCGCCTCCGCCAGCATCTCCTCGGTCACCGCGTAGGGGACGAACCGTTGCTCCCGCTCGCTGGCCTCGTCCTCCAGTCCCATCGACACCCACGTGTCGGTCGAGACCACGTCGGCGTCGGCGACCGCCCGGTGGGGATCGCGCAGCACCTCGATCGAGCCGCCTGTCGTCGCGGCGATCTCCGTCGCCCGCGCGACCACGGCGGGATCCGGGTCATAGCCCTCGGGCGTCCCGATCCGCACGTGCATGCCCGCGAGCGCTCCGCCCAGCAGGTAGGAGTGCGCCATGTTGTTGGCGCCGTCGCCGAGGTAGCAGAAGCGCAGACCCGCGAGGCGACCCTTGTGCTCCCGGATCGTCTGCAGGTCGGCCAGCACCTGGCAGGGGTGGAACTGATCGGTCAGCGCGTTGACCACGGGAACACCCGCGTGCGCCGCCATCTCCTCGATCCGCTCCTGGCCGTAGGTCCGCCACACGATCGCGGCGACCTGCCGTCCGAGCACGCGCGCGGTGTCGGCGATCGACTCCCGCACCCCCACCTGGGCGAGCCTGGCGTCGACGACCATCGGGTGCCCACCCAGCTCGGCGATCCCCACCGCGAACGACGTCTGCGTCCGCAAGGTCGGCTTGTCGAACAGGATCGCCACGACTCGGGGACCCTCCAGCGGGCGCGCGGCGAAGCGGTCCTTCTTCAGCTGATCCGCCAGGTTGAGGATCCGCGCCTGCTCCTCGGGAGTCAGGTCGTCATCACGCAGGAAGTGCCGGACCATCAGGACTCCTTCACCAGTGCGCCGTCGAGAATGGCGGGCAGGGCTTCCACGAGGCGCCGCACCTCGTCGGCTGTGACGATGAGCGGAGGAGCGAGCCGGACGGCGTCCGGTTGCACGGCGTTGACGAGGAAACCGGCGTCCTTCGCGGCGGCCTGCACTCGCGCGGCCACCGGCTGGGTGAGCTGCACGGCTCGCCACAGGCCGACGCCGCGGACTCCCGCGAGGAGAGGGTGCTGGACCGCGGCGATCCCGTCGGCGAGCTGCTCCCCGACCTTCGTCACATGCGCGAGCAAGTCCTCCTTGTCGATGGTGTCGAGGACGGCGAGAGCGGCAGCGCAGGCGACGGGGTTGCCGCCGAACGTGGAGCCGTGGTCGCCGGTCCCGAAGACCTGACCGAACCTCCCGAGCCCGACGCACGCGCCGATCGGTAGGCCGCCGCCAAGGCCTTTGGCGAGGGTGAGGACGTCGGGGACCACGCCCTCTCGTTGGTGCGCGAACCACGCACCCGTGCGTCCGATCCCGCTTTGCACCTCGTCCAGGACCAGCACCGCGCCCGTGGCGTCGCAGACCTCCCTTGCCGCGGCGAGGTAGCCAGGTGGCGGCGGCACGACGCCCGCCTCCCCTTGGACGGGCTCGAGGAACACGGCCGCGCAGGTGTCGGTCACCGCGTCGCGCAGGGCGGCGACGTCACCGTATGGCACGAAGCGCACGTCGATCCCGAACGGCCCGAACGGCTCGCGGATCGCCGCCTTCCCGGTGAGCGCCAGCGCCCCCATCGTGCGGCCGTGGAAGCCGTGCTCGGCGGCGACCACGTAGGTTGCTCCCCTGCTCGCGGCGTGTCGGCGGACCAGCTTGAGCGCCGCTTCGTTCGCCTCCGTCCCGCTGTTGGTGAAGAAGACCCGGCCGTCGTGGCCAAGCAGGTCGAGGAGCCTCTCCGCGAGCAGGACCTCCGGCTGGTGGATGAACAGGTTCGAGGTGTGGGCGATCGTCGCCACCTGCTCCGAGACCGCCCGGACCACCGCGGGATGGGCGTGCCCGAGCGAGGACACCGCGATCCCGGCGATGAAGTCGAGGTAGGCGTTGCCGTCGACGTCCCACACGGTGCAGCCCTCGCCGCGGGCCAAGGCCACCGGTGGAACGTCGTAGGTCGGCATGAGCGCCCGGGTGAACCGGTCGGCCCACTTGTCGTACTGCGGCCACAGGCTCACGAGTTCTCCTTTTCCGCTTCCTGCCGCGCGGGCAGCACCATCGTGCCGATACCAGCGTCGGTGAAGATCTCCAGCAGCAGTGAGTGCGCCACTCGCCCGTCGATCACGTGCGCTTGCGGGACGCCGCCATCCACCGCCCGCAGGCACGCCTCCATCTTGGGCACCATGCCGGAGCTCAGCGTCGGGAGCATCTCACGCAGCTCGTCCGCGGTGAGCGAGCTGATCACCTCGGTGCTGTTCGGCCAGTCGCGGTAGAGCCCTTCGACATCGGTGAGGATGACGAGCTTGCGCGCGCCGAGCGCGACGGCGAGCGCGGCCGCCGCGGTGTCCGCGTTGACGTTGTGCACTAGACCCTCGGCGTCCGGCGCGACACTCGACACCACGGGAATGCGGCCAGCGTCGATGAGGTCGCGCACAGCCTCCGGCCGTACCGACACCACGTCGCCGACCAAGCCGATGTCGACCGGGGTTCCCTCGACCGTCGCGGTTCGACGCTCGGCCGTGAACAGCCCCGCGTCCTCGCCGGAGAGCCCGACCGCGAAAGGTCCGTGCGAGTTGACGAGACCGACGAGCTCCCGTCCGACCTGGCCGACCAGCACCATCCGGACGACCTCCATCGCCTCGGGTGTCGTCACCCGCAAGCCGCCACGGAACTCGGTCGGGATGCCGAGGCGGGAGAGCATCTCGTTGATCTGGGGACCGCCTCCGTGCACGACGACCGGGCGCAGACCCGCGTACCGCAAGAAGACGATGTCCTCGGCGAACGCGCGCTGGAGCTCCTTGTCGGTCATCGCGTTGCCGCCGTACTTGATGACCACGATCGCGTTGTGGAAGCGCTCCAGCCACGGCAGCGCCTCGATGAGGGTGGCGGCCTTCTCCTGCGCGACCGCGTGGTCTGGTCTGTTCACGGTGCTCATGGATCGGACGCTTTCGGCTCAGGTCGAGTAGGCGGAGTTCTCGTGGACGTAGGCGTGCGTGAGGTCGTTGGTCCAGATGGTCGCCGAGCTCTCTCCCGCCTTGAGGTCGACCGTCACGGTCACCTTGCGGTCGGAGAGGTCGACCCGTTCGCGAGGCTCCGCCTCGCCACTGCCGCCGTCGCGGCAGACCCACACGCCGTTGAACGCCACGTCGAGAGTGGTCGGGTCGAAGGCGGCCTTCGTGGTGCCGACCGCGGCCAGGATGCGTCCCCAGTTGGGGTCCTTGCCGAAGACGGCGGTCTTGAACAGGTTGCTGCGCGCGATCGCGCGACCGACCTCGACCGCGTCGTCCTCACTGGCCGCGTGGATGACCTCGATCGCGATGTCGTGCTCGGAGCCCTCGGCGTCGGCGAGAAGCTGCTGGGCGAGATCGTGGCAGACCTGGCGGACGGCGGCGGCGAAATCCTCCGTTGACGGTGTGACCCCGGACGCCCCGCTGGCCATCAGCACCACCGTGTCGTTGGTGGACATGCACCCGTCGGAGTCCAGCCGGTCGAAGGTGACCCTCGTCGCGGCGCGCAGCGCCTGGTCGGCGGTCTCGTGGTCGACCGCCGCGTCGGTGGTGAGCACCACGAGCATCGTCGCGAGCGCGGGGGCGAGCATGCCGGCACCCTTGGCCATGCCGCCCACGGACCAGCCGTCGCCCACGTAGGCCGCTTGCTTCGACCGGGTGTCGGTGGTCATGATCGCGGTCGCCGCGAGGTCTCCGCCGTCAGGCGACAGCTGGTCGACCGCCTTCGCCACACCGGCGAGCACCGCGTCACGCGGGAGCTGCTCGCCGATCAACCCGGTCGAGCAGACCACGACGTCGATGGCGCCGATCCCGAGCTTGGTGGCGACCTCCTCAGCGGTCGCGTGCGTGGTCTGGAATCCCTCGGGACCGGTGTAGCAGTTGGCGCCGCCGGAGTTGAGCACGACCGCGCGCGCCCGGCCGTCAGCGCAGACCCGCTCGCTCCACAGGACGGGGTTCGCCTTGCACCGGTTGGTGGTGAAGACCGCCGCGGCGACGTCGCTCGGGCCGTCGTTGACGACCAAGGCGAGGTCGAGCTGACCGTCGGACTTCAGGCCCGCGGCGACACCCGTGGCGCGGAAGCCCTTCGGAGTCGTGACACTCACGATCTCTCCCCTGCGAGGTGGTCGGGACGTGGGAGGCGCCAGGCGCCAGGTGGACGATGGGACAGCGCACAGTCGGGGGTGGTCACGACGCCGGCCCACTCACGGTGCGAGCCCGGTCGCGGTGAGGCCGGTCTGCTCCGGCAGCCCCAGCGCGAGGTTCATGCACTGGACGGCTCCACCAGCTGTCCCCTTGGTGAGGTTGTCGATCGCCGCGACGACGACCAACCGGCCGGCGCGCTCGTCGACCGCGACCTGCGCGTGCACCGAGTTGGAGCCGATCGTCGACGCTGTGGTCGGCCAGGTGCCTTCCGGGAGGAGCTGGAGGAACGGCTCGTCCGCCCAGGCCTCGGCGTACGCGGCGCGCGCGCGTGCCGCGTCGACTCCTGGCTTCACCCGTGCCGTGCAGGTGGCCAAGATGCCGCGCGGCATGGGAACCAACAGCGGGGTGAACGACACGCGGAGGGGTCCGGAGGCCACGCGTCGGAGGTTCTGCTCGATCTCCGGGACGTGGCGGTGCACGCCACCCACGGAGTAGGCGGACGTCGACCCCATCACCTCGCTGGCAAGCAGGTGGGGTTTGAGGCTCCTTCCCGCTCCCGAGGTGCCGGACGCCGCGACGACGACGAGGTCATCCGGCTCGACGAGGTCAGCAGCCAGGGCCGGCACCAACGCGAGGCTGACCACGGTCGGGTAGCAGCCCGGCACGGCGATGCGACGCGCGCCACGCAGTGCCGCGCGCTGGCCCGGAAGCTCCGGAAGCCCGTACGGCCACGTGCCGGCGTGTTCCCCGCCGTACCACTTCTGCCACGCGGCTGGGTCTTCCAGCCGAAAGTCCGCGCCGCAGTCGATGACCAGCGTGGTCTCGGGGAGGCCGGCCGCCAGAGCCGCGGACTGGCCGTGCGGGAGCGCCAGGAACACCACGTCGTGCCCGGCGAGGGACTCGACGCTGGTGTCCGCGAGCACTCGGTCGGCGAGGGGCACCAGGTGCGGATGGTGCTCGCCCAGTCGGGTTCCCGCGTTGCTCCCAGCGGTGAGCGCACCCACCTCAACCTCAGGATGCTGGAGCAGGATCCGCAGGAGCTCCCCGCCGGCGTATCCGCTGGCACCGGCCACCGCGGCCGTCAGTCCCATGGCACGTCCTCCCTCAAGACTTGCATGAGTATGCCGTACATCGCAATCTCATGCAAACTGAGGGTGGCGTCGTGTCACGCGCTCCGGCTCAGGTCGGCGAGCTCTCCCGGGTGACGATCTTCGCCCCGGCCAGCGTTAGCTGCTCGGAGAAGTGGCACGCCGCCAGCCGGTCGACGCCAACGCGCCGCAGCTCGGGCCTCGTCGCCTCACACGTCTCCGGCTGGACATGCGGGCACCGCGTGTGGAACAGGCAGCCGGCGGGCGGATTGGCGGGATCGGGAAGATCGTCGGGAAGGCTGTGCTCGTGCCGGTTGCGGCGATTTCTCGGGTCCGGCAGCGGCACCGCGTTGAGGAGCGCCTCGGTGTACGGGTGGCGCGGCGCCGAGTACAGCGCGCCGGTCTCGGCCGTCTCCACGATCGAGCCGAGGTACATGACCGTCACGCGGTCACACAGGTGCTCCACCACCGACAGGTCGTGCGAGATGAACAAGTACGTCAGGTTGTACTCGTCCTGCAGATCCGCCAAGAGGTTGAGGATCTGCGCCCGCACCGACACGTCGAGAGCTGAGACGGCCTCGTCCGCGATCACCAGACGCGGCTCGGTGATGAGCGCCCGCGCGATGTTGATTCGCTGACGCTCGCCTCCGGAGAACGCGTGCGGATACCGGTGCATGTACTCCGGGCGCAGGCCGACCCGGCGCAGCATCTCGGCCACCCGGTCCTCGATCTCCGAGCCGGACGCCAGCTCGTTCGTCTTCAGCGGCTCGCCGACCAGCTGGAGCAGCGTCATACGCGGGTTCAGCGACGAGTAGGGGTCCTGGAACACCACCCGGATCTCCCGGCGGAACGGCGCCAGCTCGCGCTTGCGCATCCCGGCGAGATCCACGACCCGTCCGTCCTTGGTGCGGTAGTAGATGTGCCCGGACGTCGGCTGCAGCACGCGGGCCAGACAGCGGCCCACGGTCGTCTTGCCGCAGCCAGACTCCCCCACCAGGCCGAGCGTCTCCCCTTCCCGGATGGCGAAGCTCACCCCGTCGACAGCGCGGATCACACCCGTCGTCCGGCCGAACGCGCTGCGTCGGATGGGGAAGTGCATCGCGAGGTCGCGCACCTCGACCAGAGGTGGTGTGTCGTCGTCAAAGACACGCTCCGGACGTTCCCGAGGTGTGACGGTGGTGCTCGACCGCGCCGCGCCCCCATCGACCGCGGCGGCGTCCGCCGGCACGTCCGCCGCACGCCCTGTGGCGACCGCGACGTCGCTTCTCAACGCGCCATCGGCGTCGTAGAGGTGGCACTGGGCCTGGTGGTTGGCCCCGAAGTCGATGAGCGGCGGGCTCGTCTGCTCGCACAGACCGGGGATGGCGTGGTCGCACCGGGTGTGGAACGGGCAGCCTTCCGGCCGGTTCTGCGGATGCGGGACCATGCCGCGGATCGTGGACAGTCGACGACGCTTGTTCGACCCGCGCATCGTCGGGATCGACCGCAGCAAGGCCTGGGTGTACGGGTGCTTGGGGTCTTCGAAGATCTGCTCCACGGTTCCGTGCTCGGCGACCCGACCGAGGTACATCACCGTGACCTCGTCCGCGATCTCGGCGACGACGCCGAGGTCGTGGGTGATGAAGACCATCGACATGCCCGTCTGGTCCTGCAGGTCCTGGAGCAGGTCGAGGATGCGCGCCTGGGTCGTCACGTCCAGTGCCGTCGTGGGCTCGTCGGCGATCAACAGCGCCGGGTCGCACGCCAGCGCGATCGCGATCATCACCCGCTGGCACATGCCGCCGGAGAGCTGGAACGGGTAGGCGTCGATGCGACGTTCCGGCTGCGGGATGCCGACGCGGCGCAGCTGGTTGATCGCCCGTTCACGAGCCTCCTCCTGCGACACCTTCTCGTGCAGCAGGATCGCCTCGGTCAGCTGGGCGCCGACGGTGTACATGGGCGACAGCGAGGCCATCGGCTCCTGGAAGACCATGCCGATCTCGGACCCGCGAATCCTCCGCATCCGATCACCACGCGGGTCGAGCTTGGCGAGGTCCACCCACTCGCTGTCCAAGTCGGGACGCCACTCGATGCTTCCGTCGACGATCCGGCCTGGACGCTCCACCAGCTGCAGGATGGACCGGGCGGTGACCGACTTGCCGCAGCCAGACTCACCCACCACACACACCGTCTTGCCTTGGGGCACCTCCAAGCTGACCCCGTCGACCGCCTTCACCAGACCCTCGTGGGTGCTGAAGTGGGTGTGGAGGTTCCTGATGCGCAGCAGCACGTCGGTGTCATCGACGTCGGACGACGCCGACGCCTGGTGACTCGGCCGCGACTCCTCGCGCGTGCGACCGCCGCCTTCGATGATCTCCCGAGATCGCTGGATCTGATTCATGGGTCTCCTCGCAAGCGGGTCGCTAGTGCTTGTACGGGTCGGCCGCGTCACGAAGCCCGTCGCCCAGGAAGTTCAACGACAAGACGGTCACCACGACCATGACGCCTGGAAGCATCAGCCACGGCGCGGTGGCCACGACCCGAATCTGCTGAGCCTCTTGGAGCAGCACTCCCCAGCTCACCACCGGCGCCTGGAGCCCGAGGCCGAGGAACGACAGCGACGTCTCCGCCAGGATCATGCCGGGGATGGACAGGGTGAGCGAGGCGATGAGGTGGCTGGTGAACGACGGCAACATGTGACGGAAGATGATGCGCGGCTGGCTGGCACCGTCGACCTCGGCCGCCGTGACGAAGTCCTCCTCTCGCAGTGAGAGGAAGCGACCCCGCACCACCCGTGCCAGGTCCGTCCACGCGATCAGCGACAGGATGACCGTGACCGCGAAGTAACGCCGCAACGGACCCCAACCGGGCGGGACCGCCGCCGCCAGTCCGAGCCACAACGGCAGCGTCGGGATCGACATGAAGAACTCGACCGCCCGCTGGATGACCAGGTCGACGACACCACCGAAGTACCCGGAGATGCCACCCAGCACGATGCCGAGGACGAACGCCACCGCCACGCCGACCAAGCCGATCGACATGGAGACGCGCGCCCCGTGGATGATGCGCGACAGGAGGTCGTGTCCGTTCCGGTCGGCGCCCAGGAGGTACATCGGCGGGCCGTCGGGGTCCGCCGGTCCGATCAGGTGAATGTCGCTCGGGATGAGACCGAAGAGCTTGTACTCCTCACCCCTCGCGAAGAGCTTGACCGGCACCTTCTGGCTCTCGTCGACGCTCCAGGTCAGCTCGAGCGTCTCCGGGTCCTGCTCGGACGTGTAGCCGTAGACGTAGAGCCCCCAGTCGCCGTCGTCGACGAAGTGCAGCCGCTGTGGTGGTGCGTAGGCGTACTCGGGGTCGTAGTGGCTGCTGGAGTACGGAGCGAGGAACTCCGCGAAGATGGCCATGAAGTAGACCAGGAGGGTGACGATACCCCCGGTCACCGCGAGCCGGTGCCGCTTGAACCCCCACCAGACCAGCTTCCACTGCGGCGCGACCGCGACGGCGCTCTCGCTCGTGCTCGTCGCGACGGCGTCATCCTCGACCGGCGGCCGAGCCTCGGGCTGCTCCCGAGGGGACAGTAGCTGTGTCATGTCTGCTCCCACCTACCGGTAGCCGAGTCGGACCCGGGGATCGAGCCAGGCCAGCAGGAGGTCCGAGATCAACGTCCCGATCACCGTGAGCACGCTCACGATGAGGATGATCGAGCCGGCGAGGTACATGTCCTGGCTCTTCAGCGCGTCCAGGAGCAGCGGACCGGTGGTCGGCAAGTTGAGCACCTGCGACACGATGACCTCGCCGGAGAACAAGCCGGGGAGGACCCAGCCGACCGTGGAGACGAACGGGATCAACGCGGTCCGCAGGGGGTACTTGACCGTGAGCCGCCGCTCAGGCAGGCCGCGCGCTCGGGCCGCGATGACGTACGGCTTGTGGAGCTCGTCGAGCAGGTTGGCCCGCAGCACCCGGATGAGACCGGCGGTGCCGGCGGTCCCCAGCACGACAATCGGCACCCAGAGGTGAGCCAGCAGGTCGAGCACCTTGCCCAGGTTCCAGGCGGCGTCCTGAAACTCTTCGGAGAACAGGCCACCCACGCTCTGGTTGAAGTAGGTCATGCCGATGTACATCAGCACCAAGGCGATGAGGAAGTTCGGGATCGCCAGGCCCAGGAAGCCGAACGTGGTGGCCAGGTAGTCGCCCACCGAGTACTGCCGCACCGCGGAGTAGACGCCGATCGGGAACGCCACCACCCACGTGAACAGCAGCGTCGACACGGCGAGGATGACGGTGAACGGTAATCGCTCGGCGAGCAGGTCGGTGACCGGCTTGTTCCAGGCGAACGACTGCCCGAAGTCCAGATCCATGATGATCGCGCCCATCCACTTCAGGTACTGCACGTAGATGGGCTGGTCGAGCCCGTAGCGCTTGGACAGGGCCTCCAGCTGCGCCTGGTCGATCTGGTCGCCCTGTGCCTGCAGCTGCGACACGATGGTCGTCAGGTAGTCACCGGGCGGTAGCTGGATGATGGCGAACGCGACCACCGAGATGACGAACACCGTCGGGATCATCAGCAGGACCCGCCGGCCGACATAGGACAGCACGACCCCTACCTCCTCGCTCCCCGGTGACAGGGCCTGCCTCGGTCGACTGGACGCACCACCGCTCCAGGTCGTCGGACGCCGGACGCTCTCCAGGCGATCGGCTCGGGCGAGCGTGGCCGTGGTCCGCTGAGCTGGTGCGGCCGCAGGCCGTCCTTGACGGCGGCGCGGGCCCCGACGACGGCGTACGCCGACGAGGGCCCTCCTCGGCGGTGTCCGGAGGGAACGGACGCTGACGCACCGCTCCAGCCGACTGGGTGGCCCGGCAGCGGCCGGTCATCGTCTGTCGCCGTCATCGTGCACCCCCTCTCCGGGCGGCCGCGCATCCACACAGCTGCGGTAAGCGCTCTCCCGACGCCCCAGCCGACATAGGTGGTATGGCCAGCTGCCAGCAGCGACGGACACCTGACCAGGCGGGCGACACCGCCTTGTCACGCGTCCGCGCGCATGGTTGTGGGCCGACGATAAGGGACGATCACCAAGCGAACAACTGCGTGACGACCGCTTGACGAACACGGGTCCGTAACCGGACAAGTGCCGGGGAAAGCGCCAAGGCGCGCGCCGTGGCGAAGCCCAGGCTCGCTCTCCTCCGCGGGGTGACCTACCGAACTGAGCCCGGCGAGCTTGCCTCCGAGGGGCCCGTATCTCCGAGACCCCTTACCTCCAATGGACACCGCGGCCCGCGGAACCTAATCTATGCTGCGGAATGGGTCGGGGCATTGCCGCGATCGCGAGGCATCCGCGCGCCCTGGCGCTGGCGGATGTCTCGCGATCCTCGCCTCATCGGCACCGGCGAGTTCGGGTCGCATCGCCTCCAGCGCGTTTCAGGTGACGCTCTCGATGACGTGCTCAGCGGGAGCCCACGTGTCCCTCGAGGCGAACACCGGTCACCCGCCATCGACGAGTGGCTCGGCGGGCTCCCGACGCCGATCAGACCGCCGGCCCCACAGCACGTCGTCGGGGAAGACTGACGTGGCACCGGTGGGCGGCGTCGCTTGGTCCGACGGCTTCGCAGCGCCAACCGCCGGCCCCGGAGGAACGTCGACGCGGCCTGGACGCGCCCGCCAGGCTCGTCTCCCGCCGACCGGTCTCACCCGCGGCACGCGGCCCTGGCTCGCCGCGCTCCGCCGCGTGCGCCTCAGTCCTCGGGCACCTCGTGCTGCTCTTCTCGGGTGCCCTCCGCGTCCCCCTCGGCGCGCCTGGCACGAATCGGCCGGTCACTCGCGGTCAGGCAGCGGCCAGTGCTCAGGTCGAACTCGTAGCCGTGCATCGTGCACCGCAGGCGGTCCCCATGGAGCTCGCCGAAGTGGCCCAGGTCTGCCCCCCGGTGCGGACACTTGCGCTGGACCATCCAGTCGCCGAGCCGGATCTCCTCCGGGGAGTCCTCCTGCTCGGCGTACCAGCGCTCGGCGTAGGCCATGCGCTCCGGTGACAAGCACTTGAAGAACGTGTAGACGAACTCGTTGTACGGGCCGATTCGCGAGGCGCGGAACCGCATGCTGAGGAAGAGACTGTTCACCCAGTCGACCTCACCGTCGGCGAGAAGCCGCTCCACGAGTGGCCGCTCGAACCGGAACCGATACCGGCACTTCTCACCATTCCACGGGCGCACCTCTCGGTCGATGAAGTCGATCACGATCCTGTCCTCATCGCCGATCTCGAGCAGCAAAGGCGCGCCGACGCCGGTGCAGACGCGGTCGGCCATCCGGAGCAGCGGCTCCATGCGTCGCTTCAGCTCACCGAGGATGTCGATACCTGGCGCCGGCCACGACGCTCGTTCCATCGCGATCCTGCTGCGCACACGCTGTGCGTACGCCTTGAGGTAGGAGCGCTTGTCCTCGTAGACCTTCAGCGCGTCCTCGCTGGGATGGCGCACGATGGCTTCGCCGTTGGCGACCCGGAGCGTGCTTCCCGGCACCATGAGCAGAGCGTTGGAGCGACCGTGGGAGCGGAGGTACTCCACGAAGACGGTGTGGTCCGGGAACGGATTCGCGGGTGAGTTGTCGACGTCGTTGAAGCCGATGAGGTCGTCGTCCAAGAACGCGGGCGGCCCCGCCGAGGGGACGACGTAGCGCGCGTCGATCTCTTCGACGTAGCGGTACGCGCGAGCCAAGCCGTTGGCGCGTTTGCTGGTGCCGAACGCGGTCTTGGCGTTCTCGGGAAGGTCGTACACCATGGGCCACCAGTTCGCCCCCGAGAACTGCAGGAAGTGCGCGTCGAAACGGCCGAAGGACTTCAGGGGTTCCAGGTCGATGGGCTTGGCGTCGTTCTGGTTGAGGATCGCCGCCTCACCGTCGTCCACCGCGAGAGCGGAGTCGCCGATCGGGCCGTCACTGGGTGAGACCAACGCCACGATCATGACGCGAAGGCCCCGGTCGAGGGTGATCGGCTGCGAGTTCGGCACGTGCACGAAGGACCGGAAACCGAGGGCGCGAAGCGCGTTCTCCAGGTCAGGCGTGCGGTAGTCCGGCAACAACACGGTCGTGTCGTGCGAGACGCCGTCGCGGAGGAAGTCGGGGTCGTAGTGGTCGCGGTGCAGGTGCGACACGTACAGATAGTCGGGCTCTCGGTACGCGGCCCAGTCGAGCTGACTGTTGTCGGGAAACGGGAACCAGGACGCGAAGTAGGCCGGGTTGACCCACGGGTCGCACAGAATGGTTCCACCCTTGCTTTCGATGAATAAGCCGGCGTGGCCGACGGAGGTCACCTGCATCGCGATCGAAGACACCTTCCGCGGGTTTCTCGAAAAAGCGTGTCGCCAAAACCGGCGTCGTGCATTGAGGCGACGACGATCGGTCCGGCTCGCCCTTATCCTGAACCCATCGCGGGGGTGATCGGTCCGCCTTTCGACAAGGAGGGACCTTCGTCCATCAACCGGCACGCGTGCACGGCCGGGAGCGAGTGCGCGACCACAAGGAACGCCCAAGAGAAGTGCGACGTGCGTCGCTGGACGGACGGCTGCCTGGGCGGGAGACGATCCCCCGCCCAGGGGCTGGACCGTGGCTCAGGTGACCGAGGGTCGGCTCACGAGCAGGCGCTCAGGCGCCGCGTTGCACCGCGCCCGTGCGGCGGGCGGCCTCGTCGACGGCAGCCTGCTTCGCCGCCTGCACCTCCGAGTCGGTGAGCGTGCGGTCGGGCGCCCGGAAGCGCAGCGCGAAGGCGAGCGACCTGGTGCCCTTCGGAATCTGCTCACCCGTGTAGATGTCGAACAGCCGCACCGACTCCAGCAGGTCGCCAGCGCCGTCGCGGAGCGCCGCCTCGACCTCGGCCACCGGAACCTTCGCGTCGACGACGAGAGCGACGTCTTCCTTCGCCGGTGGGTACGGCGAGATGCGGGGCGCGGGGACCGGTGTGGTGACCAAGCCGAGGAGGTCGAGGTCCAGCTCCATCGCGCACGCCCGCGCGGGGAGCCCGTACGCTTCCACGACCTTCGGGTGGAGCTCCCCGGCGTACCCGACGACTCGATCGTCGACCACCAGCTCGGCGCACCGACCCGGATGCCACGGGGCGGTGTCCCCAGCTCGCACCGTCAGTTCCACACCGGCCGCCTCGGCGACCACCCGCGCGGCCTGCACGGCGTCCGCCCAGATGGCCGCGCGGCCTGGACCCCACCAGCTCGCTGGCTGTCGATCGCCGGTGAGGACAACGGCCACCCGGCGCGGCTGCCGTGGCAGCGCTTTGTCGAGCGCCGCGACCTCCTCGTCCGTCGGTCGTCGGTCCACGCTCGGGCGCGGTGCCGGAGGCGCGTCCGGATCGGGATGGAAGACCAAGCCCATCTCGAAGAGCGCGAGGTCGGTCATGCCGCGGCCGACATTGCGCCGGGCGACGCCGAGCAGCCCGGGAAGGAGCGTGGTCCGCAGGAACGGCTCCTCCTCCGAGAGCGGGTTGGCCAACCGCAACGCCCGCCGGCGTGGGTCGTCCTCCGGTAGCCGGAGCCGGTCGAAGTCGGCCGGACCGATGAAGGGATACGCGAGCACCTCGACATAGCCGGCGCCGGCAAGCATCCGGCCGATGGTGCGACGCAACCGCTGCTCGGCGGTGAGGCCTCGGCCAGGAGGTGCCACCGGCAGCACACTCGGCACCGTGTCGTACCCCTCGAGCCGAATGACCTCCTCCGCGAGGTCGTTGGGGTCGGTGAGGTCCGGTCGCCACGAGGGTGGGGTGACGGTGAGGAGGTCGTCCTCGACTCGCACGTCGCAGCCCACCGACCGCAGCCACCGGACGGTCGTGTCGGCGTCGATCGAGGAGCCGGCCACCCGGGCGGGATGGTCGGCCCGGATCGTGATCGTGCGCGACGTCGGCGCCGTGCCGACGAACGTCGACCCCGCGATGCGTCCGCCGCCGAGCTCGACGAGCATCTCGGCGACCCGGCGAGCGGCGTACGCCTGGATCGTCGGGTCGGCACCACGCTCGAAGCGGCGGGACGCCTCGGTGGACAGCTTGTGGCGACGCGACGTGCGCGCGGTCGTGATCGGATCCCAGTACGCCGCCTCCACGACGACCTCGGTCGTCGTGTCGGAGAGCTCGGTCGACTCGCCGCCCATGACGCCGCCCAAGGCGATGGGCCCGGAGTCGTCCGTGACGACGAGGTCCTCGGGGTCGAGCTCACGGGTCACGCCGTCCAAGGTCTGGATCTTCTCCCCCGGCTCGGCACGCCGCACCACGATGGGGCCCCGCAGACGAGCCCGGTCGTACCCGTGGATCGGCTGACCGAGCTCGAGCATGACGTAGTTGGTGACGTCGACGGCGAGCGAGATCGGTCGCATGCCGGCGAGCTGGACACGGCGCGCCAGCCACCGTGGACTCGGCACCGTCGGGTCGAAACCGACCACCGTGACGGACGCGAACGCCGGGCAGCCGACCGGGTCGTCCACGCGCACGGGGTAGCCGTCGTCGGACAGCGGCGGCGAGCTGAACTGATCGAAGCCGACGTCGACCGGATCCTTGAACGGCACACCGAACGCCGTGGCGGCCTCGCGGGCGACGCCCCGAATCGACATCGTGTAGCCCCGGTCGGGCGTGACCGCGATGTCGAGGACGTCCTCGCGCAGATGCAGGATGGGAATGGCGTCGTCGCCGGGCTTACCCTCGTGTGGACCGAGCACGAGGATCCCGGTGTGGTCGTCACCGACCCCCAGCTCTCGGGCCGAGCAGATCATCCCGTCGGAGATGTGCCCGTAGGTCTTGCGCGCGGTGATCGCGAAGTCACCGGGCAGGACCGAGCCCGGCAGCGCGACGACGACGAGGTCCCCCTCGGCGAAATTGCGGGCTCCGCAGACGATGCCGCGTGGCTCGGCCTCACCGACGTCGACGCTGCACCAGCGGATGGTCTTGCCATTCTTGTGGGTCTCCTCGGTGAACGACAGGACCCGGCCCACCACGAGCGGCCCGGTGACGTCCGCGCCCGCCTCCTCGACGGTCTCGACCTCCAGGCCGACACGGATGAGCCGGTCGGCCACCTCGCGGGCCGTCACCTGCTCGGGCAGGTCGACGTACTCCCGCAACCAGGACATCGGGACCCGCATCAGCTCAGCTCTCCCATCCGAACCGCCGGGTGAACCGGGTGTCACCCTCGATCATGTCGCGCATGTCCTGGATGCCGTGGCGGAACATCAGCGTCCGCTCCAGGCCCATGCCGAACGCGAAGCCCGAGTAACGGTCGGTGTCGACGCCGCAGGCCCGCAGGACGCGAGGGTTCACGACCCCGCAGCCGCCCCACTCGATCCAGCCTTCACTCGAACACGTGCGGCACGGCCGGGTGGGGTCGCCGACCGACTCGCCCCGGCAGACGAAGCACAGCAGGTCGACCTCGGCGCTGGGCTCGGTGAAGGGGAAGTAGGACGGACGCAGCCGGGTCCGCACCTCGTCGCCGAACATCGCCCGCGCGAAGTGGTCGAGCGTGCCCTTGAGGTGGGCCAGCGTGATGCCCTCGTCGACGACCAGTCCTTCGACCTGGTGGAAGACCGGCGTGTGGGTGGCGTCGAGCTCGTCGGTGCGGTAGACGCGTCCCGGGCAGACGATGTAGATCGGCGGCTCACGGGTGAGCATCGTGCGCGCCTGGGCCGGGGACGTGTGCGTCCGCAACACGACGTTCCGGTCCTCCGGCGCGACGAAGAAGGTGTCCATCGTCGTGCGCGCCGGGTGATCCGGCGGGATGTTGAGGGCGTCGAAGTTGAGCCACTCGGCCTCCACCTCGGGGCCGTCGACGACCTCCCACCCCATCGCGACGAAGACGTCGGCGATGCGCTCGGCGATCGTGGTGAGTGGATGCCGGGCGCCACGCGGCTCGATGTCCCAAGGGAGCGTGACGTCGACGGTCTCCTCGACGAGGATGCGAGCCTCTCGCTCGGCCTCGAGCTCGGTTTGACGCGCGGCGAGCGCCTCCGCGACCGCCTTGCGAGCGGCTCCTACCCGGATGCCCGCCTCCTTGCGCGCGTGCGGCGGCAGCGCGCCGATCTCCCGGTTGGCCAGCGCGAGCGGGCTCCGGTCGCCGACGTGCGCCAGGCGGACCGAGCGCAGCTCGTCCAAGTCCTTCGCCGCCGCGATCGCGGCGAGCGCCTCGTCGCGCATCCGCGCCACCTCGTTGGGGTGCAGCGACGTCACCTCAACGGGGTCATAGTTCGTGTTCGGGCCCGACATCGTCTCGAGGAGTTCCCCTCATCAAGTCCTACGCGGGAAGTCTAGGTAGTGGTCGACGCGGCCGTGCCACCGCCGCCTCGCCGAGCAACGGGCTCATCCGCGACGAATCGCCCAGGTGATCATCCCACCGTCGACTCGGCGGCCCGGCACCCGCCTGCCGCACGCTGCGCGTTGGCCGAGGAGTAGAGACAGACGGCTGCCGCGGTGGCGAGGTTGAGGCTCTCCGCTCGGCCGAAGACAGGAACCCGGACGACGGCGTGCGCGAGATCGCGGATCTCTCCCGGTAGGCCCCACGCCTCGTTGCCGAAGATCCACACCGTCGGACCGGACAACAGTCCCTGGCTGGTCGCGGTCGGAAGGTCGACTTCTCCCGAGCCATCAGCCGCCAGCACCGTCAGCCCTTCCGCCCGGAGGGCGTTCGCCGCTTCGACAGGGCGGACACCGACACACACCGGCAGGTGGAACAAGCTGCCTGCCGACGCTCGCACGCACTTGGGGTTGTAGACGTCGACGGACGCGTCGGTGAAGATCACCGCGTCGGAGCCGGCCGCGTCGGCGCACCGCAGGACGGTGCCGGCATTGCCGGGATCCCGAACGTACGCCAGCAGAGCCACCAGGAGGGGCCCTGACGCGACCACCTCGTCGAACGGCACGTCGACGAAGCGGCACACCGCCAGGACCCCTTGTGGAGTCACCGTTTGCGCGAGGGTGTCGAACACCTCGCCGGACACCAAGTGGATCGGAATCCCGGAGCGTTCGGCGGCCGTGATGAGGTGAGCGTGTCGCTCAGCCGCCGGCCTGGTGGCGAACAGCTCCCGGACTACGCCAGGCTGTTCCAGCGCTTCACCGACCGCCTGGGGGCCCTCCGCGAGGAACTGCCGGCCACGCGCTCGGAACGCGCGCTTGACCAGGCGTCGCGCCGCGGTGACTCGGCTCGCACGGGGGTCGGTGAGCTCGGCGCCCGCCACTCGACTGGCCGCCACTGTCAGGACAGCTCCAGTGGGCAGGCCGTCAGGCGGCCGCCTTCGAGTCGGACGGCAGCGCGCGGCGGGAGATCTCGACCAGCTTGGCGAACGCCGCCGCGTCGGTGACCGCGAGGTCGGCCAGGATCTTCCGGTCCACCTCGACACCAGCCGCCTTGAGGCCCTGCACGAAGCGGTTGTAGGTCATGCCGTTCTGACGAGCTGCCGCGTTGATACGCGTGATCCACAGCCGCCGAAAGTCGCCCTTACGCGCGCGACGGTCACGGTAGGCGTAGACCAGGGAGTGGGTGACCTGCTCCTTCGCCTTCCGGTACAGCCGCGAGCGCTGGCCGCGGTATCCCTTGGCCTTCTCGAGGATCTCGCGACGCTTCTTGTGGGCGTTGACTGCCCGCTTCACGCGTGCCACTTGCGAACTCCTTGCTCGGCCGCGCCCGGATGCCCGGGCGCGGGTGCTTCCTGGATGCTTACGGGGTCTTCAGCGCCTTCTCGGAACTCCTCGCACGGAACGCGAGGGGCTCAGATCGTGAGGAGCTTCCGGATCAGCTTGGCGTCCGCACGAGACACCTCGCGGCGCGGGGCGAGTCGGCGGGTGACCCTCGACGACTTCTTGACCATCTTGGCGCTGCGGCCGGCGCACTTGTGCATGAGCCGGCCGGTGCCCGTCACGCGCACCCGCTTCTTCGTCCCGCTGTGGGTCTTCATCTTCGGCATACTCGTCCCCTGGTTCGGCCTGTCGGGGGCACGCCTGTGCCCAGCCCGGTCGGGTGGACCGGTTCACCAATCATTGGGCAGTCGCTCGCACCAGGACCCCTGGGGGGTTCCCCTGCCCGGCGGTGCGCTACTCAGCGTCCGCGGTCTGCGGCGCGCGGTCCTTCCGCTGAGCAGCCGCGCGCTCGGCGCGCTCAGCCTCGCGGAGAGCACGACGCTCAGCGGCCCGCCTGGCCTTGTCGGCCTGGACCTCAGCCCGAGCCTCCGCCTTCCGCTTGTGAGGCGTGATGACCATGATCATGTTGCGGCCATCCTGCCGAGGCTGGGATTCGACATACCCCAGATCCGCGACGTCCTCGGCCAGCTTCTGCAAGAGCCGATAACCAAGCTCCGGCCGAGACTGCTCGCGTCCACGGAACATGATCGTGATCTTGACCTTGTCGCCCTGGCGAAGGAACCGCACCACGTGACCCTTCTTGGTCTCGTAGTCGTGCGGATCGATCTTCGGCCGGAGCTTCATCTCCTTGATCACGGTCTGCGCCTGGTGACGCCGCGCATCCCGGGCCTTTTGGGCGGTTTCGTACTTGAACTTCCCGAAGTCCATCAGCTTGCAGACCGGCGGCCGCGCGGTCGGCGCCACCTCGACGAGGTCGAGGTCGGCCTCTTGGGCCAGCCGCAGCGCATCCTCGATGCGCACGATGCCGACCTGCTCCCCTTCCGGTCCGACGAGTCGAACCTCGGGAACTCGGATCCGCTCGTTGACGCGAAGCTCTGTGGCGATGAGAACCCTCCTGAGTGGTATGCCGTCTCTTGTGCCCCGGGCGGGACACCCTGGTGCCCGAGCACGAAAAAGGCTTCCGCGCTCGTGCCCGGAAGCCGTCGTCCCATACGTGGTGGTCGGTGCCGACCACGCACCATCCTAACCGTCGGTGACGTCCACAGACGCCCCTCCGGCCGGCCGGAACCCGACGATCTTGAGACCGATGCGGGTGGGAGACGACCTCCGCTTGTGGTAACCCGGTCCACACACGGTGGGCCGGGTCGGCCGCATATTCAGCGTACCAGGACAGGACGTGTGCCAGCTACCGCGTGCGTCGCACCTAATCGCCTCCGTCACGATCGCCCCGTCACCGCAGCGAGGGGCGTGCTGAAAGGCACCCGGCCACGGCCGGAGAACCCTCCACACCCGCAACCGCCACACCCATAGGGTGACCAACGTGGTGCTTCGTGACACCCGGCTCAGTGGACCGGCCGATCCGTTTCCCGCCGATCGCGCCCGCTCCGGTCCCCTCCGGGATCTGACGGATCCCGACCAGCCCGCCGCGCCGCGGGTGCTGTCGCTCGACCACCTGGCCGCCTACGTGCTCGAGGCGCGGCCTCGCCTCGGGCCGGTCCGCCTAGTCTGCGTCGACGGTCCAGCGTGTTCGGGGAAGACGACGCTTGCCGCTCGGCTCGCCACCGCTCTCGAGGGGTGCCCGATCGTCCATATGGACGACCTCTACGAGGGATGGGACGGCCTGCCCACGGTGGGAGACCGGCTCGAGGAATGGATCCTCGCACCGATCCGCGCCGGCCGGCCGGGACGCTACCGCCGCTACGACTGGACCCGCGGCGCCTATGCGGAGTGGCACGAGGTGCCACTCCACCGCGCGCTCGTCATCGAAGGCGTCGGGTCGGCCGCTCGCCTGGTCGACGGCCACGCCACGCTGCGGATCTGGATGGAGGCGCCGGAGCAGGTCCGGCTCGAGCGGGCACGCGTTCGTGACGCCGGCGGCTTCGACCCGTACTGGCGTTCCTGGGCGGACGCCGAACGGCGCCACTTCACGCTCGAGCGGACGCGGGACCGGGCCGATGTCGTGCTCGACGGCGCACCCGAGGTGCCCTATGACGTCGAGCGCGCCGTCGTCGCCACGTCGGTGCGCCTGCCGGGTCTGCTCGCGGCCTAGGTCTCAGCGCCCCACCGGCCCGGCGACCGGGCGGCCCGTTCGACTGACTACGCCCGGGTCTTCACGGCTGCGGTCGCCGACCGCGTACGTGCGTAGGCGATGGTGCGTTCGTAGATGCGGAGGTACGTGTCCACCATCGCTTCGACGGAGAAGTGTCGACGGGCCCAGGCGTGACAGGCTCGGCGGTCGATGACGGACGGGTCGCGAGCCAAGCGTCGGCACGCGGCGACGAGATCGTCGACGTCCTCGCGAAGATACCCGTGGACGCCGTCGCGGACGATCTCCGGGAGCGATCCTCGCGGCCGGGCGATGACGGGTGTCCCGCATGCCAACGACTCCACGAACACGAGTCCGAAGGCCTCACGCAGCCGGCTCGGCATCAACAGCGCCCGGGCACCACGCAGGAGCTCACCCTTCTCCGCGTCGTCCAGCTCCCCCAACCACTCAACCTGGTCTGAGTACCGGCGCAGCCTCGGTTCCACCTCCGTCTTCCAGTAGTCGAGATCCGCCGGATAGACAGAGCCTGCGACCTTCAACCGAACGCCCGCGCGCACGGCGATGTCGATGACGCCAGCCACGTCACGGCGCCTTTCGACGCGGCCCAAGTAGCAGAAGTACGGGCCACGTTCGTCGCCCTCGCCGGTACCGAGATGAAGGTGAGCGCCTTCCACTCCTTCATAGGCGTTGCCCATCCAGCGCACCTGTGGAAGGTCTGCGACGGGCCGCCGCTGGTCGTAGCTCAACGAGACTGCCAGCACCTCCGGCAGCGTCGCGAGAAGCGCACGCTTGCCGGGATCGTCGAGCGGGTTGTGCATGGTGGTGAGGAGCGGCGCCGGCAGGTCGCGCCGGGCGAGCGGAAGAAGGTGCTCGACGTGCGAGTGGATGAGGTCGAACTCGCCGGCCGCCCGCGCCACGGCGAGGAGCTGCTGCTGTTGGTAGCGCTGATACCGCGACCGTTCGGCGAGCGGTAGCTCGCTCACTGGTCGCTCGGGCACCGCTCGCAGCCGTGCCCGGGTCCGGGAACCGCCCGCCGCGAACAAGGTGACGTCCACGCCCCGGTCGACCAAGCCATCGGCGAGAGCCTTCACCACTCTGTTGATCCCCCCGTAGCGGGGTGGCGGCACCGTGAACCCCGTCGTCGCCACCAAGGCCACACGCATGTCTCGCTCCCTCGTGGTGGAATGCGGCAGCATTCCTCGCGATAAGGCGACACCCGAAACCAGCTTAGTGATCGAGAATTCTTTGAATAGCCGAGGAAAATGACCGTAACCGGCGGACGATGACGCAGCGCAACATCGTCACGCACGGTCAAGAGGTGACGCAGCGTCAGCCTGTCGCGGTCCGTAGTCGATTTTTTCCTTGACCCCTTCGTTTTTCAGCTTGTGCTCCTTCATCGCCTGTTCTTATCTCGCTAACCTGCGGCTGACGTGTTCGTCGTTGATCATGGGGGCCGTTGGTGGAGCGTCTGCGCCACGCGAAGGCATTGCTCATCCTCTTGTGGCGAGCGGACCGCCACCTCGTCATCTGGATGGCCTTGCTCACCGTGGTTCTCGGACTTCTGCCGAACGCCACGGTGCTCGCCACCGGCGTCCTCGTGACGGCCCTGCCGGACGCCGTCCGCGACGGTCTCGACTCGCCGGCCGGTCGTGACGCCCTCATCGGACTCACGCTCGTCACGATGGGGTTCTTCGCCAGCGGCGTGGGACTCGCGGTCGCACGTTTGCTCTGCGAGCTCATGAACACCCGACTCATGCAGGTCGTCTCCCATACCGCGGGGCGCGCCTGTCTCACGCCTCGGCTGGTCAGCGAACTCGACGATCCCACGGTGATGGGCGAGCTCGACGCCGTCCGCGACTTCGAACGCACCGGCCTGTTCCTGCAAACGTCGTGGGCGCTGCGCATCGTCGTATCGATGCGCATCGCGGGAGCCGGCGCCGCCCTGATCCTCCTCCCCTTCGCCTGGTGGGCCCCCGTCGTCCTCGTCTGCGGGTGGCTCGTGGCGAACCGCGGGTCCAGCAGATGGCTCGAACGCGGCTTCGCCACCGCCCGGACCGAAGGGGGAGGACGGCTTCGCCGTGCTGAGTACCTTCGTGGCCTCGCACTTCGACCCGACGCCGCCAAGGAGCTGCGCGTCTTCGGGCTCGCCGACTGGATCAACGGTCAGTACACCGCCACCTGGCTCCAGGCGATGTCGGCGATCTGGCGAGCTCGGAAGACGAACGTCCGCGCGCTCGCGCTCGGCACCGGCGCCATCGTCACCTCCCACGCCGTGGTCCTCGGTGCTCTCACCTGGGAGGCGGTGCACGGCCGGCTGAGCGTCGGTGCCCTGACGATCTACGGGCTCGCTGCCTTGGGGACGAGCGAGCTCGGCTTCCTGGGTGAGCCCCACTGGCGGGTGGCGCGGTCGGCGTCGCTCGCCCACCAGCTGCTCGACCTGGAAAAGCGTCTGGGCGCTCGTCCGTCAGTGCCCGCCGCCCGCGCGAGGGCCCGCGTCGTCCACTGTGCCGAACGCGACCCTCGCGCACCCGACGTCGCGACAGGTCCTGTCGACATACGACTGGAGGGCGTGACCTTCGGCTACCGGGCCGGCGGACCACCGGTGCTGTCGAATCTCGACGTGCACATCCCCGCGGGGCAGTCGATCGCCATCGTGGGCGCGAACGGCGCCGGTAAGACGACGCTGATCAAGCTCATCTGCGGACTCTACGAGCCCACAGCCGGACGGGTCCTCCTCGACGGTCGCGACATGCGCACCCTCGATGCCGCGACCCTCTCGGCCAGGCTCGGAGTGATCTTCCAGAACTTCGTCCGCTACGAGCTGCCCCTTCGGGAGAACGTCGGGTTCGGCAGCCTGCCGCTTCTCGCCCAGGAGGACCAGCTCGCAGCCGCGCTGCGAGCAGCGGGCGCCGCGGACCTCCTTGCGGACTTGCCGCGAGGATGGGACACCGTGCTCGCCCGGGGATATCCGGGCGGTGTGGATCTGTCGGGCGGGCAATGGCAGAAGGTCGCGCTCGCCCGAGCGCTGACCGCGGTCCGCGGTGGCGCTGGTCTGCTCATCCTCGACGAGCCGACCGCCAACCTCGACGTGCGAGCTGAGGTGGACCTCTTCGAGCGGTTCTTGGACCTCACTCGCGACATCACGACCATCCTCGTCTCGCACCGGCTGTGGAGCGTGCGGCACGCCGACAGGATCGTCGTGCTCGCCGACGGTCACGTCGTCGAGGACGGCGACCACGAGACGCTCATGGCGCTCGAAGGTCGCTACGCGCGCATGTTCCGGCTCCAAGCCGAGCGCTTCGACGACACCCACACCAAGCGTCCCAGTGTGACCGCACGTCGCGACGAGCCGACCCGCGTGCGCGTCGGCAGCCCGGGAGCGATCTCGGACGGGAGGCAGGCCAGCCATGCCTAGGCGCTGGTGGCGGGAGCTCACGTTCCTCGTGCGCACCGCGATCCGCGTCGACCCGTGGCGCTCGCTCGGCACCGTCCTCGAACCACTCGGTGCCCTCATGTATCCGCTCTTCGGGTGGTTCCTCGGCGTCGTCGCCAACGGCGTGCTCGAAGGCGACACCACCAGACTCGTCGCCGGCGGGCTCGGTTTGCTCGTCACCGTCGCCCTCCACTACGTCTCAAGTTTCGTGGCCACCGGCATCAGGGTCCGGTTGGCGGAGCAGGTGGGTTTCGCCCTCGATCGCGAGATCGCCGAGCTCACCGCGACGCTCCCAGGCCTCGAGCATCACGAGCGCGCCGACTACCAGGAGCGCCTCGAGCTCCTGCGGCAGCATCAAGGCATCCTCGGCCAAGCCCTCAACAGCATCGTCTCGGCGAGTACCGCGCTGGTGGGTGCCCTCGGCACCGGTGTCGTCTTGGTGCTCCTCCACCCGTTCGTCCTGCTGCTCGTCTTGTTCGCGCTGCCGGCCTTCCCGATCGCGTCCATCCAGCAGCGCTGGCAGGCCGCGGCCGAAGCCGAGTCAGCCGCACCCGCCCGGCTGGCACGACACCTGCGTCACCTGACGACTGACCGCGAGGCCGCCATGGAGATGCGTGTCTTCGGCTTGCAGCGCGAGATCTTGTCGCGCCTCGACGCGGCGTGGGCCACAGCGCGCCGGCCGCTCCACCGAGCGACCGCCAAGGAGACCTTGACGGGGACCCTGCGCTCCTTGTCCTTCGCGATCGGGTTCGCGCTCGCGGTGGGATTCGTCCTGTGGCAGGCGACGCGAGGCGCGGCGAGCGCGGGGGAGGTGATCACCGCCGTCATCGTGTGCCAGCGTGTCCAGAACCAAGTCCTTGGACCCGCCTACAGCATCGCGGGCCTCGGTCGCGTCCTCCGCGCCGCTGGACGCCTGCTGTGGCTGAAGGACTACGCGAGGGAGGTCACAGCTCGCCGTCGGGGCGATCAGCCCGCGCCGGAGCGGCTGTCCGACGGGATACGGTTCGAGGGGGTGTCGTTCCGGTATCCCGGAACCGGCTCCTGGGCCCTCCGGGACGTGACGCTCCACATCCCCGCGGGCAGCGTGGTCGCGCTCGTGGGAGAGAACGGCGCGGGGAAGACGACGCTCGTCAAACTGCTCAGCCGCATGTACGAGCCCACGGAGGGCCGCATCCTCGTCGACGGTGTCGACCTGCGCGACATCGACCCCCTTGCCTGGCGAGCGCGTTTGTCCGCGGCGTTCCAGGACTTCACCCGCTTCGAGTTCCTCGCCAGGCAGACCGTCGGCGTGGGAGACCTTCCCCGCCTGGATGACGTCTCCGCGGTCGAGGCCGCGCTCGAGCGGGCCGGCGCGACCGACGTCCTGCCAGCCCTGCCCACGGGTGGGGACACCCAGCTCGGCGCCAGCTGGCCGGACGGGGTGGACCTGTCCACAGGCCAGTGGCAGAAGCTCGCACTCGGCCGAGCGCTCATGCGCGACCGACCGCTCGTGGTGTTCTTCGACGAACCGACGGCGAGCCTTGACGCGCCGACCGAGCACGCGCTGTTCGAGCGCTACGCCGAGGCCAGCCGATCGGGCACGGAGGACGGGCGCATCACCGTCTTGGTGTCGCATCGGTTCTCGACAGTGCGGTCCGCCGACCTCATCGTCGTCGTCGATGACGGACGGGTCAGGGAGTGGGGTCGGCACGACGAGCTCATGGCCCGATCCGGCCTCTACGCCGAGCTGTACTCCCTGCAGGCCAACTCCTACCGCTGACCGGGACGAGGCACCTGGCGACGCTTCGCGTCGCCAGGTCCGAGCCGACCGCCAGATCGAGCAGTCCCACGATGGGACCACCGGCCCTAGGCGATGCCGGTCCGGGCCGTCGACGATGGAGCAATGCGCCATCGCAACGGTATCCGCGAGTTGGATCGGCACGAGTGCCTGCGTCGACTCCCCAGCGTGCCCATCGGCCGGATCGTCTACACCCACCGGGCGCTCCCGGCCGTCCTGCCCGTCAACTTCTCGCTCGACGACGACTTCGCCGTCGTCATTCGCACCGCCGGGACCTCCCGCTTCGCCCGGGCTGTCGACGGGGTGGTCGTGGCGTTCGAGGCCGACGCGTTCGACACGCACCGCCACTGCGGTTGGAGCGTGGTCGTGACGGGGCGCGCCTTCATCGTCACCGACCCTGTCGAGCAGGAGCGTCTTCGCCGCACGGGCCCCACGTCCTGGGCCCCGACGCCCGACGACATGTTCGTGCGGATCGAGGCTGAGCTGGTCAGCGGCCGAGAGATCTACCCCCTCGAGCCGCCACGTGAGGGCGCCCGCGAGCGACTCGAGGGCGGGAACCCGCTCACACCGTCTCGCCTCTGACCCCTTTCAGCCGCCGATCGGCACCCGCCAGGTGAGCCGAGTGCCTTGACCAGGCGCGCTGTCCAGCTCCAGCGTCCCACCCAGCTCCTCGGCTCGCTGGGCGATGTTGCGCAGGCCGCTGCGGCGACCGTTCGGTGACATGCCCACGCCGTCATCGGCGACGGTGAGGACGACCTCCTCGGCGGTCGCCCGCAGGCTCACGTCGACGTGGCTCGCCTTCGCGTGCCGGGCGACGTTGGTCAGCGCCTCGCCCAACACGGCGAGCGTGTGGTCGGCCACCGCCCGGGACACCTGGGTATCCAGCAGTCCTTCCAACCGCAGCGAGGGCGCGAACCCGAGGACGCTCGACGCGTCCTGGACGGCACGGACCGCGCGAGCGCGCAGCCCTTGGTCGCCGCCCTGCTCACGCGCACGCAAGCCGAAGATGGTGGAACGAATGATCTTGATCGTCTCATCGAGGTCGTCGACCGCCCGCTGCACACGCTCCACCGCCCCGGGGTGGTCGATGAGGCGGGCCGCGCTCTGCAGCGTCATTCCGGTCGCGAAGAGACGCTGAATCGCCAAGTCGTGGAGGTCCCTCGCGATTCGATCCCGGTCCTCCAGGATCGCGATCTGCTCGCTGTCCCGGCGCCGTTCGGCGAGCTCCAGGGCGACGGCCGCTTGCCCCGCGAAGTGCTCGAGCGGCTCGATGTGCTCGACGAGGAAGGGCTGTGCGGCCGTGTCTCGGGCCAGCAGGAGCACACCGTCGACGCGCTCCCCCGTTCCGATCGGCACCGCCAGCGCGGGGCCGAACCCGTCGAGCGGGAGCCCTTCCGTCGTCGCACCCGACTCCTGCTGGAGATCGTCCACTGTGACGGGCGCCTTACTCGAGTACGCCTCACCCAACAGCCCGTCACCGATCGGAACCACTCGACCACGCAGCTCGTCCGCATCCCGGCCGATCGCGAGCTCCACCGTCAAGGCGTCGGCCTCGCCCATCGGCATGGCGACGAGTGCCAGGTCCGCGGTCGTGATGCCGAGCGCGCGTTCCGCGATCAGCTCCAGCACCTCCGCGCGAGGAGCGCCGGAGAGCAGGCTCCTCGTCACCTCACCACTCGCGGCGAGCCACCTCTCGCGCATGGTGACGGTCTCGTAGAGCCGTGCGTTGTCGATCGCGACCCCCGCCGCCACCGCGAGCGTGCTGAGGACCGCCTCGTCCTCCTCGTCAAACGGCACGCCCCCGCGCTTCTCAGCGAGGTAGAGGTTTCCGAACGCCTTGCCGTGCACCCGGACGGGCACACCGAGGAAGCTCCGCATGGGCGGATGACCAGGCGGGAAGCCGGACGAGGCGGGATGGCTGCGGACGTCGTCGAGCCGCAGTGGCACCTGCTGGCGGATCAGCTCGCCCAAGACGCCGTGTCCTGAGGGGTACCGGCCGATCGCGGCGGCCTCCTCGTCGGACAGGCCGGTGAACACGAAGGACACGATGCGGTCGCCGGCCGGGTCGAGGACACCCAGGGCTCCGTACTGCGCGTCCACGAGCTCCGCCGCCGCTTCGACGATGCGGTGGAGGACGTCGTTCAGCTCCAGGTCGCGACCGACGGACAGGACTGCTTCGAGCAGGCCGCGCATCCGGTCGCGGGTGCCACGAGCGGCGTCGATCCGGACGCGGAGTTCGTCCAGCAGCTGGTCGAGCCGCAGGTGGCGCAACCGCTCGCTGACACCGATGTCGCTCTTCACACCGCCTCCTTGGGGGTGCCGGTCGTCGCCGCGCGGACTCCAGCCTCACGGTACCGAGTCGCTACCTCGACGTCGGACCAGCCCGAGACACGTGTGAAGCAATCCACATGAGTGCGCTGCGAGCTGCCCAACGCTGCGCGTCACACCAACGCGACGGTGCGTCACGAGCGGTGCCTCCACACGTCAACGTCCGCTGAGCTCGGTAGCCAGGAGCGCCGCCTGGATCCGACGCTCGACACCGAGCTTGGCGAGCAGCCGCGAGACGTAGTTCTTCACCGTCTTCTCGGCGAGGAAGAGACGCTGGCCGATCTCCCGGTTCGTCAGACCCTCTCCAATGAGCTCGAGAATCTCGCGTTCGCGCGTGGTGAGCTGCGCGAGCACGTCCGGCTCCGGTTCGTCCGGCTTCTCACCGCGCAGCCTCGCCATGACCCTCGCGGTCGCGCTCGGGTCGAGCATCGACTGGCCAGACGCCACCGTGCGCACGGCGGTGACGAGGTCCGCGCCCTTGATCTGCTTCAGCACATAGCCCGCGGCTCCTGCCATGATCGCGTCCAACAGCGCGTCCTCGTCGTCGAACGACGTGAGCATGAGGCACGCCAGCTCCGGCATGGTGGACCGCAGATCCCGGCAGACACTCACCCCGTCACCGTCGGGGAGTCTGACATCGAGGACCGCGACGTTCGGGCGTAGCGCCGGAATCCGGGCCAGCGCCTGCTGGGCGGTTTCCGCTTCGCCGACCACGGTGATGTCCGGCTCCGCGTCCAAGAGATCCCGCACTCCACGCCGGACGACCTCGTGGTCGTCGAGCACGAACACCCGAATCTGCCCGCTCCTAGTCGTCGAGTGACTCTCAGCCATCGTCTGCTCCCGGAACGCGTCCGACGGGGCGAGCACTGTGCCGCACACAGCATGCGCCGTACACAGCATGTGTCGTACACAGCATGCGCCACGTGGCCTGCCACGCGCCATGGCGCGGCGGTGTTTTCGACGCATCTCACACCCGTCACCGGTGACAGGGCCGCAGGTCCCACCTGGCGCGCGACTCCATGTGGGTCGCAGGTCCCATCGGCGGTGACCTGCGACCCCGGCACGATGCGCCCGCGGACCGCAGCGGCCGAGACGGGCTGATCCATACCGTGAGTCACGACAAACCGATCCCCCGCAGTCAAAGGTGAGGACGCACCATGACGACCCAGCGGAAGGCACCGACGATTCAGCGGCACGCGGCAACCAAGGAGGCGTCCCTCATGCCCCGGCAACGCACCGCCAACGCGTCAACCACCGCTGACGCAACTCGACCCGTCACCCTCGGCGCCAGGGCACTCGCTGTCCTCCGTGTGGCGATCGGGTTCACGTTCCTCTGGGCCTTCCTGGACAAGACGTTCGGGCTGGGTTACGCGACGACGAGCGAGCGGGCATGGCTCAACGGTGGCTCGCCGACGTACGGCTTCCTCAGCAACGTGTCCGTCGGGCCGTTCGAGTCGATGTTCAACAGCTGGGCCGGCGCGGCCTGGGCCGACTGGCTGTTCATGCTGGGCCTGCTGGGCATCGGCGTCGCAGTCATCGCCGGTGTCGCACTGCGCATCGCCGCGATCTCCGGCACGATCATGATGCTCCTCATGTGGGCGGCCGAGTGGCCCCTGGCGCGGACGCTCTCGACAGGAGAGCCCAGCATGTCGACCAACCCCCTCGTCGACTACCACATCATCTACGCGCTGGTTCTGATCGCCCTGGCGGTGACACACGCGGGGAACACGTGGGGATTCGGTCGCGTGTGGGCCAAGCTCCCGGTCGTCCGTGAGACCGCCTGGCTGCGCTAGTCACCACACCGCTCGATGGGACGAGGGCCGACCGGAACGAAGCTGGGCTGGTCTCAGGAAAGGGCCCCGCCTCCCCGCGAGGCGGGGCCCTCGTTCGTGTGCTCGCTCACTCCCACACCACGCCGTCCTTGTCACGGTCGACGTACCAGTCGGACTCCGGATCCCTCCCCTGGTAGGACGGGCCGTCGCCGTTCGACGTCGCCTCGCGACACGCCGAGGTGTGGATCAAGGCCGCGAGCGTCACGGCCGGACGTCGAGTCCGGTGCGGACACCGCCGGCTCGTCCGCGCCGCCCCCCCACGGGCCGGCGTGGGCCGGGCGAGCCGCACGCTCTGCGGCTGGAACCTCGCCCGGCACGTGGACGCCGCACCGCAGGTGTACTTCGCCGCGAAGCCTTCCTTGACCATGACCTCGCTGAACATGCGCCCATCGCGCCTCCACACATACGCGAAGGTGCGGCCGCAGCTGCCGAGTCGGCTTGCGACGGGTCGAGACTCGAGCCGAACCGACGCTCCGGCGAACAAGTCACGCGCCCGCACGGACACCTCCTGCCCGTAGCACTCGGTGGGTCGGAGGGTTCTTCGTCTCAGGGCCGTCCCTACCGATCAGCCGGAGCGTCCCGGTGCCGCGGCGGACCTTGATCGTGTCGCCGTCGACGACATCGACGACGGAAACCACCGCCGGGTGGAGGTCCCTTCGCCCCCGGCCGGCCGCGACCGGCCCGGTCCCGGCCGGCGACGCGACGCAGGGTCGGTGTCGCCGTCCCCGCGGCCACCGCACGCCCACGCTTCTCCTCTCGCCGCCGTGCGCGTCGACCGCCCCGACGATCGAGGAGACGAGGGCGCCCTCCCGGCGCGGCACGACTCCTCGCACCTCTTCGACCCTGGCATGCTCCGCGGAACCCGCAGGTCGGGGTCAAGCTCCGCCGACACCGCCGACTGGCGGTTTGCGCGCACGGCGTTCCGTGAGCGGAGAAGGCTCCAGGACACCGGTGTGGCCCCGGGGTGGTGGGCGTTCGGTGAGCGCGAGAGGTCAGGGGAACAAGAGGGGCAAAAAGAAAAGGACGAGCCGGCCTGTAAGCCGGATTCTGTCGAGGGCGGTCATCCATCTCGGGTCGCCGTTACCGACGACCTCTAGCGGCCTACCCGCAGGCTCGGGCGGGCCACCCTCAAGCGCCTGCGCAGACCCGGGACGCGACGCCCCGGGCCCTCTTGGCCTTGCTCCGGGTGGGGTTTACCGAGCCGCCTGGGTCACCCCAGACGCTGGTGGTCTCTTACACCACCCTTTCACCCTTGCCCGCACCCCCGACGCGTCTCGCGCCGGGAGCCGCTGGCGGTCTGCTCTCTGTGGCACTTTCCCGCGGGTCACCCCGGGTGGACGTTATCCACCACCCTGCCCTGTGGAGTCCGGACTTTCCTCGGCGGGTCGAGGAGTCGCCTCCTCGCCCGACGCGACCGCCCGGCCGACTCGTCCCAGCCATCAGCGTAGCGAACCCGCTGGCGTCTCCGGCAGGCCGATCGGAAGCGCTCGCACTGGCCGGGGGTGAAACCTCCGGGCGGGAGCGGGCTCAGACGGTGGCTCGTCGAGTCGGTCCGCGACCGCCGGCGAAGGGCCGACGACGCCTGTCAAGGACACCTTGCTTGGACGAGCAAGAGCTCGCGACCCCCTAGCCGCGTGGACCGCTGTCGGTGGCCTTGGGTGAGCGGACACCGCGTCGCCCCACATCGCCTCTTGGCGCGCACAGTCCCCAGCCGTCGTCGTCCGGTACCTGGTGCGCGTACGCCTCGGAGTCGAGGACAGGCTCGTAACCGATGGTGTTGCGGGTGTCCCAGATGGTCCGGGTGTTGGCGGAGACACCGGCACACACCGCGTAGCCAACGTCGGCGACGAGGGCGCGAGACACGAGCTGGTGGAGGTCAGCTGGGCCCAGCCAGCCGCTCAGCGCGCTCGACGCCGGCGGCTCCGGAGTGGTCGCACCCAGCCGGAGGACGATCACCGACGCGCCGGTGCGGTAGGCGAACACCCGTCCGAGCGCCTCGGCGAACGCCTTCGTCGCGCCGTAGGGACAGCACGGTGCGACCGGCCAGTCTGGGTCGATGGGTACGCGGCCGGTCCTGGCGTATTGCCCCATCACATGCGCCGAGCTCGCGAGGACGACCCGCGGGACACCGGCCGCGAGGAGCGTCGCGACGACCTCGACGTTGGCGGTCCGCAGCTCATCCCAGCTCGCGTTCGGATCGGGACAGGCGGCAAGGTGGACGACTGCGTCGACGCCCTCGGTGATCCGCGCGACGAAGTCCGGGTCGGTGAGGTCGCCCACGAGGCCGCCGGGCACCGGCACACGATCGGTCAGGACGAGGCGCCAGGAGTCTCGCAAGCCCGGCAGCAGCATCGAGGCGACGCCACCCGCGGCGCCGGTGACAAGGACACGAGGAGAAGACACGCGACCATGATCCCGCTCGTGCCCGCGAGCGGCGAGGCACGCCTTGAGCGGAACCGTGGCCTAGAGGCCGGTGACGCCAAAGGTGCGCAGTGACGCCCGTTCGGCGTCGTACCAGCGGACCTCGCTCAAGGAGCCAGGCGCCACGTCGAGCCGGTGGGCCGCGTGCGGAGGGACGCCGAGCGCCTCGCAGATCAGGAGTCCGATCACCACGGTGTGGGTGACCACGACGACCGGTTGGCCGGCGTACGACGCCAGCAGACGCTCGTGGACGCCTCGAACACGGCTGAGCGCGTGGTCGAGTGACTCGCCGCCCGGCGGTGCTACGGCGGACGACGAGCGCCAGGCCGCCCACTCCTCCGGCCACCGTCGGCGGACCTCCGCGACGGAGTGCCCCTCCCACACGCCGAGCGACACCTCCGCCAGGTCAGGCTCGACACGCACGGGCACGCCGAGCTCCGCGGCGACCACCTCAGCGGTCTCCTGGGCCGGCTGGAGGGGTGAGGTGACGACAACCGCGGCCCCGCCACGTCGCGCGACCGCGCTCGCCACGGACGCCGCCTGTTCGCGTCCCCGCTCGGTGAGCGGGACAGCACCGGCCTCTCGCCCGGCCAACCGCCCCACCTGGTCGCGCTCGGTCTCGCCGTGCCGAAGCAGGAGAACTGTCGTCGCCTCACCCAACGCCCGACTGTCAGCCGCCACCGTCTGGTCAGCCCTCGCCGTGGCGGCGTGATCGCGTGTCACCCGCGGCGAGATCCACCGGACAGGGGCGCCACCGTCGAGTACGGTGTTGAGCAACGCGTCAGCGGCGACGTTGCGCTCGCGGGGCACCCACGTCCAGGTGGTGTCCGCCGGCGCGAGCTCCCGTGCGCGCAGGGCCAGCCGGCGCATGTCGGCATGCTTGATCTTCCACCGGCCGGCCATCTGCTCGATGACCAGCCGGCTGTCCATGCGGACCTCGAGCGCGGCGCCGGGGTCGACCTCGCGAGCGAGGCACAGGCCGGCGATCAGCCCCTCGTACTCGGCGACGTTGTTGGTGGCGACCCCGATCGGCTCGGCGGCGCGAGCCAGCACGTCGCCGGAGTCCGGGTCGCGAATCACGACGCCGAACGCGGCCGGGCCGGGGTTTCCGCGCGCCCCGCCGTCCACCTCGACGATCAGCCGGCGGCTCTCTCCTCCCGACAAGGCAGACTCACACGCCCGAGTCGGCTGTACGAACCAGGATCCGCCGGCACTCCTCGCAGCGCAGCACCTCGTCCGGGGGCGCGGCGGCGACCTTGAGGAGGTAGCTGGTGTCGAGCTCCATCCGGCAGCCCTCGCAGCGACGCTGCCGAAGCGCCGCCGCCCCGATGCCGCCTTGCTGGGAGCGGATCTTCTCGTACAGCGCGAGCAGCTCGTCCGTGACGTCCGCGGCGGCCTCGGCGCGGTCACGTCGGACGTTCTCGGCCTCGGCGTCGATCGCCGCGTACGCCTCGTCGCGCGTCCGCTCGGTGGCCTCCAGCCGGCTCTCCACCTCCGACAGCTTCTGGCGCAGCTCGTCGTGCTCGGCGGTCGCGGCTTCCAGCCGCTCCATGATCTCGAGCTGGACATCCTCCAGGTCGGACTGTCGCTTGGTCAGTGACTCGATCTCGTGCTGGAGGTTCTCCAGGTCCTTCGGCGAGGCGACCTGGCCGGCCTGCAGGCGCTGCTCGTCCCGCTCCCGGCGGGCCCGCACCTGCTCGACGTCACGCTCGGCCTTGCTCTGCTCACGGGTCAGGTCCTCGACCTTGGTCGCGGCCGCGACCACGGCCGCCTCGAGCTCCTTGCGTTCGCTCTGCAACCGCTCCACCTCGGCGGCCTCGGGCAGCGTACGACGCCGGTGGGCGAGCTGGTCGAGGCGAAGGTCGAGGGCCTGGACCTCGAGCAGCCGTAGCTGGATGGACGGGTCGGCGTTCAGAGCGGGCTCCCTCCCTGGTCGGACCGGACTTCACTGGAGACGACGCTGTCGGGGACGACGTCACCGGGCATGGCGCTACCAGGAATCTCACCGGTGATATCGGCAATCTCACCGGGGATATGGAGTCGCCACGGGTCCGTGCGGATCGTCGACACACGGGTCTCCACCGTCGTGCCCCGCTCGGCGAGCCTACGGCGCAGCCGATCCGCCGCGTCGGACAGCCACGGCCACTCGCTCGCCCAGTGCGCGACGTCGACCAAGGCCGGGGCGTCACCGTGCTCGCTCGCCTCGGAGGCCGGGTGGTGTCGCAGGTCAGCGGTGACGTAGGCGTCGGCACCGGCGGCCCGTACGACATCCAGGTAGGAGTCACCCGCACCCCCACACACCGCCACGGTCGTGATCACGCGGTCCGGGTCTCCCGCGACGCGCACGCCGTGCGCGGTCGCCGGTAGTGCTCCGGCGACACGACGGCCGAAGTCGCGCAGCGGCTCCGGCGTGGGCAACCGCCCGAGCCGACCGGTGCCGAGTCCGGGCACGTCCGGGTGGGGATCCAAGGGGCGAAGCTCGGTGAGTCCGAGAGCGGCGGCCAAGGCGTCGGAGACGCCAGGGGCGGCCACATCGGCGTTGGTGTGGCAGACGTGGAGGCCGATCCCGTGGGTGAGCAGCCGATGGACGACCCGGCCCTTGGGGGTCGTCGCGGCGACACCGTGCACACCGCGGAGAAAGAGCGGATGGTGGGCGACGACGAGGTCGGCTCCCCATTCGATCGCCTCGTCCACCACGTCGGAGACCGGATCGACCGCGAACAGGACACGACGGACCTCCGCGTCGGGATCACCGCAGACGAGCCCTACCGCGTCCCAGTCAGCGGCCCATTGGGGGTTGTAGAGCTCGTCGAGGACGTCGACAACCTGTGCGAGCGTCGGCACGCGGTCAGGCTAGCGTGCCGACGGGGCGACGTGTGCGGAGGACGCCCCGACCGTGGGACCGCCGAGCCGGAACAGGACCTCGCCCGCGTCCGGCACGACGAGGGTGTCTGGGTCGCCCGCCCACTCGTCGACGTCGATGCTCGCGGGGTCGCGGTACTCAAGCCCCAACGCTCGGGTCGTCGCCTCGTCCAGGCCGGTCGCGAGAGTCACCGTGATCCGGCAGCGCTCTCCGTGCTCCGGGTCATAGCTGCCGGCTCCGCGCAGGTGTGACGAGTGCGCGAGGACCGATCGGGGGACGTCGCGGAACCTCTCCCACTGACCGGTGAAGTACTCCTGGCAGTGGTAGCCGACCTTCTCGATGGCCGCGCCGTGGGTGCGGCTGACCTCACGCACGTGCGGGGCGTAGAGGACGACCTCGCCGCCGTCGGCGACGACCGGCTCGACCTTGTACATGCCCTTCGCGGCGGTCCACAGCTCGTCGTAGCGCTCCGAGACCAGCGACAGCACCCGCCGGACGGGGCGGTCGAGGTATCGGACGTGGGTCCGGGCGGAGACCTCCGCCGCGCGGGCCCAGGCCTCCTCGGGGGTGCCGAACGTCAGCGCGTGCAGCGTCGCCGTCCCCGACGCCACGACGGCGGCCAGACACAGCCGCTCGGAGGGAATGAGGCTGGCGGCACGGTCGATCAGGGCCCGCACCGGCGTGACCCCCAGCGTCCCGATGATCCGGGCACTCCCGATGAGCGCGCCGAGCCAGTGGGACGTGTCGATGACCTCCCGACCCGCCACACCGGGGAAGAAGTACTTGTTGCCGCCGGAGAACCCGACCACCTCGTGGGGGAAGACCGGCCCGACCACGAGGACGACGTCGTGCTCCACGACGTGTCGGTTGACCCGCACGACGACGGACTCGGTCAGACGTCCGCCGGACAGCTCGGCCACCTCCGCCGCGGGGATCACACCCACCTCGACCAGGGCGTCGGGGTCCCACCACTCGTGATTGACGACGCTGGTGCCCGGGTACGTCGCCGCGAGCCCGCTCTCGGCGTACCCGAGGTGCGTCGCGAGCTGGGCGTCGCTCATCGGCGGATGGGTGCCGAGCGCGATGAGCACGGTGAGTCTGCTGACGCGGCCGTGCACCGCCTCGTGGACGCCCCGTAGCAGGAGGGGAAGCGGACAGGATCGCGTGGAGTCCGGCACGACGACGCAGAGGCTGCGTCCCTCCAGCGGCACCGAGCGCAGGCGTTCTCGGACGAACCGCCGCGCCTCCTCTGACGACAGCTCGACACCGGGCCCGCCGACCTGGCCGGCGTCGAGCCCAGCACCTGTCACGGCACTCCCCATGCCGACAGTGTGCCGACGCGTTCTCGCCCGCGGTCATGGGGGTTCCGCCGCCGCTTCGTCCGCTCGCTCATCGGACCCGACGCAACGCCCGACATCTCGAGGAGGCACGCCGGACGATCGCCTCGGCACCGTCGATCGCGAAGCGCACTGCACCGATCTCGGTCCTCGACTTCCACCTCTCGCCGACGCTCAGCACGATCGACATACCGGTGATCGTGCTCGTGGGCGACCACGACCGCCAGACGTCGGTGTCGGACGCCCGTGAGCTGACGGCAGCGTTACCGCACGCGGAGCTGCGTATCGAGCGAGGTGCCGGTCATTTCCTCGTCCTGGAGCGACCGGACGCGTTCGTCTCCGCGGTGCGTGACCTTCGCGCGCGATCGTGAGTCTCGCCGGGTCAGCCGGCGATCTCCCTCAGGTACGCGAGGTTGTCACGTACGCGCTCCTCCAACGGGACCTCGGTGCTGAAGTCCTCGACGGATACCCAGCCGTCGTAGCCGATCTTCTTGAGGTGCTCGAACAGTCGCGGCAGGTTCGCCACACCGTGCCGCAACGGTGCCCACCGCCACGTCCAGTCCGTGCGGTTGGCACCCTCGACCCGCTGGGGGACCGGCGCGGCGTTCTTCACGTGGACGTGGGCGAGGTACTCACCGAGGATCTCGAGGCTCCACGGGTCGTACTCGTACCCCTCGTGCAGCATGTTGCCGATGTCGTGGATCACGCCCACGCAGTCGGGGTCGAGACCTTCGACGAACCGCGCCGCCGCCGAGGCGCTCGAGATCAGCGACTGGTGGTGCAGCTCGATGAGCGCCTTCACGCCGTACTGGCGCGCGAGCTTCGCCACCTCTCGGTACTCCCGACGGCGTCGTTCGAAGGCGGCGCGGTACCCCTCCGGACCTGGCTTGCCGACCGTGACCCGCATCTGCGGCACACCCAGCGCCGCCGCGCCCCGCATGAGTCGCTCGACATCCTCGAGCTGGTCGGAGCTGGCGTAGGCGCCCAGCGACGGCATGCCGAGGCCGGCCTTCTCGGTGAGCTCCCTGATGCGAGGGACGTCCTGCTCGAAGGTGGACAGCGGCCAGGTGCACCTGTTGCCCTGCCAGAAGCTGGCGACGCCGCCAGGCGCGGGCGATTGGTCCACCACCCGCCACTCGATCCCGTCCCAGCCCTGCTCGGCGAGCTTGCTGACCGCCTCCTCCGGTGTCCACTCCGGCAGGCTGGCGGTGAACACGGCGAACTTCATGAGGTCAGCTCCTTGATGGACACCGGCCTCTGCAGACGGGCCGACTCGTAGATGCCCCGGATGACCGCGAGGGTCCGGGTCGCCTCCTCGGCGGTCACCAGCGGCGGGCGTCCCTGCTCGACCGCGTCGAGGAAGTCCTGGAACTGGGTGGTGTGCGAGGTGGCGGTCAGGCCGGCGACCGTGGGCTTGGCCTCCTCGGAGGGTTCGCTGTAGCCGTATTCGGCGAGCACCTCCGCCGCCTGGTTCGCCTCCGGGCCGGCGCCGTACGGGTAGTCCTCGCCGCTGTCCTTGGCCGCGTGGTAGTAGACGAGCTTGTTGCGGTCGATGATCGCCGAGCCGCGGTCCCCGTGCACCTGAACGCGTGTGGCGATGCCGGGGTAGGCGGCCGTGGTGCCGTGGATCACCCCGAGCGCGCCGTTGGCGAAGCGAACCGTGGCCACCGCGGTGTCCTCGACCTCGATCCGCTCGTGCGCCAGGCAACCGGTCCAGGCGTAGACCTCGAGCGGCTCGCCCAGGAACCAGGTGAACAGGTCGATGGTGTGGATGCCCTGGTTCATCAGCGCGCCGCCGCCGTCGAGCGCCCAGGTACCCCGCCAGTCGCCGGAGTCGTAGTAGCTCTGGCTCCGCCACCACGAGATGATCGCGTTGCCCGAGGTGAGCTTGCCGAACTTCCCGTTCTTGACCGCGTCGTGGATGATCAGGCTCGCCGGGTCGTGCCGGTGCTGGCTCACCACCATGACCGTGCGGTCAGACCGCTTCTCGGCCTCGAGGATGCGACGCGCCGCGTCGAGTCGGATGTCGATCGGCTTCTCGATGATGACGTGCTTGCCCGCCTCGATCGCCGCGACAGCGGCGTCGGCGTGCAGACCGCTCGGCGTGCCGATGGTCACCGCGTCCACGTCGGAGCGGGCCAGCGCCTCGGCCAGCGAGGTGGTCGCCTCGGCTCCCACCTCGCGCGCGACGCTCTGAGCTCGCTCAGCGACGGTGTCGACCACCACAGCGACCTCGGCTCGCGGCTTGAAGGACTGGATCGTCTGCGCGTGGAGGCGGCCGATCACACCAGCCCCGATCACTGCGAATCGCATCGTTGCCCCTTCTGTTGCGTACTCGGTGGTCCAGCGGCCTCCTGGCGGACCGACACTCCTGGCTCGCCCTACTGGTAGGAGATGCCCTCGGCTTCCAACAAACCGGTGAACGCTCGCGTCGCCTTGGCGAACAGCTCAGGGCCGGAGAAGCCGCCGGCGTGTCCCGCGGTCGCCAGGTGGGGCTCCATCGAGAAGAAGCCGTCGAAGCCGTCGTCACGCAAGGCGCGGATGGTCTCCGGGATCTCACCGTCGCCCTCGCCCGCTGGGACGATGCGCCCGTCCGCCGCGACCGCGTCCTTGATCTGGAGGTACTCGATGTAGGGACGGAGGCTGGCGTACCCGTCGGTGAACGGAGCCACGTCACACAGCACGAAGTTCGCGGCGTCCCACACCAGCCGAAGGTTGTCGGAGCCAACCGACTCGACGATGTCGAGGCAGCGGGACGGGATGTCGCCGTAGATCTTCCGCTCGTTCTCGTGCGCGAGGACGACGTCGTGACCCCGGGCTCGCTCGGCCAATGCCGACATGCGACGCAGCACCTCATCGCGGTGCTTGGCCGGGTCGTCTCCCTCGGGGATCCAGAACGAGAAGAGCCGGATGTACGGCGCGCTCAGCTCCCGGGCGACCCACAGCGCTCGGTCGAAGCGTGCGAGGTGCTCGTCGAAGTCGTCGTGGATACCGACCTTCCCGATCGGCGAGCCGACAGCCGAGACGCTGATGCCGTAGCGCGCGAGGAGACGCTTGATCTCGGCGATCTGCTCATCGCTGAGGTCGAGAACGTTGGTGCCCCACGCGCTGCGGAACTCGACGTACCGGATGCCGAGCTCGTTCAACGTCTGGAACTGGATGTGGGGATCGGGGTCGATCTCGTCAGCGAATCCGGAGAGGGTCCACATCGGGGTGCTCGGCTCCTCATCTGCTCGCGCTGCCGGCGACCGGGTTCGGTCACCGCCTCTCGGCTGTGTCGTCACGTTGGTTCACCTGGCCGACGGATCGCCACTGGCCACCCCAGCCGGCTCGACCGGCCAGCCAGCTCGCGTGCCAGAGGCACAGATCCGGTGCTGGCCACTATGGCAACCGGTTGCCAAAGGTTGTCAAGGGGACGACACTGAGGCGTCCGACACCGGCTGCCGCCGCCACGACGCGTCGAGGCACGGGCACACCGGGTTGACGCACGCCGGGTCTCAACGCACCCGGACATCGAACGAAGGGAGGGCTCACGGAGTGGCCGCGCAGGAGCCGGACCGCGCCAACCGGTCCGCGAGGCGTGCCCGCGAGGGTCGTCCCGCGCGCGCTCCGACCATCCACGACGTCGCCGCGCGCTGCGCGGTCGCCGCCTCCACGGTGTCGCGGGCCTTCAGCCATCCCGAGCGCGTCAACGCGGCGACGCGGGAACGCATCCTGGCCACCGCGGCGGAGATGGGATACCGCCCGCATCCCCTCGCCCGCGCTCTCCCATCGGGTCAGACGCGCATGCTCGGCCTGCTCGTCCCGGACATCACCAACCCGTTCTTCCTCGGGCTGATCCGTGGCGCCCAGCGCGCGGCCGCCGCGGCCGGTTACACCATCGTCCTCGCCGACAGCGACGAGTGCGACGAGACGGAGCTGACCGCCCTCGACCGGCTGACCCGTGCGGTCGACGGTTTCGTCCTCGCCTCCTCCCGGCTGTCGGACGCGCGGTTGCGGGAGGCCGACAGCGCCGTTCCCCTCGTCGTCGTCAACCGACGCGTGCCTCCCGTGCCGAGCGTCCTCATCGACTCGGCGCCCGCCACCAAGCGAGCCGTCGAGCACCTGGCCTCCCTCGGACACACGCGATTCGCCTACCTGTCGGGCCCGCGCGCGTCGTGGTCGGACGCCCGACGCTGGCGAGCCCTGCAGTCCGTCGCCCGCCGGGGAGACTTGGACGTCGTGCGACTCGGCCCGCTGCCTCCGACGGTCGACGGTGGTGTCGCCGCCGCCGACGCCGTGCTGGCCGAGGGCGTGACCGCGGTGGTGGCGTTCAACGACTTGCTGGCGATCGGTGTCCTCCGCCGGCTGCGGGAGCTGGGCGTCTCCGTTCCGGGCGAGGTCAGCGTGCTCGGGTGTGACGACATCTTCGGCGCCGACTTCTGCGACCCTCCCCTGACCACCCTCGCGGCGCCCATCGAGCGGGCTGGACGAGCCGCAGTCGACCTCCTGCTCCGCAGACTCGACTCCGGCCCGTCCGGCGGGCGGCACCGCGACGTGGTCCTCCCGGCCACGCTGACCGTCCGCGACTCGACTGGTCCCGCACCCGTACGACGTCGAGATGAGAGGAGGAACGAGCCGACCCAGGTCACCGCCACGTCCTGACCTGCCGAGAGCCGCGTCCAGCAGTCGGCCAGCACAGCGACCCGATCCGATCCAAGCACCTCGCGGAGGAGCACGTGATCAAGCTCAGCTTCAGCACTCTGGGCTGCCCCCAGTACACCCTCGACCAGGTGATCTCGACCGCCACGAGGCACGGCTACGACGGGGTCGAGCTGCGGTTCCTGCGCGGTCAGGTCGCCTTGGAGACGCTGGAGGAGTTCAGCCCGTCGGGTATCCGCCGCACCCGCGAGCTGTTCGAACGCCATGGCGTCGCGGTGTCCTGTGTCGACACCAGCGTGCGGTTCACCTCACCGGATCCGGCGGAGCGGACCACGCAGCTGGAGCAGACCAAGACGTACGCGCGGATCGCCGCCGAGCTGGGCGCGCCGTACATCCGGCTCTTCGGTGGCGCCGTCCCGGAAGCCTCGCCGGAACGCGAAGAGACGACCCGGCGAATCGCCGAAGGTCTCGCCGAGGCGGCCGCCATCGCTGCCTCCGAAGGCGTCACGGCGGTGCTCGAAACCCACGACAGCTTCTGCACCGCGGCGCAGATCCGTGAGCTCTTCTCGTACGCGTCGAGCGATGACCTCGGCATCCTGTGGGACGTCCTGCACTCCTACCGCACTGGCGAGTCGTTCGAGGAGACGTGGCGCGGGTTGGGGCCGCGTATCCGGCACGTCCACCTCAAGGACGCGGACAACCTCTCCCCCACCTCGTTCCAGCCCCGGCTGGCCGGACAGGGCGCCGTGCCGCTCGGCGAGGTCGTCGACCTGCTCCGACGCGTCGACTACCAGGGCTATGTGAGCTTCGAGTGGGAGAAGGCCTGGCACCCCGAGATCGAGGAGCCTGAGGTGGCCATCCCACAGTTCGCGGACTACCTCCGGCCGCTTCTCAACCGACCGGCCAGCTGACAGCGAGACCGAGACCTGACGACTCGCGGTGGCGGCATCTCACCCGGCCGTCACGCCGGTCACGTCACCGCGAGACCGAGGACACGCACGACAGGAGAGCAATGAGCGAGATCGAGCTGCACCCCGACCGATTGCTGCCGACCGACCCACGGCAGCGGTCGATCGCCCGTCGGCTGTACGACGCGGTGGCCCGGCTGCCGATCATTTCGCCTCATGGCCACGTCGACCCCGGCATCTTGGCCCGGGACGAACCCTTCCCCGATCCGGCGAGCCTCTTCGTGGTCCCCGACCACTACGTCACCCGTCTCCTGCATGCTCACGGTGTTCCCCTGGACCGGTTGGGGGTCCCGCCCGGAAATCCCGTCACCCCCGTCGAGCCTCGCGAGATCTGGCGCACCCTGTGCGAGCACTGGTGGGCGTTCCGCGGCACCCCGTCGCGCTACTGGCTTGAGAGCGAGCTCGTCGAGGTGTTCGGCATCCGACTCCGTCCGAGCGCTGAGAACGCCGACAGGTTGTTCGACGAGTTGTCCGAACGCCTCGCCCGGCCGGAGTTCCGGCCACGCGCGCTGTACGAGCGGTTCGGCATCGAGGTGCTGGCGACCACGGACGACCCGGCCTCGGACCTCGCCGACCACAAGGCGCTCGCCGAGGATCCCACCTGGAAGGGTCGCGTCATCCCGACCTTCCGACCTGACGCCTACGTGGATCCCACCCGGCCAGACTGGCCCCGAGCCATCGAGCGACTGGGTGCGGTGAGCGACGTGGACACCACGTCGTATGCGGGCTACATCGAGGCGTTGGAGAAGCGCCGCGCGTACTTCAAGGCCCATGGCGCGACCGCCTCGGACCATGGGGCACCCGACGCCGGGAGCGAGCCGCTCACGCCCTCCGAGGCGAGCCGCATCTTCGCCGCCGCGTTGAAGGGAACCGCGACACCTGAGGAGGCGACGGCGTTCCGCCGCCACATGCTCACCGAGATGGCGCGGATGGCGTGCGACGACGGCCTGGTCATGCAGCTCCACCCCGCGGTCCTTCGGAACCACCACACGGCGACGTACGAACGGTTCGGTCCGGACGTGGGGTGCGACATCCCGACCGCCGCGGAGTACACCCGGGCGCTGCGCCCGCTGCTGGAGCGGTACGGCACCCACCCCAACTTCCGGATCGTGCTGTTCACCACCGACGAGGACGTCTTCTCGCGCGAGATCGCACCGTTGGCGGGCTTCTACCCCTCGGTCTTCGTCGGGGCGCCGTGGTGGTTCATCGACACGCCGGACGCGATCCTGCGCTTCCGCGCGGCGGTGACCGACACCGTGGGATTCCACAAGACCGCCGGCTTCGTCGACGACACCCGGGCGTACTGCTCGATCCCGGCGCGTCACGACATGGCCCGCCGTCTGGACTGCGCCTTCCTGGCGCGACTCGTCGCGGAGCACCGACTGCCTGAGGACGAGGCCATCGAGACCGCTCGTGACCTCGCCTACCACCTGCCCGCCTCGACCTTCAGGATCGCGTCATGAAGCCGTTGACGCGAGCGGCGGTCGCCGCCGATCCCGCTCCGATCCGCGCCGCCCACCTCGGACTCGGTGCGTTCTTTCGGGCGCACCAGGCGTGGTACACGCAGGCCGCCAACGCGGAATCGGACCAGCCGACCGGGATCGCCGCGTTCACCGGTCGACGACCGGACGCCGCCATCCCCTTGCGGAACCAGGACGGCCTCTACCACGTCCTGGTGCGCGACGCTGGCGGCGACCGGACCGAGCTCGTCACGTGCCTCGTCGGTGCGCACGACGGCGCGGACGCCGGGACGTGGCGGGCCACCCTCGCCTCCCCCGACGTCGGTGTCCTCACCCTGACCGTGACGGAAGCGGGATACCGCCGAGCGGCGGACGGCGGGCTCGACCTGGACGACCCGGACGTCGCCGCGGACGTCGCTCGGCTGCGGGCGGGCGACCCTCACGTCACCACAGCCCCAGGCCGCATCGTGAGTGGGCTCGTGGCGCGCCGGGCCGCCGACGCGGGGCCCCTCGCCGTCGTCCCCTGCGACAACCTGGTCGACAACGGGCCGACGGTGGCGCGTGTGGTCACCGACTTCGCCGCCGCCGTCGACCGCGACCTCGCGGACTGGATCGCGAGCTCGGTGTCGTTCGTGTCGACGACGATCGACCGGATCACACCGGCGACGACGGACGACGACAGGGCAGTGGTCGCGGAGCTGACCGGCTACGCCGACGCCGCGCCCGTGGTGACCGAGCCGTTCAGCGAGTGGGTGTTGGCGGGCGACTTCCCAGCTGGCCGCCCCGACTGGGAGCGCGCGGGGGCACGCCTCGTCACCGATGTGAAGCCGTTCGAGCAGCGCAAGCTGTGGTTGCTCAACGGAGCCCACTCCCTCCTGGCGTACGCCGCGCCGGCGCGTGGACACAGCACGGTGGCGGAGGCCGTGGCCGATCCGGTCTGTCGAGGCTGGGTCGAGGCATGGTGGGACGAGGCGACGCGGCACTTGCCCTTGGACGCCGCCGACGTCGCTCGCTACCGCGCCGAGCTCATGGAACGCTTCGCCAACCCCCGCATCCGGCACGCGCTCAACCAGATCGCGATGGACGGCTCACAGAAGCTGCCGATTCGCGTGGTGCCGGTCGTGGCGCGCGAACGGGCGAACGGGCTCCTTCCTGAGGGTGGGATCCGGGCGCTCGCCGGTTGGATCCGTCATCTCCGGGAGGGGACGGCGGTGCGGGACCCACGAGCCAGTGAGCTCACCGCGGCCGTGGACACGAGTCTGCCCACCGCGGTGCGTCAGGTGCTGCTCGCACTGGACGCCAATCTCGGAGAGGACGTCGAGCTCGTGCACGCCATCACGGAGACGGCGCGAGAGCTCGGAGCCTGAAGGCGGAGGGACGACGAAGGGCGAGTTGTCACTTCGGCGTACAACACCCGTCACGAAAGGTAATATCCCAGCTACCTTCCGCTGGTGTTGCCCTGGTTCCCGGCGATGCCGTCGCAGTGTCTCAAGACAGCCAGGAGCTGGAAGTGACGTCCTCGCCCTTCGTCGTTCCACGACCGCACCAGCCACATGCCGCTGGCCAGGCTGACCGTGGCGTCGCGCGACCCGGTCGTCATCGCCTGCCGCAGTCTTCCGTGCGGCCGCCGCTGGCGGCCCTCGCCTCCGGCGGACGCGTGCTCGTCGCGGCGACGCGGCGGAGTCCTGTCCGTCTCGGCCGCGCGCTCACCCGGCTCGTGAGACGAGTGGCGGCGCTCAGAAGGTCGTCGTGAGGTCGAGCGCGCGCCCCGTGCGCGCTGACTCCGCGACCTTCAACATGATCTCCAGCGCGTGGCGGGCATGGTGCGCACTCAGCACGGGCTGCCGGTTCGACCGTACGCAGTCGACGAGGTGGTCGACCAAGACAGCGCGCTTCAGCTTGTCCAGCCACTCCTGCTGCCCGCGCAGCGTGGGCCACACCTCTGGGACGACCCATCCGTCGACACCAGGCAAGACGTCGGTGCGGTACACCTCGAGCGGCGCCTCGCCACCAGTGTGACCGTCGCGAATGTTGAGCGTGCCCTTCCGCCCGAAGATCTCGATCTTGGGGCTCTTCGCCGCGTGCACGTTGAAGGTCCCGTCCACCACCGCGAACGTGGCGCCGCCGAAGTCCAACATGAACAACGTGTTGTCGTCGGCGGTGACCTCCATCACCGTGCCCGCGAACGGACCGCCTCGGACGACGCGGGTCGGCTCGGTGATGCCCGAGAACGCCACGACTCGCCGGGCCGGGCCGAGCAGCGCGGTGATCTCGTGGATGCCGTAGACGCCCATGTCCAGCAGCGGACCCGACCCTCGCTGGTAGAACCAGGACGGGTCGGTGGGCCATCCCCACGCGCTACCACCGGGACCAGCGTGCGAGCTTCGGACCCGAGCGAACGCCACCTTGCCGATCGTGCCCTCGTCGATCAGACGCCGAGCCTCTTGGTAGGCGGGGAACAGCGCGTCGGGGGGAGCGCAGACGACCGTCAGCCCGCGTGCGGCAGCGGTTTCGACGATCGCGTCGGCGTCCTCCATCGACGTCGCGATCGGCTTCTCAGTCGCCAGGTGCTTGCCCGCCTCGAGGATGCGGCGACAGGTCTGGCCGTGCACCCCGATGGGCGTCAGGTTGACCACGGCCTGGATGTCCGCTCGCTCGAGCATGGCGTCCAGGGAGTCGTAGACCTCGGGGATGTCGAACTCCTGCGCCGCCTCCTTCGCCCGTTCGCTCACCGGGTCCGCGATCGCCACGACCGTCGCCTTGTCTCGTATCCAGTGCAGGTTGGGAAGGACGCCGTACGACGTCGTCGCGATCATGCCCGCGCCCAAGATGCCGATCCGTAGCGGCGCTTCGCTCTCCGCGGTGGCCTGCGCTGTCATGCCTTGCTCTCCACTCTCGGCTCTCCACTCTCGTGATCCGACGTGTGACCCAGGCCTCGCGATCCGGCCCGGGGGCCGGTCACCTCGTCCCCGGGGCACCCGCGACCCGGTGACCTCTCGTCCCGTCTGGTGCGGCTGGTGCAACCTTGTCACGCTCCGACGTAATTGTTAACGTCCCTGCCAGATACGGTCGACGATCGTCGGCGGCGATCCAGCCCGCCCTCGCGCTTGTCCGGACAGACGACGCACAAGGACGCCCACACCACCGCGGGCGTACGGCCACGACACAAGGAGGCCCCCATGGGCTCGACGCCCGTCCGAGTCGCGATGATCGGCTTCGATCACTGGTACACCGCCCTGCCTCTCGCGCGAGCTTTCGCCGAGCACCCCGAGATCGAGGTCGTCGGGATCGCCGACGCCGACCGGAACCGAGCGATGGACGTCCTCGCCAGGACAGGCCTCAACGCCCCCATCGCCACCGAGAAGGAGCTCCTCGAGGATCCGCGAGTCCAGGCGATCGCGGCCTTCGGCAGCTGTGAGAAGAACCCCGCCGTCTGCGTGACCGCGGCTGAGAACGGCAAGCACATCGTCTCGATCAAGCCGATGGCACGCACGCTCGACGAGGCGACCCAGATCCTGACCGCCGTCCGCCGTGCTGGTGTCCGGTTCCTGCCTGGCGAGTCGCGTCCACGCGCCTCGGCGTTCGCTCAGCAGGTGCGCCGCTGGCTCGACGAAGGACGGTTCGGTCGGATCCTCACCGCGAACTTCCAGACCCTCAGCGGGCTTCCACGCGCCTGGCCGGACGCCGACGACCCGGGCTGGTGGGTCGACCCCGAGCGGGCGCCCGGCGGCGGCTGGATCGACCACAGCATCTACCACATCGACCTGCTGCGCTGGCTCACCGGCGCCAGGGTCACCAAGGTCTTCGGAGTCAGCGGTAACCTGCGCCACTCGCTCGGCGTCGAGGACTACGGCCACGCCACGATCGAGTTCGACTCCGGACTCGTCGCCACGGTCGAGGACACCTGGACGGCGCCGGCTGGTGGGTCACGGCAGACGACGACGCTGCAGGGCAGCGACGGGGCGCTCTACCACGACACCCTCACGGGCAAGCTCGCCATCACCGACCCCGACTACGGCGGCTGGGTCCAGGTGGCGGCTCCGCCGAGCCACCCCTCCAGCGTGGACGACGTGATCGCAACGGTGCGGGGCGAGGGCGAGCCGTTGGCGAGCGTCGAGGACGCCTGGGAGAACCTCGCCATCTGCGAGGCGTTCTACCGCTCCTGCGCCGTGGGCAAGCCTGTGGAGCCGGCCCGACTACCCGCCTAACCGGGTCGCGAGCCATGCCTCACAACCCACAGCTGACGTGGTCCCCGGAGCGGCGTCCGGCTAGGCGAGAGAGTTGTGGGGCCGGACGGGATCGAACCGCCGACACTCGCGGTGTAAACGCGATGCTCTACCACTGAGCTACGGCCCCGGACCTCCAAGCCCTCCCAAACCAGCAGGGCTTCCGCAGGAGCTGAGGCGACAGGCTACCGGTACCCACGTCTCACGTGCGCAGCCGCTCCACCGCCTCGAGGTAGTCGTCGACATCACGGGCGTCGAAAATGTCGTTGACGACACTCCACCGCACGACGCCTGACCGGTCGATGACGAAGGTGCCGCGACGGGCGCAGCCCCGCTCCTCGTCGAAGACACCGTAGGACCGAGCCACCTCCCCATGCGGCCAGAAGTCGCTCACGAGCGGGAACGCCAGCCCCTCTTGATCGGCGAAGGCGCGGAGAGTGAACATCGAGTCACAGGAGACCGCCAGCACGCGCGCCTCCGCCACCTCGAACCTCGGCAACGCGCCCGCGAGAGCCCGCAGCTCTCCGGTGCAGACGCCAGTGAAGGCGAAAGGATAGAAGACCAACACGACCGTGCTGGCCGACCACACGTCCCGGAGGCGTACCTGCGTTCCGTGGTGGTCGGCGCGCACGAAGTCCGGCGCCTGCTCTCCCACACCCACGGGCGTGGCCCTGGACACGTCCCTGCGGCCTCTCACTGTCGCGGAGTCACCCTCGCGCTCGGCGTCGACGCACGCGACGTCAGCGCTGGCGGGCGCGTGGTGTCACCAACTTCGTCGCCAGCCAATCCGGCGCCACCGAAAGTGTCGTCGTGGTCGACAGACCGGCGGTCGGCGCGGCCTCACCGATCTCGCTGGCGTCGACGTAGCCAGGGCGACCGACCTTCGGCGTCAGCAGCCAGATCACACCACCATCAGTCAGGTCGGTCTTGGTGTCGACGAGCGCATCCACCAGGTCACCGTCGTCCTCGCGCCACCACAAGATGACCGCGTCGACGACGTCGTCGTAGTCCTCGTCGACCAGCTCGTTCCCGGTGTGTTCCTCGATCGACCGGCGCAGGTCCTCGTCGACGTCCTCGTCCCAGCCGAGCTCCTGCACCACCATGCCCGGCTGCAAACCAAGCCGCTCTGCCGGCCCGCCGGACTGGCCCTCGGCCTGGCCTGCGGTCGCACTCACGACGCCGTCCTCCTGTTCTCCCATCATGCTTTCGTGCTCGTCGGTCCCGTCTGGACCCTCCGCCACCGCCTGGCACCTCCGGCCCAGGACGGCTCCTCGCGTCTGTCCCGAGTACCCGTCCCCGGGAGATCCCCCGGGAGATGTGGTACCCCGGACGTCTCGATCCTTCCGCACCCGCGCCGCCGCGTCGGCCCGTCGAGGCACCCGGACCTCGCGGAACGCAGGTCAGACCTGGTCCTCCCACACATCCGCTGGATCACGCCATCTGCTGGCCCGTAGTTCAGCGTGCCGAGCGCGTCGAAGGCAAGTGCCCACGGAGTGTCGCACGCGCGCGTCGCGGCGATCGTGTCGCGGAGCCCTCGCCGCAGAGGGCGCTCCGCCGGGACAGCCGCTGCGAGACCGGTTCACCCAGGTCAACCCGACAGGAACGACAGCCGTACCTTCCGGTACGGATTGTCACGGTTCGTGTCGACCAGACACACCCGTTGCCACGTACCGAGCTCCAAGCGACCCCCGAGCACCGGAAGCGTGACGGACGGGCTGAGGAACGCAGGGAGCACGTGGTCGCGGCCATGCCCAGGCGAGCCGTGTCGATGGCGCCAGCCGGCGTCGGGCGGAAGGATGTCACGCAGGATGTCCAGGAGGTCCGCGTCACTCCCAGAACCAGTCTCGATCAAGGCCAAGCCGGCCGTGGCGTGCGGCACGAAGACGTGGAGAAGACCGTCCGCGCCCTCGGCAACCGTGGCGAGGAACGCCTCGCATTGGTCGGTCACATCGACGACCCGCTCCCGCTCACCGGTCGCGATGGTGAGGACCTCGCTTCGCATCTCCTCCTCCAACGTCCTCCAGCTCACCCCTCGGACTGGCTGTCACCCTCGGCCGCTCGCTCGAGTCCCCAGCGGCTGACGGGCGGGCGGCAGCGGGCGACCACATCCGGCCCCGCGAAGACTAGTGCGTTGTGGTCCCAGTGAGGCCGACGGCATAGGGTGAACTGCTACACCAGGTCACGGATCCGGATAGTCCGCCCGGTCCCGGCCAGTTCGCCAGAGGTCGTACGGTGGTCCCGCGTCGATCACCGGTCCGCGCCCACCGTCCTCCACCGCCCGTGGCTGGGAGCACCGGGGCTGACCTGCGGAGCCGACAGCCTGACGTGGCGCGTACCGGGACCGGCCATGACGACCTGGACACGTGGACCGGACCTGGAGACCTTGCAACCGACGTCGCGAGAGAGTATGGGGTCGAGACAGGCAGCATCTCGTGGGGACCACACCCCCACCCCCGAGAAAGGGATCGCCGTGGCTTCTGGAGCAGCGCGTAGGCCCATCATCACCGGTGGCCTTCCCACTCAGCTCCCCGACATCGATCCAGACGAGACCCGGGAATGGATCGAGTCCCTTGACGCCGTGCTCGACGAGCGCGGGCGGGAGCGTGCCCGCTACATCATGCTCCGGCTCCTGGAACGCGCTCGTGAGCATCAAGTGGGCGTGCCCTCCCTGCTGAGTACCGACTACATCAACACGATCCCGCCGGAGAAGGAGCCCTGGTTCCCCGGCGACGAGCACATCGAGCGCCGGATCCGCGCCTACATCCGGTGGAACGCCGCGATCATGGTGTCGCGAGCGAACCGGAAGGGCCTGGAGGTCGGCGGCCACATCTCCACGTACCAGTCCGCCGCCAGCCTGTACGAGGTCGGCTTCAACCACTTCTTCCGTGGCAAGGATCATCCCGGCGGCGGCGACCAGGTGTTCTTCCAAGGCCACGCCTCCCCGGGCATCTACGCCCGTGCCTTCCTCGAGGGACGTCTGACCGAGAAGCACCTCGACGCGTTCCGGCAGGAGGTGTCGCACGGTCGTGGGAACGGCTTGTCCAGCTATCCGCACCCCCGCCTGATGCCCCACTTCTGGGAGTTCCCCACGGTGTCGATGGGGCTCAGCGCGATCGAGGCCATCTACCAGGCGCGGTTCAACCGCTACCTGCACAACCGCGGCATCAAGGACACCTCGCAGCAGCGCGTGTGGGCGTTCCTTGGTGACGGCGAGATGGGCGAGCCGGAGTCGCTCGGCGCCATCGCCGTCGCCGCCCGCGAGGAGCTGGACAACCTCACGTTCGTCATCAACTGCAACCTGCAGCAGCTCGACGGGCCGGTCCGCGGCAACGGCAAGGTGATCCAGGAGCTGGAGTCGATCTTCCGCGGCGCCGGCTGGAACGTGATCAAGGTCATCTGGGGCAGGGACTGGGACCCGCTGCTCGCCCAGGACGTCGATGGCGTCCTCGTCAACAAGCTGAACACCACGCCGGACGGGCAGTTCCAGACCTTCTCCGTGGAGTCGGGTGCCTACATCCGGGAGAAGTTCTTCGGCACCGACCCTCGGCTGCGGGCCATGGTCGAGGGCATGACCGACGAGCAGCTGCGGCGGCTGTCGCGTGGCGGTCACGACTACCGCAAGGTCTACGCGGCGTTCAAGGCGGCGACGGAGCACGTCGGTCAGCCGACGGTCATCCTCGCCCACACCATCAAGGGCTGGACGATCGAGGCGCTGGAGGGTCGTAACGCGACCCACCAGATGAAGAAGCTCACGAAGGACGACATCAAGAAGTTCCGCGACCGGCTGTACCTCCCGATCTCCGACAAGGAGATCGACGAGAACGACCTGCCGCCCTACTACCACCCCGGTCCGGAGTCCGAAGAGATCCAGTACATGCTGGAGCGGCGGCGTGCGCTCGGCGGCCCGCTACCCGAGCGTCGAGTACGCCCGAAGATGCTCAAGCTGCCTGGCGACCCGGTCTACAGCGAGTTGCGGAAGGGGTCGGGCAAGCAGAAGGTCGCCACCACCATGGCGTTCGTCCGCCTGCTCAAGGACTTGATGCGCGACAAGGAGATCGGCGCGCGGTTCGTGCCGATCGCGCCGGACGAGTTCCGTACCTTCGGTATGGACTCGATGTTCCCGACGGCGAAGATCTACGACCCGCACGGCCAGCTCTACGAGAGCGTCGACCGCAAGCTGCTGCTGTCGTACAAGCAGTCGCCCCAGGGCCAGCTTCTGCACGAGGGCATCAGCGAAGCCGGCGCGATGGGCTCGGTGATCGCCGCGGGGACGTCCTACGCCACTCACGGCGAGCCGATGATCCCGGTCTACATCTTCTACTCGATGTTCGGCTTCCAGCGCACCGGCGACCTCATGTGGGCCTTCGCTGACCAGCTCGGTCGCGGCTTCCTCATCGGCGCCACCGCGGGCCGGACCACCCTGACCGGCGAGGGGCTCCAGCACGCTGACGGGCACTCGCACCTCCTCGCGGCCGCCAACCCGGCGTGCGTGGCGTACGACCCGGCCTTCGCCTACGAGATCTCCTACATCGTCAAGGACGGCTTGCGGAGGATGTACGGCTCGTCGGAGGAGCACCCTCACGGCGAGGACGTCTTCTACTACATCACCGTCTACAACGAGCCGCAGGTCCAGCCGCCCGAGCCGGAGAACCTCGACGTCGAAGGCCTGTTGCGTGGCCTCTACCTGTACGCGCCGTACCCGCACCCCACCGAACGTCGCACGCCACGTGCGCAGGTGCTCGCCTCCGGTGTGGCGATGTCGGCGGCGCTCGAGGCGCAGCGGCTGCTGTCGGACGAGTGGGGCGTCGCCGCCGACGTCTGGTCGGTCACGTCGTGGAACGAGCTGCGCCGCGAAGCGGTCGAGTGCGAGAAGTGGAACCTGCTGAACCCCGAGGGCCCGGCGCGCATCCCCTACGTCTCGACCAAGCTCGAGAGCGCCCCAGGCCCGTTCGTGGCGGTCAGTGACTGGATGCGGGCGGTTCCGGACCAGATCGCCAAGTGGGTGCCCGGTGAGTTCGTCTCGCTGGGGACGGACGGCTTCGGCTTCGCCGACACCCGCCCGGCCGCCCGACGGTTCTTCAACGTCGATGCCGAGTCGGTGGTCGTGGCCACGCTGGCCGCACTCGCACGGCGTGGCGAGGTGAAGCCGTCGACGGTGAAGGAAGCGGCCGAGCGCTACGCCATCGACGACCCGACCGCTGTCCGACACATCGCCCAGGAGGGGGCGGACGCCTAGCGACGGCACCGCCAGCAGGCGACACGCCTCCGGCGAACGCAAGGAGCGCCCGGCCCAGCGCCGGGCGCTCCTTTGTCGTGCTCGGTCTTGTCGTGCTCGGCTCGCGACGGAGGTCCTGCGTTCGCGCTACTCGCCCTTCTGCGCGGCGGCTCCGCCGGTGGTCGCACCGTCGGCAGGGTTCGCCAGGGAGGTGGTGGACACCGAGCCGTTCATGGTCTGCGGGCTTGCCTCCTGCATGGCGTTGAGCAGGGTGCGAGCGAGCCCGAGACCGGTGCCGCCCATGGTCAAGGTCTTGGCGAGCAGGTCGGACAAGCCGTCCGCGCCGTTGAGGACGATCATGCGGTCGACGTTGCCCAGAGCCTGCGCGCCGGCGCGAACGATCTCGGGCCACTTCTCGGCGAGCTGTTGCGCGACCACGGCCTCCTGGTTCTCGGCCAGAGCCGCGGACCGCGCCTTGATCGCCTCCGCCTCGGCCAGACCCTGGGCTCGTTGCGCCTCGGCCTCGGCGAGACCACGCGCCCGCGCGGCCGCCGCCTCCGCCTCACCCGTCGCGCGGGTGGCGTGACCCTGCGCCTCACCGCGCATGCGGGTAGCCTCCGCCTCCGCGCGGGCGGCCGTCGTGACCGCCGTCGCCTCCGCCCGCGCCTTCAGCTCGGTCTCCTTCGCGGCCGCCTCCGCCGCCGAGATCCGAGCGTCACGCTCGGCCTCGGCGAGCGTGCGTGTCTCGTACGCGCGCGCGTCGGCCGGCTTCCGCACCTCCGACTGCAGCTTCTGCTCGGCGAGCTGCGCGGCGAGCTCCGCCGCCTCGGTCTCGGCGCGGATGACGTCCTGCTTGGCCGACGCCTCGGCGAGCGGACCGGCCTGGCGGGCCCGCGCGGCCGCCCGGTCGATCTCGGCTTGGTACTCGGCCTGCTTGATCTTGCTGTCGCGGACCGCGGCGGCCTTCTCCGCCTCAGCCTCCTGCTCCGCCCGAGTGGCCTCCTGGTCACGCTGGGCCTCGGCGATCCGCGCCTGCGCCGCGACGGCGGCGGCGTGGGGCTTCCCGAGGTTGGCGATGTAGCCGACGGTGTCGTCGATCTCCTGGATCTGCAGGGAGTCGACGACCAGTCCGAGCTTGCTCATCTCGTCAGCGGACGAGCTGCGGATCTCGGAGGCGAGGCGCTCACGGTTGAGAATGAGGTCCTCGACGGTCAGGTTGCCGATGATGGACCGCAGGTGACCCGCGAACAGCTCGTGGATCTTCTCGTCCATCGTGTCCTGCTGGTCGAGGAAACGCCGGGCGGCGTTCGCGATCGACGCGAAGTCGTCACCCACCTTGTAGATCACCACGCCACGCACATGGACGGGGATGCCCTGCTTGGTGACGCAGCCAACCTCGAGGGTCGCGGCGCGTGAGTCGAGGAGCAACCGGCGGGCGGTCTGGAAGCCCGGGATGACGAGCTTCCCCTTCCCGGTCACGATCTTGAAGCCGAGGCTCTCGGCGGTGTCGGCGTTCTGACCACGGGCACCAAGCCCTGAGATGATCAGCGCCTCGTTAGGCTCGGCCACCTTCCATATCGCGCGGAACGCGAGGATCACGATCACGACAACGGCGACCGCGATGAGCGCGATGGAGTACCACGGCACTCCGAACAACATGGTCGTCACGACTCCCCTCGAGACGTTCGTCAGCCCTCTGAGAGCCACAGGGTGGGCCGGCCAAGCCTATGGCGAATTGATCACCCGAGGGAACGTCGTGGACGCGGGCTGTGGATAGCGCGCCCTACCGAGGTGACGGTGGCCGCGGGAGCGCTGTGCGAGACATCGGGAAGTCGGCCGGGCTCACACCGCGGCCGCGACGTAGACGGTGCGCGGGGCGTGGTACTCGACGATGACGACCTGCGAGCCGATGGGGAAGCGCTCGCCCGGAACACTCGCGTAGGCGTAGAACGCTTCGACTCCACCGCGGACCGGCACCATCACCTCACCGACCAGGCCCGGGCCGATCTCGCCGGTAACCCTCCCCTGCTTTCCGACCATCGTTCCCCTTTCCCGATCTGGGCTGATCTTAGGCCGACGCCAACCGGGCGAGAAGATCGGTGGCCGGAAGGGTGTTGAGGACGCGGTCGGCGGTCACACCGCACTCCTCCGCCCGCGCGCATCCGTAGGGCTGCCAGTCGAGCTGACCGGGAGCGTGAGCGTCGGTATCGATCGTGAACACGCACCCGTGCTCGACTGCCCGCCGCAGCAAACGCCGGGGCGGGTCCAGACGTTCCGGCCGGCAGTTGATCTCCACCGCGACACCGAAGCGCCGGCAGGCATCGAAGACCGCGTCGGCGTCGAAGACCGACTCCGGCCGGGTGCCACGGTCGCCGGTGACGAGCCGCCCAGTGCAGTGGCCGAGGATGTCGACGGCCGGGTTGGCGATCGCCGCCACCATGCGGGCTGTCATCTCGTCCCGCGGCATCCGCAGGTGGGAGTGCACGCTCGCGACCACCACGTCCAGCTCGGCCAGCAGCTCGGGGTCCTGGTCGAGGGAGCCGTCCTCCAGGATGTCGCACTCGATGCCGGTGAGGATGCGGAACGGCGCCAGCTCCTCGTTCAGGGTCCGCACGACCTCCAGCTGCTCCCGCAGCCGCTCGGCCGACAGGCCGCGCGCGACCCGCAGGCGAGGCGAGTGGTCGGTCAAGGCGATGTACTCGTGGCCGAGCTCGCGGGCGGCCTCGGCCATCTCTCGGATCGGGCTACCGCCGTCGGACCAGTCCGAATGGGTGTGCAGATCACCCCGGAGCGCCCGGCGCAACGTCGTCCCACCCTCGACGAGCGGCGTCGCGGCCTCCTCCTCGAGCTTGACGAGGTAGCTTGCCCGCTCACCGGCGAGTGCCTCGGCCACGACCTTGGCGGAGACCGGGCCCACGCCCGGCAGCTGGGTGAGGGTACCCGTCTCGAGGCGACGCTCGAGCTCACCCGGGGGGAGCGCCTCGAGTGTCCAGGCCGCCTTGCGGAACGCCCGGACACGGTGAGTCTGGGCACGAGTGCGTTCGAGAAGGAACGCGATGCGCTTGAGCTGGTCCACAGGCCGCATGGGCCCATCCTCCCCGCGTGCGGCGACTGGCTCGCGGGCTGACGGCACTGAGCTGACGGTACTCGACTGACGACGCTGGGCTGACCTCCGCGCGCAGCCTTTGTCTGAACATCACAACGGTCGAGCCGAGATCTCCTGGCCGTTCCCGCTCGACACTGTGTGGCTGCCACAACTTTCGGCGCACGGCGTGGGAAACTGCACACGTGCCCACACTGAACCGAGCCGAGACCGCTGACCGACTGGAACGCGCCAGCGGGGTGCTGGCCTCCGCCACGATCGAGCGGATGCGGGAGCGCCTGTCGTGGTTTCGGGACATGAACCCACAGGACCGCTCCTGGATCGGCCTGGTCGCGCAGACGTTCTTCGCTGCGTTCGTCGCGTGGTTTCGCGACCCTGGCGTCGGGCCGGTGTTCACCACCGACGTCCTCGGCACGGCACCTCGTGAGCTCACGCGCAAGGTGACCCTGCAGCAGACCGTCGAGATGATCCGCATCGGCATCGAGGTCGTCGAGGAGCGCATCGAGGACATCGTCCCGGCCGAGGACGTGCCCAGCGTGCGAGAGGCCGTCCTGCTCTACTCCCGAGAGATCGCGTTCGGAGCCGCGGAGGTCTACGCCAGGGCGGCCGAGATGCGCGGCGCCTGGGACGCCCGGCTGGAGGCGCTCATCGTGGACGGCATCGTGCGCGGCGACCCCGACGAGGCGGTGCGCTCCCGGGCGGCCGCCCTGGGCTGGCCCGAGTCGAACCAGGTGCTCGTGGTGGTCGGCCGGACCCCGGAGGGTGACGTCGAGGCGGGGGTCGAGCTGATCCGTCGAGACGCCCGCCACGCCAGCCTCGACGTGCTCACTGGCGTCCAAGGCGACCGACTCATCGTCATGCTCGGCGGCGTCAAGGACTCCCACAAGGCAGCGGCGAGGTTCGCCGCGCACTTCGGGCCGGGGCCTGTCGTCCACAGCGCGGTCGTCCCCGACCTCCTCGCCGCGTCCGAGGCCGCCCGGGCCGCCATCGCAGGCTTCCGCGCGGCGCCCGCGTGGCTCGACGCCCCACGCCCGGTCTCGGCGGAGGAGCTGCTACCCGAGCGAGTGCTCGCCGGAGACGACGGCGCTCGACAGCAGCTCATCACCGACGTCTACACCCCGCTGGCACAGGCCGGGCCGGTGCTGTTGGAGACGCTGGCGGCGTTCTTCGAGAACGGCGCCTCGATCGAGGCGACCGCGCGCATGTTGTTCGTCCACGCGAACACCGTGCGGTACCGGCTGCGTCGGATCACCGAGCTCACCGGCTACGCGCCGTCCAACCCCCGGCACGCCTACACGCTCCGTATCGCGCTCACACTCGGTCGTCTCCACGCGGTCGACACGCCCGACACGCGGTGACTTTGTGGGGATCCTACGAAGATCCGCGCTGAACTTTCGTCTCGACGGTTCGCACACTCGAGACTGTTCAGCGGTCATGGTGGGTTCGTGCTCGTCATCGTGGCGCCCGGCCAAGGGGCGCAAACGCCAGGATTCCTGACTCCGTGGCTTGAGGACCCGGTGTTCGAGGACCGCATGCACTGGTTGTCAGCGGTCTGCGACATCGACCTCATCCACTACGGCACACAGGCCGACGCGGAGACGATTCGTGACACCGCGATCGCGCAACCACTGCTCGTCGCCTCCGGCCTGGTCGCCGCGCTGGCCTTGTTCCCGCAACCCGCCGACGCGTTCCGGGTCATCGACCTGGCCGCCGGCCACAGTGTCGGTGAGATCACCGCGGCCGCCGGTGTGGGGGTGATCACCGCCGAGCAGGCAATGGTCTTCGTGCGTGAGCGAGGCAAGGCGATGGCGCGCGCGGCCGCCAAGACGCCGACCGGCATGTCGGCCGTCCTCGGCGGCGACCCGGATGAGGTCCTCGCCGCGATCGAAGCCCACGGCCTCATCGCCGCCAACAACAACGGCCCTGGGCAGGTCGTGGCCGCCGGCAAGATCGAGGACCTCGAGCGGTTGGCCAAGAACCCACCGCCGAAGACCCGCGTGGTGCCGCTGCAGGTGGCCGGCGCGTTCCACACGCACCACGTCGCCCACGCCGTCGAGCTGCTGGGTCGCTACGCCCGGGCGATCACCACGCACGACCCGCGGACCAGGCTGCTGTCCAACCGGGACGGACACGTCGTCCACAACGGCCGTGAGGTCCTCGAGCGGATCGTCACCCAGGTGAGTTCGCCGGTGCGCTGGGACCTGTGCATGCAGACCATGCAGGACCTTGGGGTCACCGGCATGCTCGAGGTCCCGCCCGCTGGCACTCTCACCGGCATCGCGAAGCGGGCCATGCCCGGGGTCGAGACCTTCGCCCTCAAGACACCCGACCAGCTCGACGACGCCCGAGCGTTCGTCGAGAAGCACGGTGAGGGGAGCGGTCCGCTCGACGGCAACCCCACCTGGCGCTTGCTGGTCTCGCCGATGAAGGGCTTCTTCAGCTGCCCGGATCGGCAGCCGGTGGGGGCCACGCTCGAGCCGGGGGCGGTGGTCGGCAAGGTCACGAGCCTGCGTGACGAACAGCCCGTGGTGGCTCCGCACGGCGGGACCATTGTGGAGTGGCTGGTCGAGGACGGCGACCCGCTCTCCCCCGGCCAGCCGATCGTCCGGCTCCATCCGGTGGTGAGCGGTTCGTGAGCACAGCAATTCGTCCCTCCGGCGGCGCACCACACGCCCGCATCCTCGGTGTCGGCGGTTACCGTCCGTCGAAGGTGGTGACGAACGCCGAGATCTGCGAGCGGATCGACTCCTCCGACGAATGGATCCGGACCCGCTCGGGAATCATCAGCCGACGGTGGGCCACCTCTGAGGAGACGATCGCCTCGATGTCGGTCGCGGCCGGCGGGAAGGCGATCGCGGCCGCCGGCATCCAACCTGACCAGGTTGAATGTGTGATCGTCGCCACGGTCACCCACCTCGCGCAGACTCCGGCGGTCGCGACGACCATCGCCGCGGAGCTCGGCACCAACGGCGCGGCGGCGATGGACATCTCGGCGGCGTGCGCGGGCTTCTGCTACGGCATCGAGCTCGCCCAGGCGATGGTGCGGGTCGGCTCCGCGAGGTACGTACTCGTCATCGGAGTCGAGCGACTCACCGACCTGACCGACCATCACGACCGGACGACTGCCTTCCTGTTCGGCGACGGTGCCGGCGCGGCGGTCGTGGGTCCCTCCGAGGAGCCCGGCATCGGACCCGTGGTGTGGGGATCCGACGGCAGTGCGGCCGAGCTCATCCGCCAGACGCGCACCTGGGACCAGGCGCTCGCCGACGGCGAGTTCCCGTACCTGACGATGCAGGGCAACCAGGTCTTCCGGTGGGCGTCGTACGAGATGGCCAAGGTCGCCCAGGAAGCGCTCGACCGGGCAGGTGTCACGGTCGACGACCTCGACGCCTTCATCCCCCACCAAGCGAACATGCGGATCACCGACGCCATGGCCAAGGCGTTGCGCCTGCCGGACCACGTGGTGATCGCTCGCGACATCGCCGAGCAAGGCAACACCTCCGCCGCCTCGATCCCGTTGGCCATGGAGCGCATGCTCGCGGCCGGCGAGATCAAGAGCGGGGACACCGCCCTGATCATCGGCTTCGGCGCCGGCCTGGTCCACGCCGCCCAGGTCGTGCGCATCCCCTGACCGACCACCCACCGCCTCGAAGCACGGGGCGGGATCCATCGCTAACGAGAAGGAGCACGAACGCATGGCTAGCACCGAGGAGATCCGCGCGGGACTCGCGGAGATCGTCCACGAGGTCGCGGGTATTCCGCCGGAGGACATCCAGCTCGACAAGTCCTTCACCGACGACCTGGACGTCGACTCCCTGTCGATGGTGGAGGTCGTCGTCGCCGCCGAGGAGAAGTTCGGCGTCAAGATCCCCGACGACGAGGTGAAGAACCTCAAGACGGTCGGCGACGCCATCGCCTACATCGAGCGAGCGCAGGCGGGAGTCTGACAGGCGCACGGGACCGCCGGGTGGGCGTCCCCTTCCCGACACGACTCACCCGGCATCCGTGTCCGCTGGGATACCCGCGAGCGAGCGTGCACCACGAACGATGAGGAGAACCCGATGAGCACCAAAGTTGTCGTCACGGGGCTGGGCGCCACCACCCCGCTCGGCGGCGACGTCGCCTCCACGTGGGAAGGCCTGCTGTCCGGACGTTCGGGCGCACAGGCGTTGACCGGCGAGGAGTACGCCAACCTGCCGTCCCGGATCGCCGCACCCGCAGCCGTGGACCCCACCGAGGTGCTGTCTCGGGTGGAGGCCCGCAAGCTCGACCGCTTCGAGCAGTTCGCTCTCGTCGCGGCCAGGGAGGCCTTGAAGGACTCCGGCCTGGCGAAAGGCGACGTTCCCGGTGAACGCCTCGCCGTCTCCATCGCGTCGGGGATCGGTGGCCTCATCAGCCTGCTCAACGTCTACGACGTCCTGCGGCAGAAGGGGCCCCGCCATGTCACCCCGTTCACCATCCCCATGATCATGCCGAACGGCGCGGCCGCCTGGGTCGGGCTCGAGATCGGGGCGAAGGCGAGCGTCCAGACCCCGGTTGCGGCGTGCGCGTCCGGCAATGAGGCGATCCGGCATGGGTTCGACCTCATCCGCACGGGCAAGGCCGACGTCGCCGTCGTCGGCGGCGCCGAGGCTGTCATCCACCCGCTGCCTTTGGCGGCGTTCGGCGCGATGACCGCCCTCTCTCGCCGCAACGACGAGCCGCAGCGGGCGTCTCGGCCGTTCGACAAGGCCCGAGACGGCTTCCTGCTCGGCGAGGGGGCCGCCGTCATGGTGCTGGAGTCGCTCGAGCACGCCCAGCGGCGAGGCGCCCGCATCTACGCGGAGGTCGCCGGGACAGGCGCCTCCGCCGACGGCCACCACATCGTGCAACCCGACCCGACGGGGAGCGGCAACGCGGCCGCGATGCGGGAGGCGCTCGAGAACGCCGGCATCGCACCGGAGGAGCTCACCCACATCAACGCGCACGCCACCTCGACCCCCGCGGGTGACGTGGCCGAGGCGGTGGGAATCAGGAGTGTGCTCGGTGCCGCGGCGGACAACGTGGTGGTGACCGCGCCCAAGGGCGCGCTGGGGCATCTCCTCGGCGCGGCCGGGGTCGCAGAGTCGGTCGCGACCGTCCTCACCCTCTACCACCGGGTCGTGCCACCCACGGCCAACCTCGAGGACCTCGACGACGAGATCCAACTCGACATCCCCACCGAGCCTCGCAAGCTCCCGGACGGCCCGCTGACCGCGCTGAATAACTCGTTCGGCTTCGGCGGCCACAACCTCGTCATCGCCTTCCGAACGGTTTGAGCGGGAACCACCCCGCGCATGCCTTGACTTGCACCGGAGTGAAAGGGACGTGACCGTCAGCGAGAAAGCCATCGGCGTCCGGCCAGCCGACACCGCTGCCAAGCCGGCCAAGCCGCCACGCGAGCAGGATCCCCGCTACCCGCGTCACCGGCTCGCGGCCCTCCTCGACGAGGGCAGCATGGAGCTCCTCACACCCGAGGACGACAGCGGCATGCTCGCCGTCACCGGCACCATCGAGGGAAACCGCGTCGTGGCGTTCTGCTCCGATGCCACCATCAAGGGTGGCGCCATGGGCGAGGCCGGCTGCGACGTGGTCGTCCGCGCCTACGAGCGCGCCGTCGCCGACCAGGTCCCCATCATCGGGGTGTGGCACGCCGCGGGCGCCCAGCTCGCGGAAGGTGTGCTGTCCCTCCACGCGGTGGGGCGAATCTTCCACGCCATGACGAAGGCCTCGGGTCGGGTTCCGCAGATCTCGGTCGTCGTGGGACCGGCCGCGGGAGGCGCGGCGTACGGTCCCGCGCTCACCGACATCGTGGTGCTCAGCCCCGAGGGTCGGATCTTCGTCACCGGCCCCGACGTCGTGCGCTCGGTGACCGGCGAGGACGTCGACATGCTGCGGCTCGGTGGGCCGGAACCACACGGTCGCCGATCCGGCGTCGTCCACGTCATCGCCGACTCCGAGCAGTCCGCGCTGGCCGAGGCTCGCCGGCTCGCGGCCTTCTTCGCCAACCAGGGGCGGGTCAACCTGGAGGTGGTCAGCGACCAGGACCTGTCGGACTTCCTGCCGGAGTCGCCGAAACGTGCGTACGACGTGCACCCGCTCATCGAGCAGCTGCTCGACCCCGGGAGCAGCCTGGAGCTGCACCCCAAGTGGGCGCCGAACGTCGTCACCACGCTCGGCCGCCTGGGCGGTCGAACGATCGGCGTCATCGCCAACAACCCGCTCCGCCTTGGCGGTTGCTTGGACTCCACGTCGGCGGAGAAGGCGGCGCGCTTCGTGCGCATGTGCGACGCCTTCGGCGTGCCGCTGCTCGTCATCGTCGACGTGCCTGGCTACCTGCCCGGTGTCGGCCAGGAATGGGACGGCGTCGTCCGACGCGGCGCCAAGCTGCTGCACGCCTTCGCCGAAGCGGTCGTGCCCCGCATCACGCTCATCACGCGGAAGGCCTACGGCGGCGCCTACATCGCCATGAACTCCCGCGCGCTCGGCGCCACCACCGTGTTCGCCTGGCCGCAGGCCGAGATCGCGGTCATGGGCCCGATCGCGGCGGTCCGCATCCTGCACCGGCGCAAGCTGGCCGAGGTCGATCCGGAGCTGCGTCCGAAGGTGGAGGCCGAGCTCGCCGCGGAGCACCAGCAGATCGTCGGCGGCATCGACAAGGCGGTCGCCCTCGGCGTGGTCGATGAGGTGATCTCCCCCAAGCAGACCCGCTCACGTATCGCCGAGGCGTTCGCGGCCGCGGAGGAGCGTCGGGGACAGCACGGCAACATTCCGCTGTGATCCACGGCGGTCCAGGCGGCCTTCGCCCACCGCAAGGGTCGAGCGCCGCTTGCCGCGGGGGTCGTGGCGGGACTGAACGACCAGGCCTCTCGCTGGCCGGAGATGGTCTGGGCACGGCCGGTCGACGCCACGCGCGTTGACCGGCCGTTCCGTGTGATCGACGATGCGCCCGACGCCTCGACAGCGAAGGAGCGCCCATGCGCCGACACGCCGGGACGGGACTCCTCGGACTCCTCCTCGTGATGGCCCTGGGCTCGGCCAGTCTCGTCGGCGGCGAGACCGAAGCCGTGGCCGCGAAGTCCACCCCACGTGCCCACGCCCCGCGCGCCGCGGCCGTCGGTGTCTCCGACCAGGTGCGTCTCGGTGACCCCGCGAGCGAGGCCGCCCACCGCCTCCGCACGTCCGGAGCGACCGCTCGGACCGCCTGCCACGTGGAGGCGGGACAGATCACCGAGTCCTACATCGCTCGAGTGGTCAGAAGGGGCGGTCGGTTCAGCGTCCGACTCGCGGTCGACCGCAGCCGACCGTTGACTCTACAGGTCAGGGAGGTCCGACCCAACGAGACCTGGGGCCAGCCGTATGGGTTCCGCCTGTTGCTCGACGGGATCCCGCACTACGTTCGGGACGCGCGGATACCGGACCCAGGTGGCGGGCCGTACTCGTCGTTCTTCCTCGACACCGCCGACCCGGAGGTGCTCCGGGACGGCGTCGTGGTGGTGACCGTCGAGGGCACCAGCGCCGAGCCCGCGTACCTGACCGAGATCTGGGCGTACACGGATCTCCCCGCGATGGTCCACGACCAGGGCATGCGGGTACCCGACCGGGTGATCTTCGTGCTCGGTCAGGACCACCGTGGCGAGGCGTACTTCCGGTCGCGCCTGGACTACGTGCGCGACCACGTCCACGAGTCGTCGGACGTCGGCCTCGGGATGGCGGTGCTGGACTACTTCCCGGTCCGCACCAAGGAACAGATGCGGGCGAACTACGAGCTGTGGTTGCGGCTCAGCCGCGAGTACGGGCTGCCCTTCGCGATCGAGTCGACCAGCGACTGGGAGGGAACCCCGTCCCGGATTCCCGACGGGAAAGGCGGCACCTTCGGCGACATCAGGTACCAGCAGATCCTGTGGAGCCCGCAGGACCGCACCGGCCCGGACAAGGACGTCTACCAGGGTCAGCGGCTTGACGAGCTGCTGGGAGACCGGTACGAGCCGCGGTACGGCCTGTCGGTGCCGAACATCTGGGGCAGCACACCGTGGCTGACCTGGCGCGACCCGGACCTCAACGCCTACCTCGAGCAGAAGGCGAACGAGTCGCTGGAGCTGATCCGCGCGTTGGCGTGGGACCTCCAGCGGCAGGGTGAGGGCGATCGGCTGTTGGACTTCTCCACGACGATGGAGAGCACGTACTGGTCGAAGCGCGACGGCAAGGGCGTGGCCGACCAGGCGTACACCGACTACAACGACGGCGTCGAACGTCGTGACCTCTACGCCGACTTCAACCCGAGCACGGTCGCCGCCGCCCGGGCGGACGGCGTGGAGCTCGACCCGACCGACGGGCTCTCGGAGGCGGAGAAACGCTGGCTGTACAAGAACCAGTCCTATCCGCAGCAGCTCTTCGCCGACATCTTCTACGCCGGTCTCCCCCGCGAGCGCGTCGAGGCCGGACCCGACGGCGTGCGGTATCCGACCGACATGCGGCGGCACAACGTGCACGCGGAGGTCTACTCCCGCATGCAGGAGCCGTACTGGGCCGACACGCACCCCAGCAGCATCCAAGGTGTCGTCCAGCACGCCCGCCCCGGCGCGGAGTACATCACGCTCGACGACTACACCAAAGGCGGCTTCGCCCACCTGCAACGGATGCGGGAGTTCGGTCGGATCGCCAACCCCAACCTGGAGAACTCCGTGTCCGGCTACGGCCCGGACAAGACGCTCCTGCTGCGCCAGACCTACGTCAACGGCTCGCGCTACACCTCGATCTACAACTGGCAGGAGACCGGCCCCGACGCCGCGGCCGCGTGGGTCAACGCGTTCATCGACGACATGCACCCCTTCGACGTCGACCGGTCCGCACCACCGAACGGTCGCCTCCCTGGCCTGCGGACGGTGACGACGACGTTCACCGCGGGCGACGTGCGGCTGGCCAACCACGTCGACGTGCGGGTCGAGCGGATCGGTCGCCCGACACCGCTGCGTCTCACCCTGTCCGACGACGAGGGCAGGATCGTCGCGATGCGTCACCTCGGCGCTGCTGAGGTCCCCACCTCCGGCTGGGCGACGTTCGGGATTCCCGTCGTCGCCCTCGAGCGGGGCCAGGACTACACCGTGACGGTCGAGCAGGTGGCCGGTGACGGCGTGCCCGCGTACGCGTTCCCCACCGTCGACGGCGACCTCGCCCTCCGGGTCGGCCTGGACATGCCGACCGAACGGGACCGTAGCCTGGTCATCCAGTGGCGGCGCGACGCCGCCGACGCCATCCGGCACATCAGCGCGGACATCGGCCCTGACGACACGCGGTCCCGCGACCTGTTGCGGGAGGCGAAGGCTCGCCTCACCCAGGGCCGGTACGTCGAGGCCTACCGGCTGGCGATGCGAGCCGACGTGCTGCGCTACCCCGTGCTGTACCAGGTGCGGGCGACCACGTCCCCGGCTGCCCTGAAGCCCTTCCCCGTCGCGGTCAGCCCGAGCGTCGATGTCGACGTCGACGTCACCGCACACCACCCCGGCCGTTCACTCACCCTGACCGTCCGGGGTTACGCGGCGGGGACGGCGTCGGTGTCACTGCGCGGCTTCGGGTCGAACCCCACGGTCGTCGTGGACGACGTGCCCGTGCCCACGCGGGTCGAGCGCGGTCGAGTGACGTTCACCGTCGATCTCCCCGACACCTCGCCACGCCACGTCCGGGTCGACCGAGCACCGGCCGCCCCGCGCTAGGGGTCAGTCGATCATCGCGTACGCCGGAAGAGTGAGGAAGTCGGCGAAGTCAGGCGCCAACGCCACGCGCTCGAACAGCTCCCGCGCACGGTCGTAGTCGCCGCGGACGAAGGCCTCGTCCCCCACCTCGGAGCGGATTCGCGCCAGCTCCTCGTCCTCGATGCGGCGGACCAGGTCGGCCGTCACCGTCTCCCCGGTGTCGAGCTTGACCCCGTTGTTCATCCACTGCCAGATCTGGCTGCGGGCGATCTCCGCCGTCGCGGCGTCCTCCATGAGGTTGAAGATGGCGACCGCGCCGTTGCCTCCCAACCAGGCGGCCAGGTACCGCAGGGCCACCGCGACGTTGTTGCGCAGCCCCGCCTCGGTGACCGAGCCCGGCGTCGCGGCGATGTCGAGGAGCTGGTCGGCGGTGACGTGGACGTCGTCCCGCAGCCGGTCAAGCTGGTTGGGCTGGTCGCCGAGCTTGGTGTCGAAGACCTCCTTGCAGATCGGTACGAGGTCGGGGTGGGCCACCCAGGAGCCGTCGAAGCCGTCGCTCGCCTCGCGCTCCTTGTCGGCCCGCACCTTGGCCAGGGCTCGCTCGGTGACCTCTGGGTCACGGCGGTTCGGGATGAAGGCGGCCATGCCACCCATGGCGAACGCCCCGCGGCGGTGGCAGGTCTTCACGAGCAGCTCGGTGTAGGCGCGCATGCACGGTGCCGTCATGGTCACGGCGTTGCGATCAGGCAGGATGAACGACGGGCCGGCGTCCCGGAAGTACTTGATGATGCTGAACAGGTAGTCCCAGCGGCCGGCGTTGAGCCCGGACGCGTGCTCGCGCAGTTCGTAGAGGATCTCCTCCATCTCGAACGCCGCGGGGATGGTCTCAATGAGCACCGTCGCACGGATCGTGCCCACCGGGATCCCCAGGCGCTGCTGGGCGTAGGTGAAGACGTCGTTCCACAGCCGCGCCTCGAGGTGGCTCTCCATCTTGGGCAGGTAGTAGTACGGCCCGCTGCCCCGCTCGAGCAGCTCCTTGGCGTTGTGGAAGAAGTGGAGCCCGAAGTCGACCAAGGCGCCGGGCAACGGTCGGCCGCCGACGGTGAGATGGCGCTCGTCGAGGTGCCACCCCCTGGGCCGGACGACGATGGTGGCCAGGCGACCGTCCTCCCGCAAGGTGTAGGACTTCCCCTCCGGTGAGGTGAACGAGATCCGCCGCCTGATCGCGTCGTAGAGGTTCACCTGCCCGCCGACGACGTTCGCCCAGTGGGGCGTGTTGGCGTCCTCCAAGTCGGCGAGCCACACATTGGCCCCGGAGTTGAGCGCGTTGATCGTCATCTTGCGCTCGGTCGGACCGGTGATCTCGACGCGGCGGTCCTGGAGGTCGGGTGGGGCGGGCGCGACCCGCCACGACGGATCCTCGCGGATCTCGCGGGTCTCGGGGAGGAAGTCGAGGCGACCGGCCCGCGCCGCCTCCTCGCGACGCTTGGCCCGACGTCTCAGAAGATCGTCGCGCCGGTCGGTGAACCGCTCATGCAGCTCTCCCAGGAACGCCAGAGCGTCACTGGTGAGAATCTCGTCCGCTCGCTCGACAGGGGGACCGGTCACCGTGATGTCGACCACGTTCCGCACCTTCCCTTCCCCACGCCTATGCCACGTCTAGCACATCGCAGGGCGCTCGGGGGCCCAGTCGACCGGTCTCGCGCCACGGGCGGGGATGATGGGTTTGTGCCCGGCCGCCTGGGAGCGCCCACCTCGCTCGTCGTCACCGTCGCCTTGGGCACGTTGCTGAACCCCTTGAACTCCTCGATGATCGCGATCGCCCTCGTCCCGGTGCAGCGGGAGTTCGAGGTCGGGGTGGCGACGGTCAGCTGGCTGGTGTCGGCCTTCTACTTGTCGGCCGCGGTCGGACAACCGCTCGTGGGCAGGCTCGTCGACCTCCTCGGAGGCCGCCGGCTGTTCATCGCGGGCCTGGTGACGGCGGGCACGGTCTCGCTGCTCGCGCCGCTCGTCCCCGGGTTCTGGTGGCTCGTCGGGATGCGGGTGCTGCTGGCGATCGGCACCTCCGCCGCGTTCCCGGCGGCCCTCGTGCTGATCCGCGCGGCCGCGGAGGACGCGCCCACCGCCGCATCTCGAGCAGGGACTCGCCCGGCACTCTCGCGTCCGCCGGCCGGGTCGCTGGCGGTTCTCAACGTCGCCGCGGCCACGAGCGCCGCCTGCGGCCCGGTTCTCGGCGGCTTCCTGGTGGCCTTCGCCGGGTGGGAAGCGGTCTTCCTCGTCAACGTCCCCGTCACCGCGCTCGGGGTGATCCTGGCGCTTCGCTTCCTGCCACGGGTCCGGAGCGCTCACGCGAGCCAACGGGCTACCGGCCCTGGAGCGGACAGACCAGTGCCGGACAGACCAGTGCCGGACCGACCAGCGCCGGGGGAGCCTGCGCCAACCAGGGCCACGGCTGACGAGCCTGGCGCCGCGCGCGACGATTCACGCGCGCCCAGGACACCGCCCGACGAAACGCCGGACGAGACCGCGCCGGCCGGGTTCCGCGTCGCCGCCGCACGGTTCCTCCGATCCTTCGACCTCGCCGGTCTGGTGCTGTTCACCGTGACACTCACGGCGTTGCTCAGCTTCCTGTTGTCGCTGGGTACCCGGCCACAGTGGTGGCTGCTGGGCGTCGTGCCGCTGGCCGGCGTGTTGCTCCACCGGCGTGAACGCGCCACCGAGGCGCCGTTCCTCGACATCAGGGGCCTGATCGCCAACCGACGCCTGTCCGCCGTGCTGGGGCAGCAGGTGGGGCTCAACGTCGTCTTCTACTCCGTCTTCTTCGGCATGCCGCTGTGGCTCCAGTCGGTACGCGGGGTCTCCGCCGACGCGACCGGACTGCTGGTGCTGCCCATCGCCCTCATGGGGGTGCTCACCACTCCGCTGGCCGCTCGGACCGTGCGGCTGCAGGGCTTCCGGGCCACGCTCGTCATAGGGTCGGCGATCCTGGTCGCGGCGACGCTCCTCGTGCAGCTGCTGGACGACGTCACGCCCCTCGCGGTGGTGGCCGGCCTCGCCCTGCTGCTGGGAGTACCGAACGGCTTCAACAACCTCGGCCTCCAGATCGCTCTGTACGAGGCGAGCCCACCCGAGCGCATGGGGTCGTCGGGAGGGCTGTTCCAGACTTGCCGCTACCTCGGCGCGATGATGTCCACCAGCGTGCTCGGCGTGGTCTTCGAGCAGAATCTGAGCACCCAAGGGCTACACCAGGTGGGGTGGATCATCACCGGGTTGGCGGCCGCGCTGCTCGGCCTCGCCATCGTCGTCGGCGGACGCCAGCGCGGCTGACCGCTTTCGGGCCGCCCTCGACGGCGCCCCACCGACTAGCGTGGGTCGTGGCACACCTGCCAGCGGGAGGGCCATGACCGTCATCGAACGCCTGCGCGAGGAGCTCGCGAGCATCGTCGGGCCGCGCTGGGTCATCAGCGATCCCCTCGAGCTGCGGACCTACGAGTGCGACGGGCTCGCCGGCTACCGCGTGACGCCGGCCTTGGTGGCGCTGCCGGGTTCGGCGGCCGAGGTCGCGGCCGCGGTCTCCGCCTGCCATCGCGCTCGCGTCCCGTTCGTCGCCCGGGGCGCCGGGACGGGTTTGTCCGGTGGTGCCTTGCCTGTGGCCGACGGTGTGGTGATCTCCCTCCAGCGCATGCGGGCGATTCGGACAGTGGACCCGGTCAACCGACGGGCCGTCGTGGAGCCGGGTGTCACGAACCTGGCGATCAGCCGGGCGGCCGCGCCGTACGACCTGTACTACGCGCCCGACCCGTCGAGCCAGCAGGTGTGCACCATCGGCGGCAACGTCGCGGAGAACTCCGGCGGTGCCCACTGCCTGAAGTACGGCTTCACCACGCACCACGTACTCGCCCTCGACGTCGTGCTGCCTGACGGAAGCCAGGTCGTGCTCGGCGGCCCGTCCCCGGAGGTGGCCGGACCCGACCTGCGGGGAGTGTTCGTCGGGTCGGAAGGCACCTTGGGATTGGTCACCTCGGTGACAGTCCGGCTGCTCCGCAAGCCGGAGTCGGTGCGGACCCTGCTCGCCGACTTCCCCACCATCGAAGCGGCCGGTGACACCGTGACCGCGATCATCGCTGCCGGAATCGTCCCCGCGGCCCTGGAGATCATGGACCAGCTCGCGATCGAGGCGGCCGAGGCCGCGGTCGCCGCCGGCTACACCCGTGACACCGCGGCCGCGCTGATCGTGGAGCTGGACGGTCCGGTCGACGAATGCGACGCCACGTTCGACGCGGTGCGCGAGCTGTGCCACCGCCACGGAACGACGAAGATTCGGGTCGCCGGCGACGAGACCGAGCGGGCGCGGATCTGGACCGGTCGCAAAGCCGCCTTCGCCGCGATGGGCCGGATCAGCCCGAACTACTTCGTCCAAGACGGCGTGGTTCCCCGGACCCGGCTCGCCGAGGCGCTGCGCCGCATCACGGTCATGAGTCACGACGCCGGGCTGCGGGTGGCCAACGTCTTCCACGCCGGCGACGGCAACCTCCATCCGCTCGTCCTCTACGACGAGAGCCGCGGCGAGCACGACCGAGCCGAGCGGCTGGCCAAGGCGATCGCGGAGCTGTGCGTCGAGCTGGGCGGATCACTGTCCGGCGAACACGGAATCGGCACCGACAAGGCCTGCTCGATGCCGGTGATGTTCGGCCGAGACGACTTGGCGGTCATGGACCGGGTACGCCGCGCCTTCGACCCCGACTCGCTCTGCAACCCGGGCAAGGTCCTGCCGACACCGCGCCTCTGCGGCGAGCGCCTGGGCCCGTACCGTCCACACCCCTTGGAGGCGGCCGGTGTCATCCAGCGGCTCTGACCTCGCCAGCCCGCAGGTCGCGCGCCCACGCGACCTGCGCGAGGCGCGCGACGTGTTCGTGGCGGCCGCCCGCGCCGGCCAGCGGGTGCTGATCCGGGGCACGGGGACGGCGCAGTCGTGGGGAGCGCCCGTCCACGACGTCGACCTCGTGGTCGACACCACCGGGCTGGACCGCGTCCTCGCCTACAACCCCGCCGACATGACGGTGGCCGTCGGCGCTGGGATACCGCTCACGGACCTGCACGCCACGTTGCGAGAGCAGCGGGTCGCGCTCGACGCAGCCCGGGTGGCCGAGGGCGCCACCGTTGGCGGCCTGCTCGCGACCGCTGATGGCGGTCCACTCCGCCTGACCTACGGGACACTCCGCGACCTGGTCATCGGGGTCACCGTCGTCCTCGCCGACGGCACCGTCGCCCGTTCCGGCGGTCACGTCATCAAGAACGTGGCCGGCTACGACCTGGCCAAGCTCTTCGCCGGCTCGCTCGGGGCCTTCGGCCTCGTCGCGGAGGTCGTCCTGCGGCTCCACCCGCGGCCGAAGGCGACGGGCACGCTCGTCGTGCCGTGCGACGTTCCCACCGCGTTCACCCACGCCACCACACTGCTCGCGTCACCGTGGGAGCCGGCCGCGGTGGACTGGTGCGACGGCACCCTGCTGGCGCGCTTCGAGGGGACGCCGACCGGCGTGGAGACCCGCCTCCACAAGGCCGCCACGTCGCTGGGCGTCGACCACGACATCGTCGACGGCCCACGGGAGGCCGCCACGTGGGCTCAGGTCGCCGAGGTGGTCCGCGGCGTCGAGGGGGACACCGTTCTCCGGGCAGGCACCCGGCCCGACGCTCTCCCCCAGCTGGCGGCGGCGCTGGACTCCCTCGCCGCCGAGCACGGCGTCGAGGCCAGCCTCACCTCCAGCCTCGGCGTCGGTGTCCACACCGTGCGACTTCGCGGTGGCTCGCTGGACGGGCACGCGCACGTCGTGCGCGCCTGGCGGAGGCGTGTCCTCGAGTCGGGTGGCAGCGTGACGCTCCACCGACGTCCTCACGCGCTCGATGAGCTCGTGCCCAGCTGGGGACCGGCGCCGACGAGCGCCACCCTGCTGCGGGCGCTCAAACAGCAGCTCGACCCCGACGGACGCCTCGCACCGGGACGGTTCGCGCCATGGTTGTGAACAACCGCTCCACCGCGTGGGGGAACTTCGACGAGCACCAGCCGCCGGCGCCGGAACTGATCGACGACTGCGTGCACTGCGGCTTCTGTTTGCCGACCTGCCCGACGTACGTGCTGTGGGGCGAGGAGATGGACTCCCCACGCGGACGCATCTACCTCATGGACCTCGTAGGTCACGGCGCGGCCGACTTCGATCAGACGCTCGTCCGCCACTTCGACACCTGCTTGGGCTGCATGGCCTGTGTCACCGCCTGTCCCTCAGGCGTGCGATACGACGAGCTGCTGGAGTCCATGCGGTTCCAGATCGAACGTCACCACACCCGACCGTGGCGTGATCGGGCGTTCCGGCGAGCCATCTTCGAGCTCTTCCCCTACCCCGGCCGGCTTCGACTCGCCGCGCTCGGGGGGTGGGTCTACCAACGCTCAGGCCTGGCGAGGCTGGTGCGTGCGAGCGGGCTGCGCGGCCGGTTGCCGGCTCGGTTGCGTGCGCTGGAGTCCTTGGTTCCGCCGACGCGACTGCGCGACCTGCTGACCCGACCTCCCACCCGCGTCGCCGCTGTCGGGGAACGGAGGCGCACGGTCGCTCTGCTGACCGGCTGCGTGCAGCGAGTCTTCTTCTCCGAGGTGAACGCCGCCACGGTCCGCACCCTCGCGGCGGAGGGGTGCGAGGTGCTGATCCCACGCGGCCAGGGATGCTGTGGCGCGCTCAGCACGCACGTGGGTCGGCGGCGCGAAGCCGTCGAACGGGCCCGCCACACCATCACGACGTTCGAAGCTTTCGACGTCGACACGATCGTGGTCAATGTCGCCGGGTGCGGGTCAGCGATGAAGGAGTACGGCCGCCTGCTGGCCGACGACCCCGCGTGGGCGGACCGCGCCGCGACCTTCGCCGCCAAGGTGCGTGACGTCACCGAGGTTCTGGCGGAGCTGGCGCCACGCGCCCCACGCCATCCGGTGCGGGCTCGGGTCGCCTACCACGACGCCTGTCACCTGGGCCACGCCCAGAGGGTGCGAGCCGAGCCTCGCGCGGTTCTGCGCGGAATCCCCGGCCTGGAGGTGGTCGACGTCCCCGAGACGGAGGTGTGCTGTGGTTCGGCGGGAGTCTTCAACCTGCTGGAACCCGAGGCCGCCGAAGCGCTGGGACGCCGCAAGGTCGACAACATCCGTTCGCTGGCGCCGGACGCCGTCGTGACAGCCAACCCCGGCTGTCTGCTCCAGATCCGCCGGCACCTCGGGGAGCACGCCAACCTCCCGCTCCTGCATCCGGTCGAGCTGGTCGACGCGTCGATCCGCGGGCGCGGGCTCCCTGGTGGAACGTGAGGCACGAAGAAGGGCGTGGCCTTGTTCCCCAAGGCCACGCCCCACGTGGTGCGGCCGCGTTCCCGGCTGCCGAGGTTCGGCCCTGTCGGCACCGCGCGGCCACGTCACTGCCGCTGTTTCGTGCAAGCCTGTGACTCGAAGCTTTATGTCACCGCGAGATTACCCATATGCACAACGCGTCGGTCAAGACCAAGCGGGCTAAGAACTTTCTGAATGGATGACGCCACTGTCCGCTGGCTGCCGGCGGCAGGACGACCGCGACTCGAAGTACTGCCGTCGAGCGCCGTCTGGAGCATCGCCGTCACTCTCAGACCACCTGGTGCAGCCACCGCACAGCGGCGCCCTCGCCGGCGTATCGGAACGGTTCGAGTTCGTCGTCCCACGGCTTGCCAAGGAGACGCTCGAGCTCCTCCTCCAAGGACACCTCGCCGAGCGAGGCTCGCACCATCGCAGCCTTCAGCCGATCCTCGGGAATCAGGATGTCGCCGTGCGGACCTGTGACCGCGTGGAACAGCCCGAGGCTCGGAGTGTAGGAGTAGCGGGCGCCCTCACACCCCGGGCTCGGCTCCTCGGTCACCTCGTAGCGAACCTGCTGCCACCCGCGTAACGCGGAGGCGAGAGTGGCGGCCGTGCCCGGCTCTCCCTGCCAGGAAAGCTCGGCGCGGTAGGTGCCGACGCATGCCGGCTGAGCAATCCAGTCCAGGTTCACGCGCATGCCAACAACGCCGGCGACGGCCCACTCGACATGAGCGCAGACCGCCGACGGCGCTGAGTGGATGTACAGCACACCTCGAGTTGTCGTCACCGGAACCACCTCTCTGGCCGAGGGAGCGCCTTCCCCAGCGTCCTCGTCCCAGCCGAGATGATGCGGTGCCGCGGTCATTCTGCCTGATTCCCCAGCGACACGCCCAAAGAACTTCCTGAAAAGTCCGAGATCTTCCGATGTCCCTCGCGGCGCCATCACCGCCACGCTCGCGGCGTCGGCTCGGCTTACCGCTCAACGAAGGTCCGGGACACCGAGCGTCCGGCACGGTTCGCCGCCCGCGCGAACGCCACCGCGTCGAGGACAGCCGCGCCACCTGGATCGTTGTTGAAGTAGACGAAGACCTCGGCAGCGTCCTCGAAGGCCTCGGCGATCCGGCGTATCCAGGCACGCAACGCCGCCTGGCCGTACCGAGGCCACGGGACCGCGCGTCCCTCATGACAGCGGAGGTAGCCCCAGCCCGCCGTCCGCCACAACGGCGTCAGCGGTCGGCCGAGCCGGTCGGTCCAGGCCAACGCCGCCTGGCGATCCTCGAGCACTCGCCGGACCTGGGACGTCCACCATGATGGGTGTCGCGGCTCCACGCTCACCCGAACGTCCGCGGGAAACGCGTCGAGACACTCGGCGAGCAGACCGGCATCAGCCCGCAACGTGGGAGGCAGCTGGAGAAGGATCGGCCCCAACCGGTCGCCGAGCCCTCGCGCGTGCCGGACCAGCCGCTCCACGGGTTCTCGCGGATCGCGCAGTCGCTTGATGTGCGTGAGGTAGCGGCTCGCCTTGAGCGCCACCACGAAGTCCTCGGGCACCTGGTCGCGCCATCGGGCAAACGTCTCGTACGCAGGCAGTCGGTAGAAGCTGTTGTCGAGCTCGACGGTGGCGAACCGCTCGGCGTAGTAGGCGAGCCAGGAGCGCTGCGGAACCTCGGGGGGATAGAACACGCCACGCCAGTGCCGGTAGTTCCATCCGCACGTGCCCACGTGGATCGGCACGGTCCCTCTCCCGACTCCGCTCTTCCAACTGGGTACGCCCAGTGCGTGGGTGCGCCTAGGGCAGCCGACCGAGCAGGAACACCGACGCGACGGCGGTCGCGAGCGCGGCCAGGACGGCGAACCCTACCCACCGGGCGGTGACCTCCTGCTCCTCGGTCGTGTAGCCAACGGAGGAGCCGATGTCCGCGTACACCTGTTCCAGCTCCTCCCCCGACGTCGCCGTGTACGTCTGGCCGCCCGTGCCCTCAGCGATCTGTCGCATCGTCTCCTCGTCGACGGGGACCGGCGTCTGCTGGCCTTCGATCTCCACCACGCCGAACGGCGTTCCGAAGGCGATCGTGTAGACCGGGACACCGGCGTCGCGGGCCGCGCGGATGCCCTCCTCGACGCTCCGGCCTATGTTCCGGGTGCCGTCGGAGAGCAAGACCACCCGAGCGGGGATGGGCTCGTCGGGGTTCTCCGGATCGGCCGGCACCTGTTTCAAGGCGTCCAACGAGGTGAAGATCGCCTCCCCGGTCGCCGTCGACTCGGCCAGCTCCAGCCCGTCGATGGCTCGGAGAACCGCCGAGCGGTCCGTGGTCGGGGGCACGAGGATGTTCGCCGTGCCGGCGAACGACACCAGCGCGACATTGAACTTCTCGGGCAGGCCCTCCACGAAGGATTTCGCCGCGTCCTGCGCTGCTCTCAGCCGGCTCGGCGGGACGTCGTCGGCGCGCATGGAGATCGACACGTCGATGGTGACGACGATCGTGGCGCGCTCCCGGGGAACGCGAACCTCGGTCTGCGGTCGCGCGAACGCCACCACCAGGAGCGCCACCGTGAGGATCATGAGCGCGGCGGCGACGTGCCGTCGCCATCCGGGTCGGCGCGGCGCGACGCTCGAGAGCAGCGCCATGGTGGTGAACCGCATCGTGTAGGTCCGCCGCCGCCACTGCAGCAGCAGGTACAGACCCACGAGCAGCGGCACGAGCAGCAACAGCCACAGGCGTCCCGGGTCGAGGAACGTCATCCGCCGACTCCTCTCGTGGGGGGAGCGTGCAGACGCTGCGCGACCCGGCGATGCCCCAACACGAAGCGGGCGGTGTCGGCCACCCAGTCACGGTCGGTCCGCAGCACGAGATGGGCGGCGCCACAGCGACGTAACGCGGTGCGGACCCGCTCCCGGTGCGCGGCAGCCGCCGCGGCGTACCGCATCCGCAGCCCGGCGTCGTTGGTGTCGACCTCGCTCAGCGCTCCCGTCTCCGGATCTGTCAGCCAGACGACGCCCACGGCCGGCAACTCCAGCTCGCGCGGGTCGACGATCTCGACAGCGAGCACCTGGTGCCGAGCCGACAGTCGCTTCATCGCCCGCTCCCACGGCAGCGGGGCGGCCGGGTCGTCACCCGCGCCGTCGAGGAAGTCGGAGACGACGACGCGGAGGCCACGCCGTTGGTAGACCCGCGACATCTGGTCGAGCGTGCCGGAGAAGTCGTCGGGGTGCCCGTCCGCGCTCGCCGAGGCGGTGAGCAACGACCGGAGAAGCCCGTACAAGGCCAGGCGTCCCGACTGGGCTGGCCACCGACGCACCCGACCGCCGCGCACGACGACGCCACCGAAGCGGTCGCCCAACCGCTGGGTGAGAAAGCCCACCGTTCCCACAGCGGCGACGGCGAGCTCGCGCTTCTCCATCGCCGCCGTCCCGAAGTCCATCGACGCCGACATGTCCACCAGCGCCCACGTCTCCAGTTCCCGGTCAGCGATGACGTCCCGCACGTGAGGCGTGGTGGTCCGAGCGGTGACCGACCAGTCCATCCGACGGACGTCGTCCTCGCCCGGCCGATAGACCCGAGCCTCGGCAAGCTCGCTGCCCGGACCCGGGAGCAAGCCGAGGTGGTCACCGTGCAGGAACCCCTCCAGCCTGCGCACGATCGTCAGCTCAAGCCGGCGCAGCGCGCGCTCCGGCGCCAGGCGCCTCAGGTCGACCTGGACGCGCTCGCCCGAGGGCAGGTCTCGACTCATCGGAACTCCGGACCAACCTCGCCGGGCTGCTGGCGCCACACGGGCCGGGGCGGCGGGACGACGGCGAGGATCCGCTCGACCACGGAGGTCGCCTGGACCCCGTCGGCCAACGCGTCGAAGCTCAACACCAGCCGGTGTGGGATGACGTCGAGCGCGACGTCCCGGACATCCTCCGGGAGCACGTAGTCGCGGCCACGCATGAGGGCGAGCGCCCGTGCGGACGCGACCAGGCCAAGGGTCGCGCGAGGGCTGGCGCCGACCTCGATGACGGGCGCCAGCTCGGGAACGTGGTACTCGGCGGGCCGCCGCGTGGCGAGGACGAGACGGACGATGTAGTCGGCCACCAGGCGGTGGACGAAGACCCGATCGGCGGCTTCCTGCAGCCGCAGGATCCCCTCCGGGTCGAGGACCTGTCGCGGCGCCGGCGGGTCGACGCTCATGCGCTCGAGGATCTGGAACTCCTCCTCGGCGTCGGGCAGCCGCACGTCGACCTTGATGAGGAACCGGTCCCGCTGGGCTTCCGGCAGCGGGTAGACGCCCTCCGACTCCAAGGGGTTCTGGGTGGCGATGACGATGAAGGGTTTCGGGAGGGGGTACGTGCGCCCGCCTACCGAGACCTGGCGCTCGGCCATGAGCTCCAGCATCGCTGACTGCACCTTGGCCGGCGCACGGTTCACTTCGTCGGCGAGGACGAAGTTGACGAAGACGGGACCCAGCTCGACATCGAAGGACTCCTTGCTCGGACGGTAGATCCTCGTCCCCACGATGTCGGACGGCACCAGGTCAGGCGTGAACTGCAGGCGAGCGAAGTCGCCACCGACGACCTGGGCGAAGGTCCGGACGGCGAGAGTCTTGGCGACCCCCGGCACGCCCTCGAGGAGGCAGTGGCCTCGTGCGAGGAGCGCGACCATGAGCCGCTCGACCATGTGCTCCTGGCCGACGATGACGCGCTTGACTTCCGCGAGCGCCTCACCGATGAGCCGGCCCTCTTCTGCGACCCCCGAGCCTGGAACGGGAGCCCGTGTCGTCTCCGCACCCGTCCAGGCGCCACGGGACGGCGGTGTCGCAGCACGGTGCCCGTCGAGTCTGTCGCCCACGCCACGGCCGCCGGCTTGCGCGGCGTCGGGCCCACCGGCGTGCTCGGCACTGCCCGGAGAACCCGTGTCCGGTCGGTCCGCCGGCCGGTGTGGCAGGTCCACCTCGTGGCCTTCGGGTGTCCCGGCCGTCTCGCTCGGGTCCGGCGTCGTCATGTCACGATTCCTCTCCAAGCGCCGATGCCCCTCCCCACGCACGGACGTCGTATCGTCGGCCACGCGACCAAGGGTGCCAGCATCGTGTCCTTGCCACCCCACCCAGGGGCTCGGTCGAAACGGGAGAACAGTTGACGAACGCGCTTCGCCCAGACGATCCAGCGACCCTCGGACCCTTCCGCCTGACCGCGCGCCTTCGCGAACACGAGGCGGGCGTGGTGTTCCTCGGCCATGACGGCGCCGGCCGCCCCGCGGCCATCAGCGTTCTGCATGCCGGCGCCGCCGCGGATGCCGCCGCTCGCGACCGCCTGAGCGCCGCGCTGGACGACCTCGCCCGGGAAGCTCCGCAGGACGTTCTGGCCGCCGCTCCCGCTGACCCAGTGCCCTGGGTGGCGACCACCTACCTCGGCGAGGATCTCAGCCGAGCGGTCGCCCTCCTCGACGCCGCCGCCCTGTCCCGCGCGGCCGGGCTCACCGCGGTGGAAGGCGGTTCCCTCGCCGGGCACGCCAGCCGGGGTGCCGGCCCTGAGTTCGCGCCGCACTGGTCGGGTACGCCAGCCGCGACGCAGGTCGTACCGCCAGCGCCGTCCCAGCTCACGTCCTCCGTCGTCCCGCCGGCGAACAACCGCCGTTCGCTCGCCATCCTCGCGGTCTGCGTCGCGGTGGCCCTCGCCGTGGTGGTGGGCGGCGCTCTGCTGGCGAGCGTCGTGCTCGAGGACGACAGCGACACGACCGCCGCGTCGGAGCCGACGCCATCCGAGCCAACCCGGATACCGACGCCATCCGAGCCGACCCGGACCCCAGAGCCACGGAGCACTCCCCAGCCAGAGCCGTCCTTCTCCGAGCCGCCGGCCCAGTGGCACACCGAGGAACCGTTGCCTCGGTCGACGTCGCAGGACGGTCCGCCTGGCCTCGTGGCCGGGCCCACCTTCGGCGCCAACGAGCCGACCTACCTCATGGACCTCGAGGGCTTCCCCTTCGACTTCCGGGTCCCACGCACATGGGGATGCATGCGCAGCGACAAGGGAGGTCCAGGCGCCGCCCGGTGGGTCTGCATCGACGAGGGCTACATCTTCGGCTCGAAGAAGGGCGACCCGCCTGGCGGCATCGTCGAGGTCCGCACGTGCCCGGCACCGTGTGGCGGTGACGAATGGGCGCGAGTCCGCGAGACGGTGGGGGTGCAGGGCGACTGGCGCCGCGTCGACGAGACCACCATGTACGCCGAATGGCAGCTCTCCGACCGGTCCGGTCGTGTGGGTGTCGCGATGAGTCACGTCTTCTCCGCCGAGGGGGACGGCCCGGTCGACACCCATGTGGGGGTTCGCCTCACCGGCGCGCCGGACGAGCTGCCCAGCATGCAGAAGATCATCAACGAGATCCGCGCCAAGACCCCCTGACGTCCTCGACGTCGGTGTCGTCCGCGACGGCGGCGAGGTCCTCCACGGGGACGTCACCCACGCGTGGTACGGCCGGGAATCCAGCCGTCGATCGCGTGCCATGTCCCTCACCTCACTGGGTCCTCACGTCGCTGGGGTCTCAGCTCATTGGTCCGGGTCGAGCCTCACCTCGTCCGGCTTGCCCGCCACGAGGAGCCGGAGCGCCTCCAGGAAGACCGCCCATCGGTGGGTGGCGGCGTCGTTGCCGGCCGGCCGCGCACACGGGCTTGGCGTCACCGGGGTTGTCGGGCTCGCTGTGGGGCTCGGGGTTGGGCTCGTAGCAGACGGGGTCGGGCTCGGGGTCGTGGGCGTCGGGCTGGGTGTCGCGGTCGGGGTCGCGGTGGGCGTCGAGCTCGGCGTCGTGGGCGCCGGTGTCGGAGCGCTCGGGCTGGGCGTCGTGGGGTTCGGCGTCGGGGTCGACGTGGTGGCACAGGTGGGAGCCGGGGCAGGGCTGCTCGGCTCTGGTGTCGGCGTGATCGGGCTCGGCTTCGGTGAGGTCGGCCCACGTCCCGTGGGCCGCGGTGACGACGATGGCTGCGACCTCTCGCCTCGCTCGGACGACGTGTCGCCCCGGCCGTCGGGCGACGTGTCACCGGGCGCGGATGTCGCGTCCGGTGCCGGCACGTCGGACGGAGCCGGCGCTTGCGACCCCGCGGCGTGGCCGGGCTCGTCCGGCGTCGTGGGATCGACCGGCCGCGCCTGCGTCGGAGGCTGATCCTCCGAGTCGGAGACGTCCGGCCCCGCCAGGTCCAGTCCGCCCGGGTCCGGCCCTCGCGCATCCGGTTCGGTCGGGTGGGGTTCCGCACCTGACGCGCCGGGACCGGTTCGCGGCGCGGGGGGCGCCGCTGTGGGCGCACCCGTGGGAACCGGCGCGGCGGGCGGGCTGAGGCCCAGCGCGCGAAGGTCAGGCATCCCGTCCGGTCGCACCCGACCGGCCGTGTACGCGTCGATCCACGCCAACACCGCTCGCACGTACGGCAGCGAGTGGTTGTAGCTGTAGAGCGCTGTCGCGAGCTCCATGCGTCGGGACAGGTCTCGGCCGCCCTCGCACAAGTACCGCGCGGTGGCCAGCGCCGCGTCGTACACGTTCTGCGGGTCGGCGAGTCCGTCACCATTGCCGTCGGAGGCATACACCTGCCACGAGCTCGGGATGAACTGCAGCGGGCCCACCGCACGGTCCCACCTCGTGTCGCCGTCGAGCACACCGTCGTCGGTGTCTCGAATCGCGGCGTACCGGCGGCCGTCCAGCACCGGGCCGAGGATGGGGCGTACGGCGTCACCGCGCTTCGTGACGGCACCGCCGCGGGCGTGGTCGGACTCGACCTTCCCCACGCCGGCGAGCATCTGCCAGGTGAGCCGACAACCAGGGTCGGTGGATCCGAGCTGCAGTGCCGCGTTTCGGTAGGCGTCCAGCACGATGCCGGGAATGCCCAACATGCCGGGTGCGTCGGACCGTTCCCGGAGGGGCTCGTCGACCGACAACCCGCTCGCGCCCACCGCACCAGCCCGTCGTCCGTTGTCGGCGTCGCCGGGCCTGCCGAGAGCCCCGAGCCCACCCGTGGCTGGTGCTCCGCCGGAGGCGGGGACGCTCGGGACCGCCGCGACCGCGAGCACTGCCACCGCCACGCGCACAGCCGTCACGAGCCTCATCGGCATCCCCCCGCTACGCACCCACCATGGCATGGCGCACCGGTGGCGTGCGGCCGATCCGGGACCTCTGCGGGGGGACAAACCAGCGCGTTGAACTCACACCGGACCGGCGCGTCCGTTCGACGTGGATCCGTCCCGACCGTGGCGAGGCGGAGTGGTCGGCGGCGGTCAGCCCGCGGTCGACGGCCGCACCCGGCGGGCCAGGACAATCCCGGCGCACGCGACCGCCAGCATCACCGCGTAGATCACGCGGTAGACGTCCCAGCCCTCGACCGCCTCGTGGAGCGAAGCGAAGATCACCCCACCGGTCGCGACGAGCAGAACGTTTCCCAGCGAGTCCGACACCTGGCCGGCGGCGACGTTGGCACCCTGGTCCTGCGGCGGCGAGTACTCCAGCAGCAGCACTGACAGGCTCGACAGCCCCAGGCCCATGCCGAGCCCCGCGAACACCCACCCCGCCGAGGGCAGCCACGCCGCGAGGGACGCCGGGAGGCCGGGCTGCGCGGACACCAGGACGATGACGAGCCCGACCGCCACGAACGTCGCGCCGGCGACGATCAGCCGGTGCCGCGGGGTGCGCGTGGCCGGACGGCCCTGCCACCACGAGCCCGTCGACCACCCCAACGATCCGACCGTCAACGCCAGGCCGGCCGTGGTCACCGACATCCCGACCTGCTCCACGAGCATGAGGGGAAGGAACGCCTGCGCGCCGAAGAAGGCGCCGGCGAAGATCCCGCGCAAGCCGACGACGGTGGGCAGGCCGCGCGCGAAGCGCAGGGTCCCGGCCGGCAGGAGGCCAGGCAGGCTCACCGCCATCAGGAGCGCGCCGACCGCCGCCAGGGTGAGAAGCCGCTGGCCCGGCTCCTCACCGACCTCCTGACCGGCGTACTGAAGGAGGCCCACCCCGACCGCGGTGGCCGCGGCGCGCAGCTTCCGGCCGGAGCGTCCCTCCGCCGGCTCGACCGCCGGCAAAGCCCGCAGCCGCGGCAGCACCAAGAGCAGGGGTGCGATGGCGAACGGCACGAGGCCGAGGAACACCAGACGCCAGGTCCAGGTCTCGGTGAGGACGCCCGCGATCGCCGGCCCGAGGATCGAGGGCAGCACCCAGGCGGCCGACATGACCGCGAACGCGCGCGGACGGAGCCGCGGATCGTAGGCCCGTCCCACGATGACGTAGGCGGTGACGATCGCGGCCGCGCCCCCGAGTCCTTGGATGACCCGCCCGGCGATGAACACCGGCATGGTGGGCGCCACCCCGGCCACCACCAGCCCACCGGTGAACAGAGCGATGCCAGCCAGGAACGGGGCGAGGGGACCGAAGCGGTCGCACGCCTCTCCGGCCAGCACGGTGCCGAACATGCTCGCCGTCATGAAGCCGGAGAAGCCCCACGCGTAGAAGGCGAGCCCGTCCAGGTCCGCCACAGCCCGGGGCATCGCCGTCCCGACCGCCATCGCCTCGAAGGCGACGAGGGAGATCAGGGAGACGATGCCGACGCTGAGGGCGGCGTACGCCGGACTCCAGAGACTGTCCGACGCGTCCGGCTTGCTGGTGGGCTGAGTTTCGGAGACAGACACGTCGTGCCACAGTAGCGGGTCGCCCCCGAAGCCCGGCTACCCAAATTCGCGTCGCTCCCAGGCGTCGTCCCACCTCGGCAGGCCGCGTGGCCGGCTACGTCGCCGCCCAAGCCCTTCGGTCATCGCCCTCCGGTCAGCGCACGCCACCGGCACGACTCCAGGGCCACGTATGCTGGCGGCACGGCCGGCGGCCGGTGACAGCCTTTCGATGCCGGGACTGGAGGCCTCCATGCCGCTCAGCGTTGCCGAACGCGAGCAGTTCCTCGCCGAACCCCACGTCGGCTCCCTCGCGGTCGCGCGCGGACCGAACAACCCACCGTTGGTGGTGCCGACGTGGTACCACTACACGCCGGGCGGCGAGCTGTGGGTGATGACCGGCGCCGACTCGGTCAAGGCGCGGCTGATCCGGGCCGCGGGCCAGTTCAGCCTGCTCGTGGAACGAGTCGAGCCGACGATCCGCTACGTCTCGGTCGAGGGCCGCCTCGCTCGGGTCGAGCCGGTCACGCGAGCACACCTGGAGGCGCTGCATCGTCGCTACCTGCCGGAGGAGCAGGCCAGCCGGTACGTCAGGAACGCCGAGAACGACGGGCGCGAGCGGATCGTGCTCGCCATGAGGCCGGAACGCTGGTTCTCCTCCGACTTGGGAACCCTCTAGGTCGGAGGACGCTCGTCGCCACACCCACGGGTCGTGCGCCTCCCAGTCCTCAGCGGCGGTTCGAGGAGCCCGTCCGGTGTTGGTGAGAAGGCGGCCACCATGTCGGCTCTCGATGAGAGAGTGGCCGCGCCACGTATCCGGGCCAGAAACCTGGAGGTTGATCTGTCATGCCCCTGAGCGTCGACGAACGTGAGCGGTTCCTCGCCGAGCCGCACATCGGCTCCCTCGCCGTGGCCCGTGGCGCGGACCGTCCACCCCTGGTCGTGCCGGTCTGGTACCAGTACACACCGGGCGGCGAGCTGTGGGTGATGACCGGCGCCAACTCGGTCAAGGCGCGGCTGATCCGGGCCGCGGGCCAGTTCAGCCTGCTCGTGGAACGAGTCGAGCCGACGATCCGCTACGTCTCGGTCGAGGGCGCGGTCACCCGGACCGAGCCGGCGACGCGCGCACACCTCGAGGAGATCAGTCGCCGCTACCTCCCGGAGGAGAAGGTGCCCGGCTACATGGCGATGGCCGAGGCCACGCATGGTGAGCAGGTCATCTTCTACATGCGGCCGGAGCGCTGGTTCTCCTCCGACCTGGGCACCGTCTGATCGCCGACGAGCACGGCGTCAGATCGGACGCCGAGTCGTGGCACACCAGCCGCCACACCGCTGGATCCTGCGGCAGCGTGGCCGCCGCTCGTCGGCGAGACATTTTCCGACGTGGTGGGGCGGTGGGGCGCTCAGTCGACGAGCTGGAACTGGAAGTAGTCGAAGCCAGCCATGTAGCTCTCCGACGCGGGGTTCTTGTCGGGGACCGCGATCGTCAAGGTGTGCTTGCCCGCGGTCAGGTGGTGCGTGCCGTAGCTCAACGCCTCGCTGAGGACGACCTCTGGGAAGTGGTAGGCGTCGAAGGCCTCGCCGATGGGCTGCCCGTCGAGAGTCAGGGTGTTGATGCCGTAGTCGCGGGCGAGGGTCTGGCGAGTCGTCAGCTCGTACGTCCCCGTGGTCGGCAGCGTGACCTCCACCACGACGTGCTGCCCAGACGTGGTCGGGGTGAACCACAGCTGCGCGTTGCCGGACCACACGACGCCACAGCAGTTGCCCTGGACCTGGACAGGTGCCGTCGCCTCGACCGGCGGCAGCAGCGACTCCGCTTCGATGCGCAGGGTGTCGCCGGTGGTGGCGCTCACCTCACTGGAGAAGGCGCCCACGTGTCCGGCCGCGTCCACCGCTCGGACGCGGTAGTACCAGGTTTGGCGGACGGTGCCGGTCTCGTGGACGAACCCCGGCGTCCGCGCCACACCGACGAGGGTCTCGTCGCTCGGGGTGAAGCCCTTCGTCGTCGAGGCGTGCACCTCGTACGTCACCGCGTACACGTCGTCCCGCGCGACCGTCCACCCCAAGGTGATCGCCGTGCGTTCGTCGCCTCGCGCGGTCAGGCCTGAGACCCGCGCCGGCGCGTCGCGATCGGTGTACGGCGACCGGATGGACAGGGCGTGGTAGTCAGCCGCGGACCAGGGCGCGTGACCGTCGAGCGGCCGGAGCGTCACCGTGACGGTCCGCCGTCCAGCGGTCAACGTCGCCGGCAACCAGAAGTAGTCGTCCAGCAGACGTTGTTCCGGGTTCGCCAGCGGTTGAGTCCACGTGCCGGCCGGCTTCCCGTTCACGCTCACCTCCGCCGCCTGGTAGCCCTCGGCCTGGTCGGAGACGCGCCGCAGGATCACACCGTGGTTGCCTGGATGGACCGCGAGTGTGAAGGAGACCGGCGCGCTCGTCGCTCGCGTGTCGACCGTGACAGGCTCCGGTGGCCCGTCCAGGCCCTCGAAGCGACTGGTCAGCGACTCCACCGCGCCCGGATCGGGTGAGCGGTAGTCGTGGGCGGCCTCACTCGCTGCGTCGCCCACGTCGAGGTGGTCGGTCCAGACCAGACCGCCGTGATCAACGCCGTACCAGTAGGTCGTCGTCGACTCGATGACCGGCTCGTCGTTGCCCGGACCGTGCTCGATGCCGAACCGCATGCTGCTGGCGAAGTCCATGCCGTCGGCCAGCAGCAGCCGGTACATGCTGGTGCAACCGGCGGGGCAGTCGGCCCGGTCGGGGACCGGGCTGCCGGTCAAGGGCGCGCTGAAGGCGCCCCGGTTGAAGTACCACCCGCCCTCGTAGAAGTCCTCGGTCCCGGTGCCGTGCAGGTCCGGGCTGGTCGAGCCGTCGACGAAGACGCGCTCGTCGCCCTCCAGGTAGCCGCGACGCCAGCCGGCCTCGTTGAGACCTTGGACGGTGTGCGTGACACCGACGACCCGGCCGCGACCAGTGACGTCGAGGAACAGGTGGTCACGACCGAACGTCGCCTCGGAGCGAACCGCGGTGGCTCGGAAGTAGCCGATCCGGCCGGCTTCGAGGTCCCTCTTCCAGGTCGCGCTGCGGGCGACCGTGAGCCGTGCCTCACCGGCGTTGAGGGCGACGTCCGCGCCGTTGTACAGCTCCACCGTCGCCGCTCGGCTGTACGGCATGAGCCACCAGCTCGACAGCGTGCGCTGCTCCGGGTCGACGCCGAACATGTACGCACGCACCGGGTAGAGCCCGAACCCGCTGCCGAAGAACTCACCGAGCGGGGCGTCGACGGTGCGCACGCCGTCGACGCTGATCCGCAGCCGCGCCTCGCGCAGGATCTCCTCGGTCTCGTCGGCGACGGCGCCCGTCACCGCTGGCCGGGCCAGCGGACGCACCCACCGTGCCTTGCCGGGCACCGGCGACGGTGCGACGGCCGTGCGGCGGGAGACGACCACCTCGTCCGTCGGTGACGGCTGCAGCTGCGGGAGCCGGAGGACGAGCTCAGTGATGGCGCCCGGGCCCGTGGCATGGCCGAGGGTGACGGTCTCGCCCGGCGCGACGTCGATTAGTCGAGTGGTGGTGCGCTCTCCCGGCAGATCCGGCTTGGGGTCGCGGGTGCCGGCTGCGCGGAGCGCGGCCAGCACGTCCGTCGCCGGATCCGTGGGGTCGAACGTCTCGATGCCCTCCGGGCTGGCGAACTCCCGGTAGGTCACGTGGTGGAAGTACGGGTTGTGCTGTGTCGTGATCCGCATCGAGTGGCGGTAGGGCATCGGGACCTTGATGTAGACGCCACCCGAGCTCTGGTCGGCGTTCGCCACGAGGGGGTAGACGAACGGCTCTCCCAGCTTGCCGTCGACGAGGTCCTGGAGGTCGGCGTCGACGACGGTCCTGCCGTCCAGCTCGATCGTGATGGTCCCCGTCTGGGAGACGTCGCCGCCGTCTCTGGTGAACCAGATGGAGGCGATCTCCCCCGCGCCGGTGTGCTCGGCGATCACGCAGCCGCCGGAGGCGGTGGTGCGCAGGCACGAGTACGTGCCCTCGAAGCCGTCGTTGTTGCCTCCGCCACGGTCGAAGCTGGAGAACTGTCGGGTGCGCGCGGCATTGCCGATCTCGGCCAGTCGCTCGGGGTGGCGGTACGTCTCCCAGCCGACCGGGCCAAGACGCGGTGCGGGAGCGCCACTGGCATGAGCCAGGGTCTCCCGCAGCCGTTCGTCCGAGGGACGGTCGGCCGCGAGAGCGGTGCCGGTGAGACCACCGAACGGAAGGACGGAGGCGACGAGCGAGGCAACGATCCGACGCATCGGCTCCTCACGGGGACACGAGGTTGGAAATCGATTTCCCGTGATCACCGTAGATGATCTCGGCGGCCTCGGGCCAGTGTCGTGTCCTCGATAGGACCGAGGAGCGCTCCTTACAGCGCGTCAGGTGGCTCCGGCGGTGCCGACGTCCGCGGCGGCGGATCGGAGTCCGGTGCGATCGGACCCAGCACCGCGCCGTCGAGGAGCGTCGGCGCCCGTCGCCATGCGGCCATCTCGCTGCCCCGGACCTCCCAGCGAGCGTCCCAGCCTGCCTTGCGCTCGGCCTCGTCGAGCTCGAACGACAGCAGACCCACCCGCGCGCGGAGCAGACGCCGCCACGCTGGCGGCAGCTCCGTGGTGAGCCCGTGTCGCAGGCACACACCGTGCGCCCGCGACAGCCGGGCGTCGTACGCCGGGTCGGCGGCGATGGCCTCCAACAAGCGCGCCTCGCGCTGCTCCGCCGCCCGCTTCCGTGCGCAAAGCTGACAGGACTCCACCCCACGAGGCGGTTGGACGTGGACGATGCCCGCCCAAGGACTGGCGTCCAGACGCTGCAGGAACGCGTGGAGATCGGCGCGCCACAGGCCCGCCACATGGTCGATCACCGCGGCGACCGAGCCCAGCAGTCCGTCGTCGGTGAGCTCACGGTCCGAGAGGTCGCCGACGTGCCGGAACGACGTGAGGTCGCCGAGGTGACGAGGGCACAACATCGCCTCCGCTCGGAGCTCCGCGCTCTCGTCGCGGCTCAGCCCGGCAAGCCAGTGAAGGTACCGCCACTCCACTCGGTCCGCCGCCGCGCACAGAGGACAGCACGGCCAGTCGAGCACGAGGTCCGCCGCGCTTCCGCGACGACGACTCGTCTCCTCCGCCGCGAGGACCCGCTCGGCTCGCTCCTCCCGCGCGCGCCGCCGACGTGACCGATCCGGATCCAGGCCGATGAGGTGGTCGCGAGCCAGCACGGGGTCCTTGCCCAACCGGCTCTCCAGCATCTCGGCGACCGCCCGGGCGACAACGGGCCCGCTCCGCTCGATCACCGCCACGCCATGCGTCACGCACAAGCCGTCGCCAGCGTCCAACAGGCTCCTCGCCTCGTCATCCACCAGGCCGACCGCGAGCGTGCCCAAGGTGTCCGTCACCGCGCGAGCCGCGACCTCACACGCCGGGCACGCTTCCGGCGTCGGAACCGTGGCCACACGCAGAGCGGCGGTTCCGGCGCGGGCCACGTCCGCGAACACCCACCGTGCCAGCCACGAGCTGGAAGCGCCGAGATCGAGCAAGTGACGCGTGTGCGTCGCGCAGAACCCGAACGAACGCTCGATCCGCTCCCGCATCCGCGGATCCGAGCGACTCTCGTTCTCGTAGGTGTGGAACCAGCGCCGCACCGCGTCCTCGGCCACACGGCAGACCGGGCACCCCTCACCGCCCAACAGCTGGAGCGCCTCGGCCTTGGTGCGGGCGTCGGGTCCGGGATCGCGCCGCACGAGGGTGGTCAGCCACCGGCGAAGAGCCATGCCCACAGTGTCGTCCATCCGCCCCGGCGTCCATACGCCCTGGTCGATGGCCGGGAGCCGCGCATGCGGGCGTCGAGCGAGGACAATCCCGGCCAGGCCAGGCGGGGTCCCGTGCCGCCCGGGCGCGGAGCGTCCGGCGAGCGTGTGAGGTCCCCTCGGTAGGCTCGCGCGCCATGGACGGACCGACCACCGGCGACGCGTTCGGCGAATTGCTGCGCCTGGCGCACGACGGCCACGACGTCCTCGGCGTGATCGAACGCGACGACGGGCTGGTCGAGGTCCACGATCCCCGGATCTACTTCACCGGCCCCGACGAGTGGGACGCGCTGGACCGGCTCGCCTGCCAGCGCGCCGTCGGCCACGTCCTCGACGTGGGATGCGGAGCCGGCCGGCACAGCCTGCACCTCCAAGCGGAGGGACGCGAGGTCACCGCGATCGACGTCTCCCCCGGCGCGTGCCAGGTCGCCCGCGCGCGCGGTGTTCGACGCGTCCACCAGGTGCGACTCGAGGACGTGACGAGCCTCGGCGAGCGGTTCGACACGTTCCTTCTCCTCGGGAACAACCTCGCGCTGCTGGGGTCGCCCGGCCGTGCGCAGGCGGCGCTCGCCGCTCTCGCGGCGGTCGCCGCGCCGGACGCGCGGATCCTCGGCCGGAACCGGGACCCGTACGTGACCGAGGACCCCCTCCACACCGCCTACCATGCCTGCAACCGCGCCCACGGCCGGCTCGGGGGCCAGACCCGGATCCGCTGCCGTGTCGGAAGACTGGCCGACCGGTGGTTGGACTACCTGTTCTGCTCGCAGGACGAGCTCGTCGACCTCCTCACCACCTCGCCGTGGCAGCTCGCCGCGCTCGACAGCGACGGCCCCGACTACCTCGCCGAACTTCGTCTGCGATGACTGTGGCGGTCTCCGAGAAACCGTGGCCACCATCGGGCACCAGCTCGCCTTCGCGTCCACCTCTCCTCCAGGCTCGTGAGCCTCCGGTGGGACGACGACACCTGCCGGCCATGGCAGCCGAGAGCGAGGACGACACAACCGACGGGTGCGAAGGGAGCGACGGTGACACTGCGGCTGATCCACGTGGGACTCGGTGGCTGGGGGCGCGATTGGGAGACCAACGCTCTCCCCCGGGTTCCCATGGTCGACCGCGTCGCGGTGGTCGACTCCGATCCGACGACGCTGGCGAAAGCACGGGAGGAGTTCGACCTCGGCGAGAGAGAGTGCTTCACGGACTTGGCGACCGCGCTCGCGACCGTGGAGGCGGACGCCGTCCTCATCACCGCACCCCTGGCCGCGCACGTCCCGCTCGCTCTCGAGGCGCTGGCCGCGGGACGTCACGTCCTGCTCGAGAAGCCGTTCGCGCCGACGGTGGCGGAGGCCCAGCAGGCGGTCAAGGCCGCGAACGCGGCCGGCCGGGTGCTCATGGTGAGCCAGAACTACCGTTTCCATCCGGCAGCGCGCACGGCGGCGCGCCTGGTCGCTGACCGCCACCTGGGTCTGGTCGGGAGCGTGAACGTCGACTTCCGGAAGTGGGCCAACGACGCGCCGCCGGGCACTCGGCGCCACTACAAGCTGCGCCATCCGCTGTTGTTCGACATGGCCATCCACCACTTCGACCTCATGCGGATGGTGCTGGGTCAAGAGCCTGTGCGGGTCTTCACCCAGATCACGGACCCGCCCTGGAGCAACTTCGTGGAGGAGGCCGCCGCGGTTCTCACCATCACCTTCGACCGAGGCACGGTCGTGAGCTATCGCGGCAGCTGGGTGAGCACCGCGGAGCCCACCACCTGGTCGGGGGCGTGGAGCTTGGAATGCGAGGACGGTGAGCTGTTCTGGACCGGACGGGGTGATGGGCCGGTCGGCTCGGTTCGCGGAGACGTGGTACGCATCCGTCGGCGGCCACGACCTGGCACCGACCAGGCCGTCCAGGAGGAGCTCGTGCCGCTGACGGAGCTGGAGTACGTCGGGCGTGCCGGTGTCCTCGTCGCGTTCGCCGAGGCCGTGGCGACCGGAACCGAGCCGGAGACGTCCGGTCGGCGCAATCTCCCGAGCCTCGCGCTCGCCGAGGCCGCGGCACGGTCGGCGGAGTCGGGCCGTCCCGAGCCGGTGGAGCGATTCCCCGCGAGCTGACTCAGCCCGCCAGGTCACCCGGCGTCACTGGAGTGACCCGGGAAGACCTTCGCACCTGGCCTGATCACGGGAACGGCGTTGTTGACCGCGGTCGCGGCCTCACCGAAGCCGGTGGCGATCAGCTTGACCTTGCCGTCGTAGTCGCCGATGTCACCCGCGGCGAAGACCCTCGGCAGGTTGGTGCGCATCGCCGAGTCCACCTGGATGTGGCGTGCGCGCAGCTTCAAGCCCCAGCGGGTCAGCGGGCCGAGGTCGGCGTGAAACCCGAGCGCAGCCACGATCGCCTGCACCCACACGATCTCACGCTGATCCGTGGCGGTGTTGTGGATCTCGACGCCCTCGACGTGGGGATCACCGAAGACGTCGCGCACCTCCCACGGTGTGAGGAGGCGGACACGTGATGCGCGGACCCGGTCGACGCTGTGCTCGTGGGCGCGGAAACGGGTGCGGCGGTGGATGAGCGTCACCGAGCGGGCGATGGGTTCCAGGCTGAGGGCCCAGTCGAACGCGGAGTCGCCGCCGCCGACGACGAGCACGTCCAGGCCGGCGAGCTCGTCCAACCTGGGGACGAAGTACCGCAGCCCGCGTCCCTCGTACTCCTGCCCGACGGGGAGCCGACGCGGGCTGAACATGCCGATGCCGCCGGTGATGAGGACGGCCTTGGCGACGACGGCGAGTCCTTGATGACTCGTGACCTTGACCTCGTCGTCGCCGTGGTCGAGCTTCTCGGCGCGGTGGCCGAGCAAGTAGAGCGGATCGAACTGTCCGGCCTGCTCGACGAGCCTGTCGACGAGCTCCTGGCCTTTGATCGCGGGGAACCCGGCGACGTCGAAGATCAGCTTCTCCGGGTACATCGCGGTGATCTGCCCGCCCGGCTGGGGCAGCGAGTCCATGACCGCGACCGAGAGGCCGCGAAAGCCCGCGTAGTAGGCGCCGAACAGCCCGGTGGGACCCGCCCCGATGATCAGCAGGTCGGTCCTGATCACCCGTACCTCCGTCGCTGGAGGGTTCCCGCCGAGATGAGAAGACGGCGAGGCTCACCCCTTGTCCTCGCCCTTCACCATACGTGTCGGCTCGAGCTCGGAACGGCGGGTGCGCCAGACCGCGCTACGAACGGGTCCGGGTCGACCGCGCTGCCGGCCCGCCGGAGGCTGACCGCTTCCGGGCGGTACCGCCATCTCGGTCGGTCTTCGCCGCGCGCTTCCGCGCCGCCCCACCGCTTGCCGCCTTCGCCCTCGCCCGACTGGTGGTCCGCAGCGTTCTCGAGTCGCTGGCGGCTGACGCGACGGCCCGGCTGGCATTCCCGTTCAGCACCGACCGGAGGAACTTCCCGGTGTAGCTCGCCGGGTTGGCGGCCACCTCCTCCGGGGTCCCCTCCGCGATGACCCGGCCGCCACGGCTACCACCCTCGGGGCCGAGGTCGATGATCCAGTCGGCGGTCTTGATCACATCGAGGTTGTGCTCGATGACGATGACCGTGTTGCCCTGGTCCACCAACCGGCTCAGCACCCCGAGCAGCTTGCGGATGTCCTCGAAGTGCAGGCCGGTGGTCGGCTCGTCGAGCACGTAGAGCGTTCGACCGGTCGCTCGCTTCTGCAGCTCGGAGGCCAGCTTGACGCGCTGCGCCTCACCACCGGACAGCGTCGGAGCCGGCTGCCCCAGCCGGATGTAGCCGAGCCCGACGTCCACGAGCGTCTGGAGGTGGCGGGAGATCGCGGGGATCGCCTGGAAGAACTCCAGGGCCTCCTCGATCGGCATGTCGAGGACGTCGGCGATGGTCTTGTTCTTGTAGTGGACCTCGAGCGTCTCTCGGTTGTAGCGGGCGCCGTGGCAGACCTCGCACGGGACGTAGACGTCCGGGAGGAAGTTCATCTCGATCTTGATCGTCCCGTCACCCGCGCATGCCTCGCAGCGACCACCCTTGACGTTGAAGGAGAACCGTCCGGGCAGGTAGCCGCGGATCTTCGCCTCCGGGGTCTCCGCGAACAGCCGGCGAATGTGGTCGAAGACGCCGGTGTAGGTGGCCGGGTTGGACCGGGGTGTCCGCCCGATCGGCGACTGGTCGACGTGGATGACCTTGTCGATGTGCTCGACGCCGGTGATCTTCTGGTGTCGACCAGGTACCTCCTTGGCGCCGTACAGCTGCTTGGCCAGCGCGGTGTAGAGGATGTCGTTGACCAGCGTCGACTTGCCGGAGCCCGAGACGCCCGTCACCGCGATGAAGCAGCCCAGCGGGAACGACACGGTGACGTCTTGGAGGTTGTGCTGCCACGCCTTGTGGACCGTGAGCTGACGTCCGGGCGTCCGCGGGCGTCGCACCTCGGGCACCGGGATCTCCCGTCGCCCGGACAGGTAGGCGCCCGTGAGCGAGTCCGGCTTCTCCAGCAGCTCTGGGAGCGGTCCGCTATGGACGACTTGTCCGCCGTGCTCACCCGCGCCGGGGCCGATGTCGACGATCCAGTCGGCGGCGCGAATGGTGTCCTCGTCGTGCTCGACGACGATCAGAGTGTTGCCCATGTCCCGCAGCCGCAGCAGGGTCTCGATCAGGCGGTGGTTGTCGCGCTGGTGCAGCCCGATGGACGGCTCGTCGAGGACGTAGAGGACACCCACGAGACCGGAACCGATCTGGGTGGCGAGACGGATCCGCTGCGCCTCACCACCGGATAGCGAGCCGGCCGGCCGATCGAGGGTGAGGTAGTCCAGACCGACGTCGAGCAGGAACCGCAGTCGCTCTCCGATCTCCTTCACGACTCGAGCGGCGATCTGCTTCTCACGCGGACTGAGGTCGAGGTCACGCAAGAACGCGGCCGCCTCGGCGATCGGCAGCGAGCACACCTCCGCGATGGACTTGCCGCCGACCGTCACCGCCAGCGAGATCGGCTTCAGGCGGGCGCCGCGGCAGGCCGGGCAGGCGACCTCGCGCATGTAGCCCTCGAAACGCTCCCGGCTCGCGTCGGACTCGGCCTCCGCGTAGCGGCGCGCGACGTACGGGATCACCCCTTCGTACGTCGTGTAGTAGGCGCGCTCGCGGCCGTAGCGGTTGCGGTAGCGGACGTGGATCTGGTCCGGATACCCGTGCAAGATCGCCTTGCGCGCCTTCGCCGGCAGCCGCTCGAACGGCTGGTCCATGCGGAACCCGATGGTGGAGGCGAGCGCCTCCAGGAGGCGGGTGAAGTACTCGGACACGTGAGCGCCCGACCACGGGGCGATCGCGCCTTCGTCGAGGCTCTTGGTCGGGTCGGGGACGACGAGGTCGGGATCGACCTCCATCCGGGTGCCGAGACCGGTGCATTCGGGGCAGGCGCCGTATGGCGAGTTGAACGAGAACGACCGAGGTTCCAGCTCCTCGAAGGACACGTCGTCGTACGGGCAGTACAAGTGCTCCGACCAGACCCGCTCCCGCTGCGGGTCGGTCTCGGGCAGGTCGACGAAGTCGAGGATGACCAGGCCGCCGCCGAGGTGGAGCGCGGTCTCGATCGAGTCGGTCAGTCGCCGCTTCGCCGACGACTTGACCGTGAGCCGGTCCACCACCACCTCGATCGTGTGCTTCTTCTGCTTCTCCAGCTTGGGTACCTCGCTGAGCGGGTAGACGACGCCGTCGACCCGCACCCGGGCGTACCCCTGCGTGGTGAGCTGGCGGAACAGGTCGGCGTACTCACCCTTGCGACCTCGCACGAGCGGCGCCAGCACCTGGAAGCGGGTGCCCTCCTCGAGCTCCAGGACGCGATCGACGATCTGCTGCGCGGTCTGGCGCGCGATCGGCCGTCCACACTCCGGACAGTGCGGATGTCCGATTCGGGCGTACAGCAGGCGGAGGTAGTCGTAGACCTCGGTGATCGTGCCGACCGTCGATCGTGGGTTCCGCGAGGTCGACTTCTGGTCGATCGAGACCGCGGGTGACAGTCCTTCGATGAAGTCGACGTCCGGCTTGTCCATTTGCCCGAGGAACTGCCGGGCGTAGGCCGACAGGGACTCGACGTACCGGCGCTGGCCCTCGGCGAAGATCGTGTCGAAGGCGAGGCTGGACTTGCCCGACCCAGAGAGACCGGTGAACACGATGAGCGCGTCACGCGGCAGCTCCAGCGAGATGTCCTTGAGGTTGTGTTCGCGCGCGCCTCGAATGATGAGCTGGTCGACCACGGTGACGGTCCGTCCTCGGCAACTGTCTTCGCTGTGTGGGCTGTGCTTCGCTGTGGGCTCTCTTCGCGGGTGTCGTCGCTGGTCAACGGCCACCGACAGCCGGCGAGGGGCCGGTCGACGGCGGGCGAGGGTGGCTTGACACGGCTTGGTCATGCTAGCCGGGCGCGCCGACAACCCCCGGCGGCGCGGTCGAACGATCACGGGGTCGCGTCGACACCCCCGGCCGTACGGGCCGTGCCCGATCAAGCCCTCGCCGTGTCCACCTGAGACTCCAGCCGAGACTCCAGGTGACGAAGGAGTCGCCCGCCGTCCCAGTGTGGCCGATCCGGCCAGAACCGGCCGACTTTCCCGCCCTAAGGGGTTGGACGTACCCCGGCTCCCCACCGAGAGAATGGACCCGGATCCACGTCGCGGACCGCAGATGCCGCTCTTATCAGCAGGGAACGGGTTTTCATGATTCGTCTCGCCATGCTCAGCTTCTGGCACGTGCACGCCCGCGGGTACGCGCGGCAGGCGCAGGAGCACCCGGCCACCACGCTCGTCGCCGCCTGGGACGAGGAGCCCGAGCGCGGTCGGGCCGAAGCCGAGAAGCTGGCCATCCCCTTCTACGACAACCTCGACGACCTCCTCGCCCTCCCCGACGTGGACGGAGTGATCGTCGACGCGCCCACCAACCTCCACACCGAGGTCATCACGGCCGCCGCACGAGCCGGCAAGCACATCTTCACCGAGAAGGTGCTCGCCCTCACCGTCCGCGAGTGCAACGAGATCCTCAGCGAGGTCGACAAGGCCGGCGTGACGCTCATGCTGTCCTTGCCGAGGCTCTACGACGGCTACACGCTGGCCATCCGCGAGGTGCTCGAGGCGGGTCACCTCGGGCAGATCACACTCGTGCGGACTCGGCTGTCCCACGGTGGCGCGGTCGGCGAGGGTTGGCTGCCGCCCCACTTCTACGACCCGGAGCAGTGCGGCGGCGGTGCGCTCATCGACCTCGGCTGCCACCCGATGTACCTCGCCCGCCTGTTCCTCGGCCGGATGCCGGAGTCCGTCGTCGCCAGCTACGGCCACGTCACCGGTCGAGCCGTCGAGGACAACGCGGTGGCCGTCCTGCGCTACCCCGACGGAGCGCTCGGCGTGGTGGAGGCCGGCTTCGCCACCAACCACTCGCCGTTCTCCATCGAGGTGCACGGCACGCTCGGCAGCCTGGTCTACAGCGACCACGACCGACGCCTGCTCGTCCGCAGTCCAGCACACGCCAACGGCGAGCGGTGGGTGGAGCTCCCCATCCCCGAGAAGGAGCCGTCGCCGTTCGCCCAGTGGGTCACCCACATCCAGCAAGGCACCAAGCCGCGGGAGAACGTCGAGCTCGGCCTCGACCTGACCCGCCTGATGGAGGCGGCCAACCACTCCGTGGCCGTCAACGCGCCGGTGCGCATCGACAGCATCGGTGACTGACCCGACCGTCCCTTAGTCGACCGACCGCGCTTCGGCAGCGCCGCCGAAGCCCGTCAGCGCCGCCGAAGCCCGCCGGACCCCCGGGTGTGAAGAGCCCCAACCCGCCTGGAGCGACGGCCGACACGGCTGGCCACGCGGCGAGGTCGCATTCATCCGGCGTCAACCTGCAGTTGTATCGAGGAGGATCACCTTCATGACCGTGAACGTCGGACTCATCGGCTGCGGCGGAATCTCCAATCCGCACGTCCGGGGATACCTCGAGATCCCCGACAAGGCGAAGGTGACCGCGGTCGCCGACGTGGTCGAGGCCAACGCCCGTGCGCGCGCGGAGCAGGTCGGCGGAGCGCAGATCTTCTCCGACTACCGCGAGCTCATCGCCACCGCCGGTGTCGACGCCGTCGACATCTGCCTGCCGCACCACCTCCACGCCGACGCGATCATCGCGGCGGCGGAGGCAGGCAAGCACATCCTCTGCGAGAAGCCCTTGTGCATCTCGACCGAGGAAGCGGACAAGATCACCAAGGTCGTCCAGGACACCGGCGTGACCTTGATGTGCGCCCACAACCAGCTCTTCATGCCCCCGGTCGCCAAGGCGCGCGAGCTCATCCAGAGCGGAGCGCTGGGCAAGGTCTACGAGCTGCGCACCACCGACAGCTTCTTCAACCGCGGCCTGCACGCCGACATGGGCTGGCGCGGGAGCCTGGAGACCGCCGGCGGCGGCGAGCTGATCGACACGGGCTACCACCCCACGTACCTCCTGCTCCACCTGGCGACCGCCGAACCGGTCGAGGTCGTGGCGATGACCAGCCGTCACCGGCTGACGATGGAGGGCGAGGACTCCGCGCAGGTTCTCGTCCGGTTCGCGGACGGCAGCGTCGGCAACATCGTCACGAGCTGGGCGTACATCCCGTCGTCGAACACCGAGAAGTTCTCGGTCGTCGGTGAGCACGGCACGCTCTGGAGCGACGGCCGCACCCTCTACCACCGCACGATCGACGGACAGCTCACCACGGTGGAGTTCCCCGAGGTGAACACGATCAAGGCGGAGGTGGCGGACTTCATCAGCTGCATCACCGAGGGCCGTCGCCCCCTCAACACCGAGGTCGAGGGCGTCCACGTGCTCAAGGTGATCCTCGGTGCCTACGCCTCGGTCCGGGAGAAGCGCGTCATCAGCCTGGCCGACCTGTAAGCCGGCTGCGGGTGGCGCCGCGCAGCTCGCGCTCGCCCCACGGCTCCTCCTGGGGCATTGGGCCCTCCGCGACGTAGCTCTCAGTCGACGAAGAGCTACCAGTCGACGACGTCAGCCGTCGCGGAGGGCCCGTCGCCGTCCAGGGCTGCGGTGGAGCTTCGGGCGGCGAGAGGTCGCGAGCGGTCCGAGTGGTCGTCACCCGGGTCGGGTGACTCACAGGCGGGTGAGACGTCGCGCGTACCAATCGGTGCGAACGATCGGCTCGACGGGCGTCACCCGGACGCGAGCGCCGAGCACGCTGACCCCGGCCGGACTCGCGATGACGGGCATGAGCTCGAGCTCGACCACCTCGGGCAGGTCGTAGGCCAGCCGGCCGACCCGGTGGAGGAGGTCCTCCAGCGCCGCGACGTCGGCGTGGACGCCGCCACGGTGCCCGAAGAGCAGCGGCGAGGCCCGCACCTCCCGGATCATGCTCGCGACGTCGACGTCGGTCAGCGGCGGGATGCGGTAGGCGAGGTCGCCGAGCAGGTCGGCGGTCACGCCGGCGAGCCCGAACGACACGATGGGTCCGAACATCCGGTCCTCGACGCCACCGATCACGGTCGGCACGCCGGCGTCGACCATCCGCTGCACCACGAACGACGCGGTGCTGGGATCCCCCATGGTCGTGGTCATCGTCTGCCACGCCGTGCGCATCTCCGCCTCGCTGTCGATGTTGCGCCAGACGTCGGCGAGGTCAGGACGTTGCCGCAGCTGGGGCGCGGTCGCCTTGAGCACGACGTTCCAGCCCAACCGGCGACCGGCGGCCACCGCCTCGTCGAGAGACCGGACCGGATAGGCCGGCACGACCGTAATGCCGTACCACCGCAGGAACTGGTAGAGGAGCTCACCCTCGAGGTCCATGCCCTCCGGGTGCTCAGCGAGAAGCGCGTCCACCATGGCCCGCGCCCGCTCCTCCGCGATCCCCTCGAGAGCAGGCTGGTCGCCTCGGGGCCGGCGGCGCCACTCGGCGTACTCGGCGGCCTTGGCCAGCGCCCGGACGCCGGCTTGCGGTGAGGGATAGGACGGTACCGACCCCCGGATCACGACCCCGCTCTCGTCGAGCCGGCGCAACGGCTCTGGGACTCCCTCGCTACCGAGGAAGGTCGCCACGACGGGCTTGGCGCTGGCGGCCGCCACCCGCGCGATCACCTCGGCGACCGGCAGTCCGTCGACGTCGACCGGTGAGACGTACACCGCGATCACCGAGTGGACCGCGGGGTCCTCGACGGCTTCCCTGAGCACGCGCTCGAAGTCAGCGGGCGTGGCGTCCGGTCGCAGGGCGGTCGGGTGGTGGACGACGGGTAGCCCCACCTCGGCGGCGGTGTCGGCGGCGAGGAGGGCGAGCGCGTCGGAGTTCCCGACGATCGCGATGTTCGGGCCGGCCGGCAGCGGCTGGTGGGCGAGCACCTGCGCGACGTCGAGCATGGCGTCGAGGGTGTCGACGACGAGGACCCCGGCCTGCCGGAACATGGCGTCGACGGCCGCCTGCGGGACGGCGGAGCGAGCCACGGTGTGACCGATCGGCACGCCCTGGGTGAACCGGCCAGACCGAACGGCCACGACCGGCTTCTCGCCAGCGAGCCGTCGGGCGATGCGGCTGAACTTGCGCGGGTTGCCGATCGACTCCAGGTACAGCAAGACGACCTCGGTCGCCGGGTCGTCCGCCCAGTACTGCAGCAGGTCGTTGCCGGAGACGTCGGCGCGGTTCCCGGCCGACACGAACGTCGACAGCCCCAGTCCTCTCCGCGCGACGGTCTCCAGGATGACGGTGCCGAGCTCACCGGACTGGCAGAAGAACCCCACCCGGCCCCGGGGCGGCACCACCCGAGCGAGGGAGGCGTTGAGCGAGACGGCGGGGTCGGTGTTGATGACACCGAGGGCGCTCGGGCCGAGGAGCCGCATCCCGTGCGCCCGCGTGAGTCGCACGAGGTCGCGCTGCCGTTCGCGGCCCTCGGGCCCCGTCTCGGCGAACCCGCTCGAGACGACGAGCAGCCCGCGCACCCCTTTGCGGGCGCACTCCACCACGACGTCGCGCACCGCGTCGGCGGGCACCGCCACCACCGCCATGTCGACCTCGCCCGGGATGTCGAGGACGCTGGGGTAGGCCGGCACGCCGGCGACCGCACGCGCGGCGGGGTTGACCGCGTACACCGGTCCCGTGAAGCCACCGAGGATCAGGTTGCGGACGAGGGTCTGGCCGATGGTGTCGCGAGATCGACTCGCGCCGATGACGGCCACCGATCGAGGTGTCAACAGCCGCTCGACCGAGCGGGCCTCCGCCCGCTGCTCCCGCGCGGCCATGACCTCCAGGCTGGTGGCCGTGGGCTCGATGTCGAGAGTGAACTCGAGGACGCCGTCCTCGAGGTCGTGGGCGACCTGGTACCCGGCCTGCCGGAAGACGTGCGCCATGCGGACGTTGTCGGGAAGCACCTCCGCGCGGAAGCGTTCGATGCCGTTCTCCCGAGCGGCCTGCGCGAGGTGCTCGAGCAGGACGCTGCCGGCCCCGCGTCCCTGGTGCGCGTCCTGGACCAGGAACGCCACCTCGGCATCCTTCGGCCCGACCCGGTCGTAGCGGCCGACGGCGATCATCTCCTGGCCGACGGTGAGGATCAACGCGACCCGATCGCGGTGGTCGACATGGGTGAAGCGGTACACGTCCCGCTCCGACAGCCGCGGATACGGGGCGAAGAAGCGGTAGTACTTCGACTCGTCGGAGACCTTGTCGTAGAACGCGAGGAGGAGCTCGGCGTCGTCCGGGCGGATCGGGCGGAGCGTCGCCGTGCCGCCGTCGCTCAAGACGACGTCGGCTTCCCAGTGGGCCGGGTACGGCGGGGCCGGCGCATCCGTCACGCCTCCGAATCTAGCTTCGCAGGTCGTCTCGGGGCACCGTTCACGCAACGCGTGACGTCAACCGAGGTTGACGAACCACCGTGTGTCAACGTACGTTGACACCATGACGAGCATGCTCGTGGCGAGCCTCCGCGAGAAGGCACCGCTGGAGGCGCTCGCCGACATCGCCGCCGCACGCGAGACCCTCGAGGCCGAAGCCGCGCTTCAGGTCCGCCGAGCCCGCGAACAGGGCTGCTCCTGGGAGGCGATCGCGGCGGCACTCGGCATCAGCCGGCAAGCCGCGCACAAGAAGTACGCCGGTCGCGTGGAGCCACGACGTCGCGGTCGGTTCTGGGCAAGCGGTGACCGGTGACGAACGAGCGAAGGGGCGACGATGCCACGACGAGAGCCACCACGACCGGGGCTACGGCAACGAGGACTCGGACCCGCCCGCCGTCTCCTGCGTCGGTTCCGGCGACGCCGGACCACCGTGCCGCCACCACCGGCGGACCCCGGACCCCCGGCCGCCGGAGTCCGTGAGCCGCGCCGACCGTGCCCTAGCGGCCCATCCACGCTCACGGCCGCGGCGGACGAGCCCCGAAAGCAGTTCCTCGAGGTGACAAGCGCTGGCCGACAGCCCACTGGAGCAGGCGTCGCTCGCTAGACCGTGGCCGGACGCCGCGCTGGGTTCGCGATGTCATCCATGGACAGCCCAGCCAGCTTCACCATCTCCTCGAGGTGGGTCTCGACGTACCGCTGGAGTCTGGTGGCGTAGTCCTGGGGGTCGAACTTGCCTTGCAGCACGCTGACGAAGTGGTTGCGCAGGTCGACGGAGCTCCGACCACCCGCCCCGACGACCCAGAAGTTGCCGTAGGCCGGCGCGATGCTGCCGTGCGACCGCACCTTCGCGAAGAGATCCTCCACCTGCTTGTCGTAGCTCACGCCGGAGATCAGCAACGGCCCCTGCGGGGTGAGCGCGTTCGCCTTCGCCTCGCCCTCGAGGAACGCGGTGTAGCCCTCGGCCGAGACCCAGAACATGAGGAAGTCCATCACCATCTCGGTGTGGTCCGGCCCCTTGTCGATGACGCTGAGGTACGTGCCCGTCGTCCCCTCGAAGGGTCGCAGCTCTGACTGGACGAGCGGTCCTCGCATCGGAGGGAACTCGAAGACGTCCCACTCGAACGGCTCGAGTGCCTCCTCCTGCAGACCCAGCTGCTGGAGCCGCCCTGGCGTGGGGTCGGCGAGGTCCTGCGCCAGTTGGCACATCGTCCACGCCCCGTCCACGAGCATCGCCGCCTGCCTGCGCAGGAAAGCCGGGTACGGGCTCGAGCCGGTGAAGAAGTCCGCCGTGGCGTACCTGGGGACGAGCCTGGTGAGGTTGGTCACCAAGTCCAGCATCGCCGGCGTGTCGAAACGCAGCGTGTGGTCCGCCAGACCCTGGTAGAAGCGCTGCGGGTTGAAGGTGTACCGAGTGTGCAGGCGGGGGTCCTTGGCGTCGTACTCGAACGTGCCGTCCAGCTCGGGATCCCAGCACCAGTCACCCGGCTGCGCACGCACCGTGTCGACCCACGCGTCGTGGTACTGGTCGAAGTAGACCGACGACATCCAGGTCGTGACCGCGGGGTCGAAGCTCAGCGCCAACGGCCTGCGACGTGCCGCGTGCAGCTTGGCGCACACGTCGAGGAGCTCGTTGAAGTCCCTCGGCGGTTCGACGCCCACCTCGGCGAAGATGTCCTTGTTGTAGTAGAAGAGCAGGTTCATCGCCTCGGTGCCGATGGACGTCCGCTCACCCCGCGCGTCGACTTCGGGGTAACGAGCGAAGTCGTAGTCCTTCTCCCACTCGCGACCCGTGTAGGGGTTGACCTGGGCGCGGTATTCGTCCAGGTTCACGTAGCGGCGGAAGGTCGGCGCGTAGTTACCCGAGACGATGTCGGGTCCCACGTTGTTGACCGCGAGCTGCTGCTCGAGCCAGCGCGCGTAGGAGGCGGCGTCTGGATAGTCGTCGGTCATCCAGACCAGTTCGACGCCGGGCTGGTGCCGGCGGTACGCCGCGGCGAGGGCCTGCCGGGCTCGGGCGGACGGGTTGTACCGGGTGGCGATGACGATCCGTCCCTCGTACTTCTTCGCGGAACCGGCCGGGCGCCGTCGCGTGGGCGGTTCGTCAGATCCGGGATCGCCGTCACCGGTACACGCCGCGAGCAGCGGCGCGAGCGAGGACGCCGAGGCTCCGAGCGCGAGGAAACGAGCGAGGAACGCGCGCCTGCTAGAGCCAGACATCGACCCTCCCTGACGGTTCGCGACCACAGTACCCGTGCCTTCCTCTGCCTCGCGGGCCGAACGTCCGACACCGCCAAACTAGGGATCCGCTCCTTCGGTACCGCGATCGGGCCCCATTGTTCCGGTATCCTCTGACCGCCGAGCGGCGGAGCCATCCCGCGAGCCTCGTGCCGAACCAGCGCACGCGAGGCGGCGAGGGCGGACGCCGCCACGGCGGCGCGGCCCTCGCACTGTCAAGGAGACCTTGCGTCGGGTCGAGACCGTCGAGCGAAGGCACGCGGGCCTCGCCGACTGGTCGCGGCGCCGGCGCTCACCTCAAGGCCGCGACGACGCGGCCGCCGGCCCACTGCCGTAGCACGAGAGCGGTTCACGCGGCGTCGGCCGACGTCGCCTCGACCTCCAGGTCCTGACGGCACCCCGCGTTCTCGCCTGCTCGCCAGCCCGCGAACACGCCATCGGACCCGGCGAGCCGGATCGACCCGAGGGTCGGCACGGCCGGCTCCATCCCGCCCGCCCGAGATGCCCGACCTGCACGACTGCACCCGGTTGCGGGGCGTTCCGGTGCGCTCACCGTCGGCGCTGTCGACGGACGCGCCGCGCGTCGATGTGGCGTCCGGGCCGGAAGATGCGACCATTCTCCAGTTGCCCTGACGTCACGGACCGCCTCGAGGACGGCCCGGACGTCGTGGGTGGCCATGCTCGACCGGCCGAGCTCCAGGCCAAGGCCAGGGACGCCTCGACAGGCGGAGCCACTGGGACGCGCCTGGAACCCGGCCGCGAGCCTGGCCGGGATTGTCCGAGCCCACCGCACCAAGCGCGAGGAGTAGACAGCCGCATGGCCCGCCGTAAGAGCACGAAGGAGCCGGAGGGGTTCGAGGAGAAGATCCTCGACGTCGACGTCGGCGACGAGATGCGCGCGAGCTTCCTCGAGTACGCCTACTCGGTCATCTATGCCCGCGCCTTGCCGGACGCTCGCGACGGTCTCAAACCCGTGCAACGTCGGATCCTCTACACGATGTCCGACATGGGCCTCCGCCCGGACCGCGCCTACGTCAAGAGCGCCCGTGTCGTCGGCGAGGTCATGGGAAAGCTCCACCCCCACGGCGACGCCGCGATCTACGACGCTCTCGTCCGCATGGTGCAGCCGTGGGCGCTCCGGGTTCCTCTCGTCGACGGCCACGGCAACTTCGGCTCCCCGGACGACGGCCCGGCAGCCATGCGCTACACCGAGTGCCGGATGGCGGCCGCGGCCCTGGCGATGACCGAGTCCCTCGACGAGGAGGTCGTCGACTGGAAGCCCAACTACGACAGCCAGCAGATGGAGCCGACCGTCCTCCCGGCCGCCTTCCCGAACCTGCTGGTCAACGGCGCCTCCGGGATCGCCGTCGGCATGGCCACCAACATGCCGCCCCACAACCTCGTCGAGGTGGTCCAGGCGCTGCGGCACCTGATCAAGAAGCCGAACGCCAGCCTCGACGAGCTCATGCGCTTCATCCCCGGGCCGGACCTCCCCACGGGCGGCAAGATCGTGGGGCTCGAGGGGATCCGGGAGGCCTACGAGACCGGACGCGGCGCGTTCAAGATGCGAGCCACCGCTCGTATCGAGTCCATCACGCCGCGCCGCCGAGGGATCGTGGTGACCGAGCTGCCGTACAACGTCGGCCCCGAGCGGGTCATGGAACGCATCAAGCAGCTCGTGCAGTCGAAGAAGCTCCAGGGCATCGCCGACCTGAAAGACCTCACCGACCGCGAGAAGGGGCTGCGGCTCGTCATCGAGGTCAAGAACGGCTTCCATCCCGAGGCGATCCTCGAGCAGCTGTACAAGCTCACGCCCATGGAGGAGTCGTTCAGCATCAACAACGTCGCCTTGGTTGACGGCCAGCCGCGCACCCTCGGCCTCAAGGAACTGCTCGAGGTCTACCTCGAGCATCGCTTCGACGTCACCCGCCGTCGGACGAGGTACCGGCTGTCCAAGGCGTCCGACCGCCTCCACCTCGTCGAAGGCCTGCTCATCGCCGTCCTCGACATCGACGAGGTCATCCAGATCGTCCGCAGCAGCGACGACGCGGCGACCGCCAAGCAGCGGCTCATGGCCGTGTTCGACCTGTCCGAGGTGCAGGCCCAGCACATCCTCGACATGCAGCTGCGCCGCCTCACCAAGTTCTCCCGGATCGAGCTGGAGAAGGAGAAGGCCGAGCTCGAGCGCGAGATCAGCGAGCTCACCGCGATCCTGGAGGACGACCGACTGCTGCGGCGTGTGGTCTCCAAGGAGCTCGCCGACGTCGCCAAGGCCTACGGCAGCGAGCGTCGGACGGTGCTGTTGGAGTCGTCCGGCCACCAGGTCGCCGCGGCCATGCCGCTGGAGGTGGCGGACGACCCCTGCTGGGTGCTGCTCTCCTCCACTGGCCTCCTCGCTCGCTCGACGACGGCCGACGAGCTGTCCACCAGCGGCCGCCGCACCAAGCACGACGTCATCGTCTCCGCGGTCCGAGCCACCGCACGTGGCCACGTCGGGCTCGTCACCAGCCACGGGCGGATGATCCGGCTCAACGTGCTCGACATGCCGGCGCTCCCGCCGTCCGCGAACGCCCCCAACCTGCAAGGCGGCGCGCCGGTCAGCGAGTTCGTCTCGTTGGAAGCCGGCGAGCGCCCGCTGTGCCTGTCCACCCTCGAGACCGACTCCCCCGGCTTGGCCCTCGGCACGGCGGCGGGCGTGGTGAAGCGTGTCCAGCCTGACCACCTCACCAACCGCGACACCTGGCCGGTGATCTCGCTCAAGGAAGGCGATGAGGTCGTCGGGGCGGTCGAGCTGCGCACGGGCGACGAGGACCTCGTCTTCGTCACCAGCGACGCCCAGCTGCTGCGGTTCCCCGCCTCGTCGGTCCGACCGCAAGGTCGCTCCGCCAGCGGGGTCGCGGGCATTCGCCTCAACGCCAAGGCCAAGGTGATCTTCTTCGGGGCGGTGCCCACCGATCGGGAGGCGGTCGTCGTCACGGTGGCGGGCTCGTCGTCCGCGCTCCCGGGCACCGACGCTGGCTCGGTCAAGGTGACGCCCTACACGGAGTATCCGGCGAAGGGGCGCGCGACCGGCGGCGTACGCTGCCATCGGCTGCTGAAGGGCGAGGACGCCCTGCTGCTCGCCTGGGCCGGGCCAGCGCCCGCGCGGGCCGCCGCGGCGAGCGGCACGGCGGTCGATCTCCCGCCCGCCACGGGCAAGCGGGACGGCTCCGGCGTGTCCGTCAGCCAGCCCATCGCGGCCGTGGCCGGTCCACCCAGCTGACCGCCCACCCGATGCGCGAGCCCGGCCTGTCGCGAGTCCGGCGGGCCGGGCTGGGCGACCATGGCCAGTCTCGCCCGTCCGCGGTGGCGTCCGTGGCAGGCTAAGGCGAGTGCGTCGATGGTCCACCCTGCTGATCTCGCTGCTGCTCGGCGTGTGCCTCGGCTGTTCGACGGAACCGCCACTGGACCCGAAGGAGACCCTCGCCCTCGCGAAGAAGCGGTTGGACGCGGCCCGGACCGTGCGCTTCGACCTCTCCAGCGAGGACCTGCCGAAGACCGGCGTCGTCCTGGTGAGTGGCGGCGGCGTCGCCAAACGTCCGCTGGCGTTCCGTGGTCGGTTCCGCGTCGCGACCGGTGGCGTCGCGGTGACCGTCTCCGTGGTGTCGGTGGACGGCACCTTGTACGCGCGGCTGCCGCTCACCGACCGGTTCGTTGCCACACGGCCCGAGCGGCTCGGGATCCCTGATCCCGCCTCCCTCCTGCACCCCGAGCGCGGGCTGTCGTCGTTCCTGACCCAGGCCACGCACGTGCGCAGCGTCGGCAAGTCGCGGTCCGGGCGGGAGGTGGTCGAGGAGCTGAGGGCCCGCCTGCCCGCACGCGTCCTCGGTCGGCTCCTCCACGTCGCCGACCCGTCCGCCACGTTCCACGCTCGCTTCTTCGTCGACGAGGGCACCGGGCAGCTTCGTCGCGCGAGCTTCCGTGGGCCGTTCTACGACGCCACGACCCCGACCACCTACACCGTCGTGCTGGATCGGTACGACGAACCGGCGACCATCACCAGACCGCGGTGAGCAGCTCCAGAGCGGTGACGACACGAGCGCGCCTCCGGTTCGCTCTGGCCTGCGTCGGCGTCCTCCTCGCCGCCGCGGACACCTATGTCGTCGTCCTCGCCTTGCCGGACATCATGGTCGGCGTCGGGCTCGACGTGGACGAGCTGCACCGCGCCGCACCCGTCATCTCCGGTTTCCTGCTCGGGTACGTCGCCATGCTCCCGCTCATCGGGCGCTTGTCCGACCTGCTCGGGCGCGCGCCGATGCTGGTGGCGTCCCTGGCGCTGTTCGGGCTGGGATCGCTGCTCACCGCAGCCGCGTACGACCTGGGGGTGGTCGTCCTCGGCCGGTTCCTCCAAGGCGTCGGCGGGGGCGGCCTCGTGCCCGTCACGTTGTCGCTGGTCGCTGACCTGTGGCCGCCGCGGCAGCGAGGGCTCCCCCTCGGCATGGTCGGTGCGGTCCAGGAGCTGGGCAGTGTCCTCGGTCCTCTCTACGGGGCCGCCGTGCTCGCGGTCTCCGACTGGCGCGCGATCTTCTGGATCAACCTCGCCGGAGGTCTCCTGCTCGTGCTCGGCTTCGTCGGCGGCCGAGCGACGGACCGATGGCTGAGCGACCTCCCCGGCGTCGCGCTCGCCGCTGCCGGTGTCGCCGCGCTCGCCCTCACCCTCACCGTGCCGGACCGGCTGGCGTCCCACGTGACGATCGGGCTGGCGTTCGTCCCGCTCGTCTCTGACTCCCGCCTGGCGACGCCGATGGGCGTGGCGACACTGGTCGTCCTGACCTTCTTCGTCATCCGGGAGCTGACCGCCAGGCGTCCGCTGGTCGACCTCCGCCGGCTGCCAGCCGTCCTCGGTGCCGCCGACATTCTCGGCGCGACGCTCCTCGCGCTCGCCTTGGGTGGCGTGGTGGTGGCGTTCGCCGTCGCGGATCCGTCGACCGAAGTCCTCTCCCCCGCCGGCCCGTGGTTCCTGGCCGGCGCCATGGTGAGCGGCCTGGCCTTCCTCGCCCGACAGCGTCGTGCTCGCGAGCCCGTGGTGCCGCCCGGCGCGCTCGCGGCCACCCCGGCCTGGGGTGCCCTGGTGGTGAGCTTCTTCGTCGGAGCCGCGCTCATCGCGGCCCTCGTCGACGTCCCGGTGTTCGCGCGGGCCACCCGGTATCCCGACTCCCAGCTGGGCGCGGCGCTCGTCCTCGTCCGCTTCCTCGCCGCGTTGCCGGTCGGCGCCCTCCTGGGTGGCTGGTTGGTCCGCCGGATTGCCGCTGGTCCCCTCACCGCCGTCGGCATGGCCCTGGCCGCGGGCTCCTTCGCCCTCATGGCCACGTGGCACCACGACGCCCTGGACGGCTTCAGTGATGACCTCACGCTGGTCGCGGCCGGGCTCGGATTCGGCCTCGCCATCGCGCCGGTCAACGCGGTCTTGCTGGATTGGACGCCTGCCTTCGCCCACGGAGTGGCCAGCGCGTTGCTCGTGGCCGCCCGGATGGTGGGAATGCTCGTGGGGCTGTCCGCCCTCACCGCCGTGGGCCTGCGGAGGTTCTTCCTCGCGCAGGAGCGAATCCCGCCACCGGACCGGCTCTGCCCGGACGACCCCGTGGGATGTGGCCCCTACCTCGACGCGCTGCGCGACGCCGCCCTCGTCCAGATCCACACGATCTTCGCAGGCGCGGCCGTCTGCGCCGCGGTCGCCGGCGTCCTCGCTCTGCTGACGCTCCGCGAGCGGCGGGCTAGCGGCGTCCTCTCACCCGTCGCTGGACGACCCGGTTGACGGCCCACAGCACCAGCCCGATCGCGAGCAGGACTCCGGCGATGCGGTACTGCTGCACGTCGCGGCCGGACCACGGGGAGGCGAGGTAAGCGCAGGACACCACGCCGAGGACGGGGAAGATCGTCGGCGCCCGGTAGTGCTCGTGCTCGACCTTGTGTCGTCGCAGCACCAGCACAGCGGCGTTGACGAGGGCGAAGACGCACAGCAGGAGCAGCGCAGTGGTCCCGCCGAGGTTCTCCACTCCCCCGTAGCTGGCCAGTCCGATCGCCAGCACGGACGTGAAGACGATGGCCACCCACGGCGTCTGCCGGAGCGGGTGCACCAAGCCGAGAGCACCGGGGATGATGCCCTCGCGCGCCATGCCGTAGACGAGGCGGGACGCCATCATCATGTTGATCAGCGCGGAGTTGCTGACCGCGAACAAGGCGATGAAGGAGAACACGGCCAGCGGGAACCAGGCCGCGCCAACGCGGACGACCTCCAGCAGCGGACCCGTGGACCGCGCAAGCGTCTCGAGCGGCACCAGGGCGGTCGCGACGAACGCGACCAGCATGTACACCACGCCGGTGATGGCGATCCCGGTGAACAGCGCCCGGGGGAACGTGCGCGTGGGGTCGGTCGTCTCCTCCGCCATGTTGACGGAGTCCTCGAACCCGACGAGGGCGAAGAAGGCCAGGGCAGCGCCGCTGATGACCAGGCTCACCGGTGTGCCCTCGGGCTGGAACCGGAAGGCGTTGCCGGCGTCCCCCATGCCACGGGCCAAGGCGATGGCACCGATGACGATGATGAGCACGAGCCCGGAGAGCTCGATGGTGGTGAGGACCACGTTGAGCCGCACCGACTCGGCCACGCCTCGGAAGTTGATGAGCCCGAGCACGACCAAGAAGGCGATCGCCACGGCGAGCGCCGGAAGGCTGACGAACTCCTGCAGGTAGTCACCAGCGAAGGCGCGGGACGCCGCCGCGGCCGAGGTCAGGCCGGAGCACATGACCGCGAACGCCACCATGAACGTGAGGAAGTGGATCCCGAACGCACGCTGGGTGTAGAGCGCCGCCCCAGCGGCCCGCGGGTACTTCCCCACGAGCTCGACGTAGGACGTCGCGGTGAACATGGCGACGATGAACGCGAGGCCGAACGCCATCCATGCGGCGCCGCCGACCTCTCCGGCGAGCGCACCGGTCAAGGCGTAGATGCCGGTGCCGAGGATGTCGCCGATGACGAAGAACACCAGAAGCTTGGGCCCGATGACGCGGCGCAGCGGCGGCTGTGCGTCCTGCTCGGCTCCCGCCGTCCCGGTGGAGTCGGCCACCTACTGTCCTTTCCATCCCTACCGCCAGTCGGACTCCCTACCGCCAGTCGGACATGGCGCGTGCGAGCCGACCGCCCGCCCGTCTGCTGCCAGCCCATGCTGACCCACCGTGACGGCTCTCGCGGTCGGCCGTCTGGCGTCCAGGGCGCTGGTCGCCTGGTCGTCACCGCGACGCCCGGTCACGACGCGAGCACATACCCCGACGATAGTTGCGTTGCCGGCGGTAGGGAGCCCTCCCGCGCCGGTCCGGCCGCGTGGTGTCGCGTCTCGGACGTCGATCGAGACGCCTCGCGGGAAACGGGCCCACGACCCCGGCCGCTGGAGCAGCCGCAGCTCCTCGCTCGAGGCCCGTGAGTACGGCTCAGACGTCGAGTCTGGACTCGTCCAGCTCCTGGGCACCCGCGATCAGGAACTCCTTGCGGGGCCCGACCTCGTTGCCCATGAGGAGCTCGAAGATCTTCTCCGCCTCCTCAGCGGCGGAGGCGGTGATCCGGCGGAGCGTCCGGCTGCGCGGGTCCATCGTGGTCTCCGCCAGCTGGTCGGCGTCCATCTCGCCGAGACCCTTGTAGCGCTGGGGCGGCTCCTTGAAGCGAACGCCCTTCTTCTCCAGCTCCGACCGGACTCGCTGGTACTCGGGATCGGAGTAGGTGTAGATGTACTTGTCCTGCCCCTTCTTCGGGTTGAGCAGCTCGATCCGGTGCAGCGGCGGCACCGCCGTGTAGACCCGCCCAGCCTCGATGAGCGGTCGCATGTAGCGCCAGAAGAGCGTGGTGAGCAAGCACCGGATGTGGGCGCCGTCGGAGTCGGCGTCCGCCATGAAGATGATCTTGCCGTACCGGGCCTGGTTGATGTCGAACGTCCGACCCGACCCGGCCCCGACCACCTGGATGATCGACGCGCACTCGGCGTTCTTCAGCATGTCGGAGACCGAGGCCTTCTGGACGTTCAGGATCTTTCCCCGGATCGGGAGGAGCGCCTGGAACTCCGAGTCGCGCGCGAGCTTGGCGGTGCCGAGCGCCGAGTCCCCCTCCACGATGAACAGCTCCGACCGGTCGACGTCGGTGGACCGGCAGTCCGCGAGCTTGGCGGGGAGCGCCGACGACTCCAGCGCGTTCTTGCGGCGCTGCGCCTCGCGGTGCTGCCGCGCCGCCACACGGGTGCGCGCCGCCGCCACGACCTTCTCCAGGACGGCCCTGGCCTGAGGCTTCTCGCTGCGCTTGGTGGACGTCAGGAACGCCTTGAGTTGCTTGGACACCACATTGGCCACGATGCGGGACGCGGCCGGCGTGCCCAGCACCTCCTTGGTCTGCCCGTCGAACTGAGGCTCGGCCAGTCGCACCGTGACGACGGCCGTGAGACCCTCGAGGACATCGTCCTTGATCACGTCCGCCTCGTTGGCGCGCAGGAGCCGGGTGCCGCGGAGAACCTCGTTGAAGGTCCGGGTGAGCGCCCGCTCGAAACCCTGGACGTGCGTGCCGCCCTTGGTGGTCGCGATCACGTTGACGAACGATCGGATCTCGGTGTCGTAGCCGGTTCCCCACCGCAGGGCGATGTCGACCGCGAGCTCCCGTTCGACCTCACGGGGCGTGAGGTGCCCCTTGTCGTCGAGCACCTGGACCGTCTCGGTGAAATGGCCGGTGCCTTGGAGGCGGATGACGTCGGTGACCCCCTCGTCAGGGGCGAGGAACTCGACGTACTCGGCGATCCCGCCCTGGTAGCAGAACCGCTCCTCGACGACGGACTCACCACGCTCGTCGCGAGCGATGACCTCCAGTCCGGGCACCAGGAAGGCGGTCTGCCGCGCCCGAGTCAGCAGCTCGTCGAAGACGAAGACCGCGTCCTTGGTGAAGATCTGACGGTCCGGCCAGAAGCGCACCCGGGTGCCCGTGACGCCCTTCTTGACCCGGCCGATCTTGGCCAGGCCCGACTTCTTGGTGAAGGGGGCGCGCGGCCCCTCCCCGGCGAACGTGCCGGGGACACCGCGGCGGAAGCTCATCGCCCACGTGGCCGGTGGTCGGTCAACCTCGACGTCGAGGCGAGCCGACAGCGCGTTGATGACGGACGCACCCACGCCGTGCAGACCGCCGGAGGCGGTGTAGGAGATGCCGCCGAACTTGCCGCCCGCGTGCAGCCGCGTGAACACGACTTCGACACCGGACAGCTTCGTCCGCGGCTCGATGTCGACGGGGATCCCGCGACCGTTGTCCCGGACCTCGGCGGAGCCGTCGGCGTGGAGGATGACCTCGATCCGGGTGCACGCCCCAGCGAGCGCCTCGTCGACGGCGTTGTCGATGACCTCCCAAAGGCAGTGCATGAGGCCTTTGGTGTCGGTCGAGCCGATGTACATGCCGGGCCGCTTGCGCACCGCCTCCAGCCCTTCGAGCACCGTCAGGTGCCGTGCGGTGTAGCTGGAGTGGTCCAGTGACGCGGGCCGAGTCGACAACGAACGACTCCTCTCGAATAGGCACGATTCGCGGGGGCGAGACGGCGGGCGCCACCCGCCTCTCGGCGAGCGGAACCAGGCTACCGACGCGCCGGTCGGACGGCGTGTTACCACTCCGGTTAGGCTGATCGCTCGGCTCACCGAGGCGATCGCGGGTAGGTGAGCTTCGTCACACCGCGGTGGGACCATACGGCCACATCCGGCCGTCAAAGGTCCCGATTCAGGCGCGCGTCGCCGCGCCTAGCGGCCGGCGTCACTGGCGTTCAGCGTCCACAGGCGCGAAGCTCGGTTGCATGCCCGGGTCATTCGCGCGTGTGGGCGGGAAGAGCCGGCACCTGGTTGGATGTTGGAGAGAGTTGGAGACCCCGACGATCGGAGAGAAGGACACGTGACTGCTGCAGTTGCCACACCGCTCTCGGCCGCGGACCGCTGCGACCGCTGTGGCGCCCAGGCGTATGTCCGGGTGATCCTGCCGTCCGGTGGTGAGCTGCTCTTCTGCGCGCACCACGGGCGCAAGCACTCGGCCAAGCTGCGCGAGGTCGCGATCGACATCCAGGACGAGACGGACCGACTCCGCGCGGGTTCCTCCAGCTGAGGCCGCGGGGGCGGGGTCCCCTGCGCGCGTCCTTGTGCACATAAGCGAACACGTGCCGGCCATCGACGGGTGGCCGGCACGTCGTGTTTCGGAGTCAGTCTCGGGTGCGTCCCACTCCGTCTGAGAGATAACGAAATGCTCATGTGATGCGACTTTGCGTGAAGGTCCACGCGTGAGAAAACCCTCGCCACGTGGGCGAGGGTGAGTTCCCAGGGCGAAGGCCCCAGCGGCGCCGACGCCGAGCCACCCCGGAGCTGTGACACGCGCGGGATCTCGGAACCGCGAGGCTCGAGCGCAGGACGCGAGGACGGCCACGAGGGCCGTCTTCGGCGTCCCGAGCCCGTGCGAGCGCGGTCCCCGGGGCTCAGTCCAGGTAGTCCCGCAGGACCTGGGAGCGGCTCGGGTGGCGGAGCTTGCTCATCGTCTTGCTCTCGATCTGGCGGATCCGCTCCCGCGTCACGCCGTAGACCTTGCCGATCTCGTCGAGCGTCTTCGGCTGGCCGTCGGTGAGCCCGAAGCGCATCGACACCACACCGGCCTCCCGCTCGGACAGCGTGTCCAAAACCGCGTGGAGCTGCTCTTGCAGCAGCGTGAAGGACACCGCGTCGGCGGGGACGATGGCCTCGGAGTCCTCGATCAGGTCACCGAACTCGCTGTCGCCGTCCTCACCCAACGGGGTGTGCAGGCTGATCGGCTCCCGGCCGTACTTCTGGACCTCGACGACCTTCTCCGGCGTCATGTCCAGCTCCTTGGCCAGCTCCTCCGGAGTCGGCTCGCGACCGAGGTCCTGGAGCATCTGCCGCTGGACGCGGGCGAGCTTGTTGATCACCTCGACCATGTGGACAGGGATCCGGATCGTCCGGGCCTGGTCCGCCATCGCCCGGGTGATCGCCTGCCGGATCCACCAGGTCGCGTAGGTGGAGAACTTGTAGCCCTTGGTGTAGTCGAACTTCTCCACCGCACGGATCAAGCCGAGGTTCCCCTCCTGGATCAGGTCCAGGAACTGCATGCCCCGGCCGGTGTACCGCTTGGCCAGCGAGACCACCAGCCGCAGGTTCGCCTCCAGCAGGTGGTTCTTCGCCCGTCGGCCGTCCTCGGCGATCCACTCCAGCTCGGTCACCAGCTGCGGCGGCAGGTCCTTGCTGTTCGCGAGCTTCTCCTCAGCGAACAGCCCGGCCTCGATCCGCTTGGCGAGCTCGACCTCCTGCTCGGCGTTGAGCAGCGGGACCTTACCGATCTGCTTGAGGTAGTCCTTGATCGGGTCGGCGGTCGCCCCCGCGACCATGACCTGCTGCTCCGGCTCGTCGGCGTCGTCGCCCTCCGACAGCACGAAGCCCTCGTCGTCGAGATCGCCCTCCAGGTCGAGGTTGAGGTCCTCGTCGTCGACGAAGTCCGGCTCGTCGATGGGCTTCGGCGCCTTCTTGGCCTTGGAGGACTTGGCCGAGGACGTCTTCTTCGCGGTCTTGGTCGTGCTCTTGCCCGAACTGGAGCTCTTCCGACCGGTACCGGCACGAGACGCCGGGGCCTCAGCGGCTGTCGAGGTCGTCGAGGCGTCGTCCGGCGTGTCCGCGCGCACGGTCGGCGTCTCCTCGGCGGCGGGACGCTCAGTGGACGTCTTGACCGCACTCGCCGCCCTTTTCGTGGTGCGGGACTTCGACGTGGACGTCCGCTTGGCGGGAGCGGTCGTGCTCTGGGTCACGGCGGCCGCGCGTCTCGACGCGGCGGCGGCCACCCGCTTGCGGGTCGTCTGAGTTGTGGAGTCGACCGACACGGTCACACCTTCCTCGCCGAGGTACCGCAGCAAGTTTGCCCACTGAGACTTGCCGATCCCAACCTCTTCGCAGGCGCCGCGGACTTCCTCAGCGGTGACGTGCCCGCGTTCTCTGCCCTTCTCGACCAGCTGCCGGACCTGCGGAATCTCAAGAAGATGGGCATTCCGGGACGTGCGGGACGACACGACCTTCCTCTCGTCGTACCTGTGGTGAGAGTGACCGGGACACCCGGCATGACGCAAAGGTGCATTGTGGCATGCCCCTTCGCAGATGCTCGCGCGGCACCTACGTGGGATCGGTCAGGATGACGCGGCACGATGCCTCACGCGGTCGGGCCCGGATTGCTTGATGTTCAGCATACGTCGGCCATCAAGGCAACCCCGGTCGCGACGCCGGTGGCGGCGAATGTGGTCCCCCCTGGCAGACGTGGTCCCTGGAGCGGGTATGCCCGGGAGGCTCCCCGGCGCAATCCGGGTTCACCGCTTCGGCGACATCTCGCGGCCCGCGACCGAGGAGACCAGACGCGATGTGGGCGAGCTCACCCCACGCTAGGCCGCACCAGGCGCTGCCTTGACGGCGAGGACGGGGCACGGCGCGTCGAGCAGGACCCGCTGCGCGTTGCTGCCCAGGATGAGCTTGCCCACCGCCGAGCGCCGGCGCAGACCGATCACGATGAAGTCGGCTCCCTCACGCTCAGCCACCGTGATGAGCCCGTCGGCCGGCTCCCGATCCACCGGCGTCATCTCGACAGCGCTGGGGAGGCCGTCGGACTCCAGCTCCTCGCGCGCGGCACGGATCGCCGGGTCGGCGTCCGGGTCGACGACTCGGCGCGCGCACACCACGACGAGGCGGGCCCGGCGCAGTTTCGCCTCCGCGACGGCGCGGCGCAGGGCTGCCCAGCCCTCTGGCTTGTCGACGTAGCTCACGACGATCGCCGTCATCGGGGGTCACCTCCCGCGCCACGAGAACTCCCGGCCACGAACCTGGTCCGGACGCTACTACACCGGCTGGCCCGCCACGGATGACCCACGACGCGCCCGGCACGTTCAGGCCGTGGGGACAGGGCGGCTCTCACTCACCCCTACGGCCCACACGTGACTGGCGCCAGGAGCCTGCGTCCCTCAGTCGACCGGCCACGTGTGGACCGGCGCGTTCGTCGCCATGTACTCCACGTAGCGCCGCAGCATCTGCCGTAGCGCGTCGAGCCTCGACCCGCCGGTGGACTCGAGCAGCCTGTGGAAGGTCCGGACCTGCCACTCCGCGCCGTTCTGCCCCGACAGACAGCGCTGCTCGATCACCCCGAGGAGGCGGTCACGCTGAGCCGGGTCGACCTCCATGTCCGACAGCCCTTCGTGCGCCAGCGGCAGCAACTTGCGCAGGACGAGCTCCGGCGTGCCGATCCAGCCCGCCCCCGGCCAGTACTGCTCGGCCTGGATACCGGCGCGGGCGCCTTGGAAGAAGTTGTCAGCCGCCGCGTCGAAGGACATGCGCGACCACAGCGGAACCTCCTCCTCGGCCAGCCGACGCAGCAACCCGAAGTAGAACGCGGCGTTCGCCAGGACGTCGACCACGGTGGGACCGGCCGGCATGACGCGGTTCTCGATCCTCAGGTGGGCGCGTCCGTCCACCACGTCGTAGACCGGCCGGTTCCACCGATAGATCGTGCCGTTGTGCAAGCGCAGCTCGCCCAGGTTGGGTGTGTTCCCCCGCGCGAGCTCCTCGACCGGGTCTTCCTCCTCGCTCACCGGGAGGAGGGGCGGGAAGTAGCGGACGTTCTCCTCGAACAGCTCGCTCACCGAGCTCAACCACCGCTCCCCGAACCACACCCGTGGGCGAACCCCCTGGTAGGTCAGCTCGTCCGTGCGCGTGTCGATCGCCTGCTCGAAGAGCGGAATGCGGGTCTCACGCCACAGCTCTCGACCGAACAGGAACGGCGAGTTGGCCGAGAGGGCCACTTGCGGACCGGCGATCACCTGCGCGGCGTTCCAGTAGGCCGGGAACGCCTCGGGGCTGATCTGGATGTGCAACTGGGCGCTCGTGCAGGCCGCTTCGGCCGCCACCGTGTCCGTCGTCAACGACAGCCGCTCGACCCCGTCGATCGCGATGTGGATGTCTTCGCCCCGCGCCAGGATGATCTGGTCGTTGAGCAAGGTGTAGCGGGCGTCCGGGGACAGCGCCTCGATCGACATGTGGTCGGTGGTCACCGTCGGCAAAATGCCGACCATGACGACCCGGACCCCGAGCTCCCGCGCCTTCTTGTCCGCGGCGTTGAGGCGGGCCCAGAGATCGTCCTCGAACTCCTTCAGCCCACTCCCGCGCAGCGAGCGCGGCGTCATGTTGACTTCCATGTTGTAGAGCGCGAGCTCGGTCTGGAAGGCCGGATCCGCGATCGCGGCGAGGACCTCGGTGTTCTGCAACGCCGGGTCGCCGCGGTCGTCGACGAGGTTGAGCTCGATCTCGAAGCCAGTCGAGCGATGGGTGGGGTCGAACCGGGACTCCTCCACCATCTGGCTGAAAGCCTGCAAGCAGCGACGCAGCTTGTGCCGGAAGTGCGTGCGGTCTTCGCGAGTGAAGACCTGGGGTTCGATGCGCTGGCCCATCGACGGCTCCTCCCCCAGGGACCTTGCTCGGAGCGTGACACCGGGACCGCGTCGAGCCAAGGGGTCGGCGGCCCCGTCTCGTGACCAAATTTCGTCGCACAGCTGTCGAACCGGACGAATGCGACCTCCCGTCCTCGCTGCGGAGTCGAGAAGGTGTGCGGCGCGGGAGCGCCTTCGGTGGTAGGCGCCGGGACCTTCCACTCCCGTCGACTGTTCCACGACACGCGAGGCGGCCGCGGTCGTACCCACCATCGGGTGGGTGAAACCCGACCTCGGGTCCGGGTACGCGGTGGCGTCACGACTCGCCACGGCCGTCAGGCGGCGCCAAGCCGTCGTCGTTGCGGGGAGGTCCGGGACGCCTGGGAGGATCGCCGCGTGCGCCCCCAGCCGAGCATCCTTCACCTGGACCTGGACGCCTTCTTCGCCGCCGTCGAGCAGCGGGACAAGCCGTCGCTGCGCGCGAAGCCGGTCGTGGTCGGCGGTCTGGGCCCTCGCGGTGTCGTCGCGACCGCCTCGTACGAGGCGCGAGCGTTCGGCGTTCGCTCCGCCATGCGGATGGCGGAGGCGCGCGCCCGGTGTCCGCACGCGGCCTTCCTGTCCCCGCGCTTCACGATCTATCGCCGGACGAGCCGGGCCGTCATGGCGGCTCTGCGCGAGCTCTCCCCCGTCGTCGAGCCGCTGTCGCTCGACGAGGCGTACGTCGACCTGACCGCGGGCACGATCGGTGACCTCTCGCCCAGCGCTGTCGAGAGCCTCGCCCGTGACCTGAAGCGGACGGTGCGGCGGGTCACCGGAGGACTCACCGCGTCGATCGGGGTGGGAACCTCCAAGCTCATCGCCAAGATCGCGAGCGATCTGCGCAAGCCCGACGGGCTCCTGGTCGTGACCCCGGGCGCTGAGACCGAGCTCCTGTCACCGATGCCCGTCTCGGTCATCCCTGGGGTCGGGCCGGCCACAGCGGAGCGGCTGCGACGGATGGGTGTGCACACCGTGGGCGACCTCGGCCGGGTGGGCGAGGAGGAGCTCGTTCGCGCCCTCGGCAAGGCGCACGGCCAGGCGCTCGCCCGGCTCGCCCGCGCCGGCGACGACCGTCCCGTCGTCGCCGAGCGGGAGGCGAAGTCCATCAGCGTCGAGGACACCTTCGACCACGACATCGCCGACCCGGCGCTGCTCGGCGTCGTCATCGAACGACTGGCCAGCCGGGTGTGCGAGCGCCTCGCCCGCGAGCGCCTCTCCGGCCGGACGGTCACCGTGAAGGTGCGGCTGTACGACTTCACCACCCACACCCGCTCGGCGACCCTCGCCGGTCCCACCGACGACGACCGTGTCATCACGCGACTGGCCCGGCGGCTGCTGTCGGAGGTCGACACCTCCGCCGGGGTGCGCCTGCTCGGCGTCGGCGTGTCCGGCCTGGCCGACTGGGTGCAGGAGGACCTGTTCGGCGCACTCGTCGACGAGACCGACGCCGACGCTGAGCACGCCGACGCTGAGCACAGTGAGACGGAGCGGGTCACGTCAGGGCCCGTCCAGACCGGTCCGCGGTGGGTGCCTGGAGCCGACGTCATCCACCGGCGCTACGGCGCGGGATGGGTGTGGGGCTCGGGACTCGGACGGGTCACGGTGCGCTTCGAGACCGCGACGACCGGGCCCGGCCCGGTGCGCACCTTCGCCTCGGATGACCCCGAGCTCGCCCCCTACTCGCCGCTGACCCCGCACTCTCCGCTCGCACGGACCGACCCCCCACCCGCCGGCTGATCATTCGGCCACAGGTTCCCTCGGCGCAGACCCTCGGAAACGCGGAGGGGCCGACCCGAGGCCGGCCCCTCCGCGTGCAGGAGCGCCTTCTAGGACCCGGAGAGGACGTCGGCCTTCTCCAGCACGGTCACGCTCGCCGTCTCGCCACGGGTCACCGTGAGGGTGCCGAGGTCCTGCTGCGGACCGCCGCCCACCGAGAAGCTGGCCCGCCACTCGACGTCGACGTCGACGGTGTAGGGGGTCGCGCGAGCCACGGTGTACTCGTGGGTGACGTACTCCGAGGGGTCGGCCGACGGGCTGTAGGGGCGACCCGGTGTCGTCGTGCGCGCGGTTTGGCCGTCGCCCCACGTCCACAGGAACGCGACCGGCTCCGCCTCGATCGTCACCGGCTGGCCGAGGATCGTGACGGTCTCCCGGTACGGTCCGACCTCCGTGTAGAAGATGGTCGGGAAGTTCAGCAGCGTCCGCCCGTTGCCGGGGTTGACCGCGACATTGGCCGCGGGCAGGTAGCGGGTGACCAGCTCCAGGCGCACGCGGCCGGGGTCGACCTGGAGCTCATCCTCCTGGGCACCGCCCACACAGCGGGTGGCCTGGAGCTCCCAGGGCCCGCCCGGCTCCCACTGGTAGTAGATGCGCATGAGGATGCCGTCCTGACCGCGCAGCTCGCAGGTGCGGACGGCGCTCTCGCACATCACGCTCGGGTCGTTGGGGGGAGGCCCGTTATACGGGCACGCCGGCGTGTAGTAGATGTCGTGCGGCCGAGGCACCCTCGGACCGGGGCGGTCCGGTCCAGGATTCCTCGGGTCCTCCTCACTGCCGCCGCAGTCGATCCGGCCGTCGGGGCGCGGCCGACAGCCCGGTGGCAGCGCTTGGGCTGTACCGGCCAGCATCCCGGTGAACACGATGACGGCGACCGCCATGAGGACCGCAGCGAGTTTGCGCGATCGGCCCGACCCGCTCACCGGATGACGAACTCCTCGACCTTCCATCCATCCCCCTCACGCTTCAAGGTGAACTCGTTGAGCGTGGTCTGGCCGGGCCACGTCTCGGGCTCTCCCCCGGCCTTGCGGACGACCTCGACCTCCTGGGTGTGGATGTACGCCTGCACGATGGGTGGGTCCTCGTTCACCAGACTCGCGCCGTCCGCCGGGATCGTCCAGTTCGGATCCCCCTCGTAAGTGCCACCGTTGTCGTGGATCTCCTTGATGACGCGCGCGACACTTCGACAGCCCTCGCATCCTGGGGCGCTCAGCGCGAGCACGGCCGACACATCGCCGCTCATCCGCGCGGTGTTGACCAGTTCGACGTAGTGCCGAACGAACTCCACGGGGTCGTCCGGCGCCGCTTTCGGCGTGGTCGTGGGTGTGGCTGAGGGGGAGCGCGTCGCAGCCGTGGTCGTCGGTGACGTCGTGCGAACGTCCGGCTCCACGGGGTCAGCGCTACAGCTCGCGAGGATGAACACTCCCGCGGCCGCTGCGACGCAGGCGATACGTCTCGCGGCACCGACTCGGCTCACTCTCCCCCGTTTCCTCACCGGAACCGCCTCACGAGCAGGTGGTGTCGGCGTCACTCAACAACCCTGTGATCTCGCAAACCCGCAGGAGGCTAGCACGCCGGACGTGTGGACGCGAGACCGAACATTCGCTTACGTCCGCCAGAGGCCTGAGCGTCACGCAGGTGCGTCAGAGCCTTGGGCGCCACGCGCGGCCGGTCGGCGCGTGACGACCGAAGGTCAGCACGGTGATGTCGTTCGCCTCGACCTGCAGCACCGTCACCAGTCCCGTCCACTCGCTGCACACCGCGGCAGCGCCCTGGAGGACGTGGTCGAAGCCGAAGCCGGCGAAGGCGGGTTCGTTCGACTGGGCAGCGAGGGCGCCGGGCCGCAGGAAGTGGTCCCGCAGGTACGCCAGCCATGCAGCGACCTCGTGAGGGGGAACGCCGTGACCGCCCGCGACGTCCTGGCGAAGCGCGAGGGCGTGCCCGGCACGTGCCGGCGTCCACGGGCAGTACACGCTGGGCTGTCCTGCCGGCGGAGTCGTGTAGAGGGCGAGGTCAAGCGCGGGGTCGAGGCATTCCGCGAGGGGGTTGTCGGGGACGGCGTAGGGTCCACCGGGTCGGCGCCACCGACGGGATTCGGTGAAGGCGGTGAGGTACTCGAGCTCCTCACGGCGCAGCGGCGGGTCGATCCAGACGCACCCCGCCAGGTGGAACCGCTCGACAAGCTCCGTGGCCGTGAGCTCCATGAGCTCCATGACGTCGCCTCCCTGTCCTGACCGCCCGCTGTCGGGACGAGGCCCAGCATGGCGGGGCGGCACGAGCGGGGATGATCGTCATCCACAGACAGCGGCCTGTGGACAACGCACCGCACGGTCAGGGCGGACGCGGCACGCTGGAGATCGTGACTCCACAGGTTCATCACGTCACGCATTGCGATCCCCGGACGTTGCTGCGGCGCGTCGGCCGACACGTGCCGTTCGAAGCCGGTCGAGTCATCCTCGCCCTCGTCCGCTTGTCCCGCTCCTACGTCGAGCGAGCCGGTTGGGTGGACGAACCCGACGACCACACCCTCACGCTGGCCGAGGTCCACGCCCTGGTCCACGACGCCCTCGACCCCCTGGTACCACCGGGCCGCACGCACCCACCCACCCACGCGATCACGGTCGTTCGCTGTCGTCCAGGTCGCGTCATCTGGCTGCCCTCCGATGAGCGGTGGGTTGACGCGGCGACCTTCGGCGCGCGCACACGAGGACTTCCCCTCACCGACGCCTTCCTGGTGTCCGAACACGGATGGCGGACGCGGGTCAGCGGGGTGGCCGACCGAAGCCCAAGCCTCCCTGCCCGGCGGCTGAGCGACGCGTGCGGAACGGGGATGCGGCACGCCGAGATCCCGCAGGCACGGTGGTTGGGCACGCTAAGCACATGAGCGCGTCCCCCACACGAGTCCGTGTCGTCGTGCACGGAAAGGTCCAAGGCGTGTTCTTCCGCGACACCTGCAGGCGGATGGCCGTGACGCGCGGCGTCGCTGGGTGGGTGCGCAACCTGCCCGACGGATCGGTCGAGGCGGTGTTCGAAGGGGCCGAGGACCACGTCCAGGCGATGGTCGAGTGGTGTCGGAAGGGACCGCCGTTGGCTCGCGTCGAACGCGTCGACACCTACCCCGAACAACCCGAGGGACTGACCGGATTCACCATCCGCCGAGCCTGAGCCCGTCGTCGCCGGCCTGAGTCTGGCTGCTCTGGCGGACTGGGCGCGGGCGGCGTGCTCAGCATCCGCTCAGGTGAAGCGGGCACACTGGGTCCGTGCGCATCCTTGTCGTGGATGATGACCAAGGCGTCCGGGAGTCCTTGCGTCGCTCACTCGCCTTCAACGGCTACGAGGTCGAGCTGGCCGAGAACGGCGAGGCGGCGTTGCGAGCAGTCGCCGCTCGCAACCCCGACGCGGTCATCCTCGACGTGATGATGCCGGGGCTTGACGGTATCGCCACCTGTCGGGCACTTCGGGCGAGCGGCAACGACGTACCGATCCTGGTGCTCACGGCTCGGGACGCGGTCGCCGACCGAGTGGCGGGGCTCGACGCGGGAGCCGACGACTACTTGCCCAAGCCGTTCGCGCTCGAGGAGTTGCTCGCCCGGCTGCGGGCCTTGCTCCGCCGTGCGACCCCCGGCACCCACGGCAACCGCCTGACCTACGCCGACCTCACCCTGGACCTCACCACGCGCGAGGTCCGCCGCGGCGAGCGTCCCATCAGTCTCACCCGCACCGAGTTCACCCTCCTGGAGCTGTTCATGCGGCACCCCCGCCAGGTGCTCGAACGCTCGCGGATCCTCCAGGAGGTCTGGGGCTTCGACTTCCCCACCACCGCGAACTCTCTGGAGGTCTACGTCGGCTACCTTCGCCGCAAGACCGAGGCCGGCGGGGAGCCCCGGCTCATCCACACCGTCCGTGGCGTCGGCTACGTGCTTCGAGACACCCCGCCGTGAGCCCGCTCTCCGCCTTGACCAAGCACCGCGACCTGAGCCTGCGCGCCCGCGTGGGTCTGCTCGCCGCGCTCGGCGCCGGACTCCTCGTCGTCCTGATCTCGGTCGCGGCGTACGTGACGGTCCGGGTCTCCCTGCTGCGCCAGGTCGACTCGACCCTGCTGGCTCGTGCGCACGCCGCGGCCGCCGGACGGCTCGCCCAGCAGGAGGTCCTCGCCTCGATTCCGTCCGAGGCGCTCGGCGCCGGCGACATCCGGATCGCCTTGCTGCGCGCCGACGGCTACTACATCTCGGCGCACGACCAGTACGGCCGCCCCATCCGTCCTCCCCTGGGAGAGCCGGAGCGTCTCGTCGCTCACGGTGCGGAGCCCGAGAGCGTCCGGACCGGTGTCGGGCCGGACGGGGTGCGCTATCGGGTGGTCGCCGTTCCCGCGTCCGGCGTCCCTGGCTTCGCCCTCGTCCTGGGCCAGCCGACCGCACCGACCGAGGCGCTGCTGCGTCGCCTCGGCCTGGTCCTGCTCCTGGTGGGGACGGCGGGGATCGGCACCGCGGCGTGGGCAGGCGCGGCGATCGCGCGGACCGGTCTGCGCCCGGTGCAACGGCTGACCGCGGCGGCCGAGCACGTCGCCCGCACCGGCGACCTGCGGCCTGTGCCGGTGCGCGGGAGCGACGAGCTGGCTCGGCTCGCACACGCCTTCAACGCGATGCTGTCCGCGCTGGCGGAGGCTCGAGCGCGCGAGCGTCGCCTCATCGCCGACGCCGGTCACGAGCTTCGTACGCCGCTGACCAGCCTGCGCACCAACCTCGACCTGCTCGCCCAGAGCGAGGGACGCCCTGGGCTGTCGCCGGAGGACCGGGCCGCCCTGCTGGAGGACGTCCGCGCCCAAGTCGTGGAGCTGTCCGCCCTGGTCGGTGACCTGGTCGAGCTGTCTCGCGACGATCCTCCGGCCGCCGTCCACGCCCCCGTCGATCTCAGCGAGGTGGTCGCGCACGCCGTGGAGCGGGTCCGCCGCCGTGCGCCCAGCGTGCGGTTCGACGTCGACACGCAGCCGTGGACGGTGTTCGGCGACGCGCAGGCACTCGAGCGAGCGGTCACGAACCTGCTCGACAACGCCGCCAAGTGGAGCCCACCCGACGGCGTGGTGACCGTGGCCCTGCGGGACGGGGTGCTGACCGTCGCCGACCAGGGACCCGGCATCGCGGACGCGGACCTCCCGCACGTCTTCGAACGCTTCTACCGGTCGGCGGAGGCGCGCGGCATGCCCGGCTCCGGACTGGGCTTGTCCATCGTCAAGCAGGCCGCGGAACGCCACGGCGGTTCGGTCAGTGCCGGTCGCGCGCCTGGCGGTGGCGCCCTTCTGACGCTTCGACTGCCGGGCGTGCCCGGGCATGGCTGGCCGGATGCTCCCCGCACGACCGCCCGCTGAGGCCGGGCCGGCTGCCACGACCGGCGGCGTGGTTTCTTTGTCACCTTTGACGTGACTCTCAGTCTGGTTTCAGGTAGCGCAGGAACGCTTGAGGACATGAGCGAGACCTTGGGGAACCAGCCACGGCAGTCCGACACCACCCCGCCCGGCCCGTCGGCACCACCCGACCGGCCGACGTCGCCTGGCCCGTCGATGTCGTCTCACCCGTCGACGGCCACCTCGTCCACACCGTCCCGCTCGTTGACGCACCAGGCCGAGGCGGCCGACGAGCCCACCACACGGGTGGCACCGTATGCCCTCAGCGGGCAGGCTCCAGGTCCCCGGGGCGCACACGACGCGACGGCCTCCGGCACGCCGGGCTACGGGCGCACGGCACCGAATCGGGAGGCAACCGTGGAGGAGACGACACGCAACCGTCCGACGTTCGAGCCGTCCAACGCGACGACCAGCCCACTACCCCCGCCGTTCGGCTACTCCTACGGGGAGCCGACGCTCAGTCTCGGGCCAACTCCGACACCTCGGACGAAGGAGCACTCGCTGCGCAAGCGCGGTGCCGCCGCCATCGCCGCGGCCGTACTCGCCGCTGGCCTCGTGGGTGGCGGGGCAGGCGCCGCCACCACGTGGTACCTCACCCGGGGCGACCGCGCGCAGGTGTCCTCCTCCCTCGACGACACCCCGCCGGCCCGCTCCGCCTCTCGCGTTCCGGCCGGGAGCGTCCAGGACGTCGCCAACAAGGTGCTGCCGAGCGTGGTGTCGATCACGATCGCCACGCCGCGCGGCAATGGGAACGGCAGCGGCGTGATCCTGAGCTCCGACGGACTGATCCTCACCAACAACCACGTCGTCGAGTCGGCGCAGCGGGGCGCCCAACTCGGCGTGACCTTCAACGACGGCACGAGCGCCCCCGCTCGCATCGTGGGCCTGGACCCGGTGACCGACCTGGCCGTGATCCGCGCCGAGGGGGTGTCGGGGCTGAAGCCGGCGGAGCTCGGCCGGTCCTCCGAGCTGTCGGTCGGTCAGCCGGTCGTGGCGATCGGTTCACCGCTCGGCCTCTCCGGCACGGTGACCTCGGGCATCGTGAGCGCCCTCAACCGCCCGGTCCGAACCGACGACTCCCCCACTGACCAGTACAACACTGTCATCGACGCCATCCAGACCGACGCCGCGATCAACCCGGGCAACTCCGGCGGCGCGTTGGTCAACATGTCCGGCCAGATCGTCGGCATCAACACCGCCATCGCGACCCTCGGCGCCTCGATGGGCGGCCAGTCGGGTTCGATCGGGGTGGGGTTCGCCATCCCCATCGACCAGGCGCGGCCCATCGCGAAGCAGCTGATCGAGACCGGCCGCGCGGAGCACGCCCAGCTCGGCGTCTCGGTGAGCCAGGCCGTCGTGGGGAGCGGTGTCACCGAGGGAGCGCAGATCCAGTCGCTCACCCCGAACGGCGCTGCGGAGAAGGCCGGCCTGCAACGCGGCGATGTCATCACCAAGGTCGACGATCGCCTGGTGCCCGACCCCGACGCGCTCATCGCCGCCGTGCGCTCCCACCGACCGGGCGACACGGTGAGGTTGACCTACGTCAGGAATGGCCGGACGCACACCACGACCGCGACCCTCGGCAGCGACGGCGGACAGGCGCCACAGGGCGAGGAGCAGCAGGAGGAGGAGCTTCCCTTCCCCTGGTCGCGGTGACCGGCCTACCGGCGGTGGGCGGCACCCACCGCGTCGCGGAGGCGGGCGTATCCCTCCGCCCGGGCGCGCCGGGCCAGCTCGCGGTGGAGGCGTCGCGGCCAGAGTGGGCCGCCGTAGACGAATCCGGTGTACGCCTGGAGCAAGGTGGCGCCCGCGGTGATCCGCTGCCACGCGTCCTCGGCGTCCTCGATGCCACCGGCTGCGATGAGCACGACGCGGTCGCCGACGCGCTCGTAGAGACGGGTCAGGACCTCCAAGGCGCGGGCCTTCAACGGCGCACCGGACAGTCCACCGGGCCCGATGGCCTCGACGTCAGCACGCGGGGTGCGCAGCGTCGCTGGACGATCGATCGTCGTGTTGGTGGCGATGATGCCGTCGAGGCCGAGCTCGAGCGCGAGGTCAGCGATGGCGTCGATGTCCTGGTCGGCTAGGTCAGGCGCGATCTTCACGAGAAGGGGCACCCGTCGGGTCGTCGCCCGGTCGAGCGCCTCGCGAACCCCGAGGAGCAGCGGTCGCAGGTGCTCGACCGCCTGCAGGTTCCGCAGCCCCGGGGTGTTGGGTGAGCTGACGTTGACCACGAGGTAGTCGGCGACCTCGGCGAGCAGCCCGGCGCTCGTGGTGTAGTCGGCCACGGCCTCCGCCTCGGGCACCACCTTCGTCTTCCCGATGTTGACCCCGACGGGGAAGCGCCGCCCTCGAGCCCGTCGACGACGAAGTCGCCCAGCAGCGGCCGCCGCGCCCTCGTTGTTGAACCCCATCCGGTTGACCAGCGCCCGGTCGGCGGTCAAGCGGAACATGCGTGGCCGGGGGTTGCCGGGCTGAGGGTGCGCGGTGACCGTGCCGACCTCGACATAGGCGAAGCCGAGGCACGCGAGCGCGTCAACACCGACGGCGTCCTTGTCGAAACCCGCCGCGAGGCCCAGAGGTCCGGGAAGATCCAGCCCGAGCGCCTGGACCCGGAGCACCGGATCGCGCGGCCCCAGCCACCGCCGCAGCAGTCCGGACAGTCCAGGGACGGCGCCCACCGCCCGGATGAGTGCGAAGGCGAGCCGATGCGCGGTCTCTGCCGGCAGCCGCGTCAACACCAGCGAGAAGAGGAGCCTGTACATCAACCATCCAGCCTGTCGGTGGCCGCCGGGCAGAATCCTTCCATGCTGTTCGCCGAGCTCGCGCGGGCCTCCGCGGCGGTGTCGGAGACCTCGTCCCGGCTGGAGAAGGTCCGCCGCATCGTGGCGTGCCTGCGCGCCGCCGACCCCGACGAGACCGGTCTGGTCGTGCGGTACCTGTCCGGCGAGCTGCGACAACGTCGCACGGGTGTCGGGTATGCCGCGCTTCGTGACCTTCCGCCCCCTGCCGAGTCGCCGAGTCTGGGGGTCAGCCAGGTCGACGCGACGTTCGAGGAGATCGCGGCCGTCTCCGGCCCCGGCGCGCAGCGCCGCCGTCGAGAGCTGCTGGCTCGTTTGTGGAGCGCGGCGACAGCCGAGGAGCAACGCTTCCTGCGCGGACTGATCAGCGGCGAGCTCCGCCAGGGCGCTCTCGACGGGGTGATGCTCGACGCCATCATCAAGGCCAGCGAGCTTCCCGCTGCCGACGTCCGCCGAGCCGTCACGGTCGCCGGGTCCCTGCCGCCGGTCGCCAGCGCGGTCGTCGCCGCCAAGGGGGACCCCACTGTCCTCGATCGGTTCCGGCTGACGGTGGGTCGCCCCCTTCGCCCGATGCTCGCCACCTCCGCCCCCGATGTCCGAGAAGCCTTGGACAAGCTCGGCGGCGAGGCGGCGCTGGAGTGGAAGCTCGACGGCATCCGGGTGCAGGTCCACCGCTCAGGTGACGCCGTCCAGGTGTTCACTCGCACCCTCGACGACGTCACCGATCGTCTGCCCGAGGTGGTCGAGGCGGTGCGGGAGCTCCCGGTGAGGTCCCTCGTCCTCGACGGAGAGGTGATCGCCCTCGACGCCGACGAGCGTCCTCGCCCGTTCCAGGTCACCGCGAGCCGGGTCGGGACCCGAAGCGACCCGGCGACGATGCGAGCGACCGTGCCCTTGCGGGCGTTCTTCTTCGACGTCCTCCACCACGACGGACGGGACCTGCTGGGCGAACCCGCCAGGAGCAGGGCGGAGGTCCTGGAGGCCGTCGTCCCGCCCACCATGCGGGTGCCGCGCGTCGTCACCTCAGACCCCGCCGAGGCCGCCGACTTCTTCGCCGACGCCGTACGCCGAGGCCACGAGGGAGTCCTGGTGAAGTCTCTCGAGGCCGCCTACGAGGCCGGCCGACGTGGTGGGGCGTGGATCAAGGTGAAGCCTCGCCACACCCTCGACCTGGTGGTGTTGGCCGCTGAGTGGGGGCACGGACGGCGTACTGGCTGGCTGTCCAACCTGCACCTGGGAGCGCGGGACGCGCGAACCGGGGACTTCGTCATGCTCGGCAAGACCTTCAAGGGCCTCACCGACGAGCTTCTGCGGTGGCAGACCGAGCGGCTCCTGGAGTTGGAGACACACCGCGATCGCTGGACGGTGTACGTACGACCGGAGCTGGTCGTGGAGGTGGCCTTCGACGGCGTCCAGACCTCGAGCCGTTACCCCGCTGGAATGGCGTTGCGGTTCGCCCGCGTTCTTCGTTACCGGCCCGACAAGTCGGCCGCGGAAGCGGACACCGTCCAGACGGTGCGGGCGATTCACGAAGGCGTCGATCGCGGACAAAGCGGTCGCGAGACGCGCTGAGTGAGTCCGGTCGACGCCGCGACCACCGGCGACGCCACGATTCGAACGCACGATCGCCCCGTCGGGCCGAAGTTAGCCCGCGGATTGCGCATGAAGACCCCCGTCCCGGGAATTCGGTCGCGTGGCCGGGACGTTGACCTGGTGACGGATCTCCGGGGAAGCAAGGGTCGCGCGTTTCTGATTGTAGGAGGGGAGCCACGTTGCCAGTGCGCCGCCAAGCCGAGGACTACGTCGAGGACCGTGACCTCGTCGGTCGCTACCTCGACGAGATCTCGCGTACGCCGCTACTCGACGCGGCTCAGGAAGTAGAGCTTGCCAAGGCGATCGAGGCTGGTCAATACGCGGAGCAGCTCCTCGCCAAGGGTGAGGATTCGGACCTTCGCATCCCGCACGGAGCGACCCCGGAGGAACTCGCCTGGATCGCGGAGGAGGGCCGACGCGCCAAGCGGCACTTCCTCGAGGCGAACCTCCGCCTGGTCGTCTCGATCGCGCGCCGCTACGGCCGGTCTGGCCTGCCCCTCCTGGACCTGGTACAGGAGGGCAACACCGGCCTGATTCGGGCGATCGAGAAGTTCGACTACACCAAGGGCTACAAGTTCTCCACGTACGCCACCTGGTGGATCAGGCAGGCGATCACCCGGGGTATCGCGCAGCAGGCGCGGGTCGTGCGGCTGCCCGTGCACGTGGTCGAGGACCTCAACGCGCTCGGCGCCGCCCGACGTGCCCTCGAGCGGGAGCTGGGACGCGAGCCGGACAACGCCGAGCTCGCCGCGCAGCTGGGCGTGGCCGAGCACCGGGTCGAGGAGCTCGTCAGCTGGGGTCGCGACCATGTGTCGCTCGACGTCACCGTCGACGACGATGGTGAGACCTCGCTCGGCGACCTGGTGGCGCGTGACGTGATGCCCGGACCCGACGAGACCGTCGTCGCCGCGGAGTCCAGCTCCCGGCTCGCCGCGCTGATCGAGACGCTCGACCCGAGGTCGGCCGAGATCGTCCGACTGCGCTATGGCCTCGACGATGGTCGGCCATGGAAGCTCGCGGAGATCGCCGACCGGTTCGGTCTCTCCCGCGAGCGGGTCCGTCAGCTCGAGCGTGACGCGCTGCACCGGCTCCGCAAGCTCGCCGAGCCGGACCTGGTCGGCCCGAACGCCGCGTGAGCGGACGACCACACGATCGCTCATGTCCCCGCCCGCCGTGCTGCGGTGCGGGGACATGACGTGTCTGGCGCAGGTGTGACGCACTTGTGGGCCTGGTCTGCCGTGCGACGCATGGCCGTCACGCTACGGTTTCTGGCATCTCCCTGTCCCCGCGCGGACGCGTTGGCACTGCTCGAGAGAAGGAGGGGTCGATGGACCAAACCCGGACGACCCCCACTCCGGACAACGGCACCACGTCGACTCCATGGGAGCTGGGTGGGATCGTTGGCCGCGGCCCTTCCCATGACCCGCTCGCGTCACGTCGCATGCCGGACGATCCGCCGTTCGACGTCTTCCTGTCCGGCACCGTCTTCCTCGACATCATCTTCACGGGGCTGGCTGGTCCGCCCACCAACGGCACGGAGATCTTCACCGAGGGCATGGGCTGCTCCCCCGGTGGGATCGCCAACCTCGCGATCGCGCTGTCCCGTCTCGGGCTGCGCACCTCGCTGGCGGCAGCCTTCGGCAATGACGTCTACGGGGACTTCTGCTGGCGGACGCTCGCCGAGCAGGAGGGAGTGGACCTGTCGAGGTCCCAGCGGTTCCCGCACTGGCACTCGCCGGTCACGGTCTCCCTGGCCTACGAGGCCGACCGCAGTCTGATCACGCACGCGCATGAGCCGCCGGTCTGCGCCGACGAGATGATCGCCGCCAAGGACGGTCCGCCTGGGACGCGTGCCTGCTTCATCGACCTGGACGAGGACGCGGACACCTGGGCTCAGCGAGCCGCCGCCGAGGGCGCGCTGGTCTTCGCCGACGTGGGATGGGACCCCACCGAGCAGTGGTCGCCCGCGCTGTTGGAGCGACTGCGTTGGTGCTACGCCTTCATGCCCAACACCCCCGAGGCGCTCGCCTACACGAGGACGGACACCCCCGAGGACGCGGTCGCCAAGCTCGCCGAGCACGTCAGGGTCGCCGTCGTCACGCGAGGCAGCAAGGGGGCGGTGGCCATCGACAACGAGACCGGTGAGTACGCCGACGTCCCCGCGCTCCCGGTCGCGGCCTTGGACACCACGGGCGCTGGGGACGTGTTCGCCGCCGGCTTCATCACCGCCACTCTCGCGGGTTGGCCCCTGCTCCACCGGCTGCGCTTCGCGAACCTGTGCGCCGCGTTGTCGGTGCAGCACTTCGGTGGGTCGCTCTCGGCGCCTGGCTGGGCCGACATCGCCGGCTGGTGGCAGGTCGCGCAGCGGGTGCCCGGTCTCGGGGACATCGCGAAGGAGTACGCCTTCCTCGACGACGTCGTGCCCCACGAGCCGGTCGGGGCCGTCCGCCGGGCGACCGCGACGATCGGCTTCGAGACCGAAGGTCTCGAGCAGTAGGGTCGAGCAGCTATCCCGCCGGCGTCTCCGCGAGCGAGTGGCCAGCGTGGACGGTGGGGGCGGGGCGACGCGGAGGAGTCACCCGATCGGGTGTGACTCTGCGGTCAGGTATTGCGCTTGATCCAACCCCACAGGCTGGTCGCGACGAACAGCACCGCCGCGATGATGCCGAGCCACAGCAGGCCCTTGATGATGAAGCCGATGAGGGCGAGGGCCAGCCAGATGATGGCGATGACGAGCAGGATCTTGAGCAGCATGTGCCACCTCCCATGGTCATCGTAGGCCGAGGAACGGCACGGAGTGGGCCGGCGAAACCCTCGGTGATCCCTGACGTCTCCCCTACGGGTCCCTGAGGTGGCCGCTGTCGTCACAGGACGACGACTCGGGGCGACCTGGAGGCGGGCACCTGGAAGCTGGCACCGTCACCGTCGGTGGTCCAGCCGTTGGGCCACTTGATCGCCGAGCCACTTCACCGCCTGGGCGAGGGCCACGAAGACGCCGGCGACGACCACGACGACGTCGGCTCGCGGCTCCTCGACGCCGTAGGCGAGCGCCAGACCACCGAGCCCTCGTCGGTCGAGGACGTCCGCGACCGCGGTGAAGCCCAGGAGGAGCACCGCGGTCAGCGCGACGTTGGAGGCGATTCCGGGCAGGCTTTCCCGCAGCAGCACGGTCACCAGGACGTGACGAAGCCGCGCGCCCATGGCGACGGCGATCTCGACGACCGCAGGGCTCACCGCACGCAGGTTCGACTCGACGCGTCGGGCGAACCACGGTGTCGCGGCGACGACAAGCGGCACGACGGAGGCCGCGAGACCGCGCTCCGCGCTGGCACGGAGCAGCGACGTGGCGGCGAGCAGAACGATGACGACGGGAACGGAGCCCACGATCTCGACGAGGCAAGCGAGCATCGCGTGGACAACCCGCAGCGGACCGTCCTTGTCCGTCGCTACCAGTGCGACCCCGAAGAGGAGGCCGAGGGCGACAGCGCACGCCGTCGCCACAGACGCTGTCGCCAGCGTGGTCCCTGTCGCTCGCGCCAGCTCCGGCAGCACGCTCAGCCAGTGACTCATGGATGCACCTTGGGAGAGAGGGCGAGGTCGGTGAGCTTGTCCAGAGCCCGCTGACAGTCCTCTCCTGACCCGGTCAGCTCAACGCGGAGCCGACCCACCGTTCGGCTGCGAAGGCTTTCCAACGACCCGGCGACGACGCTGACGCCGACCCCGCACGCTCGGGTGACCTCGCTGAGAACGTGGGGGTCGACGCCGGCGAAGGTGAGGTCGACCAGAAGAGCTCCGGTCCCGTGCTCGGCGTCCGGGTCGGGCAGCGTCGGCAGGAAGAGGCTCGCGAGCTTCGACGACGGGTTCGCGATCGTGTCAGGAAGGGTGCCTTGCTCGACGACCCGGCCGTCGTGCAGGAACGCCACCGACTCGCACAGGGCCGCGAGCTCGGCGGGGTTCTGCGTCGCCACGAGGACCGTGGTCTGCTGGTCGGCGATGAGCCCCCGCATGAGCGCGAGGAGGGAGCGGGCGCCGTCCTCACTCAGGCCGCCGGTCGGCTCCTGACACAACAGCACGCGTGGCCGGGTGACGAAGGCCCGAGCGACCGCCGTCCGACGACGCTCCTCCGCGGTCAGGTCGGAGGGCCAGCGATCGGCGACCTCCGCGAGCCCCATCCGGTCGAGGATCTCGTCAACCCGAAGGTCGCGCTCTCGCTGCCGAACCCCGGCGAACTCCAGAGGCAAGGAGACGTTGCGTGCGACGGTCCGTTGCTCGAGGAGCCGGTCCCCCGGCCCGAGGACGCCGATGGCGTGGCGGGCCCGACGGAGCTGCCGGGGGCTCATCGCCGTCAAGTCCTCACCGGCGACCCGCACCGTGCCTTCGTCGGGACGTTCGAGCAGGTTGACGCAGCGGAGGAGGGTCCGGGGTCCGTCGGCGGGCTCCCCGACGACGCCGCAGACCTCCCCCGCGTCGAGGTAGAGGTCAACGCTGTCAAGGAGAATCTGCTCCCCGTGGTCATGGCGACGGGTCCTGCGGATGTCGTCCAGCTCGATCACGGCGGGGCCTTCGACACGCGTGGCTCGTAGGTGGGAGTCGGACGACAGAACCGTCCGACCAAGATCACGCGTAGTCAACCACCATGATCATCTGGCGGTGACGGCAGGGTCGCCAGAGGATGGCGGGTAGGGCCAGCGGAGCCGATCAGGCGTCGCGCGAACCATGGCTGGATCGCCGCCACAAGTTGATGCCTGCCTCGACGGCGTGCCGGTCGATCTCGGCGAGCTCGTCGGAGCTGAAATCGAGGTTGTCGAGCGCGGCGACGTTCTCCTCCACCTGGCGCACGCTGCTCGCGCCGATGAGCACCGAGGTCATCTCGGAATGGCGGAGCGCCCAGGCGAGCGCCATCTGCGCCAGTGTCTGCCCTCGACGGGCCGCGATCTCGTTGAGCGCGCGCACGTGCTTGAGGTTGGTCTCCGAGATCTGCTCGCGCGGCAACGACTTGCCCTGGGCCGCTCGGGAGTCAGCGGGGATGCCCGCGAGGTACTTGTCCGTGAGGAGGCCCTGCGCCAGCGGCGAGAACGCGATACACCCGATGCCCTCCTCGGCGAGGGTGTCGAGCAGGCTCTCCTCGATCCACCGGTTGAGCATCGAGTACGACGGCTGGTGAATCACCAGCGGCACGCCGAGGTCCGCCATGATGGCGGCGGCCTGCCGGGTGTGCTCCGGCGAGTACGACGAGATGCCGGCGTAGAGCGCCTTGCCCTGTTGGACGGCGGAGGCGAGTGCCCCCATCGTCTCCTCGAGCGGGGTGTCTGGGTCGAAGCGGTGGGAGTAGAAGATGTCAACGTACTCCAAGCCCATCCGCGACAAGCTCTGGTCGAGGCTGGCCAGCAGGTACTTGCGCGATCCCCACTCGCCGTAGGGTCCTGGCCACATGCGGTAGCCAGCCTTGGTGGAGATGATGAGCTCGTCACGGTACGGCCGGAAGTCCTGGCGGAGCAGCGTGCCGAAGTTCCGCTCCGCCGCGCCCGGCGGAGGGCCGTAGTTGTTGGCGAGGTCGAAGTGGGTCACCCCGAGGTCGAACGCACGCCGCAGGATCGCCCGCTGCCGCTCGAGCGGGACGTCGTCACCGAAGTTGTGCCAGAGACCGAGCGAGATCGCCGGGAGCTGCAAGCCACTGCGACCGGAGCGGCGGTACTGCATGGAGTCATAGCGATTCGACGCGGCGGTGTATCCCATGGGCCCCGAGTGTCCCATGGCCGTCAAGGCATCCCGCGTGGGGCCGAACCAGTGCGTGGATGAATCCTGGTGACCATGATCGAAGAGGCCCTCACGTACGTCGTCGGCGATCTTCATGATCGGAGGTTGCCTTGGGCGCTGGTCGGAGGCCTCGCGGTTTGTGCCCGGGCGGAGCCGCGGCCCACCGCTGACATCGACATTGCCGTCGTCACCGCTGACGACGCGACAGCGAAGGCATACGTCGATGACCTGCTCGCCGTCGGCTACCGGTGGAAGAAGTCGATCGCGAACGCCCAGACCGGTCGACTTGCGACCGTCAAGCTGGATTCACCTGCCGTCGCCAAGGACGTGGCCGTTGACTTGTTCCTCGCGAGCTGCGGCGTCGAACGAGGTCGTGGGGGCAGCGGAGCCGTTGGAGGTCGCGCCGGGTCTGACGATCCCCGTCGCTCGCATCGGACATCTGATCGCGGTCAAGCTCCTCTGGCGGCCCAGCGAGAAACGTGACCGCGACCTCCGCACGTTGATCCGTCGGGCGGGCGCCGAGGATCTCACCGACGCTCGCCACCTCATCGACTCGATCACCCGGCGCGGCTACCACCGTGGACGGGATCTCGGGGCAGCATTGGACAGCTGGCTGGCCGCTTCTTGATGGTCTCGCGGGGACCACGCGCGATCAGTGACCTTGCCACCGGAGCCCCGCCCGCGGTTCGTCGTGGTTGGCCCGCTTCGGCGGGACAGCACCGTCGCACGGCGTCGGAGGACAAGGCTCGCCGTTTCCGATCGAAGGGCGCGGCACGTGCTACGACCCTGGTGGACGGCGACGAAGGACGCGAAGGACCAGGGTGGGAACCCGACGGGGGTCCGGTACGACCCACCTGTCGGCGAGAGCCTCCGGGCGGACGCGCAAGCTCAGGTCCGCGTACTCCAGGACCGTCTCCAGGGGCGTGTCGACCGGGGGGTAGCTCGCGACCGGAGTGTCGCCGGAGAAGACGACCCAGAGGGGCTCGCCCTGGTGGAAGACCCGCAGCACGGAGCCGTCGACCACGGTGGAGGCGTGCTCGCGGGCCCGCCGACGGTGAGACTGCCGGGCCAACGCCCGTTGGAGGGCGCGCTGGGCCGGCTCCCGCCCGTGCTTGACCGCCTCGAAGACGATCGGTCCGTACTTCGCCGCGTAGATCACCGCGACCTTCACGAACCGCCCCTTGCCTGCCATCCGACCACCTCCGGCCCCTCGTCCCCCTCAGCCTGCCACGCCGCACGCCGCTCGGGCCGCCCGGAACACCGCCGGCCCTCCCTCCGTCGTCGCGTGCGCCCGTGCGAGGCTGGCGGCGTGCCTGACCGCCGACGTTCCCCACGCGCCGGGCGAGGCAGGGCTCCGGCGCGGCGCTCGCGTACGCCTGAGCCAAGGCCCTTCGCCGGCACGCACCCCATCGCCACCGGCGAGGCGGAGCTGGTCGCCGACCGCGACGACCCGGACGGCTGGATGGTGATCGTCAACGGGGTCCCCAGCTCCTACGTCCACCTGACGGACCCGACCCGGCTGGAGTTCGAGTACGTGCGATGGATCGGTGACGTCCTCGACCTCCTGAACGCGCCTCTCGCCGCGCCCGCGCCGCTGAGGGTCGCCCATCTCGGTGGCGCCGGTTGCACGCTCGCCCGTTACGTCATGGCCACGCGGCCCGGATCGCGACAGCTGGTCTTCGAGCACGACGCCAAGCTCGTCGAGCTGGTCCGCCAGGCGTTTGGGCTGCGGCGCGAGGGGGGTCTTCGGATCCGCGTCGACGACGCGCGGTCAGGGCTGAGCAAGCTGTGGGAGGCCTCCGTGGACGTCGTGATCCGGGACGCCTTCGTTGGGGACACGGTGCCGGAACACCTGACGACCGTGGAGTTCGGCCACGAGGTGGCCCGGGTCCTCGCGCCCCACGGGGTGTACGTCGCCAACGTCGCGGACCGGGCCGAGCAGCGGCACGCCCGAGCGGAGGCCGCCACGTTGCGGGAGGTCTTCCGCGAGGTGGCCTTGATCGCCGAGCCATCCCAGCTGCGCGGCCGCCGCTACGGCAACGTGCTCGTCCTCGCCTCGAACGCTCCCCTGCCGCTGGACGCTCTCACCCGGCGGCTGGCCTCGGGCGCGATCCGCGCCCGCGTGGTTCCCCCGGAGCGCGTGGCGCGGCTAGTCGCCGGTCTGCGTCCGCTCACCGATCCCCCGGCGACCCCCTCGGACCGGGACTCGTCCGGTGGGGACCAAGACCTCTCGCCGACGTCGCCCTAGTCGCGGAGGAGACGCTCCACCCGCTCGACCTTGCCGGTCAGCTCGCCGGTGTGACCGGGGCGGATGTCGGCCTTCAGGACGAGGCCCACGCGGGGCGACCGGGCGAGGGCGACGTCGACGGCACGTTTGATCACCGCCATCACCTCGTCCCACTCCCCCTCGATGTTGGTGAACATCGCGTTGGTCTCGTTGGGCAGGCCGGACTCCCGAACGACCTTGACGACCTCGGCGACCGTCTCGCTGACGCTGCCGCTCTCGTCCGTCGTCGAAGGGCTGATGCTGAACGCCACAATCATGGATCTCACCTTGCCGTATCGCGCGGCCCTCGGATCAAGCCCTCCTGAGCGACCGAGGCGACCAGCCGACGGCCGCCTGCGAAGATCCGCCCGGTCGCCAACCCGAGGGAGTTGGCGGCGGAGGGCGAGTGCTGGTCGTAGAGCAGCCAGTCGTCCACCCGAACGGGTCGGTGGAACCAGATCGCGTGGTCGATCGAGGCTGTCTGCAGTTTGGGCGCGCCGATGTAGGTGTCGTGGGGGACGAGCGTCACGCCCAGCAAGGTGAGGTCGCTGGCGTAGGCGAGCACGCAGCTGTGCAGCACCGGGTCGTCGGGCAAGGTGCCGGCGGCGCGGAACCACACGCGCGCCCGGGCCGGGTGCTCGCCGTCCCGCGGGACACCACCGCGTCGGGAGTCACCGACGTAACGGACCTCCAGCGCGGACCACTCCTCGGCCCAGTCGTCGCTCGGGCGACCCGACACCTTCTCCATCACCTCGCCGAGAGTGGGGCAGGACTCCGGCGGCGGTACGTCCGGCGCGACGTCCTGGTGGTCGAAGCCACTCTCGGCGACGTGAAACGAGGCGGCCATGAAGAAGATGGTCTCGCCGTGCTGCCGTGCCACGACCCGCCGGGTGCTGAACGACCGCCCCTCACGGGTGCACTCGACGTCGTAGACGATCGGGACGCTCGTGTCACCTGGTCGCAGGAAGTACGCGTGGAGGGAATGCACCGTCCGGCCGGGCTCCATCGTGCGAGCCGCGGCCACCAGGGCCTGGCCGGCGACCTGCCCACCGAAGACCCGCTGGAGTCGGGTCTCCGGCTGCCGGCCCCGGAACAGGTTGTCGTCGATTCGCTCCAGGTCGAGGAGGTCGAGCAGTTCGTCGAGAGAACGTGGCACGGCCACATCGTGTCATCCGCGCCGCCTCCGCGAGCGTGCCGGTCGGGCGCCGAGCTGGCTACGCGGAGCTTCGCGCCCGTGCGGCCTCGACCATGCGGTCGACTCGCTCGTGGAGATCCTCGAAGTGATAGCGCAGCACCCTGCGGGCCTGAGCGGCGTCATGCGCCCGCAGGGCGTCCACGATGCGGCGGTGGCTGTCGGCCACCTGGCCGCTGTCGACCGGCGGGGCCTCCAGCTCCGCCGCGACCTGGTGGTAGACGTCCCAGAACAACGCGATGAGCTGGGTCGCCAGCTCGTTGGTGATCCGCGCGTACAGCTTCTCGTGGAAGCGCCGGTCGGCGCCGGGAAGGTCGCCCGCACGCATCGCGGCGACCTCCTCGTCCAGTGACCGGAGCAGCTGGTCGTCGGCGTGCTCGGCGACCTGCTCGATGAGGCCGAGCTCGAGCAGCTCGCGGACTTCGACGAGATCCGCGAGGGCGCGAGGGTCCTCGCGAACCGCGAGGCGGGTGCGGAACAGCAGGCCGGGGGTGACCGCGGTGAGTGGTGCCCGACCGACGAACGTGCCGTACCCGTGCCGGAGCTCGACGATGCCCAGGGTGTGCAGGGCGCGCACCGCCTCCCGGATCGAGTTGCGACTGGCGCCGAGTGTCTTGCTCAGTACGGGCTCGGCGGGCAGGGGCTCTCCTGCGGTGAGGCGCCGCTCCAGGATGAGGTCGACGATGCGCGCCTCCAACTGGCGACCGCTCGCGGCCATCCGCCCGCCCTCCTTCGACTCGACCGTCGGCTCGTTCGTCCCGGCTCGGCCTCGATTCCGCCGAGTCGGGCCTCCGTTCGACGCGGCGAGAAGCCCTGCGACGGCTCTTTGCCGCCCGACCGGACTAGCCTACGGGTCGTCATCCCACGTCCGATGTCCGCGCTGTCGACACCCAGCCGCGCGCCAGCCCGGAGGCCTCTCGTGTCCTCATCGCACGTCCCACCCGACCCCGCCACCGACCCGGAGAGCGACGAGGTCCTGCCCTCCGGCGTCATTCCTCCGATCCTCACCCCACTCACGCCGGAGCGGGAGCTCGACGTCTCCTCCCTCGAACGGCTGTGCACGTTCCTCCTCGACGCCGGTGTCGCCGGCTTGTTCGTGGCCGGCTCGACTGGGGAGGCGGCCTACCTCACCGACCAGCTCCGCGCCCGGGTTCTCCAGGTAGTCGTGTCGTTCACCGCCCGGCAGGTGCCCGTGCTCGCCGGGGTCATCGACATGACGACCCCGCGCGTCGTGGACCGGGCACGCGCGGCCGTGCGACACGGAGCGAACGCTCTCGTCGCCACCGCGCCGTTCTACGCGCCCACCCATCCGGCCGAGATCGAGCTCCACTTCCGCACCCTACGAGCGGCCGTCGACGTGCCGATCGTGGCCTACGACATTCCCAGCGCCGTCCACACGAAGCTCCCCGCTGAGCTGGTCACCGCACTGGCCCAGGAGGGCGTCCTGGCCGGCGTCAAGGACTCCAGCGGGGACCTCGACGGCTTCCGGGACGTCGCCAGGCCGGCCGGCGCTCCGTCCTTCAAGGCGTACACCGGCTCGGAGGTGCACGCCGACCTGGCACTGCTGCTCGGCGCGGCGGGCCTGGTCCCAGGACTCGGCAATGTGGACCCCGCCGGCTTCGTCCGTCTCTACCAGGCCGCCCGCCGAGGCGACTGGACCGCGGCGATGGCCGAGCAAGAACGACTCCGGCGGCTCTCCCGGATCATCACGGTGGGCGACCAGCGGCGCATCGGGCGGTACTCCTCCGCGATCGGGGCGTTCAAGTCGGCGCTGGTGCAACGGGGGATCCTGGCCCACGCGACGACCAGCCTGCCGATGCTTCCGCTCAACGACGTCGAGGTCGACGCGGTGACCACACACCTGCGAGACGCCGGCCTGCTGTGACACGGCGCGGACGACCTGAGGTGCCCCTGCCGTCCGCCGACTCGTGGCCCAGTCGACGCCGGACAGCGCCTCGCCGTCGCCCGTGGTTCCGCTCGGGCACGACGACCGTGCTGTACTACCAGGGTGACCGGGTCACGGCGGCGCCGCTCGCCGAGCCCGAGTCCGACACCCGCCGTGACCACACTGCGTGGCCTGTGACTCGCCGGAGCCGCCCATGTGCCGGAGCATCAAGACGCTGCGAGCGCCGTACGTGGAGACCGTGACACCCGACGACGTTCGCGCCGCGGCGCTCCAGTATGTCCGGAAGGTGTCGGGCTTCCGGACGCCTGCGGCCCACAACCGGGAAGCGTTCGACGCCGCTGTCGAGGCCGTCGCCGCCGCGACGCAGCAGCTCCTCGACCAGCTCGTCGTACGAGGCAGGGCCTGACCGTCAGCAGACCTCGTGCCCGAACGCATCCCGCACGAAGGCCACGATCTCCGCGCGGCTCGGCATCGAGGTGCTCGCGCCCCGCTTCTGCACCGACAGCGCGGCGGCCGCCACGGCCCAGGTGAGCGCCGCACGCGGGGGTCGATTCTCCCCAAGCGCGACCGCGAGCGCGCCGACGAAGGTGTCGCCAGCGGCTGTCGTGTCCACCGCGGTCACCTGGGGCGCGGGCACGTGCAGCGGATCGGCGCCGCGACGCCGCCACACCGCGCCCCGCGCCCCCATGGTGACGACGACCTCAGGCACCGCGTCCAGAAGTGCGGCGGCGGCCGCTTCGGGATCGCCGCACCCGGTGAGCACGGCGGCCTCAGATTCGTTCGGCACGAGGAGGTCGACGAGCTCGAGCAGCTCGGCGGGTAGGGCTCGGGCCGGAGCGGGCGTCAAGACGACCCGCACGCCGCGCTGTCGCGCGGCCCGCGCTCCGGCGAGCACCGCGTCGAGAGGCAGCTCCAACTGGAGCAGGAGAATCCCTGCGCCGTCCAGTGCGGCGTCCAGGCCCGGGACCGGGTCATGGACGGCGCCATTGGCGCCGGGGACGACGACGATGGAGTTGTCGCCCGACGCGTCCACCAGGACGTGCGCCGTGCCGGTAGGGCCGTCCACCCTGCGGACCGCACTGACATCGACGCCAGCGGCCTGCAGGACGGCGAGGACCTGGTCGCCCCAGACGTCGGTGCCCACCGCTCCGACCATGCGGACGTCGCCCCCCGCTCGGGCCACCGCGATCGCCTGGTTGGCGCCCTTGCCGCCGGGCACGGTGAGGAGGCTCCGGCCGGCCACGGTCTCGCCCCGGGCTGGCGCGCGGTCGGCGAAGACGACCAGGTCCATGTTCGCGCTGCCCAGCACGCAGACCCGCGGGCTCGGCATCGGACCCTCCTCAGCCTCGGCACCCTGACCAGCCACGACGGGCTGGACGGTTCACTCAGAGGATGATCTCGCCTCGGGCGACCCGCTCCCGCAGCTGCTGGAGGGCCTCCTGGAGGATCTGCTCGGCCTCCTCGTCGGTGCGGCGCTCTTTGACGTAGGCGAGGTGGGTCTTGTAGGGCTCGTTCTTCGGCGGCGGTGGTGGGTTATCGGCGTCCCGGCTGGCCGGAAGCCCGCAGCGTGGGCAGTCCCACGACTCGGGAATCTGAGCATCGAGCGCGAAGCTCGGTCGGGTCTCGTGTCGGTTGGCGCACCAGTAGCTCACACGCCGACGCGGTGCGGCGTCGCCACGCTCGGCCTCTCCCATGGGGCCGGCACCGACCCTGCTGCCTCGAATGGCGCTGCCACTTGCCACGGACGTCTCCTCGTGATGAACGCTGACGGGGGCGATGGATCAGTGGGTAGCTCACGCGGTCGATCAGTGGAGCGGGCTCCGCGGGCCGTGGCGCCACCGCACGGGAGTGGTGGCCTAGGTGAACTTGAGCATCAATCCGAGCCCGACGATGCAGGCGAGCCAGATGATGCCGGTGCCCACTGTGATCCGGTCGAGATTCCGCTCGGCGACGGACGAACCGCCCAGACTGGACGTCACTCCGCCACCGAACAGGTCGGACAGGCCGCCACCCCGCCCTTTGTGGAGCAAGATGAGCAACACGAGCGTCAGGCTCGTGAGGATCAACAGGATCGCAAGCGTGGTGACCACGGTCCGGTGAACCCCTTTGTCCGACTACGCCACTGACCGACTCTTTGGAAGCTGAAGCCCAAGAGTACGACACTGCACAGGGAACGAAAGCCCCCGGCACTGTAGCCTCGCCCGCATGGCGCTCTTCATCGTGCAGCTGCGGTTCACGGACAACGAGCGTCGTCTTCGTGTCCGTCCCAAGCACCGTGAGTACCTCGCCTCTCTCCATGCCGCCGGCAAGCTGGTGACCGCCGGACCGTGGGTCGACGACACCGGCGCCCTCCTCATCTACAACGTGGCCGACGAGGCGGAGCTTCGGCGGCTTCTCGCCGACGACCCCTACACGCCCGAGGACGTCTACGAGATCGCGGAGCTGCGGGAGTGGCGTCCGCTGTTTCCGCTATCGGCCGCGGGAACCTCGTCCCCGCCCTCTCCCTCGTCGGGGAACGCTCCTTCGCCAGCAGGTCAGTGACGTCCTGAGGAGGTCAGCGACGCGGCGGCCCCGTCGTGTGGTGAGGCTTCCCTGGCGTCGGGAGGTGCGTCGCTGCCGCCTCCGTGGACATCCGACGTCGCGGTCTGTGCCGCGAGCGCGGCCCTTCGCTCACGTTCGCGGACGGCGTGCTCGTCGGTACGGGCGTCGTACCTCCAGAACTCGCGAAGCCAACGGGCGACCAAGCCGACACCCACGACGCACAGCGCGCCGCCACTGACGATCGAGGCGCGCACGCTCGTCATGTCCGCGACGAGACCGGCGCGAGCCTCGCCGGCGAGCGGACCGATCGAGTACGACAGCATCTCGATGCCCGCCAGCCGACCACGACGATCGTCGGGAATCGTCTGGTTCCAGATGACGCTGCGGAACAAGCCGCTGATCATGTCCGCCGCGCCCGCCATCACGAAGGCCGCCACCGCGAGCCACACCGACGGCGCCAGGCCGGCGAGCGCCACCGCCGCGCCCCAGGCAGCGGCGGCCAGGACGACGGCTCGCCCGTGGTGGTGCACGCGCGAGGTCCAGCCGCTGGTCGCGGTCGCCACGAGCGAGCCGACGGTCGACGCGGAATAGAGGAGTCCGAGCGCGGCAGGTTGGTGGAACACGTCCGACGCCAACGCTGGGAAGAGCACGACGGGCATCGCGAGGACCATCGCGGTCATGTCGACGACGTACGTGCCGAGCAGGTCCTTGCGTCGGACGGCGTAGCGCATCCCTTCAGCGATCTCTCGGATGGCGCTCCCCAGTCCAGCCTGCCCGCTGTCGGTCAGCGGTGGATACGGCCGCAACGCGGCGAACAGCGCGGTCGAGAGGAGCAGCCCCGCGACGTCGATCGCGTACGCCCACGCGACGCCGACCTTGGCGGTGAGAACGCCGCCGAGCGCGGGCCCGGCGAGCATCCCGACCTGGAGGCCGATCGAGGACAGGACGACCGCGGCTGGCACTTCCTCGTGGCGAACGACCCGGGGAGTCAGCGCCTCTCGACTCGGGCGCTGCAGCGACTGCGTCACGGTGAGGAGCGCGCCGAGGGCGTAGATGGGCCAGATCTGTGGGTCAGGAAGGGCCGCGTTGACGAGCAACAGACCGATGAGCACGCACTGCGCGGCCCCGGTCACCACCAGCACCCGCTTGCGATCGACACGGTCGGCCAGCACGCCGCCGTACAGCCCGCACACGATCAACGGCACCAGCTGGACGAGCCCGAGAAGGCCGATCGCGAAGTTGGAGCCGGTGAGCTGGTAGATCTGGTACGGGAGGGCGACATACGTCACCATCCCGCCCAGGTAGAAGATCGTGCCAGCGATCCACAGCAGCCGAAAGTCGCGGGACGTTCGTAACGGTGTCAGATCGGGACAAAGAGCCCCGAGCCGACGAACGAGCCGGGCTGTGCGTGATCCAGGGGACGCGTCCTTTGCGGGGGACGCGTCCTCCGTGGACTCAGAACGACTCACGTCCCGGCATTCTCGGTGGAGCCGCCAGTGGGGACAACTCGATTCCGCTGGCAGGCTAGGCGGCTGGGTAGGCCTGGATCAGGAGTCGATTCGGAGGGTTGTCGATGAGCACCCACCCGCGCGCCGGACAGGTAGCCGAACCAGACGATCTGGTGGACGTCGCCCGCCTCGTCACCGCCTACTTCACCGAGCACCCTGACCCGACGGTCCCCGAGCAGGCGGTGTCGTTCGGAACCTCCGGCCACCGCGGGTCCAGCCTCACCGGGTCGTTCAACGACGACCACATCGCGGCGATCACGCAGGCGATCTGCGAGCATCGCAAGGCCGCGGGTGTCGACGGGCCGCTGTTCCTCGCACGGGACACCCATGCGCTCTCCGAGCCGGCGTGGGCGACGGCCTTGGAAGTCCTCGCGGCGAACGGCGTCACGGTCCTCGTCGACGCCCGTGACGGGTACACGCCGACCCCGGCCCTCTCCCACGCGATCCTCACCTACAACCGGAACCGCCGGTCCGGTCTGGCGGACGGGATCGTGTTCACGCCGTCGCACAACCCTCCAAGCGATGGCGGCTTCAAGTACAACCCACCGAACGGTGGCCCGGCCGACACCGATGTGACGCGCTGGATCCAGGACCGCGCCAACGCTCTCTTGCGCGACAAGCTGGCCGGTGTCCGGCGAGTCCCCCTGGCCCGCGCGCGCTCGGCCGACACCACGGGTCGGTACGACTTTCTCGACGCGTACGTCGCCGACCTGCCGAGCGTCGTCGACCTCGACGCGATTCGGTCGGCGGGCATCAGGATCGGCGCGGACCCGCTGGGTGGTGCGAGCGTGGCGTACTGGGGCGAGATCGGCGCGCGCTACGGGCTCGATCTCACCGTCGTCAACCCGCTCGTGGACCCCACCTGGCGGTTCATGACCTTGGACTGGGACGGCAAGATCCGCATGGACTGCTCGTCTCGCCACGCGATGGCGTCCCTCATCGACCGACGGGCCACCTACCAGATCGCCACCGGCAACGACGCCGACGCCGATCGTCACGGCATCGTCACGCCCGAGGCCGGCCTGATGAATCCCAACCACTACCTCGCGGTCGCGATCTGGTACCTGTGCGGCCACCGGCCGGGCTGGCCGGCGTCCGCCGCCATCGGCAAGACGCTGGTGAGCTCCTCGATGATCGACCTCGTGGCGGCTGACCTCGGTCGTCGGTTGGTCGAGGTACCGGTGGGCTTCAAGTGGTTCGTCAACGGCCTGCTCGACGGCAGCCTCGCGTTCGGTGGCGAGGAGAGCGCCGGCGCGTCCTTCCTCCGCCGCGACGGCTCGGTGTGGACCACCGACAAGGACGGCATCCTCCTGTGCCTGCTCGCGGCGGAGATCCAGGCGGTGACGGAGCGGTCCCCGAGCGAGCACTACACCGAGCTCACCCGCCGCTTCGGTGATCCGGCCTACGCGCGGGTCGACGCGCCGGCGACGAGGGAGCAGAAGGCGCTCCTCGGCGCCCTCTCACCCGAGCAGGTGACGGCCACCGAGATCGCTGGCGAACCGATCACCGCGACGCTGACCCGTGCGCCGGGCAATGACGCGCCGATCGGTGGGCTGAAAGTGGTGACGCCCAACGCGTGGTTCGCCGCTCGCCCCTCGGGGACCGAGGACGTCTACAAGATCTACGCCGAGTCCTTCCGGGGTCCCGCGCACCTGGCCGAGGTCCAGGCCGAGGCCCGGGCGATCGTCGACGCGGTGCTGCGGACTGGGGCCTGACCCCACACCCCCTCGCGCGGTCAGCGGCGAGCCGGGCGCAGCACGCGGCCCGGCGCCTCCCCTGTCGGATGACCGTCGTCGAGGACAGGCGTCCCACCGACGAACGTGTACAGCACACCCGTCGACAGCTGCCACGGGTCGGTGTAGGTGGCTCGATCGAGCACGGTGGCGGGATCGAAGACCGCCAGGTCGGCGATCGCGCCCGGGACGACGACGCCGCGGTCGGTCCAGCCCAGCCGCGTCGCCGGCACCGAGGTGGCCTTGCGGATCGCCACCGCGAGGTCGAGGACGCCCTCCTCCCGGACGTAGCGACCGAGCACCCGGGCGAAGGTACCGAGCCCACGCGGGTGAGGTCGACCACGCCCGTGACAGCCGAGGACGTGGCCGTCGCTGGCCACCGCGACCTCAGGGTCCCGCAGCACCGTGCGGACGTCGTCCTCGGACATGCTGTGGTGGATGACGCCGAGCACGCCCCGCTGGCCGCGCAACAGCTCGACGACGGCGCGGGCGGGATCCAGGCCGAGCTCCGCCGCCGCGTCCGCGACGGTCTTGCCGACGAGGTGCCGGTAGGGACCGTCCGGCGTGTCCGCGAGGACGACGCGGTCGGGGCGGAACGAACGGTTGACGGTGCCGGCGATCTCCGCCGCCATTCGCCCGGCCTGCTCAGGGTCGTCCAGGCGACGGACCAGCGCCTGACGCCCGCCGGCGAGCGCCCATGCCGGAAGCCAGGCGGTCAAGGTGGTGCTGGACGCGGTGTAGGGGTACTGGTCGACGCCGACGTCGAGGCCCTCGGCTTGTGCCTGTCGCACCAATGTCAGCGCGTCCGTCACCTTGCCCCAGTTGTCGGCGCCGCTCGCCTTCAGGTGCGAGATCTGGACACGCACCCCGGCTTCCCGGCCGACGGTCAGCGCCTCGGTGACGGCGTCGAGGAGGCCCGCGCCCTCGTTTCGGATGTGGGTGGAGTACAACAAGCCGGCCGCCGCTGCCTCGCGGGCGAGCGCGACCAGCTCGGTGGTGTCCGCGTAGGAGCCGGGCGCGTAGATCAGCCCACTGGACAGGCCGACGACCGTCCTCGCGGAGGAACGCAGGAGGTCCCGCATTCGGGTCAGCTCCGCGTCGGTCGGCGCCCGGTCCGCGCCTCCCATGACCGCGATGCGGAGGGCGCCGTGGCCGACCTGCAAGGCGAGGTTGACGCCGAGCGGAAGCCGGGACACCGCCTCGGCGTACTCGGCCGCGCTCGACCACTCCCATGGGAGGCCGTCGTCGAGGAAGCCGCCATGCGCCCGAAGCTCCTCGGCGTGCTCGGGCTGCACCGGAAACGGGGAGAAGCCACAGTTGCCGGTCACCAGCGTGGTCACGCCCTGCGTCACCTGGGTGAGGGCGTCGGGTGCGCTGAAGACCGTGAAGTCGGCGTGGGAGTGCAGGTCGATGAAGCCAGGGCACACCACGGCGCCGGAGACGTCGAGCACCCGCCGAGCGTCCGTGCCGGAGAGCTGGCCGACCGCGACGACGCGGCCCTCCGCGAGGAGGACGTCCGCGGTCTGTGCCGGTGCTCCGGTCCCGTCGAGCAGCGTGCCCCCGCGCAGGAGGATGTCACCCTTCATGGAGCCAACCCTGGCAGGCCCCCGACGTGGTCGCTACCGGCGGTGGTGCCCCTGGACGGCGAGCGATCAGCGGCCTCCCCACCTGGGGGGTTCGCGCGCCAGGAACGCTCGGACTCCTTCGCGGAAATCCTCGCTGCCATAGACGCGACGCAGGATGTCGGTGTCGTCTGGAAGTCGAGCGGTCCGCAGCCGGTGCATGGCTTCCTTGGCCGCCCACATGGTCAGCGGCGCGTGCTCGAGGAGTCGCCGCTCGATCTCCGCGGTGCGTTCGACGATCTCCTCGTCGCCGCAGACCTCGCACACGAAACCCGCCTCGTGCGCTTCCCGCGCCGTCATCGCGCGTGCGCGCAGGAGAAGGTCCAGGGTGCGCCCGACACCGAGCTGGTCGGCGAGGAGGGCGATCGTCGCGAGCGAGGGGGTGTTTCCCACGGTGCGCGCGATCGGGATCGCGAAGCGCGACCCGTGGGTGGCGATGCGCAGGTCGCACGCCGCCGCCACGGCGAGCCCGGCACCCACGCACCACCCGGTCACCACCGCGATGGTGGGAACGCGCAGGCGAGTGAGGCCCTCGAGGACGTCGCTCACCCGCCGCTCGTACTCCACGCCGTCCTCGCCGCTCGCGAACTCCGCGAACTGCGCGATGTCGGTGCCCGAGACGAAGGCCTCACCGCCAGCGCCCCGCAGGACCAACACCCGGACGCCAGGGTCGGCCTCGACCTGGTGGCACACCGCGAGCAACGCGTCGTACATTTCCCAGGTCAGGGCATTGCGTCGACGCGGCCGGTTGAACGTGACCCGCAGGATGGCCCCGTCCCTGTCCAGGAGCAGCTCGTCCACCACGTGGAGATGGTGCCCCCTGCCACCGGCGTGGGCACATGGCCGGCTCGAGCGACGGACTCGCTCAGGTGTCGAACAGGTGGGCGTTGACCGCGCGAGCGAGCGATGCCAGCTCGGGGACTTCGACCACCTCGACACCCGCGGCCTCGAGCACTTCCACACCACGGCAGTCGACGAACAGCTCGGGCTCCCGCCAGGCCAGCACGACCCGTGGAACGCCGGCCTCGATCAGCAGCTGTGCGCAGGGAGTCGGTCGGGACGCCCTGGTGCTGCACGGCTCCAAGCTCGAGTAGACCGTGGCCGTGCGGAGGCGAGGATCACCCGGGGGGAGCTTGGCCAAGGCGGCCTCCTCGGCGTGGTCACGCGGGTGCGACTCACGGGAGAATCCCCGCGCGATCTCCTCGCCGCTCGCGTCGACCACGATCGCGCCCACCGAGTACGCCGACGGGGAGGGCGGGCAGCGTCGAGACAGCTCGATCGCAGCCCGAAGCCATCGGAGATCCCTCTCACTGGGCTCTCGCCTTGACGTTCGCTCAGCCATCGCTCACCTGTCGGCTTGGTCTCCCGCCGCGGCGTCCCGTCCGCTGCCCAAGCGGTAGCGCAGCAAAGCCACGTCGCCGATCGGGCGGACCTCGACCAGCGTCATGGGGCGGCCGGGGTGGTGGGGGAACGGGCCAGGTCCGACGAAGCGCGGGGCGTCGGCGTGCCCGACGAAGCAGGGCGCGATCACCAGGTGCAGCTCGTCCACGAGGTCCGCGGTGAGGAACGCCGTATGGACGCGCTCCCCACCCTCGACGAGGAGCCGGCGAACGCCCCGTGCCCACAAGTCGGCGAGCACCTCGTCCGGCTCGGGCGACCTCCCGGCGTCGACCACGGTCGTGACGGATCCCAGCCGGTCGCGGGTCCGGGTGTACGCAGCCGACGCCGCGTAGACGAGCGTTTCCGCCCCTCCCTCGGTGAAGAAGCGTGCCGCCGGGTCGAGGTCACCGCTGCGTGTCAACGTCACCTTGAGCGGAGAGTCGGGACGACCCTCCTCGCGTCGCAGACGTCGCCGCCTCGCCGATCGCACCAGCAGGCGCGGATTGTCCCGACGGACCGTCTCGGCGCCCACCAGGATCGCGTCGCACTCGGCCCGCACCTGATCGACGCGATCCAGGTCGGCGTCGTTGGAGAGGACGAGCCGTCGGTCGCTGGCGTCGTCGATCAAGCCGTCGACGGACATCGCGCAGCTCGCCACGACGTACGGCCGCCTCCCCCTGCCACTCTCCATGCGTCGCTCCCGAGACCCTTGTCCGATCGACCCCCTGTCCGATCGACCGTAGTCCGATCAACCCTGGTCCGATCGGCGAGGTCCGAGCGCCCTCGTACGGGACCTCGCCCGAAGACGACAGTGGGGCGAGCACGGCGTGCCCGCCCCACCAGCGTCAACCGTCCTATGCCGACGGCAGGATCGGCAGGTCGTAGTAGCGGCAGATGCCGGCGAACTCCTCGGGGTCGAGGCTCGCCCCGCCCACCAGAGCGCCGTCGACGTCGGGCTTCGCCATGATCCCGGCGACGTTCGACGCCTTGACCGAGCCGCCGTAGAGAACCCGAACACCGCGCGCGACGTCGTCCCCGAAGCGGTCGCCCACGACCTTGCGGATCGCCGCGCACACCTCCTGCGCGTCGTCCGGTGTCGCGACCTCGCCCGTGCCGATCGCCCATACCGGCTCGTAGGCGATGACGACGTCGGACATCTGCTCCGCCTTCACGCCGTCCAGCGCGGCCTGCACCTGCCCGACCGTGTACTCGACGTGCCGGCCCTCCTTGCGCACGTCGAGTCCCTCGCCCACGCACAGGATCGGTCGGATCCCGTGCCGCAGCGCCGCCTGCAGCTTGGCGTTGACGATCGTGTCGTCCTCACGGTGGTGCTGGCGACGCTCGGAGTGGCCCACCACGACATAGGAGCAGCCCAGCTTCGCCAGCATCGCACCGGAGACGTCCCCGGTGTAGGCGCCCTTGTCGTGCGGGCTGAGGTCCTGCGCACCGTGCCGAATGCGCAGCCGATCGCCGTCGATCAGGGTCTGGACCGACCGGATGTTGGTGAACGACGGGAGGACGACGACCTCGACCGCGTCGAAGTCGTGCTTCTTGTCCTGCAGGATCCAGGCCAGCTTCTGGACGAGATGGACCGCCTCGCGGTGGTCGAGGTTCATCTTCCAGTTACCGGCCATCAAAGGCGTGCGCTCGGCTCGCTTGGTTGCCACTGTCAGTCCTCCAGGACGGCGAGGCCGGGAAGTGTCTTGCCCTCGAGGTATTCGAGGCTGGCACCTCCACCCGTCGAGATGTGTCCGAAGGCGTCCTCGGCGAAGCCGAGCGCGCGGACCGCGGCGGCGGAGTCCCCACCGCCGACGACCGACAGGCCGTCGACCCGGGTGAGCGCCTCGGCGACAGCGCGGGTGCCCTTGGCGAAGGCCGGGATCTCCGCGACCCCCATGGGGCCGTTCCAGAAGGCCGTCCGCGCGTCCGCGAGCTTCTCGGCGAACAGCCGCGCCGACTCAGGACCGATGTCGACGCCCATCCGATCCTTGGGGATCGCGTCGACCGGCACCACGCTGTACTCGGCGTCCTCGGACACCGCGGTCGCCGCCACGACGTCGACCGGGAGCACGATCCGATCACCTGCTTGCTGGAGGTAGCCCCGGACCGTCTCGATCTGGTCCTCCTCCAGCAGGCTCCGGCCGACCTCATGCCCCTGCGCGGCCAGGAAGGTGAAGGCCATGCCCCCACCGATGACCAGTCGGTCGGCCGTGCCGAGCAGGTTGTCGATGACACCCAGCTTGTCGGAGACCTTCGCTCCGCCGAGCACCACGACGTAGGGACGCTCCGGGTTCTCCGTCAACGAGCGGAGCACCTTCACCTCGTCCAGCACGAGCTGGCCGGCCGCGTGCGGCAACCGCCGGGCCACGTCGTAGACGCTGGCGTGCTTGCGGTGAACAGCGCCGAACCCATCGGAAACGAACGCGTCACCGAACGCCGCCAGCTCCTCGGCGAAGGCTTCCCGCTCCGCGTCGACCTTGCTCGTCTCGCGCGGGTCGAAGCGCACGTTCTCCAGGAGCGCGACCTCTCCCTCACCGAGGCCGGCGACGACCGCTCGCGCGCTCTCGCCGACCACGTCGGCCGCGAACGCCACCGACGTGCCGAGGAGCTCACCGAGCCGCTTGGCGACCGGAGCGAGCGAGTACTTCTCGTCCGGCTGGCCCTTCGGACGGCCGAGGTGAGCCATGACGACGACCCGTGCGCCCCGATCACGAAGCGCACGGATCGTCGGCACACTGGCCCGGATCCGCCCATCGTCGGTGATGGTTCGGTTGGGCGGGTCACCCGCCAGCGGGACGTTGAGGTCGGAGCGCACCAAGACCCGGCGGCCCCGCAGGTCTCCCAGATCCTCGATGGTCTTCACCGTCACAGCGACCGACCCACAAGAAGCGCCAGATCCACCAACCGGTTGGAGTAGCCCCACTCGTTGTCGTACCAGCCGACAACCTTGACCTGGTTGCCGTTGACCATCGTGAGCGAGGCGTCGATCGTGCAGCTCGGCGCGGTGTTGACGATGTCGGAGGAGACGATCTCGTCCTCGGTGTAGACCAGGATGCCCTTGAGCGGGCCCTCCGCGGCCGCCTTGTAGGCGGCGTTCACCTCCTCCTTGGTCACCTCACGCTCGAGGTCGACCACGAGGTCGGTCACCGAGCCGGTCGGCACAGGCACCCGGAAGGCCATGCCGTCGAGCTTGCCCTTGACCTCGGGGATGACCAGGCTCGTGGCCTTGGCCGCGCCCGTGGTGGTCGGGACGATGTTGATGCCCGCGGCCCGAGCACGACGCAAGTTCACCGTGCCCTTACGGGTGAGCGCGATCTGGTCAAGCAGCTGCTGCTCGGTGGTGTAGGCGTGGATCGTCGTCATGAGACCCTTGACGATCCCGAAGTTGTCGAGCAGCACCTTGGTCATCGGCGCGACGCAGTTGGTCGTGCACGACGCGTTCGAGATGATCGTGTGCTTGGCCGGGTCGTACTTGTCGTCGTTCACGCCGAGGACGATCGTGATGTCCTCACCCGTCGCCGGCGCGGAGATGATCACCTTCTTCGCACCCGCGTCGACGTGCTTGCGGGCGTCCTCAGCCTTGGTGAAGCGCCCGGTCGACTCGATGACGATGTCCGCGCCGAGCTCACCCCACGGCAGCTGAGCGGGGTCGGCCTCCGCCGTCGCGCGGATGGCCTTCCCGTTGACGATGAGGTTGTTGTCATCGAAGCTCACCTGCGCGTCGAGCCTGCCGAGCACCGAGTCGTACTTCAGCATGTGCGCGAGGACGTCGTTGCTGGTGAGGTCGTTGATGCCGACAACCTCGATGTCCGTTCCCTGGGCGAGAACGGCGCGGAAGAAGTTTCGGCCGATGCGGCCGAAGCCGTTGATTCCTACGCGAACGGTCACAGGACGCTCCCTCGCAGTAGTCGCGTTCTCAATGCTTGTGCGGACAGGGGCGTGGCCTCGTTGCCTGGCGCCGCCTCCCCGGTGTCTGCGCCGAAGGGCAGGCTCGCAGAGGTCGGCGGCCGCCGACACTCTCCTTCGGAGACTATCGGGTGAGGTTGACCCCGATATGGCCGCCCTCACACGGTCGCGGCGCGGTCATGGGCCGCCCCAGGTTGTTCGAGACCAGCTCGAATCCGCGGCTGCTTCGACATCTCCCCCACCTTCAGCCTAGTCACGCGCCGGGGTGCGGCAGCCGAGCATCGCGGTGGTGAACCGACGTGTCTGAGGCGTGACGTCCGTCTCAGGAGTCGATGTCTCAGGAGTCGATGTCTCAGGAGTTCAGCATCTCCGGGGTCAAGTTCGCCTCCGTCCCCGGAATGCCGAGCTCAGCCGCACGCTTGTCGGCCATCGCCAAGAGCCGACGGATACGCCCGGCGATGGCGTCCTTGGTCAGCGGGGGGTCGTGCAGCTGCCCCAACTCCTCCAGGCTGGCCTGCTTGTTCTTGATCCGAAGCTCACCGGCAGTCCTCAGGTGCGGCGGCACGTCGTCGCCGAGGATCTCCAGAGCGCGCTCGACGCGCGCGCCGGCGGCGACCGCGGCCCGCGCCGACCGTCGCAGGTTGGCATCGTCGAAGTTGGCGAGGCGGTTCGCGGTCGCGCGCACCTCGCGCCGCATCCGGCGCTCTTCCCACGCCATCAGGCTCTCGTGCGCGCCGAGCCGGGTGAGCAACGCTCCGATCGCGTCACCATCCCGGATGACCACCCGGTCGACTCCCCGCACATCGCGGGCCTTGGCGGCGATACCGATGCGCCGAGCCGCTCCGACGAGGGCGAGGGCGGCCTCGGGGCCAGGGCAGGTGACCTCGAGTGCGGCCGATCGACCAGGCTCGGTCAAGGAACCGTGCGCCAGGAACGCGCCGCGCCACGCCGCCACCGCGTCGCACGTGGACCCGTTGACCACTTGGGGAGGCAGGCCCCGCACGGGCCTCCCCCGACCGTCGAGTAGCCCGGTCTGCCGAGCCAACGCCTCGCCGTCCTTGACGACGCGAACCACGAACCGGTTGCCCTTACGGATGCCCCCCGGCGCCAGGACGAGGACGTCACTGGGGTGACCGAAGACCTCCGCGATCTCTCTCCGTAGTCGGCGGGCGCAGGCGCCGGTGTCGAGCTCCGCCTCGACGACGATGCGGCCGCTGACGATGTGCAGGCCTCCCGCGAAGCGGAGCATGGCGGATACTTCCGCCTTGCGGCAGCACGGCTTCGTCACCGTCGTGCTCGTCAGTTCCGCCTTGACCTGAGCCGTCATTGCCATGGCCTGATACTGCCACGCATAGCGGTGTCATTCGGCCAATGGGTCAAGCCGGTCAGCTCGCCGCGAATAGAAATGGTGACGCAGAGTGAGTTGACCGTCCTAGCCGCCGAGGACTTTGGCGTAGACCTGGGCCAGGCGCTCGGGATCATGCCGTGGAGATCCATCACGGCGAGCCACATCGGCGACGACCAGCTCAGCGCCGAGGGCGGAGGCGGCCGCCGCCAGCGCCGGTTGGTCGGCGACGAACGCATCGTGCGCCACCACGACGTCAATGCGCAGGTCCGGTGCGTGCGCGCGCAGCACCTCCAAGTGCCGCTCCGGCGAGAAGCCTCGCGTCTCCCCCGCCTGTGGAGCGAGATTCAGGGTGAGCACGCGCGTGCCCTTGGCCTCGTGCAGGACAGCCGACAGCTCGGGCACCAGGAGGTGGACCAGCACGCTGGTGAACCACGAGCCCGGGCCGAGGACGATGCCATCGGCCGCACGAATCGCCGCCAGCGCCTCGGGGCAAGCCGGAGGGTTGGCGGGTTCGAGCGCCACGCTGAGCACTCGCCCGGTCGTGGCCGCCACCACGGACTGGCCGCGCAACGTGCGCACCGCCGTCGGGTCATTCGGGTCCAAGCCCTCGACCTGGGCGGTGATCTCCAACGGCACGTCGCACATCGGCAGCACCCGCCCCTGCGCACCCAGCAGCCGGGCCACCCAGTCGAGCCCGGTGACGTGCGCGCCGAGCCGCTGCCACATGGCCACGATGAGCAGGTTGCCGACCGCGTGGCCGGCGAGCGGGCCGTCGCTCTCGAACCGGTGCTGGAGGACCTCAGCCCAGGTCCGTCCCCACTCGTCGTCGCCGCACAACGCGGCGAGCGCCTGGCGGAGGTCGCCGGGTGGCAGGACCCCGAACTCGCGACGCAGGCGCCCCGAGGACCCGCCGTCGTCGGCGACCGTCACGACGGCGGTGAGGTTGTCGGTCACGTGGCGCAGGGCGGACAAGGACGCCGCGAGACCGTGACCACCGCCGAGTGCTACCACTTTGGGCCCCGACCGCGGCGCGGCGGGCACGCTCCGACCGCTGGACGACTCTCGCCGGCTCATTCCCGCCCCAGGTCGCGGTGCAGGACGAGGGTCCCGATTCCGTGCGCGCGTAGCCTCGTCCCCAGTTCCTCTGCCATCGCCACACTCCGGTGCTTGCCGCCAGTACAACCGACCGCGATCGTCACAAACCTCTTACCCTCGCGCAGGTAGCCACGTGCCAAGGAGGTCACCAACGCCTCGTACCGGTCGAGGAACGGCAGGGCGTCGTCCTGCTTGAGCACGTACTCGCGGACATCTGGATCGAGACCGGTCTGTCCGCGCAGCTCAGGCTGCCAGTAGGGGTTGGGGAGAAACCGGCAGTCGACCACGTGGTCCGCGTCGACCGGTATGCCGTATTTGTACCCGAACGAGACGACCGTGGCGTGCAGGGCCTGGTCGTCCGGATCACCGAAGGCGTTGACGATCTTGGCCGTGAGCTGATGGACGTTGAGGTTCGAGGTGTCGATCACCAGGTCGGCGACGGCACGCAGCTCGCGCAGCGCCTCACGCTCGGCGACGATGCCGTCCAGGACCCGCCCGTCGCCTTGGAGCGGGTGGGGGCGCCGCACGCTCTCGTAGCGACGGACGAGAACCTCGTCGCTCGCCTCAAGGAACAGCAGCGTGGGTCGCACCCCGCGAGCGCGGAGCGCCCTGAGCGATCCCTGCAAGGCGGCGAAGAAGGAGCCGGACCGCACGTCGATCACGACGGCGACCTTGGCGACCGCGCGCTGCCCCTCGGCGAGCAGCTTCACCACGGTGGGGAGCAACTCTGGAGGGAGGTTGTCGACGACGAACCAGCCGAGGTCCTCGAGGACATCGGCGGCGGTACTTCGGCCCGCCCCGGACATGCCGGAGACGAGCACCAGCTCAGGTGGGCGCCTCGCCATTGGTGACTTCCTGTCGCTGCGGGATGTTCGGGCTCGGGCCGCCGCCGTCGTCCGATGGCTCGCCATCGTCCGATGGTCCGGCGGACCCGTCGTCGACGATCTCACCCGTGGCGGTGTTGACCGCGGGGCGCGTCTCGGCGCGTTGCCGCAACGCCTCGACCACCGCCTGCGCCGTTCGGGTTCCGATCCCGGGGACCTGGGCGATCTCTTCCACGGAGGCCGACCGCAGACGTTTGAGAGAGCCGAACGCCCGCAAGAGCGCCTTGCGCCGGGTCTCCCCCAAACCGCTGATGCCGTCGAGCGCGCTTTCGACCATCGACTTCGACCGCTTCTGGCGGTGGAACGTTATCGCGAAGCGGTGAGCCTCGTCACGCACTCGCTGGAGCAGGTACAGCCCTTCGCTCGTACGCGGCAGGATGACCGGATCCTCCGCCCCAGGGAGCCACACCTCCTCCAGCCGCTTGGCCAGACCCGCGACCGGAATATCGTCGATGCCCAGCTCGTCGAGCGCGCGTTTGGCGGCGGCTACCTGTGGCGGTCCACCGTCGACGAGTACCAAGCCCGGTGTGTAGGCGAACTTGCGTTGGCGCCCGGTCTCCGGGTCGATGAGCGAGCTGACGGTGGGCGAGCCCTCACCGGGGGCGGGCACAGCGGACGCGTCAGGCTCGCCTCCCCCGCCGTCGGGCCGCTGCCCCGCGGCGACTTCGCCGGTCTGTGAGCGCTCGGCCAAGTAGCGTTGGAACCGCCGGGTGATCACCTCGTGGATCGCCGCGACGTCATTGGCGCTGTCGCCCCGACCCCGGCTGCGGATGGTGAAGCGCCGGTAGTCGCTCTTGCGAGGCAGCCCGTCCTCGAAGACCACCATCGACGCGACGACGTTCGAACCCTGCAGGTTCGACACGTCGTAGCACTCGATCCGCAGGGGCGCCTCGTCCAGCCCGAGAGCGTCCCTGATCTCCTCCAAGGCCCGGCTTCGAGTGGTCAGATCACTGGCCCGCTTGGTCTTGTGCAGGGCGAGCGCCTCGGCCGCGTTGCGCGCGACCGTCTCGAGCAAGGCCCGCTTGTCGCCGCGTCGAGGAATCCGCACATCCACCCGGGAGCCGCGACGCTCGCTCAGCCACTGCGCGAGCGCCTCCGCATCGGCCGGCAAGGCCGGGACCAGCACCTCCTTCGGGACTCCCTCGCCGGACTCCGTGCCGTAGAGCTGGGTGAGCAGACTCTCCACCAGGTCGCCGGTTCCGGCGTCGCTGGTCTTGTCGGCGACCCAGCCGCGCTGGCCGCGGATCCGACCGCCGCGCACGTGGAACACCTGGACGGCGACTTCGAGCTGGTCCTCCGCCAACGCGATCACGTCGGCGTCGGTACCGTCGGGGAGGACGACGGCGTTCTTCTCCAGGGCGCGCTCCAACGCCTTGAGGTCGTCACGCAACCGCGCGGCCCGCTCGAAGTCCAGCTCCGCGGCCGCCTGCTTCATCTCCCGCTCCAGCCGCTTGACGTACGGGGCGGAGCGGCCAGACATGAAGTCGCAGAAGTCCTCGACGATCCGGCGGTGCTCCTCGGCCGAGACCCGGCCGACGCAGGGAGCGGAGCACTTGCCGATGTACCCGAGGAGGCACGGCCGGCCGATCTGCTGCGACCGCTTGAAGACGCCGTTGGAGCAGGTCCGCGCCGGGAACACCCGCAGCAGCAGGTCGAGCGTCTCCCGGATCGCCCAGGCGTGGACGTACGGGCCGAAGTAGCGGACGCCCCGCTTCTTCGGCCCGCGCATCACCTGCAGCCGTGGGTACTCCTCATTGAGCGTGACCGCGAGCCACGGGTAGCTCTTGTCGTCGCGGTACTTGACGTTGAACCGTGGGTCGAACTCCTTGATCCAGGAGTACTCCAGCTGCAGCGCCTCGACCTCGTTGTTGACCACCGTCCACTCGACCTTGGCGGCCGACTGGACCATCGCCTGAGTGCGCGGGTTGAGGGAGGCGAGGTCTTGGAAGTACGACGCGAGCCGCGACCTGAGGCTCTTCGCCTTTCCGACATAGATCACTCGCCCGGACTCGTCCGAGAAGCGGTAGACGCCGGGTGCGTCCGGGACGGACCCGGGTGCGGGGCGGTAGGTCGCGGGATCTGCCACTTATCCGAGGGTAGGCGACTCACCCGCGTGTCGGCCTCCCGCCCCGCACTGGCTGATCACGTCGTGCGCAAGATCACTCTCGCGTCAGGCCAGGATGATCGTGTCGCCGTCGACCGTGATGGCCCGCGCGGGCAGTGGCTCCGGCGCGGGACCGGACTGCACGCTGCCGTCGGCGACGCTGAACCGGGTCTGGTGGCAGGGGCAGATGATCGAGCTGTCTTGGACGGCGGTGACGGTGCACTGCTGGTGGGTGCAGACGGCGCTGTACGCCTTGAAGCTGCCGGCCTCCGGCTGGACGACGACCACCTGCTGCTCGGGATAGACCTTGCCGCCGTTGACCGGGATCTCCGAGGTCTTGGCCAGGGCTTGACCGGTGGAGCCCTGCCGACCCTGGTCTCCAGCCCCCGGCTCGCCGGTCTCCGTCTCTTCGGACGCGGCGGCCTCCGGCGTCTCAGCCGCCGTGCCATCGTCCGACCCGGTGTCGTCATTGTCCGGCAACGGCTCCGGCCCGCCGCCGCAGGCGGCCAGGATCGGGAGGACGGCCCCGGTCAACGCGACGCCTCCCAGCACCCGGCGCCGGCTCAGGTCGGTGGTCGACGACCGGCCATGGTCACCGGTGGTCTCGCCGGAGATGTCGGACGCAGGCACGGGCTGCGGCTTGGTGTAGTCCACGTGGCTCTCCTGAGTGCGTGGCGTCTCCTGTGTGATGGTCGGTTCGACCTGTCACACGGAAGGACCCGCCGACCGGTTCACCCCGGCTGGATCGTCCCCAACCCACCGGTCACCTGAGCACGTGGCTACGGCCACGCCGGCAGATCCCCCTCCGCGCTGCACTCGAACGGTACCGGGTCTCCGGTCACCTCCAGCCGCGGATGCGCCTCGACCTCCGCCCGCAAGCTCTCCGACACGAGCAGTGACACCGTGTCGAGCGTGTCGTGGATCCGCACCAGTCGCACGTTCTCCACGTCGGGCCGCCCGCACATGGCGATCGCGGCGGCCACCGCGTCGCGATCCGTGGGCAGCGCGATCGGCAGCTTGGCCCTGCGGACGCCGCCGATCCCGGACGTCATCGCGTTGACATAGAGGGCGTGGAGGTCGATCTGCTCGAGGACGCGGAAGGGGATGAAGTCGGCCAGACCCACCCCCACGGCGTTCCCGTGGGACGCCTCGCTGATCGCGTGGACGGTGATGTTGGTGACGCGCGGACGCTCCGGCTCTGGGACGCCCTCGATCCACATCCGTCCGATGACGTTGGTGTCCATGCCCGAGCCGGACTTGTCCTTGCCCAGCTCGTCGACGATCAGGACGTCGAGGTCGTCGAACGGGAGTCGACCGAGCAGCTGGCGCGCCTCGCCCAGCAGCGCCGCCTCCGCGGCTCCCGTGACGCCGTCCGGCTCGACGAACGCGACCCGTGCCGTTCGCTCGTACGCGTTCTCCAGGATGGCCAGCCCACCCAGGACGCGGCCACTCTCGACGATGCGCCGCGCCACGAGAGGCACCCACCGGGGCAGGTTCGGGGAACCGTAGGCGTGGATGGCCTCCGCGCCGCGCTGCTTGCCGAGCCCGATCGCGGCGATCTTGGCGAGGCCGCTCTCCACCTCGCCGTGGAAGTCGGTGTGCGGCTTGACCCGGTTGACGAGCAGGATCCCGTCCGCCTGGGCGGCGTACGCGTCGAGGTGGACGGGTGGGCCGTCGGGAACCCGACCCAGCACCACGGTGTCCATGGTCGCGCGGATGGGCACGCCCATCCGCTCCTCGGTCACGCCGTACGACGCCAAGACCGCCCGCTGCCCGTCGGCGGTCGCGCCACCGTGCGAGCCCATCGCCGGCACGATGAATGGCTCGGCGCCGAGTTCCTTCAGCCAGTCGCACGCCGCCTTGATGACGACCGCGACATCCCGGATTCCCCGACTACCTGCCGTGACCGCGATGTGGGCGCCGGGTTGGATCCGGCCACGCAGCGACTCCAGCTCCCGGCGGGTGGCCGCGACGACGTCCGGCTCGACAGGGGCGTCGTAGCGCTGACGCACCGGCAGCAGACGCGGCAGCGGGGCCTTGGCCGTCAGCCCGCGGACCCGCTCGAAGGGCCCCAGGCTCGGCGCGCACGCCGCGGACGCCGCCGTCGGCTGTCCCGGCGGCACGGTCGCCGTCGTCACATCACCGCGCCCAGCTGCCATGGCACGAACTCCTCGTCACCGTAGCCAAGCTCCTCGCTCTTCGTCTTGGCGCCGGACGCCACCCGGAGCACTAGCTCAAAGATCTCCCGCCCAGCCTCCTCGACCGACATGCCGCCGTCCGCGATGAGCCCGCAGTTGTAGTCCATGTCGTCGATCATGCGCTCGTAGACGGGCGTGTTGGTCGCCAGCTTGATCGACGGCGTCGGCTTGCAGCCGAACGCCGAACCCCGTCCCGTGGTGAAGCAGAGCACCTGCGCACCGCCCGCCACCATGCCGGTCGCGTTGACCGGGTCGTAGCCGGGGGTGTCCATGAAGACCAGGCCCTTCGCGGTGACGGGCTCGGCGAACTCGACCACGTCGACGAGGTTGGTCGTCCCGCCCTTGGCGGCGGCGCCGAGCGACTTCTCGAGAATCGTGGTGAGGCCACCCGCCTTGTTGCCGGGCGAGGGGTTGTTGTCCATGGAGCCGCCGTGCTTGGCGGTGTACTCCTCCCACCAGCGGATGCGGGCGATGAGCTTCTCGCCTACCTCTCGACTCACTGCGCGCCGAGCGAGGAGGTGCTCCGCGCCGTAGATCTCCGGCGTCTCGCCGAAGACGGCCGTCCCGCCGTGCTGGACGAGCAGGTCGGCGGCGGCGCCGAGCGCCGGGTTGGCGGTGATGCCGGAGTAGGCGTCGGATCCGCCGCACTCCATCGCCAGGATCAGCTCGCTCGCCGGCACCGTCTCCCGCGTCACCTTGTTGACGTCGGGCAGCATCTCCTTGATGCGGGCCACACCTTCCGCGACCGTCTTGCGCGTGCCGCCAAGCTCCTGGATGGTCATCGGTACCGTGATCTTGTGCTCGGGGATCTGCCAGTGCTCGACGAGCGTCGAGACCTGGTTGACCTCGCAGCCGAGTCCGAGCACGAGGAAGCCGGCGAAGTTCGGGTGGTTGGCGTAACCGGTGAGCGTGCGCCGCAGGACCTCGAAGGACTCGCTGCCCGGCCCCGCCATGCCGCAGCCGGTCCCATGGGTGAGCGCGACGACCCCGTCCACGTTCGGGTAGTCGTCGAGGGCGTCCCACCGGAACCGCTCCGCGATCAGCTTCGCCGCGGTCGCCGAGCAGTTGACGGTCGTGAGGATGCCGATGTAGTTCCGGGTCGCGGCGCGGCCGTCCGGCCGGACGATGCCCTGGAACGTGGCTCGCGCCGTCTCCGGGACGTACTGCGTCGGTCGGGTGTCGACGCCGAACTCGTACTCCCGGTCGAACATCTGGAACGCTGTGTTGTGGGTGTGGACGTGGCGGCCGGGCGCGATGGCCTCCTTAGCGAAGCCGATCACCTGGCCGTACTTCCGCACCGGCTGCCCCTCCGCGACCGGCGTGACCGCCAGCTTGTGCCCTCGGGGTATCACGTCCGTCACGTCGAGGGTGCCACCGCCGGGCAGCTGGTAGGTCCCCGGCTCGATGTCCCGCATGGCGATGACCACGTTGTCGTCGGCGTGCAGCCGGAGCGTGTGTTCGGCGAGCGTCGGAGCGTCCATGGGGTTACGCCACCCTCCAGACATCTGATGTTTCGATTTGGCGATGGTACTGCCCCGGCCCGTGCCGACGAGCTGCCCAGCCGACTGCCATACTCTGAACCTTCCTGTTGGCCGTGGATTTCGTCCGGAGCTGGCCACCCAGAAAGGCGTACGTCGAGATGACCGAGCACCTCGCCAACGGCACCGCGACGTCGAGCAGCCGGCGCGCTGACGCCGACCTCGCCACCGCGAATCGCGCCGTCCTCGCCGATCAGCTGGCCGAACGCCTGCTGGATGAGATCGTGGCCGGCGTGTATCCCCCCGATACCCGCCTTCCACCAGAGCCGGTCCTCGCCGAGCGCGCTGGAGTGAGCCGGTTGACGCTACGCGAGGCCATCAAGGACCTGCGGCAGCGGGGCGTGCTCCGCGTCCAGCAGGGCAGGGGGACGTTCGTCAACCCCCCAACGGTCTGGGCGCCGTTCGACAGCACCGTCCTCAACGCCCGCGTGTCGCTGGAGCAAGGGTATGAACTGGCCCATGAGCTCACCGAGCTGCGCCGCATCGTCGAACGCGGCATCGCCGAGCTCGCCGCGGTGCGCAGGACCGCCGCCGACCTGGCCCGCATGGAGGACGCCGTCCGCACGATGCGGGAGGCCTGGGAGCGCAAGGACCTGGATACCTTCAGCTCCGCGGACGTCGACTTCCACGACGCGTTGCTCCGCGCCGCCGGCAACACCTTCGCCCTGACCCTCTTCCATTCCATCGATGGCGCGCTCCGGACCGTGCGGCGTCGCACGGTCGAGGAGAACGCCGAGCTGGCCGAACGCGCCATCGCGTACCACACGAAGATCATGGCCGCGGTGCGGCGGAGGGCCCGGAAGGCCGCCGGTGTGCTCATGGACCAGCACCTGCAGGAGACGGAGGACTTCACCGCCTCCCTCGCCGCCGCGTCAGCGGCGCACCGTGAGCGGGTGGGCCGGGCCGCCGCACCCGGGCGGTGACGGCGAGCCCAGCCCTGGCCACTGCGCACACCGTGACCGCCGCTCAGCAGATCTCCAGCGTGTCGTGGTCCATCGGACCCCAGCCGGGGTGGGAGGTCTGGTCGCTGTACCAGAACGCGGTCGAGGCGATGTCGTCCTGGAGGGGGAGGTAGCGGCCGCCCGACCGCCATCCCAGTGCTTGCACGGTCACGCGGAGGTCGGTGCTGAACCGGATGGGGTCGAGCACGTGCCAGCGGTACATGCCGAACCGCTGCTGGCTCTGGTAGAGGCCGTCCGGCCGGATGATCTGGTGCAACCCGAGGAACGGGGTCGTGAACGCGGTGTATCCCTGCCCCGGCACGTCGAAGTTCCAGGCGCCGCCGAAGTAGTCCTCGGTGCCGGTGCCGCAGATCGTCGGGAACTCCTCGTCTCCGTCGAGGTAGAACTTCACCTCGCCCTCGCCCCACCAGCCGGTGCTGTTGACCCCCCAGGCGAGGTAGGTCCCGACATAGTGACCGGCCCCCTCCACCCCGTCGAGGATCGTGTGCACCTCGGCGTACGGGAGGGGGTTGCTGCGTCGCCACTGGGCGTGGAAGTAGGCGACGTCCTCGCCGACCTCGGTGAGGGTGTAGTCGACCTGGTAGTAGACGATCACGTCCTCGTCGCTGAGGTTCTCCAGCGTGATCCGAGCCGAGCGACGGAACGGCATCGCCCAGTAGCAGTTGAACCCGCCGTGCGGGTTCACCGCCACCGGCAACGAGCTGAGCTGGGCGAACGTGCCCCATCCCTGGCCGAAGAAGTCACCGACGGGCACCTCGACCGCGGGTCGCGGGTCGTCCTCCCAGAAAAAGCGGAGCACCAGGCGGCGCCAGTTGACGGTGTGCGTGGTGAGCCAGATGTGCTGGATCGCGCCCGGTCCCTGGATCTCGGCGAGGGTCGCCGTGGTGCCGCCCTCGATCCGGATGGAGGGCGAGACCTTCCACCCTCGTCCGAGGTCACGGGCGGCGTGCGCCCCGGTGCCTTCGGTCGCCGCGCCACCCCGGCCCTTCTCGCCCGTGGGGTTCTCCGCGCTGATCGAGCGGGTCACCGCGGTGGACACCCGCGCGAGGTCAGCCAGGCCGTTGACCAGTCCGCTGCCGAGACCTCCGAGTGCGTTCACGCTGCATCCTTTCCGAGAAATCGATACCCCGGAAACGTACCGGCCCACGGCCACCCAACCCGACCCTCCGTCGTGACCTGTCCCGGACACGGGGCGTGATGCCGGACACGTCGCCCTGGGACTGATCACTGGGGCCGCCGGCCTGACGGTCAACGGTGTGCCTGACGGTCAACGGTGCAGAGGCAAACACTGGGGGTGGTCGACCACGGAGCACCCCGGTGGTCGACCACCCCGGACGGTCGTCATCCTCGAGACACCCGGCGTCGCGGGCTCCCGAGCTGGTGGAGGGGCCGCGTCGGCTCGTCGCTCAGCGGAAGTGCTCCGGGCAGTAGAAGGCTCCGGAGTTCTCGTCCCACACCCAACCGGCGTGGTCGGTCAGGTAGATGCGGACTTGGCGAGCGGAGCCGATCCACAAGCCGTGGTCACGCGGGCGGAACACCACACGCGTGTCACACTCGTCACAGGCGACCGTGGTGAGGTAGCCGCTCTCCTCATCACCTTGGATGCGGATCACCGACCCACCTGCATTCCGAAGTCCGTCCTTCCTTCTCGACGATCCGGACCGACGTCGGCCTGTCGCCAAGATCCGACCCTACTCGGATCACCCGCACGGTGGACACCGGTGGGTGCGCCTCGGCGTGGCGCTCCTCGCACGGCTCCCTTGCGGACTGGAACATCTGGCTTCCTTCCGGGCCGTCGGAAGGCCGGCGGGAAGGGCCGTCCGCGGTCACCCCGACGCTGGCCCCGACGCACGAGAAGCCCCGACCACCGGAGGTCGGGCGGCTGGTCGAGCAGACCACCCGGTGGTCGGGGACGGTGGAGACTTCTCGCTTGTTCCGCTCACCTCACCGGGATCAGATGCCACAGCTCGGCGCGTCCCAGACGAAGCCGGAGCGTCCGTCCGCGTGGACGTGGTCGTTGTGACCCGGGTAGCCGGGACCGAAGAGCCCACCGAAGCCGTGGTACCGAGCCTCCTGGGCGATGCGGCACAGCGACACGTGGTTGGACACCAAGTCCGCGGCGTCTCCGTAGAGGTGTCGACTATTCGTTGCACCGCCGACCGCTGAGTTGCACGCGCGGCTGCGGAAGCCTGACGTGACGATCAACGGGTAGTCGCCGAGAGCGTGGCGAAGCGCCTCGAGCTTCCACATCGTTCGGAGCGCGTTCGCCCGCGCGGTCGCAGGTGGCACCGCGCCTCCGCTCCAGTCGCTGTTGCAGCGGTTCATCTCCGCGTAGGAGAAGTGAATGGGCGTGCAGTCGTTGTCCTGCAGCTCGTAGATCTTGCCGAAGGTCTCAGGTCCGGCGATGCCGTCCTGGGTGAGACCGTACGCCGCCTGGAACCTTCTCACCGCCGCCGCGGTCTGGGGACCATAGATCCCGTCGATCGCCAGCTGATTGCGGTATCCGGCCCAACCGGCGACGCGAATCTGCAGCTCGCGCACGTCGCTGCCCGACATGCCCTCACGGAGGGTGCGGTTCCAGGTGTAGCAGCCGTCCGCGTGCGCGGGCGTGGCTGTGTTGCCGGTGATGACGACCAGGGTCGCGAGGAACAGCGCCATACAGGCGACCAGCCTGAGCACGTGTCGTGACGTCAGAGCCATCGTGTCTCCCGGGGGGTGAGGGGGATACGCACGGCCGAATTGATCTCCACTGTCGGCGCGGAAAGGAGTTCCGTCAACTGCTATGACGTCGTCAATTTGGAACAAACGCGCCGCGCATGGTCAGGCCGCGAGTTCCTCGAGGGCCTTGCGAATCCGCTTGTCGGAGACGGGCGTGGGCGTACCCAAGACCTGCGCGAAGTAACTGACCCGCAGCTCCTCGATCATCCAGCGAATACGCCTCAGCTCAGGGCTGGACCGCCGTTCCGGTGGCAGGCGACGCCGGACCTCCTCATAGAGCTGCCGCATTTGTTGAACCTTCAGCATGCGCTCCCGGTCTCGGTACGGGTCCTGCGGGAGCTTGTCGAGCCGACGCTGAATCGCCCGTAGGTAACGCGACAGGTCCGCCAGTTTCTCCCAGCCCGTCGCGGTGACGAACCCCGGGTAGACCAGCTCTGTCAACTGCTCTTTGACATCAGTCAAGGCCGGCAGCAGAACAGGGTTGCTCGTCCCTCCCAGCCGTCGCTCGATGTCCTGTGCGACGGCGAGGATGTCGGCCACCTTGTTCACCGTGTCCAGGAGGGTGTCGGCCAGGTCAGCGCGGACGGCGTCCAGGAGCTTGCCGAACCCCTCCTCGTCCCACGCCGGACCGCCCGCGTCCGCCATCAGCTTGTCGACCGCGCAGGCGAGGCAGTCGTCGAAGAGGGCGCTCGCGCTTCCGTGAGGACTGCGACTGAGCACCAGCTTGGCCTGGTGGCTCTGGCGTTCGAGGACGTACTTGGCCGGGGAGGGCAGGTGCAGCAACAGGAGGCGACGCGTGCCCTGCCACATCGACGCCTCCTGCTCGACCTCGGTCTCGAAGACGCGGACGGCCACGCTGTCGCCGGCGTCCGCCAGCGCGGGATACCCCTGGACCAGGTGCGGGCCACGCCGTCGCGTGAACGTCCGCGGCAGGCCACCTGGCGGGAACGTGCGCAGGCCCTCCTGCTCGAGGCCGCCAGCCGCCCGTGACAGGGTCCGCGCCAGCTTGCCCTTGAGCCGCTGGCGGAGCGCCGCCAGGTCCTTGCCTTCGGCGAGCGTCCTGCCCTTCTCGTCGACGACTCGGAAGGTCACCCGCAGGTGGGCGGGGAGCCGCTCGAGCTGCCAGGCCTCCCGCGGCACGCTGACCCCGGTGAGCTGGCGAAGCTCCCGCTCCAACGCCGGCAGCAACGGCTCCGTGCCCGGAGACACGCGCTCCAACACCGCCCGCGCGTAGTCCGGCGCCGGGACGAAGTGACGGCGAATCTGCTTGGGCAGCGCCCGAATCAACGCCGTGACCAGCTCTTCGCGCAGTCCCGGCACTTGCCACTCGAAGGGGTCAGGGCGAAGCTGGTTCAAGACCGCGAGAGGAACGTGGACCGTGACGCCGTCGGCGTCGGTGCCGGGCTCGAACTGGTAGCTGAGCCGAAGACGCACGCCGTCGAGCACCCAGTGGTCCGGGTAGTCGGACTCATCGACATCGCCGGCTGACTCATTGACCAGCATCGACGGTGTGAAGGTCAGCAGGTCGGGGTCGGTGCGCCTGGCCTTCTTCCACCAGCTGTCGAAATGGGCGCCGGAGACGACCTCCGGAGGGATCCGCTCGTCGTAGAAGGCGAACAGCGTCTCGTCGTCGACAACGATGTCGCGCCGGCGCGCGCGATGCTCGAGTTCCTCCACCTCCGCGAGCAACTGACGGTTGCGGTGGAAGAACTCGTGGTGGGTCTCCCAGTCCCCCTCGACGAGCGCGTGTCGGATGAACAGCTCACGCGAGAGCTCGGGGTCGATCCGGCCGTAGTTGACGAGACGCCGAGCGACGAGCGGGACGCCGTACAACGTGACCTTCTCGTACGCCAGCACCGCCGCCTGCTTCGCCGACCAGTGCGGCTCGCTGTAGCTGCGCTTGAGCAGGTGACCGCCGAGCGATTCGGCCCACGCAGGCTCGATCTTGGCAACCACGCGACCCCACAGTCGAGAGGTCTCGACCAGCTCCGCGGCCATGACCCACGCCGGCTGCTTCTTGGCCAGCGCGGAGCCGGGCCAGATCGCGAACCGCGCCCCGCGAGCACCCACGTACTCCTGCTGCCGCCGACCGCGCCCCGCCTGGTCGTTCCGGCGTTCGTCCTTGTGGCCGATGTGCGACAGCAGCCCAGCCAGCAAGGACATGTGGATCCGTTCCGGATCGGCCGGCACGGAGTTGAGCCGCACCCCAATCGAGCGGGCCACCTGGCGGAGCTGGGCCTCGATGTCCTGCCACTCCCGCACCCGCAGGTAGTTGAGGAACTCCGCCCGGCACAGCTTCCGGAACTGGTTGGACGACAGCTCCTTCTGCTTGGCCTGGAGGTAGTTCCACAGGTTGAGGTAGGTCAGGAAGTCGGAGTCGGGGTCGGCGAAGCGGGCGTGTTTCTCGGCAGCCGCCTGCTCTTTGTCGACCGGGCGCTCCCGAGGGTCCTGAATCGACAAGGCGGCCGCGATGATGAGGACCTCGCGGGCACAGCCGTTGCGGTCCGCCTCGAGCACCATGCGGCCGAGCCGCGGGTCCAGCGGGATCTGCGCGAGCTTGCGCCCCAGTGGGGTCAGGCGCCGGCGCAGGTCACCCGAGGTGGGTTCCAACGCGCCGAGCTCCTCGAGGAGTTGGATGCCGGCCTTGATGTTGCGGGAGTCGGGCGGATCGATGAACGGGAACGTCGCCACGTCGCCGAGGCCGGCCGCCGTCATCGCCAGGATGACGGCGGCGAGGTTGGTGCGCAGGATCTCCGGGTCGGTGAACTCGGGACGGGAGTGGAAGTCCTCCTCCGAGTACAACCGGATGCAGATGCCGTCGGAGGTCCGCCCACAGCGACCCTTGCGCTGATTGGCCGAGGCCTGCGAGATCGGTTCGATCGGCAGCCGCTGCACCTTGAGCCGGTGGCTGTAGCGGGAGATGCGTGCCGTGCCGGGGTCGATGACGTACTTGATGCCCGGCACCGTCAGAGAGGTCTCGGCGACGTTGGTCGCCAAGACGATACGGCGGCCTCGGTGCGGTTGGAAGACTCGATGCTGGTCGGCGGCGGACAGCCGGGCGTAGAGGGGCAGGATCTCGGTGTCGCGCAGCCCTTGCCGGGCGAGCGCGTCGGCGGTGTCGCGAATCTCGCGCTCGCCGCTCAGGAAGACGAGGATGTCACCAGGCCCCTCGGCCACCAGCTCGTCGACGGCGTCGCAGATCGCCTGGATCTGGTCCCGGTCCTCGGCGTCGGCCACGGGCCGATAGCGCACCTCAACGGGATAGGTACGACCCGAGACCTCGATCACCGGCGCCCCACCGAAGTGGCGGGAGAAGCGTTCGGGGTCGATCGTGGCGGAGGTGACGATCAACTTCAGGTCCGGGCGCTTGGGCAGCAGCTGCTTGAGATAGCCGAGCAAGAAGTCGATGTTGAGACTTCGCTCGTGCGCCTCGTCGATGATGAGCGTGTCGTACTGGCGCAGCAGCCGGTCGCCCTGGATCTCAGCGAGCAGGATCCCGTCCGTCATGAGCTTGACGAACGTGTCCTCGCTCACCCGGTCGGTGAATCGCACCTTCCATCCGACGGCGGGATGTGCCAAGCCACCGGCGGAGGACGGCGGCGAAGGATGGCCGTCCGCCTCGGCGGCCGTCGCGGCGAGCTCGGCGGCGATACGCTCGGCGACCGTTCGCGCGGCGATCCGCCGGGGCTGGGTGTGTCCGATCAGGCCTCGGACACCCCTGCCCAGCTCAAGGCAGATCTTGGGCAGCTGGGTGGTCTTCCCCGAGCCGGTCTCCCCGGCGACGATGACGACCTGGTGGTCGCGGATGGCTGCCGCGATGTCGTCCTTCTTCTGGGTGACGGGGAGCTCGGGCGGGTAGCTCACCGCCGGCAGGGCGGCTCGCCGTCGCGCGACCCGCTCCTCCGCGGCCGCGATCTCGGCCGCGATCTCCTCCAGCACGGCCTGCCGCTTCGCGGGTGGGAGCTTCCGGACGCCGTCGAGTCGGCGCCGCAGGCGGTGCTCGTCTCGTAGCGTCAGGTCGGTAAGGCGGGAGCGCAGGTGGGTGAGCGAGGAGGGGGCTGACATACGAAAGGCAAGGATAGGCAACCCCCACCAGGGAAACCCACCCATTTGGCCCACCCATGTCGCCCCAGCCCGAGCCACACCGAGGCCGCTGTCACTCTCGTCACGACCAGTCCCCGCGCGGTCACCCGTGCGACGAGTCGCCCGGTGCGGTCGCCCGTCGATGGATGAGCATCCGGTGACCTACGCCCACGACGTCGTCGAGGGGTGCCGACGACAGAGAGGTCACCGCAAGACCAAGTCGCTTGACCAAAGGGTGCCCCGAAGGACACCACGTGATCAGGGCTGGTTCACCGGAGGGCCTCAAGTCAGCCGAAGATGCTGACACCACCTGGCCCGACCAGCAGGCCGATGATGATCAACACGATGCCCAGCACCAGCTGCCGACGTACCAGGGCCACGATGCCCGCGACGACCAGGATGGCGGCGATGATCCACAAGATGGTGGTCATCGACGTTCACCTCCTTCTGTTGGCGACGTGGGTGTGCCCGCGCAGCTCCTCCCCAAACGTTGGGACCGCTTCCAGCACCCGCCCGCCGTCGCCCCTGGTGCCATTTGGGTGAGATGTCCCCCCCCCGCAAGGGTGGGGGCGCGTCCACTGAGCCAGCGGCTACCGCGAGCCGTCCAGCGTCAATGTGATCTTGCGTTTACGGCGCTCGTCGCTCTCGGCGCCCGAGCGCGACCATCCGCCCGGTGCTCGGGACGCTCTCGATCGTCCTGAGGCCTCCGGCCGGCTCAGGACGATCGGATTGCGCCCGTCGATCATCTGCTGGCATCGTGGCGCGGCTGACGACGGTGCCATCCGACGACACCACCTGACGACGAGGACGCCCATGACAGTCGAACCGACGATCGAGGACGCACCCGTCGTGGACACCACGAGGAGCCCTCACGCTCGCTTGCGACCGGTCGGCGTGGCGGCGGTGCGCGTGCACGACCGGTTCTGGAGTCCCCGGCTCGACCGCAACCGTGACGAGACGATTCCGACCCAGTACCAGCAGTGCCAGTCGACGGGTGCGTTGACCAACTTCCGCCGCGCGGGCGGCCTGGTCGACGGTGAACCCTTCCACGGCTTGTACTTCTCCGACTCCGACGTCTACAAGTGGGTGGAGGCGGCGTCGTGGACCCTCGCCGGCCGTACCGAGGACCAGCTCGAGCGGACACTCGACGAGACCATCGAGCTGTTCGCGGCGGCCCAGGATGACGACGGCTACCTCAACACCTACTTCTCCGTGGACCGGGTGGCCGAGCGCTGGACCGATCTCGCCGTGCGTCACGAGATGTACTGCATCGGTCACCTGACCCAAGCCGCGATCGCCCACGCTCGGACGACCGGCAAGCGCACCCTGCTCGACGTCGCGCTCCGCGCCTGCGAGCACGTCTTCGCGCGCTTCACGCCCGACCAGGTGCCCGGCACATGCGGACACCCCTGCCTGGAGATGGCCCTCGTCGAGCTGTATCGCACCACGCGGGACGGCCGCTGGCTACGGCTCGCCACGTGGCAGCTCGACTCACGCGGCCGGGGAGTGCTGAACGGCAGCGAGTACCTCCTCGACCACGCTCCCCTGCGCGAGCAGACCTACGTCACCGGCCACGCGGTCCGTGCGCTCTACCTGTACGCCGCGGCGGCGGACGTCGTCCTCGAGACCGGTGACGAGCAGTTGCGCGCGGTCGTCGACCGGCTGTGGCGAGACCTCGCCCAGCACAAGACCGCGGTCACCGGCGGTGTGGGCGCACGGTGGGACGGCGAGGCGTTCGGGGATCCGTACGAACTACCGGACCGCGCCTACAACGAGACCTGCGCCGCGATCGCGGCGATCTTCTTCGCCTGGCGGCTGCTCCTGCTCACCGGTGACGGCCAGTACCGCGACGCCATCGAGACCGCGCTCTACAACGGTGTCCTGCCGGGTCTCGCCCTGTCGGGAACCGAGTTCTTCTACCAGAACCCGCTCGCCGACGCCGGACGTCACCGCCGGAAGCCGTGGTTCACGTGCGCCTGCTGCCCGCCGAACGTCGCTCGCCTGCTGGCGTCGCTCCCGGGCTACCTCTACACCACCTCCGACGACGGCCTGTGGGTGCACCTCTACGTCGGGAGCGACGCCGAAGTCCACCTCGCCGACGGAACCCACGCGAGGGTCGAGGTCCGCGCCGCGCTGCCGTGGGACGGCGAGGTCGAGATCGAGCTGACGCCGGACGAGCCCACCGAGTTCACGCTCTTCCTGCCGCGACCGGGCTGGGCCGGCGACGTCACCGTCCGGCTCGGCGAGGACGTCATCGAGCCGGATACCGCGCAGGGCTACCTCACGCTGCGTCGGACGTGGCGGGCCGGCGACCGGGTCCGACTGCGGTTCGCCCTCCCGACCCGCCTCATCGCCGCGCATCCTCGAGTCGCCTCCACCCACTTCCGTGTCGCGCTCACTCGAGGACCGCTCGTGTACTGCGTAGAGCAGGTCGACCACCCTGACGTCGATGTGGCCGACATCCGGCTCACCGGCACCGAGCGGTGGACGCCGACGTTCACCGAGGCGTTGGGCGGCGTCGTGGCGTTGACCGCGGACGCGCGGGCCGTCGTCCCCGACGACGGCCCGCTCTACCGCCCGTACGAGCCGGGCGCGGTGCCGACCCAGCCGGCGACGGTGACGGCGATCCCCTACTACGCCTGGGCCAACCGCGAGCCGGGCCCGATGCGGGTCTTCCTCCCGGTGCTGCCTCGATGAGCCACCGTGTGTCCAGCAGCGCCGATGGCGACCTCCGCCGCGGTGACGAAACCAAGCCGTCGGCGAGCCGAACCGCCTAGAGTGGAACGGTGACGGTCGCCATCGGCCTGGTGGGCGCCGGAGGGCGGGCCGCTCGGGTCCACGCTCCCACCATGGCGGCGTCCCCGGATGTGCGCTTTGCCGGTGTCTGGTCACGGACGTTCGGCCCGGCGGAGCGCCTCGCGTCCCAGTACGGGGTTCCCGTCTTCGAGCGGTACGACGACCTCCTGGACACCTGTGAGGCGGTCGCCTTCGCGGTTCCGCCCGCCGCTCAGGTGGACCTCGCGGTCACCGCCGCCCAGCGCGGCCTGGCCGTCCTGCTCGAGAAGCCGCTGGCGGTCGACCTGGCCGGTGCCAAGGAGCTCGCCAGTGAGGTCGAGCGCTCGAACGTCGTGTCACTCCTGGCCTTGACGTGGCGCTACGCGCCCGCTGTCCGCCGGTTCCTGGACAGGGTGGTCCCCCGCACCCATCCGATCGGAGCCACCGCACGCGCCAGGTCGTCCTTGTTGACCGAAGGCACTCCCGCACGCACGTGGTGGGTCGAGCGAAGCGTCCTTTTCGACCAGGGCCCCGAGATCGTGGATGTTCTCGACGCCGCTCTCGGCCGGATCCGCACAGTTCGCGGCCACGGCGACCGTCTCGGGTGGATCGGGCTGTTGTTGGAGCACGAAGGCGGACGGTTCAGCGAGGTGTCGCTCAGTGCTCACGCTGGCGTCCAGCCACGCCGCGCCGAGGTGGAGATCGTCGGCTCCAACGGCGTCGCTGACATCGACTGCGCGGCCGCGGTGGGACCCGACGCCTACACCACGATGTACGCCGAGTTCGTCTCAGCCATCCGGGACGGCGCACCGGTGACCGTCGACGCCCGCCGCGGATGCCGCCTGCACGAGGTTCTCGACCGTGTCGAGACGGACCTGCTGCGCTCGCTCTGAACGAGCGTCTCACGCAGGCCGGGCTCGGGCGAGCTTCCGGCGGTAGGCGGTGATGACCACCAGGACCCCGAAGACGGCGATCCACGTGCCGAGGATGGACGTCAGGACACCGAGAGAGATCTCGGGGAAGGCGAGCACCGCGACGCCCACCACGACGGCGAGGAGGTCGGTGAGGGTCTCCGGGATGTGGTTGGACCCGGTTCGTCGGACGAAGGCTCCCAGGATTCCGAGCGCGCCACCGACGAACCAGAACAATCCCGACAGGAGCGCGAGCACGGCCACGGCCTGGGTCCCGTCCCGCAGGGTGAGGACGCCGATGATGAGACCGAGCACACCGAGGAAGGCCACCATCATGCGTACGTCACCCCCAGCGCCGGGCCGGCCAGCCGCCCGGACGAGGCATAGCACGCCGTAGATCACGAGCTGCGCCGCGAGCAGGAGGGCGACGACACGGACCGAGCGGGTCGGCCACGCGAGGACCGCCAACCCCACCACGAGGCTCGCCCCGCCGACCACGAGCGCGGGCAGCCAGCGATCACCGACCGCCAGGAGGAAGCCCGCCTCGCTCGTGCCCTCCGCGCGCCGCGGCGCGTTCGGCGTCGAGGGCGTCTCGAGGTCACTGGAACTCGTGGACATTGCTCACCTGACCTTGACGCACCAGCTGGCGACCGCCCTCACCGTCCCGCGGATTCCTCCTGCTTCGGCGCCTCTTCCTCTTGGCGTTGCCGCGGGACCTCTGCCTCCTCCTTCTTCTCCTCGGCCTTCTCCTCGGCTCGTGGCTCCTCGGGCTCACCCTCCTCTGGCTTCTTCTCCGCGCTCGGCTGCTCGCCCTTCTCTTCGCGCACGACCTCGTCGTGCTCCCGGACCACCTCGCCGTCTCTGATCTCGCCTCGCCAGCCTTCCTCCTCGGGGTCGGCTTCCATCATCACGTAGCGACGGAACAGCTTGATGTCCAAGCGAGCTCGGCGTCCCTGTGCGCGCCACAGGTTCGCGGTCTTCTCGAAGAACCCATGTGGGATGTACTCGAGAACGACCAGCATCCTGGTGAGGTTGTCCCCCAGTGGATGGAACGAGACGACACCGTTGACCACCGTCTGACCCTCGGAGGTCCAAGCGATCCGCTGGTCCGGGATCTGCTGGGTGGTGGTCGCCTCCCAGCTGCGGTTCGAGAAGGCGATCTTGGCCTTCCACTTGCTCTTCACGGGGTCCTCACGGTCGACGCTCTGGACGCCCTTGGACCACTTGCTGAACTCCTCGAACTTCGTCCAGTGGTTGTAGACCACGCGAAGCGGCGCGCCGATGTCGATGTCCTCGACGATGTTCATCGACTTTCCGCCGGACGTCTTACCTCCAGGCTTGAACATCGAGGTCGCCTTTTCAGCCACGCCTTTGATGCCCGCCTTGCCGGCAGCGGCCACCGGTGACGCTCCGCCCGCGACCTCTTTGAGCGTCCGGCCGAGCATGCCTGGTGCTCCTCCACCGCTCGTCGCCACCTCGGTGAGCTTCCGTGTGGTGTCGCCGAGCTTCCCACTCACCTTGCCGAGCGCCTGCTTGGCCTTCGCACCGACGTAGGCCTCGACCTCTTCCATGAGCCGCTTCGTGGCGGGGTTGTTGGCAAGGCTTGAGCGCACTCCTTCCCCGATGTCGGACAGGTGGACAGTCTCCGGTCCGACACCGCGGCTGGTCGTCTCTGTCATCTCGACCTCCCTGCGTTCCGAGTCAAGGGCTGAACCGCCTCCGCCGGTCGCTACCGCTTCGCCGCCTGCTGCGCCTCTCCCTCAGGCGCTCCCGCCTGCTCGCCAGGCGTTCCCTGACCTCGCTGGCTCGACGGCTCCCCGCTCTCATCGGACGAGGCCCCTTCCTGCTCGGCCTTCTCGCCGCGAAAAGGCTCCTCCTCGGTCCGCTGCTCAGGAACCTCCGCCTTCGGCTGCCCCTCGTCCTTGCCTTCGTTCGGCTCTTCGCGCTCGGGCTCGCCTTCCGTCTCGCGCGCTTCGGGCTCACCCTTCTCGGCGGGCTCCTCCTCCGCCTCCGCCTTGTCGGACGCCGCCTTCTCTGGCTCTTCCTTCTCCGGCTTGTCCGGCTCGGCCTTCTCGGACTCCGCTTTCTCCGGCTCCGGCTTCTCCGGCTTGGTCTTCTCGACGGCCTGCGTCAACGCTTCGGTCCGTTGGCGCAGGCTGTCCGACACCTTCTCCAACGTGCTACTGATCGCGGCATTGGCGGCGGCCCGGCCGGATGCCACGAGCTCGTTGCGCACGTCCTCACGCAGTTTCGCGACCTCCGGCGACTCCGCGACCTTCGTGACCGCCTCACGAAGCAGTGTCTTCGGGTCGAGCTTCTTCCCGACCAGCCACGAGCCCATGACAAGAGCTGCCCTGGCCTTCTTCCGCCGGCCGAGCACGTACCCCCCTGCGACCGCGAGGGCAACCTTCGTGGTTGTCTTCATCGCTCTCCTTCGCCCCAACGTGCCAGCCCTCGGTGCACCAGCACGGACCACGACCAGTGAGCCCAGCGCTTACCCTCCGCCTCCGCCGAGCCGCTCTGCCTCTTCCAGCCGACGAAGCAGCTGCTCCTCGGCGGACAAGAACTCCTCCGGCGCCATGCGACCCTTCGCGTACGAGCAGTACAGCTCGCGCAGATCCGCTTGGATACGGAGCAGGTCGTCCCCGTCCGAACCGCCATTGGCGAACATCCGCCCAGCGATCCAGCTCACTCCACGAATTGGCGCCAAGGACAAGGAGAAGAGCTCTGTCAACAGACTCATGACACTCCTACCTCCACAGCAAATCACCCCCGCGTGGTGAGCCGTCGTCGGCCTCGCCTCGCCATGGATAGCGCGCTGCCTCGTGGTCCATGCTTGATGTGCGAGGTTGCTCCGTTCGCCCCTCAACGCCACCGTAGGCCGCGGCATCAGGCGCTACGCAAGGCCGAAACTCACGTGTGGCGTGGGCCCGTCCCGACTCGCGCAAGTCACCCATCTGGCCAGCTGGCCGTCTGCCGTGGTCGAGCTCGACCACCGAACGCGCGTTTTCCCTCGTTCTCCTCGGGTAGGGCGCGTGCGGGGCTCAGTCCTGCGCTCGCGACGGACGCTCGGAGGCGCCCTGGCGTCGCGGCAGACGTGCGACCACGGACAGTGCTGGGCGTGCGACGACCAGTCGAGGAGAACGACGGGAGGACACCGTGACCGTCAGAAGCTTCAAGGAGGCCCTCCGAACCACGGACGAGATCGACCTCACCGTGACAGGTCGACGCACAGGTAGGCAGATCACTCTTCCCGTGTGGTTCGATCAAGAAGACGACAAGCTCTACCTCGTACCCGTGAAGGGAACGGAGAGCCACTGGTACAAGAACGTGCGGAAGACACCGACCGTGCGTCTGCGCGCGGACGACGCAACACTCACCACACGCGCCACTCCCCTGACCGATCAAGGACGGATCCAGGCTGTCGTCCAACGCTTCCGTGACAAGTACGGCGACGACCAAGTGCGCTCGTACTACTCCAAACTGGACGCCGCCGTCGAGATCCCGCTGAGCTGAAGGACAGGCGACGAGCGATATGCCGCGTTCACTCTCCTTCCGGCAGTGACGTACGCAGGACTTAGGTCCAGCGCCGGCAGGTATTCTGTAACGCGACATGCGCCCGGTGACCTCTCCCGACACACAGCCGTCCCACGCCGCCCTCGTCCCCATCGCCATGCCCGCACCGACGCGCCTGGCAGCGACGGTCGCGTGGCGCCTTCTCGAGGCTGTCGTCCTGCCGCTCGTCCTCTTCTACTCGCTGCTCGTCACGGTCGGGATGATCTGGGCGCTCATCGGCGCTGTGGCGTGGGCGTACCTGACCGTGGGCGTCAAGCTGGTCCGCGGCGGAGGCCCTTCCATGCTGTTGTTGGCGACCGCGGGCATGGCCACTGTCCAGGCCGGTTTGACACTCGCCGCGGACTCGGCAACCGTCTACTTCCTCCAGCCGACCGTGGCGACGTACCTGTTCGCCGCGGCACTCCTGGTCACGGTGCCGTTGGACCGTCCCCTCATCCAACGGCTCGCCCACGACTTCTGCCCCCTCCCGCCCGAGGTCGTCCGTTCGGCGGCGCTACGCCGGTTCTTTCAGCGCGTCTCCTTGCTGTGGGCCGCCGTCCTGTTCGTCAATGCCAGCCTGACGCTCTCCCTGCTCCTCACCGCGCCCATCACCTGGTCGGTACCCGTCGCGAACGCCGCGTCGGTGCCGCCGGTGCTGATCGGCCTCTGCATGTCCGTGACCTGGTTCCGTGGCTCACTCCGCGATGGCGGCTTCGACCTCCGCTGGGGAACACCCACCAGGACTGGCGCGGTCGAGGCGGCCCTGTCCTGACCGTCGTCGTGTGACGTCTGAAGAACCGGACTTCACGCGTCGGGGTCGTCCAACAACGCCCGCAGCAGAGGTCGCTCCGCCTCCGGTACGTACTCCGCGTAGTAGGCGTAGAGACTCTCCCTCGCGAGACGCGCGGCTCGCTGACCGTCACGTTGCCGCACGGCGTCGAGGACCTCGCGGTGGTGCTGCAGGGAGGTCGCCATCAGCGTCCGGCTGTCGGGGCTGTCCGCGATCTTGTGCGCGATCAGGCCGAGGACGACACCACGCACCACGTCGGTGAGCACCTGGATCAGCGTGCTCCCGCTGGCTCGTGCGACCGCGTCGTGGAAGGCCACATCCGCCTCGCTGAAGGCCGCGTAGCCACGGTCGACGGCGTCCTCCATCTCCTCGATCGCCGCTTCCATCGCCCCAATCTGCTCCTGGGTCGCCAGCCGTGCGGCGAGCATGGACGCCGCGCTGTCGAGCAGCATGCGGAACTGCACGAGCTCACCGAGACCCAACTCGGCCACGCGCGCGAGTCTGGTCATCGCCTTGCGCAGCGTGGCCGGTGAGAACGGGAGAATCTCCGGACCTCGCGGGTCACCCGCACGGGAACGCAGGACGCCGTCGCTCTCCAGCACGCGCAGAGCCTCGCGGACGGTGGAACGGCTCACACCCAGCCGCGCGGTGAGCTCTCGTTCGCTGGGCAAGCGCTGGCCGGGCTTGAGCTGACCGCGCATGACCAGGTCCTCGATCTGCTCGACGACGCGTTCGTAGGCGCGAACGGGCTGGACCGGCTTGAGCTGGAGGTCGTCGGCCATGCCGTGCTCCGTTTCGCTCCCTTGACCCGCCACTGTGACACATGCCACGATACGGCCCGCTAAGGATACTGGTCAGACCAGCAGTTGGCATCGCTTCAGCGACGTGCCAACCCCGTCACCCCCACGCCGCGCGAGAGGTCCTCATGAAACGCAGGCTCCGCCGCCTTGTCGTCGCGATCCTCGTCAGCGGGCTCCTCACCGCTTGTTCCGCCGGCGCGGGCAGTGCCCCGCAGCCGACGTCCACGAGCACCGCGGGAGAGGACTCGTCGCTCGTCATCGGCTTCAGCGCGGAGCCAGCCAACCTCGACTTCACCCGCACCGACGGCGCAGCCATCCCGGAAGCGCTGCTGGTCAACGTCTACGAGGGTCTGGTCAAGCTCGACCAGTCCACCGGCGAGATCGTCCCCCTCCTCGCGGAGTCGTGGACGGTCAGTGAGGATCGCCGGACCTACGAGTTCACGCTGCGCGAGGGCGTCAGGTTCAGCAACGGTGCTGAGTTCACCGCCGAGGATGTGAAGTTCAGCATCGAGCGAGTCAAGTCCGACGCGTGGACGATCTCGCTCAAGAAGGGGATGGACGTCGTCGAGTCGGTCGAGGTGCTCTCCCCCACCAAGGTGCGCGTCGTGCTGTCGAAGCCGAGCAACAGCTGGCTGTTCGCGATGACGACCCGCATCGGCGCCATGTTCTCCCGCACCGGCGTGGACGACCTGGCCAACAAGCCGGTGGGCACCGGGCCGTACGTGCTGAAGTCCTGGCGGCGAGGCGACTCCATCGTCTTGGAAAGAAACGAGAACTACTGGGGGGAGCCACCCGCGATCAAGACCGTCGCGCTCCGGTACTTCAAGGACCCGACGGCGATGACCAACGCGTTGTTGAGTGGCGCGATCGACGTCGTCGGCACCCTCCAGGCGCCCGAGGCTCTCGACCAGTTCACCGACGACGACCGCTTCCAGGTCATCGAGGGCACGACGAACGGCGAGGTCACGCTTGCCTTCAACAACGAGTCCGGCCCCACCAGTGACATCCGGGTGCGCAAGGCGATCAAGCACGCCATCGACCACCAGGCGCTCCTCGACACCGCCTGGGCCGGCCGTGGCTTCCTCATCGGCAGTCACGTCCCGCCCACGGACCCGTGGTACGAGGACCTGACGGGTTTGTACCCATACGACCCGAAGCGGGCGAAGGACCTGCTCGCGGAGGCGGGGCACGAGAAGCTCAGGCTGCGCTTCCGCATCGCCAACCTGCCGTACGCGGTGGCGGCGGCTCAGGTGGTGGCCGCGCAGCTGGCGGAGGTCGGCATCACGGCCGAGATCGAACCGCTGGAGTTCCCGGCTCGGTGGCTCGACGAGGTCTTCACCAAGGCCGACTACGACATGTCGATCGTCGCCCACGTCGAACCGCGGGACATCAGTACCTTCGGCAACCCGGAGTACTACTGGCGCTACGACAACAAGGAGGTGCGCGACCTGCTCGCCCAGGCCGACGCCGGGACCGACGATGAACAGGTGACGGCGATGAAGCGGGTTGCCCGCACGATCGCCGAGGACGCGGCGGCCGACTGGCTCTTCCTGCTACCGAACCTCATCGTCGCCAAGAAGGACGTCACCGGGCTGCCGAAGAACCGGATCGGTGAGGCCTTCGACCTGACGACCCTTGGCCGCTCCTAGAGTCGATCTCAGCCTGGTCGCCCGAGCGCGGGCGCACACAGGCGACGCGTCCGACGGCGTGAGCAGCGCGAGGTGATGTGCCTGTGTTCCTCCACATCGTGCACCGGACACTGGCGCTCGTGCTCACCCTCCTGCTCGCGTCGATCGCGGTCTTCCTCTTCATGGCTGTCCTCCCGGGGGATCCAGCTCGGGTGGCGCTCGGCGTCAACGCGACGCCCGAGGCGATCGCGGCCCTGCGGGCGGAGTTCGGCACGGACCGTCCCCTGCTCGTCCAGTACCTCGACTGGGTGGGCGGCCTGGTGACGGGGGACTTCGGCGTCTCCTACGTCACCCGCGCACCGATCGGTCCGCAGATCGCGGACCGGCTGCTGGTCACCTTGTGGCTGGTCGGATCGGCCATGGTCGTCGCGGTTGTGGTGGCCGTGCCGCTCGGCATCCTGGCCGCCGTTCGTCACCGCCGCCTGAGCGGAATACTGCTGTCCGGACTGAGCCAGGTGGGCGTCGCCATCCCGAACTTCCTCGCCGGCATCCTGCTCGTGGCGCTCTTCGCCGTGCGCTGGAGACTTCTCCCGTCCGGCGGCTGGGTTCCGCCGGCCGTGGACCCCCTGGGGTTCCTCCAGCGGCTCATCCTGCCCGCGCTGGCACTCGGCCTGGTCCAGGGAGCGGTGCTCACCCGCTACGTCCGTTCGGCGATCCTCGACGTGCTGCGGGAGGACTACCTGCGCACGGCGCGTGCCAAGGGTCTCACCCTGTCGGGCGCGCTGCGCAGGCATGGGTTGCGCAACGCCGCCATCCCGGTCGTCACGGTCCTGGCGTTGCAACTGACCACCCTGCTCATCGGTGCCGTCGTCATCGAACGAGTCTTCGTCATCCCAGGGCTCGGGAGCTTGCTGTTGGACGGGGTGGCCAACCGTGACCTGCTCCTCGTACAAGGGGTCGTCATGGTGCTCGTCCTCGCCGTCCTGCTGGTCAACTTCGTCGTCGACGTCCTCTACACCGTGCTCGACCCACGTATCGGGAGGGCGGTGGCATGAGCGTCAGCGACCGCGTCGAGAGCGCGCTCGGGGCCGTCGCCCGGGCGCCCACGCGGCGAGCGTGGAACCCGAGCCTCGTCGTCGGCGGCGTTCTCGTCGCTGTCGTCGTCGGCGCGGCCCTGGTGTCCTTCCTCTGGACGCCATACGACCCCACCCGCATCGATCCGGCGGCCCGACTCGCCGGTCCGAGCACCGACCACCTGCTGGGCACCGACAAGTTCGGCCGTGACGTGTTCAGCCAGCTCCTGGTCGGCGCGCGAACGACCATCGTCGTCGGAGTCGTCGCCGTGGGCGTGGCAGCACTCCTCGGAACACCGCTCGGCATCCTGGCGGGCATGGGCCCGCGCTGGGTCGGCCAGCTCGTCATGCGCCTCAACGACCTGCTGCTGGCCTTCCCCGCCCTCCTGTTGGCGATCATGTTCGCGGCGGTCTTCGGTCCGGGCACGCTGACCGCCATGGTCGCCATCGGCATCGCGACCATTCCCGCCTTCGCGCGCCTGGCACGCAGCGGAACCTTGCAGGTCATGAGCACCGAGTACGTCCTGGCAGCACGCGCGGCGGGCCGCTCCCGACTCGCGATCGGGCTCCGCCACGTGCTCCCGAACATCGCGAGCCTCGTCATCGTCCAAAGCTCGGTCTCGTTCGCGATCGCGGTCCTGGCGGAGGCGGCGCTGTCCTTCCTGGGCTTCGGCACTCGACCCCCGACCCCGTCCTGGGGCCGGATGCTGCAGGAATCTCAGGAGCTGCTGCACGAGGCGCCTCGGCTCGCGGTGTGCTCGGGTCTGGCGATCGCGATCGCCGTCCTCGGTTTCAACCTGCTCGGCGACGGCCTGCGCGACCGCCTCGATCCCCGGCTGGAGGAGCACCGGTGACCGCGCCCCTGACACCCGAGCCCGCCGTCTCGCGGACCAACGCGCTCACGGTGCGGAGACTCCACGTCGGCACACGTCGGCTCGAGCTCGTCCACGACGTGTCGTTCTCGCTCCAGCCGGGGGAGCGTGTCGGTTTGATCGGTGAGTCCGGCTCGGGGAAGTCGCTCACCGCCCTGGCACTCATGGGTCTGCTGCCCGACGGCGTGTGGGCACGAGGTCTGGTCCAGCTGGCCGGAGTCGACCACAACCTCATCGGCGCGAGCGACCGGAGGTTGGCGCGCATCCGGGGCAACCGGATGGCGATGGTCTTCCAGGAACCCATGACGGCGTTGAGCCCGCTCATGCGGGTCGGCGACCAGATCGCCGAGACGATGCTGCTCCACGGCAGCCAACCGAACCGACGGGCCGCGCGGGCCGCTGCCGTCGACCTACTCGCCAAGGTTCGCTTGCCCGACCCGGCCCGCGCGGCCAGGGCCTACCCCCACCAGCTCTCCGGTGGGCAACGCCAGCGGGTCCTCCTGGCCATCGCCTTGGCCAACGACCCGGACGTCCTCATCTGCGACGAGCCCACCACCGCTCTGGACGTCACCGTGCAGGCCCAGATCCTCGACCTCATCGTCCGGGGTGTCGCCGAACGCGACGCCGCGCTGCTGTTCATCACGCACGACCTGGCGGTGGTGGCCACGGTGTGTGAGCGGGTCATGGTGATGTACGGCGGGCGGATCGTGGAGTCCGGCCCGGTCGAGACGGTGTTCACCCGTCCTCGCCACCCGTACACGCGAGGGCTGCTGCAGGCCTCGGACCTGGAGTCCTTGGCGGACGACGGACGGCTGCGGACCATCCCGGGAACGGTGCCCGCGGCCGGGCGCTTCCCCGACGGCTGCGTCTTCCGGGATCGCTGCCCGAGAGCCGACGGCCTGTGCGCCCAGCTCCCGCCATGGCGACCCGTCGCCGACGGCGGCTACGCGTGCTGGCATCCGGAAGGAGCCGAGGATGCGTGAGGCCACCCGCTCTCGCACTGCGACATTCACGGGCTCGGCACCGACGGCTGCTCGAGGGTCCGCGGGGTCTGACTCGCCCTCCCCACCCCCAGCCGAGCCGATCCTGTGCGTCCGCGACGTCCACCGCGTCTACCGGCAGCCGCGCGTCTCCCTGTTCCGACCTCCGAGTGAGGTGCACGCGCTGCGCGGCGTCTCGTTCGACGTCCTGCCGGGCCAACGCTTCGGCATCGTAGGAGAGTCGGGATCAGGCAAGTCGACGTTGCTTCGGCTGCTGTGCGCGCTCGACCACCCGACCTCAGGAACCATCGAGTTCGAGGGCCGGCGGATCTCCGGCCAGCCGGAGCGTCGTCTTCGCTTCCTGCGCCGGCGGCTCCAGGTGGTCTTCCAGGACCCGATGAGCTCGCTCGATCCCCGGATGCGTGTCCGCGACATCGTCGCCGAGCCGCTGGTGGCGCAACGACACCCCGACCCCGCCTCGCGCGTGCGCGAGGTGCTCAGCGACGTCGGGCTTCCGGCCGACGCGGCCGACCGATACCCGCACCAGTTCTCCGGCGGTCAACGGCAGCGCATCGCCATCGCCCGGGCATTGGCGCCTCGACCCGAGGTCCTCGTCGCGGACGAGCCGGTCAGCGCGCTGGATGTGTCCGTCCGGGCGCAGATCCTGAATCTGCTCACCGACCTCGTCGAGGAGTACGCGCTGACGCTGGTCTTCGTCTCCCACGAACTGTCGGTGGTTCGCCACGTCTGCGACACCGTGGCGGTCCTCCGCCACGGTGAGCTCGTGGAGGTCGGAACCGCCGCGCAGATACACGACCAGCCGCGTCACCCCTACACTCGACGGCTCATCGCCGCCATTCCAACCCTGCGCCGTGCGCTCGCCGGAGTGACCGCCGGTGACCTGGCGCGCGGTGCGGTCGGCGGCGCCAACGCTCGCTTCGAACCAAGCTCCGCACCGACCGAAGGGGTCATGGATTCCCCAGCCAGCGAGGAGGACCAGACGCAGTGACGCAGGTTCACCCCAAGGCGCCACGCACCTTCCCCATCGACGAGGAGAAGCTGATCGAGCTCACTCGGGCGCTGGTACGCGTCCGCAGTGTCCATGAACCGGCCCATGGCCACACGGAGGCGAAGGCGGCCGCGCTCGTCGCGGACACCATGCGCGACTTCGGATGGGAACCGGTGATCACCGAGGTCGCGCCGGGCCGCCCGAACGTCGTGGCCGTCGTGGAGGGCGGCGGCGGAGACGGGCCGACGCTCGCCTTCGTCGGCCACACCGACGTGGTGACCGAGGGCGATCCGACGCGCTGGACCGTCGACCCGTTCGGCGCCGAGCTGCGGGACGGACGCATCTATGGGCGAGGCTCCGCGGACATGAAGGGCGGACTAGCGGCGATGCTCCACGCGGTCCGGGCACTTCAGCTGGCGGGTCCGTTCCCCGGTCGGGTCAAGGTCTGCGCGTTCGTCGACGAGGAAGGCCTGATGCTCGGCGCGAAGCACTTCGCGGCTTCCGAGGCGGCGCGCGACATCGACGCCGCGATCGTCTGCGAGCCGGAGCAGGGTGAGATCTGCGTCGCCGCCAAGGGAGCGATCCGGTTGCGGATCGACTTGCTCGGCGCCATGGCCCACGGTGCCATGCCCCAGCACGGGCGCAACCCGATCGTCGCCGTCGGCCGGCTGCTCGACTCGCTCAGCGAGTACCAACAGCACCTGCAGGACCAGTACGGCCGGCACAGGACGCTCGGCCTCCCCTACCTCACCCCGACGGTCCTCGAGGCGGGCTCCGCGAACCAGGTGAACGTGATCCCCTCCGACGCGAGCGTCTACGTCGACGTCCGGACGATCCCAGGTGTCGACCACCAGGACCTCGTGCGGACCGTCACGTTGCTGGCTCAGGCCGCCGGCGCTCCCGAGGGTGTCGCGGGTCACGTCACCGTCCTCGATGACCGCCCACCCGTCGAGGTCGAGCCGACCGAGCCGGTCGTCGTCGCGCTCGCGGAGGCACACGAGGCGGTCGTGGGGTCGCCCGCCCGGTATGGCGGTGTGCCGGGCGCGACCGACGGCACGATCCTCACCCGCGACGCGGGGATTCCCACCGTGGTCTACGGGCCCGGCGGCAAGTGGATCGCCCACCAGGCTGACGAGTACGTCGAGGTCGCCGACCTCGTCCAGTGCGCCAAGGTCTACGCCGACGCCGCCGACCGCTTCCTGCGCGGAAACGCGCAATGACGTCTTCACCAACTCGCCGGCCATGTCACCTCTTCGCTGGCCACGGCGCCGCGGGCGATCGAGCAACGCGACGGGTCGGCGGTGTCGTGGCCAGCGGATCCGAGCGATGGGGGTCGACCATGGAGCAGCAGGAGAAGTACGCCACCCTGTTCCGTCTGGACGGACGTACCGCTGTCGTCGTGGGCGCGGGGAGCGGGATCGGACGGGAGGCGGCGTTCGCGCTGGCCGCCCACGGCGCCCAGGTGGTCGCGGCTGACGTGCGCCGCGACGCGGCGGAGGAGACGGCGAGCGCGCTGGGGAGCGCGGGCACGGCGTACCAGCTGGATGTACTGGACCCGGCCGCCGTCGAACGCGTCGCGCGGGAGCACGACACCGCCGACGTGCTGGTCTTCACTCCCGCGGTGAACGTCCGCAAGCGGCTGCTCGACTACTCCACGGAGGAGTTCGACCGAGTCGTCAGCTTGAACTTGCGTGCTGCCTTCCACCTGGTGCGCGCGTTCGGGGCCACGATGGCACGGAAGGGGTCCGGCTCGATCATCGGCTTCTCCTCCATTCGCGCCTTCACCGTCGAGCCCGGCCAAGGTGTGTACGCGGCGACCAAGGCTGCCCTGGTCCAGCTCGTGCGGACCGCCGCGGCCGAGCTGGGACCGTCCGGGGTGCGGGTGAACGTCGTCGCACCCGGTGTGGTCGACACACCGCTCACCCAGCAGATCAAGGCCGATCCGGAGTGGTACGCCGCCTACGCCACCAAGAGCGCGCTCGGACGCTGGGCTCGTCCGGACGAGATCGCCGGGGCCGTCGTCTACCTCGCGTCCGACGCCGCCAGCTTCGTCACCGGCAGCGTCCTCACCGTCGACGGCGGCTGGACGGCCATCGACGGCCGCTTCGAGCCACCCGCGTGACGGCCGCCGCGTGGACGAGAGCAGCTCACCCGTCCGCGCGCAGCATGCGATGCCAGCCCGGATTGGTGTGTGGCGCCCGCGTCCTCGGGAACTGGTCGAACACCTCTCGCACGATTCCCCACCAGTCGTACTGCTCGAGGTAGATCAGGTCGAACAGCATGATCCCGTGGGTGCGCTGGAGCGCCATCTCCATGGCCGCTCGGAAGCGCTCCGGGTCGTCGTGGTACTGCAGCAGGTAGAGGCTGGCGTAGACGAACGTCGCCTCGTTGACCTCCTGGACGGCGATCTCGGCTGAGCCTTCGACGGAGTACCAGTCCGCTGGCCTGCCGGAGTCGATGGCGTCCTGGCGTGTGACGTCCTCGAAGTACGTCCCCACCATGAGGAAGTCGAGGTCCTCGGCGTAGCCGGTCTCGCCGTACCGCTCGCTCGCCCACTCGTAGTCCGGCTGGCGCTTCCGGCTGCCCCAGTTCACGCCCTCCTCGTAGTAGAGGGGGTACCAGGCACCTACGTAGTCGGTGAAGTACAGCGACGGGTCGATGCCCAGGACGCGGTCGCGGGCTCGTTGGAAGAACTCCTGGATGACGTGCGCGCGCCACTCGATCCACCGGGTGAACAGCGGGCCCTCGACCCGGCGTGCGGCGAACCCCTCCAGCTCGTAGGTCATGACGTCGTCGGGCCAGTTCTCCACGGGCAGCCCCAGGTAGGCCTCGAACGCGGCGCGGCTCTTTGGGGAGAAGTCCGCGTCGAGGTTGGAGTACCGGGCGCGATCGAGGGCGATGCCGTCGACGTCGTAGTTCCGGGCGATCTCCTCGAGGATTGCCAGCTCGTAGTCCTGGACCTCGGGCAGGTTCGGGTTGACGAACGTCGCGGGTGATGGATGATCCTGGGCACGGATGAAGTCGACGTCCGCTTCCACGGTCAGCTCGGTGCCCTCGACGAGGTTCTCCCGCATCCAGGTCGCGGCCTCCCCGTGACCGGAGAGCACGAACCCGTCGTCGGGCACGGCCAGTGGTGGCGCCCCGTCGACGCGGTCGACGACCTCGACAACCTTGCCGTCGACGACGCTGGCCTCCACACCCCACTGGTTCGCCGGCGACACGTTGTAGTGCTCTGGGGTGTAGATGACGAGCATGTCGGCGCCGCGCGTCACATCGATGCCGTCGACACGACGACGGGCACCGTCCCCGGTGACGGCCGCCCGTGTCACGGTGAGGTAGGTGGTCTGCCAGTGCGGGTTGTCGTACGCCGGACCGTCGCGGTAGGTGGTCGAGCCCTCGCTGAAGACGTTGACGGCGGCGATCACGTCGAGGCCGTAGCGATGCCCTTCCTCAACGACGGTTTGGAGCAGGTCGTAGTCGGCCGGGTAGGGCTGGTAGTCCGGGATCTTCGTCGTCGACAGGTGCGGCGCGATCCGCGACTGGTAGGCGACGTACCCGCTGGGGTTCTTGACGTCGACGACGACGGAGTCGAAGCCGACCTCCGCCGTGCGTCGCATGACGTCACGGACTTCCTCCCGGGTGTCCAGCGCGGTGCGGTTCGCGGCCAGGTCGAGCCACAGCAGCCGCCCCTGCCAATGCGGGTGGCCGTAGAGGTTCTCGAGGATCTGCTCGTGGCCTGCGCCTGACCCCGTGGGGGTGCGTTCCGTCGCCGCGGCTGGCATCGAGACGGCGACTGTCGCGCAGGCGGCGCTGAAGGCGACGAGTGCTCTCGTCCATCGTGAGAGCTGGTCGCGTGGCGTGGCAGGCCGCTCGCCCATGGACCCTCCCGGCTGTCGGTCCCGTAGGTGGCACTGCCATTGGTATGCAACGAGAGCCGTTTTGTAAAGAGATTGGTAGTGACCAAACGCGACCTGACATGGACATCAGTGCACGGGCGTGACGTGCCCCTGCGCTAGACCCGCTCCCCTAGACCCCGGGCATCGCCTCGAGGCCGTTCGGCTCGAGATTGAACGCGAAGCGAATCCCGCCGATGGTCGTGATCTCCTCGCTCCCCGCGTTCTCCTTGGCCCACGTCTCCCCCTCGCTGGCGACGTCTTTCTGCGAGCTCAGCAGGGTGTGGGCCATGCTGGCGAACAGGCTCGTGCACACGGGATTGTCCGTGCCCAGGCGGCACCTGGCCCGGACCACCTTGACCTTGTTCTCCTCGTCGTACTCGATGGCGACGTCCATGTCGTCCTCGGCGTCGCCGCGAGGCCGGCACCCCATCTTCCGCTTGGCGCCGCTGTAGAGGCCGTCCACGTCGGGATCGTCAGCGCACGTCCACGAGTTGGCCTTGACCAGCCAGGAGTCGGAGACGAGCGTCACCGTGACGCCGCGCAGGTACTGCTGGTCGCCGCGAGGAAACGCCGCGGGAACAGGGTGTGGGGTCTTGCTGCCCTCGGGCTCGGTCACCGTCAGTCCCACCTGACCGCCGACCGCCGCGCCCGCCAGGATGGCCGCGACCAGTGTTCCGACCAGGCGCTTGCGCGGCGAGCTCGACGAGCGCGTCGACGGCGCACCGGCCGGTGGTGGAGGGAACGCCCACGGCCCACCGCCGGGCTGTCCGGGCGGAGGTCCGAAGGCTGGAGGAGACGGTGCCTGGGCATGGTCACCGGGCTGCGGTGGCCCATGATGCTGCGGCGCGCCAGGCTGCTGCGGCACGGGCCGCCACGCGGTGCCGTCCCAGTAGAACTTCCCGTCCGGAGAGTAGAGCGGGGGTGGCGGCGAACCGGCCATCAGGACTTCCCCTCGATGCGCAGCACGATCTCGTACGTCTCTGGATGCGTCAGCACGTACTCGTAGTCGCCGATGGTGGCCTTGGTGTCCTTGTTGGCCTCGACGCTCTCGGCGAGCCACTTCTGGATCTCCGCGGACGTCGCCGGGTCGTCGCGGTAGGGCAACGTCGCGAACCACCCCAGGTACGCCAGACCGGTCTTCGTGATCGGGTCGCTGTCTGCGCGGAAGATCGAGCTCGAGATCGTGTGGATGCGGTTGTCGGCGACGCTCAGCGTGGTCTCGAAGTGGACCATGCCGATGCGCAGGTCGCAGTCGATGTGGATGTGCTCCTGCTTGCACGTGTGCCCTTGCTCGCGCAAGGCCTCCGTCACCGCGTCGATCTCGAGTTGGGGGATGCAGCGGTAGCTGCCGCACGGTTGTGACAGCTGGACGAGGCGGTAGCTGCGCGCCGCGACGAACGCGCCGACACCGGCGACGAGGAAGAGGACGACGCCGAGCCCGATGAGCACCGCCCGGCTCACGCCACCGGACCGTCCGTCGTCCGGCGACCCCGACGACGTCGGCGCGAACGAGCCTGGAGAGGCTGGCGGTTGGGCTCCGGGCGGCCCGGGTGGCGTCATGGTCATCTCATGCTCCCGATCGGACGAAGCTGGCCCACCGGCTCTGGAAGGCGTCACCGGACATGCCGAGGACTCGTCGGGCGATGCCGTCGAAGATCGGCAGGTCGAAGAACGAGACGTCCAAGGGGTCGGGACGCTTGATGATGGACGCGTACAGCTCGACCGCCGCGTCGCGCCCCTTGAGCCGCTCCGCCAGGATGAAGACCGACGCACCCAGGCAGTAGTTGAAGCCGGAGTCCTCGTAGAAGCCCTTCGAGGCGGGAGGCTCCCCGGTGAACTTGCCGGCCCGCACACCGTCGGCCACGATCGCGAGGATCCAGTTGGCGCGTTCCGGGTTCCCGACGGTCTCGCTGTAGCGGGCGAAGCCCTCGATCGCCCATATCGGTGGGCGGGTGAACCCCACCGTCAACTCCGCCCGCGCGGTGACCGCGTGGGTCAGCTCGTGGCGGATGGTGATCCGCGGCTCGGTGTTCTTCGCCTCGATCGAGGCGAGGTTCACCACGATTCGGGAGGCGACGAACTGGTCCCGGTACAGGATGCCGTCCTTGCGGACGCCGAGAAGAGGGATCTGCAGGCCGAGCACGTCGGGGTCGAACGTCTCGGTCCGTCCCACGCCGAACCAGTCGTGGAAGTTCGAACGGTCGCGGGTGAAGAAGAGCACATGGCCCGGGAACTTCGTCCGGTCACCCCACAGGTCCTCGACGACCGCCAGCTCCCGCTCCGCCACAGCGGCGTAGTCGTCCAGGTCGTCGACGGTCTCGTCGCCCACCAACCACACCTTGCCGTTGACGTTCACCACCCGGAGCCGGTCGGTGTACCACGGCGCTTCGGCGAAAGGTTCGGTGAGGTTGAGGCTCTCGTGGTTGTCCTCGGTCGCGCCGACGATCTCGGTCACGACGAGCTTGTCGTCCTGCTCGCGGACCCGATACAGGAACATCTCGGCGGGAGCGACGTCGCCCGGGCCCTCGTCCGCGGTCAGCTTGATGACGCGGATGACCGGCCGGAAGACCGTGGTCCCGTCGTCCTGCTTCTCCTCGCTCGTCTGGTCGAGGATGTGGCGGAAGTCGGCGAAGTCGAACTGGCGCAGGTTGGCGAAGACGCGCTTCTCCTGCTCGATGAGCTGCTGGTTCGACTGGTCCAGGTCGGCGAGGTAGGCCTCCTCATCACGGTCGAGGACCGCTTGAGCCTGCCGATCGAGGATGTCGCGCAACCGGTTGCGCATCGAGCTTGCGGAGTCGACGTAGTCCTCACTCTCGATGACCGGACGCTCCCGCTCGCAACCGGCGACGAACAAGCCGCCCGCGGCCAGAAGCCCGCTCGTCAGCACCGCCCGCCTGGACCATGCACCAGCGCAGACGCCGGCGCTCGGCAGTTTCGACACGCTCGCGATCCCCTAGCTCTCGGCACGCTTGGTCCGGCCTCGGACGGCCGGAGGCGGGGTCAGAATACTGTGTCCCTTTTCGAGGCCTGCGAGACACGACGTCCTTCTGCGGCATGCGAAGCGCGACGGACGGGCCGTGTCGGAGACGTGTCATCAGCCGCTCAGCGAGCAGGTCGCCACGCCGAGTCGCGGCCGGTGAGCCCCAGCACACGGTCCAGGAGTGGGGCATCGTCCGGAACAGCGACCGGAGGGCCGAACAAGCCGGGGGTTCCGTGCGGGTTCTCCGCGACTGTCTGACGCGCGAACTGGTGGACCGCGTTGAGGAGCTCACGATCGCACGTGAACTCCTGGCCGCTCGCGACCGCGAGATCCCAACCATGCACCACGACCTCGTCGAGGGCGACGATCCCCGCGACCTCGCCAGGAAGCTCCAGTCCCCCGGCCTCGGTCATGCCCTCCCAGGCGGACTGGTCCCGCCAGGCGTTCGCCAGGGCAGTCAACCTGACCGGGATCCGGGTACGCCAGTCATCACCTAGCCGGGACGCGTCCGCGGACGGCCCTCGTGGGCAGTCCGCCGGGGGCACCTTCGTCGCCGCCGCGGTGAACGCCAGGCTGAGCCCATCGATGTGGTCGAGAAGGTCGCCTACTGTCATGTCCACACAGGGGGTGGGCTCCCCCAGCTGAGCGTCACGGACGCCCTGGACGAGGCGGGCGAGGACGTCGGTCGCGGGTCGCAGATCCAGCATGCCTCTTTCCTTCCCATCGGCTTTCCTTCCCCATCGGCCTTTCCCACCGGCCACGCCCTTTCCCTCCAGCCCCGTCGCGACACCGCCACTGGTCGCGACGGGGCGCGGGCTGGCGCGCGTCTTGACAGCCGGACCCCGTGGATCCCAAGGCCCGTACGATCACGCCGGCGACACTGCGGCGCCGATCGACTCGTGGCCGCCGGACGAGCAGAGGAGCGGAAACCATGGCGTCAGCGACCTCGACCTCCCAGATCAGCGGGGTGTTCGCGTGGGAGGCTTTGGACTCGCGGGGCCGCCCCACCGTGGGATGCGAGGTGACGCTGCGGAGCGGCGCCCGTGGCGAGGTGGTCGTGCCCTCGGGAGCGTCGACCGGCACGTACGAGGTGCACGAGCGGCGGGACGGCGGCGAGCGGTATGGCGGGTTCGGGGTGCGGCAGGCCGTCCGCGCCGTGGTCGACGTACTCGCGCCCGCGGTCCATGGCCTGGACGCGCACGAGCAGGAGACGGTCGACGCCGCGCTCGTCGACGCCGACGGGACGGCGAACCTGTCCCGGCTCGGCGGCAACGCCGTCCTGGCGGTGTCGCTCGCGACCTTGCTCGCGGCCGCGGACGACGCCGGCCTCCCCCTCTACCGCTACCTCGACGACTCGGGTCTCCCGCCGCTGCTCCCGCTACCGATGGTCAACATCGTCTCGGGCGGTGCGCACGCCGGCCGGCTGCTGGACATCCAAGACGTGCTCGCGGTCCCCGTCGGGGCGACCGAGACGGCCCAGGCGATCGAGTGGGTCTGGCGGGTGCGCACGGCGACCGGCGAGCTGCTCGAGCAGCAGGGCGAACAGGCCAGCCTCGTCGCGGACGAAGGCGGACTCGCCGCTCACCTGCCCACGAACGCGGCCGCGTTGGACCTGGTGACGCGGGCGATCGAGCGAGCGGGTCTCCGGCCTGGAACCGACGTGGCCCTCGCTGTCGACCTGGCAGCCAGCCAGTTCGCCCTTCCGAACGGGCGGTACCGGCTCGCGATCGAAGACCGGGAGGTGAGCCGCGACGAGTGGCTCGACGAGGTCACCCGCTGGTGCCACGAGTTTCCCGTGGTGTCGCTGGAGGACGTCCTCAGCGAGGACGACTGGGCCGGGTGGGTGGAGCTGACCAGGCGGCTTCCTCACGTGCAGCTGCTGGGGGACGACCTGTTCGCGACCCACCTGTCCCGCCTCGACGAGGGCATCGGGCGAGGCGCGGGGAACGCGATCCTCGTCAAGCCCAACCAGACCGGCACCGTCAGCCGTGCTCAGCGGGTGGTCCAGCGCGCGTTGGAGTCGGGGTACGCCTGTGTGGTGAGCGCCCGGTCCGGTGACACCGAGGACTCCTACCTGGCCGACCTCGCGATCGGCTGGCGAGCCGGCCAGATCAAGGTGGGCTCGCTGACCCGGTCCGAGCGCACGGCGAAGTGGAACCGACTGCTGCGGATCGCGGCCGAGCTGGGCGACCGCGCGACGTTCGCGAGCCGGCAGGCGCTCGGCGGCCGCCGCCCGTAGCGGCCGCGTCGCGCACCACGCGACCGTTCCGGCCAACCAGACCAGCCCGCCGGCCTCGCACTCGACGCCCGGTCACGCCTCCTGCAGCCCAGGACGGCCCGCCTCGGTGACGTAGCTGGCGCGCACCGAGATGGGAGCTCCTGGCGTGACGACGTACGGGAGGATCTTGAAGTCGGTCCGCCAGGACCGGCGCGTCACCGTGCACACGGCGTAGCCGCGTTGCTGGTTCTCGAACTTCAGGTGCGGGTTCTCCTTCAGCCGGATGAGCGTCGCCGGTGTGACGTCCGCGCCGTCGCCGCCGGACGAGATCGACGTGGTGGCGAACTCCACGGCCAACGTCTCGGAGGTCGGGTCGTTGAAGTCGCTCTTGACCTCGGCCGCGGCGTGAACGTGGACGTCGCCGGTAAGGACCACGGGGTTCGAGGTGCGTCGGAAGCCCTCGATCACCCTCGCCCGGGCCGGCTCGTATCCGCTCCACTCGTCCATGCCGAAGCGCTGCTCGGGACCCTCCTCGAAGTCCCGCTGGCAGAAGAAGACCTGCTGAGCGAGCACATTCCACTGGGCCCGCGAGCGGGCCAGACCGTCCAGCAGCCACCGCTCCTGCTCCTCCCCGAGCATGGTGCGCGTCGGGTCGAGCCGGTCCTCACAGCCGATCACGCGGCCGTCGCCGCACGCCTGGTCGGAGCGGAACTGCCGGGTGTCGAGCACGCTGAACTCGGCGAGGTCCCCATAGGCGAACCGCCGGTAGAGCTGCATGTCCGGCCCGCTCGGCTTCGACACCAACCGGACCGGCTGGTGCTCGTAGAACGCCTGGAACGCCGCGGCGCGGCGGGCTAGCCACTCCTCCCGCGTGGGCGTCGGCGAGTTCTCCTTCGGCACGTCGGCCGCCCAGCTGTCGTCGACGTCGTGGTCGTCGATCGTGACAACCCACGGGTGCGCGGCGTGCGCCGCCTGCAGGTCGGGGTCCATCTTGTAGAGCGCGTACTGGGTGCGATAGCGCGGGAGCGTGATCGCCTCGACCTGGAAGTAGTCCGGCACCGTCTGCTGGCGAGCATTGCTCGTGGGGTTGATGGGGTCCTCGTAGATGTAGTCGCCGAGGTGGAACACCAGGTCGACGTCCTCCTCGGCCATGTGCCGGTACGCGGTGTAGAAGCCCTCCGACCAGCGTTGGCACGACGCGAACGCGAGGGTGAGCATCCCGACCGGCGCTCCCGTGGGGGGAAGGGTCCTCGTGCGGCCGACGGGACTCTCCACACGCCCGACTCGGAAGCGGTAGAAATACTCCCGCCCTGGGCGAAGGCCGTGGAGTTCCACGTGCACCGAGTGCGCCAGCTCCGGCCGCGCCACGACCGTGCCTCGTCGCACCACGCGGCGGAAGTTGTCGTCCTCGGCGACTTCGAACTGCACAGGCACGGGGCGGTTCGGCATCCCACCGAGACCGTCCTCGGCGAGCGGCTCGGGCGCCAGCCTCGTCCACAGCACCATGCCGTCGGGTGCCGGGTCACCGGAAGCGACACCCAGGCTGAAGGGGTACTCGCTGAACCGTGGGGCGGCGGTCGTCGAGGTACTGGACCACGCCTCCGTGGTGAGAGACGCCGCGGCCGCGGTCAGGACCCCCAGCTGCAACAGCCGACGGCGAGCGAGATGCCTGCCCAGCGCGAGTGTTCCTCGACGTGCCATCACACACCCCCTCGTGATCGAGAACGTCTCATCCTGACAGCGCATCGTGGCCGTCGACCAGCACTGTGACCGCAAACGCTCGCCTTCGCGCAGGTGAAAACTCGCTTGCGAGACGTGGACGTGTCGCGATTAGGTGCGGCCGTGCCGTCCACACACGCCGACCAGCTTGACTCCTACTTCGTCTGCGCCACGCCCCGTACGGGCAGCTCGCTCCTGCTGAGCTTGCTGGAATCGACGGGTGTCGCCGGTCGTCCCGAGGCGTACTTCCGCGCGCCCGATGAGCCGACGTGGGCCGAGCGTTGGCGGATCCCGCGCACCGCCGACGGTGGGTTCGACTACGCGGACTACGTACGCGCGGCGCTGGCCGCCGGCCGCACCGACAACGGTGTCTTCGGCGCCAAGCTCATGTGGGGGACCCTCGACGAGGTGGTCGACAAGCTCGGCACTGTCTACCCCGAGCTGCGCGGCAACGATGTCGCGCTGCTGACCAGGGCCTTTGGCCGTACCCGCTTCATCTACCTCCGACGTGACGACGTGCTGGCCCAAGCGGTCTCGTGGCTGCGGGCGGAGCAGACCGGTGTCTGGTTCATCGATGACAACGGACAGACCGACGACAGCACCGTCACCGGGCAGGTCCCCAGGTACGACGCGGACGGCATCAGGCACTTCGTCGAGACGATCGAGGAGCACAACGCCGCCTGGGAGGCGTGGTTCACCGCCTGGGGGATCCAACCGCTCGTCCTCCGCTACGAGGAGCTCGACGCGGACCAGGTCGGCACCACGCGTCGCGTCCTCGACTTCCTCGGGTTGCGTCTTCCGGAGGGCCGCACCATCAGGGCCCGGCTTCGGCGTCAGGCCGACGAGCTCAACCAGGAGTGGATCGAGCGTTACCGCAGCACTGGTCTCGCGTCCGCTCGTTGACGACGGCTCACGAGATGCCCACTAGGCCCGGTGCGCTGAGCGCGCGCAGATCGCCGGCTTTCAGCGGGACAGCTTCGTCGCTGTCCGTAGCGCCGTTCCCTGCCCCGTGGTGGACGCCTGTGTCGACGTGGTTCGGGAGAAGCTGGCCGCCCAAGGTGTCCGGCGTGATGACCCGACCACGTAAGCCTTGCCGTGGTGAGGATCGACTGCCCCGGGCACGCGGACTCCGACGGCCCTTTCGCGTCGACAGGCACCTCCCCCGCCCTGTGGGAGGCGTACGACCAGCTGATGGGTCCGGGCCGGTGGTGGCCGACGGCACGGCGTCGGGGGGCACCATCCCCGTCCGCTTCCCCATCACGCTGATCCAGGGGACGCGGGCTGGCACATCGAGATGAGCTTTCTCGCCGGCGACACGTGGCGGGCCAATGTCCGCAGCCGAGACCGGGGCCTGCTGGCGCTGCTCCTCTCCACCGACGTCGACCCGGACGACGCGCCGACCCGGATTCGCATCGGCTCCCACGTGGACGCCGCCCGGGCCCTCGCACCGTTCGGCGACGACGGACTCGACAACGCCGCATCCGCGCCACTCGTCGAGCAGGCGAGCGCCCACCGGCCCGTCACCCTCGCCACGGGTACGGCTGGGGACGTCTACCTGTGCCATTGCGCATCATCGCCCAGCCCGGCGCGGCCCTGCTGGAGCCGTTCTCCCTCACCGACCGGGGCCGTGGTCGTCGTCCTCGACCGCGGTCGCGTCGTCGAGGTGGGCAGCCACGCCGAGCTGATGGCGGCCCGCGGCCACTACGCCGAGCTGTATCAGCTCCAGGCCAAGGGCTACCGCTGACGAGCACCTGGCCACAGCGGACACCCTCGTCATGGGCCGCTTGACAGTCCCCAGTGTCGATCCTTGGGCGACACCGCGTGGCGGGGCTGGGACGATACGGGCGTGACCACAGAGAGCTTGCCTGAGGTGAACGTGAGCGCGCTGGCGATCAACGTCGAGATCCCAGAGCCGTTGCGGTGGACGGACTCCCGACGGGGCGTGGAGTTCGTCCTCACCAGCCTCAACGTGCGGCTGTTGCCGGACGGCCGGCTGGCCGCCAAGGCCTACGGCCGTCCCGTCGACGGCGGCCGAGGCGCGTACACGTCCTTCCGCGTGCCCGACCGCCCCGAGCTCGCCGACCTGATCAGGAGGGCGGCCGACCGGGCGGCGCAGCTCTGGGCGGCCCACCGCGGAATTGACTGAGACGACACCCAGGCGCGACAGGCGCTGTCATTTTGGCCTCGTCGTCGACGTCGCTCCCGGACCGCATGCGTGTTGGGGCGCCGCTGACCGGTACAAGGACGGCCGCAACGTCCCGTGCAGACCGGTCCAGACCGTCGCGAAACGCCTCCATCAAGAGGCTCCAGTGCCGCGAAGGGCATCGGTCGACGAGGTGAGCGAAGGGTGCGGACCGCCTCCTCGTCCATGTGAGCCGCACCCACAAGCTCGGCCACCAGGGTTTGGCGGCATCCTCCCGAGTCAACGAGGTGCTCCATGACCAGCGCCACCAACCGCGTCGCGATCGTGACCGGCGGATCCGGGGGCATCGGGCGGGCCGGCGCCCTACGCCTTGCCACCGACGGGATCGCGGTCGTCGTCCACTACAACAGCAACAGGACCCGCGCCGACGAGACCGTGCGGACCATCACGGAAGGCGGAGGACGCGCGATAGCCGTCGGAGGCGACATCGCCGACGAAACCCAGGCCACTGCGCTGTTCGACGCGGCCGAGCGAGACTTCGGCGGGGTGGACGTCCTCGTGCACACCGCCGGGATCATGCCGCTCGCGCCGATCGCGGAGCTCGATTTGGACGTCTTCGACCGCGTTCAACGCGTCAACGTGCGTGGGACCCTTGTCGTCGACAAGCTCGCCGCCCAACGGCTCCGCGCCGGCGGCGCGATCATCAACTTCTCCAGCTCCGTCACCCGCCTGCAGCCACCCACCTACGGCGCCTACGCCGCGTCCAAAGGCGCGGTCGAGGCGATCACGTTGGTCCTGGCCCGGGAGCTGCGCGGCCGCAACATCACCGTCAACGCCATCGCGCCCGGACCCACCGCCACCCCGCTGTTCCTCCACGGCAAGAGTCCTGAGCTGATCGAGCAGATCGCGAACAGCAACCCGTTCGGGCGTCTCGGCACGCCTGAGGACATCGCGGAGGCCGTGGCGTTCCTGGCCGGCCCCGGCCGCTGGGTGAACGGCCAGACCGTCTTCGTCAACGGCGGCGCCGCTTGACCTCCTCACCAAGGACCGGACGCGACAAGCGCGCTCGCCTTGCCGGCGAAGCCGACGCAGCCGCGCGGTGCTGCACAGTCCGGGGACACGATCACGTTGCGGTGAGCAGCCGTTCGACCCGCATCAGCTGACGATGGAACTCCGCCGCTCGCGTCGCGCGCTGCTTCCACAGCACGGCCAGCCGGCCGCAATCGGCGCGCCTGCTGACGAAGCTCGCGAGGCGTTGCCAGTCCTCCTGTCGGTGTGATCCTGGCAGGAGCTCGACCGCCGCGACCTCCAGGCGCTAGGAGGCAGCGGCCTGCTGTTCTTCGTGTGCCCGGGTCACGATCTCCCAACCCGTCGCCCCCAACGACACCACAGCGACAGGGAAAATCCCGAGGTTCTCCCGGTCGATGTGTTCGGAGAGTTCCGCAAGCAGCCGGTCGACCACCTCAACCACATTGCCGTCCGTGAGGTCCAGCTCCGCCAGAGCCTGCTCGAGGTCGTCATGCTCCTGTTCCAGCTCGAGCACCTGGTCGACGAACTCGCCCTCAGCCTTCATCGCGGCGAAGACGCCACGCTCCTCCAGGCGGACATGCCGATGGAGTAGCTCGCGAAACTCCTGAAGCAGCTCGGTCGCAGCACCGCCACCCTTGTCACGGAGGGCCCGCCTGATGGCGCCGCCGAGGTCTAGCAGCGCGAAGTGCTCGTCCATCAGCTGGGCGATTGGTTCGACCTGTCGGCACCCGCAGTACTCGCACATGACGCGGCCCTCCTACAGTCGGCGCCAACGGTCGGATTCGGAGCGCAACCGGTCGATGGCTATGGCGTCACCGATCACCAGCGATGAACGATCCGACCGCGTGTGACGGCTTCGTGAGTTACGGGCTTCACGGCACCGCCTCGAACACCCCGTTCGCGCCGCGTACGCGTCGACCATGTCGAACGGCCCGCCTACCACGTGGAACGACGGAGCGAGGTCGGAACCCGCGCCGACGACAAACACCTGACCCGCGCCCCTACCCGGACGCGCAGCGACCGCCGACGACGGAGTGCCGTGAGGACCGTGGCACGAGCCGGCGACAGAGCTGACATTGGTCGAGCTGCCAGTGGCCCGTAGCCCGCTCCTGGCGAAAGCTGTCGCCGGATGATTTTTCACGGCTCTTAGTGTAGTTAAATGACCGGTGTCCAGTCTCCACGGAACGGCGTCTCGTGAAAGACCTCACACCGATGAACCGGTCGTTCTCACCTCCGACCGGGCCGACAGATGCACGGCTGCTGGCACTGTTGCCCAGGTCTCAGCGACAAGAGCACTCGCCCCACCGTGAATGAGGCGACAGCAAACATCGAAAGGTGGGAAACATTCACCGCAGCCCCGGCCATCGCGGAGGGCACGTCCTCGTCCGCGACGCGCACGCGGCACGAGTACTTCGTCGAACTCGAGGTGTGGGACGTGCGGGATCAACATGAGCGCTCGCGCCGAGGCGACACCGACGCCGGTTCGTACCACCAGAACGGCCGAGCTCGTAGGAGGGTAGGGCGGGCGGGACTCGAACCCGCGACCCAGGGATTATGAGTCCCCTGCTCTAACCGGCTGAGCTACCGCCCCCCTGTCACACCTCCCTCGGTTGCCTGAGCCTAGTCGGCACCACCGGCAGCCGACCGGAGAGGTCCCGCGACGTCGGCCGGGCTACTTGCCGCTCTTGCGGTCTATGTCGAACTCCCGGTAGACCCGGGCCCAGAAGCCCTCCCGCAGCCAGACCCGGGCCTCCGGGTAGGGGCGGAGGGAGTGGCCGAGTTCCTTCTCGGCCTCGATCAGCAGCTCCGTGTCGATTACCGTCGGCAGCAGCGGTCCCGGCAGCAGGTCTCGGATGTTGTCCCGGCCTCGGGTCAGGATCCACTTCTGGGCGACGTGCTCGCCGATCTCCTCGACCGTGCTGCGGTTAGGGCCGAGCTTGGAGTTGGAGACCGTGGCCGACGTCGACCCGGACGCGGAGGCCGAGGAGTTCGGCCGAGCGACCGTCCGGGCAGCCGGCGTCAGACCGGCGAACACCTGGGCCGGGGTGGGTGTCGTGGAGGCGGCCTGGGTCGGCAGGGGATGCGCCAGCCGGAAGTACGGCCTGAGCAGGTCTGCGGACAGCACCTCGACCGTGTCAGCCTCCCAGACCAGCCGCTCCGCCTGGTTGCTGCCGTAGGCGGGCTCGACTCCCCAGAGGTGGATCCGGACGCCGTACGCCTGGGCCGCGTCGACCGCCGACACCAGGTCCTCGTCACCGGCGAGCAGCACCGCGTCCGTGACCGCCCCGTGTCGGGCCAGCGCGTCGAGATCGCTGCGGATCTGCGCGTCCACGCCCTTCTGCTGACCCAGCTTGTTGAGGTTGCCGAGACGCACCTTGACCATCGGCAGCGCGGCGATCACCCGCTGGTCGACGGTGGGCACCCGGTCAGCGGCCGCGTCGTACCAGTAGACCCGCAGCAGCTCCCCGGGCAGACGGCTCGCCCCGTACTCCTGGAGCACCCGGATGAGCTCGTCGGCCTGGACGCGGTACTCGCGGCGCTCCCGCGCCCCGAACAGCACCTCGCCGGCGGCGGCATAGAGGTAGCCGACGTCGATGAGGATGGCGTACCTGCGCTGGGCACAGGGAGCGGCGGCCGAGGCGGGGAGGTCTGGAACACCCATAGCGCCTCCTCGACCTCACATGCGCTGACCCTCTCGGCGCCGGCGTGCCGGGATGGCGACAGCCGGGCCTCTTGTGAGACTACACGCCCAAGCTCCCTAAGACCCGGCGATCCGGACGTACGTCGTGAATCCGCCGCATCCGGCTACCGACCGCCGGTGGCACGAAAAGATCCCCGCCCGGAGGCTCCGGACGGGGATCAGTGGCCGCTCCCGCGGCTGGACTCGAACCAGCAACCTGCCGGTTAACAGCCGGACGCTCTGCCAATTGAGCTACGCGGGATCGTGTCATCGGCGCCGCCTCGGGCGCCGGCCCCGCATAGGTTAGCAGCCTCCGGGACGGGCACGCGCCCACCCGGTCGGTCCGCGTCCCCGCTCGTCTCCAGGCGGGGTCATGCGGCCGGGCGCGGGCCTGGTCAGGGGCGTATCGCACCGTACTCCCGCAGCAGCTCCACCACACGCGGCTCGTCCTCGAACGCCCGGACCACGTCCTCGTCGGTGACGACGCGGTGCGCGTTGGCGTCGATGTAGTCGCGCAGGAGCTGGTCGAACCTCGCGGCGCCCACCTCCCGCCGGGCACGGTGCAGCATCTGGCCGCCCTGCCGGTAGACCCCCGAGGCGTAGAGGTCGGGCTGGCGCAACGCGGCGTACCACTCCATGGACTCGCCGACGCGGTTCCGCACCGCCGACGGGGTCGGGAACTGGAGCAGCTCGTCGACGGTGTCGTTCACGAGCACCTCGGCGTACTCGGCGAACGCTTCGTCCAGCCACGGGTCTCGTGCCTGGTTGTTGCCGACCAGGCCGTAGAACCACATGTGGGCGACTTCGTGCGGGGCGAGGCTGGGATAGCGAGCCGGATGAATGTCACCGAACTGGATGGCGCCGGGGAACTCGATGCCGCTGGTGAACCCCGGCACGATCGTCACCCACAGGTCCTCGTACGGGAACGGGCCGAAGGAGGCGGACAGCTCCTTCACCGCGGTCATGGTGGCGTCCGCCCACTCCCCCGGGGTCGCCACCGAGCCGGCCGGCGCACCGACGTGGACGCGGACCCCGTCGACCTCCCGCTCGGTCACCTGCATGCGCCCGACGGAGAAGGCGACGTCGCGGACGGCGTCCGCGCGGAACCGGTGGACGACGCTCCCCTGCCGGGAGGCGGGCTCGGTCCCCAGCGCCTCACCGGTGCCGAGGACGGCATCCCCCTGTGGCGCCACGATCTCGAGGAGCTCCAACCGGAAGACCTCGCTCGTCACGGTCTCGCCGAAGAGGCTGACGGCGGGCTCGGTCGCCCAGCCCCGGCCGCGCTCCCACGCCAGCAGCGGATACGCCGTGCCCGCCCAGGCGACGAGGTCGTCGGGGGAGTACCCGACCCGCTCGGGTGTCAGGGCGCCGAGGGTGACGGTGAACGCCAGGGCGACGGTCACCTGCTCACCAGGTTCGAGGCAGTCCTCGACGGGGACCCGAATGAGGGTGCCCGGCACGCCGGGCGGGGCCCCCGCCGACTCCACCTTCGGCGTCACCATCGAGCCGTCGAGCGCGACGGCGGTGACCTCGAGGCGGTTGCCGTAGCGGGCCGTCTCGGGCTTGTTCGGCCAGGCGCGGAAGACGACCTCGCAGGTGCGCAGGTCGGGGGTGAACGTGACGGTCTCCATGCCTCGGATGAGCCGGCGGTCGGCGGAGACGTCGAAGCAGAGCCGCACCACCGGGCGGTCCTTGTCCGGCGCGGCTCGCGGCGCGAGGCGCGCGGACACGGGCTCGTAGGAGACCTTCCTGCTCGCTCCTCCCCCGCCCCCGGCGCCGGTCGGGCAGGCCGCCGGGTCCGAGCGACGCGGTGGGGTCACCTGCTCCTGGCTGGCCGTGGGGGTGGGGGTGGTGTCAGGCAGCGCGTCCGTCGCGGTCGGTGTGCAACCGGTGATCGCGACCGCGCCCAGCGCGAGCGCCGCGAGCCGTCGCCTCACGGCTCCACCTCCGCACGAACCGCCGCGAGCGCCTCCTCGGCCGCCGCGAGGATCTCGGGGTCACTCGGATCGAGCTCCTCGTCGAACGCCACCGCCCAGACGAGCTCCGCGTCGACCTGGGCGGCGCGTCGAGCGATCACCCGGACGCCGTGGCGACCGCGAATCGGGACCCGCCGGTCGACGACCACGCTGGCGGTGATGCGCTCACGGATCAGACGCAGGAAGCGATCGTCGGCGCGCTGGAAGCGCAGCGACCAGACCGGCATACGCTGCCCGAGCGGCGCGGTCTCGACGATCCGCAGCAGGTCGGTGTCGCGGTCCCATTCGGCGCGCTCGATCTGCTCCCACGCGATCCGGCGGTACGCGGGCGTCTCACTATCTCCCCTGCGTTCTCCCCCGCGTGCAGCCGACGGCGTGGGCAGGGCTCCCGCTTGGGGCTGCTCAGACGGCACGGCGTCAGAGCCGGCGCGCAGCGGCAGGTGGAGCGCCTGATCCGTGGCGACGATCCACCGCCCCGAGGCGTCCAGGGCTCCGGCGAGCACGCGCTCCCGCCGGGCGAGAGGGAGCGCGGCGTGGACCTCACGTGGAACCTTGGGACGACGGCGCACCAGGTCACCGTACTTGCCGTCGGCACCGGGCGACCTCAGGAGGTCCGCCGCTGTCGATCACCCGCCCAGGTCCGCCGCGGGTACAGCCGGGTCGAGCCGGCGCGCCGCGACGACGCCCGCCGGAGCCCGACGCCCTAAGCGGTCAGGCGAGGTACTCGCGCAAGCCCGGCCCCCACGCGCCGCCGCGTAGCTTGGCGAGCGTCTTCGCCTCGATCTGGCGCACGCGCTCGCGCGTGACTCCGAAGCGTCGGCCGACCTCCTCCAGCGTGTGCACCTGGCCGTCGGTCAGCCCGTAGCGCATCTGGAGGACGTACCGCTCGCGTTCTCCCAGCTGCGCCAGCGCCGAGTCGATGTGCTCCCTCATAAGCGACGACGCCGCCGCCTCCAACGGGGCGACGGCATCAAGGTCTTCGATGAGGTCACCAAGCTCGGACGCCTCCATCTCACCTATCGGCGTGTGGAGGGAGACGGGCTCACGCGCCAACCGGAGAAGCTCGCGAGTCCGCTCCGGGTCCAGGCCTACCGCCTCGGCGACCTCCTCGATCTGCGGGTCCCGACCAAGCTGCTGGAAGAGTTGCCGCTGGGTTCGCAGCACCCGGTTGATCGCGTCCACGACGTGGACGGGCACGCGGATCGCGCGCGATTGGTCGGCGATGGCCCGCGAGATCGCCTGGCGGATCCACCACGTGGCGTAGGTGGAGAACTTGTAGCCGCGGGTGTAGTCGAACTTTTCGACCGCCCGGATCAGCCCGACGTTCCCTTCCTGGATGAGGTCGAGCAGCGGCAGACCACGACCGGTGCACCGCTTGGCGACCGACACCACCAGGCGCAGGTTCGCCTCGATGAGCTGCCGTTTCGCGGCGGCGCCGATGCGGACCAACGCCTTGAGCTCTTCCTCCGTCGCGTCGACGTTGTACGCCTTCTCGACGAGGCAGCGCTCGGCGAAGAGACCTGCTTCCACGGCGCGCGCCAGCTCGACCTCCTGCTCCGCCGTGAGCAGCGGCACCCGGCCGATCTCGCGAAGGTACTGCCGAACGAGGTCCGGCGCTCGCTCGGAGACGTCGTCCAGCGGTGGAAGGTCCTCGACCTCCAGGCGGGCATCTGGCTCGGGTGTGGAGGTCGCTGTCGCGTCGAGTTCCTCGGAACGCAGATCCCGTCGTTCGCCCCCTTTTCGGGGCCTCGGTAGCGCGTCGGCTTCGTGAGCCCTTGACCTGAGTGCGTATACCGCCACGGCGCAACTCCTCCCACGGGAAGATTGGCGTGATCCAGTGTGCCCGGCTCAACGTCGTCACGTAGGGCATTTGGCAATATCCAGACAGTCAATGGCCAACCTCGGAAAGGTGTGAACGCGATGGAGCCGCCGACCCTTGGCGGGTCGACGGCTCCAGTGGGACGAACCGACGGTCAGTCGCTCGTGGCGAACGCGGCGTCGAACGCGGCCGCTGGCGGCTCGATCTCGCAAAGCTTCCGAACGACCTGCAACGCCTCCGGGGCGCCGATGAGCCGGTCCATGCCCGCGTCCTCCCACTCGACGGAGATGGGGCCGTCGTAGCCGATGGCGTTGAGCGCGCGGAAGCACTGCTCCCACGGCACGTCGCCGCGACCGGTGGAGACGAAGTCCCAACCCCGACGCAGGTCACCCCACGGCAGGTGGGACGACAGGCGGCCGTTGCGGCCGTTGCCGACCCGACGCTTCGCGTCCTTGCAGTCCACGTGGTAGATGCGGTCCTTGAAGTCGAGGATGAACCCGACCGGGTCGAGGTCCTGCCACACGAAGTGGCTCGGGTCCCAGTTCAGACCGAACGCCGGCCGGTGGTTGATCGCCTCCAGGGTCCGCACCGTCGTCCAGTAGTCGTACGCGATCTCGCTCGGATGCACCTCGTGCGCGAAGCGCACGCCCACCTCGTCGAACACGTCGAGGATGGGGTTCCAGCGGTCGGCGAAGTCCCGGTACCCGGCCTCGATGAGCTCCTCCGACACCGGCGGGAACATCGCGACGTACTTCCAGATGGACGACCCGGTGAAGCCCACCACGGTCTTGACGCCGAGCCGCGCCGCCGCACGCGCGGTCATCTTCATCTCCTCGGCGGCCCGCTGACGCACGCCCTCGGGGTCACCGTCGCCCCAGATCCGAGCGGGAAGGATCGCCTTGTGCCGCTCGTCGATCGGGTCGTCGCAGACCGCCTGGCCCTTGAGGTGGTTGGAGATGGCCCAGACCTTGAGGTTGTACTTCTCCAGGGTGTCCAGCTTGTTCTTGACGTACTTGTCGTCCTCAGCCGCCTTCCAGACGTCGAGGTGGTCGCCCCAGCAGGCGATCTCCAGGCCGTCGTACCCCCACTCCGACGCCAGCCGGCAGACTTCCTCGAACGGCAGGTCGGCCCACTGGCCGGTGAACAACGTGACAGGACGCGGCATCTGCTCTTCTCCTCCTCCGACCCTGGCGGGTCAGTCGGGTACTTACTAGGCGTCTGGTGTCTCGCCGGAACCTCGAGGGTGGCGGCGAGGTGTCACCCGGTCGGCGACTCGACCGGAACCCAGCTCGAGCCGGACTCCGCGCTCTTGAGCACGGCGTCGAGGACCATCTGCACCTGGAGGCCCTCAGCGAACGTCGGGGACGGGTCGGTGCCCTCGGCGATCGCGGTCACCAGGTCGTAGGCCTCGTGGGTGAACGTGTGCTCCCAGCCGATGATGTGCCCGGCGGGCCACCACGCGGCCATGTACGGGTGCTCGGCCTCGGTGATGAGGATCCGGCGGAAGCCCTGCGTGGTGTTGTCGTCCTCGGTGAGGTACAGCTCGAGCTCGTTGAGTCGCTCGAGGTCGAACACCAAGGAGCCCTTCTCGCCGTTCAACTCGATCCGCAGGCCGTTCTTGCGGCCGGTGGCGAACCTCGTCGCCTCGTACGTGGCCACCGCGCCGCCGGACAGGCGCGCCACGAACAGCGCCGCGTCGTCAACCGTCACCTCGCCGCGCTCGCTGGAGCCGGTCCCACGCAACCCTTGGGTGTCGGCGACCAACGGACGCTCCTTGATGAACGTCTCCGTCAGGCCGCTCACCCCGACGATCTTCTGGCCGGTGATCCACTGGGTGAGGTCGACGATGTGCGAGCCGATGTCACCGAGCGCGCCGGAGCCGGCTTCCTCCTTCCGCAGCCGCCACACCAGCGGGAACTCCGGGTCGACGATCCAGTCCTGCAGGTAGACGGCACGGATGTGACGGATCGCGCCGAGCTTCCCCTCCTGCACGAGCTTCCGGGCGAACGCGGCCGCGGGAACCCGGCGGTAGTTGAAGCCGACCATCGCGCGGACACCGTTGGCCGCGGCGGCCTCGGCCGCCTTGACCATCTCCCGGGCCTCCTCGACGGTGTTGGCGAGCGGCTTCTCGCACAGCACGTGCTTGCCGGCGTTGAGGGCGGCGATGGCGACCTCGGCGTGGTTGCCACCGGGACTACAGATGTCGATCAAGCCGATGTCGTCTCGCTCGATCAACGCCTGCCAGTTGGTCTCATACGACCGCCACCCGTACTTCTCCGCCGCCGCGCGCACCTTCTCCTCGGTGCGACCGCAGATGGCCGCCATGTCGATCGCGTACGGGACGTCGAAGGCGGCGTTGAGGGTACGCCAGGCCTGCGAGTGCGCCTGGCCCATGAAGGCGTACCCCACCATGCCGACGCCGAGCGTCTGCTTGCTTGTCATGCGTTCTCCTCGTCTTCCCTATCGAACGCCCAGGAGGTAGTCCATGGCCAGTTGGTCGAGCCGCTCGAACGCCATCCCGCGAGCGGCCAGCGCCTCGATGGTGGCGTCGGGCCAATCCTCGTCGCGAAGGGTCTGGTAGGTCTCCCCCGCGGCCAGAGTCGGTCGCGCCAACTCATCGAGCTTCGCCGCGCGCAGCGCCTCCTGCACCTCCGGGTCGGAGCGGAACGCCCGTACCTTCTCACGCAGGATCAGGTAGTTGCGCATGCACCCACGGGCGGACTCCCACACGCCCTCCATGTCCTCGGTGCGGGGCGGCTTGTAGTCGAAGTGCCGCGGACCGTCGTAGCCGCCGTTCTCGAGGACGTCGACGGTCCAGAACGCGCCGCGCAGGTTGCCGGCGCCGAAGCGGAGGTCCTGGTCGAAGCGCGGCCCGTTCTGCCCGTTGAGGTCGACGTGGAAGAGCTTGCCGTGCCAGAGCGCCTGGGCGATGCCGTGCGCGAAGTTCATGCCGGCCATCTCCTCGTGCCCGACCTCCGGGTTGAGCCCGACGAGCTCGGCGTGCTCCAGCTGGTCGATGAACGCCAGCGCGTGCCCGATGGTCGGCAGCAGGATGTCGCCGCGCGGCTCGTTCGGCTTGGGCTCGATGGCGAAGCGGATGTCGTAGCCCTGGTCCAGGACGTAGGAGCAGAGGATGTCGAACGCCTCCTTCATGCGGTCCAGGGCGGCCCGCACGTCCTTCGCGGCGCCGGACTCCGCGCCCTCACGTCCGCCCCAGCAGACGTAGGTCTTGGCACCGAGCTCCGCCGCGAGGTCGAGGTTCTCCATCACCTTGCGGATCGCGAACCGGCGAACGGCCCGGTCGTTGGCCGTGAACGCCCCGTCCTTGAAGATCGGGTGAGCGAACAAGTTGGTCGTCGCCATGGGGACGACCAGGCCGGTCTCGTCGAGCGCCTTGCGGAAGCGCGCGATCACCTGGTCACGCTCGGCGGCGCTGGCCCCGAACGGGAACAGGTCGTTGTCGTGGAACGTCACGCCGTACGCACCGAGCTCGGCCAGCTTGTGCACCGCGACGACCGGGTCGAGCGGCTCGCGAACCGCTGTCCCGAACACGTCGACACCCTGCCAACCGACCGTCCACAGCCCGAACGAGAACTTGTCCTCGCGGGTCGGTGTGTAGTCGCTCATTGGGTCTCCTTCTCTGGCACTGGACTTGCGCGCACGATCGGAACCACAGTGGGGTCGTCGAGGACCGGCTGGAGGGCGGCGTACGCCGCGCCGGTGGCCGCCGCGGCCAGGCCGAGCCGCGACAGCGTCACCCGGCATCCGCCGAGGTCGGGCGCGACCACCCGGCTGGCGAGCTCGTCCTCGACCAGCGGCAGCAGGAACTCGCCGAGACGGGCGAAGTAGCCGCCGAGCACGAGAACCCGGGGGTTGACGAGGTTGACCAGCATCGAGGCGCCAAGACCGAGGGCCCGGCCGACCCGGTCGAACGCCTGGAGGGTCCGCGTGTCACCGGACCGGGCGCGGTCGAGGAGGAGGTCGAGCCGCTCGTCGAGGTCCCGGTCGTGGTCGCGGACGATGTCGTCCGGGTCGGCGGCCAGGCGCAGCAGCGCCTCGAGGCCGCACGTCGTCTCCCAGCAGCCGCGGCGACCGCATCCGCACCGCTCCCCCGCCGGGTCCACGGGCAGGTGGCCGACTTCACCGGCGAAGCCGGCGTGTCCGCGGACGACGTGTCCGTTGACGACGATGCCGCCGCCCACCCCGACCCCACCGGTCACGTAGACCAGGTCGCGGTCGGCGGTGTCGGACGTCGCGTACTCGGCCAGGGTCGCGAGGTTGGCCTCGTTGTCCACGAGCAGCTGGAGCGGCCTCGACGCCCGCGCGTGCGGGATCGCCACCGCGTCCCAGGGGTGCGGATCCAGTCGCCGAAGCAGCAGGTCGCGAAGGGGAACGTCACGCCAACCGAGGTTGGGGGCCACCCGGACCACGCCAGAGGCCACGTCCACGAGTCCCGGCGCGGCGACGCCGACACCGGCCAGGAGGCTGGCGCCACGGACGAGCGCTCGCTCGACCACGTCGGCCACGAGGCGGGCCGCCTGGTCGACGGTCTGCTCGACCTGAGCGGACGGGTCGTGGGTTTGCCGGAGCGCGACCCGAGTGTCACCCCGCACGTCGAGAGCGATCGCCGCCAGGTAGTCGACGTTGATCTCCAGGCCGACCCCGACGACGCGCTCACCCACCAGGGCGACCTGTTGGCCCGGACGCCCGACGGCGCCCGCCGTGGCGGGTCCGCTCTCCCGGACGAGCCCACGGTCGACGAGCTCACCGACGAGGCTGGAGACGGTCGCCTTGGTGAGGGTGGTGTCGTGAGCGAGACCGGCACGAGTGCGTGGCCCCGAGCGCAGGACGCGGACCACGAGCGCCAGGTTCGCACGGCGCACGTCGCCGTGATCCGCCCGGCCGGAGAGGTGCCACGTCGCACCCGTCACGGAACCTCCCTCGAGGTCCGGTGGCCCGCATGGTGGTGGTCCCCGACATTCGTTCAGATCCCGAACAAACTAGGGCCGGTCATCGCCACCGTCAAGAGTGACCACCGGGTGAAGGCTCCGGCGCCAGGTGAGTGATCGTGACCGATCGCCGTCACGCCCGCACGGTCGCGCCTACCGGGTCTGGCGAGGGTGGCGCCAGTGAGGCGCTCGGCGTGCCAGAAGCGTCGTGCGGTCAGCCCCGAGACCGGTCAGCCCCGAGACCGGTCAGCCCTGAGACCGGTCAGCGCTGAGACACAGTGCTACGGCGGGTGTCAGGTCGCGACGGGTGTCAGCGCTGCGGCGGGATCGTGGGGTGTCGACCGACTCCGGTGTCACCAGGCGGCCGCGCGGGGCCACCGTCGGTCGGTGTGCTACGCTCCGCTGACGTCCGAGGGTCTGCCCGGCCCTCGCGTTCGGTCAACCCTCCGTGCGGACCCCCGCGGGGACCCCCGTGTGGAGTCGCCACACCTCCGTGCGCGGGCGACACGCCGCGGCTGGACGGCACCCCACGGTCTGCAGGCATCCCACGAGTGACCGGGATCCCACGCGCCACTGGGACCCCACGCTCGACCGGCAGCCCGCGCTCCACCGGCACCTGACGCTCCACTGGGACTCCGGGTCCGGGCCGAACGCCACGGCCGGGAACCACGCTGCGCTCTGGCGGTAGCCCACGCGTGGGCGCCATGCCACGCTCCGGTGGCCGGGCCATCGGACCCACCGGGCCGCGCGGGACCGCCAACCTCCGATCGGCGGGAACCCCGCGCTCGCTTGGGGTCGTGGAGACGTCGTGCTCGGCGCCCGGTTCGTCGGGCTCCCAACGGCACGGATCCGCGGTCAAGCCGAGCAGGTAGGTCACGGTGCATTCGAGAGCCATCGCCAACTCAGGAAGCTTGGCGACGTCGAGACCCGCGCCGTGCTCCAGGCTGCTCAGCGCCTTGTTCGTCGTCAGGACGCCCAACTTCGCGAGCCGACTCACCACCTGCTTTTGGGTGAGGCCAAGCTGGCGTCGACGCTCGCGTAGTCGTTGCGTCACCATCCGCCGGCGTTCGCCGGTCCTGCCATGTGCCAAGGTCATGGTGCGTTCCCCCGACCAGCACCATCCCCCGGCCACCTGCCGTCCAATCGGCGACGCGCCGGGCACGACAGGACACGCCCACTGGTTCACCACCTGCGGGTGAGTCACCGGTGGCGTGGTGCCACCGGGTCGTGCCGAACCCTCAGTCGTCGCACACCCTCAGCCGTACAGCGCGACGCGGGCTTCGGCGTACCTGCGTCGGATCTCCTCCCCGACCGCCGCGCCGTCGGCCATCTCGTCACCGGAGATCTCGACGGTGCCCTCACCGAGCGACCACGTCGGAGGGTGCGCGTCACCACGCAACGCCCACGCCGCCTGCCGGGCGGCGCCGATCGCGACGTACTCCGCGGGCGGTGGGACAGTGACCGGAACGCCGAAGATCGTCGGGGCGACCGCTCGCACCGCGGCCGACCGCGCGGCGCCGCCGATGAGCAGGACGCGCCGCACGACCAGGCCCTGACCACGCAAGGCGTCAAGGCCATCGGCCAGCCCACACAGCATCCCCTCGACCGCGGCCCGGGCGAGGTTCTCCGGCGTCATCGCCTCCCGGCGCAGGTTGTGCAACGAGCCCGCCGCGTCCGGCAGGTTCGGCGTACGCTCGCCATCCAGGTACGGCAGCAGCACCAGCCCGCCGGATCCAGGGGCCGCGGCCAACGCCAGCTCGTCGAACCGCGCCAGGTCCACGCCGAGCATGGCGGCGGTGGACGTGAGCACCCGCGCCGCGTTGAGGGTGCAGACCAAGGGAAGGAAGCGCCCGGTGGCGTCGGCGAAGCCAGCCACGATGCCCGACGGGTCGGTGGTCGGCTTGTCGTACACGCCGAACACCGTGCCGCTCGTGCCGAGCGACACCACCACGTCGCCCTCCTCGATACCGAGGCCCAGGGCGGCACCCATGTTGTCCCCCGTGCCGGCGGAGACCAGCACACCGTCGGGTGTCTCACCCGCCGGCTCGTTCGGGGCGAGCACGCGCGGCACGTTGGGCACCCGCCCGAACGCCAGCTCCAGCAGGTCGGTGCGGTACTCGCCGGTGATCGGCGACCAGTAGGCGGTGCCGGAGGCGTCACCGCGGTCGGTGACCGCCTGCTCCGGCTGACCACACAACCTCCACGTGAGGTAGTCGTGGGGGAGCATGACCTGCGCGACCCGGTCGGCGTTCTCGGGCTCGTGCTCCGCCAGCCAGGCCAGCTTCGTCACGGTCATGCTCGCCAGCGGCACCGACCCCACCGCCTCCGCCCAGGCTCGGGCGCCACCGAGCCGCTCGACAAGCTTCGTCGCCGCCGCAGCCGAGCGGGTGTCGTTCCACAGGAGCGCCGGCCTGACCTCCTCGCCACGGCTGTCCAGCGTGACCATGCCGTGCTGCTGCCCGGCCACGCCGATCGCCGCGACGTCGTCGAGAAGGCCCGACGCCGCCTCCTGCAACGCCGCCCACCAGGCGCTGGGGGGACATTCCGTGCCATCCGGGTGAGGTGCGCTGGCCTGCGCGAGCACCTCACCGGAGTCGGCATCACACACCACGACCTTGCACGACTGGGTGGAGGAGTCGATACCCGCAACCTTCGGCATGGCTGAAAGCTAACCGGTTTGTCCGACCGCTGGGCCGCGCGCGTGCGCGTGAGCGAGCGGGTGACCAAACTGGCCACCCCAGCACCCACGGGCCAGCCCCGCACTCCTGCTCTCCCCCCAGCACCACGGGTCCGTCAGCACCACGGGTCCGTCGCGCGGCTTCGGTGGCCCACCGGAGCTGGCCAGGTGTGGTCAAACGTGTCCCATTCGCCCGTACCCGCTCGGGGTCCCATGGCACTCGGGACCCTAGGCCGTCTGGCAGAGCCCATCGGCTCGAAGCCCCCGGCGCGCGGGTGAGAGGGAATGGTCAGCATGAGGGCTGTCGTCTACAACGGACCCCGCGACGTCAGCGTCCACGACGTTCCCGACCCGCGGCTCGAGCGACCCACGGACGCTGTGGTCAAAGTGACCACGAGTGGCATCTGCGGATCGGACGTGCACATCTACACGGGACGGACCACCTTCGAACCTGGTCGATGGTTCGGTCACGAAAACCTCGGCGAAGTGGTCGAGGTCGGCTCCGCCGTCCAACGAGTCAAGGTCGGCGACATGGTCTGCGTCCCCATGAACGTCGCCTGCGGCGAGTGCGACAACTGCAACCAGGGCATGACGCACCTCTGTCTGCGAGCCGACCCGAATCCCGACGCCGTGGGAGCGGTGTACGGGTACGCCGACATGGGGCCCTGGCCCGGTGGGCAGGCGGAGTACCTCCTGGTGCCGTGGGCGGATTTCAACTGCCTGCGACTTCCCCAGGACGCCAGGAACCGCGAGAACGACTACGTCATGCTGGCCGACACCTGGCCGGTCGGCTACCACGCCACCGAGATGGCCGGCGTCAAACCCGGCGACACCGTCGTCGTCTACGGCGCCGGGCCGGTCGGCCTGCTCGCGGCGTACTCCGCCGTGCTGAAGAGCGCGTCCCGGGTCATGGTTGTCGACCACCATCCGGACCGACTCGCGCTGGCGGAGAAGATCGGCGCGATCGCCATCGACGACTGCAAGACCTCCCCCGTCGAGGAGGTCCTGAAGCTGACCGACGGGGTCGGCGCGGACTGTGGCTGTGAATGCGTGGGCTTTCGCGCGCGCGATGTCGCGGGCAACGAGCAGAACAGCATGACGCTCAACAACCTGGTGGCCTCGGTGCGGCACGGAGGCGCGATCGGAGTCGTCGGGTACTACCCCCTCCACGACCTGGGCGCGCGGGATGAGCTCAGCCGCGAGGGCCAGGTGGCCATGAACTTCGGGCAGTTCTGGCGCAAGGCACAACGCATCATGGCCGGTCCCTGCCCGGTCAAGCGCTACAACCGCTCGCTGTGCGAGCTGCTGCGCAACAACCAAGCCCACCCGGCGTTCCTCGTCTCGCACGAGCTTCCGCTCGAACGCGCCCCGGAGGCCTACATGCACTTCGCCTCCCGCGAGCACGGGTGGACGAAGGTCGTCCTCAAGCCCGCGATCTGAGGTTCGCCGCGCCGACGGCGCATGAGCGATGCCCTCAAACCCACGCTCATGGACATGTGCGCGGGTGCGCTGGCGGTGGACTGCTCGTCCACCGCCAGCGCACCACGCTCAAGACTCGTCAGGCTCCACGTACGGCGTGATCTCGGCGGCCGAGGAGAACCCGCCGATCCCGAGCTCGACGTGGAAGCGGAGGTAGCGGGCGCGCACTCCCTGGAGGTCGATGTCCTTCGGGAGGGAGTTACGGGCCCAGTTCACCTGGGCAACCTCCTGGTACGTCTGGCCGTCCTCGCTGACCTCCACCCGAGCGCGCAGGATCGTGCCGTTGAGGTTGCCCACGATCCGCGGCTGGTAACGCCCGCCCGCAGGGTTCGGACCCGCTGCATGTCGATGGTCAGCTCGTGCGGCAGCGGGGTGACCTCCGGCGAGTACTGCGAGTGCCAGTGCGTGCGCAGGTCACCGTCGACCGCGCGGTGCGCCTCGCCGTTGGCGTTCTCGGTGCTCGCGGTGGCACTCAGCTCGGCGGGCGGCACCGGCTGGCCCTCCGGTGGAGCGGGCCAGGTGATCTCACCGATGTCTTCCGGCTCGTCCCTCGCGGGCTCCTCTCCCGGCCGCGGGCCCGGCCCCACACCGCGCACCACGACATCGGTGATGAGCGCGCCGTGGTCGGAGTAGAACGGGAACAGGTCGACCAGTGGGCTGTCGAGGTGCTCCTCGAGCCGGACCGTGCGAGTGCGGGAACCGAGCACGCGGACCGCATCGCCCTTGGCGAGGATGTAGTCGATCCGACCCGGCGCGAAGCCGAAGCCGGCGTAGGGACTCCAGGTGCGGCCTGGGTAGCGGGCGGCGTCCGGGTTGGCGAAGCGGTAGGTGTCGAGGAAGCCGGCCTCGTCGAACATCCGCATGACCGGCCAGTCAAGGACCAGCCCGCCGTGGCCGGGTGCGTCGGCGAACCGCTCGCTCCAGTCCAGGTGCGACAAGGTGTTGAAGTCGCCGCCGAGGAAGACCGGCGCCTCGTCGTCGCCGATGTAGCCCGGGAGCCGCTCGCGAAGGAGCGTGGTCGCCATCCCGATGCGTCGACGGGCGTCGGCGGCGAGGATCTGCTCGTCGGTGTAGGTGCGCGACAGGCCGAGGACGTTCTCCAACGCCGACTGGTTCGTCGGGTTCCACGCGCTGTCCGTGTGGTGCAGCCACGTGGCGAAGGCGTGGATGTGCTGTCCGTCCGGCAGCCGAAGCCGGGCACCGCCGAAGTTGAACGACGTCAGGTCGCCACCGCTTTCCCGCGGGTAGATCGTCTCCACCGGCAGCCGGGTCACCAGCCACAGGTTGTCCTCGTCCGGTGCCTGACCGGGCTCGCGGGTGACCTGCACTCCCTGGTACCGCCGCTCCGGTGGCAGGCCCTCGTTGAGGCCCTCCACGATCGCCTCGCCGGAGCCGTAGGTCTCGACGAGGAACAGCACGTCCGGATCCTCACTGCGGACGTACTCGACGAGCTGGCGGAGGTTCTCCTGCCCGCCCTCGTGACCGGCGAGGCCGTCGAGGAGCCCGCTGCGCCAGATGTTGAACTGCATGAGCCGCAGCGGCGTGCCGACACGGTCCTGGGGCAGCTGCGTGACGGCGATGTCGACGTGGAGCTCGCCCTTCGGGACGACGAAGTCCGTCGACCGAGCGAGCCCGTCGTGGGAGTACAGCACCCGACGGGCGAGCACCTCGTCGGCCTGCCGAACCGTGATCGTGACCTCGTCCACCCACCCGGCACGCCGACTCGTCGACGTGGCGACGGTGCAGGTGCGTCCGGCCACGTGGTGGACCCGCGTCTGCCCCGGTCGCTTCGGCACCAGCCGAGCCCGGGCATGCGACCGATCGTCGCAGCGCAGCTCGGTCTGCCACGTCCGGGCCTCGGCCGAGCCGGTGAGGGTGTAGGTGACGGTGTCGCGGCGGGGGCCGCTCGCCGCCGCGCTGGCCACGGGCGCTGGCGCCGTGGCCGCCAACACGGCGGAGAGGACCGCGCCGGTAAGCAGTTTGCCGATGATCGGATTCACCGCGACATCCTCGGGAGCCGCCGGTGATGCGCGGACGCACGACACGCCGTCGTGACAGGAAGAGGCCACCATCAGCCGGTCGCGGCGGACGACACTCAGCTCGGGCTGCCGGCAGCCCGTTCCCGCAGCGCTCGCCGGTGCTGCTCCAAGGCCACGAGCTCCCCGAACAGCCGGTTGTACTCGTCCGTGCGCTCGATCGGGTTCATCCGCTGGAGCCGGCGCTTCACCTCAGCGATCCGTCGGGAGGTGGCGAGCTCCTGCACCCGCGCGAGGAGCGCCTCGGCGTAACCGACGTCCGGTGTGCGGCTGGCGTGGAACGACTCGACAGCCAGCGCGGTGATGAGGTTCCGCACCCCCTCGTCGGCGGCGTGCTCGGTCAGTGCGGCCAGCCACCTCTCGCCGCCGGGTGACGTGCCGGCGCCACCGGCGGCGTGCACCGCGCGACGGACCGCGACGTGGGCGGGATGGCTGAAGTCCTCGTCCTCGAGCGTGTCGAACGCCGGACCGACCAAGGTGGGTGACTGGACGACCAGCTTGAGCAACTCACGCTCGGGGAACAGGTTCCGGTCGTTCGGATCGGGAAGCGGCGTGGCCGGCGCGCCCGAGCGACCACCCCGAGCCGCCCGCACCGGAGCACCGTTGCGTCGCGCCCCCCGGGTGTTCCGTCCCTGCGCCGCCAACACCTTGTCGACCTCGGCCCGAACCTCCTCGACGTCCATGCCGAGCATGCCGGCCAGCTCGCGGGCGTAGGCGATGACCTTCGCCTTGTCCCTGACGTGGGCGACCAAGGGGGCGGTGGCGCGCAGCGCGTCCACCCGACCGTCGGCGCGATCGAGGTCGTAGCGCTGGAGTCGGGTCTCCAGCACGAACCGGTAGAGCGGGACCCGGCGCGCGATGAGGTCGCGGACCGCCGCGTCGCCGTGCTTGAGCCGCAGGTCGCAGGGGTCCAGGCCGGACGGCTCGACCGCGACGTAGGTCTGGGACACGAAGCGCTCGTCGCTGCCTTCGAACGCCCGCATCGCGGCCCGCTGGCCGGCCTCGTCACCGTCGAAGGTGAAGATCACCTCGCCCAGGAACTCGTCGTGGTCGAGCATGAGCCTGCGCAGGACCTGCGCGTGGTCCTCACCGAACGCGGTGCCGCACGTCGCCACCGCGGTGGTGACACCGGCGAGGTGACAGGCCATCACGTCGGTGTAGCCCTCGACGACGACAGCCTGGGAGCGTCGGGCGATCTCCCGACGAGCCAGGTCGACCCCGTACAGCACCTGGCTCTTGCGGTAGATCGGCGTCTCGGGAGTGTTGAGGTACTTGGCTTCGATCCGGTCGTCGTCGAAGAGCCGGCGCGCCCCGAAACCGACGACGGCACCGGACAGGTCCCGGATCGGCCACACCAGCCGGCCACGGAAGCGGTCGTAGCGTCCGCGAACACCGGACGACACCAGACCGCCGGTAATGAGCTCCTCGTCGCTGAAACCGCGACCACGCAGGTGCCGGAGCAGCGCCGTCGACTCGCGCGGCGCGTAGCCGACGCCGAACATCTCCGCGGCCGCGCGGTCGAAGCCGCGGTCGGCGAGGAACGCGCGTCCCGGAGCCGCCTCGGGTGAGGTGTGCAACTGCTCGGCGTAGAACTCCGCCGCCGCCTTGTGCGCCTCGAGCAGGCGCGCGCGACTCCCGTGCTCACGGCGCTCCGAGCGGCCCCCGTCGACGTAGCGCAGGGTGATACCGGCCCGGGCCGCCAAGCGCTCGACCGCCTCGACGAAGCTGAGGCCCTCGATCTTGCGTAGGAAGGAGATGACGTCGCCGCCCTCGGCGCAGCCGAAGCAGTGGAACGCGCCGACGTGCGGACGAACGTTGAACGACGGGGTCTTCTCCTCGTGGAACGGGCACAGCCCCTTCAGCGATCCTCCGCCGGCGGGACGCAGTGTGACGTACTGCGAGACGACCTCGTCGATGCGGGTACGCTCGCGGACCAGCGCGATGTCCTCGTCGCGGATCCGGCCAGCCATGGTCGGAGTCTACGACTCCACCGACCGCCCGCCGGCGGCCGGCCACACGGCGTGCCGTAGCGGGCAGCTGACCCTCCGCCACCGCGCGCCGCCACGACGACGCGGAGGACCGGGCGTGGCGACCGGACGCCAGCGTTCCTTGACATCCCGCCCGTCGAGCTCCGGAGACCACCGCCGCGTCACCACGAATTCGCGTACCGCGAAATTTGTGGCCGACATTCGCCGTCGGTCCTTCCGCGACCATTCTCGGCTTGCGGCCATTTAGTCACCGACACCGACCTCCCCGGGTACGGTTGTGGTGGCCGTGGAGAAGGGAGCGACAAAGACGGTGGTCGCACTCTAGACGTTCAATACACATTTGGTTCTCGACGCGACCGGTCTCACTGGATACGAATCGAACCGAGGTCTCGTCGAGCGACTTTCTCAATTCTTCGCCGGCATTCTGGACGGTCGCTGGTGAACGCGCGGTCCCGCGGGAGACGACCGCCGTGGGACGAAGTCACGACCGAGACGTGGGGGGATTCTCGTGTGCGGTATCGCGGGTTATGTGGGGCTGGGCGAGCTCGAAGGCGCGCCGCTGCTGGACGTGATGAACCAGGCGCAGCGACACCGCGGCCCGGACGGCCAGACGACCTACGTCGGCGAGCGGTTCGGCTTCGCCCACCAGCGGCTGGCGATCATCGACCGGGCCGGCGGCCAGCAGCCCATGGTGTCCCGGGACGGTCGCTACGTGCTCATCTACAACGGCGAGGTCTACAACTTCCGCGAGCTGCGGGAGGAGCTGGCGCACCTGGGCCGGGAGTTCCGCACCGCCTCGGACACCGAGGTCGTCCTGGTCGCGTACGAGGTGTGGGGTCAGGCGGCCTTCGATCGCTTCAACGGCATGTTCGCGCTCGCCATCGCCGACACCACCACCGGAACGGTCGTGTTGGCCCGCGACCACTTCGGGATCAAGCCGCTGTACCTCGCGACCGGCGTCGCCGGCGAGGCGCTGTTCGCCAGCGAGATCGGCGCGTTGCTGGCCACCGGGCGAGTGGCGCGCCGTCCGGACGACCGCACGATCTACCGCTACCTGCGCTACCGGGTCCACGACGACACCGAACGCACCTTCTTCGACGGGATCACCCGCCTGCTGCCGGGCCAGGCCGCGACGATCACCCCGGACGGCAGGGTGCACGTGCGCACCTACACCCGCCTGTACGAGGAGCTGCGGGACCTCGCCGAGCGTAATGAGCCGTACGACGAGGACGCGCGGCGCCGGTTCGCGGAGGCACTGACCACCGCGATCGAGCAGCGGCTCGTCAGCGACGTCCCGGTGGGCACCGCCCTCTCCGGCGGACTGGACTCGTCGACGATCGTGGCCACGCTGAACCGGGCACTCGCCCGGCATAGCCGCGACACCGAGTCGCTCGGCCCGCGCCAGCAGACCTTCTCGGCGATCTTCCCGGGTGAGCTCAACGACGAGGAGCGCTACATCGACGCCGTCGCCGCGACCTGCTCCGACTCCCTGGTCGTGCACAAGGTGGCGCCCAGCCCGCAGCGCTTCATCGCCGACCTGAGCGACTTCCTCCGCACCCAACAGGAACCGGTCGTCTCGACCGCCCCCTACGCGCAGTACTGCGTGATGCGCGAGGCAAGCAAACACGTGACCGTCATGATCGACGGCCAAGGGGCCGACGAGCTCCTCGCCGGTTACGCGGCGTACCACCTGGTCTATCTCCGCCACCTGCGTCGGACCGGTGGCTCGGTCCGGGCCGCCGGCGGCCTCGCCCGGTCGCTGGACGTGCTGTGGCGGATGGGTCGCTTCCGGCTGTTCGACCGACTCCACGGACGTGACTCGCTCACCGTCACCGACATGCTCGCGCCCGCGTTTCTGATGGAGTACGCGGACGAACGGTTCGACGTGGTCCCCGACGACATCAAGCGCCGGCTCGAGGACGACGTGTTCCGCCACAGCCTGCCGTGCCTGCTGCGCTACGAGGACCACAACACGATGCGCTTCTCGATCGAGGGTCGGGTGCCGTTCTGTGACGTGGACTTGATGCGCACGCTGTGGGCGATCGATCCGAAGGCGATCGTGTCGGGCGGCTGGAACAAGCGGGTGCTCCGCGACGTGACCGCCGACCTGTTGCCGCCGGTCGTCCGACACCGCCGCAACAAGATCGGCTTCACCATCCCGGAGCGCACGTGGTTCCCGGTGCTGGCCCGGGAGTTCCGCGCCATCCTGAGCTCCCCGTCGTTCGGGACTCGCCCGTACTGGCACCAGCCCACCGTCGTCGAGGCGTTCGACAAGCTGGTCGAGCGCCGCGCGGCGTCCGAGACCATGCTGTTCTGGCGGCTGCTCAACGTGGAGCTGTGGCTCCGCACCTTCATCGACAACGACCCGACGAGCACGATCGTCGGCGAGCGGGTCGACGTCCAGGTCTGAGCGAGGGACAGCCCTCTGGGCCCGCCCGCACCCAGCGCGGGCACGCCCAGAGGGGTCAGGCCCGACGTCGGCGTGCCCGGGCGACGACGTCCCGGACCATCGCGAGGACGTCGGTGACCTCCTCGATGCCCGTCCACCAAGCCAGCGCCAGGTAGGCGGCGAGCAGGACGACACCGCCCACGACGACCGCGACCAAGGCGCCGAGCGCACCGTCGCCCAGCGCGAGGGTGCACAGCACGGCCACGCCGAAGGCCACGACGGCGGCGACGAGTGACGCCGCCCCCACCCGCAGATGGGTGCGCAGCAATCGACGCCCATCAACGTGGCCCCAGCGTCGCCGCAGCACGGCCAGGTTGACGGCGAGGCCGACCCAACAGGCGATGGAGTACGCGGTCGCGACACCGACGGTGCGCCAGCGGATCGGCAACGTCGCGTCGGCCACGACGGCGAGGGCGATGCTCGTCGCCACCAGAACGGTCTGAGTGAACAACGGGGTTCGGGTGTCCTCGAACGCGTAGAAGCCGCGGAGGCTGACGTACTGGCCGCAGAACCCGACCAAGCCGACCGCGTACCCCATGAGGACGTAGCCGATCACGCGCGCACTCTCGGTGTTCATGGCGCCGAAGTGGTCGAACATCGCGACACACATCCACGGGCCGAGCGCGAGGAACGCGAACGCGGCCGGCATGACGGCCGCGGCGGTCGTGCGCAGGCCTTGGGAAAGGTCCTCCCGGACCGCGGCGATGTCTCCGATGCTGGCCGACCGGCTCATCTTGGGCAGCAGGGCCGAGACGATCGACACGGCGATGACGCCGTGCGGCAGCTGCACGATCGTGTACGCGTGGAGGAAAGGCGTGAGCCCGTAGCCCACTCCGTCGCCATAGGCCTGCTCGGCCGCGATGCCCGCGCCCGTGGTGAGCCGGGCCGAGACGAAGAACCACACCTGGTTGACGACGACGAAGCCGATGGTCCACAAGGCCAGTCGCCCCGACTTGCCGAGGCCGGCGCCCCGGAAGTCGAAGCGGGGACGCAGCCGGAAGCCGGTGCGCGCCACGATCGGGACCAAGACCAGCATCTGGGCCGCGATGCCCGCCGTGGAGCCGATCCCCAGGAGGGCCTTCTCGCCGGCGCTGATCTCCCCCGGGGTGTGGGCGCCGGAGATGCCGATGTAGGAGGTGAAGACGGCAATCGAGACGAGGTTGTTCAGGACGGGTGCCCACATCATGGGGCCGAATCGACCCCGCGCGTTGAGCACCTGGCCGAGCAGCACGAACAGCCCGTAGAAGAGGACCTGCGGCAGGCAGTACCGCGCGAACGTCACCGTGAGATCGAAGTAGGGGCGATTCTCCGGAGCCGCCAGAGACGAGCTGGCGTACAGCGACACGAGCCACGGTGCGCCCACGACGGCGAGGACGGTGACCGCGAGCAGGATGAGGGTCGCGACGGTCAGCAGTCGCTGTCCGAACGCCTCGCCGCCGTCTGGGTCGCGGGTCATCGCCCGAACCAGCTGGGGGACGAAGACCGCGTTCAACGCCCCACCCGCCACCAGGATGTAGAGCGCGTTCGGCACCGAGTTGGCGAGGTTGAAGGCATCCCCGAACAGCGCGGTGCCCAGCGCCCAGACGAGGACGAGCGTGCGCACGAATCCGGTCACCCGCGAGACCACGGTGCCGATCGCCATGCCCGCGCTGGCTCGCAAGAGCTCGACGTCCGGCGCCTTGTCCGCGACCCGCTCGCTCACGGCCCGCCCCCGTCCCCTAGCTCGTCAAGTTCCGTCACCGATGTGGCCAGTCTTTCCACACCAGCCCACGGCTGCTCCGCAGTCGATAGTGTCGGACGAAAGTCCACGAATGTATCAGGGTGTCAATCGCTCAATCTTTACGCGCCTCTCCCGCCTTCCGCGTCGATCCAGATTTTTGCCATTCAAGGTTCGGATCGCTACGACGTGTCTATTGTCGAACTGACCTGGTGACCGCCACCGAAAAGAGCCACACAGCCAGGTCGGGAAGAGGGCGATCATGGCGTTCAGAAACCGTGAGTCCGACAAGCGGCGGTACGGCGACATCGTCTACTACGACCGAGGCACGGTTTCGGTGGACGGCCGAGCCTACCAGCGTCTCGCCGTGCAAACCCACTTCGTGACGCCGGGGGAAAGCTACGTCGACCTGCTGGCGAGGTACGTCAAACCTCTCTTCCAAGACGGCGACATCGTCGTCTCGGGAGAAAAAGTCGTATCGATGTGCCAGAACAACATTGTCAACCGACGCGAGATTCGCGTCGGATTCCTGGCGAGGACCCTGTCGAAGTTCGCCAGCTCGGGCGACCACGGCGTGGCGATGGACGAGCCGTTGAAGCTACAGCTCGCCATCAACCTGGCCGGACGGCCTCGCATCCTGCTGGCGGCGTTCCTGAGCGGCGTGACGAAGCTCTTCGGGCGCTCCGGGGTGTTCTACCGCGTCGCCGGTCATGGGATCGCCGGAATCGACGGCTTCTACCAGCGCTCTTCCTTCGACTTCTACAAGGACAACGCCATCTTGAACCCGATCGACCCGGACGGTGTCACCGAGGAGGTCTACGCGCGGCTGGGCATGCCGCTGGTGATCGTCGACGCCAACGACTTCAACGTCGAGGTGTTCGGCACGTCGAGGGCCCTGCGAGACCAAGATGAGGCCTTCATCAAGGCCATCAAGGCCGTCCTGCACGACAACCCCGCCGGGCAGTCCGACGAGATGACGCCGTTCCTCCTCATTCGCCCGCAGCCGGCGCACGTGTCGGCCTCCTGGGATGCCGGCCCGCCCGCCGTCGCTCGGACCGTCCCACGCGGCGCCGCACCCGTCTCACGGTCCGGGGAACTCGGAGCCAGTCCGGCCTAGGACCCTCCACGGGTGCCGCCGGTCCCCGCCACCAGGACCGGCGGCACCGTCACGCCGCGAGCTCGTCGGGTGCGACGGTCAGGTCGGCGTCTCGACCAGGGTGCGATGCAGCGCGAGTGCCGAGGCGTCGGTGAGGGACGCCACCTGGTCGACGATGACGCGAAGCCGGGCGGCGTCATCCGGCGCCGCCTCGAAGTCGGCTCGAAACGCCGGGTCAAGACCCTCGGGGGCCCGCTCCTGGAGGACGGCGACCAGTGCGTGGATGACCTCCCGCTGGCGTGCCAGCACGCTCAACCGCTCCTCGGAGCGCATGACGTAGCGTGCCGCGATCCCCTTGAGCACGGCGATCTCCAGCCGTGTCTCGCGCGGGACGACCAGGTCGGCGCGGTAGCGGGTGAGTCGCCCACCGCCGTAGGCGGCGTGGGTCGCCTCCTGCGCGGCCTGACAGAAACGCCCGATCAGCTGGCTGGTCATGTCCTTCAGCGCCGCGAGCGTGCGACGGTGCCCGTCGTAGTCACGCTCCGGCCAGTATCCGAAGGAGCGCAGGCGGTCATACGCCGCGTCGAGCTCGTCGTCCGTCGCGTCGGCGACATACCACTCGCGAACCACCTCCCACACACCGCGGCGTTCGGCATGGTCGGCGAGGCGAGCAAGGCGAATCCGCCCGGAGACCACACCGTCCTCGACGTCGTGGACGGAGTAGGCCACGTCGTCGGCGAAGTCCATCACCTGCGCCTCGACGCACCGACGGCTCCCGGTGACACCTCGGCGAAGCCAGGTGAAGACCTCGAGGTCGTCGTCGTAGACGCCGAACTTGCCCGGGACGTCCGGCGGACCCTCGCCTCGTCGCCAGGGGTACTTGGTGGCGGCATCGAGGCTCGCTCGGGTGAGGTTGAGACCCACGCTGCGCCCGGCACCCGGCTTCCCCGTGTCGTCGGGGGCGAAGGTCTTGGCTTCCAAGCGGGTGAGCACACGAAGGGTCTGGGCGTTTCCTTCGAAGCCGCCGATGTGGCGGGCCACCTCGTCCAACGCGGCCTCGCCGTTGTGCCCGAACGGCGGATGCCCGAGGTCGTGGGCCAGGCAGGCGGTGTCGACGACGTCCGGGTCGCAGCCCAGGGCTTGCCCTAGCTCGCGCCCCACCTGCGCGACCTCGAGCGTGTGGGTGAGGCGCGTCCGCGCGAAGTCATCCGCACCGGGTCCCACCACCTGGGTCTTCGCCGCGAGCCTGCGGAGCGCGGCGGAGTGGAGAACCCGCGCTCGGTCCCGTGCGAACGGTGTCCGACCTGCGCTCTTCGGCGGCTCGGCCACCCAGCGCTCCACATCGGCCGGACCGTAGCCACCGTCGTCAAACGTCCGCGAACCGCTCATCGACGCCGACCATAGCCAGTGGGCGAGCCCGTGAGCCGGTGCGGCCACGCTGCCACGCGGCCCGGTCACGTGTGGCGAGGCTGTCCGCATCTCGCCACGCGGTGAGACGACGCTCGAGCTTCTCAGCCGTAGCGTCGAAGCATGGCGACGACCCCCGATGCCCTCCTCGTGGAGTACGCGCACCTGCTTCCCACCGAGGCCGACGTGGCGTTCTATCGAACGCACGGCTACTGGATCTCTCCACCGATCCTGCCGTCGGACGTCTTGGACGCCGCCGAGCGAGGGATGGCCCGCTTCTACGCCGGGGACACGGACCGGTTGCTGCCCGATGGGTCAGCGCGTGTCGGGTGGGTGCCCGAGCACGGCGAGGTGTTGCGGAAGAACGACTACTCCTCCCTCGTCGTCGATGAGCTCGCCGTGTTGGTCCGCTACCCACTCCTCGCCGCCTGCGCGGCGCGGCTGAGCGGTACGGACACGATCCGGCTCTGGCACGACCAGCTGCTCTACAAGCCCGCTGAGGACACGGTGCCGGATGCCGGGAGGGGGAAGGCGAACGTCGGCTGGCACACCGACCGGCAGTACTGGCGGACCTGCTCCAGCACCGACATGCTCACCGCCTGGGTGCCTTTCCACGACGTCGGCGAGCGTGAGGGCGCGGTGTCGTTCGTCGACGGCAGCCACCTGTGGACCGAGGACGTGGTCCTCGACTTCTTCAACCCCGACTTGTCGACCCTCGACGCGGTTCGAGCCGACCACGACGTCCAGGTGGTCGTCGCGGAGATTCCACGGGGCGCGGTGAGTTTCCACCACTGTCGACTGCTGCACGGCAGCGGGCCGAACCGATCCGACGCTCCGCGACGGTCCATGGCGATCCACTTCCAGCCGGGCGACAACCACTACGTGGAGTACCGGCATCCGGACGGCACCCTCGCCTGGCATCCGAACGACCGCTTGGTCCGGCGTACCTCGGATGGCGTTCCTGACTACGCGGACCCGGTGGTGTGTCCGCGCCTGTGGCCACCTGCGATCTGAGTGGGGCCCGTCGCGGCGGCGCCCGCGACACGATTGAACACCGTCGCGGCGGCGCCCGCGACACGATTGAACACCGTCGCGGCGGCGCCCGCGACACGATTGAACACCGTCGCGGCGGCGCCCGCGACACGATTGAGCACCGTCGCGGCGGCGCTCGCGACCCGACTCGCACTGCCGCGACGCCGTCCGCGGACCTGAGGTGCGGATCGCTCAGCGGCTGTCGGAGCCGGGGTCGTCTCCGTGCAGGACGGCCGCGCGGCCGGCCTCCAGCCTGGCGATGGGGACCCGGAACGGCGAGCACGACACGTAGTCCAAGCCCACCTGGTGGAAGAAGCGCACCGACTCCGGGTCACCGCCGTGCTCGCCGCACACGCCGAGTTTGAGGTCGGGTCGGACCGCGCGGCCCTCCTCACAGGCCAGCCTGATCAGACGCCCCACGCCCTCGACGTCGAGGGTCTCGAAGGGCGAGACCGCGAAGATCCCCATGTCGAGGTAGGCGGGGAAGAACGCGGCCTCCACGTCGTCCCGCGAGAATCCCCAGACGGTCTGGGTCAAGTCGTTGGTGCCGAAGGAGAAGAAGTCCGCCGACCGAGCAATCCTGGCCGCAGTCAAGGCCGCGCGCGGCAGCTCGATCATCGTTCCGATCGGGATCGCGAGGTCGACGCCGGCACGCGCGGCGACTTCCGCGACGACCGCCGTCGCCTCCTCGCGCGCCCGCTCCAGCTCCTCGACGGAGCCGACGAGCGGAATCATGATCTCGACCTTGGGCTCCCCGCCCTCGGCGATCCGCTGGGCCGCCGCCTCGGCGATCGCCCGCACCTGCATCGCGTACAGCCCGGGTACGACGAGCCCGAGCCGCACGCCGCGGAGACCCAGCATGGGGTTCTGCTCGTGGAGACGCCGGACCGCGCTCAACAGGCGGGCGTCCTCGGCGGCTTCCTCGCCACGTGCCCTCGCCTCGGCGACGCGCACCGCCAGGTCGGTCAGGTCGGGCAGGAACTCGTGCAGCGGAGGGTCGAGCAGCCGCACCGTCACTGGCAGGCCGTCCATCGCCGCCAGGATCTCGATGAAGTCCCGCCGCTGGGCGGGTAGCAACGCCTCCAGCGCGGCCTCGCGCTCCGTGTCACTCTCGGCCAGGATGAGCCGCTCGACGTGGCGCCGGCGTTCCCCCAGGAACATGTGCTCGGTCCGGCACAGTCCGATGCCCGTCGCTCCCATCGCGCGGGCGCGCTCGGCGTCGGCTGGAGTGTCGGCGTTGGCTCGGACGCCGAGTCGGCGTCTGGCGTCGGCGACCTTCATGAGCCGGTCGACGGCCCGCACCAGGTCGTCACCGGAGGCCGGATCGAGTGTGCCCTCGAAGTACTGGACCACCGGCGAGTCGACGACTGGGATCTGGCCGAGGAAGACCTCACCGGTGGAGCCGTCGATGGACAGCACGTCGCCCTCGCGGACCACGACCCCGCCGGGCCCGGTGAGGGTGCGAGCGGAGACGTCGATGTCGAGTGCCTCCGCGCCGCACACGCATGTCTTGCCCATGCCGCGGGCGACCACCGCGGCGTGGGAGGTCTTGCCGCCGCGACAGGTGAGGATGCCGCGCGCCGCGATCATGCCGTCTAGGTCGTCGGGCGTGGTCTCGCGTCGGACGAGGATGACGTTCTCGCCGCGCCGTGCCCACTCCACCGCGGTGGCGCTGTCGAAGACCGCTCGACCGACCGCGGCGCCCGGGGAGGCGTTCATCCCCTTCGCGATGGCCTGCCGACGCGCGTTCTCGTCGAAGCGCGGAAACATCAGCTGGGCGAGCTGCCATCCATCGACTCGGCGCAGCGCCTCCTCCTCGTCGATCAGGCCCTCGTCGACGAGCTGGACGGCGATCCGGAACGCGGCGGCCGCGGTGCGCTTGCCGACCCGTGTCTGGAGCAACCACAGCTTGCCCCGCTCGATCGTGAACTCGATGTCGCACAGGTCGGCGTAGTGGGCTTCCAACCTCGCCATGATGTCGAGCAGCTCGTCGTAGCTGCGCTTGTCCAGCCGCGCGAGCTCCGACAACGGGACGGTGTTGCGGATCCCGGCGACCACGTCCTCGCCCTGCGCGTTGGGCAGGTAGTCCCCGTAGACGCCTCGGGCGCCGGTCGCGGGGTCGCGCGTGAAGGCCACACCGGTGCCAGAGTCGGGGCCGAGGTTGCCGAACACCATGGCCACCACGTTCACCGCGGTCCCGAGGTCGTCGCTGATGCCCTCCTGCCGTCGGTAGATCACCGCGCGTGGGGCGTTCCAGCTCTCGAAGACCGCGCGGATCGCGGCGTCCAGCTGGGTACGCGGGTCCTGCGGGAACTCCTGACCGGTCTCCTCCCGCAGGATCCGCTTGTAGGAGGCGACCAGGTCGCGCAGGGCGGCCGCGTCGAGGTCGACGTCGTGCTCGGCGCCGTGACGCCGTTTGGCGTCCTCCAACGCCTCGTCGAAGCGGGCGCCGTCGACTCCCATGACGGTCTTGCCGTACATCTGGATCAGCCGCCGGTAGGAGTCCCAGGCGAAACGCTCGTCGCCGGCCTGCCGCGCCAGGCCATGCACGGACGCGTCGGTGAGGCCGATGTTGAGGACGGTGTCCATCATGCCCGGCATGGAGAACTTCGCGCCGGAGCGCACGGATACCAGCAGCGGATCGTCGGGGTCACCCAGTCGGCGTCCTCTCGCCTGCTCGACGCGGCGTAGGTGCTCGGTGACCTCCTCGCGCAGGCCGGGCGGCTCCTCGCCGGTGGCCAGGTAGACCTGGCACGCCTTGGTGGTGATGGTGAAGCCGGGCGGGACGGGCAGACCCAGGTTGGTCATCTCGGCGAGGTTGGCACCCTTTCCGCCGAGGAGGTCCCGCATGTCTTTGTTGCCCTGGGAGAAGTCGTAGACGAACATCAGGGCGACCTCCTCCGCTGCCCTGCGTTACCTATGAGGCTAGGCGGAGTCGGCCGGATCCGTGGTGACTCTCGCGTCCCCGTATCTCCGCGGACCAGCGTGGCGCTCGGGCCACACCGGTTCGTGTCAGGGCTGGGTTGACGGTGGCACGGACGGACGCGGCAGGAGCGCGGTGAGCGGACGCAGCGCACGCAGCGTCAGCGTCACCGCCAGGTCGGTGGCCGGAGGTGAGGGTATGCCGTACAGCTGTCGCGCCCAGGCCGGCAGCGTCGCGAACGCCAAGACGTTGAGGGACGGGACGGCGAGCCGAAGTGGCGCGAGCAAGAGCGGAAACGGCGGGTTGAACGTGTTGAGCACCCCTCGCCTGGCTTCTGGTGTCACGTACAGCTTTGGGCGCATCCGCTCGAAGTACTCGGTGAGCTCGGCGCGCGAGGCGGGCGCGTCCGACCGTCGGATGCCCACCACCTCCGCTGCGCGTCGGCTCTCCGCCACGTACTGGTCGGCTTCCTCGTCGCTGCGCAGGATGCCGGCGCGCCGAGCGACATCGACGTAGGAGTCGATCTCGCCGCAGTGCACCCACAGCAATCCTTCGGGTTCGTCGAGCCGGAACGTCTCGCCCGTGTCGGGGTCGTAGCCGGTGAGCGAGGCGTGGATCGCCCGAACACGCGCGGACGTGCGCCGGACCTCGGCCGTCGTGCCGTAGGTACGGGTCGCCACGAACTCGGTGGTCCGCACGAACCGGCCCCACGCTCGGTCCCGGTCGAACAGCGCGGAGTTCTGGAACGTTCCCCGCATCACGCGTGGGTGCAGCGCCTGCAGGTACAGCGCGCGAACACCAGCCACCCACATGAGGTGTTCACGGTGCACCCGCCAGGTGACCGACTCCGGGCCGAACAGCCCGGTGTCGGGCCGCGTCGACCGCCTCCGGTCACGGGCGGCACGGCCGGACCGGCTCGCCGCACGCCGCCGCGCCGTGGTCGAGCCTCGTCGGGTCGCCGGGTCCGCCACATCCCGGACGCTACTCTCCGGCGGCGGCTCGTTCCATGCCTCGGGCGATCCGACGAGCCGTCAGCGGTACCGCTCGGTCTCCTCGTAGACGGTGTGGTCGATCCACTCTTGCGGGGTGCGCGGTGCCCGTCGTGCCGCTTGGATGGACGGGTTGTCGTACACCTGGTGCAGGCCGGGTTCGCGGTCGACCGTGACGAACGACGCGCGCGTGTACGTCTCGGCGCCGGGACTGGAGACGTACGGCACGACGCGGAAGTCGACGTGCATCTGCTCCGGGCTGATCGTCGCACGGACGTAGCCGCGCAGGTTGTTGTAGAACTTCAGGTGCGGGTTGATCTGGAGGAACGGGTGGTCCGCGGGGTCGGAGTCGAAACCGTCCCCGCCGGAGGAGATCGAGGAGGTGACGAACTCCGTCCCCACGGTGGGCGTGGTCGGGTCGTCGTAGTCCAGCTTCAGCTCGCTGGCCCAGTGCGCGTGCACGTCTCCGGTGAGCACCACGAGGTTGCGCACCTTGGCGTCAACCCATCCTTGCGTGATGCGCTGACGTGAGGCGACGTAGCCATCCCAGGCGTCTTGGCTGGTGACCTTGACCGGCCCGGCGTTGTTGTCGCGCTGAGCGAAGAACACCTGTTGGCCCAGGATGTCCCATTGGGCGCGGGACCGGTGGAACCCGTCGATCAACCACTCCTCCTGGTCCTTCCCCAGGATGGAGCGGTTGGGATCGAGCGCCGCCGGGCAGTCCTTGTAGCCGTCGCCACAGCCTTGGTCGTCTCGGAACTGCCGGGTATCGAGCATGTGGAAGGTCGCCAAACGACCCCACGCCACCCGCCGATAGACCTGCATGTCGATGCCGCGCGGGATCGATCGTCGCCGCAGCGGCATGTTCTCGTAGTACGCCTGAAAGGCCGCCGCGCGTCGCGGCAGGAACACCTCGGGAGGTTGCAGGTCCGGGTCTTGCGGCGTCTCGTCCGCCCAGTTGTTGTCGACCTCGTGGTCGTCGAAGACGACCAGCCACGGCGCCGCCGCGTGTGCGGCCTGCAGGTCCTCGTCGGTCTTGTACTGGGCGTACCGCTGACGGTAGTTCGCCAACGTCGTGGTCTCCGGGCCGAGGTGGAACCTCGGCCTGCCCTCCACACCGGCGTACTCGTACTGGTAGTCGCCGAGGTGCAGCACCAGGTCGGGCATGTCGTTGGCGAGACCTCGGTAGGCGCTGTAGTAGCCCTCCTCGTAGTGCTGGCAGGAGGTGAACGCCATGTGCAGCCTGGAGACGAGAACGTGCGGCGCCGGCGCCGTGCGCGTGCGACCGACCCGGGACAGGTGGGGACCCACGCGGAACCGGTACCAGTAATCGCGGCCTGGTTCGAGACCGGTGAGCTCGACGTGGACGCTGTGCGCGCTCTCGGGACGAGCCGGAACGGTGCCCGACGCCACGATGCGACGGAAGCGCTCGTCGGTCGCGACCTGCCAGCTCACCGGCACGACGGTGTTCGGCATGCCACCCAAGCCGTCGTCGTTCAGCGGCTCAGGCGCGAGGCGCGTCCACAGGACGAAGCCATCGTGGCTGGGGTCGCCCGACGCGACTCCGAGGGTGAAGGGATTCTTCCGGATGTAGCTGGGAACGCTGGCGCTCGCCGTTCCCCTCATCCCGAGCAGGGAGCCTGTCGCCAGGCCACCGACGAGCACCACCCGCCGCTTGAGTCCGTGGCTCACTCTCCACCTCCGAAGGAACCTGAAGCGGAGGCGTTCGCCGCCGAACGCCTCGTGCCCCTTCAGGGTGAGCGGAGAATCGTCTCGACGCTCGGCCCACGTGTGACCTGTTCAGGCCCACGTGTGACCTGTTCAGGACCTGTTCAGGCCAGGCGAAGGCCAAGCCGAGCCAGGCCGGGCGTCGCCGCGGGTCCTAGCCGCCCGAGACGTCGAGCTCAGCTGAGGCCAGGTCGGCGGTGAGACCGTCCTGGTCGTCGAGCCACCCGTGCGGCAAGGTCACAGGCCGTGGGCTGCCTTGCCGACCACGCGGCAGGCCCAACGTGTGCCTTGGGAACGGCTGTGCTGGATCGAGTCCCGCCACGAGGGCATCGAAGTCCTCCATGCTGGACACCAGCCCGAGGTTGTGGCGGATCGGCTGCGGAACCGAGAAGCCCTTCAGGTACCACGCCACGTGCTTGCGGAACTCCCGGCTCCCGCGATACTCCCCCATGTAGTGCACCAGCAGGTGCAGGTGGCGGCGCATCATGGCGACGACCTCGCCCAGCGTCGGGAGCGTCGGCTCCGGCTCGCCGCCGAACGTCGTGGCCAGGTCGCGGAACAGCCACGGTCGGCCCAGGCATCCCCGTCCGATCACGACGCCCGCGCATCCGGTCCGCCGGACCATCGCGACCGCGTCGGAAGCCTCCCAGATATCGCCGTTGCCGAGGACGGGAATGTCGACGTGGCTGACCAGCTCCGCGATGGCGTCCCAGTCGGCGGCGCCGCTGTAGTGCTGCGCCGCCGTCCGACCATGGAGAGCGATCGCTGCGCAGCCCACATCCTGCGCGATCCGGCCCGCGTCGAGGAAGGTCAGGTGGTCGGCGTCGATCCCCATCCTGGTCTTCATCGTGACCGGCACGCCGTACGGCTCGGCGGCCGCCACGGCCGCGTGGAGGATGGCAGCGAGCAGCTTCCGCTTCCACGGCAGTGCCGCGCCACCACCCCGTCGGGTCACCTTGGGCACCGGACAGCCGAAGTTGAGGTCGACGTGGGAGACGCCGTACTCGGCGCAGAGGATCTTGGTGGCCTCACCTACGTAGACCGGGTCGACGCCGTACAGCTGGACGGAGCGAACGGGCTCAGCCGGGTCGAAGACCAGCATCCGCCGCGTGGTCTCATCCCCCTCGACCAGCCCACGCGAGGTGATCATCTCGCACACGTAGAGCCCTGTCGCGGTGCGCTCCGCCGGGTCGGCGCCGACGGTGTCCGGCCGCCCGGCGAGCGCTTGCTCTCGGCACAGCGTGCGAAACGCCGCGTTCGTGACACCGGCCATCGGCGCGAGCACCACCGGCGGGTCGACCCGGATGTCGCCAATGCGAAGGTCGCCCTGGCGCTGGTCGGAGAACTGCCTCACGCCCACGTCATACCAGACCCGGGTCAGGAGCCGGAGTCTGAGCGGAACGCCAGCGCGCCGTTGGGCAGCAGCTCACCGCGGTACGGGATGCTCTCGTTGAGGACGTTGGTGACCCAGCAGGTGAAGCCGTCCCGCACACCGACCGTGACGAGCTTCATCCCGACGATGTCGCACGTGACCCGCGCCGGCTTCCACCCTTGCCGTGTCGCCTCGTAGACCGCCTTCTGCTCCGACACCGGCAAAGCCGTGGCGGTCCAGCTCCACGTCACCTCGGACTCGTCGACCTTGGCCTTCACCTTGAACTTGGTCGTCGAGCCCCAGAGCGTCACCCGGCAGCTGAAGTCGTACGTGCCGATCTTGATGATGTCGTCCTCGTCGACGTCGCACGTCACCTTCGTGGTCTTGGGATCGACGACGCCGGCGGAGTTCCACACGATCGTCCTGAGCTTGTACTTGATGTGTGACAACTCGGGGTCGGCCTTGTCCGGCCCCTTCGGCATCTTCGGCGTGGGGTAGGTCTCGCTCGGCTGCGGGAGAGGTGACAGGCTCGCCGCGGGGCGTGGGGTCGTGGTGGTCGCGCTCGCGCTGGGCTCGGGTGTGACCGTACGGACCGGTGACAGCGGAGGCGGTGGCGGCTCCTTCGGCAGTGGTGTCGCCCTCGGCAGCTCGATGGGGACCGCGATGTCGGCGGAGAGCTTGCTGCCGCCGCACGCCGCCGCCACGCCGACGATCAGCGTGGTCGCGGCCGATACCGCCACTTTGAGGATCTGCGATGCACGTTCGCTCATGGCAACGACTGGGCTCCCGGCATGGTCAGCAGCCAACCACTCGTCCGGCGAGGCGCTCGTTCCACCAGGCCGAGGTGCCGGCCGGCGCCTCCGTGTCGCGCTCACGTTTCCTCACGCGGCGATCCTCCACCCATCTCGAAGTCGACGGTCACACAGTACGGTGTGCCGATCTCGCCCGGATGACGGTACCGGCGTCCGATCGCACCCGCATCGTCGAGCCCCGGTCATCCACAGGTTTCCCCGATTCAGGGCTCACCGCCGAGGTGACGTCTCGCGGGCGTGAGACGACGACGCTCCGTAACGGGCGGCCTGATCACGCAGGTCTCCGATGAGGGAGGATCGAAGAGTGAACCGAGCCAAGCGGTCCAAGTCGAGAGCTGGGTCCAACGGCCGCGGCCGCCGGAAGGGTGCCGACCCCGGCCGTACGGTCCAGCCGCGTCCCACGTCCGTCCGCGCCGGCGGGTCAGGGCGAACGAGCGCGCCTCCTTCGAGCGGGTTTCGCCACCGGGTGGAGCGGCTGAGCTATCCGCTCCTGGTCCGACTCCACCAGCTGCCGAGGTGGGTGGTGACGGGCGGCTTCATCGTCCTCCTCGTCGCCGGTCTGATGGCCCCCAAACCGTGGGGTCCTCTCTGCCTGGCGGTCGTGGTCATCCTCATGGCGTGGCTCAGCTACCTCGCGTGGCCGGAGGGTGACCGGACGCGTCGCATGCTGCGCCTCGTCGCGCTCGGCCTCGGCGCGGGTGCCATCGTCCTCCGCGTCCTGGAATAGCCCGGTGAGTCCGTCGGCTTCTCCCTCGCTCGGCCGTCTGCGGGCGGTTGACAGCTCCACCGAAGTTAAATGAAAATCGTTCTCATGTTCTTTCGGCTGCGGCGAGCGACTCGAGTGGCGCTGCTGTGGGTCGGGGCCGCGGCGCTCAGCGTGGCCTCCCTGGCCGCTTGCTCCTCCGATGGCGCGCCCGACGCCGATGGTCGGCTCCGCGTCATCACGGCGTTCTATCCACTGCAGTACGCCGCCGAGCGGGTCTCCGGCGGCCACGCCGACATCACCAGCCTCACCCAACCTGGCGCCGAGCCTCACGACGTCGAACTCAGGCCCAAGGACGTCGCTCGCCTCAACGACGCCGACCTGGTCGTCTACCTGCGTGGCTTCCAACCAGCCCTCGACGACTCCATCGCCCAGGTGGCCGAGAGCGACGTCCTCGACGTCGGCGCCATCCCGGGCGTCCTCGACCGCGGCGGCACCGACGACGAGCACGCGGACCACACGCACGACACGGCCGGCACCGACCCGCACTTTTGGCTCGACCCACTGCGCCTGGCAACGGTCGGTGACGAGCTCGCTGAGCGGCTGGCCAGACTCGATCCCGAGCACGCCGCGGCGTACCGGCGCCACGCGAAAGAGCTGCGCGACGACCTCGAGGCCCTCGACGACGACTACGCGGCCGGTCTGGCGTCGTGCGCCAGCCGGGTGCTCGTGACCAGCCACGAGTCGTTCGGCTATCTGGCGCGCCGCTACGACCTCGAGCAGATCGGGGTCGAAGGGCTGGTGCCCGACCAGGAGCCCTCACCCGCCCAGATCAGCGAGGTCGCGCGGTTCGTGCGGGAGCACGGCGTGTCCACCATCTACCACGAGACGTTGGTGAGCCCACGGATCGCGGAGACTGTCGCCGCCGAGACAGGCGCCCGCGTCGCGGTCCTCGACCCGCTGGAAGGACTCACCCCGGATTCGCCAGGAGGCGACTACCTCACCGTGATGCGCGCCAATCTCCGGACCTTGCGGAAGGGACAGTCCTGCCGATGACGGCCGTCCCCGCGTCCACCAGCACCGAACAGCCAGTCGTGGCCCTCCGGAGCGGCAGGGTCAGTTACGACGGTCACCCCGCGCTCATCGACATCGACCTCGTCGTCCGACCTGGCGAGGTCGTGGCGGTGCTCGGCGCCAACGGGTCAGGCAAGTCGACCCTGGTCCGAGCCATCGTGGGCCTGGTCCCGCTCGAGACGGGGTCGTTGGAGCTGTTCGGGACCCCCAGCGCGCAGTTCCGGGACAGGGCCCGGATCGGCTTCGTGCCGCAACGTCACACCGTCGGCGGCGGAGTGACCGCGACAGTCGAGGAAGTCGTGGGCTCCGGGCGGCTGCCACGACGTCGGCTGTGGCGTCCTTGGCTGAGTGCCACCGACCGCGCCGTGATCGCCGAGGCCATCGCGACGGTGGGCTTGTCGGAGAAGGCGCACCAGCCGGTCTCGACGCTCTCGGGCGGTCAGCAGCGGCGCGTCCTCATCGCCCGGGCGCTCGCCAGCCAACCTGAGCTCCTCGTCATGGACGAGCCCTTCGCCGGCGTCGACCACGCCAACCAGGAGATCCTGGCGGCCACGCTCGGCAAGCTGAACGCCGAGGGGATGACGCTGCTCCTCGTCACCCATGAGCTCGGCCCGGTGACCTCTCTCGTGCGTCGGACCGTGGTTCTCCACCACGGCCGCCTTGTCTACGACGGCCCTCCCACCAGGGAGGTCCTCGACCGGTTCGGGGCCGCCGACGCCCATCCCCATTCACCTCCCCACGAACCCGGCCCTGAGGGGTTCGGACTAAGCCGGTGAGCGCTATGGAACTCCTGCAGTACGGCTTCATGCAGCGGGCCCTCCTCGCGGCCCTGCTCATCGGGCTCACCGCCCCGGCGGTGGGCGTGTACCTCGTCCAGCGCCGCCTCGCCCTCATCGGCGACGGGATGGGGCACGTCGCTCTCACGGGTGTTGGCGTTGGTCTGGTCACCAGGACCAGCCCGATCTGGACGGCGCTCGGCTGCGCGGTCGTCGGCGCGATCCTCATCGAGCTGCTGCGCACGCGAGGGCGGACGAGCAGCGACGTCGCGCTGGCGGTGCTCTTCTACGGCGGCATCGCGGGCGGCATCGTCTTGGTGTCGCAGGCGAGCGGCAGCACGCCCACGAACCTTGATGCCTACCTGTTCGGTTCGATCACCTCGACCACGACGGCGGACCTCCTCGCGTTCGGGGTCCTCGCGGCCGTCGTCCTCCTCGTCACCTTCGGTCTGTCCCGGGTCTTCTTCACCGTCGGCGCCGACGAGGAGTACGCCCGGGCCAGCGGCCTGCCCGTCCTCGGCCTCAACATCACGCTCGCGGTCATGGTCGCCGCCACCGTCGTGGTCTCGATGCGGGTGGTCGGCCTACTCCTTGTCAGCGCCCTCATGATCGTGCCGGTCGCGGCCGCGCAGCGGCTGCGCCGTGGCTTCACTGGGACGACCACCACAGCGATGGCGATCGGAGTCGCCGTGAGCGTCGGCGGGGTGGTCGTGTCGTACCACGCCGATCTCCCGTCCGGAGGGACGATCGTCCTCGCCGCGATCGCGGTCTTTCTCCTCGCCGTCGTAGGGTCAGGGCTGGCGGCGGCCCTGCGTCAACCTCATCGAGAGGCCGAAGAGCACCTGCACGACCACGGCCCCAGCTGCGGTCACCCCACGGTCGTCCACGGCGACCACGTCGACTACGTGCACCACGGGCATCGCCACGCTCCGCATGGCGACCACTACGACGAGCATTGATCGCTGGTCGCGAGGAGGCCCGAGCACCGAGGGGACCATGGACGAGACCCGAATGTGAACCAGAATGGACGGGGGATTCCACCGAGGAGGTGTGTGGCGTGAGCACCGCGCCGAAGCTGCGCTCGACTCGCCAACGCGCGGCGGTGGCGGAGGCCCTGGAGGGCATCAACGACTTCCGCAGTGCCCAGGAGATCCATGCCCTGCTCCGGTCCCGGGGTGACAGCGTCGGCCTCACCACCGTCTATCGCACGCTCGCGACCCTCGCCGAGGCCGGCGAGGTCGACGCGATCCGCGCGGACGACGGCGAGACCGTCTACCGACGCTGCGCTACCTCCCGCCATCACCACCACGTGGTCTGTCGGTACTGCGGCCACACGGTGGAGGTGCAAGGCCCGGCCGTCGAGCGCTGGGCGGAGCGTGTGGCCGGGGAGGCTGGGTTCGTCGACGTCACCCATACCGTCGAGGTGTTCGGGACGTGCCCCGACTGCGCGCGAGGCGCTCGCGGCAAGGCGGCCGGTGAGACCCGGTGAGCGCTCCCGCCTAGACCACCCGACACGTGCGCCGGCTCGACGCCCTCACGGCGTGGAGCCGCACGTGCACCGGGCTCACGACTCCGCGTGCATCGGCATCAGGACGGTCGCCAGGACGGGTCCCGGCCGATGAAACCGATCAGCCTGGTCTGGACGTCCGCGTTGACGGGAACCCCGACCCGGGGGCCGAACACCTCGGGGTTCCGCAGGATCCGCTCGTCCAGCCCTTCAAGCTCAGCGAGGAGCTCGGCACAGAAGTCAGGATCCAGTCGGTCGTCCTGACCGGTCGCCCTGGCGAGATCCCACGTGTGCATGAACACGTCGGTGGTGTAGAACCGGTCGATCGCCGACTCCAGGGCTAGCCGACCGATTCTCGGGTGACTGAGCTCGCGCTGCGTCGCGGCGGGGTCGTCCAGGAGCGCCTGCACCCCGTCGGAATGGACCCGCCAGGCGGTCACTGGATCGTCATCGACCGAAGGTCCGCGAGGCAGCTCGATCCCAGAGCCGGAGGCGACGAAGTCGGTCGTCCAGTCGATCAGGTGCCGCACAACGTCCCGGGCGACCCAGCCGGCCACCGGCGACGGCGCGTCCCAGGACCGCACACCCAGGACACGGTCGGTGAAGGTCCCAGCGATGTGCCGGTGCCGTTCGGCCGGACTCTCCCCCAGCGCCATGGCCGCTCCCTCCCGTCTGGTGGAGCGTCACCGTCTCACCGTGATCGGAGCGACGTCAACCCGCTGACGTCAGCTCCCGATGGTCGGTTCGCCGGAGCTCGGTGGTCAGGCGGCGCCGAAACGGCGCTCCCGCGTGGCGTAGATCTCGATCGCCCGCCACAGGTCGCGCCGGTCGAAGTCGGGAAACAGGGTGTCGAGGAAGACCATCTCCGCGTACGCCGACTGCCACAGCAGGAAGTTGGACGTCCGCTGCTCCCCCGACGAGCGGATGAACAGGTCCACATCCGGCAGGTCCGGGTTGTAGAGGTAACGCTGCACGGTCCGCTCGTCGATCCGGTCGGGGTTGAGCCGTCCCGCGGCGACGTCCCGAGCGATCGCGCGAGCCGCGTCAGCGATCTCCGCACGCCCGCCGTAGTTGACGCAGAACTGCAACGTGATCACGTCATTGTGGCGGGTACGCCGCTCCGCCTCCTCCAGCTCCGCGATCACGCTCTTCCACAGCCGGGGACGACGGCCCGCCCAGCGGACCCGCACGCCCATGGCATCCAGCTCGTCCCGGCGGCGGTGGATCACATCCCGGTTGAACCCCATGAGGAAGCGGACCTCCTCAGGGGAACGCCGCCAGTTCTCCGTGGAGAACGCGTACGCTGACAGGGTCTGCACCCCGATCTCGATCGCGCCCTTGATGGTGTCCAGTAGGGCGCTCTCGCCACGCTCGTGTCCCTTGGTTCGAGGCAGCCCGCGGGCCTTCGCCCAGCGGCCGTTGCCGTCCATGACGAGCGCCACGTGCCGCGGGACCAGCTCCTTCGGGATGTCCGGAGGTCGAGCGCCCGAGGGGTGCGGGTCGGGCGGGACGTACTCGCGCCGAGGCCGCGTCGACCGGTCGCCGTCCTTTCGGGTGCTCATCCGGCGCTCACACCTCGTGCAGCAGCGTGGACGGGCCGCTGGAGACTCGGCATGGCGCGCTCGAGGTTCGGCATGCCCTCCGTGGAGGATCCAACCGGGCGGTTGGGCGGGGTGAAGCCGCGCTCGACGTGGGGAAGCGAGCGCAGCGACCGCTCCAGGTGCCACTGCAGGTACGCCGACACCATCCCGGTCGCCTCCCGACGGTGCCTCTCCTCGCTGGCTTCGGCGACCTCCCACTCCCCCGTCAGGAGCGCGGCGAGCAGGCGCACCGTCTCAGGCGCGGGCAGCGCGGCACCCGCGGGACGACACGTGGCGCAGGTCATGCCGCCCGCGGCAGGCGAGAAGGCGCGGTGAGGGCCAGGGGCGCCACACCGCGCGCAGGCGTCGAACGATGGCGCGTACCCCGCGACCGCCAGAGACCGCAGCAGGTAGGAGTCGAGGATCAGACCAGGGTCGTGGCGCCGCTCGGCCAGGGCCCGCAGGGCGGCCACCAGCAGCAGGAACTGCTGCGTCGCCGGCTCCCGCTCCTCCGCCGTCAAGCGCTCCGCCGTCTCCAGCATCGCCGCCGCGGTGGTGTAGCGGCGGTAGTCGGAGTACATCGCCTCCGCGTAGGGGCGACGGGTCTCGACCTGGGTGATGACGTCGAGCGAGCGACCAACCGCGAGCTGCACCTCGACGTAGGAGCAGGGCTCGAGCCGCCCACCGAACCGGGACGTCGTACGCCGGATGCCCTTGGCGACCGCCCGCACCCGACCGTGGTGCCGGGTCAGCAACGTGATGATCCGGTCCGCTTCCCCCAGTTTGTGGGTGCGCAGCACCACGGCCTCATCGACGTACAAAGCCACACGGTCATTCTTCCCTACGCCTCAGCCGGTGCTCCCCACACCTCAGCCGGTGCTCTCGAGCAGGCCGAGCAGCGCGAGCGCGGCGACACCGTTGATCACGAGGTGGGTGGCGATCGCCGGGCCCAGTCGATGGGTGACCATCCGGACGTACCCGACGGTCAAGCCCGCGGCGAACAGCAGCGGCGCCCGCTGCGGCTCCAGGTGCAGGAGCATGAACAACGCCGAAGTGATCAGCAGCGTGGCCCACGGCCCGAGCCCGCGCCGCCGCAGCGCCGACCACCACATGCCGCGGAAGTGGAGCTCCTCCACGAACGCCGCGGCCAGCGCCAAGCCAGCCAGCCCCAGCACCTGCCAGTCGGCCGTCGCGTGCCCCGCCGCGAGGCCCACCGCTGAGGTGGGGATCCGTCCGGTGACCTGCAGGTAGACGAGGACGTAGACGGCGCTGGCCGCGAAGGCGACCAGGGCGCCGAGCAAGCCGTAGCCCACGTCCGCGACCCGAAACCGCAGCGCGAAGTCCGAGCGAGGACCGTTGCCGCGACGTCTGCTGGCCACAAGCGGCCACCCTGCCAGGGACAGCCACCCGACGGGTGTCCCGATGAGCGTGGCCGTCACCGGGTGGACCCCCAGGCTCGTCAAGCCCCACGACACGCCGAGGGTGAGCAGGACAAACCCGAGCAAAGAACCGATCGCATCGCGGAGGCCCCAGCGGGGTAGGACTGGCTGGGTCGGGACCGATTCGGGTGGCTCGACTGTTGTCACCTGACCATCATCGCCCAGCGCGTGGGTTTGACTCAGCGGGGCTGAGGGGCAAGGGTGGAGAGACCGGCATTCGAGTGCGCCGAGGAGTGATTCACCACTTGCAGCCGGCGTGACCCCTCATGGTGCGGTCACCGCGCCCCCTGTGACGAGGGGTCGGAAGTCCATGTTCTCCCAGTTCAGTCAAGGAGCCATCTTGCTTGCGCTCACCAGCAACGCTGCTCTCGTCATCCAGTCGTTGACGAACAGCCCTGACCTTCCCGGCAGCGCGGGTCTGCGGATCACCGCCCTGCCGGAGGACCAGCAAAGCCTCAGCCTGGCCGTGGCCCCCGAGCCGGCCGCCGGTGACACGGTGGTCGAGGAGCAAGGGGCACGTGTCTTCCTGGAGCCGAGCGCGTCCAGCATGCTCGACCAGATGGTGCTCGACGCCGAGGTCGACGCTCAGGGCAGCGTCCAGTTCTTCCTGGGCACGCAGTCTGGCGGCCCGTCGCCGTCGGACGACGGCGCGCCTGCCTGATCGCGCGAGCCCGGCACAGCCGGGCTTCACGACGGGCTATCCGGGCACATCGTGCCTCGCGGTGCTGAGGTGTGCTCACCTCAGCACGCGCTGGGCCAAGGCGATGTGCCGAGTCGATGGTGCGCACGACGTGCACTCGTCGACGTGCGCTGAACTCGCTGGACGAGAATCCACCGCCTCGTTCAGAATCCGCCCGTGCACGAAAACGCGACACGGGGGACGTCAGACCTGGTGTGTCGGCTGGAGACCTACTACGACACGATGCCGCGCACCCAGGCCGACGTCGAAGATCACGGACCGTTCACCTTGTTCGTCTCCCGGATGCCGTGGCCACTCTACGCGCGCCCACGCCTGGGCCACACCGACTCGTTCGATGTCTTAGACGTCACGGCGGTCCGCCGTCGGCTGGAGGAGCTTCGCCAACCCGTGCGGTTCGAGTGGACCCACGAAGCGGCACCGAGCTTGGTCGAGGTGATGACCGAGGCCGGCCTGAGTGTGGAGCGCTATCCCCTGCTCGTTCTCGACGAGCTCGTACCCGCCGAGCCGCCGCCCGGGGTACGCGTCCGCTTCATGGAGGCCGAGGATGACGCCCTCGCCGCCGCGGTGGCCGCCGTCGACATCGGGTTCTCGCCAGGTGAGGGAGACGACCTATCCAGACGCGACGAGCTCGCGCGCAACCTCCCGCCGGGACGTCTCGCCCTGATTCGGGAGCACATCCGGGCCGGTCATCAGCGGTGGGCGGTCGCGGAGGACGCGTCGGGACCGGTCGCCGGCGGAAGCTACCAGCCGTGTGACGGCGTCGCTGAGCTGATGGGAATCGCGACCATCCCGTCACGGCGACAGCGCGGCATCGGGAGTGCGATCACAGCGGCCCTGTCCGCCGACGCGCTGCGCCACGGTGTGGCGCTGGTGTTCCTCTCCGCCGGATCGGCGGACGCCGCACGAATCTACGAGCGACTCGGATTCCGCCGGGTCGCGACGGCATGTGCCGCCGTGCTGCCCTCCGGTCCCACCGCGAGCAGTGGCGACGGACGTCAGGGCTCCGGCGACACGCGCTAGGTGCCCTGGGCCGCACGGAAATGGTTCACGGCGTCGTCATTCGGTGTGGCTGTCGGGGTCGTCCCAGTACCACGCCTCCGGGTCGTAGGCGGCTGGCATGGGGTAGTGCCAGTCGTTGACAAAGCCGCCGAGTGCGGTCTCCTCGCGAGTCGGAACGTTCCGCAGGCCCTGCTTGACGAGCTCGACCTGCGGATAGTTCGCGACAGCCCCGAGGAAGAACGGCCCTTCCTCGATGTGGATCTTCACCATGTCCCAGACGAGCTTGTCCCGTACGACCGGATCCGCCTCGACCCGCACGCGTTCGGCGAGCTTCCAGAGCCGGTCCACGGGCCCATCTGGGTCAGGTTCCATGCGGGGAGGCGTGCGCTTGTACGGGTCGACGTCCTTCTGCCGATGCTCGTGCGGCGTTCCGCGCAGCGCGTAGTACTGGCCTTGGAGCGGCGCCCATCGGGTGGGCTCCATCGGCATCATCCACAGGAGGTCTGCGGCGACGCTCATCGTGCTGACCTCCCACGCCGTCGTCGACATGAGCTTGCCCTGCGCCCACAGGTCGGCGAACGCGGTGGGAGCGACCGGGTTCAGCTCGGTCTTGATGCCCACGGCCTCCCAGCTCTTCTTGAGCACCTGGTTCTTGCGCATGTGCTCGCCACTGGGGTCAAGGTCCGCCGGATAGTCCAACCGAACGACGAGCCTGCTGCCATCCGGCTTCTCCCGAAAGCCGTCGCCGTCCCGGTCGACACATCCGATCTCGTCGAGCATGGCGCGCGCCCGATCTGGGTCGTAGTCGAGCCACGACTTCCGCCACTGCTCGTACATCCGCCGGCCATCACCACGGTTGAACTCTCGGGTCTTCGGTCCGTAGCCGCCTGTGGTGAGGTCCCCGGTGTCGAAGTAGATCGAGCGTCGAACCTCGGCTCGGTCGTAGGCGAGGGACAGCGCCTGCCGGAACTCCGGCATCCGGATGAGCTCCCGCATGGCCGGGTCCTCGTAGTCCTGGCTGAAGAAGAACACCGACCCGGTGCCTGATCCGCTGTCCCACAAGATGATGTCCATCTGGTGCCGAGACTGGGTGGCGCGAAGGCCGGAGACGTCGGCCAGCGTGATGCCGGCGAAAGCACCGTGGACGAAGTCGAACTGACCGTTCTGGATCTGTAGCTTCCTGGTCTCGACGTTGTCGACCACCCGGAAGGTCAGGCTGTCGATGTAGGGAAGCTGGTTGCCGTCTCGGTCGACCACCCAGTAGTACGGATTGCGTTCGAACCTGGAGTAGCTCCCCTCCTCGTAGGAGACCAGCCGCCACCCGGTCATGGTGGGCACCTCGGGGTTGAGGATGGGGTTGCGCATGCGGTCGAAGTTGGCCGTCCAGTCACCGCGGATGCTCGGGTTGTACCTGGGATGGAACTGCGCGAGATAGTGCTTGGGCTCCATCCACGAGGCGCCGACACCTCGGTTGACCCAGTTGGCGATCATCTCCGCCACCATCGGGCTCGGCGCGTCGTAGCTCAGCACGAGTGTCGTCTCGTCAGGGGCGGAGAGGCTGACCACCGTACCTTTGCTGGAGCGAGCCTCATCGGGGATGCCCTCACCGAACTCCTCGTTGAGGACCATGTCCTCCCACCAGAACAGGATGTCCTCGGTGCTCCACGGGTGGCCGTCGGACCACTTCAGGCCTTTGCGGAAATGCAGCGTCCACTCCGACGCGTCGTCGTTGGCCTCCCAGCTCTCCACCAGACCCGGGCCCAGGTCGAGTCCTTCGTTCAGCCAGCGCAACGGCGAATGGCCGTACATGTACTCCTTGATGGAGTAGTCGTTGGTGGCGCCGCAGACCAGCCGAAGGTGTCCGCCGTACGTTCCGGGCGTCAGCCATCGGTGCGGGACGACGTAAGGGTTCACGGGCAGCCGTTCCTCGACTGGAGGCAGCTTTCCGTCCTTGACCTGCGCGGCGAGCATCGGCGCTTCCCGGAACGTGGCAGGCGCGGAAAGCGGCCGCGGTTCTGAGCCTTTCCGAGCGCTCGCTGTTGCTTTCGAACGCGGCTTCGTGCTCGATCGGTCGCTGCTCCCGCTGCACGCCGCGGCGAGCGTGGCACTGCCGACGGCGAACGCAGTGGCGCGGAGGAAGGAGCGTCGGGTGACCTCAACCTGAGCTGCCATGGTTCCGGGACCTTTCGCCTTCGGGCGTGGTTGGGTCGGCACCCCGGTCAGTCGAGCGTGGAACAGGAGTCAGGGGCACCGGAACACGTCACCAGGACACCGGCATCCGTCGATTCGATTCGATTCAACGAATGCGGGACACGGTAGTCGGGCGTGCTCGGACGGTGTCAAGATCGGCGGACGACGAGCGCTGGCCGTCCCCGGACGTCAACGGAGGTGTCCGGGATCTCGAACACGACCGCCGCGTACGCTGTGGTCGGTCTCGCCTCGCCAGGTCACGACAACCCCGAGACACCGTCGGCGGTCCGCAGCGTGAAAGGAACGACCTCTCGTGACCACCATCGCTGACGTCGCCCGACGCGCGGGCGTCTCCCCCAGCACGGTGTCGTACGTCCTGACGAATCGGCGACCGATCTCCGCGGCGACCCGTCGCGCTGTCGAGCGGGCCATCGAGGAGCTCGACTACCGACCCCACGCCGGTGCTCGCGCCCTGCGCGGCGCGCGAACCAGGATCCTGGCCCTCTCGATCCCCCGCGAGGCGGAGAGCTACCACGAGATCGGCTGGCGCTTCGTCTACCACATCAACGCCGCCGCTCGTGCCCACGACCACGACGTCCTCCTGCTGACCGGCGACGACAGCGTCCGTGACCTGCGTCGGATCGCCGGTAGCCGACTCGCCGACGGCGCGGTGCTCATGGCCGTGCTGACCCACGACCAGCGGGTCGACGCCCTCGACGACCTCGGGTTCGCCGGGGCCGTCCTGGGCCGCCCGGCCGACCCGCGCGGCCTGCCGTGGTGCGACTACGACTTCGAAGGAGCGGCCGCCCGCGCCGTGCGGGAGCTGGTCCGCGCCGGCCACCGCTCGATCATCTTCGTCAGCTCGACCGACGCCGAGTTCCGCGCCGGCCTCAACTACGCCCCGCGCGCCGTGGCCGGTGCTCGTGCGACCGCCCGAGAGGCTGGAGTCAGGCTCGCGGTCATGCGGTCGTCCCCCTCGCGCCGGACTCTGGCCCGTCGGCTCCTCGCGCTCCTGGCGAGCGAGCCGACACCGACGGCGGTCGTCATCCACCACGCCGTTCCCGCCCTGCCGGGGATCCTGCGGGAGCACGGGTACGTGATCCCGCGCGACGTGTCCCTCGCCGTGATCGGCGCTACCCCCGACCTGGTCGACGAGGTGCCGCTCGCCCGATCCGAACTTCCGATCGCCGACATGACCACCACGGTGGTGGAGTTCGCGCTCGCCAGGATCGAGGGTGAGACCCCCACGAGCCGCCTCATCCCGGCGCGCTGGATCGGCGGGCGCAGCATCGCACCGCCGCCGAGCTGACCCGAGCGTGACCAGGTGCGGCCCCTCCGACGAGCCGAGGTGGACAGTCGAGAGCGTCGCTCACTACGGTCCTCGCGGTGAACGGACGGGAGGACACGCTGTGACGCCCAGCTCGGATTCGCTCGTCAATACGAACCTGCCTCTTCGCGTGCTCCAGGTCGGTGCCGGCGGGATGGGGCGTACGTGGCTGCGGACACTGCTTTCCTACGGTCGCGTGGAGCTGGTCGGCCTCGCCGACCTGGATGTCGCTCGAGCGAAAGCCGCACTTGACGAGACGGGTGCGCCTGACGTTCCGACCGCCCGCACCCTGGAGGAGCTCATCGACCACGTCGCCGCCGACGTCGTCCTCGATGTGACGGTTCCCGAAGCCCACCACACGGTGACGATGCAGGCGCTGCGCCGGGGCCTGCCCGTCCTCGGCGAGAAGCCGCTCGCCGCGAGTCTCGCCGAGGCACTCGAGCTGGTCGCGGCGTCACAGGCGTATGGGCGGCTGTTCATGGTGAGCCAGAGCCGACGCTACGACGCCAACCTCGTGGCGTTCCGGCGGCTGCTGCGTCGGCTCGGCCGAATCGGCATCCTCACCACCCAGTTCTTCAAGGCACCGCGGTTCGGCGGGTTCCGTGACGCCATGGCGCATCCCCTCGTGCTCGACATGGCGATTCACAGCTTCGACAGCGCGCGGTACCTGCTCGGGGTCGATCCGGTCGCCGTCTACTGCGACGAGCACAACCCGGCCTGGAGCTGGTACGCCGGCGACGCCGCGAGCACCGCGATCTTCGAGATGGCCGATGGGTCGCGCTACGTCTACACCGGCAGCTGGTGCAGCCCAGGACTGGAGACCTCGTGGAACGCCGCGTGGCGGGCCAGCGGCGAGTACGGCAGCGCGGTGTGGGACGGCGACAGCCCTCCCACCCTCGAGGTCGCCGAGGGCGCTGACGCGGGTGAGGAAACGGACGACGCCGAGGAGACGGTTCACCCAGGCATCGCCGGGTCGCTGCGGGAGTTTGTCCACGCGGTGCGGACCGGGAGCACGCCGATGGGCGAGGCCGCGGACAACGTGCTGAGCCTGGCGATGGTCCACGCGGCCATCGAGTCCTCACGGTCGCGGCAGCGCGTCGTCGTGGCCGATGTCCTGGAGCGCGCGCACGCCGAGGCGCTCGAGCGCGCCACAGGGGAGGTGCGGGACGTGCTGGCGTCCTGGACCTCGCTCACCCCGCCGGGCTGACCGATCCGAACGCCGCCGGCGGTTGCCTACCGGACCGGCCAGCGCCGGCGGGGTGACGGGTTCAGGTCACAGCGTCGGCAAGTCGAGCACGCCGGCACGGTGGGCCCGGTTGATGGCGGACACCACGGCCTTCAGGGAGGCGCTCACGATGTTGGAGTCCATGCCGACGCCCCACCGGACCGTCGACCCGAAGCCGCACTCCACGTACGCCGCAGCGGTGGCGTCCCCGCCCGCTCCAAGGGCGTGCTCGCTGTAGTCGAGCACGCGGACGTCGATCCCCACTTGTCTCAGGGCGTCGACGAACGCCGCGATCGGACCGTTGCCAGTCCCGGAGAGGGTGCGACGCGCTCCGTCGATCTCGATCGTGACGGTGAGCGCGTCATGGTCGCCCTGGGTCTCCGACGTCCGGACCGAGTCCAGCGCGAGCGCACCGGCGGCAAGGTACTCCCGCTCGAAGAGCCGCCAGATCTCCGCCGCCGGGACCTCGCCGCCCTCCGCGTCGGTGTGCGCTTGGACGACCCGGCTGAACTCGATCTGCAGACGGCGTGGCAGGTCGAGGTGGTGCTCGGTCTTCATGACGTACGCGACGCCGCCCTTGCCGGACTGGGAGTTGACCCGGATCACCGCCTCGTACGTCCGACCGACGTCCTTGGGGTCGATCGGCAGGTACGGCACGTTCCAGCGGTACTGGTCGACGGGGACACCGGCTTCCGCCGCCTCGCGCTCGAGTGCCTCGAAGCCCTTCTTGATCGCGTCCTGGTGCGAGCCGGAGAACGCCGTGTAGACGAGGTCACCCGCGTAGGGATGGCGCGGGTGCACCGGCAGCTGGTTGCAGTACTCGACGGTCCGGCGGATCTCGTCGATGTCGGAGAAGTCGATCTGCGGATCGATCCCCTGGGAGAACAGGTTCATGCCCAGGGTGACGAGGCAGACGTTGCCGGTGCGCTCTCCGTTGCCGAACAGACAGCCCTCGACCCGGTCCGCGCCCGCCATGATCGCCAGCTCAGCGGAGGCGACGGCCGTCCCACGGTCGTTGTGCGGGTGGACCGAGAGGCAGATGTACTCCCGCCGGGAGAGGTTGCGGCTCATCCACTCGATCTGGTCGGCGTAGACGTTCGGCGTGGACCGCTCGATCGTCGACGGCAGGTTGAGGATGATCTCGCGGTCGGGCCCGGGCTCCCAGACGTCCATGACCGCCTCGCAGACCTCGAGCGCGAAGTCCAGCTCGGTGTCGATGAAGATCTCCGGGCTGTACTCGTAGCCGACGTCGGTGCCCTCGAGTCGTTGCTCGGCGTACTTCATCACCCACTCGGTGCCGCGGACCGCGATCTGCTTGCACTCCTCGCGGTCGACGCCGAAGACGACCCGCCGGAACAGCGGGGCCGTGGCGTTGTAGAGGTGGATGGTGGCCCGCTGGGCGCCCACCAGGGACTCCACGGTCCGCTCGATCAGCTCTTCGCGCGCCTGGGTGAGGACCGAGATCGTGACGTCCTCGGGGATGACGTCCTCTTCGATGATCTGCCGGACGAAGTCGTAGTCTGCCTGGCTGGCCGAGGGGAAGCCGACCTCGATCTCCTTGTAGCCCATGCGGACGAGCAGGTCGAACATCCGCCGCTTGCGGGCCGGGCTCATCGGGTCGATCAGCGCCTGGTTGCCGTCGCGGAGGTCGGTGGACAGCCAGCGCGGCGCCTTGGTGATCTTCTTGTTGGGCCAAGTGCGGTCAGGCAGATCGACGGTGGGGAACGCGGTGTAGCGATGGATGGGCATGCGGCTCGGCCGCTGACGGTTCGGCATAGTGGTCCTTCGTCTTCGCTGATGTGGGGACTGAACGGCGTCGGCCGGACACCAAGCAACTCCGCGACGGGGAGCCCGGCCCTTAGAGGGCCCCGCCGCGGCAGCGAAGGAGCAGAACCACAGCCCACATGAGGTAAGTCACCATACCGCGCTCGGAGTCACACAATCACCCGACCCCCCGGAGAAATTCGCGGAGCTGGTCTCCAGAGAGGCGTGGTGCGTCGCCCGACCCCGAGGAAATCCCGTTGCCATTCCCGACCGGCGCCGGCGAGGCTTGCGGGATGAAGCTTGAACGCGTCGATCCCTTCGATGACGAGGCAGTGGCGGCCACCCGCGCGCTCACCGAGGCCGCGCAGGCGGTGGACACGCCGTGGGATCCCCCCAAGGGCCCGGTCACGTTCGCCGGATTGCTCCGCCACGGCTGGGACGGCGAGCCCGACGAGGTGTGGCTTCTGTACGACGGTGACACCCCGATCGCGAAACTCACGGTGAACCTCCCGCAGCGAGACAACCGTCACCGGGGCAACGTTTTCGTCCAGGTTCATCCGGACCACCGCCGTCGCGGCCACGGCCGGGCGCTGCTGGAGGAAGGGCTGGCGCGGGTCAAGACGGCCGGTCGTCGGCTGGCCCTCACCTACTCGATCGACGCGCCCGGACCGTCGGCGTTTCTGCGGAACGCCGGCTTCACGCCCGGCAGCGTGGAGATCCAGCGCCGGCAGGACCTGCACGCCGTCGACCAGGAGCGGGTCGCCAAGCTTCGCGAGGAAGCACGCGCGGCCGCACGGGACTACACGCTCCTGCGGCTGGTCGACGCCGTGCCCGACGACCTCGTCGACGAGGTGGCCGAGATCACCGCCGCCATCAACGACGCCCCCACGGATGACCTCGACATCGAGGACGAGGTCTACGACGCCAAGCGAATCCGCGCCTTCGAGGCCGCGCACGCGGCGGCGCGGGTCCGGGTCTACCGGCTCGTCGCCCGTCTCGGCAAGGACGGCCCACTGGCCGGTCAGACGATCGTGGCGGTGCCATCGGACCAGCCCGGATGGGCCTGGCAGTACGACACGAGCGTGATGCGCGCCCACCGCGGTCACCGCCTGGGGCTGCTGCTGAAGTCGGAGATGATGGCCTGGCTCGCCGAGGCGGAGCCGACCGTGCGCTGGATCGACACCTGGAACGCCGAGTCCAACGCCCACATGATCGCGGTGAACGAGGCGCTCGGGTATTCGATCGTCGCCCGGGGCGTCACTTGGCAGCGCGCGGTGTGAGCCTCGGCCCAGCCTCTAGTCCGGGTCGACGCCTGCGGGCGTCGGCTCGGACGCCACCTCCTCCGGCAGGTCGAGGTCGGCTGATCCGTCGGCGACCGCCGCTGGTGGGATCACGACCACCGCGGCCCTGGCGTGGCGCACGCAGTACGCGCTCACCGAGCCGAGGAGTGCGCTCAGCACCTTCCCTCGCCCTCGGCTGCCGAGCACGAGGGCGGGTGCGTTGGCGGCGACGGCGCAGAGCCCCGGCCCCGGGTCGCTCAGGATCACCGAGGTCTGCACACTGACCCCTCGGCTTCCGGGATCAACCTCCCGCACGACGGCATCCAGCTGTTCCTCGTGCGCCTGGATGAGAACGTCGGGGTCCTCCATGGGAGCGCCGCCGGCGGGCATGAACGCCGCGGGAGACACGAGCGAGCAGACCGAGACCGCCCGCACCGCATAGCCGAGCCGGCGGGCGTAGTCCACCGCCCAGCTCAGCGCCTCGCGTGACGCCGGCGACCCGTCGACGCCCACGACGATGGTCCGCTCGCTCTCCGGCTCGCTGGACCGAACGGGCGTCTGGTCCTCCACCGGCCGCGTCGTGTGGGTCCGCTCCCGCCGTTGGCCGCCGTCGATCGCGCGCAGGGCGGCGTCGTGGCGGGGCCCAGGTCCTCGCTCGTGCCCGGCCAGGACGGCCAGCAAGTCGTTGGCCGTCAGGATGCCCACGACCTGCTCGTCCTCGACGACCACGAGCGCGTCGCCGCTGCTGGCGAACATGCGCTCCGCCGCCTGGCGGACCGTCGCGTCCGGCGCCACCGTCGCGACGGGTCCTCGCACCGCCTCGCCCGCGGTGAGGCGACGCTCGCTCGAGGACCTGGACGCCAGGTGCCACACCGCGTCGGTCTCGTGGAGGAGACCCAGACATGCTCCGTGCTCCATGACCGGCAGGTGGTGGATGCCGGCGCCCGCCATGATCTGCAGCGCCACGTCGACACTCGTCGACGGCAGGATCGCGAGCACGGTCGGCGTCATCACGTCTCGGACCGGACGGTCCCCCAGGTCACCGTTCGGCGCCCGGGTGACGCGGACCGGGTGGGGCCGAGGCGCGGTCACCGGGATGACCGCCACGGGGCAGGCCGCGTGGCGAATGCACCGGGTCAAGGTCGTCAGGCGCGGCGAGTGTCGACCGTGCGGCCGACCCAGGACGAGTAGGGAAGCGCCGCGCGACCGCTCGACGAGGACGTCGACGAGCGGGCCCCGCAAGACGTCCTGGGATACCCGCCGACGGAGCTCCGGCGCTCCCACGGCGGAGTCGACCGTCGCCGCCAACGCCGCCGCGAGCGCCTGCTCGTCCTCGCCCTGGTCCTCCACCGAGACCAGCACCGCCTCGAGCGGCACGTCGAGGAGCTCGGCGTGGTCGGCTGCCCACCGCAGGGCGCAGACACTCGCCGCGGACCCGTCGACACCCACCACGATTCCTCGTGGACTCACGTCTGTCCTCCTATCCGCCGCCGGTCTGCTGGTCTGCTGCTCCGCTGGAGCGTCCGTCAGGTTCCTCCCGGATCCGCTCGGCGGCGTTGGGCGGCACGACGATGACGGGGCAGTGCGCCTGGTGCAGGAGCGTCTGACTCACCGAGCCCAGGAGAAGCCCGGTGAAGCCGCCGCGTCCTCGAGAACCCACCACCACCAGGTCCGCCGTGCGAGACTCCTCGACGAGCACGCCGGCGGTGTGACCGGGAAGGACTCGCTCCTCGACCACGAGGCCCGGATGGGCCTGGCGCGCCCTCATCGCCGCCGACGCCAGCACGTCGGCGGCGCGGTCGCCTCGGCCACCTTCCTCGACGTGGACGAGACCGAGCCGGGCGGACCGGTATGCCGCCTCCCGCGCTGCCAGCTCCGCGGCCACCGCGGAGAGCTCGGAGCCGTCGACGCCGACCACGACCCGGCCGGCCGTCCGTTCCGTCTCACCTCGCACGAGCACCATCGGTGCGTGAGCGCTGGCCGCGAGGCGCACGGCAATGGAGCCGGCGAGCGCGGTGGCCAGTGCGCCGAGGCCGGACGCCCCCACCACGACGTACTCGCTGGTCCGGCTCTCCTCGACGAGCAGCGGGTACGGGAAGTCCTTCACCAGTGCTGTGCTGACCGACACAGACGGCGCCACCGCCCGTGCGCGGTCCGCCGCACGGCTCAAGAGGTTTTCGGCGTACACCCGCTCCCCACCGGGCGGACCCATCCGCCGCGCCACGGGCGGCAGGTGGAGGAGCGGCCACACGAAGGCATGGACCACGCGCAGGGGAGCGCCGAGGATCGCGGCCTCGCGCGCCGCCCACTCCACCGCCGTCATCGCGCTGTCGGAGTCGTCGACGCCGACGGTCAAACGCCGAACTTGCGCTGCGATCTCGGCTCCCTTCCTCCAGGGACGCGGGTCGTGGGCCCGCGTCGACTCGCGTTCGCATCTGTGCTCGCGTCCGCACCGCGCGGACCTGGATATTGTTCGCGTTTGCCGCCCCGACTTCCATGGGCCTGGGTCCCCGGCCTGGTACCGAAGGTCCCACGCGGTCGACGCCCACTCCTGATCTTTGGTCCCATGTCGCTGGTCACAGGAGAGCCGTGGCGATGAGGAAGTAGCTGGCGATCGACAGGAAGTCCTGCACGACGGTGGCCAGCGGCCCGGACCCGAAGGCGGGGTCTCGGCCGCACCGATGGAGGATCCACGGCAACGCCATCGCGACGAGCGTGGCGATCGAGCAGGCCGCCAGCAGCGCCAGCGCCACCGCCGTCGCCACAGCGGCGTTCCCCCAGACCAGCACCGTGATGACCCAGAAGGTCGCGGCAAGCAGCACCCCGAGGAGGGCGCCGGTCACGATCTCCCGCCAGGCGACCGTCCTGATGCTGACACCGACCGACAGTCCTCGGATGACGAGCGTCTCGGTCTGGGTACCGACCGCGTCCGCCAGGTAGACCACGCCGGGTAGGAAGATCGCCAACAGGATCTGACGGTTGAGGGATTGCTCGAAGGAGTCGATGACCCCGGCCGCTGCCACCGACCCGATGAGGCCGAGGACCAGCCACGGCAGGCGGTGCCAGAGTCGACGCGGCACCGGCTCCGCGGTCGCCTCGCGAGCGGAGCGGCTCGACCCGCCGAAGCCGCCGAGCCGGGCGAGGTCCTTCTCGTGCTCCTGCACGAGGACCCCCACCAGCCGCCGCGGCGGCAGGACTCCGCGGTATCGGCCCTCGTCGTCGACCACCGCTACACCCAGCCTGCCGCGCCGCAGCGCCGCCCACACAGCCCGCTCCTGGTCGGTGGTCGGCGCCACGACCGGCGCCGAGGGATCCACCAGGTCCCGCATCGGCTGGCCGTCGGGCGCGATGAGCAGGCGTTCGATCGGCACGACGCCCACCAGCCGCTCGCCGTCGACGACCGCGATGACGGACACGCTGTCGAAGGCCCGTCGCCTCAGGAGCGCCAGGACGTCGGCGACGGTGTCCCCCGGCGCCGCCTCCGGGACCTCGGTCGACGCGTGCTCGGCCGCGGTCCCGACGATCGGTCGGGCCGGCACCGCCTCCTCCGCCATGCCTCCCCCTCGGGCGTCCCAGATGTCCGGGCGGGAGGGCGCCCGGATGGTCCCTCTGGCGGAGGTGTGCCCTGGTGACGGGGCTCAGAAGCCGAGCCTGCGCAGCTGCTTGGGGTCGCGCTGCCAGTCCTTGGCCACTTTGACGTACAGGTCGAGGTAGACCGGCGTACCCAGCAGCGCCTCGATCTGCTGCCGTGCCTTGGTGCCCACCTCGACCAGGCGCCGCCCCTTGGTGCCGATGATGATGGCCTTCTGGCTGGGCCGCTCGACGTAGAGGTTGGCATGGATGTCGAGGAGGGGCCGGTCGGGCGGACGGTCCTCCCGCAGACCCATCTCCTCCACCACGACGGCGATCGAGTGCGGCAGCTCCTCGCGGACGCCTTCGAGCGCGGCCTCCCGGATCAGCTCGGCGACGAGCACCTCCTCGGGCTGGTCGGTCAGCTCGCCCTCCGGGTAGAGCGGGGGCCCTTCCGGCAGTCGAGCCACCAGCAGGTCGGCCAGCAGATCGACCTGGAAGCCCGTCTTGGCCGAGACCGGGACGATCTCGTCCCACTCGATGCCGATCTCCTCGCCGAGCCGCTGGACGGACACCAGCCGCTCGACCATCCTCGCCTTGCCCACCAGGTCGGCCTTCGTCACGATCGCGAACGTCGACCGGCTGCGGACCCTCGCGATCTCCCGTGCCAGGAACCGGTCACCGGGCCCGGTCTTCTCGTCGGCTGGCAGACACATCCCCACCACGTCGACCTCGCCGAGTGTGGTGAGGACGAGGTCGTTGAGACGTTCGCCGAGCAAGGTGCGGGGCTTGTGGAGCCCGGGTGTGTCGACGAGGACGAGCTGCGCGTCCGGGCGATGCACGATGCCCCTGATCGTGTGGCGGGTCGTCTGCGGACGAGACGACGCGATCGCCACCTTCTGCCCGACCAAGGCGTTGGTCAACGTCGACTTGCCCGTGTTGGGACGCCCGACCAGGCACGCAAAGCCGCAGCGGAACCCCGTCGTCTCACTCACTCCGCCGATTCTGCCGTACCCGAGCGGCGGGCTGGCCGCGCCCGGTCGTCCATCGACGGACGGCGAGAACCTCGTCCCGGCCGGGGATGCCCGGGACGGACGCGCCCGGGCCAGTCGACGCCACGGTCGACGGCCCGCTCAACCGGTGTGGACGACAGCTCGGACCTCGCCGTCGACGCCGGCGAGGAAGATCGGGACACCGGCACCGCCCAGGTCTCCGATCACGGCCCGGTCCTCCGCGGAGACGTCGTCCGCGTCGGACACCACAGCTCCGGCCTCCAGCCCTTCCGCTCCGCTGGAGACCGCCATCGCGACGGCGAGCTGGAGCGCGGACAGCCGCAGCGACGGCAGCGTCACGGTCGCGGCCGTGTAGGTGCGACCAGTCGTATCGCGCACCGCGGCGCCCTCCGCCGCCCCGACACGCGCCCGGGTGGCCCGCGCCAGCGTCACGATCTTCGCGTCCTCAGGGTCGAGCTCGTGCACGCCGTGATCCTAGGCGGCGAGACGTCCGCGCTCCCTCGGCGCCCGCCGAGCTGGTCGGCCGATGCCGGCTGCGAGCGACGACGAAGCGAGGGCGCGGTGCGATGATCGGGTCGTCCCGTGACGCGGGATGACGACCGGCGAGGTGGGGCCGGCGAGGAGACGACCGGCGGGGAGGACGCGGCATGACGGGTCGGGTCGCTGGCAAAGTCGCCCTCGTGACCGGCGGCGGTGGCGGCATCGGTCAGGCGACGGGCCAGCTGTTCGCCGAGGAGGGCGCCCGCGTCGTGCTCGTCGACGTGGACGCGGACGCGGTCGCGCGGGCCGCCCACGACATCGACCCGACCGGCGAACAGGTGGTGGCCGTCACCGCGCGGCTGGACGAGGAGGGCGAAGCCCGGCGGGCCGTCTCCGAGACCGTCCGCCGCTTCGGGCGGCTCGACATCCTCGCCAACGTCGCCGGTGTGCGAGTGTGGGGCCCGATCACCACGGCGGATCCGCGGTCCTGGGACGTGATCCTGCGCGGGAACCTGCTCCAGGTGGCCTACTGCTCGAAGTTCGCGGTGCCCGCGATGGTCGCCGGGGGCGGTGGCAGCATCGTCAACGTCTCGTCCGCGAACGCGGTCACCGGCCGGAGTGGCATGGCCCAGTACGACGCCACGAAAGCGGCGCTCCTCGCGCTCACCCGGTCGATGGCCTACGACCACGCCGACGAGGGCATCCGAGTCAACGCGGTGTGTCCGGGCCCGACCCTGACGACGTTCCACGTGCGTCGGCGGGCCGAGGCCACCGGCGAGAACCTGGACGAAGCGCGGGAGGCGCTCGCCCGACAGACGCCCACGCTGCTGCGACGCCACGCCGAGCCCCGGGAGATCGCGTACGCGATCCTCTTCCTCGGCAGCGACGAGGCCTCCTACATCACGGGGGCGACCCTCATGGTCGACGGCGGCCTGTCGGCCTGACGAGCCAGGTCACTTTCGTTCCTCGGTGCTCGGAACCTCGCCGTCCTCCGGCGTGTCGATCCGCGTGACCAGGATCGTGGGGATCCGGTTCCGCCGACCGACCGGCCCCTCCGCCACGAGCTGGAGCCCGTCGACGGTCACCTTCGCGCCCGGGATCGGCACCTTGTCGAGGTACTTCGCCATGAGGCCGCCGACGCTGTCGACGTCCTCGTCGTCGAGGTCGATGTTGAACACCTCGCCCAGCTCGTGGATGGGCAGCCGTGAGCTGACCCGCACGGCGCCGCTTCCCAGGCGCTCCACGGCTTGCGGCGCGACATCGTACTCGTCGGTGATCTCGCCGACGATCTCCTCGAGGATGTCCTCGATGGTGACGAGGCCGGCCGTACCGCCGTACTCGTCCAACACGATCGCGAGGTGGGTGCGCTGCTGCTGCATCTCGCGGAGCAGCGCGTCGATCGGCTTGGAGTCGGGGACGAACGCGGGCGGCCGCATGACCTGCTCGACCCGCTCCGTCGTCTCGGCCGCGCGGTTGTCGTAGATCCGCTGCGTGACGTCCTTCAGGTAGGCCACGCCCACGATGTCGTCGAGGTTCTCGCCGATGACGGGGATGCGCGAGAAGCCGCTGCGCAGCGCCAGCGACATCAGCTGGCGGAGCGTCTTGTGGCGTTCGATGACGACGATGTCGGTCCGCGGGACCATGACCTCGCGGACGATCGTGTCGCCGAGGTCGAAGACCGAGTGGATCATCTGCCGTTCACCGGACTCGATGACACGGCTCGCTTCCGCGATGTCGACCAGCTCGCGCAGCTCCGCCTCCGTCGCGAACGGCCCCTCCCGGAATCCCTTGCCTGGCGTGAGGAGATTCCCGAGCCAGATCAGCAGCTTCGGCAGCGGCCCGAGGACCCGGGTCAGCCCCATGAGCAGACCCGAGGTGAGCAAGGCCACTCGGTCGGCCTGCTGACGGCCGATTGTGCGGGGTGCCACCCCGACCACGACGTAGGACACGACGATCATGACCCCGGCGGCCGCGAGGATCGCCAGCCACGTGGTCTCGATCCAGCCGAAGAAGACGTCCGCGACCAGGATCGTGGCGATGAGCTCGCACGCCAGCCGTAGGAACAGCGCGGTGTTGAGGTACCGGGCGCTGTCCGCCACGATCATCCGAACTCGTTCGGCACCCCGCCGGCCGGCCTCGGCGAGCCCTTCCGCGCGGGATTTCGAGAAGGTCGACAGGGCGGCTTCGGCCGCAGCGAGCACCCCCGCGACCAGCACCAAGGCCGCCGCGAGGATGAGCAGCTGCGGGTCACCGCCCATCGGCGACGCCACCTTCGCGTTCTCGTCGCGGCTGCCACTCGGCGAGCAGTCTCGCCTGCAACGCGAACATCTCTCGATGCTCCTCGGGCTCGGCGTGGTCGTAGCCGAGCAGGTGCAGGATCCCGTGGACCGTGAGCAGGTGCAGCTCGTCTTCGAGGGTATGTCCGGCCTCGCGGGCCTGGCGCGCGGCCACCTGCGGACAGAGCACGACGTCCCCGAGCAGCCCCAAGGGCGGCTCCTCGCCGTCGCGGCCAGGACGCAGCTCGTCCATCGGGAACGCGAGGACGTCGGTCGGGCCGGTCTCGTCCATCCACCGCAGGTTGTGCTCCGCCATCGTCTGCTCGTCGACGAGGACGATGGACAGCTCGGCCTGCGGGTGCAAGCGCATCCGGTCGAGGACGAAACGGGCGAGCCTGGCGAGCTCGTGCTCGTCGATCTCGACCCCGGACTCGTTGGCGATGTCGATCGTCATGGCTACTTCACAAGGCCCTGGAGGGGTGCGCGTGACACCCGAGCACGGAGGATGTCGACGAAGCGACCGAAGGTGCCGACCCGCCTCCTCTCCCCGTAGGTGAGGTGTAGACGCCGTGCACGGTCGTCAGGTTTCCTCACGGGTGCGTCGGCTCCGCCTGGCGTCCGAGCGCCCGGAGTTGCGTGCTTCGTACTCGTCGTAGGCCGCGACGATTCGTCCCACCAGCTTGTGGCGGACGACGTCGTGGCCGGTGAGCGTCGCGAAGTGGACGTCCTCGATGCCGGCGAGGATCTCGCGGACCACCTTCAGGCCCGAGTGGACGCCACTGGGCAGGTCGACCTGGGTGATGTCGCCGGTGACGACCATCTTCGAGCCGAAGCCGAGCCGGGTGAGGAACATCTTCATCTGCTCTGGCGAGGTGTTCTGCGCCTCGTCCAGGATGATGAACGCGTCGTTGAGCGTGCGGCCCCGCATGTAGGCCAGCGGCGCGACCTCGATGGTCCCCGCCGTCAGCAGGCGTGGGATCGAGTCGGGGTCGATCATGTCGTGGAGCGCGTCGTAGAGCGGCCGCAGGTACGGGTCGATCTTCTCCGACAAGGTGCCCGGCAGGTACCCCAGCCGCTCGCCTGCCTCGACCGCCGGTCGGGTGAGGATGATCCGGTTCACCTGCTTGGCCTGCAGCGCCTGCACGGCCTTCGCCATCGCGAGATAGGTCTTACCCGTGCCGGCCGGACCGATGGCGAAGACCACGGTGTGCTTGTCGATCGCGTCGACGTACCTCTTCTGCCCCAGCGTCTTGGGTCGGATCGTGCGCCCGCGGTTGGAGAGGATGTTGACCGTCAGGACCTCGGCCGGGCGCTCCGCCTCGCGGGCCCGGAGCATCGCGACGGAGCGTTCCACCGTGTCAGACGTCAACCCGTGTCCGGAGCGGAGAACGGCGACCAGCTCGTCGAACAGCTGCTCGACGAGGATGCGTTCCTCCGGTGCGGCGGTGACGGTGATCTCGTTCCCTCGGACGTGGATCTCGGCGTCGAACTCCTTCTCGGCGACCCGGAGGAACTCGTCGCGCGGCCCGAGAAGGCTCACCATGGGGATGCTCGCCGGGACGACGATCTTGGTCTGTGACGAGTTCGTCTTGGCCATGGGCGGCCTGCTGGCCTTGCTCCTTTTCGTCATGTCGTCACTCAGTCGCCGGCGCTCGGCAAGGCGCGCCAGCATTCGAAACGACGTTCATCGTAGCCCGCGCGGTGCCGCGCGAGCACGCGTATTGCGCGCGGGAACAGGGGTCAACCTCGCATGAGGGGTCTTTCGGACAAGCGTCCAGAACCGTCTCGAACCCCGCAGCGTCTCCCCTCCTAGCCGAGGGAACCGACGAGCTGCCGACCACCGAGCACGTGGAGATGGCAGTGCTGGACGACCTGGCCGCCTTGCTCGCCGGTGTTGACGGCGACCCGGTAGCCGGTGTCGACGATGCCCTCGCTCCGGGCGACGGCGACGCACTCCTGGAGCAGGACTCCCAGGAGCTCCGCGTCGTCCGCGAGCTCCGTCAGGGTCGTCGTGTGCGCCTTGGGGACCACCAGGACGTGGACCGGCGCCTGAGGGTTGACGTCGCGGAACGCCAGGGTTCGGTCGGTCTCACGGACGATCGTGGCCGGGATCTCCCTGGCCACGATCCGGCAGAAGACGCAGTCGGCGTTGGCTGGCACAGGACTGGCTGTCACAGGTCACGCGCTCCTGTCGTTGAAGGCGTCGCGAATCCGGGAGAAGACCCCTTTGCGCCCGGACGCCAACTGACCGGTCAACTTGTCCTCTCCCCGCAACCGTGCGAGCTGCAGGAGCAGCTCCCGCTGGGCGTGGTCCAGCTTGGTCGGGGTCTCGACGATCACGTGCACGATGAGATCGCCACGCTGCGGGCTCGACAGGTGGGGCACGCCGTGGCCGGGAACCCTGATCTGGTGCCCGGACTGGGTGCCCGGCTTGACGTCGAGCTCCAGGATGTCGTTGTCCAGGGTCTCGAGGGTGATGGTCGTGCCGAGCGCGGCGGCGGTCATGGGGAGCGTCACCGAGCAGTGCAGGTCATGCCCACGGCGCGTCCACACCTCGTGCGGCTCGACCTCGATCTCGACGTAGAGGTCGCCGGCCGGGCCGCCGCCAGGGCCCACCTCGCCCTGGCCGGCGAGCTGGATCCGGGTGCCGTCGTCGACGCCGGCCGGGATGCGCACCGCGAGCGTGCGGCGGGACAGGACGCGCCCCTCGCCCGCGCACTCCGGGCACGGACTGGGGATCACGGTCCCGTAGCCCTGGCAGCGGGGACACGGCCTGGTCGTCATAACCTGACCGAGGAACGACCGCTGGACCGAGCTCACCTCGCCCCGGCCGTCGCACACCGTGCACGTCACGGGAGTGGTGCCCGGCGCCGTCCCGGCACCGGAGCAGGTCGAGCACACGACCGCCGTGTCGACCTGGATTTCCTTGACCGCGCCGAAGACCGCCTCCGCGAGCTCCACCGACAGCCGCAGGAGCGCGTCCTGGCCCCGACGCTTGCGGGGTCGAGGTCCCCGCGTCGTCGTGGTGCCGAAGAACGCGTCCATGATGTCGGTGAACGAGAAGCCGGACCCGAAGCCGGTGCTCGCACCGCCACGCCCGGAGGCCGACAGGGGGTCGCCGCCGAGGTCGTAGATCTCCCGCTTCTTGGGGTCCGACAGCACCTCGTAGGCGCGCGTGATCTCCTTGAAGCGTTCCTGCGTCTCCGGGTCGGGATTGACGTCGGGGTGCAGCGTTCGCGCCAAGCGGCGGTACGCACGCTTGATCTCCTCCGGCGACGCGTCACGGTCGACGCCGAGGAGCTCGTAGTAGTCCTGGCTCATGCTGTGGGTGGCCTCGTGCACTGGGAGTTGTCCTCGGTCACTCGCCTATGTGTCACTCACTCGCGAGGATTCGGCTGACATAGCGGGCGACGGCCCGAACCGCACCCATCGTGCCGGGATAGTCCATGCGTGTGGGTCCGACGACACCGAGGTTGGCGACGGTCTCGTCACCAGGACCATATCCACTCGCCACCACCGAGGCCGACGACAGCTCCGCGTAGGGGTTCTCGCTGCCGATCCGGACGGTTACTTCCCGTGACGACCCGTTCGCCTCCCCCAGCAGTCGGAGCAGGACGACCTGCTCCTCGAGGGCCTCGAGGACCGGACGGATCGAGAAGTGGAACTCCTGGCCCGGCGGGATGAGGTTCGCCGTCCCGCCGACCGCGATCCGCTCGTCGGGGCGCTCGACGACGGTCTCCAGGAAGGTCGCCAGGATCGTCGCGACGTAGGGTCGGTCTTCCACGTCGAAGGAGTCCGGCAAGTCGGCGACCAGCGAGCTGACCTCGGAGAGCTTCTTGCCGACGACCTTCTCGTTGAGGCGCTTGCGGATGTCGCTCAACAGGTCGTCGCGCAACGTCGTCTTCACGTCCACGACCCGCTGCTCGACCCTGCCCGTGCTGGTGATGAGGACGAGCAACAGCCGAGTGGACGAGAGCGTCACCAGCTCGACGTGCCGGACCTTCGACCGGGTGAGGGTGGGGTACTGCACCACCGCGACCTGGCGGGTGAGCTGGGCGAGCAGGCGAACGGTGCGGTTGACGACGTCGTCGAGGTCGACCGCGCCGTCGAGGAACGTCGAGATGGCACGACGCTCGGCAGGCGACAAGGGCTTGATGCTCGTCAGCTTGTCCACGAACAGCCGGTACCCCTTGTCGGTGGGGATCCGACCCGCGCTCGTGTGGGGCTGCTGGATGTAACCCTCCTCCTCCAGCGCCGCCATGTCATTACGGACAGTAGCCGAGGAGACACCCAGGTTGTGCCGGTCGACGAGCGCCTTGGAACCCACCGGCTCCTCGGTGCGCACGTAGTCCTCGACGATGGCGCGGAGAACAGCCAGCTTCCTCTGATCGAGCATGGACCGCTCGCACCTCCTCGCGTTCGTGCGGTCGCCAGTACTCGCCCGCTCGGCACACCCGCCAAACGAGACGACGCACGTTCCAACGACCGCGACTCTGCGGGCAGGCGACCACAGTGCTCTAGCACTCCCCTGACCCGAGTGCCAGTCTACGGCGAACAGCCGAGATCGCGCGCGGGCGCGGATGCCATGCTGTGGGACATGAGCGCGGACACGTCCGGTTGGTCCGAAATCGGCCGCGGCTGCTACGTGCGGCGGTACTCCTCCTTCGACGTGTCGGTCGGCGTCGTCGTGGGGTCCCACGGCCTCCTCGTCATCGACACCCGCGCGAGCTTGCGAGAGGCCGATGAGCTGCTCGCCGACCTGCGGAGGCTGTCCCGCGCGCCCGTGCGGTGGGTGGTCGACACCCACTGGCACTTCGACCACTGCTTCGGCAACGCGCGGTTCGCCGACGCCGTCATCTACGGCCACGAGACGGTGCCGGAGACGCTCGCCGCGCGCGCGGACGAGGTTCGCGCGGACCTGGCCAGGCGCTCGCCAGAGTGGGCCCGCGACATGGCTGAGCTGACGCTGCGCCCACCCACCCGGACGTTCGTCTCCGTCGCCACGATCGACCTCGGCGATCGTGTGGTCGAGCTCATCCATCCGGGACGCGGCCACACCGACGGCGACGTGGTCGTGCGGGTTCCCGACGCCGACGTGGTCTACGTCGGCGACCTGGTCGAGGAGTCCGGACCACCGGCGTACGGCGACGACTCGTATCCCTTGGAGTGGCCGACCACGCTGGACGTCGTGGCTGGCCTGCTCACCCCCCGTACGGCCGTCGTCCCCGGGCACGGCGCGGTCGTCGACCGGGGCTTCGTGGCGAACCAGCGTGACGACATCCACCTCGTCGCCCAGACCATCCGTCGCCTCGCCGCCGAAGGGGTTCCCCTCGACCGGGTGTGGGACGCCGCCGAGTGGCCGTACCCCCGGCAGGTCCTCGAGGAAGCGGTACGCCGCGGCTACGCCCACCTCGCCGAGTCCGGAGGACCCACGGCCACCCGGCCGGTCCAGCCCGGTGGTCGGACCTCCCTCCCGCTGCTGCCCCGAGACGACCACTCGTGAGAGCCGTTCCGGCCCACACGCCGAGCGACCCGACCGTGGATCGAGCGACGCCCGTGACCTCGCCGACACCGACACGCCAGCCAGCGTCACGAACGAGCCCTCCGTGGACCGGTACCCTGCCCCACCATGGCCGCGTCCTTTGATCGCTACGGTCGCGACGTGCTCGCCACCGACTGGCGCGCCCCAGCCCGTGGGCGCACCGTCGACCTCACCGTCGAGCTGGACATGGTGCTGGAGGACCCCGTCACCGGCTTCTGCGGCGCGGTCGTAGCGATCGAGCGTGACCTCGTGGTGCTCGAGGACCGCTTCGGAGCCCGACGCAGCTACCCCTTCGGGCCGGGTTTCCTGTTCGAAGGCCGTCCAGTCGCCATCCGGCGACCGGCGCGGCGCGCGGCCAGCGCCACACCCCGTCGGACCGCGTCCGGTTCCCTCGCGGTCGAAGGCGCACGGGCGCGCGTGGCTCGTCCGAGCCGCATCTTCGTCGAAGGTCGGCACGATGCCGAGCTGATCGAGAAGGTTTGGGGCGACGACCTGCGCCTCGAGGGCGTCGTGGTCGAGTACCTCGCCGGAGTCGACGACCTCGCCGCCATCGTCCGGGACTTCCAACCCACGGCGCACCGCCGGCTCGGCGTCCTCGTCGACCACCTCGTGCCCGGGAGCAAGGAGAGCCGGATCGCCGAGGAGGTGGCGCGAGGCCCCTACGGCGAGCACGTGCTCGTCGTGGGGCACCCCTTCGTCGACATCTGGCAGGCGGTCCGGCCGCAGCGGCTCGGCCTCGACCGCTGGCCTGACATCCCACGGTCGGAGCACTGGAAGCACGGCGTGTGCGCAGCGCTCGGCTGGCCGCACGCCGACCAGGCCGACATCGCCGAGGCCTGGCGCCGCATCCTGGGCCGGGTGCGCGACTACCGCGACCTGGAGCCCGCACTGCTCGGCAGGGTCGAGGAGCTCATCGACTTCGTGACCGCGCCGGTCGCGTGAGCCGGGCGCCACGCCAGCCCGCGCTGGCGCCCTCTCCCGGGCGCTCACTCCCAGGCGCTCACGCCCGACCTGTCAGGCTTGTCCTGCCAGGCTCTCGCCTGTCGGCACCAGGTCGCGAGCCACGCCGTCGGCGAGCAGACGCCCGCGAAGCGTGAGCACCGCTCGCCCGTCCCGGAGCGCCGCCGGCTCCAGCAACCCCTCGGACGCTGCGGCGTGGGCGGCCGCCCGGCCGTCCGGGTCGAGCACCTCGAGGTCGAGACCGTCGACGAGGCGAAGCTCCAACATGATCCGCTCGAAACGGCGAGTGAACGGGTCGAGCACCTCCCGGCCTGCCGCGGGGCTCAGGCCCTGGGCGAGGCGCTCGGCGTAGGCCGCCGGGTGCTTGACGTTCCACCAGCGGACACCGCCGACGTGGCTGTGCGCGCCTGGACCAACGCCCCACCAGTGGCCCCCGGTCCAGTACAGCAGGTTGTGCCGGCAACGGTCGCCAGGCGACCGGGCCCAGTTGGAGATCTCGTACCACGACAGGCCCGCCCGGCTCAGCGTCTCCTCCGCCTGGACGTAGCGGTCGGCGAGCACGTCGTCGTCCGGCATGGGGAGCTCACCGCGCCGGATGCGCGCCGCCAGACGAGTGCCTTCCTCCACGATGAGCGCATAGGCCGACACGTGGTCCGGCCCCGCGCCGATCGCGGCGTCCAGGCTCGCCTGCCAGTCGTCCGCCGACTCCCCCGGCGTGCCGTAGATGAGGTCGAGGTTGACGTGGTCGAAGCCGGCCGAGCGCGCCTCCTCGACGCACCGTACTGCCCGTCCCGGAGTGTGCTGGCGCTCCAGCACCGCCAGGACGTGCGGACGGGCGCTCTGCATACCGAACGACACCCGGGTGAAGCCGTGCGCACGCAACGCCGTGAGGCTCCGCTCGTCCACCGACTCCGGGTTGGCCTCGGTGGTCACCTCCGCGTCGGGAGCGAGTCCGAACTCGTCCTGGACGGCCCGCAGAATCCGTCCAAGGTCGGTCGGTGGCAGGAGCGTGGGCGTCCCCCCTCCCACGAAGACGCTGACGACGGGCAGGTCGACGCCGCCGAGCACCCTGCGCGCCAGCCGGATCTCCCGGATCGCCGCGTCCGCGTAGGTGGCTCGCGACGCGCCCGGAGCCGATCCGAGCTCGGCCGCGGTGTAGGTGTTGAAGTCGCAGTAGCCGCAGCGGGTCGCGCAGAACGGCACGTGGACGTAGATCCCGAACGGACGCTCGCCCAGCTCCCCCAGGGCCGACGCGGGGAGTTCTCCGGAGGGGGGCGCTGGCTCGCCGTCGGGCAAGGTGGACGGCATGCGGCCAGGGTAGGCCGCGCACCCACGAAGCAGCCCGCCCAGGGGGCCCGGTCCGCGCCCGACCCGCCGCCCGGTCAGGGCAGATCCGGCGAAGTCCGACCGAAGCAGTCGGTGCGCCGCAGCACGTCACCCGGCCCCGACCGACAGCTGACCCGACCCACAACTGACCCGACACATCGGACCGACGCCGGTCCCCCAGCGACCCGATCACCGGCAGCCCGAGGAGAGTCCGACCAAAGACAGCCTGATCAGGAGTAGAACGAGTCCAGAATCGCGGCGTAGCGGTTCTCGACCGCCTTGCGCCGAAGCTTCAGGCTCGGGGTCACCTCACCGTCCTCGATCGTGAGGTCGTGGTCGAGGATCGCGAACCGCTTGATCGTCTCCCAACGGTTCAACCGCGCGTTCAACTGGTCGATGTACCCCTGCACCATCTCCCGCGCGGCGTCGGAGGTGACGATCTCGGCGTACGAGCGGCCCTGGAGCCCGACCTCCGCCGCCCAGGTCTGGATCGAATCGGGGTCGAGCGTGATGAGCGCGGAGCAGAAGTTGCGGTTCTCGCCGTGGACGACGATCTGGCTCACCCACGGGCAGATCGCCTTGAACATGACCTCGATCGCCTGCGGCGAGATGTACTTGCCGCCCGAGGTCTTGAACAGGTCCTTCTTCCGGTCGGTGATGCACAGCCGTCCGCCGTCCACGAGCTCGCCGATGTCGCCGGTGTGGAACCAGCCGTCAGGCTCCAGCACCTCGTCGGAAAGCTCCGGACGGTTGTGGTAGCCCCGCATGACACCGGGGCCTTTGACGAGGATCTCGCCGTCGTGAGCGATCCGCAGCTGGGTGCCCGGGAACGGGCGTCCCACCGTGCCGAACCGGAAGTCGCCCGGCAGGTTGACGCACGTCGCCGCGCTGGTCTCGGTCAGGCCGTAGCCCTCCAGGATGAGGATGCCCGCCGCGTGGAACCATTCGGCGAGCTCTCGGCTCAACGCCGCCGACCCGGAGACGAAGAAGCGCAGCCGGTCACCGAACCGCTGTCGGATCTTGCGGAAGACCAACCGGTCGGCCACGGCGTACTCGAGCGCGAGCAGGCCACTGGCGTCCTGGCCGTTCTGCCGCAGCTGCGAGACCCGCTTGCCGACGCCGAAGGCCCAGTCGAACAGGCGGGCCTTGATGCCGCCCTCCTGCTCGATCATCGAGACGATCCGACCGTGCGCCTTCTCGAAGATCCGCGGGGCGGCGGCCATGAACGTCGGGCGCACCACGGCGAGGTTCTCGACGATCTTGTCGACCCGCCCGTCCACCGCCGTGGCGAAGCCGATCTGCAGCTGTGCCATCAGCAGCACCTTGCCGAAGGAGTGCGCGAGCGGCAGCCACAGGTACTGAAGGTCGTCGGGACGAAGGATCTGGACGGCGTCGATGGCCGCCCCCTCGTAGGTCCAGCAGTCGTGGACCAGCCGCACACCCTTGGGCTTGCCGGTCGTCCCAGAGGTGTAGATCAAGGTCGCGAGGCTGTCCGGGCCGACGGCGGCGCTGGCGTCCTCCACCGCGGACGGGTTCCTGGCGAGGTGGTCGCGCCCCCGCGCCTCCAGGTCGGCCAAGGTGATGACCTCACCACCGAGGTCCGCGGAGCCGTCGAACGTCACGATCAGGCGGAGGTCGGGAAGCTCCGCACGGTGCTCCCGGATCTTCTTGACCTGGTCGTCGTCCTCGGCGAAGACCACCCGGCTCCCGGAGTCACCGATGATGTAGGCGACCTCGGACGAGGTGGTCGTCGGGTAGATGGTCGTGGTGGCGGCACCCGCGCACATGATGCCGAAGTCGGCGAGGATCCACTCGTACCTCGTCGTCGACGCGATCGCGACCCGTTCCTCCGGCTGGATGCCGAGCGAGATCAAGCCGGCGGCGATGTGGCGAATCCGCTCGCCCGCCTCACGCCAGGTAACCGACTCCCAGCGATCACCCACCGGGTAGCTGAATGCCGGGGCGTCCGGGGTGGCGGAGATCCGGTCGAAGATCATCCGTGGCACGGTGGGTGCGCGGTTGTCGACCTTGGACTGGTCGGGCTGGCGGGGCGTGGCGCCCCGAATCAGGTCGCTGGACATCGCGTCCCTCCACCTTCTGCGATCAGCCGGGCCGTTGCGCCCAACAGCCCGGCGGCCCACGTCTCTCGCGGCGAGCGCCGCCCGAACCCAGGCATCTCACCACGAACGAGGCGGGTCGGACGCGCGATGCGGTCACGCGTCGTCAACTCGCCGCGACCATCGTGGTGCACGAGCGACCGGCACGCCAGGCTCCACGCCCACAAGGGGCCGCGATCCGGTTTGACGCGGCCATACAACGGCCTACTTCTTCCCGCTGGGCTCCGTCGCCGACAGCGCCGCGATGAAGGCCTCCTGGGGCACCTCGACCCGCCCGACCATCTTCATCCGCTTCTTGCCTTCCTTCTGACGTTCGAGCAGCTTGCGCTTGCGGGTGATGTCCCCGCCGTAGCACTTGGCCAGAACGTCCTTGCGGAGCGCGCGGATCGTCTCACGGGCGATGACGCGGGAGCCGATCGCGGCCTGGATCGGCACCTCGAACTGCTGCCTCGGGATGAGCTCCTTCAGCTTCTGGGCCATCGAGACACCGTAGGAGTACGCCTTGTCGCGGTGGACGATCGCGCTGAACGCGTCGACGGGGTCCCCGTGGAGCAGGATGTCGACCTTCACCAGGTCGGCCGGCTGCTCACCAGTGGGCTCGTAGTCGAGCGAGGCGTACCCGCGGGTGCGGCTCTTCAAGGCGTCGAAGAAGTCGAAGACGATCTCGGCCAGGGGGAGCGTGTAGCGCATCTCCACCCGGTCCTCGGACAGATAGTCCATGCCCTGGAGCTGCCCGCGCCGGGACTGGCAAAGCTCCATCACCGCGCCGATGTAGTCGGCGGGCGTCAGGATGGTCGCCCGGACGACCGGCTCGAAGACCTGCGCCACCTTGCCCTTCGGGAACTCGCTCGGGTTCGTGACGGTTACCTCGCTGCCGTCGTCCATCTGCACCCGGTAGACGACGTTGGGCGCGGTCGAGATGAGGTTGAGGTCGAACTCGCGCTCCAGCCGCTCCCGCACGATCTCCATGTGGAGCAGGCCGAGGAAGCCGCAGCGGAACCCGAAGCCCAGCGCGCCCGACGTCTCCGGCTCGAAGGTCAGCGCCGCGTCGTTGAGCTGGAGCTTCTCCAGCGCGTCCCGCAGGTCGGGATAGTCGTCGCCGTCGACCGGGTAGAGCCCGGCGTAGACCATCGGCTTCGGGTGACGGTAGCCCCCCAGCGGGGTCCCCGCGGGGTTGGCGGTGACGGTCACCGTGTCACCCACGCGGGACTGCCGGACGTCCTTGACGCCGGTGATGATGTAGCCGACCTCCCCCACCGAGAGCGACTGGCCCGGAGCGGGCTCTGGGGAGATGACGCCGATCTCGAGGATCTCGTGCGACGCCTTCGTCGCCATCATCAGCGCGCGCTGCCGGTGGGAGATGCTCCCGTCGACGACCCGGATGTAGGTGACGACCCCGCGATAGGTGTCGTAGACCGAGTCGAAGATGAGCGCCCGCGGCGGCGCGTCCGGGTCACCCTCCGGCGGGGGCACCCGCCTGACGATCTCGTTGAGGAGGTTCTCGACACCCTCCCCCGTCTTGGCGGAGACCCGCAGCACCTCGCTCTCGTCGCAGCCGATGATGCTCGCGAGCTCCGCGGCGTACTTGTCCGGCTGCGCCGACGGCAGGTCGATCTTGTTGAGCACGGGAATGATCTGCAGGTCGGCGTCGAGCGCGAGGTAGAGGTTGGCGAGCGTCTGCGCCTCGATCCCCTGCGCCGCGTCGACCAGCAGGACCGCCCCCTCGCAGGCGGCCAGCGAGCGGGACACCTCGTAGGTGAAGTCGACGTGCCCGGGAGTGTCGATGAGGTTGAGGACGAAGGTCGTCCCGGCGTGCTCGCCCGCCGTCGCCCGAAACGGCAGTCGGACGGCCTGGCTCTTGATCGTGATGCCCCGCTCACGCTCGATGTCCATGCGGTCCAGGTACTGGTCCCGCATGACGCGCTCGTCGACCACCCCGGTGAGCTGCAGCATGCGGTCGGCGAGCGTCGACTTGCCGTGGTCGATGTGCGCGATGATGCAGAAGTTCCGGATCAGCGCCGGGTCGGTCTGTCCCGGCTGCGGCACGGATCCCTGAACTGGTACGGGCACGGACGATCCATTCACTGTGGTCGGGGAACGACGTTCATCATCCCACGCCGCTCGCTCGCCTGCCCGCCCCACCGAGGCCTCCGGGGGCCCGACGACCCAGCCGGCCCGGATCGCCGGGCACGGGCCGGTTTGTCCAGGACGCTCCAGGTGGCCTCCGGCTCCAGCCCTCCCCCGGCCACTGTGCGCACAGCCGGGATGTCAGGATCTCGCCGATGTCCAACTCCTCGCAGCCCTCGTCGTCGCCTCGGTCGTCGTCGCCGTCCTCGCCGTCCATCCCCCACGGTGCCACTGCCGTCAGGCTGCAGTGGTACGAGCTTCCCGGCCTGATCCGTGCTCGCATCGAGGAGCGCCTGGGCGGTCGTGTGGTCGCCGTGACCAGCCAGGACTCCGGCTTCTCCCCCGGGTTCGCTGCTCGGCTCGTCATCGGGCGACGCCAGCGCGTGTTCGTCAAGGCCGCGTCCGTCGAGGACACACCCGACCTTGCCAGTGCCTATCGCGTCGAGGCCGAGACCTCCGCGCGGCTTCCGGAGGAGGTGCCCGCCCCCGTCCTGCGGTGGACCTTCGACGAGGCAGGGTGGACGGTCCTGTGCTTCGACGATGTCCCCGGCCACCCGCCGCACCGGCCGTGGCGCCCCGAGGAGCTGACCGCCTCCCTCACCGCGCTGACGGTGATGGCGCAGGCGCTGACCCCAGGGCCGCCCGACCTCGTCGTCCCCGAGGCCCGCGAGTGGCTCCGCGACGACTTCGGGTACTGGACCCAGCTCGCCGGTCACGGCTCCGGGGAGACCGATCCTCAGGTCGCCGAGCTCGCCGCGCTGGAGAAGGACGCCCTCGACGCGCTGCGCGGCGATTCGATCATTCACGCGGACCTCCGGGACGACAACGTGATCGTCGGCGACGGCGGCCAGGTGTGGTTCTGCGACTGGAACTGGGCGAGCCGTGGCGCGCCGTGGTTCGACCTGCTGCTGTTGTTGATCTCCGCACGGGCTGACGGCTACGACACCGACGCGCTGTTCGCCGCCCATCCGCTGGGCGCGGACGTCGACGCCGAGGCGGTCGACGCCGTCCTCGCCGGGCTCGCCGGCTACTTCACGCGGTCGTCCCTGCTCCCGCCCGACGCCAGGTCGCCCCACCTCCGAGCGCACCAGGCGTCGTACGCCGCCGCCGCGCTGTCCTGGCTCGCCGTCCGTCGCGGCTGGGTGGGCTGATCGGGGAAGCCCTTACGGGACCGCACGACCAAAGTCATACCTGGGCCGCAACCTGCTTCATCCGACAGGGTGACGGCAGCAGGCGGCGGGTCCACTAGCGTCGTCCCCGTGCCTGTGGTCAGTACACGCGACCTCACCAAGACCTTCCCGGGCGTCACGGCGCTCGACCGGCTCACGCTCGACGTCGGAACCGGCGTCACCGGGCTGGTCGGAGCCAACGGGGCGGGGAAGTCGACGCTCATCAAGATCCTCCTCGGCCTGGAGCGGCCGACCTCCGGGCACGCACGCGTGCTCGACCTCGACGTCGCCACCCATGCCCAGGAGATCCGCCGGTACGTCGGATACATGCCTGAGCACGACTGCCTCGTGCCCGACGTGTCCGCCACCGACTTCGTCGTCCACATGGCGCGCATGGCAGGGTTGCCGGCGGCCAGCGCGCGCGAGCGAACCGCCGACACGCTTCGGCACGTCGGGTTGTACGAGGAGCGCTATCGCCTCGTCGGCGGCTACTCCACCGGCATGCGGCAGCGCGTCAAGCTCGCGCAGGCCCTGGTTCACGACCCACGGCTGGTGTTCCTCGACGAGCCGACCAATGGCCTCGACCCGACCGGCCGGGACGAGATGCTCGACCTCATCCGCCGGATCGGCACCGAGTTCGGGATCTCGGTCATCGTCACCTCCCACCTGCTCGGCGAGCTGGAGCGCATCTGCGACCACGTGGTGGTCATCGACGGCGGCCGGCTGCTGCGCGCCTCGTCGACCGCGGAGTTCACCCGTGTCACACCGGTCTTGACGGTGGAGGTCGTGGCGTTCGACGAGGCCGGGCCGACGAACGCGCGTGACCGCATGGGCCAGGCCTTGGCCGCACGAGGTCTGTGCGTACGAGCGGACGGGCGCTGTCTCGCCGTCGACATCGCCGACGAGCGCACCTACGACGTCGTCCGCGACACAGCGGCGGAGCTACAGCTGGGTCTGGTCCGGATGCACCAACGCCGGCACCGCATCGCAGAGGTCTTCCGTGACGGTGCGGCCACGCCAGAGTCCGAGGAGGAGTCGCAGCATGTCGGTGCCCCCTGACGCGCCCGCCACGGGGCCCGGTTCCCCGGGATCCACTCCCACAGGAGACGGTGCCCCTGGCGCCACCGCGACCGCACCAGCCGGTGCTTCCGGCCAGGGCGGCGTGATCCACGACATCGGCTACCGCCGGTACGAGGGCGCCCGGCTCGGCCGAGCCGCCATCTTCCGCGCGCTCTACACCCACAGCGTTCGCGCGGCCTTCGGTCTGGGTCGCAGCGCCCGGTCGAAGGTGCTGCCGTTCCTCCTCCTCGGCGTCATGCTCATGCCGGCGGCCCTGATCGTCGCGATCATGGTGGTGATCAACGCGCCGAGCCTGCCGGTGCCGTATCCCCGCTACACCGTCATCATGCAGGCGGTGATCGGCGTCTTCGTCGCGGCGCAGGCGCCCGTGCTGTTCTCCCGCGACCTGCGGTTCCGCACGCTGGCGCTGTACTTCTCTCGGCCCATGCCACGCGGCGACTACGTGCTGGCCAAGTACGCCGCGATGGTCTCGGCCGTCGCCATCGTGACCATCGCCCCGCTGGCCGTGCTCTACCTCGGCACGCTCCTGGCCAAGCTGCCGGTGGGCGAGCAGACCAAGGACTTCGCCGTCGGCGCGGCCGGCGCACTGGTCCTCTCCTGCGTCCTCGCCGGCATCGGCGCGGTCATCGCGTCGCTCACCACGCGCCGGGGCTTCGGCGTCGCCGGGATCATCAGCGTCCTGACGCTGAGCTACGCCGGCACCTCGCTCGCCGCCGAGGTCATCCAGCACTCCGACCACGAGGAGGTGGCCGGCTACCTGGGCGTCTTCTCGCCCATCACCCTCGTCGACGGCCTCCAGGCGCGGATCTTCGGCGGGGAGTTCAGCGGCGTCGTGCCGCCGCCCGACACCGCGCTCGCCACCGCCGTGTACCTGCTGGCGACTGTCGTGGTCGTGGCCGGTTCGGTCGGGCTGCTGCTCCTGCGCTACCGGAAGGTGACCGGGTCGTGATCAGTCAGAGCTGCCCCGCGGTGCCGCCGCCCGTCGCGGGTCACATCGAAGCGAGGCAAGGATGAGTGTGCTACGGCTGGAGCGGGCGTCCCGCTGGTACGGCAATGTCGTCGCGGTCAACGACGTCACCATGACGATCGGTCCCGGCGTGACCGGTCTGCTCGGTCCGAACGGGGCCGGCAAGTCCACCCTCATCCACATGATGAGCGGCTTCCTCGCCCCGTCGGCCGGGAGCGTGACGCTGGACGGGCAGCCGCTGTGGCGCAACCACGAGGTGTATCGACGGATCGGGCTCGTCCCCGAGCGGGAGGCTCTCTACGACAACCTCACGGGCTGGCGGTTCGTCCTCGCCAACGCCCAGCTCCACAAGCTTCCCGACCCCGAGGCCGCGGCGAGACGGGCGATCGAGCTGGTGGACATGACGTCCGCGCAGCACCGCCGCGTCGGCACGTACTCCAAGGGCATGAAACAGCGGATCAAGGTGGCGACCGCGCTCGTCCACGACCCGGCCGTGCTGCTCCTCGACGAGCCCTTCAACGGCATGGACCCGCGGCAGCGGCTGCACATGATGGACCTCCTTCGCCACCTCGGCGAGCAAGGCCGCACCGTGCTGTTCAGCTCGCACATCCTCGAGGAGGTCGAGCAGGTCGCCTCCCAGATCGAGGTGGTGGTCGCTGGACGGCACGCCGCCTCCGGCGACTTCCGCGAGATCCGGCGGCTGATGGCCGACCGCCCGCACCAGTACGTCATCCGGTCCAGCGACGACCGGCGGCTCGCCGCGGCGCTCATCGCCGACGGCTCCTCCTCCGGCGTCGAGGTCGACACGCGCGAGGGGTGCCTACGGGTGCAGGCCGTCGACTTCCAGCGCTTCACCTGGCTGGTGCCCCAGGTGGCCCGACATGCCGGTGTCCGGCTCTACGAGGTCTCCCCGACCGACGAGTCCCTCGAAAGCGTCTTCTCCTACCTCGTCACCTCGTGAGGACAGCATGAACGCAACCATCGCCCGGCTCACCGTGAGCACCCTGCTCGGCAAGCGACGGGCCCTGTTCTTGGTGATCCTGCCGGCGCTGCTGCTCGGGTTCGCCGTCCTCGTCCGCTGGCTGGCAGGGCCGGACCCTCACCTGAGCGCCGGGCTGCTCCAGACGTTCGCGCTGGGGACGATCGTGCCGCTCCTGGGCCTGATCACCGGAACGGGTGTCATCGGGTCGGAGATCGATGACGGCTCGATCGTCTACATCCTGTCGAAGCCGGTGCGCCGCTCGGTCATCGTCGTGACCAAGCTCCTGGTCTCGATCGCGTGTTTGGTCGTCTTCGCGGCGATCCCGATCGTCGCCGCCGGCCTCGTCATGGTGGGTCTCGACGAGGGGATGGCCGTGGGCTTCGGCGTGGGAGCCGTCGTCGCCGGGATCGCCTACAGCGCTCTCTTCCTGCTCCTCGCGGTCGTGACCAAGCACGCGGTCGTCTTCGGCTTGATCTACGCCCTGATCTGGGAGTCGATGGTCGGCGGCTTCATCCCGGGCGCGCAGATGCTCAGCATCCAGCAGTGGGCCCTCGCCTTGACCGAGGCGATGGTCTCCTCGGACACGGCCCAGGCGGCTGTGGGTACGGGAGCCGGCACGATCTTGCTCATCGTCGTGACCGTGCTCGCGACGGTGCTGGCTGGGCAACGGCTGCGCTCGCTCACCCTCACGGAGAGTGAGTAGAGGTGAGTAGAGGGTGGTGAGGAGAAGGTCGGCAGGGCGCGACGTGCACGTGTCGGTGGGCCGCTGCCGACGGGGCGGGCCCTGCGGGAGAGGCACCTGGGATGCCCGGGAGGATGGTCTGGGCGACGTCCGATCCCGCCTCATTCGCCCCCCGCCCGGGTCGGCTGGTAGGCTTTCCCGTCGCGTGTCCAGGGGTCAGTGAGAGGACCGACCTGGGCACCTTCCAACCCCATCCAATCCGTCCGAAGACGTCGATCGAGGCACAAGCTCCGTGGCGAACATCAAGTCCCAGATCAAGCGGATCAAGCAGAACGAGCGCCGCCGGCTGCGGAACAAGTCGGTGCGTTCGTCGGTGAAGACGGCGATTCGCAAGTTCCGTGAAGCCGCTGAGGCTGGCGACAGGGCCAGGGCTGAGGAGCTTGCCCGTCACGCCGGCAGGCTGCTGGACAAGGCGGCGTCGAAGGGCGTGCTGCACAAGAACACGGCCGCCAACAAGAAGTCGGCCATCTTCAAGAAGGTCAACGCGCTCTGAGCCTGCTGGCGCTCGACCCCGCCTGAGCGGGCGGCGACGTCGAGCGGCACACGAGGACCAGGCTTCGATGGCTACCCGGCTGAGCCGGGTAGCCACGTGTCTGTCTGAACCCGATCCGTCTGGGCCTCGTCGCGCCGCGAGCCGGCTGCCTCTCGACGCCGACCACCACGGGGCTTAGCTCAGCGTTCGGTTGGAGCGGGCTCGCCCGATCTCCAGGACGGCTCGCTCCAGGGCGTACTCGGCGTCCTCGGCCGCTCCTTTGACCTCCGCGTCGGCTCTCGCGACCGCTCGGATGGCGCGCGCGAGCCCCTCGGTGCTCCAGCCGCGGAGCTGGCCGCGAAGGATGCGCACCTTCCACGGAGGCACCCCGACCTCTCTCGCCAGGTCGGCATCGCGCAGTCCTCGTGGCGCTCCGGCCAGCTTGGCCAGACTCCGCAAGCCGGACGCCAGGGCCGACGTCACGAGCACCGGCGCCACACCAGTTCGCAAAGCCCAGCGCAGCTGCTCCAGCGCGTCGCTGGTCCGCCCGGACACGGCGGCGTCGGCCACCGCGAAGCTGGTCACCTCGGCTCGGCCGGCGAAGTACCGACCGACGACCTCCTCCGTCACCGGAGCGCCACCGGCGTCCTGGACGAGCTGGGACGTAGCCCCGGCAAGGGCGCGCAGGTCACTGCCGACCGCCTCGATGAGCATCCGCGCCGCCTCCTCGCTGATCCGTCCGCCGGCCGCGTGGGCCTCCCGCATGACGAACGACGGGAGGTCGGAGCTCTTCACCGCCTCGCACTCGACGGTGCGCACACGCGCCTTGCGCAGCTTGTCGACGATCGCCCGGCCCTTCTGCCCGCCGCGATGGACCAGCAGGAGCGCGACGTCCGGCTGCGGATTCTTGACGTAGGCGACGAGCGCGTCGCCGGTCTCCGCGGGGAGCGACTCGAGCCCTCGGACCACGACGGCCCGCGCGTTGGCGAAGAGGGACGGGCTCGTCAGCTCGGACAAGGCTCCTGGGCCGAGACCGGCGGCGTCGACCTGGGCGACGTCGGCATCGGCATCAGCCTCCCGCACCGCGCGGAGCGCGGCCGCGACGGCGCGTTCGGCGAGAAAGTCCTCCGGGCCCACGATGAGGGTGACTCCGCCGAGGACCGAGACCTCGGGTGACCGTGACTTCGCTGCCATCGAGCGCCAGCATCCCACGCCACGCCGACAGCGTCTCGTCCTCCCGGCGCGTGACGACCGCCAACCGATCTCCGTCACGAACGATCGCCACCGAGCCAACCCGGTCGGTGCGCGCGACGACGGCACCCCCGCGCCTGAGCGCTCTCAGGACGGACTCCGACGGGTGGCCGTAGTCGTTGCCGGCACCGACGCTCACCAGGGCGATCCGCGCCTGAGTGGCGGCGAGGAAGTCGTGGTCCTGGTAGCGGGACCCGTGGTGGGGAACCTTGAGGACGTCGGCACGCAGGTCGACGCCCGACCGAAGCAGCGCTCGTTGCGTGGGTGGCTCGATATCGCCGGTGAGCAGCACACGGAGGCCCTGCGTCTCGGCGACGACGACCACGCTCGCGTCGTTCTCGGCCGACTCATCTCCCGGAACAGCGTCCCGGCGCGAGGGCGCGTCCGCCGCGAGGGTGTCCTCGGACGAGCTCACGACCGTCCACGTCACCTGCCCGACACGCCGCCGCTCTCCCGGGACCGCCACGGTCACCGGTACGGCGGCGTCGCCGGCCCACGCGAGCACACGCTGGGCCGCGTTGGGTGAGGTCCCGGGACGGCCGGCGGAGGGCTGGAAGGGACGGACGCCGATCTCACCCACGCGCCTTCCCCGCAGAACACCTGGGAGCCCACTGGTGTGGTCGGAGTGGTAGTGGGTGAGCAGGACGTACGGGACGTCGGTGACACCGAGCTCGGCCAGGCACCGGTCAACGGTCGCTGGTTCGGGACCGGTGTCGACGACGACACCGGTCCGCGGTCCGGCCCGTAGGACGAGCGCGTCTCCTTGCCCCACGTCGCAGGCGACCACCACCCACCCGGCCGGCGGCCAACCGGTGAGCCAGGCCAGCGGCACGAACGATCGGATGGGCTGGAGCACCCAGCAGGTCGTCAGGCCGGCGACCGCCAGGGTGAGGGCCCGCCGTCGGAGCAGCGCCGGGGCGGTGAGCGCGGCAGCGAGACACAGCAAGCTCAGCACCGCGATGCCCAGCCACGAGGCGGGCCAGGACACGCTCCCACCCGGGAGCGAGGCGGACACCTCGGCCACCTCGATGATCCAGCGGGCGGCGTAGCCGGAGAGCCGGGCCGGCACCGCCGCAAGCCGCACATCGAGCGGTGTCGTGAGAGTGGCGAGCAGACCGAGGACCGTGGCGGGAAAGACCGCGGGAGCGGCGACGACGTTGGCGAAGACGGCGACGACGCTGACCGAGCCGGACAGCATGGCCACCACGGGTGCGCACGCCAGCTGGGCGGCCAGCGGGACGGCGATCGCCGCCGCGACCGTCCGCGGCAACCAACGCCGGAGCGCGTCGGTGCAGCTCGGCGCGAGCGCCAGGATGCCGGCGGTCGCGAGGACGGAGAGAGCGAACCCGTACGTACGGCCCAGCCACGGGTCGAGGGCCAGCACGCTGATGACGGCAACCGCCAGCGCCGGTACACCGGATCGACGGGTTCCGGCGAACACGGCGAGCAGGCCGACCAGACCCATCGCGGCGGCCCGCAGCACGCTCGGCTCCGGTCGTGCGAGGAGGACGAAGCCGAGGGTGGTCAGCACGCCCAGAACCGGCAGCAGACCGAACGGCACTCTCGCCCAGCGCGCCGCGGTGAGTACCACGGCGAGGACGAGGGTGAAGTTCGTGCCGGACACCGCGGTCAGGTGCGTGAGCCCGGCCTGCTCGAAGTCGTCGACGACGTGGTCCGGAAGGTTCGACTCGTCTCCCACGACCAGCGCCGGCACCAGGCCTCGCTCGGCCTCCGTTAGGTCAGCGACTGCCGCTCGCAGGCCAGCACGAAGCCGACTCGCGGCCTGGTGAGCAGGCGACGCCGCTTCGACCAGGTGGGGCGGCGAGCGGGCGGAGAGCACGGCGGCCGCACGATCGCCTCGCTCGGTCGGAGACAGCCGCCCCGTCGTCGACACGAGCTCGTCCGGTTGGACGCTCCCCCACGACATGGGAGCGATCACCACCACAGGAGTGGAGACTCGGGTGGTGACACCGCGCGCGGTGACGCGCACCACCTCCGCGTCCAGGACGACGTAGGCGGAGCGGAAGCCACGTCCCTCGCGACGTACCGGGTCGCTGCGCACTCGGAGGTCGACCGAGACCACAGCCGTGTCGGCCGCGAGCGTGGGCACAGGTCCCGCACGGGTACTGGACACGTGCACGAGGGTGATCAACGAGAAGGCGGCGCCGCCGAGGAGGACGACCGCCAGCACGTTGACGCCCCGCCCCAGTGCCGAGCGCCGATCCGGCGCCCGACGTCGGCCGAGGAGCAGGATCACCGGCACCAGCGCCGCCAAGCCGATCGCCGTCCCCACCACGACGGGCACGGGAGCGACAGGAACCACGAGCGCACACAGCCAGGCGGTCGCTGCGAGAGGAACCAGTCGCAGGTCGGGCGGACGCCGTCGCCAAGGGGATGAGTCCGCGAACTCCCCCATGGCGCCCACCCGCTCAACCGCGGTCACGAGACGGTGACGCGGGCGGCGAGCTCGGCGAACCGACGTTCTCCGATGCCCGCCACCTCGCGTAGCTCGTCGACGCTCGAGAAGCGGCCGTGTCTCGCCCGGAACTCGAGGATGCGCTGGGCGAGCACGGGTCCGACGCCCGGCAGCATCTCGAGCTGCTCGGCGGTGGCGGTGTTGAGATCGACCAACCCACCCTCGGCTGGGCCACGCGACGGGCCAGGAGACGCAACGCCAGGCGGTGGAGTGACGCCGACGAGGACCTGCTCACCGTCGCCGAGAGGACGCGCGAGGTTCAGTGTGGAGAGATCGACCCCTGGCAGCGCACCGCCTGCGGCCGACACCGCGTCGACCACGCGGGAGCCCGGGGGAAGACGCAGGACACCAGGCGACCGGACCTTCCCCGCGACGTGGACGACGATGGTGGGTGCCGGCGTGGGCGAGGGCGGACCAGCCTTGGTCGCGACCGGCACGAGCGTTCGGGGGGTGGCCGCCGCGTCATCGGGGGTGAGGTCGATGCGGGTAGGCCGGTCCCGCACCGCCGTGACGACGGTGGCCAGGACCGCGGCCAGGAGCAGGGCCGCGATGACGACCACATGACCTCGGCGCACGTACCACGCCGCCGCGAGGACGTCGCCCACGGCCGCGAGACCACCGCGGCCACCTGAGGCTGGGGCCGCGTCGGTCTGTGGGTCGGCAGCGCTCGTCGTTTCGTGCTCGCCGCCGCCATCCGGCACGGCCATCCCTCGCCGCGGAACCCATCCACCCACCCGTGAGCGAGGGCGAGCCAACGCACGCACGCGGTGGAGCGCCACCGCGGCATCGTCGGGACGAGGGGCACGCCACAAGACCATGCCCCGGACGCTAGGACGCGGGCGTGCTTCGGCTCACGGTTCGACGACCGCGCTGTGGAGAGCGCGACCGAGCCGAGGAGCTGTGGACGACGGCGCCAGGCGCGTCAGACGAGCGACGGCCACGGTGATGGCGGCGACTCCGCGAAGAACCGCAACATCTCCAGCAGCCGGTCAGCCGACGGTGAGGTCCGGTTGTGACCGCCTGGTTGTCGGAGGGCGGCCAGCGCCCAGCTGAGGTGGTACCAAAGCACGCGGGCGGACCACTCGTGGATCGCCTCGCGTCGTTCCCGCCCGCTCAACGCAGCGGCGTACCCCTCCAACGCGAAGGGCACCGCCCGCAAGGGCAGCTTGGCGAAGTCGACAGCGGGATCCGCCCAGGCGGCGTCGCCCCAGTCGACCAGGCTCGCGACGTCAGGTGAGTCCGCGTCGACCACGACATTCGTGGGCGAGGCGTCACCGTGGACGATCACCGGCTCGACGTCGGCGGGGCGCCACTCCTCGAGCCGATCGAGCCACTCCAGCAGCCACTGCGCAGTCTCCAGGTCGATGGAGCCGGCGCTGGCCAGCTGGTCCACGGTGGCGTGCGGGTCGTCTGGCTCGTGGACGTGGAGACCGGGCAGCGAGCCGACCAGCTCACGGGTGAGCCCGTGCAGCCGTGCCAGGCTTTGGCCCACGTCACGGTAGGCGTCCGCGGCCTCGGACGGCGAGGTGCCGAGCGCGGCCAGGTCACGTCCTCGCACACGCTCGATGACCAGGTAGGGCACGTTCACCACGGTGCAACTGTCGTCGTAGGTCACCACCGCGGGTGTCCGGACACCGGCACGTCGGGCGACCGGGATGACGGTCGCCTCCTTGGCCAGCTCGGCGAGCCGAGCTCCTCCCCCGCGCGGGATCCGCACCACCAGGTGGTCGCCCAGGAAGTACACGTGGTTGGCCGCGCCCAGAATCGGAGCGGGCACGACATCGTCGATCGGTATGTGGTACCGGTCGGCGATCGCGGCCAGCGCCTCCTGACGAAAGTCACCACCCTGGCTCACGATCGCCAGGGTAGGGCACGCACCGTCGCGAAAGCGGGGAGCATGGGTCGTCGCGTCCGCACGCCTCCTTCTCGTTTTCCGGATCGCGTCAGCCCCAGCTCGTCGGCCCACCTTCGCGTCGGCCCAGCTTCTCGTCGGCCCAGACTGTCGGAAGCCGGTGTGAGAATGCCACGGTGAAAGAGACCGAGGCCGAGCTCGACGAGCTGCAAACCCTTCTCGACACCTCGCTCGCCCGATCAACCGCCCATCCACGGTCCATCGTGACACCAGGCGAGCGCACGTTGACCGCCCGAGAGCTGGTCAGAGTCCTCACCGGCATGTGCGTGCTCTCGGTGGCGACGGTGACCGCGCGAGGCGAGCCGCGCATCAGCGCGGTCGACGGCCATTTCCTGCACGGTCGGTGGGTCTTCTCCACCACCGGCGCCGCGGCCAAGGCGCGTCACCTCAAGGCGCGTCCAGCGGTCAGCGTCGCCCACCTCCGGGGAGACGACCTCGGCGTCTTCACCCACGGCGTGGCCGAGTTCATCTCACCCGAGCACCCCAACTGGGCAGAGATCGAGGAGCACCTGACACGCCACTACGGCAGCTCGCCAACCACCTGGGCCGACGACGTCGTCTACCTCCGCGTCGTGCCGCACTGGATGGTCGCGTACGCCTACCAGAAGCAGAAGGTTCTCGCTGAGGCCGGCCTGACCTCCTGACGGCCCGCCCCGGACGACCGTCGCCCGGAAGCATCGCCAAGGGCCGGCGAGCGAGGGCCACACCTCTCGCCGCGCTCCTGTCGCGCAAATCGAGCGGGCGGGGAGCAGCCATGCCTGGCCTCTCCCCGCCCGCGACGATCAGCTCGAACGATCAGCCTGGGACGATGTTGACCAGCTTGGGAGCCCGGACGATCACCTTCCGGATCTCCCGGTCGCCCAGAGCGTTGCGAACCTTCTCGGAGGCGAGTGCCCGCTCGCGCAGCTCGTCTTCGGTGACGTCGGGCGAGACCTCGAACTTGTCCCGCAGCTTGCCCGCGACCTGCACGACAGCCGTCACCGACTCGGCTGTCGCCAGCTCCGGGTCGTAGCTCGGCCAGCCCGCCAGCGCGACGGTCGGCTCGTGGCCGAGGCGCTCCCACATGTCCTCCGCCGTGTACGGCGCGACCAGACTCAGCATGATGGCCAGCGCCTCGACCGCCTCCCGCACGGCCGGGTCGGCCGGGCCCGGGCCGGAGTCGATCGCCTTCCGGGTCGCGCTGGTCAGCTCCATGAGCCGGGCCAAGGCGACGTTGAACTTGAAGGACTCCACCAGCTCGGTGACGTCCTTGATCGTCCGGTGGGTCACCTTGCGCAAAGCCTGGTCGCCGTTCGCCGGATCGACACCGGGCTCGCTCTGGACGTCACCGGACAGCCGCCAGGCGCGCTGCAGGAACTTGAGCGACCCGCCGGGCGACACGTCGGCCCAGTCGATGTCGTCCTCGGGCGGCCCCGCGAACGCCATGGTGAACCTGATGGCGTCCACACCGTACGTCGACAGCTGCTCGCCCAGGTCGACGCCGTTGCCCAGGGACTTGCTCATCGCCTTGCCCTGGTTGATGACCTGCCCCTGGTTCAGCAGCGCCTTGAACGGCTCGGTGAAGTCGACCATGCCCATGTCGTACAGCACCTTCGTGAAGAAGCGGCTGTACAGCAGGTGCAGGATCGCGTGCTCCACACCGCCGACGTACTGGTCGACCGGCATCCACCGCCGCACGTCCTCGGGGTTGAACGGCCCGTCCTGGTACCCCGGCGAGCAGTAGCGCAGGAAGTACCACGAGGAGTCGACGAAGGTGTCCATGGTGTCGGAGTCACGGCGCGCCTCGCCGCCACACTTCGGACACGCGACCTTCACCCAGTCCGTCGCCGCGGCCAGGGGCGAGACGCCCTTGGGCGCCAGGTCCGCCCCGCGCAGGTCGGGCAGCTCCACCGGCAGCTGGTCGTCGGGTACCGGCACCTCGCCACAGCTGTCGCAGTGGATGATCGGGATCGGGCAGCCCCAGAACCGCTGCCGCGAGATCAGCCAGTCGCGCAGCCGGTAGGTGACGCCCCGCTTGCCGATCCCCTGCTTCTCCAGCCACTCGATCATCGCCTGGATGCCCTCGTCCTTGCCCAGGCCGTCGATGACCGGAGAGTTGACGTGCCGTCCCTCGCCGGGTGTGGCGATGCCGGTCTCGGCGGGATCCGGCTCACCGGTGTCCACGACCACGCGCACCGGAAGGCCGTACTTGAGCGCGAAGTCCAGGTCGCGCTGGTCGTGGGCGGGCACCGCCATGATCGCGCCCGTGCCGTAGTCGGCCAGCACGTAGTCGGCGGCCCACACCGGGATGCGCTCGCCGTTGACCGGGTTGATCGCGTACGCGCCCAGGAAGACGCCGGTCTTCTCGCGCTCGGTCGACAGCCGCTCGATCTCCGACGTCCGCTTGACTTGCGCCAGGTACTCCTCGAACGCCTCCCGCTGCTCCGGGGCGCAGATCTCCTGAGCCAGCCGCGACTCCGGCGCCACCACGAAGAACGTCGCGCCGTAGAGCGTGTCCGGGCGGGTGGTGAAGACGGTGACCGGCTCCTCGCGACCCTCGATCGTGAAGTCGACGTAGGCGCCCTCGGACCGGCCGATCCAGTTGCGCTGCATGGTCAGCACGCGCTCTGGCCAGCGGCCCTCCAGCTGGTCCATGTCCTTGAGCAGCCGCTCGGCGTAGTCCGTGATCTTGAAGTACCACTGGGTGAGCTCACGCTTGGTGACGGTCGCACCGCAGCGCTCGCACGCTCCGTTGACGACCTGCTCGTTGGCCAGGACCGTCTGGTCCTGCGGGCACCAGTTGACCAGCGAGGCCTTGCGGTAGGCCAGCCCGCGCTCGTAGAAGCGCAGGAACAGCCACTGGGTCCACCGGTAGTACTCGGGCTCGCACGTGTGCAGCCGGCGTGACCAGTCGAAGGACACGGCGTACCGCCGGAAGGACTCGGCCTGCGTCTCGATGTTGGCCCAGGTCCACTCCGCGGGGTGCAGGTTGCGCCGGATCGCGGCGTTCTCCGCCGGCAGGCCGAACGCGTCCCAGCCGATGGGGTGCAGGACGTTGTAGCCCTTCTGCAGCCAGTAGCGCGCGATCAGATCGCCGAACGCGTACGCCTCTCCGTGCCCCATGTGGAGGTCACCGGAGGGGTACGGGAACATGTCCAGCAGGTAGCGGCGTTCGCGCGGGTCCGGCGCAGCCTTGGGGTCGTCTCCGGCGAGACGGTCCGCCCGGAACGGGTTCATCTGCTGCCACACCGGCAGCCACTTGTTCTGGATGCGGACGAAGTCGTAGGTGTCGGTGTCCGTCGCCGCTCGGGGGCCCGTTCCCGCTCGAGGGGTGGACGACTCCGGCTCTGCCGCGTGCGACTTGCTCATCGTTCGTGCTCCGTGAAGGCTGGGCGGATGGTGACTTCTGCCGGGAACGCGGCGGCCCCACCACCGGCCCGCGCCGGCACCTCGGGGACGCCCCTCAGACCTCGAACAAAAAACCCCTCAACACAGGAGGGGTTTGCCGCGCCGACGCGGTGCTCACGCACCCGCTGATGGTCAGCGCGGCCCGCTAAGGAGCAGAGCCACTGGCATGCCCCTCAGAGTAGCGCACACGAACGCCTGGCCGCCGCACGGCATGACGCGCGACCTCACGGAGCGCTGACGCCCGGTTCGTACCCGCTCAGGCCTGCCCGGACAGCCGCCGCCGGACGATCTCGAACGACACGACAGCCGCGGCGCTCGCGACGTTCAGGGACTCCACGTCTCCGGGCATCGGGATGCTCACCCACCGCGCGACGTAGGGCCGCACCGCCGCCGTCACCCCCTCGGTCTCGCTGCCGAGGACGAACGCCACCGGAGGCTCCACGCGGGTCTCGAAGATCGTCTCTGTCGCGTCGGCGGCGAGCCCGACCACCTCGTAGCCGGCCTCGACCAGCCGCTCCGCGGCTTCCTCCGCCGTGTCGCAGCGGAGGACCGGCGCGCGGAACGCCACGCCCGCGGAGGCCTTCACCACGAGCGGATCGAGGTCGGCCACTCCGCGATGCGGCACGACAACTCCCCCCAGACCGGCCGCCGTCGCCGAGCGCAGGATCATCCCCACGTTGGCCGGGGTCTTGATCCCGTCCAACACGAGCACTGTGTCCGGACGCTCGTGGTGCTTGCCACCGAGCGCGTCAGCCAAGGTCCGCATGCGAGGAGCGACGACATCGGCGAGCACGCCGTTGTCGTGCCGCGGGTTCCCTGACAGGAGGTTGATGCGCTGAGCCGGAACTCGTCGAACCGCGACGCCTCGCGCTTGGGCTGCGGCGACGATCTCCCGGATCGACCCGCTCCGGGCACCCTCGGCGACGAGCACCTTGTCGACCGTGAGGCGCTCATCGGTCAGGGCCGCCAGCACCGGTCGAATCCCGTAGACCGTCACGAACCGGTCTCGAGGCGACACGTCCTCCCGCACGAGGGTCAGTCTCCCACCGTGGTCTCATCGCCCTCACCGTGGTCCGGTCGCCTCCGGCCGACCCCTCGCCGGGTCGTCATGTCCCGGCCGCCTGGACCCCTCCTTCCGGGCTACTCCTCCAGAGGCAGGCGGACTGGCTGCCCCGCCTTGACCGACGCGTAGGCCGCGAACGCGATCTCCGTCGCCTTGTAACCGTCCCACCCGCTCGGTTGCGGTTGGCGTCCCTCGCGGATCGCGGCCAGGAACTCCGCGATCATGAGCGCGTCGGCGTTGTCACCCCACGGCAGCCATTGCACGTTCTGGGAGCCGGACCGAGACGGGCCGTCGTAGTAGGAGTTCATGGTCTGGGCGAACGCGTCCGCGGTCGCCACGCCGTCGTCGCCCACGAACTCCAGCGTCACCCCGCCCCACGTCGGATAGGACTTCGGACGGCTCCAGCTGCAGTCGATCGTCGCCACGACGCCGTTCTCGAAGGTCACCGCGATGGTGCCGGCCGTCTCGACCGGGAGGTCGGGATACAGCAGGCGGTTGACCTGGGCGTAGACCTCGACCGCCTCGCTCCCGAGGATCCAGCGCAGCAGGTCCGCGACGTGGACGGTGTGGTCCATGACCGCGCCGCCACCGGCGAGCTCGGGATCGACGAACCAGCCGCCGGGCATCGTGCCCGGGTTGGTTCCGGCCACACCGTGGATCCGTCCGAGCTTCCCGTCCCGCACCAGGCGGGCCACGCTGACGACGGGGCCGCAGAACCGCACCGGGAACGCGGTCATCAAGCTGACCCCGGCCTTCTCGCAGGCTTCGATCATCGCCCGGCCATCGGCCAACGACGTGGCGAGGGGCTTCTCGCACAGCACGTGTGCTCCGGCCGCCGCGGCCTGCTCGACGAGCACGCGGTGACGGGCGTTCTCCGAGCAAATGACCACGCCGTCCGGCCCCCACTCGAGGAGCTCGGCGTAGGAGGTGGTGAAGCTCACGCCGTGCTGGTCGGCGATCGGCTTGCCGCGCTCGGCGTTCTCGTCGGCCAGGCGAAGCTCGACGTCAGGGCGGCTGGCCAGCACGGACGCGTAGCTCAGCCCGTGCAGGTGGGCGAAGGACAGGATCCCGATCTTGAGCGGGCGCTCGCTGGTCTCGGTGGCAGGGCTGGGGGAGCCGCTCATGCCGACGTCACCTCCGCGGACGCGGTCGTCGTACCAAGGTTCGTGTCCGACTCGTCGGTCGGAAGCTCGATCGCGCGTCCGGTCTCGGCCGACTCCACCGCAGCGAGCGCGATCTCCAGTGCCGCCCGACCGTCCTCCGCGCCTACCCGGGGCGGTGTCCCGTCCTCGATCGCGGCGAGGAACTCGCGAAGCTCGGCGGCCCAGGGGTCCTCCGCCGTCGGCCAACCTCCGGCGAAGGCCAGCTCCGGAGGCGCCGTCCGGACCGCGGGCCGCTGGTCGGTCGCGTAGTCGAGCATGCCCTCGCTGCCCGCGAGCTCGAAGCTGGTGCGGAACGGCGCCTTCAGCCTGGCCCACGAGGCGGTGAGGTGGCTGATCGCCCCGCTCGCGTGCGTGAGGATCGCGTAGGCGTGGGTGTGGGCGCCTTGCGGGCCAGCCGGTCGCAGCGTCTTGGCGTAGACCCGGACGACATCTCCGGCGATCCAGCGCGCGAAGTCGATGTCGTGGATCATGACGTCGCAGATGATGCCGCCGGAGCGAGCCTGGTCGTGGTACCACCGGTCGCCCGCGGGCATGCCGCCCTCACGGGTCAACCGCAGCACCGCTGGCGTGCCGATGCGACCGGCCACGACGGCCTCGCGCGCGGCGGCGTACTCGGGGAAGAACCGCACGACCTGCGCGACGTGCAGCTGGACGCCGGCTTCCCGCGCGGCGGCGATCAGCTCGTCGGCTTCCGCGAGCGTGCGGGTCAGCGGCTTCTCGCAGATCACGTGACGACCCGCCCGGATGCCCGCGAGCGCGACCGTGTGGTGGGCGTCGGTGGGGGTGCAGACGTCGACCACGTCGACCGCGCCGAGCAGGCTCTCCATGTCGTCGTGGACGGTCACGCCCCGCTCGTCGCGGGCGCGAGCTCGCGCCTCGGGTAGTCCGTCGTACCCGTGCACGTCCACGCCGAGTCGCTGCCACCCGGCGATGTGCACTCCACCCATGCCGCCGAGCCCGACGACACCCACGCTCTTGACTTTCACCAACTCATCCCTTCGGCCGCTGATTGGAGCTGACCATATCCCTAACGCCCCATCGGCCCGATGGGAAGACCCGTCCACCTCGTGGACGCGACCGGGTGGCCAGCCTCTCCGTCGCCAGGTCCTCTCTCGTCGTCAGGTGATCATTGACACACTCACGCGAGGTTCAGCAGGGCGATCCCGGCGACGACGATGACGGTGGCGGCGGTGCGCCACCGACCGAACGGCTCCTTGAAGACGACCGCGCCGATGATGGCGCCGACGATGACGCTGGTCTCACGAAGAGCCGCGACCGCCGCGAGCGAGCCGCGTGTCTGCGCGACCAGCACCAGTCCGTAGGCCGCCACCGCGCAGGTCCCGGCGACGGCTCCGATCCGCCAGTGCGACTCGATGTCGCGCAGCAAGACCGAGGGGCCCTTGTGCAGCGCGACGAGCACCACCACGACAGCGCCGTGGAGCACGAACAACCAGGCCGCGTACGCCAGCGGCCCCTCAGCCCGTCGAACGCCCACGCCGTCCAGTACGGTGTACGTCGCGATCAGCAGCCCGGTCACCACGGCGGCCGCGACCGCCGGCAGCTCCTCCCGTCGTGGCCGACCTCGCGCGCAGACCAGGCACCCCAGCCCGACGGAGACGACGACCACACCGGCCAGCTGACCCGCGCTCAGGTGCTCATCAACGACGACCATGGCGGCGAGGGCCACCGTCCACGGTGACATGCCACGCGCCAACGGATACACCTGGTTGAACGCACCGAGCCGGTACGAGCGCATGAGCGAGAGGTTGTAGAGGACGTGGACGCAGCTGGAGGCGAGCAGCGCCGGCCAGCTCGCCCGTGCCGGGACGCCGACCCAGGGCAACGCGACGAGCCCACCCACGACGAACCCCGCGGACAGCACCGCGACACCGACGAGCTTGTCGGTGAACGCGTGGGCGAGGGCGTTCCAGACCGCGTGCAACACGGCCGCCGTCAAGACCGCGACCGTCACTCCCACGGTGGGGGTCGCAGACGGGGTGGACGCGAGCGCGAGCGGTCCGAGCACGGGCCAAGGGTGCCATCACCACATCACGTATCGATGTGTCACCCGTCCGTAACCGGCGTGACCTTGATCAACTTCTCGCCCACTCCTCTACTGGAGAGAGGGAGGAGCACATGGAGGTGGGGAGTGGGCACGTCGACCAGGTGGTCAGGGCCGGCCGGCCGCAATTGGTCCGCTCACGGCCGGGTGGGAGTCGCGCTGCCCATCCAGCGGTCCACCCGACGCCCCGATGGCGCGCCGCGACACGAAGCGCCTGGCGAGCGCGCCGCGGCCAGCGACAACCGAGGACGAGACGCTCGACGCACGGCGGACACGGTCGAGAAGGCCGCCGAGTGTCTGGCGAGGGCGCTGAGCGAGGAGCTGCGGCACCATCCCCCGGACTTCATGGGATTTCGGACCACTGCCCGCCGCTGTGGCCACGCCTTGGTCGACGTCTTGACCAACCTCGACCGATGGAGTCAGGGCACGACCGGGCTGGCGAGCCCGTCCGACCCGGAGGACCGCTTCGTTCGGTGGTTCATCGACGAGGTCGTCGGGGACTCCGGCCTGCTCGTCGACGCCCTCGCTCGCCGCGCAGCCCGACGGACGGCGGAGCGTCTGCTCGAGATGAGCCCAGCGGTGCGGGACGCGGTCGCGTCAGGCGACACGTCGGACGTCGTCCTCCCTGACGCGGTGTTCTGTGAGCTGTACCAGCTGTTCTTCGCGGACCTGGTCGAGGAGTTCTTCCGCGCGGTCATCTTCGCCAAGCTCGTCACCGTGGCACCGGTCCTGCCGCTCGTGGACCCAGCGGACCTCGTCAGCCGCGCCACGACCCGAGTCGTGGCGCGCGTCGTCTCCCCGTGTGCGGAGCGGAAGCGCAACCCGTCCAAGCCCCTCACCGCCATCGCGCGCGACCTGGCGGACCACATCGTGGAACGTCTGCTCAACCCGGCGGAGGAGGCGGCATGACGCACCGTAGGGAGTACGGCGTGAAGCACCGGGGGGAGTACTTCTTCTACTACTCGGAGTCCAGCCGACGTGAGAAGACAGGCTGGGTAAGGCTGCGCGGCAAGGATTTCAGGTCGTTGATCTCTGCGGTTCCGAAGCTGGTCGGAGGCGGACGAGAGACTCCGGTCTGGGTGCAAGACCTCTGCCGCATCGCCTGCGCCGTCCATCTCGCGGACAGACGCGCCGCACGCAGGAGCAGTCCTGACAGGTGGACGAGGGTCATCCACCTCAGCGTCGAGGTCGGGGATCCCTCACTCTGGCAGCCCGAGGTGATCAGCACCCTCACGTCCATGCTTCGGGTCCTCACCGCTGACGAGTGGCTCGTCGAGGTGTACGGTGGCGCTCCACCGATCGACGCCGCGATCCTCCTCGACGACATGCCGTCGGTGGACGGATTCGACGCCGTCGTCCTTCTCTCCGGAGGTCTGGACTCCGCGGCCTACACGCTCGACCTGGCCAGCCGTGGCGGCGTGACGATGTACCTCCTTTCCTTCTACCTTGACCGGCATCGCCAGCCACAAGAGGCCATCCTCGATGAGATCGACCGCCTCCTGAGATCTGATTACGTCCACAGTCGAGTCAACCCACAGGTTCGCGGCTCCGCCGACGAGTCGAACCGCTCGCGAGGATTCCTCTTCGCCGCCTTCGCTGTCCTCGTCGCCACCGCCTTCAACGTCACGAGCGTCCGGATTCCGGAGAACGGGCAGGTGGCGATCAATCCCTCCCTCACCCCCGCGCGGGCGGCGAGTTGCTCGACGAAGTCCGTGCACCCGTGGGTGCTCTGGCAGCTCAACCGCCTCATCGAGGCGCTCGGCGGCGACGTCCGGGTCGTCAACCCGCTCCTCTACCTCACCAAGGGCGAGGTGTGCGCGATCGCGAGGGACGCGCTGCAGAGAATCGGGAGCGACGCGGAACGTGTCCTGGCCGGCACCATCAGCTGTGGGAACCGCAGCGTCAACCGGCCGCACCACAACAACTGTGGCTCCTGCTTTCCGTGCCTCGTCCGACGCTCGGGCCTGCACGCCGCGCTCGGCGCGGACCCGACGACGTACGCGGCGACGCCCCAGGACCCGGACGACACGCTGGCAGACCTCGTCGACCTGCGCTGCTGGCTGGAGACGCCGTTCACCACGCGGGACCTGCTCGCGGAGGCTCCGCTCCCACCCGACGTCGACGTCGACCGGCTCATGGACATGCTCCACCGGGGGCGGGAGGAGCTGCGCGCCATGCTCGACCACACCTTCCCAGCTTGGAACCTCGCTGGCGCCGGCGGACGCTGAGCTGTCGCCGACGGACGGCGCATCCCGCGCCGCCGGAATCAGCAGGGTGCCGGGTCAGCCAGGTAGGGCGCCCGACCGCTCGTACTCGGTGAGCATGGCGATACGACGAGCGTGGCGCTCCGCGCCCGAGAAGGGCGTGGTGAGGAACACCTGGACGAAGGCCGTCGCCTCCTCGATCGAGTGCATCCGGGCTCCGATCGACAGCACGTTGGCGTCGTTGTGCTGGCGGGCCAAGGCAGCCGTCTCCTCGTTCCACGCCAGGGCGGCACGCACGCCTGCCACCTTGTTCGCGGCGATCTGCTCGCCGTTGCCGGAGCCGCCGAGGACGATCCCGAGACTGCCTGGGTCCGCGACCACGCCACGGGCGGCGCGGAGGCAGAACACCGGGTAGTCGTCGTCCGGGTCGTACTCCGTGGGCCCGTGGTCGACGACCTCATAGCCATGATCGGCGAGCCAGCCGGCCAGGTGTTGCTTGAGCTCGAAGCCAGCGTGGTCCGATCCCAGATGCACTCGCATGCCGCAGAGTCTGGCAGTCGGCTCTCTCGAGCCGACGGCGAGTCCGCCACTTCCGGCATCGGCGAGCCGTTCACACCTCGACGTCGAGGCCGAACGTCTCCCGGTGGAGGTGGTCCAACGCCACGAGGACAGCGCCCCGCACGACCGGGTTCCCGTCCACGGCACCGGGTGCGACCCGGGTCGGCAGGGGGATCAGCGTCGACAACCGCTCCTCCACGCGCCGGGCGAGCGCGAGGCCCCCGGTACGTCCGACCTCGCCAGCGAGGACGAGGAACCCGGGGTCGACGACAGCGCACAGGGCGGCGGCGCCCTGAGACACCCGGTCGGCGAGCGCGTCCAAGAACGCCGCCCCCGCGGGCCCGCCGTCGACCGCCGCGCGCACGAGGCCGGCCAGGTCGGACGAAGGGTCCGCCACGTCGGCGGAGGTGTCGGCGGGATCAGACGAGGGGCCAGCCGGATCGGACGAGCCGTTCACCCGTTCCCCGGGCGCGTCGACGCGCCCGGACGTGTCGACGTCCCGGGAGGTGTCGACGTCTCGGGAGGTGTCGACGGCTCGGGAGGTGTCGTCCGGGACCGGTATCCCGTGCTGCCGGGCGAGCTCACGCACCGCTGGGCCACCGGCGAGGTCTTGGAACGTCCCCCGACCGAGGGGCAGGTACGCCACCTCGCCCGCGCCGCCGGACGCCCCGCGCAGGACACGACCGTTGAGCACGATCGCCACACCGATTCCTTCATCGAGGAAGAGCAACGCGAAGGTGTCGTGCCCGCGGGCGGCGCCCAGCCGATGCTCGGCGTATCCGACGAGGTTGACCTCGTTCTGCAGTTCGACTCGGTCCCCGTAGCGGTCCCGCAGCCCGGGCAGGACGTTGGCGTGCCAGGTGGGCAGGCTCGCGACGAAGCTCACGTCCCCGCTCTCCGGGTCGACGAGTCCCGGCGTCCCCACGACCACCATGCGCAGTCGGTCGTCGCTGAGTCCGGCGTCGGCGAGGGCGCCGTCGAGCGCGGCTTGGATGATCCGGTCGGGCTGGGCTCCGGGATCTTGGGGCACGCGCGCGCTGCCGACCGTGGCACCGGTCAGGTCGGTGACGACCGCGAGGACGTTGTCCGGTCGGACCTCGACACCGGCGACGTGGGCGCGGTCGGCGACGACCCCGTACAGCCGTGCGTTGGGGCCGCGGCGGTCGGTGCCTGCCTCGCCGACCGGCGCGACCAGGCCGGCCGCCTCGAGCCGGTGGACGAGCGCGGCGATCGTGGGCCCGGACAAGCCGGTCAGCGTCCTCAGCTCGCGGCGGGTTAGCGGGCCTCGGTCGAGGAGGAGCTCGAAGGCCACGCGGTCGTTGATGAGCCGTGCGGTGCGCGGTGTCGCGGTTCGCGGACTGGACACCCCTCTTTTCATAAGGAACCCTGCCTGTTAATTTCTCCGCCACGGTAGATCTCACAGGATGCCGGGTCAACCGGCCGCATCCCCGGCAGCCGACGCGCGGCCTTCGACCTCGACGTGTCCGCGTGCGAGGCACGTCGTCACCCGTCCACCGGCGTACGGGCCAGCCGTGCCAACGGCCATCGGTGAGCGAAAGGATCACCACGACCCTCGAGGAGCGACACACGTGTCGAGACGACAGGCCGACGCCGGCTCATCAGACACCACGCCCCACGGCCGCCGGCCCTACGCGCTCGCCTCCTTCTTCGGCCTCGTGGGCTTCCTGCCCGCCAACTGGCTCGTGCGAGTGCCGGACGTCAAGGAGCAGGTCGGCGCCAGCGACAGCGAGCTCGGTCTCGCGCTCCTGAGCGGCTCCCTCGGCAGCCTCGCCGCCCTCCTGGTCGCGGGCCGGCTGTGCCTACGCCTCGGCCCGCGGCGCGTCCTGGTGCCGGCGAGCGCGCTGCTCAGCCTGCTCATCACGCTTCCCGGCGTCGCTCCATCCCTGCACTCGCTCGCCCTCGCCCTCGTGCTCGTCGGGATGGCTCAGGCGACGTTCACCATCGCCGTCAACAGCTCGGCCGTCGAGATGGCCGCGGCGAGCGGGAGCCCGCTGATGCCCACGCTGCACGGGGTCTTCAGCGTGGGCGGGTTGGCCGGCGCTGCCGTAGGCGGTGTCGTCGCCGAACGGATGTCGCCGGGTGCGCACCTCGGCATCGTGGGCGTGCTCGGTCTGCTCGTGACCGCCGTGGCCGGGCCACCTCTGCTGCGCTCAGCCCTGGCGAGCGGCCCGGCCGACCCCCGAAGCTCCGCCACGCCCGACAGCATCCCGTGGGCACGCGCCCGCTGGATCGTGCTGCTGTTCGGCGTGATCGCGGCGTGCACGGCGTTCGCGGAGTTCACCAACAACAACTGGGCCACCCTGCATGTGCGTCGGGACCTCGGCACCTCCGCCTCCGTCGCGGCCTACTGCTACGCCTGCTACGCGGGGGCCATCGCCGTCGGCCGCTTCCTCGGCGCCCGCCTGATCCGACGCCTCGGTGAGACCCGAGTCCTGTGTGGCGGCTTCCTGCTCGCCGCCGTCGCCACCGTGCTCACGAGCTGGGCGGGACACCTTCCCGGCGGGCTCGCCGTGGCGTTCGTCGCCTACGTCGCCCTGGGTCTGGGCCTCGCCAACATCTACCCCATCGCGATCAGCCGCGCGGGCGTGCTCGGCGGGCCGCGGGGTGTGAGCCGAATCGGGGTCGCGGCGAACCTTGGCGCCCTCAGCCAGGCCCCGCTCATCGGGTTTCTCGCGGACCGCTACGGGCTACCGACCGCGCTGACGACGGTCGCTGTCCTGTCCGTGAGCGCCGCCACACTTGCGTTCGGACTGCGAGCGTGGAGCTCCGGCACCCGGCCTCGCACTCCCCTTGCCGACCGGCCCTCCTCGCCCGGGCCGGCCGCAACCCGCCCGTCCGCGACCGATGCGGCGTCCGGCCTGTCCGGCGATCCAGCCGACGTCTCCAGCTCGGCCGAAAAGCTCCAGGGCTGACCCGCCGACCGCCAGGAGCACGCTGTGGTGTTACGACGTCTCCTCAACGCCAGCCGCGAGCCCGTGACCCGGCTCTATCCCCTGACCGTCTTCTTCGCCGCCGACGGGATCCTGTTCGCCGCGTGGGTGGTGCGGATTCCGCACATCAAGGCCCAGGTCGGCGCGACCGCGACCCAGCTGGGCTTCGCGCTGCTGTGCATGACGTTCGCCTCCGCCATCTCCATGTACGTCGCCGGGCGACTCTGCGCGCGGCTTGGCACCCGGCTCGTGACCGTCGCGTCCTTCCCGCTCGTCTGCGTGGGCTTGGTGTTACCGGCACTGACCCGCTCGCCGATCCAGCTCGGCGTGGTGCTCTTCGCGTGGGGCTGCGTCTACGGAACCTTGCTCGTCGCCCTCAACGCGGCCGCTGTCGAAGTCGAGAAGGCAACACAGCGCGCGCTCATGTCGCCCATGCACGGGTTGTGGAGTGTCGGCGGTCTGGTGGGCGCGGTCACCGGCGGCATGCTCGTCGAGCGGCTCACCACGTCGACACACCTCGGCGTCATCGCGATCTCCGGCGTCGTCACCACGCTGTTGGTGGCCCCGTCCATGATGCGGCCGGACTCGCGGTCGGCGGGACCCGGCGAGCTCACAGCCGCCACCGCGCCGACCACTCGACACGCTCCGCAGCCGGCCTTCCCCGCGGTACGGACCTTAGTGATCTTGCTGGGCGTGGTCGCCTTGTGCACGGCCTACGGCGAGGGTGCGGTCGGTGACTGGGCCGTCCTCCACCTGCAGCAGGACGTCGGCGCCTCCGAGTCGCTCGCCGCCTACGGCTTCGGCGCCTACATGGTGGCGGTCAGCGTCGGCCGGCTGACGGGTGGTCTGATCATCCAGCAGGTCGGCGAGAGCTGGGTGCTCATCGGCGGCGCCGTCCTCGCCGCGCTCGGAATCCTGGTGGCGGCGTGGACGACCTCGGTCTGGGTCGCCTGGGTGGGCCTGGTGGTCGTGGGCCTCGGCCTGGCCAACATGTTCCCTGTGGCGATGGCCCGCGCGGGTGCGCTTGGCGGCTCGCGAGGCGTGGGCTTGGCCTCCACGATCGGCAACGTGGGGATGCTCGGCGGGCCACCGATCATCGGTTTCCTCGCCGACCAGTGGGGCCTGCCGGCGGCGCTGAGCACGATCGCGGTTCTGGCGGGCGTCGCCGGGCTGATCGGGGTGGCCCTCCGCGAGCGGATGGCGCCGCGAGCGACAGTGAGCCCGGCGAAGCCGGACGCGGCCATGTTGGGAACGTGACCAGGGTGACCGCGTCCGGTTCGCCGAAGGTCACGCAGCCGCAGGCTCAGTCGAAGATCGGCCCGCGGGTCCGGCTGCGCTTGAGCTCGAAGAAGCCGTCCGTACCGGCGACCAGCTTGACGCCGTCCCAGAGCTTGCCCGCCGCCTCACCGTGCGGGATGGGCGAGACGACCGGGCCGAAGAACGCCACATCCCCCACCTTGATGACCGGGGTGCCCACCTCGTAGCCCACGAGGTCCATGCCCTCCTTGTGGCTGGCGCGCAGCGCCTCGTCGTACTCCGTGCTGTCCGCGGCGTCCACCAGGTCGGTGGGCAGACCGGCCGCCTCGAGTGCCGCGACGTAGGTCTCCTTCTCTCGCGGCCGCTTCTCGTGGTGGAAGAGGGTGCCGATCGCGGTGTAGTAGCGGCCCAGCACCTCGCTCTCGTCCTCGCCGGCCGCCTTGGCCCGCTCAGCGGCCGCGATCGCGATCCGGACCGGGCCCCACGAGTTCTCCAGACCCTTCTTGTAGTCCTCCGGCAGGCCGCGCCCTTCGTTCAAGACCGCCAGGCTCATCACATGCCAGCGGGTCGTCACCGGGCGGACCTTCTCCACCTCGAGCATCCACCGGGAAGTGATCCACGCCCATGGGCAGATCGGGTCGAACCAGAAGTCCGCGACCTCGCGCTGCTCAGCCATCGTGCTCCTTACTCCATGTGTCCGGACCTCGTGAGGTCCGAACGATCGTCCGGGAAACCCGCCCATAACCTAGGCGAACGTAAACCTAGGCGAACGTACGATCGCATCGTTCGCGCGACGGGACCCACCGCGCCGAGTCGCAAGTCGTTGGCCCTCCCACTGGGCCGCGTGGAAGGATGAACCCCATGCCAGGCACCAACCTCACCCGCGCCGAGGCCCAGGAGCGGGCCCGACTCCTCAAGGTCGACGGCTACGACGTCACGCTCGACCTGACCTCTGCGGTCGATCCCCACTCCCCAACGTACCGGTCGACGACAATCCTCCGGTTCCGCTGCCAGGAGCCAGGAGCGTCGACGTTCGTGGACCTGATCGCGCCGAAGGTCCACCAGGTCAGCCTCAACGGCGTCGAGCTCGACCCGGAGCGGGTCTACGACGGCGCGCGGATCTCGCTCGACGGTCTAGCAGCCGAGAACGAGCTTCGGGTCGTGGCCGACGCGGCCTACATGAACACCGGTGAGGGCCTGCACCGCTCCTTCGACCCTGTCGACCAGCGTCCCTACCTCTACACCCAGTTCGAGGTGCCGGACGCGCGGCGCGTGTTCGCGACGTTCGAGCAGCCCGACCTCAAGGGGACGTTCACGCTGACCGTCATCGCGCCGGCGGACTGGCAGGTGGTGTCCAACTCCCCCACCCCCGAGCCGGAGCCGACCGGAGACGGCGTCGCCACGTGGCGGTTCGCGCCGACACCGCCGATCTCGACCTACATCACGGCGCTCGTGGCCGGCCCGTTCCACGTCGTCCGCGACTCCTACCAGGGCCGCCGGGGCGAGATCCCGCTGGGCGTGTTCTGCCGCCAGTCGCTGGCCGAGCACCTCGACGCCGACGAGATCCTCGACGTCACCAAGCGCGGTTTCGCGTTCTTCGAGGAGCTGTTCGACTACCCCTACCCGTTCGAGAAGTACGACCAGCTCTTCGTGCCCGAGTACAACATGGGCGCGATGGAGAACGCCGGCTGCGTCACCATCCGCGACGAGTACATCTTCCGCAGCCGCACCACCGACGCCGCCTACGAGGCGCGCGCCAACACGATCCTCCACGAGCTGGCGCACATGTGGTTCGGCGACCTGGTGACCATGCGCTGGTGGGACGACCTGTGGCTGAACGAGTCGTTCGCGTCGTACGCCAGCGTGCTGTGCCAGGCCGAGACGACCCGCTGGACGCACGCCTGGACGACCTTCGCCAACACCGACAAGACCTGGGCCTACCGCCAGGACCAGCTGCCCTCGACCCACCCCATCGCCGCCGACATTCGCGACCTGGAGGACGTCGAGGTCAACTTCGACGGCATCACCTACGCCAAGGGCGCGAGCGTGCTGAAGCAGCTGGTGTCCTGGGTGGGCCGCGAGGAGTTCTTCGCCGGGCTGCGCCACTACTTCAAGACCTACGAGTGGGGCAACGCCACCCTGGCCGACCTGCGTGTGTGCCTGGAGAAGACCAGCGGCCGCGACCTGGAGGCCTGGAGCAGGGAGTGGCTGGAAACCGCGGGTGTCAACACGCTCCGCCCGGCGTTCGACGTGGACACCGAGGGTCGCTTCACGTCGTTCGAGGTCGTGCAGGAGGCGCCGGCCGACCATCCCACCCTCCGCTCGCACCGGCTCGCCATCGGCTTGTACGACCGGACCGATGACGGTCTGGTGCGACGCCGCCGCGTCGAGCTGGACGTGGTCGGTGAGCGGACCGCGGTGCCAGACCTCGTCGGCGAGTCCCAGCCGGACCTGGTCCTCCTCAACGACGACGACCTGACCTACGCCAAGATCCGCCTCGACGAGCGGTCGCTCGCCACTCTCGTCCAGCACATCGGAGAGTTCCGCGACCCGCTGCCGCGCTCGCTGGGGTGGACGGCGGCGTGGGACATGTGTCGCGACGCCGAGATGGCCGCCCGCGACTACATCGCCTTGGTCCTGGGCGGCGTGGCGGCCGAGCCGGACATCAACGTCGTCCAGCTGCTGCTGCGGACCGCTTCCACCGCCGTGCAGATCTACACCGCGCCGGAGCGGCGACTCGAGGCACGGCGGGAGTTCGCCGCCGGCTTGCGCGCGCTCGTCGAGCAGGCCCAACCAGGAAGCGACCACCAGCTGGCGCTGGTTCGCTCCTACGCCGGCGCGGCCACGGAGGAGCACGCCAGCTACCTCGCGGGTCTGCTCGACGGCTCGATCACGCTCGACGGTCTGTCGGTCGACCAGGAGCTGCGCTGGACCTTGGTCCAGAACCTCGCCCGGCTCGACGCGATCGACCCCGCCCAGATCGACGCCGAGGAGCGTCGCGACGGCACGATCAAGGGCAAGGAGGAAGCCGCGCACGCCCGTGCGGCTCGCCCGCACGCCGAGGCCAAGGCGCAGGCGTGGCGGGACGCGGTCGAGCGCGACGACGTGCCCAACCAGACGCAGTTCAAGACGATCCGAGGCTTCTGGCAGCCGGGGCAGGAGGAGCTGCTCAAGCCGTACGTGCAGCGTTACCTCGATGTCGCCCAGTGGGTCTGGGACCACAAGGCGAACGAGATGGCCCAGTCGGTCCTGGTCGGTCTGTTCCCGCGTCAGCTGGCGACCCAGGAGACCGCCGAGAAGGTGCGGGCGTGGCTCGACAACGCCGAGCCGGTTCCCGCGGTGCGACGGCTCGTGTCCGAAGGCCTGGCCGACGTCGAGCGGGCGCTGCGAGCCCAGGCGCGCGACGCGCAGGCCTGACCGTCTCGCGAGCACGACGAGGGCCTGGACTTCCCCCGCGGTGCGGGAGGAGGTCCAGGCCCTCGTCGGTGCTTACTCTTCCGGCAGCGGTGTGCTGCCGGGACGACTCGCGTGCTCGCCGAGCTGCTGGATTCCGGTGACCAAGCCACCCACGAGGTCGCCGTCGGCGAACGACGACCGCATCCCGAGGACGACCAGCTGACAGTCGGCGTCGGTGAGGCGGCGCCGAGCCTGCTCCCCGGTCACGATCTCCACCCGTCGCCCCTTCGGGTCCACGAGGATGAAGACGCTGCGCGCCGGGTCGGGAAGCGCCGCGTGCAGTCGCTCCGCGACGGACCTCGACGGCCCATCGACGGGCCCGACGTAGGTGGAGAAGGTCAGGCCGGACAGCTCCTCGGCGTTCCGGATCGCCCGCTCGAGCTCGTTGCGTTCGCGGATGCTGAAGCCCTCACGACCGACCACCGGCGCCTCACCTCTTCTTCACCACTGGCTTCTTCACCACTGGCCACCGGCGCCACCTCGGCCGGCTGCTCCTCCTTCGGACGACGCTCCCTCACCGCGAGGCTGGTCGGATCCCAGCTCGGGCGAGTCACCTGTCCTCTCCAGCGGAGTGCCAGCCTCGGCCGGGCGGGCGCCGAACCACTCCGGCGGACCGCTCCACGACAAGCTCGTCTGTGAGCCACGACGGATCAGATCGGGCGCCATGACGAGAAGGCTGATGAGGAGGAACAAGCCGACAGGGATCCCACCGAAGATCCCGAGCACCTCGAGGGGCGACAGATCCAGACCCGGCGGCGCCGAGCTCGCTGTCGCCGCAGAGGCGGACGTGCTCGTCGCCAACACGACCGTGGCGCACGTCACACCCATCGTGACACCTCGTCGCAGGAACGCCCGGATCATCCCCTGACCTTTCATCACGGTTGACACCGTACCCGCGACAGTGGACCGGCCAGTCCTCGCCCCGCCGCCGTCGCGTCCAGCGGCCGCCGCCACGGTGCTCACGGGGGGCCATCGCCGTCTCGGCCTCGGAGAACCTTGCACAATGACCGACGGATGTGGGCCCGCCCGCGTCCAGACCCTGCAGTGACGCGCTCGACCCAGACGTCCGACCCATGACGAGGCCGCACGATGATCAAGCCGCATCCTGACCTTCTGGTCGCCCTCACCTGGAGCCAGGTCGTCGAAGCCGCGGAGACCCCGGCCAGGATCCTGCTGCGAGTCGCCCTGCTCGTCGGGGTCGGACTCGTCCTGCGGCATCTGGCGCACCGGCTGATCGACCGGCTCGTCACTCGAGCGGTTGGCCTCACCCTGCCGAAACCGCTTCGCGGAGACCGGCGGGGTGACGACGCCCGGGAGCGCCCCACGCTCCAGCAGGAGCGCCGCGCGCAGCGCGCTCAGGCACTCGGCTCCCTCTTCAAGAGCGCCACGACCGCGCTCGTCGGGGTCGTCGTGGTCCTCATGATCCTCGACGAGCTCGGGTACTCGCTCGCGCCACTGCTCGCCAGCGCCGGTGTCGCCGGTATCGCGATCGGCTTCGGCGCCCAGAGCCTCGTCAAGGACTTCCTCGCCGGCATCTTCATGCTGCTGGAGGACCAGTACGGCGTCGGTGACGTCGTGGACCTCGACGTCGCCGTCGGCACGGTGGAGAGCGTGGGCCTGCGAGTGACGCGGGTGCGTGACAGCGACGGAGTGCTCTGGCACATCCGCAACGGCGAGATCCTGCGGGTCGGCAACAAGAGCCAGGGATGGTCCGCGCTCGTGCTCGACATCGCGGTCGCCTACGACGAGGACATCCACCGCGTCGAGCGGCTCGTCGACCAGCAGGCCCGCGAGATCGCGGCGAGCGACCAGTGGAAGGACAAGATCCTCGAGACGCCCCACGTCGTCGGCGTCGAAGAGGTGACCGGGCAGTCGATCACGATTCGGATCGAGGGCAAGTGCCTGCCCAACGAGCAGTTCGGCATCCAGCGGGAGCTGCGCTCGCGGCTGAAGAAGGCCTTCGACGCCGAGGGCGTCCGGGTGCCGGCGTGAGACGAGCGCCGTGTCCGGTGCCACGCTGACGGCACCGGACACGGCGGCCGGCCAGCCTCAGACCAGGGCGGCGTCGAGGGTGATCTTCGTGCCCGCGAGCGCCTTGGAGACGGGGCAGTTGGCCTTGGCGTTCTCCGCCGCCCGCGCGAAGGCCTCGGCGTCGAGTCCCGGCACGCTGGCGCGCACCGTGAGATGGATCCCGGTGATCCCCTCACCTGGTTGGAACGTCACCTCGGCCTTGGTGTCGACGCTGCTCGGTGGGTTGCCGGCCTGGGCCAGCCCGTGGGAGAGCGCCATCGAGTAGCAGGTGGCGTGAGCCGCGGCGATGAGCTCTTCGGGGCTGGTGCGCCCATCCGGCTGCTCCGCGCGCGATGGCCACGTGACGTCGTAGGTCCCAAGGCCGGAGGAGTCGAGCGAGACCCGGCCGGACCCCTCCATGAGGGAACCCTCCCAATGCGCGTTCGCCGTGCGTGTGGTGGCCATAGGCATCTCCTTCGTGCGGATCAGCGACTAACGGTCCTCATCCCGGCTGCTCGCTGAGGCGTCGACCGTGAACGAGGCACTCGTCCATCCTGCCCTCTCCGGTGATCGAGGCGACGACGAGCCGTCGACCGGCGTGCCGAGCCTTGTCGTCCCCAGTGAGGTCTCGACTCGTGTGGGTTACAGCACCGTGACTGTTGCGCCGAAGGTCTTGACCGTGGGCAGGACCGGCGGCACGATCGCCCTCACTTACCAACGATCTGCCCTCTTCGGCAGAAAGTTTCATCCACCTCTGAGGAGTGCCAGATGCCGATCGCACCACGTCGGTGGCGACGCGTCACGGCCGGTCTGGCGGCACTCGCCTGTGTGGCCGGCCTCGCGTCATCCAACGCCGCGTACGCCGACCAGACGGCCGACGAGCAGCCGACCCAGCTGGTCGTGGCGGTCAGCCAGTCCGTCGACACGTTCAACCCCTTCCTGTCCTTCTTCGCGATCGGCTACACGATCTCCGGGCTGACCTACGACTCGCTCATCGACTGGAGCGCCGAGGACTACAGCCCGGTCCCGGGCCTGGCGACGAGCTGGGAGGAATCGCCGGACCGGCTGACGTGGACCTACAAGATCCGGAAGGGCGTCAAGTTCTCCGACGGCACGCCGCTCACCGCGCGCGACGCGGAGTTCACCTTCAACCTGATGATGACCGACGAGGCCGCGCGGGCCTCCTCGGCGGACCTCGTCGAGAAGTTCGAGAGCGTCGACGCGCCGGACGACTACACCCTGGTCATCAAGCTCAAAGAGCCGACCAACCAGATGCTGGCGCTCGACAACCCGATCGTCCCCAAGCACATCTGGGAGAAGATCGACAACCTCGGCGAGTACAAGAACTTCGACTTCCCGCTCGTCGGGTCCGGCCCGTTCCAGGTCGTGGAGTTCAAGACCGACCAGTTCATCCGGCTCAAGGCCAACAAGGACTACTGGGGCGGGGCTCCGAAGTACGACGAGCTGATCTTCCGCTACTACAAGACGCCTGACGCGGCGGTGCAGGCCCTCATCAACGGGTCGGTCGACCTGGTCAGCGGCCTGACGCCCGCGCAGTACCGTGGCTTGGAGGGCCAGAAGGGGATCACCCGCAACCAGGCGCAGAACCGCCGGACGAGCTCCATCACGTTCAACGTCGGCGCGCAGACCCGGGACGGCAAGCCCTTCGGCGACGGCCACCCCGCCCTGAAGGACGTCCGGGTGCGCCAGGCCATGCACCACGCCGTCAACCGCGAGGAGATCATCGAGAAGGTCTACGACGGGATGGCCACACCAGGCGTCAGCTACATCCCGCGGATCTTCTCCAACTACTTCTGGGAGCCCGAGGGTCCCGAGAAGGTCGAGTTCGACATCGCGAAGGGCAACCAGATCCTCGACGAGGCCGGCTACCGCAAGGGTCCGGACGGCATCCGCGTCGACCCGAAGAGCGGTCGGCCGCTGTCGTTCCGGCTGCTCCACCACGCCGACAACCCCCAGTACGCGACGATCGCGCAGTACCTGAAGGGCTGGTGGAAGGAGCTCGGCATCGACATCAAGGTCCAGAGCGCCGACTCCACCAAGCTCAACGACATGCTGTACGCCGGGAAGTTCGACGTCATCTTCTCCGGCTGGGGCGTCGGGCCCGACCCGACCAGCATCCTCTCGCTCTACACCTGCGACGCGCTGCCGAGCGACACCAGCGGGACCGAGCGGAACACCGACACCTTCTACTGCAACGAGCGCTTCGACGAGCTGCACGAGCAGCAGAAGCTCGAGACCGACCTGACGAAGCGAGCCGAGCTGATCGCCGAGATGCAGAAGATCCTCTACACCGAGGCGCCGGTGATCACACTCGTCTACGCCGACCAGCTCGAGGCCTACCGCAGCGACCGCTGGACGGGCTTCGTCAAGCAGCCCGCCGAGCGCGGCATGATCTCAGGCCAGCAAGGCCACTGGGCCTTCCTCTCCGCCACGCCCGTGGTCGAGACGCAGGAGGAGAGCGCTGGCGGCTCCCGCATCGGTCTCGTCCTCGGTGGCGGCGCTGCGGTGCTCGTCGTGGCCGCGGCGGCCGTGCTCGTGGCCATCCGCCGTCGCCAGACCGCCGATGAGCGGGAGTAGCGCCCGATGACGGTCGAATCCTCGCTGGTGGCCGGGTCGGAGGGCTCGGCCACCAGCGAACCACCCGAGCGGTCGGGGTCTGGCTTCGGCCGCTACCTGCTGACCAAGCTCGGTGGCGCCGCGATCTCGCTGTTCATGGTGGTCTTCTCGGCCTTCTTCCTCTTCCGCATCCTGGGCGGCGACCCGGTCGACGCCCTGACCCGCGAGATCCCGACCACGCCGGAGGAGCGCGCCGCCCTGCGGGAGAGGCTCGGGCTCGACCGACCGCTCCCTGTGCAGTTCGCCGACTACCTCACCGGCGTCCTCACCGGTGACCTCGGCGAGTCCTACCAGTACCAGCGACCGGTCATGGAGCTGATCCTGGAGCGTCTCGGCCCCACGGTCCTGCTCACCGGCACCGCGCTGGTGCTGTCCGCCTCGCTGGGCCTGTGGATCGGCACCAAGGCGGGCTGGCGGCAGGGCAGCCGCTACGACCGCCTCCACGTCGGAGTGGCCTTGACCCTCTGGTCGGCGCCCACGTTCTGGCTCGGCCTCATCGTCGTCATGGTCTTCGGCCGCTTCCTGGGGCTGTTCCCCATCAACGGCATGGTGTCGCCGCGCACGCCTCCGGGATTCTGGCCGCAGACGCTCGACACCCTCCACCACCTCGTGCTGCCGGCGGTCACGATGACCGCGGTGATCTACGCGCAGTACGTGCTGGTGATGCGCTCGTCCATCCTCGACGAGATGGGCAACGACTACCTGACGACGGCGCGGGCCAAGGGACTCCGCGACGACCTGGTACGCCGCCGGCACGCCGTCCCGAACGCCTTGTTGCCCACCGTCACGTTGCTCTTCCTCCACCTGGGGGGCGTGGTCGGTGGTGCGATTCTCACCGAGACGGTCTTCAGCTGGCCCGGACTTGGCCTGCTGGCGTACGAGGCGCTGAAGATCCCGGACCTGCCCCTGCTGCAGGGCACTTTCGTGTTCTTCTCCACCGCCGTGATCCTCGCCAACACCGCCGCCGACATCGTCTACCGATTCCTCGACCCGAGGGTGCGCCAGTCATGACCGCGTCGACGACCGGAACACCCCCACCCACGTCCCCGGACACCTCGCCGGAGGAGCCGAGCCGCTTGACGTCCACGCGCGCGGTGGTCTGGCAACGCCGCCGGGCGGCATTGGCCCGTTTCTGGAGGGACTACCGGCAACAGCGCGCCGGCGTCGTCGGGCTCGTCGGTCTCGCCCTCATCGTCGTGGCCGCCCTCGCCGCACCCCTCATCACCGACGCCAGCGGCCTCGACGTCACTCGGGCGCCCGGGAAGCGGCTGGAACCTCCGAGCTGGTGGCCGTGGGGTCCGGGCGAGGCGGGTGAGTTCTTCCTCGGCACCGACGAGACGGGCCGGTCGGTGGCGCTGCTCACGCTCTGGGGGGCTCGCGTCTCACTGTTGGTCGGCGTGACCGCCACCCTGCTCGCGATCGGCATCGGGACGCTGGTCGGCATCACGGCCGGCCACTTCGGCGGCTGGGTCTCCAGCGTGCTCATGCGCGTGACGGACTGGTTCATCGTCCTCCCCCGCCTGGTGCTCGCGATCGCGCTCGCCGCGCTGCTCGGACCCACCATCGTGACCATCGTCGTCGCCATCGGTGTCACGTCGTGGGCCGGAACGGCACGGTTGATCCGCGCCCAGACGCTCGCCGTCGAGGCCCGCCCGTATCTCGAACGCGCGCGGGCGCTCGGCGCCGGCCACTGGCACCAGATGACCCGCCACGTGCTGCCGAACGTCATGCCGCTCGTGCTCGCCAGCACCACGCTCGAGGTGGCCAGTGCCGTCCTGGCCGAGGCCACCTTGTCCTTCCTCGGCCTCGGCGACCCCGCGCGTGTCTCGTGGGGTGGGATGCTCAGCCGGGCCAACGCGTCGGGCGCGGTGACCTATGGCGCGTGGTGGTACCTGCTCACGCCCGGTCTGGCGATCCTCGTCGTGGTGCTCTGCTTCACACTGTGCGGCCGAGCCCTGGAGGCTGTGTTCAACCCTCGGCTGCGAGGTCGGTGACGCGATGCCCCTGCTGGACGTTCGAGATCTGCGGGTCACGTACCAGTCCGCGCGCGGCCCCGTGCCCGCTGTCCGCGGCGTCGACCTGACCCTCGACGCGGGTGAGACATTGGGGATCGCCGGGGAGTCCGGCTGCGGCAAGTCAACGCTGGCGCTGACGCTGCTGCGGCTCCTCCCCCGGACCGCCACCATCACCGGGCAGATCCTGCTCGACGGCGAGGACGTCCTCACCATGTCGTGGGGCAAGCTCCGCGCGGTCCGCTGGGCCGGCGCGTCCATCGTCTTCCAGGGCGCCATGCACGCCCTCAACCCCGTCCACCGGGTCGGGCGTCAAATCGCCGAGCCGATCATGCTGCACGAGCGGGTGCGCGAGTCCGAGGCGCTCGCCCGCGCCGAGGAGCTCCTCACCCAGGTCGGTCTGCCGGCGTGGCGGGCGCGCAGCTACCCCCACGAGCTCTCCGGTGGGCAGCGACAGCGGGTCATGATCGCGATGGCGCTGGCCTGCTCCCCGCGGCTGATCGTCGCGGACGAGGCCACGACGGCGCTCGACGTGATGATCCAGGCCCAGGTCCTCGACCTCATCACCAGCCTGGTCGCGGAGCGCGGCATCGCGCTCCTCATGATCAGTCACGACCTGTCGATCCTGTCGTCCACCTGTCGCCGCCTCGCGGTCATGTACGCGGGTCGAGTCGTCGAGATGGGACCGGCCCAGGAGCTGTTCGGCGATCCACGACACCCGTACTCGGGAGCCCTTGCGGCCGCCTTCCCCAAGATCGGCGACCCGGCCGCCCGCGGACGTCCTCGTGGGCTCGGCGGCGACCCACCGGATCCCGCCGCCGTTCCGTCCGGGTGTGCCTTCCATCCCCGGTGTCCTCTCGCCCGACCGGAGTGCGCCACGACCGACGTGGAGCTGTGGCCGGCGGGCCCGGACCGTGTCGCCTCGTGTGTCCGTGTCCTGCCAGCCGGTTCGTCGAGGGAGGCGTCATGACCGAGCAACCGATCCTGTCGGCCCGCGGGCTCACCGTCGACTTCCGCTTGCGCGGCGGCCGACGCGCTCGTGCGGTCGACGGTGTCGACCTTGACTTGGCGCCCGGCGAGGTGCTGGCGTTGGCGGGCGAGTCCGGGTGTGGGAAGACGACGCTCGCCCGGGCACTGCTCGGGCTGGTCAAGCCGACATCCGGCACGATCACCTACGCCGGCGAGCCGCTGGCCTCGACCTCGTCCGGGCTCAAGGCGTACCGTCGGGCGGTCCAGCTGATCCTGCAGGACCCCACCGGTGCCTTGAACCCCCGACACACGGTCTACGAGGCGGTCGCGGAGGGCCTGCGCATCCACGGCATCACCGACAACGAGCGCGACCGAGTGGCGGAAGCGCTCGCCCACTGCGGCTTGCGACCACCCGAGCGGTTCTTCCTGGCCTACCCTCACGAGCTGTCCGGTGGTCAGCGCCAGCGGGTCGTCATCGCGGGGGCACTGGTCCTCGAGCCGAAGGTGCTCATTGCCGACGAGCCGGTCGCCTCCTTGGACGCGTCTGTCCGCGGTGAGATCCTCGCCCTGCTGCTTCGGCTCCGGGAGCAGTTCGGGCTCGCGGCGCTCGTCGTCACGCACGACCTCGGGCTGGCGTGGAGCATTGCGGACCGGCTCGCCGTCATGTACCTCGGCCGGATCGTCGAGTCGGGACCGACCGAGCGGGTGCTCACCGACCCCCAGCATCCCTACACACGGGCGCTGGTGTCGGTCCTGCCGGACTCCCCCGTGTCCGAGCCTGTCGTGCTCTCGGGCGAGCCGCCGGACGCCACGCGCATCCCGGCTGGATGTCGCTTCCACCCGCGCTGTCCCGAGCTCGCCTCCGGAGGGGCGGCCGCGGCCGGGGTCGCGGACGCGTGTCGACGGACGCCGCTGCCGGTCCTCCCCGCTGACCCCCACCAGCACGTCGTCGCCTGCCACCTGCGCATGGCCCGACCGACCAAGGCGGCCGAGGCGGGTTCTGTGTCCGGCTAGCGTCGGCGCAGCCGGAGCCTGGCTCCCTCATCCGAGGCATGTCGGACCTGGCCGACCCGCGGCGATCGGTCCATCTGGGAGCGCGACGTCCTTCCGGCCGTCCGGTCGCCGGACACGTCGGTCACCCGGCCTTGCGGCCAGTTGCACAATGGACGGCGATGAGCGAGCAGACACACTCTCCCGGACCCCAGACCGACGGCGCCGGCACGGAGCCGCAGACCTTCTACGAAGCCGTCGGCGGACACGAGACCTTCCGGCGGCTGGTCCAGCGCTTCTACGAGGGCGTCGCCGAGGATCCCGTGCTCCGACCCATGTATCCGGGGAAGACGCTGCGTGGCGCTGAGACCCGCCTGCGGATGTTCCTCGAGCAGTACTGGGGTGGTCCCACCACCTACTCGGAACGGCGCGGACACCCACGGTTGCGGATACGTCACGCACCGTTCCCGATCGACGAGGATGCTCGCGACCGCTGGCTCCACCACATGCGTGTGGCGCTCGATGAGCTCAAGCTCGCGCCCGAGCACGAGGAGCGGCTGTGGAACTACCTCGTCATGGCCGCCCACTCCCTGGTCAACACGTTCGACGAGTCGCGTCCCAACCTCCTGAGCTGAGGTCCGCCCTCACGCCCCGTCGCCTTGTGGTCGACGTGCTGTTTCGACGATCGTCTCTTCGTTCGACCAGACGACCTGTCGACGCACCCGACCCCACCTCCCACACAGCGTCCACCACAATGGTGGCGCCTCGCCCAGCCCAGACGAGCGAGCTCATGCCGACAGGAAGGTGGCGTTCATGAGCGCGAACACGCCGAGCCCATGGTGGCGGACGGCCGTGATCTACCAGATCTACATCCGCAGCTTCGCTGACGGGAACGGCGATGGGATCGGCGACATCGCCGGTATTCGGTCACGGCTGCCCTACCTCGCCGCGCTGGGCGTCGACGCCATCTGGATCACGCCGTGGTACGTCTCGCCCATGGCCGACGGCGGCTACGACGTGGCCGACTTCCGCGCCATCGCGCCCGAGTTCGGCACGTTGGCCGAGGCCGAGCAGATGATCGAGGAGGCGCACGAGCACGGTCTGCGCGTCATCCTCGACATCGTTCCCAACCACACCTCCGACCAGCACCCCTGGTTCCGGGAAGCCTTGGCGTCCGAGCCCGGCTCGCCGGCCCGGGCCCGGTACTGGTTCCGGCCCGGACGCGGCCCAGACGGCGCCTTCCCACCCAACGACTGGCGGTCGGTCTTCGGTGGACCGGCCTGGACGCGGGTTCGCGACGAGGAGGGCGTGCCCGAGGAGTGGTACCTGCACCTGTTCGCGCCCGAGCAGCCTGACCTGAACTGGGAGAACCCCGAGGTCCGCGCCGAGTTCGAGGACATCCTGCGGTTCTGGTTCGACCGCGGTGTGGACGGCTTCCGGATCGACGTGGCACACGGTCTGGTCAAGCACCCGGCCCTCCCCGACATCGGCTGGGACAAGGAAGAGCTGCTCGCCGAGTCCGAGATCGCCGACCACCCACACTGGGACCGCGACGGCGTCCACGAGATCTACCGCGCGTGGCGCAAGGTCGCCGACTCCTACGCCGACACTCCGCAGGGCCCGCGCATCTTCGTCGCCGAGGCGTGGGTCCGCACCGAAGCCAACCGGCTCGCCCACTACCTGCGCCCCGACGAGCTGCACACGGCGTTCAACTTCGACCTGCTCCGGTGCCCGTGGGACGCCGAGAAGTTCCGGGCCACCATCGACCACAACCTGCGGATGCTGGCGGACGTCGGCGCACCCACGACCTGGGTGCTGTCCAACCACGACGTCATCCGGCACGTCACCCGCTACGGACGCCCAGCCGGTCGGGAGCACGAGCCCGCGGGGACCACGCCGTGTGACGTCGCTTTGGGCGTGCGGCGGGCGAGGGCGGCCGCGCTCCTCATGCTCGGGCTCCCCGGGTCCGCCTACATCTACCAAGGCGAGGAGCTCGGACTGCCCGAGGTGGAAGACCTGCCGGTCGAGGCCTTGCAGGACCCGATCTGGAGGCGTTCCGGCGGCACGAGGCGTGGTCGGGACGGCTGTCGAGTTCCACTTCCGTGGACGGGTGAGTCACCCGCCCTCGGATTCGGTGCCGCGCCACCGTGGCTGCCGCAGCCGGCGGAGTGGAAGACGCTCAGCGTCGAGGCCCAGACCGGCGACGACACCTCGATGCTCGAGCTCTACCGGTCGGCGATCAGCTTGCGCCGGTCGTGGCCGGGCCTGGCCGAGCAGCCGCTCACCTGGTACGACGAAGTGCCCGACGGTGTGCTCGCCTTCGACCGCGGTGACGGCTTCCGGTGCGTGGTCAACTTCACCGACCGCCCCGTTCCGCTTCCGCCACACACCGAGGTCGCCTTGGCGAGCGGGCCGCTGGAGGGCGACGCGCGCGACCAGCTACCCGGCAACACCGCCGTTTGGCTGCGCTTGACGTGACCCCACGCTGGATGAAGGTGGCGTGGCGGTGTCACCCGCCACGCCACTGCCTCGCCTCGCGGGCGTGAGGACGACCGCGCCCCTGCGGAGCTGCCAACCCGTGACACGTGTGCGCTGGTAGCGCGCAGCGGTCGTGGCTGACGTGACCGAGGATGGCCCTCGCGAGATCAGTCGTCAGATGTACGATCAAAGTCCCGAGCCCGTCCCAGACCTCACGTCAGGAGGCTCGCTTCGTGTCACGTCCGGTCTCGGGCGGTCACCCCGCCTTCTCCAACCCGCAGGGCCCCACTCTGTGGTACTCCGAGCCGGCCGGTGATGACGGGGACGAAGCCCTGCCCATTGGCAACGGGCAACTGGGTGCCATGGTCTTCGGCGGCGTGGTCTCCGAACGCCTCCGGCTCAGCGAGAAGACCATGCGGTGGGGCCAGCCGAGTGCGACCCTTGGCGACCTCTTCGTGCACGTCCACGACGCCGGGATCGTGGTCGATGACTATCGCCGCGACCTCGACCTCGGCTCAGCGATCGCGCGGGTCGAGTACGTGCTCGATGGGGTGCGCTACCGCCGTGAGCATCTGGCGAGTCACCCGGCCCGGGTGATCGTCAGCCGGTTCCAGGCCAGCCAGCCAAGCAAGCTTTCCTTGACGGTTGAGTTCCGCCCGTCGCAGAAGGGCGTCAGCGTCGACGTTCACGATGGACGCATCACCGCGCGCGGAGCGTCGCCCACCAGCGGCTTGCGGTACGAGACACAAGTCCTGGTGGTCGCCGAGGACGGCGCCCTCCACGACGGCGAGGACAGCGTGACCGTGTGGGAGGCGCGCGCGGTCACCGTCCTCGTCAGCGCCGCCACCGACTACGTGCCCGGTTACCCGACGTACCGCGGCAAGGACCCTCACCGCCGAGTGACCCGCCGGATCAACACGGCAGCCGCGCAGCCCTACCCAACGCTGCGAGCCGTGCACGTCGCCGACCACCGCCGTCTGTTCGACCGAGTTGCTCTCGATGTCGGGCAACCGGCGGTCACCGACGTTCCCACCGACCAGGCGCTCGCGACGTACGACGGCGTCGGACCTCGCGCCCGCGCGGTCGAGGCGTTGTACTTCCACTACGGCCGCTACCTCGCGATCGCGTCCTCGCGGGAAGGCACGCCGGCTGTCACGCCGGCGTGTGGTCCGCACGGGTCGCGGGCCACGAGCGGCACGCTCGACCTGGTCGACTGGCCGGTGCACGCCACCAACCTCACCGAGACCGCGCTCCCCCTGTTCGACACCGTCGACGGGCTCGGGTTGGTCCACCGTGCCGGTGACGTCAACCGCACACCTGGGTGGCACCCACATGGCTCTCCGTGGGAATGCGCGAGGCGTGGTCACCGCCGTTTCCTCGAGACAGCGGCATGGCTGTGCCAGCACGTGTGGGAGCACTACGAGTTCAGCGCTGATCAGGACTTCCTTCGGACCGAGGCCTACCCGGTCCTGGCGACAGTGGCGGCGATCTGGTTGGACATCCTCGCCGACGGCCCGTCCGACGAGCCCTCGAGGACCGTCCCCGCTCACGCCCAGGTGTGGATGTCGCGGTGGGGCGTGTGGGACGTGCTGCGTCACACCCTCATCGCCAACGAGGTTCTCGACGAGGATCCGGAGTTCCGCAAGCGGCTCGTCGACACGTTGGATCGGTTCGACCCGGCCACCCGCGTCGGCGCGACGTCGCGCGCGGCGACGGTCGACCCGGTGGACACCCAACGGTCCCTCCGCCACCCAGACCCCCTCCTCCACCTCGGGACCGTGCCCTCGGCTGAGGTAGTCCTGGCCGCGCCCGAACCGGACGAACCGGTCACGCCCATCCCACGACCACGCGTCCCCGACGACGTGGATCCGACCAAGGCGTGGCACATCGACCGGTGGGCCCGACTCGGCCACGGTGACCACGCGCACCGGCTGGTGCGAGACCTGCTGCGCGAGCTCACCCCGCCGAACCTGATGGGTGGCCTGTCCCCCTTCCACGCCGAAGGCACAGTGCGGGTGACGGCCGCGATGACGCACATGCTGCTCCAGAGCCAGTGGAGCCCAGACGAGACCGTCGTCCATCTCCTGCCCGCACTGCCCACGGCGTGGAGGCACGGACGGGTCAGCGGGTTGCGCGCACGAGGCGGTCTCACCGTCGACGTCGCGTGGCGAGACTCCCGCCCGGTCCACATCGAGCTCGCGACTCGCCAAGCCGTCACGCTGCGGTTGCGAGCACAGGCGTTCGCCACGCTCTCCTACGACGTGATGGACCTGGCGACCGGTCGAGTCGCGCCGCACAGTCGCGAGGGCGACGAGGTGAGGCTACGCGCCGACGGGGGTCAGGTCCTGCGGCTCACCCCAACAGACGGTGGAGGTCGGTGAGTCGAGGGCGGTCGCCTACCGACCAGGGAAGCGCACGAGGTCACGGATACGCACCGGCAAGCCAGTCGCGAACGACTGGTTCGCGGCGGCGCCGACGAGCATCGCGTAAGCGCCGTCGAGGTGGGTAGCGGCACGGCCAAGCGGATCGGGTTCACGCTTGCCACCGAACAGGTCGTTCAACAGGCGGCGGTCGCCGCCACCGTGGCCACCCGCCCCTTCCTCCACCTCGATCCGACGTGGAACCTCCCACAAGGGACGAAGCGTGAGCCGAGTCCGGTCGATCGGCTCGGTGATCGGCTGCCCGGGTTGGTTCGGGTCCTGCGCGGCACCGCTGACATAGGAGCGCTCCTCGACCTCCAGCTCCAACCGTCCCTTGGTGCCGTTGAACATGACCCGGTATCCCTCCCACGGCGAGTACGCCGTGAGGTGGTAGGTCATCGTCGCGCCGCTCTCGTAGCGGACCAGGACCGCCATGTCGTCCTCGATGCTGATGCCGTCGCTGAAGACGTTGCGGTCGCGGATGTAGCCGTCCTCGTGCTCAGCCTCCAGGTACAGCGCGCGCAAGACGGGGTCGGCCGCCATGTTGATCGCCCACGGGTCCTTGTCCACGTCAGGGCTGCCATGGCTGCGGTAGCTGCGGACGACCTCGCCCCGACGTTCGGCGTTGTCGCGTCCGTAGAAGCGCAGATCGCCGAAGCCGAAGACCGTGTCGGGAACAGTCCCGAGCCACCAGTTCACCAAGTCGAAGTGGTGGCTCGCCTTGTGGATCATGAGACCGCCGGAGTTGCGCTTGTCTCGGTGCCAGCGGCGGAAGTAGTCCGCGCCGTGTCGTGTGTCGAGCAACCACTCGAAGTGGACCGAGAGGACCTCCCCGATCGCGCCAGACTGGATGAGCTCCTTCACGGCGGAGTTGCGCGGTGCGTACCGGTAGTTGAAGGAGACGGTGAGCCGCCGCCCGGTCCGTGCCTGGGTGTCCAGGATGCGTTGACACTTCGCGGCGTCCGTCGTCAGCGGCTTCTCCGTGATGACGTCGCGGCCGGCCTCCATCGCGGCGACGATGTAGTGGTCGTGCGTGCGGTCGATCGAGGTCACGATCACCACGTCCACCCGCTGCTCGTCCAGCATCTGGACGAACTTCTCCGGCCGGTACGTCGGCACCGGATCCACTCCGTAGGACTCGGTGAAGACCCGGTTGTAGTAGGCCATGCGGGTCTGGTTGAGGTCGCAGAGCGCGACGAGCTCGCCACGGTCCTTGTAGTCGGTGAGCAACGCCGTGGTGAACATGCGAGAACGCGAACCCAGCCCGACGACGGCGTACCGTACGCGGGCGTCGCGCGCACTCGAACGTTGGTATCCAGGCGACGGCTCACCGGTCATCGCGGCTCCTCTCGCTCCCCTTGCGCTCCCTTTGCACGGTGTCTGCGACTCGTCGCACGGCGTCTGTGACGAGACGCACCCGCGTTCTCGCCGCTGTTTCGCCGCGACACCCTCCCTCTCCGAGGTGGTCATCTGTGTGCGCGGACCAGCGACTCAGCGGCCAGTGGCCATCCCGATTCTCGGGCAAACCTGGCGGAAACGCGCGCGGCAATGGGAGGCCTGACCGGAACTGGCGCGGCCACCACCTGAAAGACCCACCGGAGAGAATTCGGTGCCCCGCTCGCGGCCGCCTCACGGGTTCGCCGCAGGCTTTTCAGGCCCTACACTTTGCGCCGTGAGTCTGCCGCCCGAACCCATTGGCCCCGGCGACATCCGCGCCTCGGACGCCGATCGACACCAGGCCGCCGAGGTGCTGCGCGAGGCCGCGGCAGACGGCCGTCTGACCCTCGACGAGCTTCAGGAGCGCCTCGACGGCGTCTTCGCCGCGAAGACGTACGCGGAGTTGGAGCGCTACACGCGTGATCTCCCCACGCCAGGGGGGAGGCCGTCGGTCAGCCCCGCTCCCAGCAGCGCGTTGATCGGTGGAACCGCGGGGCAGTCGTTCTCCATCGCCATCATGTCCGGCGCCAGCCGACGGGGGCCCTGGGTCGTGCCAGCGGCCTACACGGCCGTCGCCTTCATGGGAGGCGTGCAGCTCGACCTCCGTAACGCGCGCTTCGCGCAACGCGAGGTCACCATCCGTGCGTTCGCCGTGATGGGTGGTGTCGAGATCATCGTGCCCGACGACATCACGGTGATCGTCGACGGTATTGGGATCATGGGCGGCTTCGACGAGTCCGGTCAGCCCACCGACCTCGCCCCTGGTGGCGTGACCGTCCGGGTGACCGGGCTGGCGTTCTGGGGTGGCGTCGAGGTCAAGCGCAAGCCGCGCAAGCCCAGCAAGCGGAACCGGAAGGCCATCGGCTCCTGACCCGGCCTCACTCCCGGTAGCGCTCCAGCCACTGCCGTTCCTCCGGTGAGAGACGTCTCGCACGCCCCGCGCTCGGGTTGTACGCCGCCAAGACGCTCCGGGCAGTGGCATAGCGGGCCTCGTCATCACGGATCTCGTAGTTCACGGTGAACGACGAGTTCCGTATCTCGCTCACCCACAGCTCGACCAGCACGGGCTCGGGGCGGTAGACCAACGGCTGCTCGTAGTCGATCTCATGCCGGACGACGACGAGTTGGCCCTCGAAGCTGGTGAGATTGGCCTCCTTGGCGGCGGCGAAGAAGACCGCGATCCGGGCGTCCTCCAGGTACCGCACGAAGCTGACGTTGTTGATGTGCCCGTAGGCGTCCATGTCCGACCAGCGAAGCGGGCACGGGTAGACGAATCGAGCCACGTGCTGATCCTCTCGCGGCGACCTGGTTGGTAATCCACCGGCTCGGCGCGCCGCGGCAGGCGTCGGTCGACGTTGTCGAACACGCGTCGGGGTGGCCGCTCGCCGCTCGTGCGGTCGGCCACCCCGACGGTGGTCACGATCAGGACGCTGAACCGGTCCGGCACACCGGGTCCTGCCCCTGGGCCGTCCCGTGGACCTACTCCTTCTTGAAGACAGCCTCCACGGTGATGTTGATGGTCACCTCATCACCGATGAGGAACTTCTCCCCGCTGAGGGGAACGTTGCCGTTGACGCCGAAGTCCTTCCGGTTGATCTTCCCGGTGGCCTCGAATCCGGCCCGCGTGGCACCGAAGGCGTCCTGGTCGACCCCGAGGAACTCCGCGGCGAGCTCGATCTGCTTGGTCACGCCCTTCAGGCTGAGGTCGCCGACGAGGCTGAAGGAGCTGGGGTCGTCGCCGTTGGGGCGGAGGCCGGTGGAGACGAAGGTCATCTCCGGGTATTTGTCGATCTCGAAGAAGTCGCTCGACCGCAGGTGGTCGTCCCGCTGCTGGTTACCGGTGTCGATCGAGGCCATCTTGACCGTCGCGGTCGCCCGAGACGCCGCCACATCCTCGGCGACCTCCACGGCGCCCTCGAACTCCCGAAACACTCCGCGCACTTTGGACATAAGGTGACGTACGGTGAAACCGATCTCGGAGTGAACGGGGTCGATCGTCCACACGCCCGGAAGAAGGCCTGGAACGGAGGTGATGGTCATCGCGGCGACTCTCCTTGTAGGCGATTGAAACTTCAATCAGTCGCTCATCCTAGTGGCGAGATTGTTGAAGAGTCAACGGTGTCACATAGGCTGGTTGCATGGCGACGGTGCGGTGGCTGACGGCGGAGCAGCAGCGGGTGTGGCGCAACTATCTCGTGGGCACTGCGTGCCTGATGGAGCGCCTGGAGAACGACCTGCGCGGGATAGGTCTGTCTCTGGCGGAGTACGAGATCATGGTGCGGCTGTCAGAGGCGCCGGAGCGGACGCTTCGGATGGCCGAGCTGGCCGCGTCGGTGCACCACTCGCGGAGCCGCCTCACCCACACTGTCTGCCGAATGGAGGCGATGGGGCTCGTGGAGCGGCTGCCGTGCCCGTCGGATCGTCGCGGCGTCTTGGCCAGGCTCACTGATGCCGGGTACGCGAGGTTGGTGGAGGCGGCTCCGATCCACGTCGCCGGCGTCCGGGAGGCGTTCGTCGACCTTGTGAGCCCGGAGGATTTCGCGGCGATCGGCCGTGCCTTCGAGGCGGTTCGTCGCGCCAGCGGGTGCGAGAAGGACTGCGGAGTCCAGGAGCCCGCTGGCGAGTAGGGCGCCCACGAGCGTGCTCGCAGCCCAGCCACGTCGAGGCAGTGCGACGCGCCGAGCGGGCCCCTGTGCCGTATCAGTCGCGGGTGAGCCGGCGGTAGGTGACCCGGTGTGGACGGGCCGCTTCTGGCCCGAGCCGCTGGATCTTGTTCGCCTCGTAGTCGGCGAAGTTGCCCTCGAACCAGAACCACTTCGCCGGGTTCTCCTCGTCGCCCTCCCACGCGAGGATGTGGGTCGCGACCCGGTCGAGGAACCACCGGTCGTGGGACGTCACCACGGCGCAGCCGGGGAACTCGAGAAGCGCGTTCTCCAGCGACTGGAGGGTCTCCACGTCCAGGTCGTTGGTCGGCTCGTCGAGCAAGAGAAGGTTGCCGCCCTGCTTGAGCGTGAGGGCGAGGTTCAGCCGGTTGCGCTCGCCACCCGACAGCACTCCCGCCGGCTTCTGCTGGTCGGGGCCCTTGAAGCCGAACGACGCGACGTAGGCCCGGCTGGGCATCTCGAAGCTCGCCACCCGGATCCAGTCCAGGCCGTCGGAGACGGTCTCCCAGACGGTCTTGTCGGCTGGGATCCTGGCACGCGTCTGGTCAACGTAGGAGATCTTGACCGTCTCTCCCACCTTGATCTCGCCGGAGTCGGGCTTCTCCTCACCGACGATCATCCGGAACAGGGTGGTCTTGCCCACGCCGTTCGGCCCGATGACGCCGACGATGCCGGCCCGAGGCAGGGTGAAGGACAGGTTGTCGATGAGCTTGCGGTCGCCAAAGCTCTTGGTGAGGTTCTTGACCTCGAGGACGACGTTGCCCAACCGAGGACCCGGCGGGATCTGGATCTCCTCGAAGTCGATCTTCTTCGCCCGCTCGGCCTCAGCGGCCAGCTCCTCGTAGCGCTGGAGGCGGGCCTTGCTCTTGGCCTGTCGCGCCTTGGGGTTCGACCGAACCCACTCGAGCTCCTGCTCCAGGATCCGCTTGCGCTTGGCGTCCTTGCGCCCCTCGATCGTCAGCCGCTCACGCTTCGTCTCGAGGTAGGTGGAGTAGTTCCCTGTGTAGGGGTACGCCTTGCCACGGTCGAGCTCGAGGATCCACCCGGCGACGTTGTCGAGGAAGTACCGGTCGTGCGTGACGGCGAGCACCGTGCCCGGGTACGAGGCGAGGTGCTGCTCCAGCCACTGGACGCTCTCCGCGTCCAGGTGGTTGGTCGGCTCGTCGAGCAGGAGCAGGTCGGGCTGCGAGAGCAGCAGCTTGCACAGCGCGACGCGCCGGCGCTCACCCCCGGAGAGTCGGTCGACCACGACGTCGGGCGGCGGACACCGGAGGGCGTCCATCGCCATCTCCAGGCGCGAGTCGAGGTCCCACGCGTCGAGCTGGTCGAGGCGAGTCTGCAGCTCGCCCATCTCCTCGAGCAGCTTGTCGTAGTCGGCGTCTGGGTTGGAGAGCTCGGCCGAGATCTCGTTGAAGCGGTCGAGCATCCGCTTGGTCTCGGCGACGCCCTCCTGGACGTTCTCCCAGACGGTCTTGCCCTCGGTCAGCGGCGGCTCCTGCTGGAGCAGGCCGACCGTGGCACCCGGTGCCAGCTTGGCCTCGCCGTTGGAGGGCTCCTCCAGGCCGGCCATGATCTTGAGCAAGGTCGACTTGCCGGTGCCGTTCGGCCCGACAACGCCGATCTTCGCCCCAGGAAGGAACGAAAGGGTCACGTTGTCGAGCACGACCTTGTCGCCGTGCGCTTTGCGGACGCCGCGAAGCGTGTAGATGAACTCAGGCACAGGCCTTCACCTTGCAAGCGTGGAGGGGATGGGAGCAGACCGTTGACCATTCTACCGATCGAGATCGGCCTGACCAGGATGGAGCTGCCGGGCGGCCCTCGCAACGCGCCCACGGGGGGTTGGCGGGGGGACGGGCCATGGGGCGAGACCGGGACCGCCCGGCAGCGGCGGGAGGCGCAGGGCTCCTTCCGCGTATTCCTCGCGGACCGTGTCAGGCGGCCCGCGAGCCGACGTCCACCGCCGGCGCGTCGGCGGCGCCGAGATCGTCCCTGGCTGCGACGGGGGCGACGAGTGGCGCCGACTCGGTCCCACTGCTCACCCGAGCGCTGGGTGAGCCATCTGCCCGCGGGCCGACCGACGGGGAGTCGGTCGGCTGACCGGCCTCGGCCTCGCGTCCCGCGAGCTGCTCGATCTGCCCGTCGGGGATCGCGTCGCCGTCGGGCTCCCGGCGCGTCCGTCGGAAGGCGGAGGTGCCGCGCGACAAGTCGTGACCGATCGCGTGGGCGACGACTTCGACTGAGGTTCCAGCTCGGCCGTCCTCTCGCTCCCACGGCACGACCCGGAGGCGGCCGAAGACGACGACCGGGTCGCCCTTGCGCAGGCTCGCGGCGGCGTTCTCGGCGAGGGAACGCCAGCACACCACGGTGACGAAGCTGGTGCGACCGTCGGTCCATTCACCTCGGCCTCGGTCATAGCGACGCTCGGTGGACGCCAGCCGAAAGGACGCGAGCGGCGTCCCACGCTCGGACCGCACGAACCGCAGGTCGGTGGCGACGTTGCCGGTGATGCTGATCATCGTCTCGTTCATGGGCGACCCTCCGTGAGCTCTTCGCCACCACCGTGCCCGCCCCGCCAGGACCCCGGCTACGACGTACGGCGCAGATGTGGACAATGCGATCAATACGTCCGGCTGTGGACGAACGCGCAGGAGACGTCGTCCAACAGGAGCGGATCGACCTCCGCGAGCGTGACAGGCGCTCCACTAGGCTTCTCGGTGGTGGTCTCCCGACCGCCCCGGCGCCCGTAGCTCAGCTGGATAGAGCACCGGACTTCTAATCCGATGGTCGCAGGTTCGAATCCTGCCGGGCGCGCCAGCAAAACCGCAGGTCAGAGGCTATCTGGACCGTCATCGCGGGCCCTGGCTGGTGGTGTGAACCCGGCTTGTGAGCCCGGCGGTACCAGCAGCGCGAGCGGCACCGGCGCTCCCGCTGCTGCTCGCGGCTAGGACGCGCGCGTCGTCGGTTCCCTGCCACAGCACGCCGGCTATGCGCTCGGCTGCTTCGCGGGACACCTCCGGGGGCTACGTGGCTGTAGGCGTTCATGGCCGACGCGACGGCTTGTGGCTTCCGGGATCTGCTCGGGGGTGGTGGCGCAGGTCGCGCAGGATCGTGGCGCCGGTGTCGTCGCGTGGTGGACGACGACGATCGCCTAGGACACCAGACTCGCCAGGTCGACCACTGCACGAGTAACCGCCTGGGCGAACACGTGGGTCCGTGGCCAGAGGTTGGCGGCCTCGGCGCGGAGCTGGTCCAGCCGGTCCCGGTCGACGTCGCCGAGCCGTTCCAGAGCTTCCTCCAGGTCACGTATTTCGAGGGTGGCGTCAAGAGCCTCCTGTGCGGTGAGCCACGCCGACCGGATCTCGACAAAGGGGCGCCCTTCGGTGAGGGCCAGCAGCTGCTCTCTCGTCGGTAGCGGCGGGAGGAGCGGCATGACAGGCGACCGTGCCCGGTAGGCATTGTCCGCGTCACGCAAGTCGTCGATCGTCACTGGCTGCCCGTCAACGGTTCGGGTGAGCGCGGTCATTGCGACGTTGCAGTATCGGGCGACCATCTCCTCGTAGTGGTGCGCGAGCCACGCGACGTGGATGTCAGCTGAGCCGCTGATCCGAAGCCAACCGTCCCACAGCGGGCTGCCGAAGCCTTCGGGGTACTTGGTGTGGTCGTCCTCGCGCACCTGGTCAACGTGGACGCGGGCCACGTCCTTGGCGAGACGGAGCTCGGTCGCAGCGGTGTCGAAGTCACGTAGGTAGGCGGCTGCGCGCATAGAGAGGGCAACGGTCATGGTCGGCTCCTGCGGGGTTGGTGTGTGTTGGTGGCTTGGCACGTCAGGACGGAGGTCTCCGCACCGCCGACCGGGCACACAGGCCCGGCCTCGCCCTCACCGCTTCGCCGATGCATGAGGGGCGATGGGACCGTGGACGGTCTCCCATACCTCCTGGAAGAACCAATACAACCGCGCGATCACGATGTCGTCGCGCAGAACGACACACCGCCAGCACTCCATGATCTGCTCGAAGATGTGCCTGTCATGCGGGGTGCCTGTTGTCATTCCAGGATGCCTCGCGTACTCGCCATCAGGCCACTTCTCCTCAGGCTCCATCTCCGTGAGCCTCCATCTCCGTGAGCAGGTGGCGAACGTGCTTGCCGGCCGCGACCTCTACGGTGAACTCGTCACCGATTCGGGTGATCCTGCCGAGCTCCTCCTCGGCATTGACCTCGTTGTTCGGCCAGGTGCGCGTGAGGGGAAACCCGTCGCAACAAGTCGTTGCACCGATGCCAGACACGAGAGGGAGCTCCCGGAAGCTGAGGTCGGCTGTGAACCGGCCCGGTAACGGTCTCGGATCCGGTCTGGGCGTTGCGCCCCACGAGTGTCCCGTTGTCGCGCGGCTGGACCGCTCGGTGTCGGGTAGATGCATCACGGCTGCGATCCCTGCTCCGCGCATGGCTCTCTATGGCGGAAGGCGAGATCCTCGCGACTCTTGGCAACGAGGTCGGTTGCCGCCAGGCAATCGATGCGGCTGAGCGTCTCCTGCCAAGGGACGCTGCGGACCCTGACATGCCGTTCCTCGTGCTCGGTGACGTCCACCTTGCTCGGTGGCGTAGCCACTGCCTCGCCCGACTGGGTGCCAGTGAGGCTGTCGACGACCCCACGGCCGCGCTGAGGCCGATGGGCAAGAACTTCGCCCGAGCCGAAGCGGGACTCCGTTGCGATCTAGCGCCAGCGCACCTCGTATGTGGCGAGCGAGAGGAGGCATGTCGCCAAGCCAGAGAGACGGCGTCCTCGCCACGTCGACCCGATCTTCACGCCAGCAACGCCGGATCGCCCAGCTACTCGCCGTGTGACACCGCAGCTACATGCCCCATCGCCAGCACGTGAAGCAGCGCGACCAACGTGCCTGAGTTCGCGATCTCCCCACGCTTGATCAACCGGGGAACCTCTTCCAGCGGAACCCACTCCATGCGTTGCATCTCGGTCTTCTCGACCGGCTCCCCGACGCATTCCCCTCGCCGCGCAAGGAAGACGTAGTGCGGACAGTCGAGCATCCCGATCTGGGGCTGGAACGTCACCAGATGCTCAACAGAGTGCGCCCGGTAACCGGTCTCCTCCTCGATCTCTCGCACAGCAGTCTGTGCAGGCTCCTCACCTTCCTCAACGATCCCGCCGGGCAACTCCCAGTTCCATATGTCAGATACGAACCGGTGACGCCACATCAGCAGGACACGATCCTGTTCGTCGAGCACAACCGACATCGCAGCCGCCGGCATTCTGACCACGTGGTGATCGAAGCGCTGCCCATCCGGCAGCTCGACGTCCACCAGCGAGAGCCGCACCCACTCGCTCTCGTAGATCGACCGCTCACCGTGGACGATCCACCGCGTTGCATCGGACTGCTTCTCGTGGTAGGTCACGTGTCTGACGCTATCCCAGGCAGGCGACACGATCAGTCGCACTGCGGTCGGCTTCGTTTGCGGGACAAGGGCAGGCGAGCTACCAGGGACCGGGCTGGCGCTTTCTTTTCTGACGACTATCTCGCGTGGCGAGGACTTCTGTCTCCGATCTTCGAAGCGACGATGCGGAAGGAGTTTCCCCGCGTCGTCACCACTCTCGACCTCGACGAGTTCCGAACACGGCGACAAGAAAGCTGTCGCAACGTCCCCTCTCGAGAGCCGCATGGGGGAAGGAACCGCGCGACGGGGCTAACCCGGTGTCGGCACGAATGCGCTCGGTTTCCTTGCGCGGATGTGTGTTCCGCTCGTCCAGGTCCCGACGGCCTCATGGTGGGGATGGGACCAGTCACCGCACCACCAGGACTGCGAGACATGGCTCGGGAATCCGCCCAGCGCGGACGTCGGCCGGACGGCACTCCTGGAGCCGTACTCGGCGGCGTTCGGACCAGCGACGGAGGAAGACCTCGCCTACTTCACCGGTGTGGGACATTGGCGCGAGGCCATCGACTCGTGCGCGGACTCGCCGACATGGCTGGAGGGCCCGCGAGGCGAGCGCCTGATGGATCTCAAGGGGTTGGAAAGGCAGCACGCGGCGACCGACGTTTGTCGACTGGTCCCTCGCTACGACAACATCATCCCCGCGTACAAGGACAAAGCGAGATTCGGGGTCGATGGGGGTCAGCCGGCCACCTGGTTCCTCAGCACACGGCGGGACGTCCACTGCACGGTCTCGCGCGCCACGAAGGCGAAGACCAGGATCGTCGTCATGATCACGGCGGCGAGCACGACGACCGCCATCTGGTAGCCGGTGTGGTCGACCAGCCAGCCCAAGCTGATCGGGCCGACGATGCCGGCGAGGTCACCGAAGGTGCGGTACATGCCCACGGCGGGCCCGCGCCCGTTGCTCGGCGCGACGTCCGCAACGTACGCGGCCGGGGTCGGCCCGGAGAAACCGGCGGCGACCCCCGTGACGACGGTGACCGCGATGAACCACGCCGCGTGTGTGGAGACGAGGTAGAGGGGCAGGAACGTCGCGATGACGAGCATGCCCGGCACGATCACCCGCTTCCGCCCCACACGGTCGCTCAACGCACCGGCCAGCGACAGCATGACCAGGTTGCACGCGGTCACGATCCCGAGGACGAGTCCGAGCTCGCTGACGCTGAGCCCCACGACCGTGTAGGCGATGAGCGGGATCAGCGACTGCACGCCGCCGAACCGGTGCAGGAACACGGAGAACCCGACGGCGCAGATGGCGAGGTAGCTCCGGTCGGCGAGCAAGCGTCGGAGACTCCCCCGTCGCTCGCCGTCCGACTCCGTTCGGTACCTCGACACGCCTTGACGGGAAGAGGGCTCCGACACCCCTTGAGGTGCACGCAGCAGCGTGCGCCCCCCGAAGGCCAAGACCAGCCCCGCCAACGTTCCACACACGAGGAACGGCATGCGGTAGTCCCACAGCATGGCGACCAAGCCGCCCAAGGGAGGTCCGATCGCTCCTCCCACGAGCTGCACACCTTGGAGAAGCGCCATGGCACGGCCGCGGTTCGTCGTGTGCGTGAGGTCCGCGATGAGCGTCATGCCGCTCGTGATGGCCGCGCCACCGGCGAGTCCGGTGGCGAGCCGCAAGGCGAGCAGCGCCTCCAGCGAAGGCGCGAACGCCGTCGCGGCCTGGAAGGCCACCACGCCGACCACCGCGACGACCAAGAGCTTCCTCGCATCGACCCGGGTGCTGAGGACCCCCGCGGGGAGGTTCATGAGCAGTCGCCCGACGCCGAACATCGCGATGACGAGACCGAGTTCGGTCGCGGTCGCGCCGAAGGTGGCGGTGTAGGCAGGCAGGACGGGCACGACGACGGACCACGCGGCTTGGGTCGTGGCGACGGTCAAGCAGACGACGAGCAGAACGGGGTCGACGTCCCGTATCCGATCCCGCCACCCCCCGGATGCCGATCCGGCTCCTCGACCCTTCACCGTCGCCACAGTGCCCGTACCTTCCATCCCACGTATCCCGCACCGATCGCACCGGCGACGCTCATCGCCGCAACGGCGGGCCCGACCCCGGTGACGGTCGTGAGAGCCGCCAACGCCGTCGAGCCGACCGGCATGGCTCCTCGGTTGACCACCCAGACGCTCGAGACGCGCCCGCGGTACGCGTCCTCAGTGTCACTGAGAACGAGCGACTGGGTGAGCGTCCGGTTGTTCGCCTGGAGCAGGCCCGCGGCGAAGAGCGCGACCCCGGCCACGACCAGGTCGGTCGAGAGCGCGAAGACGGTGATGGCGACTCCGAATCCCACGGCGCTCGTGACGATGCGGCGGCCCGGCCGCGGCACCGGAGGACGCGCGGCGAGCACGATGACCGACAGCAGGGAGCCCGCACCCAACGCCGCCATGAGCAGGCCCGCCCGGGTGGCGTCAAGGCCGAGTCGCAGCACGGCGATCGCGGGGACCACACCCCGGAACGGCTGCACCAGCAGCATGGTGGAGACCGAGATGAGCAGGAGTCCGGGGAGCAGCTCGTGGTGTCGCAGGTACCGGATGCCGTCGACCGCGCTGTCGCGCAGCCGACCCTGTGGCTTGCCCTTGCGCGCCGGGAGGTTGATCCGGCGGATGAGCAACCCTGCCACCGCGAACATCGCGGCCTGCACCAGGTAGCTGCCGGCGACGCCGACGAGACCCACGCTGACGCCTCCGATGATCGGGCCGATCGCCTGTCCGATGTTCAACGTCGCGGTGTTGAGGACGACAGCGCTCTGCAGGTCCCGCTCGGGAACGAGGGAGGGCAACGCTGACTGCCGCGCCGGGGCGTTCAGGGCCATCCCGAAGCCGATGAGCACAGCCGTGAGGTAGACGTGCCACAGGGACACCAGTCCGGTGAACGTCAGCACGGCGATCGCGAGGTTCCCCACCACGTTCATCGTCTGGCTCGCCAGCAGCAGCCGGAGCCGGCTCACCCGGTCGGCGAGGATTCCGGCGAGCAGACCCAGGACGAGCAAGGGTGCGCTCCGAACCGCGTTCACTAGGGCGAGGTGCGCGCTCGAGTTGACGAGCTCGAGAACGAGGAACCCACGGGTGATGGTGTCCATCCACTGGGCGGACGTTCGCAGGACCTCGCCCGTCCAGAGCAGGCGAAAGTCACGATGACGAAGCGTTCGCAGTGGGTTCCGGAACTCCCCCAGCAGACTCATGAGCGGGCGTTGTCCGCGCGGTGGCAGGCCGCCAGCCAACCCGTGCCGACGCTTCGAAGCCGCGGCCGCTCCACGGCACACTCCTCCACGACACGAGGGCAGCGCGTCCGGAACGCGCACCCGGACGGCGGCGCGGACGGATCCGGGACGTCGCCCTCCAGCACGACGCTCGCACGCGCCCGCTCGACCGCGGGGTCGGGCACCGGCACCGCGTCAAGAAGGGCACGCGTGTAGGGGTGCCGCGGATGGTCGAACACCTCGTCGGTCGGGCCGTATTCGACGATACGGCCGAGATACATCACCGCCACCTCGTCGCACAGGTACCGCACGGTCGACAGGTCGTGGGAGATGAACAGCATCGTGAGCGACAGCTCGCGTTGCAGGTCACGCAGCAGGTTCACCACCTGCGCTCGCACGGACACGTCGAGCGCGGAGGTCGGCTCGTCCGCGACGAGCACGCTGGGTCGGAGGGCGAGCGCCCTGGCGATGCCGACCCGCTGGCGTTGCCCTCCTGACAGCGCGCCGGGTCGCCTCCGACCGATGTCGTCGTCGAGCCCCACTCGGCGCAGCAGCTCGCTCACCCTGGAGGCGATCTCCCGCCGCGGAACACCGCTCACCCGAAGCGGCTCGGCGACCGACTGCGCCGCCGTCATGCGGGGGTCGAGCGACGCGTGAGGATCCTGGAACACCATCTGGATTCGGCGCCGGACGGCGCGGGAGACTCGGCCGTTCAACCGGTGCAAGGGCTGGCCGTCGAGCACGATCCGGCCGCTCGTGGGCTCGTCCAGCCCGACGATGAGCCGCCCCGTCGTGGTCTTGCCGCAACCAGACTCCCCGACAAGGCCCAGGCAGCGCCCGCGGTCCAGACGCAGCGACACACCGTCGACCGCGCGGACCGTGCGCTTCACGCCGTTCACCCGTACCACGAAGTGCTTGACGAGGTCGTCCGCCTCGAGGACAGGCCTGGTGCCGACCATCAGCTCGCTCTCCCCTCGGCACTCGGGGATGGCGGGCTCACGCCGTCGTTGGGCGCGGTGACGTGACACGCGGCGAGATGCTGGAAACCGTGGTCCGCGAGCGCCGGGGTTGCGACGCGGCAGATGTCGACCGCGTCGGGACAGCGTGGATGGAAGGGACAGCCGCTCGGTCGGGCGCGCAGTCCCGGCGGGGCGCCGTCGATCTGCTTGAGGGACGCCCGTCGGTCTGTCGTCGGAACGCTCGCCAGCAGCGCCCTGGTGTAGGGATGGCGTGGTGTCGCGAACACGTCACCGACCGGGCCTTCCTCGACCACTCTCCCGGCGTACATCACGGCCACCCGGTGAGCGAACCGGGCGACGACCCCGAGGTCGTGCGTGACCAGCAGGCACACCAGCCCGAGGTCGTCACAAAGCTCGGTGAGCAGGCGGATGATCTGCGCCTGAATCGTCACGTCGAGCGCGGTCGTCGGCTCGTCCGCGAGCAGCACCCGTGGACGGCACGCCAGCGCGATCGCGATCATGACCCGCTGCCGCATGCCCCCGGACAGCTCGTGTGGATAGGCACGCAGGCACCGTGCGGGATCCGGAATCCCGACTCGCCCGAGCAGGGCGGCGGCTTGCTCTCTCGCGTCCTTCGCGGACAGACCGAGGTGTCGTCGCATGGGTGCCGTGATCTGGCGTTCGACGCGGAGCACCGGGTTGAGTGACGACATCGGGTCCTGGAAGATCATCGCCACGTCCTTGCCGCGTATGCCGTCCAGCCGACGATCGTCCAACGTCAGCACGTCATGACCCGCGACGTGCAGCTCGCGCGCCTCGAGCCGCGCCATGCCCGGGAGGAGGCGCAGCAGCGAGAGGATGGTGACGGTCTTGCCGCTGCCCGACTCGCCGACCAAGGCCATCCGCTCCCCGGGCTGGAGGGTGAGGTCCACACCGCTCACGACGGGGTACGTCCCGTCCTCGAGGGCGAAGGAGACGCGAAGGTCACGAACCCGCAGGCCCGGCGCGACGCTCGTGCCGGCCTTCGAACGTGCGTGGGGCACGGTGGTGGCATGACCCACCTCCCCTGCGAGTGGCGCGGTCGTCATCGGTTCCTCCGAAGAAGCGTTCAGGTGACCAAGCGGGTCAGTCGGCGAGGCTGAGGCGTTCCCGTAGACCGTCGGCGAGCAGGTGCAGCGAGATCGACACCAAGACGATGGCGACACCGGGGAAGGTCGAGATCCACCAGCCTTCCCGCAGGTAGGGGCGCCCATCGGCGATGAGGTTGCCCCACGACGGCGTCGGCGGCACGATGCCGAGGCCGAGGAAGCTCAGCGCGGACTCCACCACGATGGCGGTGGCCGCGTACATGCTGGCGACGACAACCATCGGCGCCACGGTGTTCGGGACGACGTGTCGCACGAGCAGCCACCAGGTGTGAGCCGCCGCCATCCTGGCCGCGTCCATGAACGGCCGGCTCTTGAGACTCAACACCATCGACCGCTGCATGCGCACCGCGCGGGGCAGATCCGCGACGGTGATCGCGAGGATCACCTGCCACACGCCCGCCCCGAAGATGGCCACGAGGGCGACGGCCAGCAGCAGGGACGGGAACGACAAGAAGACGTTCGTGACCGCCATGAGGATGGCGTCGACCTTGCGGCCCAAGAATCCGGCGAGTGTTCCGATCACCATGCCACCCGCGACGGCGAGGATCGCCGCGGTGAGTCCGACCAGGAGGGAGACCCGAGCGCCCGCCAACGTGCGTGCCAGGACGTCCCGGCCGATCCGGTCGGTTCCTAACGGATGCGACAGCGACGGCGGCTGCAGGGCCTCGGCAGGGTTCGGCGCGGTCGGGCTCGGCAACGGGAGCAACGGGGAGCAGAGCCCGAGGATGATCACCGGAAGCAGGATCGCGAGACCGAGCACCAGCGTCACGTGGGCGAACGCTGGCCTCCTCCGTCGGCTCAGGAAGCCGGTCAGCAGACCGGGCCTCGTCGCCGTGTCAGCGTGCGTTGTCACGACCCGCAACCTCCCTCTCTAGTAGCGCACCCGCGGGTCGATCCAGCGATAGGTCAGGTCGGTAGCCAGGTTGAGGAGGACGAAGAGCAACGCGTAGACGAACACCACGCCTTGGACGATGGGATAGTCCCGACCGTTGATGGCGTTCACCAAGAGCGTCCCGAGGCCTGGCAGCGCGAAGATCGACTCGAGGATCACAGTGCCGCCGAGGAGGCGACCGAACGACAGCCCCATGGCGGTCACGACGGGCAGGAGCCCGTTGCGGACCGCTTGCCGGAAGAGGGTCGAGAGGCCCGACTCGCCGAGCGACCGTGCGGTCCGGATGTAGTCCTCGTCGAGCACCTCCCGCACGGAGGTGCGGGTGATCCGCGACAGGCTGGCGACTTGGTCGATGCCCAAGATGAGGACCGCCGGGAGAAGCCGCACCGCCAGAGCAGCTGGGTCGTCCCACACGATCGGGCCGGTCGCGGGGAACCACCCCAGGTGCAGCACGAACACCAGCATGAAGATCAAGCCCAGCCAGAACGACGGCATCTGGTCGACGACCATCACGCACCAGGTCATCGCCTGGTCGAGCAGCTTGCGACCGCGCCATCCCTGGTAGGCGGCCAGCGCGCCGAGGGGAATCGCGATGACGGTTCCGAGCACCATCCCGCTCACGGCGAGGACGATGGTGACCGGCAGCGCGCTGGCGACGAGCGTGCTCACCGGCAGGTTGGTGAGCAACGACGTTCCGAAGTCCAGTCGGCAGACGCCGAGCACGTAGTCGACCAGCTGCATCGTGATGGGCTGGTCAAGCCCGAGTCGTTCGCGCACGGCCGCGAGATTCTCGGCGCTCAGGTTGTCGCCCGCGATGAACTCCGCCGGGTCACCTGGGATCAGTCGGATGATCAGGAAGGTGAGGAGGGTGATGCCCGCGACCGTGGGCACGACCTCAGCCAGCCTACGAACCGCGTACGCCGTCACGACTCCTCCACGAGGTAGACGTCATGGAGGTTGACCTGCGCCAGCGGGTTGATCGCGATGCCACGGACGTTGGGCGCCGCCGGCCAGATCTGGTGGGCCGCCGAGGTCGGAAGGTACGGAAGGTCGGTCATCGCGATCCGCTGCACCTCGGCGTAGAGCCGCTTGCGCTCGTCCGGGTCCGTGGTCGCGCGGGCCCGCCGTAGCTTCTGGTAGAGCTCGGGGTTGTCGTACCGCGAGCCGTTCATGCCTTTGGGCGCGATGTTCTCCGGCGCCAGGTAGCTGAAGAGGATCGTGTCGGGGTTGATGGCCGGAAGCAGCCGCCCCGCGACCTCGAAGTCCCCGGCGTTCCGACGCTCGTTGTTGACTGCCGTGTCGACCAGCTCGAACTCGACCTTGATGCCCACCTCGGCAAGGTAGGACTGCTCGAGCTGGTCCTCCTGGGTCACGCCGTCGGAGGTGCGCCCGAGCTGCGTGACCGTGAACCCGTTCGGGTATCCGGCCTCGGCCAGGAGCTTGCGCGCCTTCTCGGGGTTGTACTCGTAGCGCGGCACGTCGTCGGTGTGGACGTCCATCCAGGGCGGGAGGATGTTGGACGCCGGCGACGAGGACAACGGCGAGACGGTCTCACGGATCGTCTTCCAGTCGACGGCGTGGGCCCAGGCCCGACGCACCCGTGGGTCGGCCAACGGCTTCACGTCCGGGTTGAACATCTTCACGCTGATCCCGTACGCCTCGCGGAAGTACATGCGGTAACCCTCGTTGGCGAGCTCCGCGATCCGCTCGTCTCCGCGCTGACGCATGACGACGTCGACCTCGCCGTTCTGCAAGGCGATGGCCGCGGTCTCGTCGTCCTTGATGATCGAGTACTCGATCCGCTGCAACGGGGCGGGGCCGCGGAAGTAGTCGTCGAAGCGGATCAAGGTAAACGAGTGTCCCGGCTTGTAGTTGGCGAACATGAACGGCCCGGTGCCGATCGGGTTGAAGGCGTAGTCGTCGCCGAACTCCTCGATCGCCTTGCGGGAGACGATCTGACCCTGGTGGTAGTTGGCCACCTTGTGCAGGAAGTTGCCGTCCGGCTCGGCGAGCTCGATGACGACGGTGTAGTCGTCCGGTGTCTCGATCGAGGTGATGTCGGCGAACTCACTGGCGTACGGCGAACCGGTCGCCGGGTCCATGATCCGCTCGTAGCTGTAGCGGACGTCGGTGGAGGTGAGCTTGCCGTAGCCGCGATGGAAGGTCACATCGTCACGCAGGTAGAACGTCCACCTCTTGTTGTCCTCCGTCTCCCAGCGCTCGGCGACATCGGGGATGATCTCGCCCGTCACGCCGTCGTAGGTCACCAGGCCGCTATAGATGTTGAAGGCGATGTTCTCGCTCTCGACGCGGAAGATGGTCGCGGGATCGAATCCACTCGGCTCGTCGTAGAACCGGACCCTGAGGACCCCGTCCTTCACGACGTTCTCGGCTCGCTCGGCCGGTGGATCCGCCGTGGTGATCCACTCGATCGCGGGGGCGGCGGACGGCCTGTCGCTGCCCTCCGCCGCCGCACCGGGTGATGACCCGCTCGCCGCGCAGGCGGGGAGCAGCATGCCGAGCATGGCCACACATGCGAGCACAAGCCTGCCCGCACGACGAGAAGATGTGGTCATCGACGTCCTCTCCAGTTCGATGCCAGGTCCAGGTCGACGTCGGGTCTCGATCGATGTCAGGTCGAAGCGCCGACGAGCTGCTCGGCGGAGGAGCTGGTCGCGGAGGAAAGGGAGTCGAGATAGGCCGCCACGTCAGGGATCGAGATGACGTCGGCGTACTTCTGGTTCATGTCGAAGAGGTTGATGTAGTGCGACGCCTGTGTGCGGTCGAAGCAGCATTCGGCGACCACGCCCATCCGGTAGCGGAGCGTCGCGCCGTCGACGACGGTCGCGCGGACACAGCCGGAGGTCGTCTCGCCGCAGCAGATCAACGTATCGATGCCGTGGTACTGCAGGTAGAACGCCAACGGTGTTCCCCAGAAGGCGCTCGGCGCGGTCTTCTGGATGACGAGGTCTCCCGGCTCGGGCGCGATCTCGGCAACGATCTCGTTCGCCTTCGCCCGCATCTCGGGAGGCAGGTGCGCGAGCCGGTCTCCTCCCGAGCGCCGTGCCCAGGGAGCTGGGAACCCACCGTCCATCCCCTTGACGTAGATCACGGGCACACCCGCGCTCCGCGCCACGGCGAGCAGCTCGACCGTGCGGTCGATCGCCGCCCATCCCTCGAGTCCACAGCTCATGGGCCAGGTTTCGACCGACGTCAGGAGCGGCTCACGCGCCAGACCGAGAGCACCGTAGTAGGCGTCGATGACGAGGATCGCGGGCTTGGCGCCGAACCCGAACGGCTCGGTCTTCTTCCACACCTTCTCGAGGTGAGCCTTGTCCTGCTCGGTCAGGAAGTCGTTCCAGGACAGGGAAGCATTCATGAGAGGACTCCTTCGTGTGGCGTCAGCGTGGGGCAGGCGACCCGTGGGCCGGACTCAGGCGGCGGTGCTCCGCTTGGCGGCGGCGTACTTGTCCATCCAGGCGAGGACGTCCGCGAGCGGCAGCACGTCGGCGTACTTCTGGTTCATGTCGAAGAGGTTGATCGCGTGGCAGGCCTCGTGCCGGTCGTACACGCATTCCTCGACCACGACCACACGGAAGCGGTAGGAGCGCGCGTCGACCACGCTCGCGCGGACACAACCCGACGTCGACTCGCCGCACACGATGAGCGTGTCGGCGCCGATGGCGTTGAGGTGCGCCATCAGGGGCGTGCCGAAGAAGGCGCTCGGGGCCGTCTTGCGGAGCACCGCCTCACCGGGCAGCGGCGCCGCCTGCTCCACGATGTCGAAGCGACGCGCCTCACGGTCGAGCGCTGCCGCGTCCTTCGGCCCGGGAACGCCACGGCCTCGGCCCCAGGACGCCACCCCTGACTCGGCCGGCGACAAGCCCGTGATGTGCACGATGGGGATGCCGACCTCGCGGGCACGGGCGAACAGCTTCTCGATCTGCGCGAGGGCTTTCCAGCCGGCGAGCCCGGTGCTGCTCGGCCAGGTCTTGATGGACTCCAAGAGGGGTTGTGGTTCGTCGCCGACGACCGCCCGGTAGTTGTCGATGGAGAGCACGACGGGCGACTCGCCGAAGCCGAACGGTGGACGCTCGCCGCTGGCGGCGAGATGCGCCTTGTCCTGCTCGGTCAGGTACGCGTCCCAGATTCTCGTCATGGTGAGGACACCTTTCCCTGAGATCGTTCGGCCGCGAGATCGAGCGGCTGGCGGGCGGCCTGGTAGACGAAGCGATCACCCCGCATGGTCGCGGAGCCGAACGCCAGCAGCTCGTCGTCGCTGACCAGGAAGTGGCGGTTCATCCGAAGCAGCGGGCTCCCCTCGGCGCACCGCAGATACGCCGCGGCACGGGCGTCGGCCGCGACCGCCTCGACCGTGACGTCGACGGAGGTGAGCGGGACCACGGAGGAGGCGGCGAGCCAGTCACGCATGTCGAGCCCACGGAACTCCTGGGTGAGCAGGTCTGGAGCGAGGTCTCCTCGGACGACGTAGGCGCCCAGCGAGAACGGCTCACCGTCCAGGCGGGTCAGCCGCTCGACCACGTGCATCGGCGTCCCGGGCGCGACCCCGAAGTCGTCGGCCGTCAAGGGATCCATCGCCCACGTGGAGGCGGACAGAACCTCACGCGTGACGGTCAGGTGACGTGCCGCGACCGTCGCCGCGAAACCGCGGACGCGACGTGGCCTGTGCACCAGTCGCCTGCCGGAGGCGAAGGTGCCATGGCCTCGTTTGCGCGTGAGCGTTCCCTCGTTTCGCAAGATCTCGAGCGCGGCTCGAAGCCGGGTCCGGCTGACACCGAGCTCCCTGATCAACACGAACTCGCTCGGCAGCCGGCCCTCCTCGCCGTAGTGGCCGGCACGGATCCGTTCCCGGAGCAGCTCACAAAGCCCATAGACCCCCTGCGACAGGCGGCCTGTCCGCAGTGACCCGCTCGTGAGGGTGTCCGGCAGCGCATGCATGCAGGTAAGGCTGTGGGCAGACGTTTGCCACCGCTATGCGCGTTTGTGAAACCGTGGTTGCGCGGCTTCACTTCCTCGTCGAGAGGCGCGCTGACCAGCGACGATGCCCTTCCTCACCCCTCGCTACGCGGGGCGTGACGGACTCGGAGGCACGGCTTCCGCGTACCTCCCGGAACGGTGAGACGTGCACGTGGGTCAAGGCAAGGTTGCCGCCAGGCGTCGCTTCAGCCACGCGGATGGTCCGGCAGCCCCGAGGAAACACTAGGTACGACCGTCCCCCGCTGTCGGGACGTGTCCGGTCTGGGGCCGCCCGCTGGGCTCGCCAGGATGCCTAGGTCTGGAGAGGAAGATCACCGCATGAGCTCACTCGCACTCGTCACCGGTGCCACGTCCGGGATCGGGCGTGCCTTCGCTGACCGCCTGGCCTCCGACGGATACGACCTCATCGCGGTTGGACGGGATACGGCCCGGCTGGACGACCTGGTCGCCGCCCACTCACACGTCGCCGTCCGCCCACTCGCCGCCGACCTGTCAACACCCGAGGGCATCGCGACGGTCGCGGCCGTGGCCTCGGAGGAGCCCGTCGACATGCTCATCAACAATGCCGGCGTCGCGCACTACATGCCCTTGGCCGATCTTCCCCCGCACAAAGCCAGCGAGGTGATCAACGTCAAGATCCTCGCGGCTACCCAGCTCGCGCGGGCGGTGCTGGGCGGAATGCTGCAACGACGTTCCGGCACGATCATCAACGTCAGCGGCATGATCGCGTTCAGCGGCCCTGCGCCGTCGTCCGTCATGCCCCGACGGGCCGTCTACGGCGGCGCGCTCGCCTACCTGCTCGCCTTCTCCCAGCTTCTTCGAGCCGAGCTGGAAGGCACCGGCATCCGCGTCCAGGCCCTCCTGCCCGGCGTCGTCGCGACCGAGTTCCACACCCGCCAGGGCATGGACCTCAGCGCCGTCCCACGCATGTCACCCGACGACGTGGTCACCGCCAGCCTCCGCGGGCTCGAGCTCGGCGAGACGGTCACCGCGCCCGGCGTGGAGGACACCTCCCTCCTCGATGCGGTGTTCGCCGCCGATCTCGCCGCGTTCGGCGGGCAGAGCCCTGAGCTGGCCAGCCGCTACCGGCGATGAGCACGCGGACGACTGCACCCCTCTCAGCTGGCGGGCAACAGGGCGATCCGTCGAGCGAGAACCTCGAAGGTTCTGCGGCTCGTCGACAGCGCGGCCGAAGACGTGGATCAGCGGCTGCCCGAGCTCCGGCGACGGCTCGCCGATGCCATTCCCACTGCCATTCCCACAGGGCACCGGCGACAAGGCGAAGCTCACCCCGAAGCCATCGCAACCAGCACCGCGCTCAGGTCTGCCCGCACGATCCGATACACGCCAAGCAGGTCGTCCGCCACGTCGAAGGCGTCGATCCGCGCACCCTCGTCGAGTGTCAGGGCGCGCCTCGGGACACCCCTCCGTTCCGCCTCGTTGGCGCGTGCCTACCGAAGTGGCCACGGCTTCACGCGCCGTAGACGGCGACCTGCTCACGATGGCGCGTGGGTCGCTCGATCTGGTCGAGGGCCGCGACCGCGAGGTCGGCGTACGACAGCGGCCGCTGCCACTTCGTCGTGTCGGCATGGTCGTCGCCGAGCTCGTACCGGCCGGTACGGGGCGCGTGAGCTTGATGGAGGTCATCGACGCCGCCCGCGCGTGGCGCAAAGCGCACCTGGACGACGTTCTGGCGTCGCGGCGTCGGCACGAGCTCACGGACGACAGCGCCGCGCTCGGGACGGACCAGTGACCCGCACGAGAGGCCCGGTGAGGAGGGCAACGGCCAACTCGGGCTCGTGGCCACAGGCGGCGGAGCCGTCCAAGCCGGCCTCAGCCATCGGCACGGGACGATCGATCACGTCTGGTTCCCGACAAGCTGCGGGCTTGGATGCCATGAGCTGAGCTGGTGGCACACCTCATGGACTTTCCGCTCAGGGGGATGGGCGCCCGGCCTGCGGAAATGCCGGGCGCCCATCGCGTCAGCGCAGCGTGCGGAAGAACGCCCGAACGTCCGCGACCAGAAGGTCGGGTGCCTCCATGGCGGCGAAGTGGCCGCCACGGTCGTACTCCTTCCAGTGGACGACGTTGTTCTCCCGTTCCGCGATCGCTCGGATCGTCGTATCGCCGGGGAACAGCGCGCACCCGGTCGGCACGCCAGAGCTTCGCAGCTCAGCGCCCCACTGCTGCGACTCCTTGTAGATTCGGGTCGAGGACGCGAACGTCTCGGTGAACCAGTAGATCGAGACGTTGGTGAGGAACGCGTCCTTGTCGACCGCGTCCTCGGGCAGCTCCTTGGCCGGGTTGCTGAAGTTGTGGAAGATGTCGGCCAGCCAGCACAGCAGCCCGGCCGGCGAGTCGTGCATGCCGACGGCGAGTGACTGCGGGCGAGTCGACTGGATCGCGGCGTAGCCACCGATCGCGTCGAAGTTCTGCAGCTCAGCGAACCGCTTCTGGTCGGCCTCGTCGAACGTGCTGGGATCGGCTCCCCACGCGGCGCCCATCGTCAGGAGTCCGTTGACATGGACGCCGACGACGTGCTCGGTGTCGATGCGGCCGAGCTGTGGCCCGACGATCGAGCCCAGGTCGCCACCCTGCGTGCCGTACCGGTCGTAGCCGAGCTTCGCCATCAACGCGGCGAACACCTCGGCGTACCGGTCACTGTTCGCGTCGCCGACTCGGCGCGTCGGTCCAGAGAACGCGAATCCCGGCGGCGATGGGATCACGAGGTGGAACGCGTCCCGCGGGTCGCCGCCGTACGAGCGGGGATCGCTGAGCGGGCCGATCACGTCGAGGAACTCGACGAAGGTGCCGGGCCAACCGTGGATCAGCAGCAACGGCAGCGCGTCCGGCTCCGGCGAGCGAACGTGCAGGAAGTGGACGTTGACACCATCGATCTCGGTGACGAACTGGTCGTAGCCGTTGAGCCGCTTCTCCTGCGCACGCCAGTCGTACGTCGTCCGCCAGTACTCGGCGAGCTGTTTGAGGTAGCTGACCGGAACGCCGTAGTCCCAACCGACGTCCGGCAGCTCGTCCGGCCAGCGGGTGTCGGCCAAGCGGGCCTTGAGGTCGTCCAGCTGGGTGTCAGGAATGTCGATGTGGAAGGGACGGATGTCCTCGTGGGTGATCGTCATGGCGTGAGGCTATGGTCGACTTAGGACAAGAACAGTCCTAGGCGACCAGAAGGCTCCTGCACATGTCGGAGACGTCGGCCCGGTTGCTCAAGCTGCTCTCACTGCTGCAGACACCACGTGAGTGGACCGGCACGGAGCTCGCCGAGCGGCTGGGTGTCACCACCCGCACCATCCGCCGCGACGTCGAGCGGCTCCGGGAGCTCGGCTACCCCGTGCACGCGACGCGGGGTACGGCCGGCTATCGGCTCGGCGCCGGAGCGTCGCTGCCGCCGCTGTTGCTCGACGACGAGGAGGCGGTCGCGGTGGTCGTCGGTCTGCGGACAGCCGCGGGCGGATCGGTCGCCGGACTGGAGGAGCCGTCGCTGCGGGCGCTCACCAAGCTCGAGCAGGTGCTGCCGTCGCGGCTGCGCTACCGCGTCACCACCCTGCACACCGCGACCGTCCGAGCCGGCGACGAGCCCGGACCGCGAGTCGCCGCGGAGACGCTGATGGCCGTCGCCGAAGCCTGTCGCCGACGCGAACGGCTGCGCTTCGACTACACCGACGCGCACGGCGCTGAGACTGTCCGCACCGTCGAGCCGCAGACGCTGGTCAGCTTCGGCCGGCGGTGGTACCTCGTCGCGTTCGACCTCGACCGCTCCGAGTGGCGTACGTTCCGCGTCGACCGACTGCGGCCCCGTACCCCGACGGGGCCGCGCTTTGAACCGCGTCCGTTGCCGTACGACGACGTCGCGACGTACGTGGCGCGCCAGCTGTCCCAGGCGGCTTGGCCCTACCAGGCGACGGTGGCGCTGCACGAATCCGCCACCGCCGTGGCCGACCGGGTGTGGCCGGGCATGGGAGCCGTCGAGGCCGTCGACGATCGCAGCTGCCTGCTGCACGTCGGCGCCGACAGCCCATGGGCGCTGGTTTGGATGATCACCTCGGTCGACGCGGACTTCACGCTGATCAGCGGGCCGCCCGAGGTGCGCGTTGCCTTGCGGGCACACGGGCTGCGCTGTCTCCGCGCCGTCGACGGCCCCGACGACGCATCGGAAGAGGCCGATCCACCACGGCTGGGTCGTCCGTAACACCGACGACTCCGACACCGACGAACGAAACGCCTCTCCTGGCAGACCGGCGCCTTACGTCTCCTCGGTCTGGGTGATGGTCATTGAGGGCACCGCTCCAGCGACGAGCGCGAGCTTGAGCCGGCTCTCGTCCTCACTGCCGGGCTCGGCGGTGAAGATCACCACCTTGAGATCGGTGTCGGTGTCCGTGAGAACGTCGCAGTCGAGGGTGATCTCGCCGACGCCCGGTCGGATGACCGTCTTGCGGTCCTCGGGGTGTCCCGCGACCGCGCCTTCCCGCCAGAGCTGCGCGAAGCGTGCGTTGCCGGCCAACGTCCGCTCGATGAGGGCGGACAGTCGCGGGTCATCCGGGTACTTCGCCGAGGCCCGGCGCAGGTCGGCGACGATGGCGCGCCCGGTGCTCTCGCGGTCCCGGAGAACGACGGGCCAGAGCCCGACACGACCGCAGTCGCCGGGGACGGGAAAGTGGGCTTTGACCAGGTTCCGATCCTCCGGGTCGATCCCGCTGGGGTCGCCGAGCACCGCGGACCATGCGCGATTCCACCAGATCAGCCGCCAGTCGGCGGCGAAGACGGCCGCCGGCGTCTCGCCCAGGCGGGTCAAGACTCTCTGCATCCCAGGAGGAATGTGGTCGACGATGTGCCGGTCGGACGGGGGACGCAGCCCGGCGAGGCGGTAGAGGTGGTCCCGCTCCTCCCGATTCAGCTGGAGCGCTCGGGCGAGCGAGGCGACGACCTGGGGAGACGGCCTGGTCGCTCGTCCCTGCTCCAGGCGGATGACGTAGTCCACCGAGATCCCCGCGAGCTCCGACAGCTCCTCGCGGCGCAATCCTCGAGCGCGACGTTTGCGCCCGGCGGGCAGACCGACCGCCGCCGGGCTCAGCCGGTCACGCCAGGCACGGAGGGTGGGACCGAGCCCGGTCTCCTCGCTCATACCGCCCATTCTCCGGCGCGCCGACACGATGTGACTGGTACCGGCAGTCCTACCGTCAAGGCGTCCCTGGCGGCCCGAACGGAGGCCGCGAAGGCTGAACGTATGAGCGACATCATCCTCATCACGGGGGCCAACAAGGGCCTCGGCTACGAGAGCGCCCGCCGCCTCATCGAGCTGGGCCGCACCGTGATCGTGACCGCCCGCGATCTTGAGCGCGGCAGGTCGGCGGCCGAACGGCTCGGCGCGCGCTTCGTGCGGATGGACGTCACCGACGAGGAGTCCATCAAGGCCGCGGTGGCCGACGTCGAGGCGCACGAGGGACACCTCGACGTGCTCATCAACAACGCCGGTGTCATGACGAACCGAGCGGACACGAATGACGGCAATGGGCTGAACACAATGGAGCTGCTCACCGCCGCCGAGGCGCTGCGGGTCTACGACACGAACGTCTTCGGCGCGCTGCGCGTGACGATGGCGTTCCTTCCGCTGCTCCGACGCTCGGAACACCCCGCAGTGATCAACGTCAGCAGCGGTATGGGCTCGCAGGGGCTGACGCACGACCCCGAGCGCGTCGAATCGCAGTTCGCCAGCCCGCTGTACGGATCGTCGAAGGCAGCGCTGACGATGATGACGACACAGCTGGCCAAGGCGCTGCCGGACATCCGGGTCAACGCCGTCGACCCCGGATACACGGCGACCGACCTCAACGGCTTCAGCGGCACCCAGACCGTCACCGAGGGCACCGACGCGATCGTCGCGCTGGCGACCGAGGGCCCGGACGGCGGCACAGGTCGCTTCGTCGACCGCTTCGGCACCGTCCCCTGGTGAGACTCCAGCGCCGTGCCCTGGTGAGAAGGACGTCCACGCGTCGGCTGTGAGCACTCCCCGTCCTCGTCCCGGAGGGGCTGCCCGTGGACGGTCCGGCGGCGACGGCGGGACCCTCCCAGGGTCCCGCCCGAGCTGCTGCCTGGGCACTGGGTCACTCTGTCAGTCGTCGACTCCGGATGATCTTGACGCAGCGTGATCGGATAAGGTCCGGCTGTCGCCCATGACGACCCATCGCCCCCTTTGCAGCGTGCCGCACGGAGGTAGCAGGCAAATGGCCACCGACACGCCGGTTCCCCCTGGTGTCGATCCCACCAAGCCCAACGTCGGACGCATGTATGACCTGGTGCTCGGTGGCACCAACTACTTCGAAGCCGATGTGAAGGCGGTCGAGGCCATTCGCCAGTTCGTCCCCGAGACAGAGGACATCGTGTGGGCGAACCGAGGCTTCCTCCAGAGGGCCACCAAGTGGCTCGCGGAGCACGGAATCCGACAGTTCATCGACGTCGGCGCGGGCCTTCCGACGCGGAACAACACGCACGAGGCGGCCCAGGCGGTGGCACCAGACGCTCGCGTCGTCTACGTCGACATCGATCCCATGATCGTCGCGCACGGCCGCGACCTGCTCAAGGACACCCCGCACACGGTCTTCATCCAAGGTGACCTGCGGGCCCCGGACGGTATCCTCAGCCATCCGGAGGTCCGCGAGCTCATCGACTTCGACGAACCAGTCGCCATCGTGCTCGCCGCGGTCCTGCATTTCGTCTCCGACGACGACGACCCGTGGGGACTCGTCGACCGCTACATGGCTCCGCTGGTGTCCGGGAGCTACCTGGCCCTCTCCCATGCCACCTACGACCGCATCCACCCCGAGGTCATCGAGCGTTTCCGCCGGGTGTACGACAACGCCAACGAGCAGGCGCACTTCCGGTCGAAGCCCGACGTGGAGCGCTTCTTCGACGGCCTCGAGATCGTGCCACCGTACGACGGCGCTCCACCCGTGGTGACGTTCTCCGGGCTGTGGGGCGCTGAAGAGCCCGCCGACGCCGACAGCGACGGCTCTCGCTGGATCTACTGCGCGGTCGCCCGGAAGCCCTAGTTCTCGCCGACGGACCGTCCGCTGAAGTGCGAGTGGGGCGCTCAGAACCGACGCGCCGAAGGCTAGCCGAGCATGCTGGTCGAACTTCGAGACGAGCACAACCGGGTCCTCATCCATCAGCTGCGAACCCACGCCGAGCAATGGCTCGCGGCGAAAGGGCTGGACCAGTACCGCGGCCCACGGTCGCACCTCGTCCATCCGGACATTGACCGGCTCTTCGACAAGGGCGCCTTCGTCGGCTGGGTCATCGACGGCGACGTCAAGGCGGTTCTCGCCATCGATGAGCACGATCCCGACTTCTGGACGCGCGAGGAGATGGCCGAGCCCGGCGTCACGTACATCACTCGCTTCATGGCGCGGGAGCACGGCCACGGCTACGGCGCCAGCCTGCTGCGCGCCCTCGCCGAACGCGAGGCCAGCCGCGGGCAGCGCTACATCCGACTGGACTGCTGGCGCACCAACACACGCCTCCACGAGTACTACCGGACGCAGGGGTTTCGGCATGTCCGGACCGAGATCGTGGAAGGCCGCATGAGTGGCGCGCTCTTCGAGAAGGCGTTGAGTATCGACAGCTCGCCCACTGGGCGGGGCGCGGACGCGAGGCCGTGAGCAAATGGCGTAGGCCGCTTGGCACGGTGCGCGATCGAACGTGCCAAGCGGCCCACCGAATTGCGGCGGTGTACGCCGTCAGGACCGGCACCACACGGTCCGCAGAACCCGCTCGACCTCGCGTGCGGGATCGGCGACCGAGCCGGTGCTCCGCCAGGCGACGAACCCGTCCGGCCGGATCAGGACGGCCCCGTCCGTCCCGATGCCGTAGCGCTCGGGGCCGTCCTCCCCCGCGATCTCGCCTCCGAACCGGTACGCGTCGAGCGGAATGCCGAGTTCCTTGGCGGCGGACGTCGCGCCGTTGACCCAGTCGGACCCGCCAGGGCCGGCGAGCAGCACGGCGTTCTTGCCGTACAGGTCGATCGTCGACTGGGCGCCAGCCACCCCACCGTCGATCGGAACGTGGGGCGCTCGAGTCCCGGGTTCGCCGCGCAGCTTCGCGGGCGTCACCGGGTCGCCCTCCACCGGATCCAGGATCGCCGCCGACTGGTAGCGGTAGCCCATGGAGACCGCCGCGTGGTCCAGCAGCGGGGTCTCGGCACCGGGCCCCATCCGATCGCCGAAGCGCGCGAGCGCTTGCGTCATCGTCAGGAGCCCGACCGGTCGGCGCTCGTCGTGGTAGGTGTCGAGGAGGGAAGGCCCGGCCTCGCCTCGCACCACGGCTGCCAGCTTCCAGGCGAGGTTGTGCGCGTCCTGGATCCCGGCGTTCCCACCGAAGCCACCGGTCGGCGGGACCAGGTGGGCGGCGTCACCGACGAGGAACACCCGTCCCGACCGGTACTGCCTCGCCACCTGCGCGCCGATGCTGAAGCCGAAGATCTTGTGCTGTGTCCCCGGAATCTGCGGGCGGACGGTGACCTGGAGGTCGGGTAGTCCAGCCGCCGCGCGGACCAGCTCTGTGACTCGCTCGTCGGTGTACTCCTCGAGCTTCTCGTGCTCGGGCGAGTAGCCGGTGCCGAACACCCAGCGGGTGCCCTCCTCGTTGTGCGCGAGCATGATCGTGAAGGGCTGGGGCCGCTGCAGATAGGCGACGGTGACCTTGCGGCCGCGAGTCGCGGGTCGGAGGTCGGCGTCGACGATCGCGGTGATCGTGTGGAACAGCGGACCAGGCCCGTCGAGCGAGATGCCGAGGTGCTGCCGGATCGGGCTCGCCCAGCCATCGCAGGCGATGAGGTAGTCCGCCCGCACTGTCGTGGTCTCGCCGGTACGGCGGTCACGGATGTGCGCGGTGACGCCCTCGTCGTCCTGATCGAACGACACGAGCTCGGTCGAGAACCGCACGTCCGCCCCGAGCTCGACCGCACGACTCCGCAGGATGAGCTCCAGCTTGTCCTGGTCGATGGGGCCGAACCCGCAGGGGCTGACCGCGCCGGCGTCCTCCGGCACGTCGTCGTCTTCCTCGTCCTCGACGGCGTCGTAGTGCTCGTCGGCCATCGTCTCGGCCCGCACAGGCCGCCAGGCGAACTCCGCCCCCGCGAAGCTCGAGTCCTTGATCGCCTGCTCGATGCCCACCTGCCGGAAGATCTCGACCGTCCGCGGGGTGATCCCACGCAGCCGCGGGTGCATGAGCAGGTCGGGGTGGCGTTCGACGAGCAGGGTCGGTACGCCGTGCCAGGCGAGGAACACGGCGCTCGACAGCCCGGTCAGCGAGCCACCGACGACGAGCACGGACGTGCGGGTGGGCTGCGTCTGGACGTTCACTGTCTGCTCCCTCTCTTCCCTCCGTAGGTCTGCGGTGACGAGGAGCACCGGTTCGGTCCCGCACGCTCGAGGACCACCGGGCACCCTTCGAGCGCCACAGCCGACATCGACACCAGCAGTATCAACCATCCGGATGAGATAGTCAACCGTACGGATGAAAGAGTCATCCAGATGGATGAACTGCGCTAGGATCGAGGACATGGAACGTCGGCAAGCCGCTGAGGCGACGCCTGCCAGCTCCGCTCGATCGCGGCGAGCGCCCGGACCGGACGAGCGCCGCCGCGACCCGGAACGGACCCGCGAGCGCATCCTGGACGCCGCACTCACGGAGTTCGCGGCGAGGGGCTACGCGGGGGCGCGGGTGAACGAGATCGCCGAGCGAGCGGGAGTCAACAAGCAGCTGATCTCCTACTACTTCGGCGGGAAGGAGGGGCTCTACCGGGCCATCGCGTCGAGTTGGCGACGGCAGGAGACCGAGGCGTCGACCGAGCAGCAGAGGATGACCCTCGCGGAGCTCGTCACCAGCTACCTACCCCGCTCCGCACACCAGCGCAGTCTCGTCCGGCTCCTGTTCTGGGACGGCCTGATGCCCGCCGGCGGAGACCCAGGAGGTGAGGAGCGCGGCTCCCGCATGCGGGAGGCGGTGGCCGATCTGGAGAGGCGCCAGCGCGACGGCGAGCTGGCCGACGACATCGACCCCGGATGCTTTCTCCTGGCGTTCATGGCGGCCGCCAGCGCGCCCGCCGCCCTCCCACATCTCACCCGGAGCATCACCGGCCTCGAGCCAGACTCCCCGGAGTTCCTCGAGCGGTACGCCGAGCAGCTCGGTCGCATGGTCCGTCACCTCGCGAAGGACTGACACCGCTGGCGTCAACCTGAAGGTGACCGGCGGGCGACCACCTGACGTGGGATCGTGGCCGCGGCGCGGGCCCGGTCTCGTCACCTCGGGAGGTCCTCCGTGATCTCCGCGATCGCGACCTCGAGCGTCTGTCCCGCCTCAGCGAGCCACTGGTGGCGGCCCTCCTGGACGACGACGCGGCCGCCGACGACGACATCGGTCACGTCGGCGGCCGTGGCCGCGAAGACCACGGTCTCCGGCGTGGGCCCACACCCCGCGGTCCGGACCGAATCGAGGCGAATCGTCACGAGGTCGGCGAGGGCACCCGGCGCGATCCGCCCGGCCTGCGGCCACCCCAGGGCGCGGTGTCCGTTCACCGTCGCCGCCGTCAGCAGCTCGGCCGCGTCGAAGCTCCCGCGCACGAGCGTCTGGAGGCGGGTGTGGAGCTCGACGGCGCGAGCCTCCTCGAACAGGTCCACGACCGCATGGCTGTCCGAGCCGAGGGTGAGCCTCACCCCTGTGTCCGCCAACCGGCGCGCCGGCGCGATGCCGTCGGCGAGATCGCGCTCGGTGGTGGGGCACACGCACACGCCGGTCCTCGTCTCACCGAGCACCCTCACGTCGTCGTCGTCGAGGTGGACGGCGTGGATCGCCGTCGTCTCCTCGCCCAACGCTCCCGCGTCGGCCAGAACTCGTACGGGCGTCCGACCCAGCAGCTCGACGCAGGCGGCCACCTCCGCCGGTTGCTCCGCCACGTGCACGTGCAGCGGCGCGCCACGAGCCCGAGCCCACGCCACCACGTCCGGAATCTCGGTGAGCGGTACGGCCCGAACAGAGTGCAGCGCGGCACCGATGCGAGTCGTGGCGTCGGAGGACAGCCGGTCGACCCGTTCCGCCCACCGTGCCGCCGTTTCGTCGCTGAACCGAAGCTGGACCCCTGCCACGGGCCGGCCGAGACCGCCAGCGAGGTAGCACGTGTCGAGCAGGGTGATCCGGATCCCCACCTCGTGCGCGGCCGCGATGAGGGCGTTGCCCATCGCGTTCGGGTCCGCGTACGGCGTCCCGTCGCGGGTGTGGTGGACGTAGTGGAACTCCCCCACACACGTCACGCCGGCGAGCACCATCTCGGTGAACACCGCACGAGCCAGCCGCTGGTAGGAGTCCGGGGCGAGACGGCTGGCCAGCGCGTACATACGCTCCCGCCAGGTCCAGAACGAGCCACGACCGCGCTGGGCGTGTCCCCGCAACGCGCGATGGAAGGCGTGTGAGTGGACGTTCGCCAGCCCTGGGATGGTGAGTCCACGCAGCCGCCGGGCTGTCCCCGGTGGCCGCGGTACTCCCGGGGTGACCGCGCTGATCGTGTCGCCGGCGACGTCCACGAGCACGCCCGGAACCACCTCACCGGACGGCAGCCAGGCGTACTCACACCACCAGGAGGCCACGGTCGCATCCTGCCCGGCCGGCGACGCCGCGAACGCGAGCCAGAGCCCGCCGCGCAGGCGCGGCCCGCGAGCACCGAGCATGCGCGACCGTCGCGACGCTCACTCGTCGGCCGTCGTGAAGTACTGCTCCGGGTCGCTGGGTCCCGGCGTCGGCCACTGCCAGCCGTCGATCATGGTCGGCACGTTGTGGAAGTCGTTCCGGACGATGCCGTAGCCGGGCGCGGGGAGGACGGTGCCGATGGTGTAGAACTCCTCCTTCGCGATCTGCAGGATCTGGCGAAGGTAGTCGGCCTGCTCGGCGTCGTCCGTGGTGGCCAGCAGCCGGTCGTACAGCTGGAGCTGCCGCAGCATGGGCTCAGGCGGACGCTCCCCCTGTCGGCCACCGCTCGCGTACCAGTCGCGCCACAGCACCGCGTAAAGGTTGTAGCCGGCGACGCAGAAGTAGCGGGGCTCCAGGGTGATGGACGCGGTGAAGCCGGTGTCCCCGATCCAGATGAGCGCGTCGTGGTCGTTGGACTTGATCCGCTCGCTCCACAGCCCATAGTCCTCCGGCTGGATCCGGACCTCGACACCGACCGCCTTCCAGTAGGTGCGGACCAGCTCCAGGAGCGCCGGGAACTCCGGCACCTGCCCCGTGGGATAGTCGATCGTGAAGCTGATCGGCCTCCCGTCCGGTCCGAGCCTCCTGCCCTCACCATCTCGTTCGGGGAACACTCGGTCCAGGTGCTGGTTGGCGCGGTCGACGTCGTACTCGGTGTACTGCTTGGCCATCTCCTCGTCGTACAGCTGGTCCTCCGGACGAGGCGCCACCTGCCAGGGCTCACCCTGCCGCTGGAAGGCGACGTCGATGATCTCCTGCCGGTTGATCGCGTACGACAGCCCGATGCGGAAGTCCCTGGCGTTGAAGATCTGCCGCTTGACCGGGTCCTTGTGGGTGAGGTTGAACATCAGGATGGCTTCGTTCATGTCGTCGCGCGGAGCCTCGAAGAAGTCGTAGCCGCCCTTCTCGCGCCCTCGCGCCAGGACCGGCTTGTTGCGCAGGGTGTTGATGTGCCGGATGTGCATGTCGTACGCGCCGGAGCTCGCCCGGAGCAGCATGACCTCGGGGTCGTTGACCATGTGGAAGACGACCCGGTCGAGGTAGGGAAGCTGGCGTCCCTCGGGGTCGACCTTCCAGTAGTACGGGTTGCGCTCCGCGATCACGCGCTGGGCGTTCCGCTCGACGACCCGCCACGCGCAGATGGTCGGCAGCTCGGGGTTCTCCCACAGCGTCGCCTTCGACCCGAACAGCTCCACCCAGTCCTCGGCGCCCTCCTCGCGGACCAGGCTGTCGATGTCGTCGTTGTAGTCCTTGTGGAACCGCCTGAGGTAGTGCGCCGGGTGGCTGACCAGCGCCAGGCCACGCGAGGTCGCCTGGTCCTGCACGAAGATGCTGTAGGGCCGCTCGAAGACGAACCTGACCGTGTAGTCGTCGACCTTCTCCGCGGTCGGGTTGTTGTCCTGCAGCGGGTACAGCTCGGTGTTGTTGAGGACGTCGTTCTGGGCGAAGACGATGTCGTCGGCGGTGAAAGGCTCACCGTCGGACCACTTCATGCCCTCGCGCAAGGTGAAGGTGAACTCGGTGCCGTCCTCGTTGGCGGTGAACTCCTTCGCCACCCCCGGGATGATCTCGCTCGTGCCGGCGAGCCCTTTCCATTCGCGGGGCCAGCGCACCAAGCCCTCGTAGCAGATCGTCCGCTGGATCCAGTAGTTGTCGCTGGCGCCCAGCATGGGGGTGTCCCATGCTCCGCCGTACTGGCCGATGCGCTCGACCGGCTCGACGACGGGCGGCTCCACTGGCAGGCGCTCCTCGACAGGCGGCAGCTTGCCGGCCGCGACGAGCGAGGCCAGCATGGGCGCTTCCTTGCCGTTGGCTCGTCGACGCCCGTCGTCGCCGTTCGACTTCTTCGATGGCTCGGTGCTCAGCAGGTCGCATGCCGTGGCAGCGGTCACCGCTCCGGCCAGCGCACCGGCTCGGAGCATCGCTCGCCTCGTGAGACCTTGGTCGACGCTCGCACGTCTGGTGGCCACGTCGTCGCTCCATCCGTGTCAGAGGACGTCACGTGAGGATGACGTCGGGATTCGGGCCTGTCCTTTTGTGCGCAGTGTGATGAGTCGCGATGGCCGCGTCAACCGTTCGAGCCGTCCTGGTGCCAAGACATGCCGCACCGTTCGGCCGCGCATCGGCCGTTGGCGACGACGACGTGGCGCCAAGGCGTGATGGGGCCACGTCAAGCGAGGTCAGCGATACGTCGCGGCCAACGCGGTAGAGGTGCTGGCGAAGGGGCGTGGCTGGGCAGCCGAGACGATCACAGTCGCCATCTGACTGGCGAACGACTGCCACCACGTCGGCGCCAAGGGCGTCGGGAGTTTCCGAGCCCGTGTCTTGTCAGAGCTCGGGCTCGGTGCGCTCGCGGTGCGGCCGCCGACCGCGGGTGAGGGCGTGGCAAGGATTCGTTGACGGATGTCCGCCACCTCGATGGGCGTGAGCCGCGTCTGACGCGCCCACGCGTCGAGCAATCTGTCGAGGTCAGACCGTCTCGTCATCATGCACTCCTCCCCACCTCGACGGACCTGAGCCGCCGCGTCGAGCGCTCGGGCCGTCGCCTCTCGCGTGGCGCGCGACCGGTGCGCGTCGGTCGCGAGGTTGCGGGCCACCGTGAAGATCCAGGCTTGCCGCCGTGCCGATGGCAGAGCCGCCACCTCGTCGAGCCGCCGCCACACCCGCAGGAAGGTCTCCTGGACGAGGTCGCGCGCCAGCTCCCGGTCCCCGACTCGACCTAGCAGGTAGGCGTAGACAGCGCGGTGGCTGGCCTCGAAGATCTCGGTGAACCGCTGCTCGGCGTTGACGTCAGTCCGTGTCATCGTCTTCGGCCGCCCGCAGGGTGCCGTAGCGCTCGGTCGTCACCAGTTGGAGCACGGGCAGCAGCCTTCGGGGAGCGGTGAGCTTGCCCACCAGGGTGATATCGCTGACCTTGGCGCGGAGCAGCTCAGGTGGCACGTCGTCGTCGATCCGCAGCGACCCGACCACCGCGAGCGCGATCGGCTCCTCCAGCAGCTCGAAGAAGCCGCGGCCGAGGACGTCCTTGCCGAGGAAGAATCTCGGCTGCCCGTCGTACCAGGCGACCTGACCACTGCCGGACAGCGCACTCGCCAGGACCGCCTCACTGACCCGAGGGAGGACGAGCTGCCCGGCGTAGAAGACGCGTTGGTAACCCACGCTTGACACCGGGCTGGTCACCACGACCTGACCAGCGAGGAGGAGGACGTCGTCGGGCGATCCCTGCGAGTTAGCCAGGCTCTCGCCGGAAAGCCGCACCTGGCCAGACATGATCTACAGAACGTTCATTCCCCGCGAACCGCTCGTGCGGTTCGTGGATTTCCTCTGGTTTTTCTCGGGAATCAACCCTCCGGGAGCGAAGGAGCGCAATCTCCCGGAGGGTGTGATCCAACTGGTCGTGAACTTGCGCGACGACCGGATCCGGATCCGGACACGGTGACGTTCCGCCGCCTCCACCATGCGCTCCGCTTCCTCCAGAAACGGCGCGAACGGCTTCTGGCAGAGGATATGTTTGCCCGCGCGGGCGGCGGCCTCCACCAGCGGCAGATGGCTGTCCGGCCGAATCACAATATCGACGCAATCGATATTCGCCCGGCACAGCATCTCCTCGGCATCGTCATTTATCGCAGATACGAAACCCCCGTTGATCTGCTGCATGCCCTGGTCCGGTACAAGTCCACCCAAGCCCTTGGCGGGGGGATGATCGACCTGTTCCGGGATCAGGGGAGTCTGCGCGCCGATTTGCTGGCGGTCGCAGGCATTTACCAGCGTTTTTTCGACGCCGTCGGGCCGAAGCTGCTCGGCGCCGTGCTGACCGAATTCAGCCGGAATCATGAACGTTTCCGGGACTGGTCCGGGCAGGCGCGCGACAACCATCTGAAGGTCATGAAGAAAGTGGAGGAGAATGCCAAGCGGCGCGGGGAAATCGCGCACGACTTTACGGAGATGCAAATGAGCTTGCCCTTCGATCTTCTGCGGGTTGAGAATATCATCCGCCACGAGAAAATCACGCAGGCGTATTTGACCCGCCTGGTGGATGAAGTGCTGCTGCCGGTTTTTGCGGGAAAGAGGTGGATGACAAACCGTCACTCTCCGAAAAAAGTTCTCAACTGCTCTGCAATCCGTTCCGGCGCCTGTTCATCCGGTGCATTATGGACAAGCCCGTCCAATGCGATCAATTGATGATCCGGAATATACCGGGCCACATCCTTCGCCGATCGAATCAGGTAGTCCGTCGTCTTCGTCCCGTACAGAATCAATGCGGGGGAATGAATATTGCCCAAACGCTCCAGCTCGAAATTCCAATTCAGCGCGGCGCGGATTTCCACCGGAACCGTCCTGATGAGCCGGACATTTTCTTCCCATTCGGCTCCCCTGGCCATCATGCCGAACATCAGTTTCAAGATCGGCTTCGGAAGTTTCCCTACCCATCCGCCCATCTTCAGGCCTTTGAGAAAGGTGATGCTCCCCGCGACATTCCTGCCTTGCTGCAGCTCCCTCTCGAAACGGGGCAACCAATCGATGGGCAAATAGGAAGGCACCGGCGGTTCGTAGACCGCCAATTTGTTCAACGGATATTCCATCGCGACATTCAGTGAAGCGAACGCGCCAAAGCTGTGCCCGAACAACAACGCAATCTCGTTCCGCTCCAGAACGGCTTCAATATCATCCAATTCTTTGCGGATACTGTAATCCTCCCCTTTCGGACCGCTGGCATTGCGTCCTCTTCTGTCCATGACATAGACCGTAAACGTGTCGGCCAGATGCTTCGCAAGCGCCAAATAATGCTGCGATGCCCGGAATCCGCCATGAACAATCAGCAGTCCGGGGCCCGCCCCCAAGTATTTGTAGCCGATGCGGGTTCCGTCCTTCGAAAGGACCGATCCGTCCTTGACCTCCGAGATTTCCGCCGTCATTTTGCATCTCTCCCCTAGATGTAATTTTCAAGCCCCAAATTTTTCAGTTCAAGCGCAATCTGTTCGTAGATTTTGTGCAATGCGAGAATCAGCCGCTCTTTCTCTTCTTCGCTCAGTTGTTGAAAAAATATCCGGTCCTGTTCAATCCGGGTCTGATGCATCTTTTCGTGCTCGGCATAGATTCGCTTGCCGACGTCGGTCAGTCTGAAATAAATCTCCTTCCGGTTGCCGGGTTTCCGATACCTTTCAATAGCGCCGTCTTCGAGCAGTTTTTTGGTCGTTTTGCTGATTGCGCTCCGCGTCACCCTCAACGCCTTCGCCAATCGCGTGACGTTGGGATCCGCATTTTTTTCAATAAAATCAATGCAATGCACTTCCAGAAAGGTGTTCTCGGACATGAATCTGTATTTCTTCGCTTCGATCTCTTTGATTAATTGATGCCTCTCGGACACTCGGTTAAAGATCGCGCTCAATTCCGCATCCTTGTCCATATGGCGCTCCCCAATATTGTTGAATTGGTTAACAATCCTAATGATAGCCTGTTTTGTTAACCAAGTCAACAATAATGGGATGCGGGTGTCGCAAAAATCCGCCATTTTTCGTGATATCGGGGGAAAAACAAGGGGATCGAGTGCGATGTACCCTTTGACTTGCGTCATCGTCGGGGGGCGGACATGCGGGGCTGCACGCCGCCAAGACGATACGGAAAGCGCCGAGGGAGCGCGGCCGGCCGCTTCGCCTGGTCCTGATGGACCGACGGCCTCGTCATCTTCGCAAGGTGCTGGCCGGCGGCGGGTGGCGGGGAATCACCGTCCCCTGGACGGAAATTGTGCCGGACGGGGTCCGCTTTATGCAAGGCACGCGGTCGCGCCGGAACTGAGCGTCCAGCCGGCGGTACTGGCCAGATTGGCCTGCCAGCCGACGATTTCCTGATTGTCCGGGCCGGCGTCATACTGCATCGTGAGCAGATTCGGAAGCGACAGCCCGACGTCATCCTGCACCGGCTTCAAGTAACCGACATTGAGCGGCAAGTTCGAATCGTTGCTGTATTTGGAACAGCTGACGGAACTCTTGTCCCTCAGCATGCCGGTAGTAGTTGACCTCCCCCGTCACCCGGGTCAGGCCGGCGCCCAGAGCCGACTCGCTGCCCTTGGGGGCGAGGACCGTGCCGGTGACGACGATCTCGCGGAACGTCACCTTGGTGACGGGACTGGTGATCACCAGGCAGCCGGTCACGAAAAGGACGACGTCCTCGTTGGCCGGGTCGCCGAGGGCGTCACCACCGAGCAGCACCGTGCCGGTGTGGACCCGCACCCGCGCGCCGGTCGGGACCGGGATGATCGCGCCGACGTTCCGCATCCGGATGGTGGTCAGCGCGTGGGCCAGGCTGTCCGGCACCACCACCGCGGCGACGTTGGTGATCTCCTCGATACCGGCCAGCTCCTCGGCTGAGGCAAGGTGCGAGAGGTCGAGCAGAGGCAGGTTCTCGACCCGTCCGCGGTGGAGACTCGTCATAGCTCATCCCTTCGCCGTCACGCCCGGCCTCCCGCCGAGCACGTGTCATACACCCCGGAAGACGGGCGAGCCGCCTGACTGTTGGACAGTGTGACGCCGATCACACCACGGGGCGCGGCTGAGGACTACGCAGGCATTGAACGTATGTATAGCATCGTGAACATGCGTTCAATGACCGGCTCGGTGGAGGACCTCACAGCCAAGGCGCGAATTCGAGACGCGGCCATCCGCCGCTACGCCGCCGACGGCATGGACGCACCGCTGCGCGCCATCGCCGCCGACGCCGGCGTGAGCCCGGGCCTGATCGTGCACCACTTCGGCTCCCGGGCCGGGCTGCGGCAGGCCTGCGACGAGTACGTCCTGGAGCAGATCCGACGCACCAAGTCGTCGGTCATCGGCGCCCAGCACCCGCCAGGCGCCCTGCTGAGCCAGATGGCCGAGGCGGAGGAGTACGCGCCCTTGGTCGGCTACGTGCTGCGCTGCCTGCAAGCCGGCGGCAAGCTCGCCAGCGACTTCGTCGAGCAGATGGTCGCCGACGCCATCGTCTACATCGAGGACGGCGTTCGCTCCGGCGTGATCCGGCCGAGTCGTGACCCCGAGGGCCGCGCCCGGGTGCTGGTGGAGATGGCCGTGGGAGCGCTGCTCCTCCAGCTACCCGCCCGCCAGGAGCACCTCGACCTCGACGAGCTGCCCGCCTGGTTCCGCTCCTACACCGAGCGGATCCTGCTTCCCCTGCTCGAGCTGTTCACCGAGCCGCTGTTCACCGACAGGTCGTTCCTCGACGCCTACCTCGCGGCCCGCCAGCGATCGGCCACGTGATGCCGGGACGCGACACGATTCCGACGACGGACGGAGCGCCCCATGACAAGTCTCGCGATTGAGACGCACGACCTCACCAAGTCCTACGGCAGCACTCGTGCCTTGGATGGCCTCTCGCTGCGTGTCGAGACCGGCCAGGTCGCGGGCTTCCTCGGCCCCAACGGGGCCGGCAAGTCCACGACGATCCGCATCCTCCTCGGCATGCTGCGCGCCGACTCCGGCACGGCCCGCGTCCTCGGCCTCGATCCGTGGTCGGACGCCGTCACCATCCACCGGCGCATCGCCTACGTGGCCGGTGACACGAGCCTGTGGCCGAACCTCACCGGCGGCGAGGTGATCGACCTGCTGATCCGGACTCGCGGCGGAAAGCCGCGCTCCCGCCGCCGCGCCGAGCTGTTGGAACGCTTCGAGCTCGATCCCACCAAGCGAGTCCGCACCTACTCCAAGGGCAACCGCCAGAAGGTCGCTCTCGTCGCGGCGCTGGCCTCCGACGCCGAGCTGTTCCTCCTCGACGAGCCGACCTCCGGTCTGGACCCGCTCATGGAGGCCGTCTTCACCGAGGAGGTCCGCGCCCTGCGCAACCAGGGCCGCACGGTGCTGCTCTCCAGCCACATCCTCGCCGAGGTGGAGAAGCTCTGCGACACCGTCACGATCATCCGAGCCGGCAAGGACGTGGAGAGCGGCACGCTCAGCCAGCTCCGACACCTCACCCGGTCCACCGTCACCGCCTCGCTGCGGAACCCGGCCGTCGTGAGCGGCGCACCCGGCGTTCACGACCTCACCGTCGAGAACGGTCACGTGCGCTTCGACGTCGACAACACAGAGATCGCGTCCGTCTTGCGGCTGCTCGCCGACGCTGGGGTGGAGAACCTCACCGTCGCGCCGCCCTCGCTGGAAGAGCTCTTCCTCCGTCACTACGGCGACCAGGTGCGCGAGGAGGTGACCACGAGATGACCGCCAGCACGATGGCCCCGGCCGAACGCGGAGCCCGTAGCCGCCCCGGCACCGCCGAGCCGTGGGCGGGCACCCTCGCCTTGCTTCGCCTCTACCTGCGTCTGGACCGCGTTCGCATTCCGGTGTGGACGGCCGCGGTCGGCCTCCTCGTCGCCGGCTCGGTCGCCTCGATGGAGGAGATCTACTCCACTCCGGAGTCACTCCAGGCTCGGGCGGCGCTCATGGCCAACCCGTCGGCGGTCATGATGACCGGCCCAGCGTTCGGTCTGGACAACTACACCTTCGGCGCGATGGTCGCCAACGAGCTGTCGCTCTACCTCCTTCTGGCGGCGGCGATCATGAGCATCCTGCTCGTCGTCCGGCACACGCGCGCTGACGAGGAAGCCGGGCGGCTGGAGATCCTGCGGGCGCTTCCCGTCGGCCGCTTCGCACCCGCGACGGCCGCCGCGCTCACCGTCACGCTCGCCAACCTGCTCGTCGGCGCCGCCCTCGTCGTCGCGCTGGTCGGCACCGGGATGGAGGCGGCCAGCTCGCTCGCGATGGGTGTCGGCACCGCCTTGACCGGCCTGGTGTTCGGCGCCGTCGCGGTGGTGACGGCCCAGCTCACCGAGCACAGCCGGGCCGCCACGGGCATGGCCCTCGCGACGTTGGGCACCGCGTTCCTCGTGCGCGCGGTCGGTGACGTCATCGACAACCAGGGGTCGTGGTTGTCGTGGTTCTCCCCGCTCGCCTGGGCCCAGCAGACGCGGATGTACGTCGACCTGCGGTGGTGGCCGCTCGCGCTGTCGGCGATGACGGTCGTCGTGCTGCTCGCTGTCGCGGTGGCGCTGTCCCAACGTCGTGACCTCGGCGCCGGACTCCGCAAGGGCAGGCCTGGCCCGGCGGAGGCGACACGAACCCTGCTCTCGCCGGTGGGATTGGCGCGTCGACTGCTCCGTGGGGCGTTCCTCGGCTGGGCACTCGGCACCTTCGCGTTCGCGCTCGCCTGCGGCTCCATGGCCACCTCGCTTGAGGACGCCGTCGTGGAGATCCCCGAGCTCGGCGAATGGATCGCTGTGGACCTCGACGACCTCACGTCGAGCTTCGCCGCCTCGATGCTGTCGTTCGTCGCGGTCGCCCTCCTCGCGTTCGCCGTCTCGGCCGTCCTGCGACTACGCACGGAGGAGGAGGCGGGCCGGGTCGAGGCGGTGCTCGTCACCGGCAGCTCGCGCCTGGGTTTCCTGGGCGGCTGGCTCGGCTGCGTGGCCGTCCAGACGCTCCTCATGGCGGTGCTCACCGGGCTCGGCCTGGGTCTGGGCATGTGGGCGGTGACAGGGGACGTTGCGTGGGCCGGGCGCCTCGCCACCGGCGCGCTGGCGTACCTGCCGGCGACCTACCTGGTCGCCGCGGTCGCCGTCGCCCTCTACGGCAGCGCGCCGCGCTGGGCCACCGTGACCTGGCTGCCGGTCATCTGGGTGGCCTTCACGCTCTTCCTCGGCACGTTGCTGGACCTGCCCTCGTGGGCGATGGACCTGTCGCCGTTCACGCACACGCCGTTGGTCCCGAGCGCTGACGTCGAGGCCGCTCCGCTCCTCGCCATGGCCGGTCTCGCGCTCCTCCTCACCGTGGTCGGCTTCGTGACCTACCGGCGACGCGACATCGTCCCTGGCTGAGTGAGGCCTCAGCGCCGGCGTGATGGAGACGCCACCAGGTCGTGGACGGCCTCGGGAGCGCGAGGCGTTGTCGAGGCCGTCCACATCGTGGGCGTTCAACGGCCACGGACACCGGGGAGCGCCGTGCCGTAGCGGTCGCCGACAGGCGCGGGCAGCGCGTCCAGCTCCGCGAGCGCGTCAGGCGGCAGCTCCAGGTCGCCCGCCGCGGCGTTCTCCTCGAGGTAGCGCAGCCGCTTGGTACCGGGGATCGGCACCACGTAGTCGCCTTGCGCGATGACCCACGCCAGCGCCACCTGGGCAGGCGTGGCGCCGACGCGCTCGGCCACGCGGCGCACAGCATCGACGATGGCCCGGTTGGCGTCGAACGCCTCCTTCTGGAACCTCGGCAGGTGGCGCCGGAAGTCGCCCTCCGGAAGCTGGTCGGGTGAGGTGATCGAGCCAGTGAGGAAGCCCCGACCGAGCGGCGAGAAGGGCAGGAAGGCGATGCCCTGCTCCTCACAGTAGGGCACGACCTCGGCGAGGGCGTCCCGCGTCCACAAGGAGAGCTCCGACTGCACGCTCGCCACCGGGTGGATCGCCTGCGCCCGCCGGATGTCCTCGACGCTCACCTCCGACAGACCGATCGCGCGGACCTTGCCCGCTTCCACGAGCTCGGCCATGGCGCCCCAGCTCTCCTCCAGCGGCACCGCCGGGTCGATGCGGTGCAGCTGGTACAGGTCCACGTGGTCGACGCCGAGCCGCGCGAGGCTGCCGTCGATCGCGCCCTTGATGTACTCCGGTCGCCCGTTGCGGTGGACGGCCCGGCTGCCGTCAGCCAACAGCCCGACCTTCGTCGCGAGAACGACCTCGTCACGGCGACCGGCGAGGGCCCGGCCGACGAGCTGTTCGTTCGAGTACGGCCCGTAGACGTCGGCCGTGTCGATGAGCGTGACGCCAAGGTCGATGGCCCGGCGAATGACCTCGACGGAGGTGGCGTCGTCACGGCCGCCCTCGTCGTAGGCCCACGACATACCCATGCAACCGAGCCCGATCCGGCCGACCTCCGGTCCGCCCGCCCCGAGTGTGGTAGTGCGCATACCTGTCATTCTTGCCCGTGACTCAGCCGTCACGCAGACGTCATGCTCCCCGCTGTCGTTCGTGATGGTCGCGAGACGTGGCGCCTCGGCCCCGGGTGTCCCACACCGGCTCATGCCACGGGGTCGTCCACATGACCTCGTTCGACGCTTCACAGGTCGCGTCTCGGTCCTTACGTTCCGAAATATGAGGAAGATCAACTCGGGGACCTTCGTCTCCAAGTACTGGGGATATCTGTTGCTCCTCGTCGTTCTCGGCGGGTGGTTCCGTTGGGGCTTCGACCCAGCGCTGCTCGCCGGACTTTCGGTCCTCTCAGGTCTGTGGATCTTCTTCCAGGCACCCGGATGGTGCGGCGCGAAGACACGCGGGGACGACTACTGTCGCAACAACGCGCGCGGGCTGCTCATGGGCTGTCATCTTCGACAGCACAAGTGGCAGAAGCTGATGATGCTGGCCCCTGCGAGCTGGAGGAGGTTGGGCCGGCTCCTCGTGAAGAATCCCATCACCCTCATCAACTGCGGCGCGGGCCTGGCCACGATCGGCTCTTTGATTGTGTCGGTGATCGATCTCATTCTCGACCACTGAATGGCGAGGAAGCGGACCACTCGGCCCTTTCGCCTCAGCCACCTTCGTCGAGCTGCGGAACCCGAAGAACGACCGACACCCACGCACCAGGGCGTGCCACGAGCCACATCATGGACGCTGCTCAGCCCCGGCCGTGGGCGAGCTCCTGGGCCTTCAGCTTCAGCCCTTGCACGATGACGGGCCAGGCGTCGGGGTCGCCTTTGAGCATGGCCTCAATCGTCGACTTGATCTGGTCCCAGCTGGCATGCGGTGGGATCGGCGGGACGTTGGGGTTACACATGACGTCCAGCAGCGCGGGACGGTCCGCGCGCAGCGCGTTGTCCCACGCCGAGCCGAGAGCGTCGGGCGAGTCGACGCTGAAGGCCGCGAAGCCCAGGTCGTGAGCGAAGTCCGCGTACGACACGTCGGGCAGGCTCTGCGACTCCTCGAACTTCGGCGCGCCACCCATCGCCCGAAGCTCCCACGTCACCTGGTTGAGGTCGTTGTTGTGGAAGACGCAGACGACGAACCTGGGATCCGCCCACCGCCGGTAGTACTTCGCCACGGTGATGAGCTCGGCCATCCCGTTCATCTGCATCGCGCCGTCGCCCACCAGAGCGACCACGGGACGGTCGGGGTGCGCGAACTTCGCCCCGATCCCATACGGCACGCCCGCGCCCATGGTGGCGAGGGTCCCCGAGAGCGAGCCGCGCATCTGACCGCGCATCCGCAGGTCCCGGGCGTACCAGTCGGCGGCCGAGCCGGAGTCGGCGGCCACGATGGCGTTCTCCGGGATCCTCGACGACAGCTCCCACACGATGCGCATGGGGTTGACCGGGCGAGCGTCAAGCATGGCTTGCCTCTCGACGGTGGTCCACCACGCCGCGACGTTGCGCTCGACGGTCTCGCGCCAGGTACGGTCCTCCTTCCGACGCAGACGGGGAATCAGCTCGGTCAGCGTGGCCTTCGCGTCACCGAGCAGACTGACCTCGATCGGATATCGCATCCCGATCATGCTGGGGTCCAGGTCGATCTGGACCGCTCGCGCCTGGCCGAACTCGGGCAGGAACTGCGTGTAGGGGAAGCTCGATCCCACGATCAGCAGGGTGTCGCAGTCGCGCATGAGCTCGTAGCTCGGGCGCGTGCCGAGCAGACCGATGGCACCCGTCACGTACGGCAGGTCGTCGGAGAGAACGTCCTTGCCCAACAGGGCCTTGGCCACCCCCGCGCCGGTGAGGTCCGCCACACGGACGACTTCCTCAGCGGCGCCGCGGGCGCCCTGCCCGACCAGAATGGCGACCTTGCTGCCCGCGTTGAGCACGTCCGCCGCCCTGGCGAGGTCCTCCTCCGCGGGCACGATCACGGGCGGGTTCAGGCTGTCCGGCGGGCTGGAGGGCACATCCCGGAAGACGTGTCGGGGAGGTCGGTACGTCTCCTCCTGGAGGTCGGACGGGATGATCACCGCCGTCGGCGCGTGCCGCGCGTACGCGGTACGGATCGCGCGGTCGATCGCGTTCGGCAGCTGCTCGGCGACGTTCACCTCGACGAGGTACTCGCTGGCGACATCCTTGAAGAGCGCCTGGAGGTCGACCTCTTGCTGGTAGCTGCCGCCCATCGCGCTTCGGGCGGTCTGCCCGAGGATGGCGACAACGGGCACGTGGTCGAGCTTCGCGTCGTACAGACCGTTGAGGAGGTGGATCGCACCAGGGCCGCTGGTCGCCATGCAGACCCCGAGCTGGCCGCTGAACTTGGCGTAGCCGACCGCCTGGAGGGCCGACATCTCCTCGTGCCGGGACTGGATGAAGCGCGGCTGGTTGTCCGCTTTGCCGAACGCCACGACGATCCCATTGATCCCGTCGCCTGGGTAGGCGAACACGTACTCGACGCCCCACTCACGCAAGCGTCCCAACAGGTACTCGGCGACTGTCGGAGCCACGGCCATCCCCCTCCCACGCGGGTCGATCCACGCGGACGCGTGCTCGGCGTTCCCACGCGGGTACCCGTCGACCGGCCGCCGACACCCAGCCCGGTCGAGTCCGGGCGCGCCGTCGGCTCGGGCGAGGCCGCGCAAGGTCGGGTTGCCCAAGACGCCGGAAATGCGCTGGTGACGTCATGGGCTCGACCGTGACGTGAGCGGGGTCAGCTCAGCGCCGGAGGCGAAGGGCTGGCCCGCCTGCTCGGACAAGACGACGAAGCGCAGGTAGCGGCCCTCGGTCACGGGGAAGTCCACGCGCTTCTCGTCCCGCCCGCCGTCGAAGGCGCCGGCGGCGACGGCCTCGCCCCAGGTCTCTGGGTCGTTGCCGACGTAGATCTCGTAGTCCTTGACGGTGCCGTTCATCGTGCCGGTCTGGCGCGGCAGGTACGTCACCGCGTGGACGGCTCGTACCCGACCGAGGTCGAGCACCACCTCGTGCGGTGGGCCGGCGACCTCGTCGAACCAGCGGCTGTGCCAGATGGTGAGCGGGTCGCCGTCGATGAGGTTCGCGGCGGCGCCGTCCTCCCCCACCAGCTCCTCACTGGACACCGAGTGGATGGCGAGGCCCTCAACCGGCGCCTCGTCGTAGAGCACGGTCACGTGTCCCCGCTCCACGACCTGACCGTCCACCTCGAGGGCGACGGCGAACTCGTGTCGACCGGCGGACGCGGTCGTGGGCCGAACGGTCGCGGTGACCGTCTCCGCGCCGTGGGGGTCCAGCTCGACGTCCTGGGCGGCGGGCTCGACCACCCACCCGTCCGGGGTCGTGACCGTGACGCGTACGGAGCTGGCGTCCGACCTGCGGTTCGTCAGGTCGATCCGCACTGTCGCCGGCTCACCCGCCGCCAGCTCGGTCGGCTCCGCGATCACCGAGTCGACACCCACCGCCGCGCGGACGTCGAGCGGCACGGGGACGTCCAGCGACACGGACCGCCCACTCCGGCGAAGCGCCAGGGTCGCCACCAGCTCGTGCACCGCGGTCGGCGTCGACCGTGCGGCGGTGACGAGGAAGCGGGTCCGCAGTACCTCGCCCGGGCCGAGGCGTGGCGCGCGCCCGCCCTCGACCGTCTCCACCGTCCAGCCGTCGTCACCCCGCAGGTGAACCTCGACGTCGGTGAACGGCCGAGTGCCGTCGTTGCGCACCGTCAGCTCGACTTCGGTGCGGTCACCGGCGACGATGGCCGCCGGCTCGACCGCGACGTCGACGTCGACGTCCTGGTACCGCTCCAGCTCGGCGACGACCATCGCGCGGGCGTCGAGCACGGCTCGGTACAGCTCCGGTGACGGGCGGGCGTTCGCGTCCACCAGCGCGAGCGCCCGGCGGTAGACGGCGTTGTCCTCGCCTGCGCGACGCGCCAGCTGTCGCAACAGCTCGTGGTCGACCACCCCGTCCCGGAACGTCTCCCACCGAATGCTCGACATGGGAGCGTCGTCGCCGGGATAGACGATGTACTCGTCGCCCTGTGCGTATCGGTAGGCCGGATCGGTGAAGGGGTCGGCGGGCCAGCTGTTGTACGACCAGCGGAGGTAGCCGTCGAGGTTCTTCTGCACCGGTATCCACGGCAGGAGCCGCGCGCCGATGGGCGGGGTGGCCGTGATCGTGTTGGGCGTCAGCGGGCTGCCGGTGGTGTAGAACGTCGTGCGGTAGCCAGCTTCGCGGCGCTCGTTCACCAGCTCCGGGGTCAGCTCCGGCAGCAGTCCGTGGGAGAAGCTGATGTCGGGGATGCTCAGGTCGACGTCCATGCTGTAGACGGCGATGTGGATCTTGTCGGCGAACGCGGGCGCCGACTCGGCCAGGAAGTCTCGAACGACCGCCATGGTCGAGGCCGGACGCTCGTCGAAGGCGAGCATCGTGTGCTCGAACCAGCCGCGTTCCCGCAAGTGTCGTTCGAAGTCGGCGAGGAACGCCGACCAGGCCTCACGCCAGCGCGCGTCGCCCAGCTGGACGACCTCGCGCACCTTCTCGCCCGTTCGCGTGTCGGTGTAGAAGAGGCGCTCCCGACCGCCGAACAGCAGCAGGGCATACACCCGGATGTCGGGCCCGATGCCGGCTCGCAGCGACGCCTCGACGTACCGGTCGAAGACGGTGTAGTCGAACTCCCACGAGGCGCCGTCGTAGCGCCACTCGACCAGGCTGTGGAACGGGTAGTACGTCTGCGCCCGCCAGGTGCCGTCCGGCCACTGGATCTCCCACGGGTCCTCGATGATGGCGGCGTTGATGACCTTCTGGCCTCGTGACGCCATGTCCGCGAGATAGACGTCGAGCAGCCGCCAATGCTCCTCGGAGTACAAGGGCACCTGGTGGGCGTAGGCGATCGCGTCCGGCTGCAGCCACAGGTTGAGGTAGAAGTCGTAGTCCTCGGGGTCAGGGAGGGTGACGTCGGCGACGTCCACCACCAGCTCGTGGACCAGCGGTCGCTGCCCTCTCGCCGACACGCGCACACCGGCGACGTACGTGCCCGCGGGCAGGCTGGCCGACGGCCTGATGGTCAACCAGACGGGCTGGTTCGATCCCTCGGGAACGTCGACCGGCCCGTCGCGCAGCGGGTCGGCGGTCACCTCGTCGGTTCCCTCGACCGGGATGTAGGCGGGATACCGCACGGTCACCGCACCGGGCGGAAGCGACCGCTGACCTGCTCGTGGTCGTGCTCGAACGATGTCGACTCGGAGGTCGCGCAGATCCGTGCGCGCGAGGACGCCAAGTTGTGCGGAGGTGGGTGCGTTCCGAACCGTCGCGATGCGCAACGTGGTCGGTGCTGGCTCGGGAGCGTCGCCGTCCGGCTCGCGCGGGACCCGCTCGAACGACGATGACGCGAACGAGCCGGTGGGCACCCACGTCGTGAAGCCTGCCGCCGTCGTGTCGGCATCCTGCGGCGAGGCCGTCGCCGGGATCCCGTGCAGGACCGTCGTCACCACGAGCACGGTCGTGGCCGCGAGGGAAGCGACACGCCCACGCCTCGTTCGTCGGGTGAGTCCCGGCCGTGTCGGGACGGTCCTTGGCATCGGCCCCTCCTCCGTGTTCGAGCCAACCCCACCACCGTGGTCATCATCGAGCCGCCTTGATCATCGGGGTCGTCCCGGCATGCGGTGAAGCGTCGCGGACCGGCCAGACCTCTTCCGGCCGGCCAGCTCGGTCAGGCTCGCCGAGAGCGTGAGATCTCTACGAGAAGCGGGCCACCCGCTCGAACCGGACGGACACCTCGAGCAAACCTCACGTTCAGCAAGGTCACGTTGACACCGCGGGAGGGAGGTTGTCAGCATCGGCGCGGGACTCCGGCCCCCTGGCTCGGTGGTCGTCGCTCCCGCGCTCCGCGTGACCTTCGGACATGCCCAGCCCCCACGCCCGAGGAGGAAGCCGCCTGGTGCGTGCCTGTCTCGCCGCCGCTCTCGTCGTCGCCGCGGTCGGTGTCAGCGCGCCGACCGATCTCGCGCACGCCGCCCCCAGGTCACCGCAACGCCCGTCAGCCGCAGCGTCCGGAGACGTCGGCGCTCTCGACCCCGCGTCGACGGGCTCGCGGCGAGCCGACAACCCGCCGGCGGCAGACGTGCCGCGCGTCCGGGTCAACCAGGTCGGCTACGTGCCCGACGGCCCGAAGAACGCCACGGTCGTGACCGAGCGGACCGAACCGCTCACCTGGACCCTCCGCGACAGCTCCGACCGTGAGGTGGCTCGCGGGAGATCCACGCCTCGCGGTGTCGACGAGGCGTCCGGGCAGCGCGTCCACACCATCGACTTCAGTGACGTTCGGCGTTCCGGATCCAGCTACACACTGACGGCGGACGGCGATCGCAGCTTCCCCTTCGACATCTCTGATCGCGTCTACGCCGACCTACGGTCCGACGCCCTGCGGTTCTTCTACGTCCAGCGCAGCGGTATCCCCATCGACGGCGCGCTGGCCGGCGCCGACTACGCCCGTCCAGCCGGACACCTCGGTGTTCCGCCGAACAAGGGTGATACCGACGTTCCCTGCGCTCCGGGCGTGTGCCGCTACCGTCTCGACGTCCGCGGCGGCTGGTACGACGCCGCCGACCACGGCAAGTACGTGGTGAACGGGGGTATCGCCACTCACCAGCTGCTGAGCCTGTGGGAGCGGGCACGCCGCGCCGGCGACCCGCACGCGGTGGGCGACAGCCGACTGCGCGTCCCCGAACGCGGCAACGGCGTCCCCGACGTCCTCGACGAGGCGCGGTGGGAGGTCGAGTTCCTGCTGCGCATGCAGGTCCCGCCCGGCAAGCCGCTGGCCGGCATGGCGCACCACAAGGTCCACGATCGGAACTGGACCGGCCTGCCGATGGCGCCCCACGAGGACCCGGAGCCGCGTGAGCTGCGCCCGCCCTCCACGGCCGCCACGTTGAACCTCGCGGCCGTCGCCGCCCAGGCGGCCCGGGTGTTCCGCCCGTACGACCCGTCCTTCGCCGACCGCAACCTGGCCGCCGCGCGGACGGCGTGGGCCGCCGCGAAACGACACCCCGACCGCTATGCCAGCGACGCCGACAGCCAAGGTGGCGGCGCCTACGGCGACCGGCACGTGGAGGACGAGTTCTATTGGGCGGCCGTCGAGCTCTATCTCACGACGGGCGAGGCCGCGTACCTGCGCGAGGTTCTCACCTCTCCCATGCACACCGCGCAGGTCTTCTCCGACGGTGGCTTCGGCTGGCAGAGCGTCGCGGCGTTGGGCCGGCTGCAGCTCGCGACGGTTCCCAGCGACCTGCCGAGGGACGAGCTCGAGCGGGTGCGGGACTCCCTCACCCACGCCGCCGACCGCTACGTCCAGACCGCACGCCGCCAGGCCTACGGACATCCGCTACCGGAGAACGCGGAGTTCTACGCCTGGGGGTCCAACAGCAACGTGCTCAACAACATCGTGGTGCTGGTCACGGCGTACGACCTGACCGGCCGGAAGACGTACCGTGACGCCGCGATCGAGGGCATCGACTACGTCCTCGGGCGCAACGCGCTCAACCTCTCCTACGTCACCGGGCACGGGGACCGCGCGGCCCGCAACCAGCACAGCCGGATGTACGCGCACCAGCTCGATCCCCGCCTGCCCCACCCGCCCGCCGGCTCACTCGCCGGAGGCGCCAACACCGGCTTGCAGGACCCGGTGGCCGAGCGCTCGCTGAAGGACTGCCGTCCGCAGCTGTGCTACCTCGACCACATCCAGTCGTTCTCGACCAACGAGGTGGCCATCAACTGGAACTCCGCGCTGTCGTGGGTGGCGTCCTTCCTCGCGGACGTCGCCCGCGAGGAAGGACGCACCTCAGCCTGAACACCCGCTAGCGCGCGGGGGTGTAGCGGAGCAGCCTGGGCCCGTCGCGGAACCACAGGTTGCCGTCGTCGTCCTGGTCGAGCCGGTAGGTCCCGGACGCGCGGACCACCGTCGCCCGCAAGGTCCGGGGATGGATGCGGAGCAGCTGGCCGGCCGACGAGGCGTAGACGAAACCGTCCGGGTTGACGAACAGCTCGTCCTGCCAGTGCGAGGACCCACCCGGGAGGTCACGCCGAGCCTTGACCTTCTTCTTCACCGGGTCGACGACGAACAGCGTGCCGCTGGCCAGACCCCACAGCATGCCGTCGGGTCCCACGGTGAGGGCGTCGATGGACGCCGCACCGGGAACCGGCGTGAACTCGCCGGTCTTCTCCCCCATCGTCGTGTCGACGGTGAACAGCTTGGCCTCGGTGGCCTTGGGCTCGGTGCCACCGCCGCCGAAGATGGACGTGCCGCCCCACAGCGTCGTGCCGAGCAGCGTCAAGGACGTCACGCCCTGGTCGGGCACGATGTTCCGGCGCACGGTGTGGGTGCCGCTCGCGTGGTCGTACGCGGTAAGCGCGCCACCCCACTGGCCGTAGTCCGGGGTGCTGCCGACGTAGAGCGTCGTCGGTGTCGACACGATCGCCACCGGTCGGTTCTGGCCGTGGTCGTCCTGGAGCCGGAAGAGCTCACGTGGGTTGGTCCCGAGCTGGTACGGCTGGGACGGGTCGTAGACGAGGACGCCGCCGTAGGGGTACACGCCGGCGTAGAGCAGACCGTCGTGCCAGCCGAAGCCGTCGGCCTGACCGAGCCGACCGAGCGTGGTGACGGTGCCGGTGTCCGGCTCCAAGGTGGACAGGTTCCCGTTGATGAACAGGTTGGTGTAGACCTTGCCATCCGGGCCGGCGGTGAGGTTGCCGATGTCGATGGCCTGCGGCGGGAACGGCAGAGTGAACCGCTCGTACTCACCGGTCGCCGGGTCGTACCACAGCGCCTGGCCGGCGTAGTTGCCGATCGCGGCGTAGAGCACGCCGTCGATGAAGCCCCATCCGACACCCGGCCCTCCGGCGGGGATGGGGTTGCCGGAGGAGTCGAGGACGGGCTCCGGCGTGTCCGTCGTGAGGTCGTAGCGCCAGAGCTGGTTGCCGGTCGAGGTGAAGTACACGTACCTGCCGTCCGGGGACAGCGGCGAGGTGCCCCGGGAGGTGATCGTGAACTCGTCCGCGATCACCTCGCCGGTGTCCGGGTTGAGCACGAGCGCGTCGAGCCGGTTGCGCTTGACGAAGAGCCGGTCGCCGATGAGGTTGATGTCGTAGGGGTAGTTCGGGTCGCCGCGCAGCTCAGCGGGCCAGATGTCCCGCTTCTCGCCGGTGGCGAGGTCCAGTCGCACGAGGTGCCCGCCGGTCCCGATGGCCGCCCACAGCACCTGCCGCTCGGGGTCGACCGCCGTGTCGATGGCGTACATCTCCCCCTCGACCATCGGGCCGTAGTCGTGGAACCCCTCTGACGGCGAGTAGGAGAACACGTGGGCGTCCGGGTAGGTGCCGCCGTAGACCCGACCGTCCGCGCCGGGCCTCAGACCGTAGATGTAGCTCTGCCCCTCGACGGCTTGCCCCAGGTCGGTGAGCGTGTCGGTCGCCGGGTCGTACTGGTAGAGGTGACCTTCGCTGTACGTGCCGCCGTAGACCCGCCCGTCGCTGGCCTGGGTGATGCCCCACCCTCCAGACGAGCCGGGCATCTGCACCGTGCGGATCAGCTCCCTGCCGATCGGGTCGACCACGGAGATGACGCCTGGGGTGCCCATCTGGATGCCGTAGACGACGGGCCGGCCGTCACCGTCGACGCCGAAGTACCCCTCGTGCAGCGTCAACGCCTCCGCCTGGACGCCGAAGTCGGTGACGGTTCCGAGCGGCGGCTCGTGCCGGTGCGCCTGCGCCGACGGCGATACCGCGACAGTCCCGGCGCAGGCCAGGGCGAGCGCCGCGATTCCCGGCAGCAGGGTCGATCGGAGTGCGGACACCGGTCCTCCTTCGGTTCGATCGAGGCGGAGCGACGCGAGCCCGCTCCACGGGCGACACCGCCCCACTTCCGGTCATGCCCCAATGTAGGGGTGAGGCGACCGTTGATCAGCTCGCGACCTCGACCAATTCCGGACCGGCGCGTTAGTTGCCCGTGACACTCCGTGGCGGACACTCCGTGGCGCCGCCACGGTCGGCCGACATGGCTGGGCACAGATCCGGGCCGGTCCACGCCGGCGACCGGTCGCACTACGCTGCCCGGTATGCCCTCGGTCACCGCTCCCTGGGAGCCCACGGCGCCGGGTGTCCTCCGCCTCCCGTCCGGGCGCCTGGTGCGCGGCCGAGGACTGCGCTCTCCGCTGCCCACCGGCCCGCTGCCGACGTTCGGCCTCTACCTACTCGGCAGGAAACCGCCGCCACTCCCGTGGGAGCACCGGTGGCTGCGCTGGCGCGACTTCTGGCTCCCATCGGATCCGCGGGCGACCGCCGAGGCTCTCCGCGAGGCCTGGACCCGCGCGTCCACCGAACGTGTCGAGGTCGCCTGCGGCGGCGGGCAGGGCCGCACCGGTACCGCGCTGGCCTGCCTCGCCGTGCTCGACGGCGTACCCGCCGACCAGGCTGTCGACTATGTCCGCACCCACTACTCACCGCGTGCGGTGGAGACGCCCTGGCAACGCCGCTTCGTCCTGCGCTTCGCCTAGCACGCGGTTCCAGCAATCCTCACCTGTGCTGATCCGGGTTCTCCCAGTAGAACGCCTCCGGGTCGTACACGGCCGGGGTGGGATGTGTCCAGGCGTTGACCCATCCGCCAGCGGCCAGGTTCTCCCTGCGAGGGACGTTGCGGAGGTCCTCGTGGACCGCCATGACCTGCGGCGTGTTCGCCACACAGCCCATGAAGAACGGGCCCTCCTCGATGTGGATCTTGTAGATCTCCCACAGGAGCCGGATCTGCTCCATCCGGTCCGGCTCGATCCGCGCCCGGGCGTAGAGCTTCCACAGGCGATCGATGGGGGTTCCCTCCTCCGCCAGCAGCCACGGCGGTTGGCGCTTCCAGGGATCCTGCCCGGCCTGCTCCTCGAGCTTCTTCGGGTCAGCGGTCTGCAACATGAAGCCCTGCGCGTGAAGCGGCGCCCAGTGGGCGGGAGGCACCGGGATGACCGGAGCCGGGTAGATCAGCGGAGTGTCGCTGACCTCCCACGTGGTGTACGACATCAGCCTGCCGGCATCCCATTGCTCCCCGAACGTGGCCGGAGGAACCGGGTTCAGCTCGGTGGCCACACCGACAGCCTCCCAGTTCTTCTTGAGGATGTTGTTCTTCTGAAGGCTCGCCTCGTCGGCGTTCGCCGGGAAGTCGAGGGTGATCTTCAGCTTGGACCCGTCCGGCATCTCGCGCATGCCGTCCCCGTCCTTGTCCGTCAGCCCAAGCTCGTCGAGCATGGCCTTGGCCTTGTCAGGGTCGTATCGCGCGTAGGAATCCCGCCATCGCTGGTAGACCCGACGTCCCTCGTCATTGATCTGGTACTCGTGGGCTGTGGGATGCGTCGTTCCGGTGGTGATCTCGCCGGTGTTGTAGTAGACGACCTTCCGGACCTCCTCGCGGTTGTACGCGTAGGAGAGCGCCTGGCGGAACCGTGGCTCCCGGATCAGCTCGCGCAGCTTCTCGTCGGGATAGTCGTAGTTGAAGAAGAACAAGGTGCCGGTGCCGGACCCGGAGCCCCAGAGCAGCACCTCCAGGTGATGACGGTTCTGCGTCTGCTTGATGGTGGAGACGTCCGCCAGACCCAGGCCGATGAACGGGCCGGTGACGTAGTCGACCTCACCTTCGACCACCTGCAGCTTCCGCACCTCCGGATCGGCCGCCGCGTTGATCGTGATGGTGTCGATGTAGGGAAGTTGCGCGCCGTCCTGGCCCACGCACCAGTAGTAGGGGTTCCGTTCGAAGACCAGGCCGCGGCCCTCTTGGTAGGACGCGAGCCGCCACCCGGTCATGGTCGGGCAGTCCGGGTTGGTGGCGAAGTCGGCCTTGTTGTCGTGTTCCTCGTACCAGTGCTTGCTTGTGATCTTCTTGTTGTACTTGGGATGGAACTGCTGCAGGTAGTGCTTGGGCTGCATCCAGGTGGGACCGTTGCCGCGGTTGACCCATGCCGCCAGTCGCTCCGGCAGGACAGGGGCAGGCGCGTCGAAGGTGAGCACGAGGGTGTAGTCGTCGGGAGCCGAGAACGTCGCGATCGTGTCCTTGCCGGACCGCGCGTCATCTGGCGGGATCTCCGGGTGCTCCTCGTTGAGGACGAGATCCTCCCACCAGTACATGATGTCCGCGGTCGTCCATGGCTCACCGTCGGACCACCTCAGGCCTCGACGGAAGTGGAACGTCCACTCCGAGGTCTCCTCGTTGGACTCCCAGGCCTCGACGAGGCCGGGACCGATGTCCAGCCCGTCGTTGAGCCATCGCAGCAACGAATGGCCGTACATGTACTCCTTGTGGGCGCCAGAGGCCGTGTCCGGGGTGTTCAGCCGCAGGTTTCCGCCGTACTTCCCGGGCGTGAGCCAGCGGTGAGGCACCACGTACGGGTTCTCGGGCAGCCGCTCCTCGAGCGGTGGCAGGTCTCCTGCCTCCACCATCCTGGCGAGCATCGGCGCCTCGGAAAGCTGAGGAGGCACCGGCAGGGGCTTCGCGACAGAGCCCTTGCCCTCGCCAGCACGCCCGCGCTCCGGCTCTCCTCCCCCGCTCCCGCGTGGCTCAACGGCTGGCGAGGTGCACCCGGTCAGTGTCGTGCCTACGGCGAGGGCGGCCGAGATCTGGAGCAGCGCACGTCTGCTCAGGTCGCCGCGGTTCCCCATCCTGCTTCCTCTCTTCGCTCGACGCGGATCCACACCGGGCAGGACCACCGGGTCCGGGTCCTGCGAAGCATGGCTTTGGCTCACACCGAGTGAAGGCGCTGGACGAGGCGCACCGTGCGATCGGCCAGGCTCGTGATGCGGGAACCGTCGAATCCGAACAACGCGCTACGGACGGAATCCTGCAGGGGCTCGACCCAGTGGCGCGGGGTCCCCGTCGCGCCGCACATCGCGCCGGCGACCGACCCGGCCGTCGCACCGTTGGAGTCGGTGTCCAGGCCACCGAGCACCGTCAGGGCGACAGTGCGAGTGAAGTCTCCCTCGCCCCAGAGAAGGCCCGCGGCGACGACCGCGGCGTTGTTGATCGTGTGCACCCACCCGTAGTGGCCATAGCGCCGCGCGATACCGGCGCGGGCGTCCTCCCAGTCGAGCCCACGGGCGTGCATGTCGAGCACCTCGCGCAGTGCCTCCGCCAGCCGTGACCGTGGCGGGACGACGGTGAGGGAGACCTCCAGCGCCTCCCGCGGGCAGGTGGCGGTGAACGCGGCGGCCACCAGGGCGGCCGCCCACATCTCGCCGTACACACCGTTCGCGACGTGTGAGACGGCGGCGTCGACGTAGGCGAGCCGTGCCGCCGAGGCCGGGTCACCTGGATGGACGTAGCCGAAGGCATCGCCACGGATCTGCGCGCCGATCCATTCCCGGTAGGGGTTCCGGTACACCGCGGTCGCCGGTGGGCGAAGTCCCATCGCGAGGTTGCGGTACGCCACTCGCTCGGCCGTGTAGGTCTGATGCATGGGCAGGAGCCGGAGCCAGGCGTCCGCGACGTCGCCTGAGGTCAGCTCGGCGCCGTACGTCTCGAGAAGGTGCAGCCCCAGGATCGTGTAGTCCACGTCGTCGTCGCGGGAGCTGCCGCGCACGCGGCCCCGCGTGGTGTCGACCCAGCACGGTCGCAAGACGTAGCCGTCCGGCATCGGATCGAGCCGGGGGAAGTAGTCGCTGAGCGGCCACGCGTCAGCCAGCTCGAGGTAGGACCGTAGGCGCTCAGGTGTCCAGTGGTCGCCATCCTCGACGGGCTTGCCCAGCATGTTTCCTACGATCCGCCCCTGCCACGCACCGAGGATCTTGTCATGAAGAAGCTCCTCGGAGCCCGACACCCGAGTGGGCTTCGGCAAGCTCAACGTCTGGACGAGCGCGTCCCAGTCCGTCGGCTCCTCATAGGGCCAGTCGATCCGGGCGGGAGCGGAGTCGAGCTCGTCGAGCAAGGCCACCATCTCGCCACTGGCGTCACCCGGCAGGGCTTCGAACCGGCGCTGGATATCGTCCACGTCGAAGCCGCTCTCCCGGCGCTGCCTGATCTCGCTCGCCACCAGGTCGGATGAGACGAAGGCGTCGTGAAGCATCGGTTTCCTCCGCTGAAAAAAGGACAGCTGTCAGCGAACGAGCCAGGCGGGCCACGTCGTCCGCTTCGCCATAGCGCTCCAATTCATGGGAGACCACGAATTCATGGACCACGAGCAACCCGTGCGTACCACCGGAGTCTAGGGTCGCGACGGCGTATCTCCCTTGCCACAAACGGCCATGTTCACCGTGCCCGCCTGTGCGAGTCCTCGTCGTCGCTGGTGCGCTCCTCGAGGGCGGCTGCCCGCACCGCTCCCGTCATTTCGCGATCGCTCTCGCTCCCTGGGCCTTCTTGGTCGGCCCGGCCGATGGCGTGGGCATGCGCAGGAAGGCCTTGACGCGGCGGCGCAACGGGCTCACTGGCCCGAGGAGACCCTCCGAAGTCATGGTCGGTGGACGCTCGGAGGCGACGAACCGTCAAGGTCACACCGGGTCGGTCAGGTGGCGCGACTGGCGGGCCCGGGTAGAGGCACGGTGTGGAGGACCGGCTGGCGACCTACCGCAAGAAGCGCGACCCGGAGCGGACGCCTGAGCCAATGCCCGGCGAGGGCGCACGTCCGAAGGGCAGGAACGACACCTTCGTCATCCAGGAGCACCACGCACGCCGGCTGCACTGGGACTTTCGGCTCGAACGCGACGGGGTGCTCGTCTCATGGGCCTTGCCCAAAGGCCTCCCGACGGACCCGAAGAAGAACCACCTCGCGATCCAGACCGAGGACCACCCCCTGGAGTACGCCGACTTCGAGGGCGAGATCCCGCCCGGTGAGTACGGCGCCGGCGTGGTGAAGATCTGGGACCGCGGCACCTACACCTGCGAGAAGTGGGACGACCGCGAGATCAAGATCGTCCTCCACGGCGATCGGGCACGCGGCCGCTACGTGCTGATCCACTTCCGCGACAACAACTGGCTGATCCACCGCGTGGACCCACGCAAGACCGAGCGCTGAGCGATGGCATCTCCCGGGCCCGCCCGGTCCCACCGCGGGACCGAGGGTTAGCAGATCAAGGCGCGCTTGCTCGCCGTTCCGTGGGCGGTTGGCCTGGGTCCGACCCAACGCGGGTCAGCGGGCTGGCTGGCCGGCTGGTAGCGGATGTCGCAGGAGAGCCGCAGCCGGTCGGAGGTGTTGTCGAGGCTGCCGTGCAACGTGTACATCGGGAAGGTCACCACGTCGCCCGCTCTGAACTCCGCCGTCAGCCAGCGCAGCCCGAGCCTCTTCCGCAACCGGACCGGGTCGGGGTCGACGACGCCGTTCCAGGACCAACGCCCGGAGCGGGCGAGCGCGGCGTCGGCCTCGTCGTTCTCGCAGTAGGCGTCGACGTCGCGGACGTGGTAGTCGCGGCGGAGGTCGTCCAGCCGGTGCGAGCCCTCGAGGACGATCAGCCCGCCCAGGCGGAAGTCGATGTCGCCGAGCGGCACCCACGCGGTCATCAGGGTGGGGGTGCCGCGGTTCATGAACACGCTGTCGCCGTGCGGGGCCGTTCCCGGGCCGGGCGGGATCGCCCGCAGCCAGGTGAAGTCGAAATGCCGGACGGGCTCGCCGAAGAAGCGCTGGTAGAACTCCACCAGCCGGCCGCCGTACAGCAGCGACTGCAGGCGTTCACTGGCCAGGGCCACCTCGTGCCGCACCTTCCCCGACGCCTCCGGCCCAGGCACACCCGCCATCGGGTCGGTCCCTGGTGCGACGGCCCCCTCCTCCTGCAGCCGGATCAGGATGTCGTGGCGCGCGGCGAGGACCTCCTCCCGATCGAGGAGTCCGGGAAGGTAGAGGTAGCCATCCTCCGCGACCCGGCGACGCAGCTCCTCCGCGTCGTCCACCACCTCGTCGGACCTGCGAAGCGTCCCCAGCGCCTCCTCCGAGGTGTCGAGGACATGACCCTGCGCCCGCAGCTCGGGCAGCGCTGTCGCGACCATCCCGCACTCCTCGTCATCCGTACCCGGCTCCCATGATCTCCGGAGCCGGCGGCTCGGACCAGGCTGCCGGGAACGCGTTTCCGGGACCGGCACGGTGGTAACCCCCGGGGCGTGGCCAGGATTCTGGTGGGCACGGCCTCCTGGACTGACCGGACGTTGATCGCATCCGGCTGGTATCCGCCGGATGCGGACACGCCGGAGAAGCGGCTGCGCTACTACGCCTCGAAGTTCCCGCTGGTGGAGGTGGACTCCACGTACTACGCGCCCCCGACAGAGCGGAACAGTGAGCTGTGGGCCGAGCGTACGCCGAAGGACTTCACCTTCGACGTCAAGGCGTTCTCCTTGCTCAGCCAGCACCCGACCCGCCCGACCGCGCTCTACAAGGACATCCGTCCGGAGACGGACAAGAAGACCATCTACCTGAAGGATCTCGACGAGAACGCCGTGGACGTGGTGTGGGAGCGCTTCCTGGGAGCGCTCGGCCCGCTGTACGACGCGGGCAAGCTCGGCGTGCTGCTGTTCCAGTTTCCGCCGTGGTTCTCCATCAGCAGGCGGAACAAGGAGTACATCCTGCAGCTCAAGCAGCGCTGCGGTCCCTACACCATTGCGGTGGAGTTCCGCAACTCCCGCTGGCTGTGCGAGAACAACCGCGAGGAGACGCTGGACTTCCTCTCGTCGTACGCCGTGCCGCTCGTGTGCGTCGACATGCCACAGGGCTACCGCTCGTCGGTCCCACCGGTGCTGGCCGTCACCGCCAATCCCTCCGTCGCGCGGCTCCACGGTCGCAGCGACAAGTGGGAGAGCAAGAACATCTACGAGCGTTTCGGCTACCTCTACTCGGAGAGCGAGCTGCGGGAGTTGGCCGGCAAGCTGTCCAAGCTCGCCGAGCAGGCCTCCGTCACCCACGTCGTCATGAACAACTGCTACCGCGACTACGCCCAGACCAACGCCATGCAGCTCGCGCACCTGCTCGGCGTCGCCAGGCCCGCCGCCCAGCGTCAAGGGTGACCTGCCGCTGGGCGCGGCCGCGGTTGACACTCCGGCCGCCAACCGGAGCACTCACCACCATCACGGGATCGGCGGTCACATGACGACCGCCGTGTTACCAGTGCTCCCAGTGGACGACCTGCTCGAACGGGCGCCGGTTGGGTCGTTCGATCGGCTTGAGCTCCCGGTCGGCGGGATAGCCGAGCGCGACGAGATAGGCGCAGAACCTTCCCTCGGGAAAGCCGAGGATGGAGCGGGCGAGGTCCTGGTCCTCGACCGAGGCGTGCCCGCTGCCGATGCCCAGGTCCGTCGCCGCGATCATCAGGCTCATGGTCGCCTGACCCAGGTCGAAGTGAAGCAGCGCCCGCTCGTGCTCGTCCCGTGGGACGGGAGCGATGAGCGCCACGGTCGCGGCCGACCGGGCGACGTGCCCCGCGCCACGCCAGACCCGAGCCAACGACGTCAACCGACTCCGATCGGTGACGACGACGAAGTCCCACGGCTGCCAGTTCCTCGCCGACGGCGACCGGCGCGCGGCCTCGAGCACCTGGTGCAGGTGCTCACGGGGGATGGTCCGGCTCGTGTACGCCCGCACGTTCCGCCTGGACCGGATGGCGTCCCACGTCTCCATGCGCCTGATGCTTCCCGACGGCCAGTCCCGCAAACGGCAAGATCGACCACGGGCCGCCCGGTCGCCGAGACTCGAACCAGGCTCCTGGCGCCGCCGCGCGAAGGTCACGTCAGGCTGAGACCCCCTGCACGGTCGTTGCCACCAGCCGTGCCAACGACAGGTAACCGTCTGCCGTCCAGGCGGCACGACCGACGAACAGGCCGTCCACGTGCTCCTGTGATGCCAGTTCCGCCGCGTTGTCCTGGTTGACACTTCCGCCATACAGCAACGGAACGGCCTCACCCGCCTCGCCGTAGCGGTCCACCAGAGCCGCCCGGATGATGCTGTGCATCTCCCTCACTTGCGATGCCGTGGCGGGGCGCCCACCGTCGCCGATGGCCCACACCGGCTCGTACGCCACCATCACCCGGGAGATGTCGTGTGCGGGGATGCCGGCCAGCGCGACCTTCACCTGTCGAACGACGTACTCCGACGCCGTCCCGAACTCTCGTTCCTCCCAGGGCTCACCGACGCACACAAGGGGACGCAGCCCTGCGCTCAGGACCGCCTTGGTCTTGAGGTTGACGGTCGTGTCCGTCTCGCCGAAAGCGGCTCGACGCTCGGAGTGCCCGATCTCGACGATCGTGGCGCCGGCCTCCGCGACCATCGACGTACTGACCTCGCCCGTATAGGCACCAGACGAAGCCCAGTGCGCGTTCTGCGCACCGACCCGCACCCGAGTGTGGGCGAGTCGCTGCGCCACGAGCGAGATCATCGTGAAAGGGGGGAGAACGAACAGCTCGACGTGGTTGGGAATGTCATCGACCGCGGCGGCCAGCTCGTCGGCATACTTCGCGGCCTCGGCGATGCTCTTGGTCATCTTCCAGCTGGTGCCCAGCCAGAAGGTCCGTTCAACGGGCGGCGACGCGGACATCGGGATGAGCCTCTCTCAGTGTTGCCAGCGCCTCTTCGTCGACACCGTCGTCCACGACAACCGTGTCGAACTCCTCTAGCACCGCTGTCTGGTACAGGGCGGTCTTACCAAGCTTGGTGTGGTCGACCAGAAGGATCTTGCGGTCCGCGGAACGCAGCATCTTCCGCTTGGTCGCCACCACCTGCCCTTCCTGGTGGAAGGTGGCGTTGCCGGACACCGCCGAGACCGACATGAACAACACGTCAGCTCGGATTCCCTCGATCATGCGCTCGCAGAACATCCCGCGGAACGCGTTGTACTGCGGCAGATACTCGCCTCCGAGCCCGATCAGGCGGATACCGCGGGCGTCGGCCACCAGCTGCATGATCGACACGAAGTTGGTGATGATGGTCAGCGGCCCGGCCTTGATCAGCCGCCGGGCGAGTGGCAGCATCGTGGACGACTCGTCCAACATCACCGCCTGGCCCCGCTCGACCAGCCCGGCGCCGAGCTTGGCGAGTGCCTCCTTCTCGTCCACCGCCATCCGGAGCCGGTACCGGAGGTCGCTCTCGAACAGCGTGGAGCGCTCCACCGTCGCACCGCCCCGGAACTTCCGTAGGACCTGGGCGGCCTCGAGCTCGTCGAGATCCCGGTGCACCGTCATGCGGCTGACGCGCAGGTACTTGATCAGTTCATCGACCCCGACGGATCCCTGCTGCAGCAGCAACTGGATGATGCGCTCCTGCCGCTTCTCCCGGGTGAGCCCCTGCGAAGTGGCCGAGCCATCTTCGGGCTCCCTGCTCATACGTCATCCCTCCAGGTCGACGACGCTGCTGCGACCGCTTCGCGGTACCGCGCGTAATCCTCTTCAAGCCGCCGGGACCGCTCGCTATCGGGCGTGTACGTCCGAGCGATGGTGACGGTGGCGGCGACCGCATCGTCGAGGTCCTGGTACAGGCCGCAACCGATCCCGGCGCAGATGGCAGCACCCAGCGCACCGGTTTCGTTCGCGGCGCCGACGCCCACCTCCAGGTTCAGCGCGTCGGCGAACATCTGGGCCCACACCTCGCTACGTGCGGCACCCCCTGCCAGGCGCGCCGAGCTGACCGTCGTTGCCGACCGCAGCGCATCGACGTGCCAGCGGTGGTTGAAGACCACGCCCTCGAACACCGCTCGCAACAGATGCGCCCGAGTGTGCCAGCCCCGGATGCCGAGGAAGGCAGCACTGGCCGCGGGCCCGAGAGGCGAACCGAACAGGAATGGCAGGTACAGCACACCAGACCGCTCCGAAAGGACGTCCCGCACTTCGGCGTTGACGGCCTCGAAGCAGCTCCGCCTGTCGCGCGCATCCCCGTCACGAAGCATCAGCTGGTCGACGAACCACTCCAGGTTGGTCGCCGACGCCGGGGACAGCGACATGTTCATCCAGCGTCCCGGCTCCACGAAGTTGCGACAGTTCCAGTCGCGACTGGGCAGCGGGCGGTCGGAGATCACCTGGTTGATGCTGTAGGTCCCGGCCACCATCGACAACTGCCCCGGCTTGACGCAGCCGGTGCCCAACGCGCAGGCATCCACGTCGTGCAGTCCCGAGACCACCGGCGTGCCAGCTGGCAACCCGGTCCGCGACGCCGCCTCGGCCGTTACCGTGCCCGCGACCTGCGTTGAGGTGACGACCGGCGCCACCAGCTGTGCGTAGTCGCCCAGACCGAAGACGTCGAATGCCTCGTCCGAGTAGCGCTGTGTCCGTACGTCCGTGAACGACACGCTGGCCTCGGTCGGGTCGGTGCTCGCCACGCCGGTCAACCGCAGCTTGATGTAGTCCTTGCACGACAGGGCTTTGGCGGTGCGAGCGAGACTGCTCGGCTCGTGTCGAGCCAGCCACGCGAGCAGCGCCGCGGGGGTGGCGACGAAGGGCACCTGACCGGTGACCTGCAAAGCCCGCTCCGCTACGCCGGTCTCCTCCCACTCCCGCAGGATCTGGTGAGCCCGGCTGTCAAGCGACAGGATTCCGGGACGAACCGGCCGGCCGTCCTCGCCCACCAGGTAGATGCCGTCTCCGTGCGCGGTCACCCCGACCGACATGACCTCAGCGCCTGGGACCGCTGCGAGCACGTCCCGCACCGTTTTCGCAGTCGCGTCCCACAACTCGTCCATGTCGCGCTCGACCCAGCGCGGCCGAGGCTTACGCTGCGGAACGCGGACGGCGGCCGATGCCAGCTCCGCACCTGACGGATCGAACAGGACCGCCTTGGTGACCGTGAGGCCGGAATCGATGCCTAGCAGTACCTTCATCGGACAATTGCGGTTCTCGGACTGAACTTCTTGACGTAGCCGAGGTAGGCGTCGAGCTCCTCGCTCGCCCTCGTCGACGACCAACCCAGGTGCCGTTCCGCGACCGCGGCCACCCGCTCGAGGGATGCCGTACCAAGGTCAGCCGAGACTCCGGTCATCAGGCGTCGAGCGACGAGGTCGGTCAGGGTGACGGCGAACTCGTGCCTGGCCGCGAACACGACCTCGGCCGCGATGGCATGCGTCGCCTCGTCGATGACCTCGCCCAACCTCGGGTCCTCGGCGACCAGTGCCTCGACGGCGGGAGATCGGACGCCGTAGATGCGCAACAGGCGCTCGGCGACCTCGTGCGGCAGCTGGGTGGACGCGAGGTACCGCTGACGGAACTGCCCGAAGTCCAGCGTGTTGCCACCTGGTAGGCGCAGCCGACGCGTCAGGCTGCGCCGCTTCGCGCCGATGCGCTTGAGGACGTGGTCGTTGACGTCCTCGGCCAGGCTGCGGAAGGTCGTCAGCTTGCCACCGACCACCGAGAGCAGGCCCTCGAGGGCGGGTTCGTGGTCGTGGACAGTGTGTCGGCGGGTGATGTCACTGGTGGGGCCGTCCGACTGGTACGGCAACGGCCGGACCCCCGTGTAGCTCCACAGGATGTGCTCCGCCGTGAGCCCGGCCTTGGGTAGCACCCGGTTGGTCTCCTTGAGGATGTAGGCGATCTCCTCCTCGTCGGCGGACGCCGTGTCGAGGTCACCGACGAAGCGCTCATCGGTGCTCCCGAGCAGGTAGCGGCCCAGCCACGGGATCACCATCATCGGCCGAGCGTCCGTGACCGCCTCGTAGTACATGGCGTCCCGCTGCGGCGCTCCCGGGAACGGATCGACGACGAGGTGCGTGCCCTTGGTGCCGCCGATCAGCCTGGGTTGCTCGCCGAGCCCCACGCTGGCCAGAACCTCGTCGACCCACGGACCGGCCGCGTTCACGGTGATACGGCCGCGAACCTCGTGACGTCGACCCGTCTCGGTGTCCACGACCTCCACACCGACGACTCTTCGACCCTCACACAGCAGCCGCTCGGCTCGGGCGTGGTTCAGCACGACGGCGCCCGCGGCACGCGCCGCGACCGCCGCCTCCACCGAGAGACGCTCGGCGTACTCCACCTGCGCGTCGAAGTAGGCGGCGCCGCCACGCAGGCCGTCCGGATCGATGCCGGGCACGGTGCGCAGGACCTCGTCACGGTCGAGGAGGCAGTGGCGCGGCGTGCTCTTGTCCCAGGACAGGAGGTCGTACGCCACCATGCCCAGCCGCAGCACGAACGAGCTGTGCTGGTTCCGGTCATAGAACGGCAGCAGGAAACGGAGCGGGCGGACGAGGTGGGGCGCCGCTCGAAGCAGCCACTCCCGCTCGCGCAGGGACTCCCGCACCAAGGGGACGTCGTACTTTTCGAGGTACTTCAGCCCCCCGTGAATCATCCTGCTGTTCCACGCCGAGGTGGCCCAGCCGAAATCCTCCTTCTCCACGAGCACGACGCGGAGGCCTCGCAGGGCCGCGTCCCAGGCGATCCCCACACCGTTGCATCCTCCGCCGATGACGATCAGGTCGAACGGCGAGGCGAGCTCGCGCAGAGCCCGCTCGCGGTCAGCTGCCAGTGGTGTGACGGTCATGCGCGGACAACCTTCTTGCCGAAGCGACCCTCGAGACTGGCGACGTAGATGGCGGCCAGCAGGATGACGCCGAAGACGACCTGCCGAATCGCCGGGTCCACGCCGACCAGGTTCATCAGGTTGTCGATCGCCGCGATGAGCAGCACGGCACCAAGGACGCCGGTGACCCGGCCTTCACCGCCTTGCAGACTGGTGCCACCCAGGGTCGCGGCGGCGAAGACGAGCAGGATGTCGCCCTGGCCGAGGTCCGCGACGACCGAGTCGAGACGACCGACCTCCAACAAGCCGCCGATCGCGGCACAGACCCCGGCAAGCACGAAGGCGATCATCTTCACGCGGTCCACGTTGATGCCGGCGATGTACGCGGCCCGTTCGTTGTTGCCGATCGCGTAGATGCTCTTGCCGAACGCTGTCCGGTTCACCACCACGTGCCCGATCGCGTAGACGAGCAGGAGCACGAGCACGGCGACCGGGATGACCCCGACCCTCGCGCCGCCGAGGTAGGTCAGCTCGGCTGGCAGCCCATACACGCCTTCGGGGATGAGGTAGATGACGAGCCCTCGCATGATGAGCAGCGTGGCGAGGGTCACGAGGAACGGGTTCACCCCGAGCTTGACCGAGAAGGTCCCGTTGACTCCCCCGACCACGAGCCCGACGAGCAGCACGAAGGCGATCGCCACGACGACTGGCAGGTCGGGCATCCACGCCGTCACGAGCAGCACCGCCAGCGTCGGTGCCAGGGCGAGCATCGACTCCAGCGAGAGGTCGAGACCCCCGGTGATCATGACGAAGAACATACCCAGGGTCATCAACCCGAGGGGTGCCGCCGCCCACGCGATGTTGAGCAGGTTCTCCGTCTGGAGGAACCCCTCCACCGTGGTTCCGATCAGGAACACCACGGCGAGCAGCGGCCAGATCAGGTGCTGAGAGAACACGCGCAGTGCGACGTCACGGACACGGCGACGCGGCACCGCCGACTCGGGGACGGCGTCCTCGCGGATGACGGTGGTCATTTCACTCCCACTCCCTGTGCGCTTCGGTACACCTCGCCGACGGTGAAGTCGGGTTCGCCACGGCGAATCTCGCGCACGACACGTCCACGGTAGAAGACCAGGATCCGGTCACAGGTGTCGATCATCTCCTCCTCACTCTCGAGCGTCAGCAGCACCGCGCTCGTCGTGCCGAGCTCGTCGCGCACCGTACGCAGGATCTCGGGCTTGGAGGCGATGTCGACGCCACGGGTCGGCTCGTTGAGGAGGTAGACGCGCGGACGTGTCGCCGCCAGCCTGTTGATCATGACCTTCTGGCGGTTACCGCCGGAAAGTGTGTCCACGTCGGCGTCGAGGCTGGGTGTCTTGACCGGGAGCTTGCGCAGCCGCTCCCGCACGATGCGACGCCCTTCTTTCAGGTCGAGGAGGCCCCAGCGGTTCCGTAGCCGGGGATAGAGGGAGACGAGGATGTTCTCCTCGACCGAGCGCGAGTGAATGGTCGCGCTCTCCTCCCGCTTCTTCGGCAGGTACACGATGCCATGTCGCATCGCCTGGGAGGGCTTGCGCGGGCGTATCGGCCTCCCATCGAGCAGCACCTCGCCGCGGTCGGGTGGGTACAGGCCGCACAGGCTCATCAGGAACTCGTCCTTGCCCGAGCCGTCGAGACCGGCAAGGCCCACCACTTCCCCGTGGTGCAAGGTGAGCGTGACGTCCTGGAAGGCCAGGCCCGCCGTAAGCTGTCGAACCTCCAACACAGGCTGGCTGTCCGACGGCTTGGGCTCGGCACGCCCACTCGTGGCGAGGTGGTCGCCCACGGCCATGGCGTTGTCGCCGACGATCCAGTGCGCCAGCTGTTCCTTCGTCGTGGAGGCGACGTCGACGGTGGCGACAGGCGAGCCATCACGCATGACCGTGACCCGGTCACAGAACTCGATCACCTCGTCGATGTGATGCGTGATGAGCACGAAGCAGATGTCCGGGTCACGAGCGATGGTGTCGCGGAGGAACCGCAGGAGGAGGCGCTTGCGCTCGCGGGGCAACGAGGCCGTGATCTCATCGAGCAGGACGACGCGGGCCCCTTCGATGAAGACGGCCTTGCCGAACGCGAGGAGCTGCTGGTCCTCGATCGGCAGCTCACCGATCGGTTGGTGGGGCGTGACGTCGAGAGACAGCTCCTTCGCCACAGCGCGCACCTTCTCGCACATCGCACGGTGGTCGAGGAGGCCTCTGCGGCGCAGCGGCGCACCGAGGAAGAGGTTGTCGACCACACTGCGGAGCGGGGCGACCAGCGGCTCCTGGGGGACGAGCGCCACGCCCAGCTCATGAGCCTTCTGTGGTGTGTAGGTGGCGGCATCGACCTTCTGGTCGCGAATGGTGATCGAGCCGTCGGTCGGCCTCAGTGCCCCGGCGATCAGGCTGACCAGGACTGACTTCCCGGCGCCGTTCTTGCCGATGATGCCGTGCACCTCCCCTCGCCGCAGCTCCAGCGTGGCGTCGCGGACCGCGGTCACACCGGGGAATCTCTTCGTCACTCGCTCGAGACGGCAGGCCGGCCGGGCTGCCGATGCGACGACGTGCGATGACATGGGGACCTGACCTTCTTGTTGTCGACAGGTGGAGAAGCTCGTGGCCGCACCACACGGCGGCCACGAGCATCCGTCACTTACTCGCCACTGCCCAGTGCTTCGGGTCGTCCGGCGGCAGGTCACCAGGAACGCTGAAGGCCTGCGTCTGGTACCACGCGCCGTCGAAGTCCTTGGACTCGATCACCCTCACTGGCTGCCAGGGCTGCTGCCCGTCCGAGCTCGACTTCTCAGCGCCTTTGGACGGCTCTGTCGTGCCGTTCTTCATCATGTCCCAGAGGAGCCGCATGGTGATGACTCCCTCTGCGATCGCGGGCTGCTCCGAGCAGTGTGTGAGCTCACCCTTGGCGATGGAGTCGAGCTCGGGCTGGGTGCAGTCGATGGTCGTCACCGGGATGTGCCGCCGGTCGCTGCTCGGGAAGAGAACACCGGCCGACTTGAAGGCGGGGATGGCGCCACCGACACCCATGGTTCCGTCGATGCTCGCCACGCCGAGGACCTTGTCCTTGCCGTAACGGGACATGATGTCATCCACCGCGGTGCGGGCCTTGCCTCCGTCACAGCCGGCCTCACGGGTCTCGATCTTCAGGCCGGGGTTAGCCCGGACGATCGGGTCGAGCACTTTGTGGTAGCCCTTGTGGCGCCCGATGTCGAAGCTCGCGGTGATGATGCACCGCAGCTCGATGATGACTCCACCCCGCTTCGCCCAGTCCGGACCGCGGTTCTTCTCCAGGGTGTCGACGATGGCTTGTCCAGCCAGCTCGCCGGCCCGCTCGTTGTCGAACGCGACGAAGGTCTGCGGCGCGTCGGGCACGTAGGCGTTGTGGGTGACGACAGGGATGTTCTTCTCACGCAGCTGCTTGACCAGGTTCGTCATCGCCTCACCCCGCCACGGGACGAGGCTCACGCCATCGACGCCCTTCGCCATCTGCGCCCGCAAGCCATTGACTTGGGCACTGACGTCGTTCGCGCCGATGACGGTGAAGTTGATCTTCACGCCTTCGGCCTTCTCGATGCGCTTGGCCTCCAGCTCCTCGCCGTACTGCACCCCGTTGAAGTAGATGTCGTCGGGGCTCCACCGAATGAGGGCGACGTTGTACGTCTTGTCATCGCCACCATTACCGCCTGTACCAGCGGAACTACCATTCGCACCCTGGCCGCTGCAGGCGGCGATCGCGAGCGCGCCAGCGCACATCACTGCCGCGATGCGCGCCCTCCGCGCTGAACGCCTGACCTTCAACGTCGTCAACACAGATCGGACTCCTTTCACCGGCTCTGCCGGGCCCAACTGCGCCCACGATCGCTGGTATCTATACCGCCGCTCGTGGTATGTTGTCGAACGTTAGACCCAGGCCACAGCCGCTGACAAGGGTTGTCCCGCTGCGACCTGGAGGCTCGCACCCCCCGAGAAGCTGACGGCCCTCGCAGGACGGCGAGCCTATGCCGGGAGCGTCTGAACGTCTATGGTGGGAAATTGACTGAGTCGGTTGTTAAGAAGTTCCTGCTCCGTTCGGATGGTCGGTGCATCGACGTCGCGCTGGACCACGCCGCGTTCGGCGGCGCCGGCCTGTTCCACCGGCCCGTGCCTGAGCTCGCCGCGCTCGTGGCCGCTGCCGGCGCTGACGCGATCCAGCTGACGCCAGAGGACGTGGAGCGGTACCGCGCCCACCAGGGGGGACCACACCAGCCACCCGTCGCGCTTCGCGCCGACGCCGCCAACCTCTACGACGAGACCGCCGAGACCTTGACGGTGAGCCGCCAGACGCTGACGGACCGTCACCTCGGCGCGGCGAGCTGCCTCGTCGCCAACCTGTTCCGCATCTCTGGAAGTGACCGCGGAAGTGACGTGGAGAGCGAGTGCCGACGTCAGCTGGACGAGATCGCTCGGCTCGCTCGGGCCTGGGACCTGCCGCTGATGATCGAGGCGCTCGTCCTCACTCCGGAGGCGGGCCGCTACGCGGGGTCCTTCGAGCCAGCCGACGTCATCGGGGTGACCAAGGCCGCGGTGTCAGCCGGCGCCGACATCCTGAAGGTGGATCCCACCCGCCGCCCGGAGGACTTCACCGGTGTGATCGAGGCCGCGGAAGGTCGACCGGTCCTCGTTCGCGGAGGCGAGCGGGTGGACGACCGAGTGCTGCTGGAACGCACGGCACGACTGATGGACGCGGGTGCGGCAGGAGTCGTCTACGGGCGCAACGTCTTCCAACACCCTCGCCCGGAGGCGATTCTTCGGGCCCTCGCGGCGATCGTGCACGACGGAGCCACGGTGACTGCCGCGCTCCAGATCGTGGCGAGCGGTCCCGAAGCATGATCCTGGTCGCCCACACCGACGGTGGGTGCGCTTGATCACACCAAGATCACCGAGGCCGCCCGGAGGGGTCGCCTCGTCACCCGGACCGTGGCGCCGCAGGGACTGCCAGCACTCACGGTTATGGCACTGCTGCGGTTGGTGGCGAGCTTGAACGATCGCACCCTGGCGCCTTGACCCCGAGCCTCCTCCCCAACCCCTGGACCTCGCCCAGCGCCGTCCGGGTCCGGTCGTGAATTCGGGGGTCGGACTGCGGCACGCCGAAGCGGTGAGGTATACCTAACCTAACTTCCGGTTGACCAACAGGATGAGGTTAGGCATGGGCAGGTCTGGGCGTACGACAGCAGCCGCAACGCTGGCACTCGTCACGTTGCTGGCGGCGGGGTGTAGCGGCAGTGCGGGGGGCAGCGAGACCAGCGACAGCCGCTCCGCCGACACCGAGCCGCTGACGCTGTACAACGCGCAGCACGAGGACCTGGTGCGGGCGATGGTGGACGGGTTCACCAAGGAGACCGGCATCGAGGTCGAGATCCGCTCCGGTGACGACTTCGAGCTCGCCCACCAGATCGTCCAGGAGGGTCCGGCATCGCCCGCCGACGTCTTCCTCACCGAGAACTCGCCAGCGATGGCCCTCGTCGACGCGGAGCAGGGTTTCGCCAAGGTCGACGAGGCGACCCTCGCCCAGGTCCCGAGCCAGTTCGTGCCCTCCACTGGCAACTGGGTCGGCTTCGCCGCGCGTGCGACCGTGCTCGTCTACAACACCGACCAGCTGAGCGAGGACGAGCTCCCGGCCTCGATCATGGACCTGGCCGAGCCGCGGTGGAAGGACAAGATCGGGATCGCCGCCGGCGGTGCCGACTTCCAGGCGATCGTGAGCGCGGTGCTCGCGCTCAAGGGAGAGGACGCCACCGCCGAGTGGCTGGCCGGCCTCAAGCGCAACGCCAAGATCTACCCGAAGAACTCCGCGGTCATGAAGGCGGTCGACTCCGGAGAGATCTCCGCCGGCGTGATCTACCACTACTACTGGTACAAGGACCAGGCGGAGGGCGGCGCCAACAGCTCCCACACCAAGTTGAAGTTCTTCGGCAACCAGGACCCCGGGGCATTCGTCAGCGTCTCCGGCGCCGGTGTGCTGAAGGTCAGCGACCAGCAGGAGGAAGCCCAGCGGCTGCTCCGGTACCTCACCGGGAAGGAGGGGCAGCGGATCCTGTCCGACAGCACCGCGCTGGAGTACTCCATCGCCAGCGACGTCCCAGCCAACGAGGCGCTCAAGCCTCTCGACGAGCTCGACCCGCCGGTCGTGGACGTCGCCAAGCTCAACGGCCCCAAGGTCGTCACGCTCATGCAAGAGGCAGGTCTGCTCTGAGACGAACCTCTCTCGCCCTCGTGACGTGCGCCGCGATCCTCGTGGCGCTCGTCGCGTTGATCCCGCTCGGCTTCGTCGTCGGCTACACGATCGAGGTGGGGTGGGCCGAGACGCAGCGGCTGGTCCTGCGCCCGCGGACGGCGGAGCTGCTGTGGAACACCACCCGGCTGCTCGTCGGATGCGTCGCGCTCTGCGCGGTCATCGGGACGGCGGCCGCCTGGCTGGTGGAGCGGTCCACCGTTCCGGCTCGCCGGTTCTGGAGCGTCGTCCTGGTCGCGCCGCTCGCCATCCCGGCGTTCGTCAACAGCTACGCCTGGGCGTCGTTGGCGCCCGGTGCCAGCGGCTTCGGCGGAGCGCTGCTCATCGTCACGCTGTCGTACTTCCCGCTGGTCTACCTGCCGGTCGCGGCGGCCCTCCGGGGCCTGGACCCCGCGCTGGAGGAGACCGCCCGGTCACTCGGGCTCGGTCCTTGGCAGACGTTCGTCCGGGTGGTGCTCCCCCAGCTGCGGCCGGCCCTCCTGGGCGGCATGCTGCTCGTCGGCCTCCACCTGCTCGCGGAGTTCGGAGCCCTGCAGATGCTGCGGTTTCCGACCTTCACGACCGCGATCTACGACCAGTACCGCTCCACCTTCAACGGACCGGCCGCGAACATGCTGGCCGTCGTGCTGGTCCTCGCCTGTCTGTTCCTGCTGCTGGTCGAGCTCCGGCTGCGTGGACGGGCGCATTACGCCCGGATCGGCGCGGGGGCGGCGCGCCCCGCGGAGCGGACCCGCCTAGGTCGCCTCACCGGACCCGCGCTGCTCGGTCTGGCGGCGCTGACGGGGCTGTCCGTCGCCGTCCCGGTCGGCAGCCTCGGCTACTGGTTGCTGGTCGGGGCGTCGGACGACTTCTCCATCGCCGCGTTGGCGTCGACCACGGCGACGTCTCTTGGCCTGGGCGCGGTCGCCGCGGTCGTCACGACGGCGTGCGCCCTGCCGGTCGCGTGGTTGTGCGTCCGGCACCGCGGACGGCTCGCCACCGTGCTGGAACGCAGCACCTACTTCGGCCACGCACTGCCCGGCATCGTCGTGGCGCTGGCGCTCGTCACGACCACGATCCGCCTCACCCCCGCGTTGTACCAGACGACGCCGATCCTGGTGGTGGCGTACGTGATCCTCTTCCTGCCGCGCGCCATGGTGAGCGTTCGCTCCGCGCTCGCCCAGGCGCCGGCGGTGCTCGACGACGTGGCTCATACGCTCGGGGTCAGCCGGATCGCCACTCTCGGCAGGGTCACCCTGCCACTGATCGCGCCCGGGCTGGGTGCGGGTGCCGCTCTCGTCTTCCTCGCGGTGGTGACCGAGCTGACGGCCACGCTGCTCCTCGCACCGATCGGGACCCAGACCCTGGCCACCCGGTTCTGGAGCTACACCAGCAGCATCGCCTACAGCGACGCCGCGCCCTACGCGGCCGTCATGGTGCTCATCTCGGCTCCCGCGACCTTCCTTCTCACGAGGGACACGAGAGGTTCCGCGCTATGACCGCACTGACGATCCGTGGCGTCACGAAGTCCTTCGCCGATACGCCGGTCCTCCGCGGCGTCGATCTCGACGTGCCCTCGGGGAGCCTGACCGCTGTCCTCGGCCCGTCCGGCTGCGGCAAGACCACCCTGCTCCGCCTGGTCGCCGGCTTCGCGGCGCCGGACGCCGGGACCATCGCCTTCGACGATCGCGTCGTGTGCGGGCCTGGGCACGTCACGCCCCCACAACGGCGCCGGGTGGGCTACGTGCCACAGGAAGGCGCCCTCTTCCCGCACCTGACCGTGGCGGACAACATCACCTTCGGGCTGCCACGCCGGGCCCGCCGGGCTCGCCAGCGCGTCGGGGAGCTGCTCGACCTGGTCGGCCTGGAGGGATCCTGCGCCGACCGGTTCCCGCACCAGCTGTCCGGAGGACAGCAGCAGCGGGTCGCGCTGGCTCGCGCGCTCGCCCCGGAGCCCGCGCTCGTCCTCCTCGACGAGCCGTTCGCCTCGCTGGACGCCGGCCTGCGTGAGGGGACCCGACACGCCGTGCTCGAGGCGCTGCGGGCCACGGGGGCCACGGCCGTCCTGGTCACCCACGACCAGGCGGAGGCTTTGTCGATGGCGGACCAGGTCGCTGTCCTGCGCGACGGCCGCGTCGTCCAGGCGGGCCCGCCGAAGGCGGTGTACGAGTCGCCGTCCGACCTCGGGGTCGCCAGCTTCGTGGGTGAGGCCATGGTCCTGCCGGCGCGAGTCACGGGTGGGAAGGCCGAGTGCGCGCTTGGGACGATCGCCGTCCTCTCGGCCTGCCCTGACGGCTCCGCACAGGTCCTCATCCGCCCCGAGCAGGTCCGCCTCCACCCCACCTCCAGCTCGGTCGGCGTCGAGGCGCGGGTGGAGAGCGTCAGCTACTACGGCCATGACGCCGCCGTACGGTTGCGCCTCACCGTGACCGAGCCCAGGTCCAACGGCCAGAGCTCGAACGGCCAGAGCTCGAGCGGGCAGAGTTCGAACGGCCAGGCGCGGGGCCAAGAGCCGGACGGCGAGCCGCGCGTCACCGCCCGGGTCCTCGGCCAGGAGATCCCTCCGCCGGGCACGCTCGTCCGTCTCGTCGTCGACGGCGGCGTCCTCGCCTATCCCGAGACACCTCTCGCTCGGTTCACCGGCTCGACGTGAGGGAGACGGCCTCGTCGGGCGGCCGCGCTTGGCTGGGCACGCCGACTACCGCTCACTCCGCCCGGTCGTGCGCCAGATGGGTCGCCTCCGCCGTGTCGCCGTCGTCGAAGGTCGGCGGGGAGAACGTGCTCTCGATCGCCTTCGCCTCGCCGTCGCGGCCGGACTCGATCGCCTTCACCATGATCTCCAGCACGTGGTAGGCGTGCTCGGGCGTCATCAGCGGGGCGACGTCGTGCTGAATGCGGTCGACCAGATGGCGCAGCCCGTCCGTCCAAGGCCACCGTGGGTTCTGGTCGTGGTAGATCTTCCACGCCCTTACATCGTTCTGCCACAGCTCGTACCCCCGGGGCGCCCAGTCGTCGCCCATCATCTGGATGGTGCCCGTGCTGCCGTAGATCTCGATGGCGGGACAGCGGTACTGCTGCATGGTGAACCCGGTGGTGATCGAGGCGAAGAACGCGTCGCCGAAGTCGAGCAGGATCTGGAAGTTGTCCTCGACTTCGACCGTGATGCGTTCCCCTTCGACCACGCGCTCTGGAGTCGCCGTCCCCGCCATCGCCATCACCCGCTTGGCCGGGCCGAACCATCCGGTGAGGCTCGTGATGTTGTAGACGCCGAGGTCGAACAACGGTCCAGCGCCGGAGCGGTAGAACCACTGACCCCACCAAGGGCCGGCCCAGCCGTACCGCGCCCGGGCGAGGTTCGGTCGACCGATGTCGCCGCGCGCCAGGTGCCGCCCCATCCGCTGGTACGTCGGGCTCAGGACCACCGCCGGCGCACACACCAGGTGGCCGGGGCTTCGCCTCGCCACGTCGACCAGCTTCGCGGCCTCGTCCAGCGTCACCGCCATCGGCTTCTCGACGAGCACGTGCTTGCCGGCTTCGAGAGCGGCGATCGCGAGCGAGCCGTGCTCCGCCATCGACGTCAGAACGAGGACGGCGTCGACGTCAGCGGAGTCGATGACCTCGCGCGGGTCGGTCGTGACGTGCGGTATGCCGTGCGTCTCGCCCACCGCCCGCGCCCTGTCGGCCACCACGTCGCAGGCGGCCACGATGCTGATGCGACCTTGCTCGCGCAGCTCGCGGGCCAAGCTCATGTAGGGCCCGTTCATGACGCTGCCACATCCAATGAAGCCGATGTTGACGGGACAGCTCACCAGCGCATCTCCTCCAACCAACCCCTTCACCACGCGCCACGTGACCCCGGTGGAGAAGGCTCAATGATCCTGCGGGTTGCGCCAGAAGAACGCCTCCGGGTCGTAGGCCGCGGGAGTGGGGTGCTGCCAGGGACAGATCAGTCCGCCCACGTGGAGGTTCTCCGGCCGAGGGACGTTCCCTAGGTCCTCGTGCGCCATCGCCACGACCGGGGAGTCGGCGACCAAGCCCATGTAGAACGGCCCCTCGGCGATGTGGATCTTGATCATCTCCCACACGAGCTGGTAGCGCTTCAGGGTGTCGGTCTCCACCTTCGCCTGGTCGTACAGCCTCCACAGACGCTCGACCGGGTCCCCGGGCGGAGGTCGCATGCTCGGCGGCTTCCGGTCGTACGGAGCGACCTCGGCGACCTCCTTCTCCTGGTCGGTGTTGCGGATCATGTCGTAGTTGGCGTAGAGCGGGGCCCAGAACGCCGCGCTCAGCGCGTTCCCCACCGGCACCAGCAGCTCCGGGCTGACCATGCACTCGTGCACCGGCATCGACGGATACAGCCACGCCGTGTACGACATGAGCTCCCCGGCCTGCCACTTGACGCTCCACTGCGCTGGCGGAACCGGATTGCGGACGACATCCAGCCCGATGGCCCGCCAGTACTTCACGAAGAAGTCCGCGATCTGGTGCCCGTCCCGTGGAGCGTCGGCAGTCTGGTCCAGCCTGATGCGCAAGGGAGAGCCGTCGGGCAGCTCACGCACTCCGTCGCCGTCGCTGTCGACGACGCCGATCTCGTCGAGCAGCTTCTTCGCCTTGGCCGTGTCGTAGGCGACGTAGCTGTCCCGCCACCGCTCGAAGACCTGCCGTCCCTCCGGATCGGCCGTGGCGTCGGTGGCCTGGAAGCGGTAGGTGCCTGTCGTCTTCACGCCGGTGTCGAAGAAGACAGCCTTCTGGATCTCGGACCGGTCGATGGCGTGCGACAGGGCCTGGCGGAACTTCGGCTCGTTGAGGACACGGCGAACCGGCTCATCCTTGTAGTTGAGGTTGAAGAAGAAGAGGGAGCCGCAGCCCGACCCACTGTTCCACAGCAGCAGATCGAGCCTGTGTCGCGTGCGCGTCCTCTGCAGAGTGGAGACGTCGCCGAGGCCGAGACCGATGAACGGCCCATGCACGTAGTCGGTCTCGCCCTCCTGCACCTTGAGCTTGGCCACTTCCCTGTCGTCGACCGCCGTGACGTTGATCCTGTCGATGTACGGAAGCTGGTCACCCTCAAGGCTCACGCACCAGTAGTACGGGTTACGTTCCCAGGTCATCGCGCGGCCCTCGCTGTAGGAGGAGAGCCGCCATCCGGTCAGCGTCGGGCACTCGGGGTTGACGGCGAAGTTGCGCCTCTGCTCGAAGGTCTCGGCCCACGCCTCTCCAAGACCGTCCGTGTACCTGGGGTGGAACCGCCGCAGGTAATGCTTCGGGGCGATCCACGTCGGTCCGACACCGGCCTTGACCCAGTTGGCGAGGTGGAAGAGAGTCAGCGGCGCGGACGTGTCGAATCCGATCACCAGGGTCAGCTCGTCCGGCGCCGACAGCGTCGCTAGAGTCCCGCGTGCTGAGCGCAGCTCCGCCGGCGCCACCTCCGGATGGTTCTCGTCGAGGACCATGTTCCTCCCACCAGAACATCACGTCCGCGGTCGTGCACGGATGCCCGTCCGACCACCGCAGGCCCTCGCGGAAGTGCAGCGTCCACTCCGACTGGTCGGCGTTGGCCTCCCAGCTCTCCGCCAAGCCCGGCCCCACATCCACCGCGTCGTTCAGCCAGCGCAGGGGCGAGTGGCCGTACATGTACTCCTTCATGACGGCGCTGGCCGTGTTGTCGATGAGCAGCCGCAAGGTCCCGCCGTACTTTCCGCGTTCCAGCCAGTTGTGCGGGACGACGTACGGTCGCGCGGGCAGGCGTTCCTCCACGGGCGGCAAGGTGCCGGCCTTCACCATCTCCGCCAGGTCAGGAGCTTCGTGGAACCGCGGCGGCACCGGCAACGGCTTGGTCTGGGAGCCCTTGCCAACCTTGGCTTTCGGACGAGAGGGCTCGGCGTCGTGGGAGCCTTCCGGCGTGCACGCCGTGAACAGGGCCGTGCCCGCACCTACCGCTGACGCATACAGGAACGCCCGGCGGCTGATCCCGCTGTTCGGCCGATGACCCGTCTGGCGCCCGCCCATAGAACCCCTCTCGGCCATCGCCGGTCGACGACCAGCTGCGGTGGCTCTGCGCCGCACGGCACCATGCCCGCATCAGCGAACCCACATGGCCACCACGTGTGCGACTGGGCCACCCAGGCTACAAACGAAATCCTGACTTGCCTGGAGACCTGGCCGTATCCGGCCGGAGCGAACCGTCGTCGCATCATGCGTTTCCATAGAGGCGCGCGGTTACCCGCGATATCCCGGCGAGTTCGGGCTCAGCCCCCCAGTTTCGTCGGGGGTGGTGGAAGTACGCTGCTGATGAGTCCACGTGCGCTAGTCGTTGCAATGCGTCTCGCCGCGATTCGTGGGGGTAGAGATGCTCAGGTCTTCGCGCTGTCGGACAGTTTGTCGGCGAGGGAGGGCGGGAAGTCCATGCGGCGTAGCCGCTCGATACCGGCGTCGGTCGCCAGCTCCTGTCGGTGGTCCGGATTCTTCAGGTAGAAGAGTATGCCGTAGTACGCGATCGCGGGGTCGACAGCGAGGTAGCCGGCGTGAATGGTGCACATGTAGCGCCGGAAGAAGCCGAACCAGCACAGCCACGAGTCCCCCGGCCGTGATGTCCAGATCGAGTCTCGACAGGTGAGTTTGACGCTGGGGCCATAGTTGAGCACTGGTTTGGCATCGGTAATTTTCCATGGCTACTCGGACGTCGTCCGCGGCCTTTCGCAGTCGAAGGATGGCTTCTACAGTTCCCTGTGCAAGGGGACCGAGTAGCTTGGAATTTGCAGCCCGAATGGCCCGGCATTGACTCCATCCGGCATCGGTTTCGCCGAGTTGTCAAGATGGTCCGCAGCCTCATGGAGAAGGCGGTGGATCTGGGCCATCGACTCAATGTCGATCTTCCTCGTGCTCACCTCGCGTCCTTCCTAGGGTTCAAGGTAGGTGTCGATCATGGTGCGGAGAGTTAGCTGTCCCGAGTCGGGGACGAGGAGGGCTGTGGATAGGCGAGGGAGCACGTGTAGCGGCGATCCGCGGAGGTAGTCGCTGGGACGGCGAAGTCCCTCATCACCGACGACGCTCTAGAGGGCTCGTCGGTTCGCACACTCGACCTGGCCTTGGCACCGTGCCTACGCAGGCTGGTCAGCACAGGCCCGCCAGCGGCGACGCTCGCGTCCAGCGCGAACGGCAGGCCGCTCCGCTGAAAAGCCGGGGCCCAGCCCATCACCCGCGGGGGCAGCGCGAACCGCCATGAGAAGGATGCGGGCGGTGAGCTGTCAGGCCCGCGACGGAAGGTGCGACGTCCCGGCTAGCCGACAAGGAGGCCCCGGCTAGCTGAGAAGGACGTCCCGGCCAGCCGATGAGGACGTCCCGGCTAGCCGACGAGGCTGACGTGCCGGGTGTCGGGAGCGTTGCGCCGTATGGCGTCGGCGGACTCGTCGTCCCGCTGCTGCTGCGAGGCGCGCTCGGCGGTGACCCGGGCCTCGTAGGTGCGCACCTCCTCCTCCACCCGGTCGGAGTCCCAGCCGAGGATCTCGGCCACCGCCTCGGCCACCGGGCGAGCCGACTCCGTGCCCCGGTGCGGCACCTCGATCGAGATCCGCGTCCTCCGGGTCAGCAGGTCGTCGACGTGGAGCGCGGCCTCGTGCGTGACGGCGTACCGAACCTCGGCCATGAGGTACTCGTCCGCGCCGGGCACCGGCTGGAGCAGGGACGGGTCCTCGCCGGCCGCCTCGAGCACCTCGTGGACCAGTGAGCCGTAGCGGTCGAGCAGACGCTGGATGCGCCAGCGCGGCAGGTGGTACTGGGCAGCGAGCTCGTCGACGCGGTTCACCAACGCGTGGTAGCCCTCCGCGCCCAGCAGAGGCGTCCGGTCGGTGACGCAGCGCGGCACCGGACGGGCCAGGTCCGCGACCGCGGCGTCGATCGCGTCCTTGGCCATCACCCGGTAGGTCGTGTACTTGCCGCCCGCGACGGAGATCAGCCCAGGAAGCGGCCGGGCGATCGCGTGCTCGCGGGACAGCTGGCTGGTCTCCTCCGACTCCCCCGCCAGCAGCGGGCGCAGACCCGCGTAGACCCCGATGATGTCGTCGTGGGTGAGCGGCTGGGTGAGCACCCGGTTGACCCGCTCGAGGATGTAGTCGATGTCCGCCCTTGTCGCGGCCGGGTGCGCCTTGTCCAGCGTCCAGTCGGTGTCGGTCGTGCCCACGATCCAGCGGTTGCCCCACGGGATGACGAACAGCACCGACTTCTCCGTGCGCAGGATGATGCCGGTCTCGGAGGCGATCCGGTCCCGCGGCACGACGATGTGGACGCCCTTGGAGGCGCGGACCTTGAACCGTCCACGCCCCTCGCTCATCCGCTGGATGTCGTCGGTCCACACGCCCGTGCAGTTGACGGTCACCGAGGCACGCACCTTGGCGGTCGCGCCCGTCTCCACGTCACGGATCTCGGCGCCCACGACCCTGCCGCCTTCCCGCAGCAGGCCGACGACCTCGGTGGAGTTCCGGGCGACCGCGCCGTAGCTCGCCGCCGTCCGGATCACCGTGAGCGTGTGGCGAGCGTCGTCCGCCTGGGCGTCGTAGTAGCGGATGGCGCCGACGAGAATGTCGCGGCGCAGCGCCGGCGCGAGCGCGCGTGCCTTCGTGCGGGTCAGGTGCCGGTGACGCGGCACCGCGCGAGACCCGCCCATCGTGTCGTAGAGGATGAGGCCCGCGCCGACGTAGGGCCGCTCCCAGAGCCGGTGCGTCAGCGGGTAGAGGAACGACACCGGCTTGACCAGGTGGGGAGCGATGCGCGTGAGCATGAGGTCGCGTTCGCGCAACGCCTCGGCGACGAGGGAGAAGTTGAGCTGCTCCAGGTAGCGCAGGCCGCCGTGGAAGAGCTTGCTCGAGCGGGACGACGTCCCGCTCGCGAAGTCGCGCGCCTCGACGAGCGCGACCGACAAGCCTCGGGTAGCCGCGTCGAGCGCCACCCCGGCACCGGTGACGCCACCCCCGATGACGAGGACGTCGAACTGACCACCGTCGAGTCGGCGCCACGCCTCGGCACGCTGCTCGGGTCCGAGCTTGGACGAGCCGATCATCCTGCATCCTCCTCCTGGTTCGTCTGCGCGACGGCGACGGTCACCCCGGTCCGCTCGAGACGGCGCAGATCTTCCGGATCAGTCTTGTCGTCGACGATGACGACGTCGAACTCACTCAGCGCGACCAGTGCGTGCAAGGCGCGTCGGCGGAACTTGGTGTGGTCGACGTAGAGAATCCGCCGTTTCGCGGAGTCGAACATCGCGCGCTTGACCAGCACGGTGTCGTGCGCCTGGTGGAAGCAGACGTCGTCGGTGATCGCCGAGGTGGACATGAACAACACGTCCGCCCGCAGCCCCCGCATCGCGTTGATGGTGAGGTTGCCCATGTAGGCGTCACACCACTGGTAGTACTGACCGCCGAGCGAGATCAGCGTGACCCCCGGCTTACCGCTCAGCGCGTTCAGCACCATCTGGAAGTTGGTGATCACGCTCATCGGCTGCCGCTGCGGGAGCAGCTCGGCGAGGAAGAGGCCGGTCGTCGAGTCGTCCATGATGATGGCTTGGCCGGGCTCGACGAACTCGAATGCCGCCCTCGCGAGCGCGCGCTTCTCCGGGACGTTCTGCGTCATCCGGTACGCCGTGCTGGCCTCAACAAGGCTGGTCGCCACCGCGGTCGCGACCCCTCGCGACTTGCGCAACAGCCCGCGGGCTTCGAGGGTGTCCAGGTCGCGGTGGATCGTCATCATGCTGACGCCGAAGCGTTCCGCCAGCTCCTCGGTGCGCACGGTGCCCTGGCTCATGATGAGCTGGACAATCGCGTTGTGACGCTCGGCTTGGCCCAGGCCAGGCTGGTCGCCGTTCAACGCGGCGCCGGCGGCCGCGGACCGCCGTCGCGGTTGCCGCTTCACCTTGCTGGCCATCGTCGTCAGCACTCCCTGTCACAGCCGGTGGAGGCGAGCACGGCGCCTGAGGGCAGGGCCGGCGACCCTATTCTGCCGACCCTGCCCTCACTCACCTCCTCACAGCTCGCCTTCTCACTGCTCGTTGGCGATGTCGCCCGACTCGAGGTTCCGCTCGATGAGCTCGGGCAGCCGCTCGAGGAAGGCGTCCTTCTCCGTCACCACGTTCTTCAGGTACTGCTCGACGTTGTCCGGCGTGATCGGGGGCATCACGTAGGTGTACTTCTTCTCCACCGGCTTGCCCTCGACGATCCGCTTGGCCACCGCCAGGCCAGCGGCCAGCTCGACCCGGCCGTGCTGCAGGCTCGAGCCGATGAAGTCACCCCGCTGGACCGCGCGCAGGCCGTCCTCGATGCCGTCGATCCCCACGATCGGGATCTTCTTCCCGGCCTCCTGGAGCGCCTGGAGTGCGCCGAGCCCCATGTCGTCGTTCTCCGAGACGATGCCGTCGATGTCGTCACCGAAGCTGGACAGCCAGTTCTTGACCTTGTTGACGGCCTCGTCACGCTTCCAGTTCGCGGTGTCCTTGGCGAGCACCTTGATGTCGGGGTACTTCTTCAGCACCTCCTCGATGCCCTTGGTGCGGTCGAGCTCCGGCGAGGAGCCGAGCGGACCCTGGAGGATGACGATGTTGCCCTTGCCGCCGAGCTCCTTGGCCATCATCTCCATCTCCTGACGGCCGGCGGCGACGTCGTCGGGCAGCACGGCGGAGGCCAGGCCCTCCTCGTTCGACAGGGTCGTGTTCACCGCGATGACCGGAATTCCGGCGTCCTTGGCCATCTGGATCTGCGGCCCAAGCGAGTCGGCCTGGACGGGGACGATGATGATGGCGTCCACGCCCTGGTTGATGAGCTGCTCGACCTGGTTGGCCTGGGTGGCGACGTCACCGCCGGCCGAGTTCCAGAGCAGCTCGATGTCATTGGCCTTGGCGTAGGCGCGCATGCCCTCCTGGCCCTGCGTGATGAACGAGGACATGTCATAGACGGTCACGCCAACGCGGATCTTGCCCCCGCCGTCCGCGCCCCGGGCGGTCTCGTCTCCGGCGCCGCAGGCAGCTGCCGCGACGAGGACGAGCACCGTGCCCAGAGCGACGACCCCCCTTCGGATCATCTTCCGCAGCATTCGGGTCTCCTTCTCCGTTAGTGCCACTGCAGATGGGTTCGACTCGCCCCGCCCCGCCGCACTGGCGGCGCCGCCGATGGCCCCTGCTGGCTGGTGCCACCGGACCGTTCGCCACTGCCGGGGACGACTGTGGTGAGGTGTGTCAAGTGCTTCGCCGCTTCGTCGCCCACATGTCGACGGCGACAGCCGCGGCGATGAGCACGCCCTTGATGACCTGCTGCCAGTAGGCGGGGACGACCAGCAGGTCGAGGCCGTTGTTGAGGGTCTGGATGAGCAGGAGGCCGAGCGCGGTCCCCCACACCGTTCCCCGGCCACCCATGAGGCTCGCGCCACCGATGACGACGGCCGCGATCGCGTCCAGCTCGTAGCCCTGCCCGAGCGTGGGCGGGCCGGAGATGACCCGCGAGGCGAGGATCACACCCGAGATGCCCGCGAGCGCCCCGCTCACGACGTAGACGGTGGTGAGGGTCCGTCGCACGTTGACGCCGGCCACCTCGGCGGCGGTGCGGTTGCCGCCGACCGCGTAGACCCGCAGCCCGAAGGACGTGCGGTGCATGACGAGGGCGACGATCGCGAACCCGACGAGCATGACCCACACGGGTGCCGGGAAGCCGAGCACCCGGGTGTTCGCGATCCGCCCGAACTCCGCGGGGAGGCCGTTGATCGGTGCGCCGTCACCGATGACGAACGCCGCGCCAGAGGCGGCGGTCATCATGCCGAGTGTCGCGACGAACGGCGGCACGTTGAGTCGGCTCACCAGCAACCCGTTGATGAGGCCGCACAGGATGCCCACCGCGATCGCGGCACCGAGCGCCAGCCAGAGCCGCTCGGGGTGGCCCAGCACGATCTTCGCCGCCGTCATGGCGCTCACCGCGATGACGCTGCCGACGGACAGGTCGATGCCACCCGTGAGGATGACGAGGGTCTGCCCCAGCGCGACGAGCGCGAACGGCGCGGCGGCGATGAGGATCGTTCGGACGTTCGCCACGGTGGCGAACCGCGCGCTCTCGTAGCTGAAGTAGGCCATCACGAGCAGCAGCACGACCACCATGGCGTTGCGAATCAGCAGGTCCTGGAGACGAGCTGCGCTCAACAGGGCCGGCTTGGCCTGCTCCTCCACAGGCCTTGGAGCCTCCGGCCGAGTCTGCGTCTGCGTCGTAGTCACAGGTGGCTCCCTGGGGCGATGTCGTCGTCGATTCGTCGAAGCGAGGTGGGCGTCATGCCGCCGCTCCCCCCTCCCCGGCGGTCGTCTGCTGTCCGCTGGCGAGGCGGAACATGACTTCCTGGACGTCTTCCCGGTCCAGGTCGGCGCGGGAGAGCTCCCCGGCCACCTGGCCTCCGCGTAGGACGAGCGCCCGATGGCTCAAGCCGATGAGCTCGGGCATGTCGGAGCTGACCAGCACCACGGCCAGCCCGGCCGCGGCGAGGTCGCGGATGATGCGGTAGATCTCTCCCCGAGCGCCGACGTCGACGCCGCGGGTGGGCTCGTCGAGGAGCAGGACCTTGGTGTCGTGGGTGAGCCACCGGGCGAGGACGAGCTTCTGCTGGTTCCCGCCGGAGAGCGTGCCGGCGAGCTGGTCCATGCCGCGCGAGCGCAGGGCGACCCGCTCGGTGGCCGCCTTGACCGCGCCGCGCCGGCGGCGGCTCCTGATCCACCCGATGGTGGTGAAGGACGACAGGTGAGGCAGGCTCCCGTTGTCCAGGACGGAGCGGCTGAGCACCAGCCCGGCGCCCTTGCGGTCCTCGGGCACGAGCGCGACCCCCGCCCGGATGCTCTCGGCCGGAGCGTTCCGTCGGACGGGCTTCCCCGCGACGACGACCTCACCCCGAGCGGAGCGGCGGATGCCGAACAGCGCCTCGAGCAGCTCGGTCCGGCCCGCGCCGACGAGGCCGCCGATCCCGAGGATTTCACCACGTCGGACGTTGAATGTCACACCTGGCGCGTTGCGTTCGAGCGCCAGGTCGCGGACCTCGAGCGCCACCTCGTCCTGGGGAGGCGCCACCGTCGGGAACAGGGCGTCGAGGTCACGCCCGATCATGGCCCGGACGATGGACTGCTCCGTGGTCTGGCTCGCCGGCTCGTCAAGGACGAGTTGCCCGTCGCGGAGGACGACCACGTGGTCGGCCAGCTCCTCGATCTCGGCCATGCGGTGGGTGGTGTAGACCATCGCCACGCCCTGGTCTTTGAGCTTGCGCACGACCGCGTGCAGCCGCGCGACCTCCCGGTCGGGGATCGCCGAGGTGGGCTCGTCCAGCAGGAGGACCTTCGCACCCCAGGTGGTCGCCTTGGCGATCTCGACCAGCTGGGTCAGCGCGACCGACAGGCGACCCATGCGCACCCGCGGATCGATGTCGACGTCGAAGACGGCGAGCATGCGACGCGCCTCGGCGATCATCCGACGCCGGTCGAGGAGGCCGGCCCGGGTGCGCAGCTCCCGGCCGACGAAGAGGTTCTCGTAGACGGTGAGGTCCGGGTACGGCGCCAGCTCCTGCGGCACGATGCCGACGCCGAGCGCGCGCGCCGCCCTCGGGTCGGCCTGCGAGAGTCGCTCGCCCTGGACCCACACCTCGCCCTGGTCCGGCGCGAGCTGGCCGGTGACGATCTTCATCAACGTCGACTTGCCCGCGCCGTTCTCGCCGGCCAGGACGGTCAGTGTCCCCGCGCGCACGGCGAACGAGACGCCTCGCAGGACCGGAACGCCCCCGAAGCTCTTGGCGAGCCCGCGCACCTCGAGTGCCGAGGGCAACCAGACCACCTCCCACAGTGACCAGGCTTGGACGCCTCCGCGCCGAGCGATGCGTCGCTCGCCGCACCCCGTCACGTGACGGTGAGGTGAACGCTAGATAAGCGACGTCTCACAAGCAACCCTTGCGATACAAGTTTTTATCATCGACGATGTTAGAACTCTCGTCTTCGACCGTAGAGTGACGTGAGATCAACCGCCGCAAAAGTGAACAGGAGTGTGCCTTGACCGACCGCAAGCGCATCGCCCTCGGTAACGACGAGGCCGCGGTCACCCTCCGCGAGCTCCTCGCCGACCACCTGCGGGCCCGGGGCTACGAGGTGGACCTGTTCGGACCCGAGTCCGCGGACACCAAAGTCGACTACCCCGACGTCGCGTACGAGGTGGCGACCCGTGTCGCAGCGGGTACGTACGATCGCGCTCTGTTGCTCTGCGGCACCGGGATCGGCATGGCCATCGCCGCCAACAAGGTGCCAGGGGTGCGCGCCGCGCAGGCCGCGGACACCTACAGCGCGGAGCGGGCGCGCAAGTCCAACAACGCCCAGGTGCTCACGATCGGCGCCCGAACCGTGGGGCCCGAGCTCGCTCGCAGCATCGTGGACGCCTGGCTCGCCTCCGAGTTCGAGGGCGGACGGTCGGCGCCCAAGGTGCGCAAGCTCGAGCAGCTCGACGAGAAGCTGCGGGCGGCGTCGACGAAGGAGCCGGCGTGATGCCGGGGACCGTGACGATCCTGGGCGCCGGGGCCATGGGCTCCGCCCTGGCGACGCCGTTGTCCGCCGCCGGCTGGGAGGTCCATCTCTGGGGCACCTGGCTCGACGACCACCTGCTCGCGGCGTGCCAGGCCGGCGAGCCGCATCCCCGCACCGGGGTTCGCCTCGCCGCCGGCACCCGGCTCTACGCCAGTGACCAGCTCGACGAGGCCTTCACCGGGGCCGACCTCACGGTGGTGGCCATCGCCTCGCAGGGCGTCCTGGACGTCGTACGCCGCGCCCTGCCGAACATCAGCCGCACCCGCGCGCTCCTGCTCACCAGCAAGGGCTTCGCGCCGAACGACGAGGGTCACGTTCAGCTCCTGCCTGACGCGTTGCGTGACCTCGCCGCCGAGGAGGGCGTCGAGCTGCCGCCCATCGTCGCGGTCGGCGGACCGTGCAAGGCCAACGAGGTGGCCGCCGGCCGCTGGACGGCCGCGATCTTCGGCTGCCGGGACGAGAGCGTCGCCGAGGAGATGGCGAAGGCGGTGGCGACCCCGGCGTATCGGGCGGAAGTCACGAGCGACGAGGCAGGCGTCGAGATCTGCGCGCCGATGAAGAACGTCTACGCCATCGCGCTGGGCCTGGCCGACGGACTCGGCGAACGCCACGGCGAGCCGCACCACGACCTGAAGGCGGCCACCTTCGCCCAGGCGATCCGCGAGCTCGTCGTCTTGACGCACATGGTGGGCGGCGACCCCGTCACCGCGACCGGGCTGGCCGGCGCCGGCGATCTCGAGGTCACCGGGCTGTCGGGCCGCAACAAGGTGTACGGCGCTCGAATCGGCCGCGGCGAGCCCGCCGACCGGGCGCTCGCGGAGATGGCCGCCGCCGAGCAGACCGTCGAGGGTGTGCCCGCCGCGCGGCTCGCGCGCTCCCTGGTCGACCAACGAAACCCCGGCGCCTGGCCCGACCTGCCTCTGCTGTCTGCCATCCTCGACATCCTCGACGGCCACAGCGATCCCGCGCAGCGGGTCGCCGACGCCGTCCTCCCACGCGGCTGAGCCGCCGCACCGCGCTCCCCAGGTGAGGTGGTCCCGATGACCCGTCCCGTCGTCATCGCCGTCGACTGTTCCACCACCGGCAGCAAGGCCGTCGCCTTCGACGCCGACGGCGTGGCCGTCGCCGAGGCCCGCCGCCCGTATGCTCGCCGCTCGCCTCATCCCGGCTGGCAGGAACAGGACGCGGCCGACTGGTGGAACGCCACCGCGGACGCCATCCGCGACGTCGTGACGTCCCTCTCGTCCCCGCCGATGGCGTTGGGGATCACCCACCAGCGGGAGACGTTCGTGTGCCTGGACGAGCGCGGAGAGCCGCTGCGGCCGGCGATCCTGTGGCTGGACACCCGGGCCGGCGAGCAGATCGCCCGGCTCGGGTCGCCGGAGGTTCACCGGCTGTCCGGCAAGCCGCCGTCCACCACGCCGAGCCTGTACAAGCTCGCCTGGCTGGCCGAGCACGAGCCGGACGTGCTCACGCGCACCGCGCTCGTCCTGGACGTCCACGGCTACCTCGTCCAGAAGCTGACCGGGGAGGTCGCCACGAGCTGGGCCTGCGCGGACCCGATGTCGCTGCTCGACATGGCGACCTTCACCTGGTCGCCGCAGCTCGTCACGGCGGCGGGCCTCACCCTCGACCGGCTGCCCCGGCTCGTGGCCCCCGGGTCGGTCATCGGAACGGTCTCCGGAACCGCGGCCGAGCGCACCGGGCTCCCCGCGGGTCTGCCGGTCGTCGCGGGCGCCGGCGACGGCCAGTGCGCGGGACTCGGCGCGGGCGTCCTCACCGCCGACCGCGCCTACCTCAACCTCGGGACCGGCCTCACCATGGGCGTGCACTCCGCGTCGTACCGGTGGGACCGTGCGTATCGAACCTTGGCCAGTCCGGTCGCCGGCGCCTACACCCTGGAGTCCCTGCTGTCCTCCGGCGCGTTGTCCATCGCCTGGTTCCGTGACGCGCTGTCCGGACTGACCGGCGACGACCGGGAGGAGCGACTGGAGCGGATGGCCGCCGAGGTGCCGATCGGCGCCCGTGGGCTGCTCTTCCTCCCCTACCTCACGAGCGCCGAGACGCCGTACTGGGACGCCGACGCGCGGGCGGCGTTCGTCGGCCTCACCGACGAGCACGGCCGACCCGAGATGTACCGGGCGGTGCTCGAGGGCCTGGCGTACGAGGAGCGGCTCAGCCTCTCCCTCATCGAACAGTCGACCGGCCAGAGCGTTGTCAGCCTCGTCGCCATGGGCGGCGCGTCTCGGTCGCGGCTGTTCACCCAGCTCCTCGCCGACGTCCTCGAACGGCCCGTGGCGGTCGCCGCCGAGGTCGAGACGACGGCGCTGGGCGCCGCGATCCTCGCCGCCGCGGCGGTCGGCCTCGAGGGTGTCAAGAGCGTCGAGGAGGCGACCGGGCGGATGACGCGCGTCGCGCACGTCCGCTACCCCGACGACGCTCGAGGTGCGGTGTACCGCGAGGCGGCGCGCGTCTACGCCGAGCTCTACCCGACCCTGCGGAGCCTGTTCCCCCAGCTCTCTCGCCTCCGCGCGCTGAGCACACCGCAGGCCTGACAGCGAAGTACGCCGCAGGCCCGACGGCGAAGGTCACCACGGGCCTGACGGCGAAGGTCACCACGGGCCTGACGGCCTGCCGAGGGCGCCGCTGCCCTCGACGGCCCCTCCCCACGCACACGCACCGCGTGACCGACATCGGCACGTCGGGCTTCTTGACCGCGGCCTCCCTCGCACGGCAGTCTGCCGGGCCATCTGCAACCGGTTGCAGATCCGGCGTCGGCGTGCGCGTTCCGTCGGCGCGGACCACGCCGCCCGGCGGGTGCCGGTGCCGTCGGCCACGGGTGCCGGGACTCCGCCGGTCGTCAGTCGGCCTGGAGGAGGGACCGTGCACCCACTCGACCACACCGCGCTCGCGCTCTACTTCCTGCTGATGATCGGCATCGGGGTCTGGTCGAAGCGGAAGGTCGCCACGACACGGGACTTCTATGTCGCGGGCGGGCGGATGCCCTGGTGGCTGCTCGGCATCTCCCACCACATGTCTGGCTACAGCGCGGTGGTGTTCACCGCGTTCGCCGGGGTCGCGTACGCCTACGGCATCACCATCTACATCTGGTGGGCCTTCGGCATCGCGTTCGGAACCTTTCTCGGCGCGCTCTTCATCGCACCCCGCTGGGCGCGGCTGCGGCAGCGGTACGGGTTCGAGTCGCCGTTGGAGTACCTGGCGCAACGGTACGGCAAGCCGACGCAGCAGACGCTGGCCTGGGCGGGCACGGCGCTCAACCTGGTCTCCAACGCCTCGAAGTTCGCCGGCATGGGCATCGTGCTGTCGGTGCTCTCCGGCATCCCGTTGCCGTGGGCGATCGTCATCTGCGGCGCCATCGGCATCTTCTACTCCGCCATCGGCGGGATGTGGGCTGACGTGGCCACGGACTTGACGCAGTTCGTCGTCCAGTTCGTCGCGGGCGTCGCCTTGCTGGTCGTCGTCTTGGGCGAGCTGGGCGGCCTCTCCGCCATCGTGGGGATCTGGGACCGGCTGCCGGCCGACCGCACGAACCCGTTCCCCGATGAGTACCCGCTCTCCTACGTCCTCCCGTACCTCGTCATCAACTTCCTCAGTTACTCGGGCGGTACCTGGAACCTGGCGCAGCGCTTCATGTCCTCCCCGCAGGGGTCGGACGCCCGCAAGGCGGCCTTGCTCTCCTCGGCGATCTACCTCCTCTGGCCGCTGGTGCTGTTCTTCCCCATGTGGGCCGCTCCCCTGCTGCTGCCGGATGTGGAGAACCCCAACGAGGTCTACGCGTTGATGGCTCGGGAGTACCTGCCGGCGGGTCTGGTCGGCTTGGTCCTCGCGTCGGTGTTCGCGCACACGATGGCCATGACGACGTCGGAGGCCAACGCCATCTCGTCGGTCATCACGCGGGACGTCCTGCCGGCGATCGCGCCCCGGTTGGCCACCGCCAACCCGCGGGTGCGGCTCCTGGCCGCTCGTCTGGTCACGGTGGGGTTCAGCGTCTCGACGGTGCTGATCGCGCTGAACGTCGAGCACTTCGGCGGCGTGCTCGGGCTCATCCTCGAATGGTTTGGCGGCCTCGTCGGGCCCATGGCGATCCCGATGCTGCTCGGCTTGCTGCCTCTGTTCCGGCGCGCCGGCCAGGTCAGCGCGTTCTTGTCGATCGGCGGCGGCTTGGCGACCTTCGTGTTGGTCAAGTACGTGCTCGAGCTCAGCACCGCGCAGATCACGACCTACCCGATCCTGGTGTCGCTCGCCCTGTACAGCGGGGTCGGGCGGGTCGGACTGCTGACTCGACGGGAGCGGGTCGAGCCGGTGGACTCCATCGTCGAGGCGCTGAGCGCCGATGGGCCGTCGCACCTCGAGGCGTCCACGCCGGCGAAGATCTGAGGCGTCGCGCGAACCCAAGGTGGGAGTCACCCAGTCGTCGCCTCGGACTTGGCACGCAGGTACGCCTCGACGCCGTCGAGGAGCATCCGCAGTCCGAACTCGAACGACCGCTCTGGATCGGAGGCCGCGCCATACTCCGCGCCGGCCGCGGCGCCCACACGAGCCGCCAGCGGGAAGCGCTCCGGCTCCAGCACCTCGGCGAGGATCGGCCCGGCCCGCCGCCACCATTCCTCGTCGGTCATGCCGGTGCGCTCGACGAGCGCGTCCGCCTGCACCGCGCCGCGCACGGCGCCATGGACGTAGTCGGAGACGAGGGAGACCACCAAGTCCATCTCGACATCGGTCAGCCCGATGCCGTCAACGGCTGAAAGCTCGTAGTCGTACTTGGCGATCAGGTTGGGTCCCAGCACCGGCCGTCTCGTCGACACCTGCAACAGCCAGGGATGGCGACGGTGGAGGGCCCAGTTCTGGCGGGCCACGAGCTCCAGCTTGGCCCGCCACCCTCCCGCGTGGTCACGGAGTCCCTCGCTGTCGTAGCGCGCGGTCACCTCGGCGTACACGGTGTCGAGCATGACGTCGAGCAACTCGGCCTTGCTGGGCACGTAGGTGTAGAGCGACATCGCGGTCACGCCGAGCCGCTCAGCGACCCGTCGCATCGACAACGCCCCCAAGCCCTCGGCGTCGGCGATCTCGATCGCCGCCCTGGCGATCCGGTCGACACTCAGCCGCTGCTTGGGTCCCTTGCGGGGAGGCTCCCGGAGTCCCCACAGCAGCTCGATGCCGCGGCGGGGGTCCCCGGTGCTGGCGTACTCCGTCGTCACGCCCACATTCTTGCCCCGCGCGGGCGGTGCTCGCCGAAGCCAACGCGTCCCGGGGGCGCCGGACCTCAGACCGGCTTGGGCTCGTCCCGGAGCGCCCAGGCCATGCCGAGCGCGGCCAGCAGCCCCACGGCGGCCGCGCACCAGAAGACCGCCGCCAGCGAGGCGGCCGCGATGAGGCCTCCCGCCGCGGCGCCGGCCATCCGTCCTCCGCCCAACACGATGGCGTAGATGCCTTGCGCGGTGTGCCGGATCTCATCGGGCGCCTGCATGTCCAAGATCACCCGCCCGGCCACCATCGTGCCGATGATCACCAAGCCGTGGACGACCTGCGTCCCCACGATGACAGCGACCGAGGGGGACGCGGCGAGCAAGGCGAACCGTGCCACCGCGGCCAGCGAGCCGAGCACCATCAGCCAGCGCCACCCCAGCCGCCGGACGAGCCATCCGTAGCCAGCCATGTAGGCGAGCTCGATGATCACCCCGACATTCGTCACGAGCCCGAGCCAGCGCGGCGCGAGCCCGACGACGTCGGTGGCCAACAGGGGGTAGAAGGCGAAGTACACCGACTGGCCGACCTGGAGCAGGAACATCGAGGCGAGGAACGTCACCGTCGTCGGCCGCCGGAGCAACCGGCCCGCGACTCGCACCACCTCAGACAGCGACGTCCCTCCGCCATGGCCCGCACGTGACCGGGACCGGACCGCTTGGTCCGTGCCGGAGCCGCTGGGCGGTGAACCGGCCGTGCGGCCAACGTGCCGGGTGGGCAGGAACCACGCCACGACGATTCCGAGGAGAGCCAATCCGCACGCGATGACCGGCAGCACGTCAAGGGAGCTGTCGTCGGTGAGAGAGATGTAGAGGAGGATGCCGGGGATCATGTAGCCGACGGTCCCCCAGATCCGCACCCGGTGATAGCTCACATCGGCGAGTGCGGGAATCCTGCGTTGCGCAGCGAAGAAGATGCCGTCCAGGAGTGGCCTCGAGGGCTCACGGGCGAGGCAGAAAGCGGTGTAGACGACGAGCAGCCACCAGTAGCCCTCGACCACGGAGAAGACGAGCAGGGTCGCCGCCGAGGCGACGAGGACCCAGATGAACAGCAGCTCGGCTCGTCCGTGGCGGTCGGCGAGCATGGTGAGAATCGGCGGCGCCATGAGACCAGCGACGCTGGACGCGGCCAACACCATGCCGATCTGGCTGGCGCTGAAACCGTGCTCGTACGCCAGGAACACACTCAAGAAAGGAAGGAGCGCACCGTCGACGGCGTACAGCAACGCGTAGGTGGCGTTGGTGACCGCGAGGGGCCTCGAGCGGAGCCACGCGAGCAGCGTGGGTGAGGACGCCGCGTGGGAGATCGCCGGTGTGGTCGATGATGATGAGCTAGGCGCGGAGCCGTGTTCGGTCGTGTGCAACCGTTCCCATCCCTTGGATCGCTTCAGGCCAGACAGGCCACATCGCTGGGGTCCCTTGACTGGCCACGTCTCACGGTGCCTCAGTCGGCACCGCTCCCACACCTACCACACCGGATGGCGAGACGACCCCCGGAGATGGGCGCAGCCGTCGTCCTACCGGAGTCCTACGACCGGAGTCCTAGCGGGAGGTCGAGCCGTGCGGCTGTGACGACAGGCGCGGGGACGTTCCGCCGACCTCAACCGTGACCTGGTGGGCGGCCTTAGCAGGTCGGGCAGGATCGCGTCCATCGCCGCCAGATCGAAACGGACGCTCGGTCCGGTGACCGAGATGGTGGCCAGGAGCTGCTCACCCTGCCTTGCAAATCTCCACCTCACTCGACGTACTTACATTACTTCAAAAGATCGAATTCTAAAGTTTGATACGTATGCCAAACAAATGACCACTTCGCGCCGTACTGGTCGTCGGCCAAGTTCTAGCACCTAAAAGCCCGGGAATCATTCTACCTGAGGTGACACTTAAAACTATCGGCCATGGAATATTTAGTGTGAACTCCAGTCCGCCACGCCGAGTATCTGTAACACGAAGCTCATAATCCTCCTGCAGCCAGGCTTTCCACTGTCGTTGAGCATTAATATAACACTCCCCATTCTCATATAGAACCTCAAAATACAAATTCCCCAGCAGTACGAGAAACGCCGCTCCATCGAAACTAGCCGGGCACGCAGCCATGTATATCCGCAACCCGTTATCGTGGCGTACAGCCGACACCGAGACATCTAGATCGGCTCCATCACCGATCACATGAGACGCAATCTGCCCTTCACGCCATCCAAGCCGACACGGCCTAACCTGCGCCCACTGCGGCTTACCTTCACATGACTGAAGTTCGGTACTCCCCGTTGCCGCAAGAATGGAATCCATCTCAACATGACGGCAAAGCAAGTTTTGCCAATAGGATTTCGATCCAATTCGAAAAACAAATCCGTCCATTGCGAGACCCGGCCACAGATCCTGAAGAAAACCACACGACTCGCGTGATCCGCAAGATGTCAAAATTTCCTCAACAAATCGCTCCAGGAATTGAATTGCATCGTGAGCCTGTGTTTTTTCTACAATTGAATCGAAAAGCTGATTATCGAAATCTGAGTGTCTTCTCAACTCAAGATAATCCAAGATCTCAGATAGTCTAATTCGAGGGAACGATGCCGCATATTGGCTACTATTGAACAAATGACACGCTGCAATAACAGCGGCGATCGAAGGATGCACAAATCGCACACCTTCTGCCCAGCCTGAGGTGACGCACACTGCAGAATCCATTACCACCTCCGAATCAATCGTGCGCCGATACATCGCAGTATCTTTACACAGACACGAAAACACGTCGCCGTGACTGACAGGACCTTCGACGTCCTTTCTGTACGAAAAAGCTGGATAATAACGATGCAAATCGAAAATAGTGTCTCCTGCCCGAAGCAGACCGAACTCGTGCTCAGATTTCGACTCCACCATCTGAACTTCTGCATTATGAACCATTTGTTTCAACGTCGCATCAACCACAAAAAGATCGATATCAGTGCTCCACCTCATTCTGTACGCCGTGTCGAAAAGCGCCGCCGTCGTAGGGCCTTTAATAACGACAGGCGAAATAGGATGACCCCGAAACAGCGATCGCACTCGTTCAACCTGCGCCACCGTCCGAGCGCGATGATTCATTATGCGACGTCGAACTTCACTTTCGAACAATCTCCGCTCTGGCCACTTAGGCCACGTCTCCAAAATATTTGCAACTCGACCAAGCACTCCGTGATACTCAAGACAATCAGCCAGGTCACTCCAAGGTACAGCTCTGAGATCAGATTCATTTGGACATTTGCCAATCGCGATGGCAGAAAGAATATTGACCACTGAGGCACGTTGAAGCGATTCAGCGTACATGCTTTCCTCCGCTATGGACTGGGTTGAAACCTTCCGGCCACTTGAGGTGCTGATGACGGAATCGACCTTAAATGCCTACTTGTCAGGCAGCACAAAAGCACTACAATCTGGACAATTGCGAACGGAATGAAAGCCGCCGATGCTCCCCGGCTCTGAGCCAGCAGCCAACCACCTGCGCCGGGCGCCGCCGCTCCCAGCAAACGGATCAACACCCATAGAGCTGACTGCGTTCTCCCCAGCAAGTGATCGGGAACACTTCGCGCTATCCACGCAGTCATCGGCGTCGTCATCACGGGTGTCACAAGACTAGCCGCGCAGAAAACAGTCACGACAACGTAGTCTGACACATCAAGGCAAGCGACCACCGACGCCGTTGACCAAACAGCAAGACCAAATGTTAGCGCGAAAAACGGCCGAAATTTGGCAACGATGGGCGCTGCAAGTACTGCGCCAACGAGTCCAGCGGAAGCGAATGTAAATGTGAAAATACCAATGACTTCGGCATCCAATCCCTTATCGGCCCAATAAATAGGAAGCGTGATAACTATAGCACCTCCGCCGAGACTGTTTAAACTTGACACAATAGCATAGGAGCGTATCGGCGGGGTTCTAATGATGTTTGTGAATCCGTCGAAAGTCTCTGTTACTGTCCAGGGCTTGATGCGCACACTTTTTGTACCGCCCGACTTTCGGATGAGCCCTGCCGTAACGGCGCCAATTATGCTTCCAATAAAGTTCGCGAATAACGGAAGCCAAGTTGACGCACTAAGTAGCACGCCGCCTGTCGGCCCTCCTGAAAGGGAGGCGAAGGAATGTCGAGCATTACTCAGTGTAAGAGCTTTCGGCAGTTGAATCGAATCCGCCAACCTTGGCAGTACTGCATTTTCAGCGGTAATATATACAGCCGTGCAAACGCCGCCGATGCATGCAAGCACAACGAACAAAACATAGGACGGCTTAAACACTATCACAAAGCTAGCTGCACCATAAACAACGCCCTGTATCACTTGACTGATGACCATGATCCGTTTACGGTCGAGCCGGTCGACCGCAGGCCCAGCTAGCGCCGCAGTGATCAGTTGCGTTACATAAAAATTGTTCCTACTAGACCTGCCTTCACAGGAGAATGAGTTATCCCAAACACCAAAATCGGTATAGCGAACCAAGCAACTGCAGCACCAAGCGACGCACCGGTCTGGCCAAGAAGGAGTAGTCGTACGTCACGTGGCAAAGAACTCATTGAGCTCTAGGGGCTTGGCGCCCGATATTGGACGCGCTTTCCCATTCCCCTTTCCGATGTCTAGCTACCTAACCGTTCCCTCGGTCCCTCAGACCTAGTCGCCCCTTTCTCCGTCATCGCGATAATGCATCCGGATGGATAGCCTATATCTTTTTCCTAATGAAGCAAGATCACGTAACCCGTGACTCGAGACCACTTCCGGACACCGTCCACAAGCCGACCTCACTACCATACCACTGACTACATCCGTCGTTATAGACCAGTGCGAGGACACGGTCCGTACTCGGCCAGTTACACGCTCACCTTCTTGACACCGGCGACCCGTTAGCATCTCCTCTGAAGCAAATCGGCCGGAGTGCTCCGGTGCCGGTTAGTAAAGCCGGGCGGCCAACCGACACGGCGACTGGATGGATGTCATAGCGCAGCAACTGGTTGGAAAAAAGCGCTGGCAGGTGTTTCGGCCTGGCGACAGTACACCATATGTTGACACGATTCTGAGCGCCGGCGAAGCCATCTATGTTCCGAAAGGGTGGCTCCACGAGGTGACTCCTGTCGGAGTCGAGTCACTCCACGTCACCACGAGCGCCATCGCTCCGACTGTCTACGACCTGATGCGCTTCCTGATCGCCAAGCAATCGCGTAGCGCCCTTACTGGTCCATGGGCGGTCGATGTTCGTGACGTTGAGGCTTTACGCGAAGCACTGCGCACCATTATCGACAGCATACACGACGGCGCGTTCGCCGAACAGTTTCCGACATCTACACCCGTGTTCTACTAACTTGGGATACTCAAATGCCAATGTTCGGCGTTGTTGATCAGTTCGAACACTGCTGCGCTCTTGAACAACTTCTCAGCGACTACGCACTCGCAACGGGCGAGACTTCGATACTCTGCCTTGCAAAGGCATCTGCTGATGCCGCGGTTACGGCTGGGCGTTGTCTTCTGGCGCCTGATCCCATTGAACAAGCAAGACTCCGCGCACAAGCCACTGCTATCGAACGACAATTTGAGTCGATCCGCTCATCTCTGCATCCTGGTCGCGTCTATAATCTCCAAACCATCGAAGGAGGTCTTCCTCTTTGGCCAGTAGTGCCGGACTGCGCTCAATCTATTGCAACGGATTGGTTGCGTTTCACACGGTGGCTTGACATCGAACTTGATCGCTATATTTCTGCACTACAAAAAGAAATCCAAGCTGTCATTGTCGTTGGCATCCGCACAGGTGGCTCGTATCTTGGGCCGCTTGTAGCAGCAACTATCGAAAAGCGAAAACTCAAAGTAATGTACACGACTGTGCGCCCCGATTCGCGGCGAGTGGACCGGGCTTAAGCGTATTACACTTCCGCAAGATTACACGTTTATCGAGATCGCAAGAGTAGGTTCTGCTGACCTAATTTTGGTCGTTGATGACTTGATCGGTTCTGGGCAGACAGCAGGAGCTCTACGGCTCGCAATTCAGGCTCAACGTCCTCGCAATGCATTAGTAGGCGCGATCTGTCTCGCCGAATTCCAAAAAGATGTCGTAAAACACCTCCTCAGCGAGCAAGGTTTCGACTTTGCTCTTGTCGGTGCAGCAGGCGAGGTAGGTGGCGATCTATGGGAAAGGCGAGGTCAATTTGACTCGATGCAGCGTACCACTGGGTCAACGAGTGCTCTTGTAACGGAAGCTTCGAGCCTTAGCGGCAAGCCTCGCCCCTTTCCACTATTGTGGACAGATAAGTCCACCACGGCGACTAAAGTAGTAAGCTACGTAGGTAGCAGTAGGCTGGCTCGCACACAAGCGCGCAACGACGCCAAAGTGTCAGGACTTGGTATTGAACTCGTCGGCGACTTTGCCATGGAGCCGTACTTGCCTACACCGGTAAAGGAGAGTGATTTTTCGAAGACGCTGAACTTCGACCATTTGATTCAAGTTATTACAAAGCGTCATAACCGGGCAATAAGCTTTCAGGTACTTCCGGACGATTACTGGAAAGCGGCGAACATGTTACTGCAACGGATTGCGCAAGCTTCTCCTTCCGTCAATTTCGAAGTGTTAGTTCGCCAAGTAGCATCCTTAGTCCCTTCAACAAAATTGGCGATGTCGTATACAGCCATGCCCAGTAACGCCGCCTGTAGACACCTCCGGCTATTGCACGGCAAGCACCTCGTCTTTGTCAGCGCATTGACACTCCATGGTGATTGTGTTGGTAGTCCAATCGAATTGATGGCTGGTCTTTTATGTGATTTTGACTTGCCTACACCCGCCCTGTGGTCCCTAATTCATCAGCTAGGTCGTATCGCCGAATTACCTTGCCTGGTTTACGCCATGCTCAAGCACACCGCGCGAGAGCTCAACCGTGACGAATACTTGCTAATGATCGGAGATGAGGAGCGTCCTCCCGGTTGGGTTAATGCGCGCAAGAAGCGGGAGTGGCTAATGGCAAGGAGGGCATCGGCGATTTCGGGACGCGTCCAGCGTGTGGTAGAATTGTTTCAGGCGCGTCATGGAATGAAAGGACATTGAAAAAGTATGCGCGCTAATACGAACCGGAGCGGTGCGCTTAGTTTTGGTCGACTTGCCGATGACTATCAAACGGGACGCTTCCAAGTTTCTTCTGCGGAAGTCGAATACATTCGAACGCGTGCTCATGGTGAAGGTATTTCGGCTCGATTTAGTCGAGTCCTAGAAATCGGTGCCGGGACTGGTCAGTTAACAAGAGCTTTGGTGAGGCAGCCGCAACACCTGACCGCACTCGAACCTGATGCTACGTTTCGAGGAATCCTTGCTTCACTGCTCTCCGAGTATGTTTCCCGAGGCTCTCTTCGTATCTTACCGGTGAAGTTCGAAGAGGTCGACGATGACGTAGAAGCTGGATCGCTGGACGAAATTTGGTCGTGTGATGCCTTCCACTGGGTCGACCCCGCCTTGGGTTACGAGCTCGCGTCGAGACTCACCACCGCGAATGGTAAGCTGATTCTTCTCTGGAGATTTCCCTACGCCGCCGACCAGCAGCTTAGGCGGGCGCTGAACTCGATTTTTCACGACCTAAGCCCGGATTTGGTCCGCGACGATGACTTTGTCGATCAGCTTCAATTGCTGTGTGCTGAAGGTCGAACTGAGATGTCGTCCAGTGGCTACTTTAGACCTTCAGTACACTGGTGGATGGACCGAATTGTTCCGATGTCACCGGAACGGTTCGCGTCACTTCAGCTTTCGCTAGGTCACATCGCTAACATGACTCCGTGCGAGCGCCAACAGCTCCGTAGTGCGATTCTCGGAGTTGTCGGTGAATCGTCCGTGGAGGTGAGGTTGCTGATGTACGTCGTCGTAGGTGCGAAGACTTAGAGCGTACCGACCGTAAGGCCGTGCTGCGTTCACATCCCGACGACGGGGTCATGTGTGCGCCCGGGATAGATGGGTTTTGCCGTTCAGTAAGCGACCATCGCCCTCTCTGGCGTCACTAAGGCGATCACCCGTAACGGCGCAAGCTGATCGTGTTCAGCAGGGCCGACCCGACGAGCACCACCCCGAGCGCGAGCAGCTGGTACTGGCTGCCCTCCGAACCTTCGAACGCCAGCAGCAGACCGGCGTTGAGCCAGGTCACCAACAGCGCGGCCATCGCCACTCCACCGACCGTGCCGATGCCGCCTTGGATGGCGACACCGCCGAGCACCGCGATCGTGATCGCCGGCAGTGCCATCCCGTTGCCGACCGTGCCGGCGTCAGGTCGAGCCGAGGCGAACTGCGCGACGGTGACCACGGCCACCACACCGGCGAGCAGGCCGGCGCCGGTGTAGGCGGCGAGCCGAACCCGGGCGACGGACAGCGCCGCGAACGTCGCCGCCACGTCGTTGGTGCCCACGGCGTAGAGCTTCCGGCCGTACGTCGAGCGGTTGACCACGAGCCAGACCAGGACCAGACACGGCAGCAGGATCGTGAACACGTGCCTCGGCACGTACAGCCCGAAGACGTCGATCGGCCGGGTGAGGGCGGACAGCCGCTGCACCGGCTCGGTGGAGATCGGCGCCCGGTCGTTGCTCACCATCGCCAGGGAGGAGTACGCGTAGTACGTCGCCAGCGTCGCGATGAGCGGAGGGAACCGCAGGTACGCCGTCAGGACGCCGTTGACAGCGCCGAGCAGTGTTCCCGCGGCGAGGCAGACCAGCATCGCCAGCGGGACCGGCCAACCCCCTGCCACGCAGAACCCGAACGCCATGCCGGCCAGGCTCACGATGGCGCCGACGGACAGGTCGATGCCACCCCGCCCGGACACGATCACCAGCAGCTCCGCCAACGCCAGCAGGCACAGCGGAACCAGCGACTCCAGGGCCGAGGCGAGGTAGCCGAGGTCGTACGGCGCGACGAGGTACTGCCCGGCCTGGAGGACCTTGAACCACACCAGGACGACGACGAGCAGGACGGCCAGCAGCACCGCTCGCTCGGTCAGCAGGTACTCGACGAGGTGAGCGAGACGAGCGCGCTCGCGGGCATTCGTCGTCGACTCCGCTGCCGTCACCGCGCCTTCCTCCGCCGAGCTCGCACCAGGTCGGCACCCACCGCCACGAGGATGAACACGCCGACGAACAGCGGCGTCAGCTCGCTGGGCCACCCCAGCAAGGTCACCGCGCTGGTGACCGTGCCGACGAGCAACGCGCCCAGCATCGTCCCCAGCACCGTGCCGCGGCCGCCCATGATGCTCGTGCCGCCGATGACCACCGCCGCGATGACCTGGAGCTCCAGTCCCTCCCCGGCGTTCTGGCTGACCAGGCCACCGCTTCCGATGAGCACGCAGCCGGCGAGCCCGACGAGGGCGCCGGTGAGGACGTACGCGAAGACCAGGCGACGTCGCACCCGCACACCAGCCAGCCGCGCCGCCCGCACGTCACCGCCGACGGCGTACAGGTGACGACCCGTGGGCCAGGACCGCATGTACCACCACATCGCCGCCCCGAGGAGCACGGCGAGAAGCCACGCGGTGGGCAGACCCCAGATCCGGCCGTCCGCGCCTCCGCCGAGAGACCCCAAGGTGTCGGGGACGCCGGTCACCTGCCGACCGTCGAAGATGCGCAAGGCGACGAACCGGAACACGTTGAGCGTGGCGAACGTGACGATGATCGGGTGAATTCGACCGAACGCCACCAGCCCGCCGTTGATCGCTCCCAGACACACGCCGAGCGCCACCGCGACGAGGACGGCCAGCGGCGCGGGCACCCCCACGTCACGGATCAGCTTGGCGACGACGACCATGACCACCGCGACGGCGCTGCCGACGGAGACGTCGATGCCGGCCGTCACGATGACCGCCGTCATGCCGATGCCGATCAACGCGATCGGCGCGACGTTGAACAGGATCGCCTGGAGGTTGGATCCGGTCAGGAAGGTGTCGGTGGCGAGGCCGAGCACACCCCAGAGGACGACGAGGACACCCAGCAGCGCCAGCTCCTGCCCTTCGATCGGACGTGCGGCCGGGCGCCGCGCCTGAAGCCGATGCGCGACCGTTGTCATCGTTGTCGCTCCTGGTCACCGGCCGCCGCGGCGAGGACGTCGGCCTGACGCGCCCCACGGTCGAACTCCGCCACGACTTTGCCCCGTCGGACCACGAGCACCCGCGTGGCGAGCCGCAGCACCTCCGGCAGGTCACTGGACACGAGCACCACCGCGCTGCTCCCGGACTCGGCGAGCTCGGTGACGATCCGGTGGATCTCCTCCTTGGCGCCGACGTCCACACCCTGCGTCGGCTCCTCCAGCACCAGGACACGAGGGGTGCGGACGAGCTGCCGGGCGATGACCGTCTTCTGCTGGTTCCCACCCGACAGCGCGCTGACCAACATCGCCGGTCCACGTGCCCGGACCCGCAGCCGAGCCATCAGCCTCTCCGCGACCCGGCGCTCGCGGGCCCGGTCGAGCCAGCCCCACCGAGACAGATATCCCAGGTGCGCGCTGGAGAGGTTGAACGCGATCGACTTCGAGGCGAAGACGCCTTGGACGGCGCGGTTGCCCGGCAGCATCGCGATGCCAGCGCGCGTCGCGTCGTGGGGGGTGCGCAGGCGGACGACACGCCCGTCGACACTGACCGTGCCACGGTCGGCGGGCGCGACGCCGAACAAGGCGCGCGCGATGTCCGCCACGCCCGAGCCGACCAGGCCGTAGAGGGCAACGATCTCGCCCGCCCCGACACGCAGGTCGACGTCCTCGAACACGCCGGCCCGACCGAGACGGCGCACCTCCAGGACGGGCTCCGCGGCTGACGTCGACCCCGCGGCTGACGTCGACCCCGTGGCGGCACGCACGCGGTTGTCGGCCGGAAGCTCGTGACCCACCATGAGCTCGGCGACGGCGCGAACCGACAGCTCCCGCGTCGGTCGGGTCGCCACCACGACGCCGTCGCGCAGGACGGTCACGCGGTCACTGATCCTGGCTAGCTCGTCCAGCCGGTGGCTGATGTAGACCACCCCCACGCCCTCCTGGCGCAGGGTCCGAACGACGCCGAACAGCACCTCGATCTCCCGGTCGGTGAGGATCGCCGACGGTTCGTCGAGGATGAGCACCCGCGCCGAGTGAGCGAACGCCTTGGCGATGGACACCAGCTGCTGCTCGGCGACCGCCAGGTCGGCGACCCGGACGTCGGCGAGCGAGGGATCGAGGCCGAGCCGTTCCAGCAGCTCCGTGACGCGCCGCCGTTGGGCGGCCCAGTCGACCCTGCGCAGACCCCCGAGACTCCGCTTGCGCAGCTCTCTACCGAGGAAGACGTTCTCGGCGACGGTCAGCTCGCCGAACAGGGCGGGCTCCTGGTAGACGGCGGCGACACCGGCGGCGATCGCCGCCTGCGTGCTGCCGCCCGCGAGCGTCTCGCCCGCGACCGCGACCGTGCCGGCGTCCGCACGCTCGGCGCCGGCGAGTATTCGCATGAGCGTCGACTTTCCGGCACCGTTCTCACCGACGAGCGCGTGGACCTCGCCCCCGCGGACCTCGAAGTCGACACCACGCAGCGCCTGGACCCCGCCGTACCGCTTGACGACTCCCGCCATGCGCACGAGCGGCTCCGCGATACCACCGGATTCCGTCGCCTGCTCGGGCGGTGGTGCTGTGCGCCCCAAGGGCTCCGTGACAGACGCCGGAGGTCCGTCACGGACGTCACCGCCCGCCGGCACCGCCTCGTTCGTCACCGCGCCAGACCGTCAGTAGTCGTAGTTGTCGGCGTTGTCCTTGGTGATGACCAGTGGGTCACCGAGGAGCAGCATCTTCTGGTCGGGGAACCACCGTGCGTCCGGAATGGCGTCGGAGACGCGGTTGACCTCCTCGAAGCTCTCCCCTTGGCTCACTTTCCAGCCGGCCCACGCGGTGAGGTAGCCGAGGTTCTCCACGTCCCACAGGATCGAGGCGCTGGACGAGCCGTCCGCCAGGTAGTCCTTCATCGCCTGCGGCGTTCCCAACCCGACCGTGAAGACTTGCCCGATCTTGCCCGTCTCCCGCACGGCCTTGGCCACCGCCGGCGCCGACGAGGTGCACTGGCCGATCAACCCCTTCAGATCGGGGTGGGCGTTGATCAGGTCCTTCGCCATCGACACCGCCCGAGGCTCGTCCTCGCCTGCGTAGACGACGTCGACCAGCTCCATGTCGGGGTACTTCTCGGCGTTGACCTTCTTCTCCACCTCGATCCAGGAGTTGAGGTTCGCCGCGGTCTGCCCGCAGGACACGATGGCGTACTTGCCTTCTCCTCCCATCGCCTCCGCGAGGGCGTCCATGATCGCGGTGCCGATTCCCTCCGCCGTCGCCTGGTTGACGAACACCTCGCGAACCGAGTTCGGCGCGTCGGTGTCGGAGGTCATGACGTGGATGCCGCGCTCCTTGGCCTGGGCGAGGACAGGTGCCATGGAGTCCGGGTCGTTCGGCGCGACCACCAGGACATCGACGCCCTGTTGGATGAGCGACTTCACGATGTCGGTCTGCGCGCCCGGGTCAGCCGTCGTCGCGCCCTTGTAGATCCACCGCAGGCCGAGCTCCTTCGCCGCCTTCTGACCACCGGTGTTCATCGCCTCGAAGTAGGGGATGCCCTGCAGCTTCGGGACGAACGCCACGGTGACCTGGTCGCTCCCCGCCGAGTCGCCCGTGGTCGTGGTGTCGGTCTTCTTCGTGCATCCGACCGCGCTCGCGACCAAGACCAGGGGTACGACCAACGCCGCTACCAACCTCGACGTCCGCATATCCGCTCCCCGAGCACGTGGTGGACCGCTCCCTTCCGCGCGTCACGATCGCGCGAGACCGGTCGAGGCTGGACACTAGGGGCGCTGAGTGAGAATCGTCAACGATACGTCACGGATCGGCATCGTCGGGCCCGCGAGGTGAGGAGCGGACCCGCGCGGGTACGCCCTCGGGGTGACTGACCGTCTGTCGAGGTACCGCGCGAAGCGCTCGTCGGAGCGGACTCCGGAGCCCATGCCCTCCGACGCGACCGGTCAACGGGGCGCGACCTTCGTGATCCAGGAGCACCACGCGCGCCGACTGCACTGGGACTTTCGACTCGAGCGCGAGGGCGTGTTGGTCTCGTGGGCGCTGCCCAAAGGACTTCCAACGGATCCGAAGAAGAACCACCTCGCGGTGCAGACCGAAGACCACCCCCTCGAGTACGCCACCTTCGAAGGGGAGATCCCGCGAGGCGAGTACGGCGCGGGCACCGTGACCATCTGGGACCACGGCACGTACGTCTGTGAACGATGGGACGACCGGGAGGTCAAGGTCGTCCTCCACGGAAAGGGACCGGCGCAGGGCCGGTACGCGCTCATCCACACCCACGACAACAACTGGCTGATCCATCGCATGGATCCCGCCCGTTGAGGCGACCGCCGTGGACGGGCCGGGCGGGTTTCCACGTCGACCGCGGTGGTACGCGACTGGCGTGGCGAACATCAAGGTCGGGACGGCGTCGTGGACCGACAAGACGCTCATCGCGTCCGGCTGGTACCCGCCGGACGTCGACACCCCGGAAGAGCGGCTCCGGTACTACTCGTCGGTGTTTCCCCTCGTTGAGGTGGACTCGACCTACTACACACCACCCGCCGAACGGAACGCCGAGCTGTGGGTGGACCGCACGCCGGCAGGCTTCACGTTCAACGTCAAGGCGTTCTCCCTGCTGACGCAACATCCGACCCGGACCGCCGCGCTCTACAAGGACATCCGACCGACGACGGACAAAAAGAACGTCTACCTCAAGGACTTGGACTCCGACGCCGTGGAGACGGTGTGGGACCGCTTCCTGCAAGCGCTCACTCCGCTGTATGAAGCGGGCAAGCTCGGGGTGCTGCTCTTCCAGTTCCCGCCGTGGTTCACCCTCAACCGACGGAACAAGGAGTACATCCTGCGCGCCAAGGAACGGTGCGATCCGTACACCGTGGCGGTGGAGTTCCGCAACAACCGGTGGCTGGGTGAGGAGAACCGCGCCGAAACCCTGGACTTCCTCACCTCCTACGCCGTTCCCCTGGTGTGCGTCGACATGCCGCAGGGCTACCGGTCCTCGGTTCCCCCGGTGCTCGCAGCCACCGCTCCGACAGCGGTGGTGCGGTTCCACGGTCACAGCGACCGTTGGGAGAGCAAGAACATCTACGAACGCTTCGGCTACCGGTACTCCGAGGAGGAGCTTCGCGAGTGGGCCAGGCGACTGCCCCGCCTCGCCGAGCGAGCGTCCACCACCTACGTCGTCATGAACAACTGCTACCGCGACTACGCCCAGGTCAACGCCGCCCAGCTGGCTCGAATGCTCCAGGAGGAGACGCCGTCAGGATGAGCGACGTCCGTGCCTTGACCGCCTGACGGCGGGCGTTCCTAGCATGAGGGCAAGGACGCCTTGCGCCGCCCTCCCCGACGTGAAGGAGGATCACCATGGCGCACGAACTTGACGGTACGAAGGTCGCGATCCTGGCCACGGACGGCGTCGAACGGGTCGAGGTGGACCAGCCGCGGGGTGCCCTGCACGCCGCCGGCGCCGAGACCGAACTGGTGTCCCTGCACCCGGGCGAGATCCAGGCACGTCAGTTCGACATGCACCCCGCCGGAACCTTGCCCGTCGACCGGCTGGTCAGCGATGCCTCCGTCGACGACTACGACGCGCTGTTCCTCCCGGGCGGCACGATGAACCCGGACCAGCTGCGCATGAACCGCGAGGCGGTCGAGTTCGTCCGGTCGTTCGTCGAGAGTGGGAAGCCGGTCGCGGCGATCTGTCACGGGCCGTGGATGCTGGCGGAAGCCGACGTGGTGCGTGGTCGCCGGATCACCTCCTGGCCGAGCGTGCGCACCGATCTGCGGAACGCCGGCGCCGAGGTGGTCGACGAGGAGGTCGTGGTCGACCAGCAGTTCACGACGAGCCGGTCTCCTGCGGACCTGCCCGCGTTCTGCAGGGCGATCGTCGCACAGTTCGCCGCCGCCCGAGCCGCGGCCTGACCCTCACCCCGCGCCCTGGCGGTCCGCACTTGGCCGACGTGCGGGTGACACGCGCAGCCTCCGGGAAGGTTCGTAGCCAAGTGTGCCAAGGCGACACCGGAGGCAGTGCATGGCCAGGGCGCGGGACAAGGACGTGGTCGACCTGTTGATCGACCAACACAACGAGATCAAGGATCTGTTCACCCGCGTGGTCTCCGCGGGAGGCACCCGCCGGCACGAGCTGTTCAGGGACCTGGTCCGGCTGCTGACCGCGCACGAGGCCGCGGAGGAGGAGATCGTCCATCCGATGGCGCGCCGCAAGATCGACCGGGGCGACCGGGTGATTCGGGAGCGGCTGCGTGAGGAACGTGAGGCAAAGCACGCCCTGGCCGAGCTGGTCAGGCTCGGGCCCGACCATCCCGAGTTCGAGCGGAAGTGCGCCGCCCTGGCCGAGATCGTGATCGCGCACGCGACGCAGGAGGAGACCGAGGAGTTCCCGGCGATGCGGGAGACCTTTCCCGCCGAGCAGCTGCGGAAGATGGCCGGGGCGGTCCGTACCGCGGAGGCCATGGCGCCCACGCGCCCGCATCCAGCCGCCGGGGAGTCCGCCCTCGCCAACATGCTGGCCGGGCCACCCCTGGGCATCGTCGACAGGATCCAGGACGCTCTCCGCAGCCGGCGCGCGTCTCGGGGCGGCTGAGCCGTCCGACGGATCGGTCCCGACTGTCCGCGTGTGCTGCCCTGCCGGCACACCGGGGTTCTCAGGCCGCGTCGACGGTGCCGAGCTCCAGGTGTCGCAGGAGCTCGGCACGATGGAGGTCCGCGACCGGCGCCAGGAGATCCGGGTGGCGCAGCAACGCGGCCGCCCGGCACTCGGTGTCGTCGGGGGCGGTCAGGCAGCGGAACTCGCGGCAGAGTCCAGCCAGGTGCTCGGACCGCGCGACCGCTGCCACGGCGCGACGGGCGAGTCCGTGATCGGACAGCAAGCAGGCGGCCCAGCTCGCGAGAACCTCGTCGACCCAGGTCCGCCAGGCGTGACGCTCGTCGAGGTAGTCGATCTCGGTGTGACCGAGGCACAGCCGGTCAAGGCGGGCTGATCCACCCGGTCCGGCCATGACGAGGAGGGCGGCGTCGACCGCCGTCGGGTAGCGCAGGTAGGCCGCGACGGTCACCGCCTGTCGAGCCTGGGCCTCCGCGAGCGCCGAGCTGAACGGGCCCTCGGGCGCGGCGTACGCGCCGAGCAGCCAGCGCGTGGTCGCCGCGATCACCGGCGCCATGTCGCCCGACACCATGACCTCGCTTCGTCGTCTTCTCCCAGATGCGGCACCGATGGTAAGGCGAGCCTCACCTTAGGTCCCACACCGGCCCCTGCCCTGGGACCTGCGGCGAGATGACGGTGGTCCCTGGCGCCGAGGGCCACCCCTCCGCCACGAACGGAGCGGCCCGACGATGTGGCCCGGTACCGCCGCTCGTCAGCGCCAGGCGGCCGGTGCCACGATCCGCCGGTGATCGCGCGGGATGTACAGTGAACACATGTCGAACGCGAGTTCGAATGATCGCATCGAGCCGCTGAGCGTGGAGGAACCCGCGACGTGGGCCCACGACGAGCTCCGCCTCCAGCGCGAGCTGCTGCAGTTCCTGCGGGTCACCGCGGTCAACCAGCTCGCCGGGCTGGATCCGGTCGATCTTCGTACCCCACCCTTGCCCTCGCTGCCCAGCCCGCTCGGTGTGATCAAGCGACTGACCGCGCTCGAGCGCTGGTGGATCTCGATCGTCACGGGTGGCTCCGACCTGCCCCTCCTGTCGCAGGACGCCGACACCGATCCCGACGTTCAGCTGACCGACACCGACACTCCCCACAGCGTGGTGGAGGACTACCGCGCCGAGTGGAGCCGCTCCGACCAGACGCTGTCGGGCCTGCGCGCCGACAGCACGACACCCAACCTCGTCGGCGGCAAGCGTCGTACCGTGCGCTGGATCTACGCCCACGTCATTCAGGAGACCGCGCGCGCCGTCGGACAGCTCGACGTTCTCCGCGCGCTGGCCACCGCACGCGCTGCCCAGGAGGGGCGCACCTCCACGGAGGCGTCGGAGGACGTCCGCTGACCTGGAGAGCTCGCGGCCAGCACCGGCCAGCCCGTCCGGATCACCGAACACGGCGTTGAGCCTCGCTCAACCGGGCCGATACGTTCGGGCGTCGTTTCCATCCACGTGTGGCACGAAGGGCGGGCGATGACACCACCCAACGTCGTCCTGATCTGCGTCGACCAGTGGCGCGGTGACTGTCTCTCGGCCGACGGACATCCGGTCGTCCACACGCCGCACCTGGACCAGCTCGCCCAGCGTGGGGCCCGGTTCCGGCGCGCCTACTCCGCGACGCCCACCTGCGTCCCCGCACGCATGGCGCTGATGACCGGGCTCTCCCAGCGCACGCACCGCCGGGTCGGATACCAGGACGGCGTTCCCTTCGACGTCAAGACGACCTTGCCGGGCGAGTTCCGGCGGCACGGCTACCAGACCCAGGCGATCGGCAAGATGCACGTCCATCCGACTCGTGCCCGGATCGGCTTCGACAACGTGCTGCTCCACGACGGCTACTCCCACTTCAACCGGCGCCGGTCCCGGCCGGTCGAGGAGTACGACGACTACCTGCCGTGGCTCCGGGAGCAGGCGGGACAGAGCGCCGTCGCCGACTACTTCGACCACGGCGTCAACTGCAACTCCGTGGTGGCCCGCCCCTGGGACAAGGACGAGTCGCTGCACCCGACCACGTGGGTGGTGACGCAGGCCATCTCATGGCTGTATCGGCGGGACCCGACGGCGCCGTTCTTCCTGTACCTGTCGTTCCACCGTCCCCATCCGCCGTACGACCCGCCTCGGTGGGCGTTCGAGCAGTACCTGGACACGCCGCCGTACGAGCCGATCGTCGGATCGTGGGTGGACGACTACGCCGAGCACCGTGAGGACCACCGTCACGACGCGTTCGTCGCGCGGATGCCGCAGCCGGTGCTCCAGCGCGCCCGCGCCGGCTACTACGGCCACATGGCCCACATTGACCTGCAGATCAACCGGTTCCTCGAGCACCTGGCCGAGTTCGGGCTGGCCGACAACACCTACGTGTGCTTCGTCGCCGACCACGGCGAGATGCTCGGTGAGCACCACCTGTTCCGCAAGGGCTTCCCGTACGAGGGCTCGGCCCGGATCCCCTTCCTGCTGGCCGGCCCTGGCCTGGGACCTGGCATCGTGCGCGACGAGGTGGTCGAGCTGCGCGACGTCATGCCGACCCTGCTCGACCTCGCCGGCCTCCCCATCCCCGACCAGGTGGAGGGACGCAGTGTCGCGCCGCTCGCCCGCGGGCAGCGCGTCGACGGCTGGCGACCGTACCTTCACGGTGAGCACACCTTGCTCGGCCAGTCCCTGCAATGGTTGACCGACGGTCGACGCAAGTACGTCTGGATGTCCGGGACGGGCACCGAGCAGCTCTTCGACCTCACCGCTGACCCCCACGAGACTCGCAACCTCGCCAGCTACTCCGCGCACCGCGACGAGCTGGCGGCCTGGCGAGCGCGGCTGATCGGCGAGCTGCGGGGCCGTCCCGAGGGCTACGTCGAAGGGGCCGATCTCGTCCCAGGTCGACAGCCTTTGACCCTTTTGCCGAGCTGACCGCCTCACCGCGTCACAGCGGCTGGCGGCCGACGAGCACGACCCGGTGGCTCTCGAGCCGCCGGACGAGGTCGACGGCGACGCCGCGACTCACCGGGTCGACCTCCGCCAGGCAGGCGACCGCGTCCCGAGCTCGGGCGAGGACGGCCTCGACCTGGTCCACGACGGCGCTGACGGTCTTGTCCTCGGTGAGGAAACCGGCCACGAGCTCGGGCACGCTCGTTGTCGTCGTCACCGTGCTCGGACGACCGTCCGCCGGCACCCCGAGAGACACCATGCGTGCGGCAACCTCGTCGGCGAACCGCCAGGCATCGCTGACGAGGAGCTCCAGTCGGAAGCGAACGCGTTGATGCCCGCGTAGGTGCCACAGCGCCTGACGGCCGTTCAGCACCAGGGCGAGCAGGTCGACGAGCATCGGCTGCAGGAACCTCGCCACCTTGGAGCCGGGCCCGAGGGGCGAGGCTCGATGTGCACCCACGGCAACCCCCCCCCTCCCCGCGACGCCGCCGAGGTGCGCGCAGCGCCCGGGACGCGTCCCGGGTTGCCGCCAGGCAGACGCACGACCGCCGTCTCGGTTCTACCCCGTCCCACGACGTGCACACCGATCTGGTCGTCACCCACGACGAGGTGACCGCACGGCGACCGAGTGTCGGCGATGAAGCGTCAATACCAAATTGACGATTGACTGTCACAGCGACACTGACCGAATGACCGGTCGTGAGATGAGTGGATCTTGATTCGCCCACGGGTGTCCGATTGTCGGTCACTCGTCGCTGAGGTCGAGACAATGGCGAGCCTCGCTCTTGCCGACCGATTCGATCATCGAAACCCGTGAGGCTGCCCATCGTCGAGGAGGGGCCACTTCCCCGGCATCGCCACCAGCGGCCCGCCTGACGACCGTGGGCAGTCTGACCCCACGAAACCCGCCCGCGGAACGCGCCATGTCGCCCGCTCGGTACCCTGCGCGTGCGAATCGTCCGGTGTGTCGTGACTTTGGAGCGGCGGGCCGTTCCGAAACCGGACCTCGCGAGAGCGTCGACCACCGGGTCCGGTATGAACAGCACATCGGTCCGACGAACAGCCGAATAGCAGAAAGCGCTGATCAAGTGACTGACGCGACGACAATGTGAGGAGACCGTGATGGTTCCTGCCGGGGGGACCACGCGCCAGTTGATCGACAGCCGTCGAGGAAGACGGTGAGCGAGGTGGCGCAGATGAAGCCGCGTCCGGCCGAGCTCGCCGACATCACCAGGCTGCTGGTGCGAGCCCAGTCAGGGGAGGCCCGCCACGTCCTGACCGAAGTCGACGGTCTGCTCGCCGAGGCGCTCAACCAGCACGCATACGACCGCGCTCAGTGGCTGCGATTCGTCAGGTTCGCGTCCTTCCATGAGCTCCACCTGCTCGACGCGGCCGACGAGGAAGCCCAGGAGATGATCCGGCTCGCCGAGCCACTCGGCGGCGACCGGATCTGGGAGGCGTTCGGCCACGCCCTCCGCTCCATGGCTCTCCTGCTGCGTAACCGTTTCGAGCCGGCGTACGACCAGCTGGCCCGGGCCGTCGTGCTCCTCGAGGAGCAGCAGACCACCCCTGGCTACGCCATGGGGCACGCCATCAACGCGGCGGTGTTGGCGATGGTCCGGCTCGACCTCTACGAGTTCGCCATGGCGTGGCTGGAGCGGCTCCGCGGGGTGGCCGAGGAGCTCTCCGACGCCATGCTGCACACCCTGTACGCGTACAACAGCGGCTGGCTTCAGCTGAACTGGGCCTCGGAGCTGGAGCTCATCGGCGAGCTCGACGAGGCCCGCGAGCACTACCGCCTGACGCTCGAGGCGTTCCAGTCGGCCCCACGGGGAGTCGACGTGATCGACCGGTCGTACTGGCCACGCGAGGTCGTCGTGCAGGCCTGCGCCGCGCGGGCCATGCTCGGCGAAGGTGAGAGCGTCATCCCGGAGCTGCGCGCCAACATCGGGGCGGTCACCTCCACCCAACGCTATGAGGCCACCCTGGTGGGGCACCTCGCCCTGGCTCGCGCGTGGGCCAACGCGGGCGACCTCGACCGGGCGCTCGAGTACGCCGAGCACGCCAGGACCCTCGGCGACTCTCTCCCCCGCCTGCACGTCGCCACGGCGCGCGCCTATCGCGAGTACGCCGAGCTGGTCCGCCGCAGGGAGGGCACCTCGCCGGCGACCGAGGCCTTCGCCCGGCTCACCGAGGTCCTCGTCCGCGACCGATGGGAGGAGCGGCGCGCCCGAGTCCAGTCGTTCGAGGAACGCCTGGCCACCGAGCGGGTCCAAGACGAGCTGCGCCGTCGGGCGGCCGCCTACCTCACCGACCCGCTGACCGGCCTCGGCAACCGCCGGCTGATCGAGATCCGGCTGCCGGAGCTGCTGGTCGAGTCGGCCGCGACCCGGCGCCCCCTCTCGGTGGCGTTCATCGACATCGACGACTTCAAGAGCGTCAACGACGAGCTGTCCCACCTGGTCGGGGACGACCTGCTCCGCGAGCTCGCCCAGGAGATGCGTGCCGCACTGTCCTCCGACGACGCGATCGCGCGCTTCGGCGGGGAGGAGTTCGTCATCGTCCTGCCCAACCGCACCGCGGAGCAGGCGTACGAGCTGATCGACGGTCTTCGGCAGCGGATCGCCGACCGGGTGTGGAACTGCCTGCCGGAAGGCCGTCGCATCCGGATCACCGCGGGGCTCGCGCAGTCCTGGAACGGCGCGACACGGACCCAGCTGCTCGCCGCCGCCGACGAGGCGCTGCTGCGGGCGAAGCGACAGGGCAAGAACCGCGTGGAGATCCGCGCCAGCCCTCTCCCCGACGACCTTTGACGGGTCCGGCGCCTCGACATTTGGCGCCAAGCCCTCCCGGAATGGAGACGGTCGACGTACGGTCGAGGTCGTGACTCGACCCACGACCTTGGGCGCGCTGCGCGCCACCAACCACGAGCACCGCACCGTCAAGGAAGAGATCCGGCGGAACCTGCTCGCCGCCCTTCGCGAGGGCAGGAACCCGTTCCCCGGCATCGTGGGCTTCGACGAGACCGTCGTGCCCCAGCTGCAGCGCGCGCTGCTCGCCGGCCACGACACCGTGCTGCTCGGCGAGCGCGGGCAAGGCAAGACCCGGCTGATGCGAACCCTGGTCGGGTTGCTCGACGAATGGACGCCGGTCATCGACGGCTGCGAGATCAACGACCACCCGTACGCTCCGGTGTGTGCCCGCTGCCGGCGCCTGGCCCAGGAGGCCGGCGACGACCTTCCGGTCGCGTGGAAGCACCGCGAGGAGCGCTACGGCGAGAAGCTCGCGACGCCGGACACCAGCGTCGGGGATTTGGTGGGGGACGTCGACCCGATCCGGGTCGCCGAGGGACGGACGCTCGGTGACCCCGAGACGGTCCACTACGGTCTGGTCCCCCGCACCAACCGGGGCATCTTCGCGATCAACGAGCTTCCCGACCTGGCCGAACGCATCCAGGTGGCGTTGTTCAACGTCTTGGAGGAGCGGGACATCCAGATCCGGGGGTACACCCTGCGCCTGCCCCTCGACCTGCTCCTGATCGCCTCGGCGAACCCGGAGGACTACACCAACCGCGGCCGGATCATCACCCCGATCAAGGACCGCTTCGGCGCCGAGATCCGCACGCACTACCCGCTCCGGGTCGAGGACGAGGTGGCGCTCATCCGCCAGGAGGCTCGACTGGTCGCGCCAGTGCCCGACCACCTGCTCGACATCGTGGCCCGCCTCACCCGAGGGCTCCGCGAGTCTCCGTCCGTCGACCAGCGCTCCGGGGTGTCGGCGCGGTTCGCGATCAGCGCGGCGGAGAGCGTGGCCGCCTCGGCGCTGCGCCGCGCGGCCTTGACCGGGGAACAGACGCCGGTCGCCCGCGTCTGTGACCTGCCGGGCATGCTGCCCACCCTGCACGGCAAGGTCGAGTTCGAGATGGGCGAGGAGGGCCGCGAGGCTGAGATCTTCGAGCACCAGCTCAGACTCGCCACGGCCGAGTCGTTCCGCGAGCACCTGCGTGGGCTCGACCTCACGGGCTTCACCGAGCGGTTCACCGAGGGAACGGTCGTCGAGACGAGCGAGCTGACCCGGGCCGACGAGCTGCTTGAGCAGATGGGCACCGTGCCCGGCCTGGCCAAGGTCTTGGACCGGCTCGGGATGGGTGACGCCGCGGAGCCCGGCGAGGTCGCCGCCGCGGTGGAGTTCGTCCTCGAAGGTCTGCACCTGACCAAACGCCTGTCCAAGGAGACCATCGACGGCGTCACCTACTACGGGTCGTGAGCCCGCCGGAATGATCCTGGGAGGACGGCCATGAGCCAGCGCCCACGTCGCTTCCGCTACGGCCCCTGGAGCGGCGGCCCTGACCCGCTGGCCCCGCCGTACGACGTTCGGGCGGCGGTCGACGAGCTCGGCCGGCGGGTGCTGGAGGGGTCGAGCCTGCGCGAGGCGCTGCGCGAGCTCCTTCGTCGCGGCCTCCAAGGCCGGCGCGGCCTCGACGAGCTCGCCGACCAAGTCCGGCGTCGCCGCGAGGAGGTCCGTCGCCGCGGTGACCTGGCCGGGATCATCGACCGAGTACGTCAGATGCTCGACCAAGCGTTGGCCGCCGAGAAGGACGTCCTCGCGCACGACCCCAGCGACGACGCCCGCCTGCGGGAGATGGAGCTGGACACCCTGCCGCGAGAGACGGCCCGCGCGGTTCGGGAGCTCGCGTCGTACGAGTGGCGTTCTGACGAAGCGCGCCAGATCTACCGCCAGATCCAGGCGATGCTGCGCCGAGAGGTGCTCGACGCGCAGTTCGCCGGCCTCAAGCAGGCGCTGTCGGGGCAGGATCCGGCGGCCAGCGAGGCGGTCCGGGAGATGCTCGCCGACCTCAACGACCTGCTCGAGGCCCACGCGCGAGGCGAGGACACCACTGACCGCTTCAACGCCTTCATGGAGCGCCACGGGGCTCTCTTCCCGGAGAACCCGCGGAACACCGACGAGCTCATCGACTCCCTGGCCCGCCGGGCGGCCGCCGCCGAACGTCTCATGCGCTCGCTGTCACCTGAGCAGCGCGAGGAGCTCAGCGAGCTCATGCGGCATGCCCTCAGCGACCCCGAGCTCGCCGGCCAGCTCGCCCGCCTGCGGGACAACCTGCGCGCACTCCGCCCGGGTCTGGACGCGCAGACCCGGGCCCGCATCCAGGGGCAGCAGCCGCTCGGCTACAGCGAGGCGGTCGAGGCGGTGGCCGACCTGGCCGACCTGGAGGCCCTGGCGGAACAGCTCGCGCAGGAGCACCCGGGCGCGACCTTGGACGACGTGGACGTCGAGACTCTCGAGCGGCAGCTCGGCCAGGGCGCGGCCGTCGACCTGCAGGCGTTGCGCGAGCTGGAGCGGGAGCTCGAGCGGCAGGGCTACCTCGGGCGGGGCCCCGACGGCCTGCGGCTCACACCGAAGGCGCTGCGTCGGCTCGGCGAGACCGCGCTCCGCCGGGTCTTCCAGCACATGACGGCACCGAGCCGGGGCGACCACGACGACCGACGGACCGGAGCGGCCGACGAGCCGACCGGGACCACCCGGGAGTGGCGCTTCGGCGACGAGCATCCGATCGACGCCACGCGCACGGTGCACAACGCCGTGCTCCGCACCGCGAGCGAGCGCGCGTCGGCACCGGGCTCCCTCCAGACCGCAGGGGCCGGCGCGGTGGCGCGTCCTCGAGTGCGCCTCCAGGTCGAGGACTTCGCGATCACCGAGACCGAGCGCCGAGCGTCGGCGGCGGTGGCCCTCTGCGTCGACCTGTCCTACTCGATGGTCCTGGAGGGCCGTTGGGGGCCGATGAAGCAGACGGCGTTGGCGTTGTCGCACCTGGTGTCGACGCGGTACCGCCAGGACGCCCTGGAGATCATCGGCTTCGACCGGATGGCTCGCCGATTGTCCCCCGTACAGCTCGCCGAGGTCGAGCCGGAGTGGGTCCAGGGCACGAACCTGCAGCACGCGCTCATGCTCGCCAGCCGGCACGTGCGACGGCATCCGGACGCCGAGCCGGTCGTCCTCGTCGTCACCGACGGCGAGCCGACCGCGCACCTGGAACCGGACGGCACGCCCTTCTTCTCGTGGCCGACCACCTACGAGACCCTGCGGGCGACGATCGCCGAGGTGGATGCGCTCACCCGGTACGGCGCGACGTTGAACATCTTCATGCTGGGCGAGGACGAGGGACTCGCGAGGTTTGTCGACGCCGTGGCGCGTCGCGCCGGTGGCCGCGTCTTCACGCCGGACATCGACCGATTGGGTGAGTACGTCGTGGCTGACTACCTGCGCTCGCGGCAGGGCTTCCGCCGGTCCGCCTGACCTGACGCGGACCGCATAGGGTAGGAGGCCATGTACGACCGGTTGGTATGGATCGACTGCGAGATGACAGGCCTCGACCTCGAGACCGATGCGTTGATCGAGGTGGCCGCGCTCGTCACCGATGGCGATCTCAACGTCCTCGGGGACGGCGTCGATCTCGTAGTCAAGCCGCCCCAGCAGGCGCTCGACCAGATGCGCGACGTCGTCCGCGAGATGCACACGGCGTCCGGGCTGCTGGACGAGCTGTCGAAGGGGGTGTCGCTCGCTGAGGCGGAGGAGCGGGTGCTGTCCTACATCCGCACCTACGCCCCGGAAGCCGGGAAGGCCCCGCTCGCGGGCAACTCGATCGCGACGGATCGGGCGTTCCTGGCGCGCGACATGCCAGCGGTCGAGAAGCACCTGCACTACCGCAACGTCGACGTCTCCTCCATCAAGGAGCTGGTCCGGCGCTGGTACCCGCGGGTCTACTTCGCCAGCCCGAGCAAGGTCGGCAACCACCGCGCCCTGGCCGACATTCGGGAGTCGATCGACGAGCTGCGTTACTACCGCGCGGCGGTCTTCGTGCCGCAGCCCGGTCCGGACTCGGAGGCGGCGAAGGCGATCGCGGAGCAGATCATGGGCCATCCGACGGGTGGTGCCTCGGCCGCGAAGGCGGCCACGGACGCCGAGCCCGACACTCCGGCACCGTCGGAGCCCGACGCGCCGAACGGCGTCGCGACGTCCGCCGAGAACGCGTCGGAGAACCACGGGGACGCGGCCCTTCGAGGCGAGTGAGGACGCCGAGCGCCGCGCGGGCCCCGCGGACGCGCCGTGCGCGGGCCCGCGACCGGGCGCGCTGTCGACCCTCGATCTCGGTGTCGGGTCCGCGAACCGGTGGGGCTACACTAGGGGCCGCCGCGGAGAACATCCGCGGCAGTCGTCCGTACGGAGCGTTCCGTACGACGTGGTGGGTGTAGCTCAGCTGGTAGAGCACTGGGTTGTGGTCCCAGGTGTCGCGGGTTCAAGTCCCGTCACTCACCCCAAGCGATCATGCCTCTGACCTGCGGAAACGCGGTCGCGGCGGTCGGAGTGCTTACGCGAGAGCCTCTCGTGTAATCACGTGGCCGCCGGTTCTCATCGTCGGGTTCTCATCGTCGCAGCCGGCGCGACAGGTGCTGCTCGTCGAGCGCCATCAGCTCCCGTCCACTCGTCGTGCGACAGCGCTCCGCCTGACCCGCGCCGCAGTCCGGGCACGGCCGTGCCAGGACCCGCGCGAACGTCGCGAGGTCGTGGGACGTGTAGCCGTACATCGTGTGCAGGCGACCATCCCAGAGCCAATCGAGCCGCCCGGAGTCCAGTAGCTCGTCGTACGGCACCAGCTCACCCATGGCTCCTCCACCAGGCTGGGTACGGCGTGGCGGCCGGGACGGCGTGGCCGAGCGGTCAACCGACCGCCACGCCGGGTAAGCGAAGACTACTACGTGGATCAAAGTAGATCCACTTAGACAGGCAAGGTATCCGCGTGGCCGAGCAGCGAGGTGAACAGAAGACGATCTACGTGAGGGCGTCTGACGTCGACCTGTGGCGTCGCGCCGAGTCTTACGCGCGCGCCCGCAGACTCACCATGTCCGCGCTCATCATGACCGCGCTCGAGGCGTACCTCGACCAACAACAAGGCGCCTCCGACCGGCGCGACCCGTAGGCCTGGTCACTCCGCACGGCGAAGGACTACGCCGCGTCGTCGCCCCGAGAGCACAGAGCCAGCCCGGATCCCCGGCGAAGGACGGCTCGGAATCCTCTCGACGGGCACGCGAAGCCACGGCCGTTGGAAGGCTGAGCGGCGGCGCCTCCACGGGGACGTCGATGTGCGATCGCTCACGCTGCTCCACCAGAGCGCCAGCGCGATCCGCTCCCTCGCCACCGCCGCGATGGACGCGACGCAAGGCCAGCTTGACGACCTTGCCGAACCACCCGGCTTGCTCGGTGTCCTCGAAGACGTGGCCAAGCGGCTCGCCGGCCACGCCGAGCCAGCGAAGGACCAGGTGGTCGGTACCCACTGCGCTCACCGATCACACGCTGCCTGACTCGAAGCTGGCTGACACAACGGCTGGCTGACACAACCGCGCGAGCGGTCGCAGGCGGTGACGTCGGTACGGCGGAATCCTCGCCTCGTTCCCCGTCGTCGGGGCTTGGGTATGCGCAGGGTTGGCAGGCCGATGTCTCCTGACGGGAGGTCCGCTGGTGCAGGTGACCATTCTCGGCGCGGGCAACATGGCTCGAGGGATCGCGACCCGTCTGCTGGTGGGAAACCACCAGTTGCACATCCTGGACAGGGATGCCGGCCAGTCCGCCATCCTGGTGGACGAGCTGCGCAGCGCGTCCGAGGGCCGGGTCTCGGCGGGAACGATCGGCGACCCCCTGCTGGGCTCTGTCGTGGTCCTCGCCGTCCCCTACGTCGCGACGCTCGGGCTGGTCAAGCAGTACGGCGACCAGCTCAACGGGCTGACCGTCATCGACGTGACCAACCCGATCAAGTCCAGCTACGACGGCCTCCTCACACCCGCCGACAGCTCGGCGGCGGAGGAGATCGCCAAGGCCGCGGACCCTGGTGCGCGCATCGTCAAGGCGTTCAACACCACCTTCGCCGGCACGCTGCTGACTGGGCAGGTCGCCGGCATGCCCTTGGACGTCTTCCTCGCCGGCGACGACGCGGAGGCCAAAGCCACCGTGGCCAGCCTGGTGGAGTCCGGCGGGATGCGCCCGATCGACGCGGGTCCGTTGAGCCGCGCGCGCTTCCTCGAGGCGGCGGCCTTCCTGCACATCAGCGCGCAGTTCACGCTCGGCACCGGGTTCGCCAGCGCGCTCAAGATCGTCTGCTGACCGGGCCGGTCCCGGCGCGCCGGCTCACCCGTCCGACGCGAGCGAGAGCACCGTGGCCTCATCGCTGTACGGCACCTTCGTGTCGCCGACGATCTGGCAGGGCTCGCTGCCCTTGCCGGCGATGAGGATGAGGTCACCCCGGGCGGGCCGTGGCCATGGCGTGCGCGATCGCCTCGGCGCGGTCGGGGATCGCGTGAACGCGGTCCGCGCGCGCCGTCGTGCCGGCGAGGACGTCGCCGATGATCCGCAGCGGATCCTCCGTCCGAGGATGTCGCTGGTGACGACGACCTGGTCGGACAGCTCGGCCGCGATCCGTCCCATGGCCGGACGCTTGGCGCGATCCCGGTCCCCGCCACAGCCGAACACCGTCACGAGGCGACCCGTCGCGCCGGTGCGCAGTGTCCGCAGCACCTGCTCCAAGGCGTCCGGGCTGTGCGCGTAGTCCACCACCACCGTGTACGGCCGGTTCACCGGCACCACCTGCATCCGGCCCGGCGGACCCAGCTGCGCGGCCAACGGCGCACCGCGTCGTCGAGTGGGACGCCGAGCTCGACCGCCGTGGCGAGGACGGCCAGCGCGTTGGAGACGCTGAACTCGCCGAACCCGCGCACCGACGCCGGCACCGCCTGACCGTCCGCGTGCACGACGAACACCGTCCCGTCGACCCTTCGCCGTAGGTCGGTGGCGACGAGCTCGGCGTCCGACCGCAGCGCGAACGTGCGGGCGTTCCAGCGCCGCTCGATCCGGCGGCCGACGGGATCGTCGGCGTTGGCCACCGCCGCTCGGCGAGCGCGATCGAGGACGCCTCCACCACCACGTGCGTCACGCCGCCGTCGGCGAACCGACGGAGGAGGCTCTGGACATCGACCGACTCCGGCGTGGTCGGCGTGCGCCGCTCGACATCCAGCTCCACGCCGTCCACGGAGATGCCGATCGTGCCGATCACCCCCACCCTGGCGCCCAGCGTCCGCAGGACACCGCCCAGCGCGTAGCTCACGGAGCTCTTGCCGTTGGAGCCGGTGACCGCGACGACCGACAGCTTCCGTGCCGGGTAGCGGTAGAACGCGCACGCCACCGCCGCCGCGGCGGCCGCGGGATCGGTGACGTGGATGTCCGCATCCGACCCCGGCGGTCCGATCACAGCGGTCGCGCCGGCGGCGCGCGCCTGGGCGATGTGGGCGACTCGAGCCGTCGGCACCTTCGCCAAGGAGACGAAGACCGCGCCCGAGGTGACCCGCCGGGAGTCCACCTGCACGCCCGTCACGACGTCGTCGAGGGCGAGCTGACGCACAGCTCGCGCGTCGTCGGGAAGAACGGCCAGGATGTCCTTGACGGTGATCATCTCCCGCCTCGGGCGACGTCTCGACCGGGCCTGCTCGACCGCGTCCGTGGCGAACCTGCCCCAGTCTCGAGCACGCGACGCGCCGGCGTGCCCCACGTAGGCTCGCGGCTATGGAGCGATACGACGCGGTCGTGGTCGGCGGCGGGCACAACGGCCTGGTCGCGGCCGCCTACCTGGCCAAGGCCGGCCTGTCGGTGCTGGTCTTGGAACGTCTCGACCACATCGGCGGAGCAGCGGTGAGCGAGCGTGTCTTCCCCGGGCTGGACGCCAGGTTGTCGCGGTACTCCTACTTGGTCAGCCTGCTCCCCGACCAGATCGTCGCCGACCTCGGACTCAAGGTCAGGCTGGCATCCCGAGCGGTCGCCTCCTACACACCCGTCATCCGGCATGGGGCGCACACCGGCCTGCTCGTCGAACGCGACCCGGGACCGGCGACCGAGGCGTCGTTTCGAGCGCTCACCGGCGGAGACACGGAGTACGCCGCCTGGCGACGCTTCTACGGCGAACTCGGGGCGATGGCCCGCACCCTCGCCCCGACGATGCTGGAGCCACTCCGGCCGGCCCACGAGATGCGCGCCCTGGTGGGCGCAGAGACGTGGGAACGCTTCGTCGCGACACCGGTCGGCGTGGCGATCGAGGAGGCGTTCCGAGACGACACCGTGCGAGGCGTGGTCCTGACCGACGCGCTCATCGGAACCTTCACCCACGCCCACGACCCGTCGCTGCGGCAGAACCGCTGCTTCCTCTACCACGTGATCGGCAACGGCACCGGTGAGTGGCGCGTGCCGGTCGGCGGCATGGGCGCGGTGACGGACGAACTGGCCCGGGCCGCCCGCTCGGCGGGCGCGACGCTGCGCACCGGCGCGGAGGTCATCCGCATCGACACCGACGGTCGCTCCGCTGAGGTCCGCTATGTGGCGAACGAGCAGGACGAGGCCGTCTCCGCGGCGTACGTCCTGGCGGGTGTGGCCCCGGCCACACTCGATCGGCTTCTCGGCCGCACACCGGAGCACGTCCCCGAGGGGTGCCAGATCAAGATCAACCTGCTGCTCACCCGGCTGCCCAGGTTCCGCTCGGGAGTCGACCCCGCGCAGGCCTTCGCGGGCACCCTGCACATCGACGAGGGCTACACGGCGCTGCGGCAGGCCTACGACGAGGCGGCCGCGGGTCAGCTCCCGAGCCGGATGCCGAGCGAGCTCTACTGCCACACCCTCACCGACCCGAGCATCCTCGCCCCAGAGCTCGTCGAGCAGGGCTGGCACACCGTGACGCTCTTCGGCCTGCAGACGCCGGCGCGGTTGTTCGACGATCCCGACCAACGGGACAAGGCCGCCCAGGCCTGCCTCTCCGCCCTCAACGCCTACCTCGAGGAGCCCATCGAGGACTGCCTCGCCCGCGACGCCGACGGCCGACCGTGCCTGGAGGTGCGGAGTCCCCTCGACATCGAGAGCTCGATCGGGATGCCGGGCGGCCACATTTTCCACGGCGACCTCGCCTGGCCGTGGGCCGAGGCCGAGGACGAGGTGGGGACGTGGGGTGTCGAGACCGCCGTGCCGAACCTGCTGATCTGTGGCAGCGGGGCCCGGCGAGGCGGCGGGGTCAGCGGGATCGGGGGCCACAACGCGGCGAAGGCGGTCCTCGATTTCGTCGCTGGGAGGGGCACTGCTAGCATTCCGGAGGCCGAGCGCCGCTAGCTCAACTGGCAGAGCAGCTGACTCTTAATCAGCGGGTTCGGGGTTCGAGTCCCTGGCGGCGCACAAACCGCCTCTGGCCTGCGGAAATGACAGGTCAGAGGCGATGGTGCACCTGCCTCGTGGCGAGGTGACCAGCCGTCCGGCCAGCTAGCTCGCGGTCGCCGCGAGAGACGTGGAGGACGGCGGTTCAGCCGTCGGCCGGAAGGGCGTCGGCCCGCGCAGGGCGCGGAGCGAGTTCAGGATGGTGGCGAGGTCGACCAGCTCCTGGATGAGCGCGCCGGCCACCGCGGGAATCGCTCCGGTGGTTGCGACGAGCATGAGGCCGACGCTGAGCGTGACACCGATCCAGATCGACTGGCGCGCGACCCGCAGCGTGCGGCGGCTCACCGCGTGAGCGTCGACGACACCGTCGAGGGAGTTCCGCAGCAGCACCACGTCCGCGGCGTCGCCGGCCGCCGTCGACCCGCGGGCTCCCATCGCGACACCGACGTCGGCCGCCGCCAGGACCGGGGCGTCGTTGACCCCGTCACCGACGACCAAGGTGGGGCGCGGCGTCATCGCCGTCGCCAGGTCCACCTTGTCCGTGGGGAGCAGCTCGGCGTGGACCTCGGTGATGCCTACCTGCGCGGCGATGCCCTGAGCCGTGCCCGCGCTGTCGCCGGTCAGCATGGCGACGCGGCGAACGTCGTGATCCCGCAGCCAGGACACGACAGCGGGCGCCTCGGGCCTGATCTGGTCGGCCAGGACGAGCACACCGGCGTAGGTGCCGTCGATCGCGACGAACGCGGTGGCGTGGCCGGCCCCGACCGGCTCCGGGCCGATCGGCCCCGCGACCGCCTCGACGAAGGCGCGCTTCCCGACGGCCACCTCACGTCCCTCGACGTCCGCGACCACACCATTCGTGGCTTCCTCACGGGCCTCCCGTGCCGAACGCACGGGAACACCTCGCTCGGTGGCGGCGCGGACGATCGCTCCGGCGAAGGCATGCGTGGAGTACTGCTCGGCTGACGCGGCGAAGGACAGCAGGTCACAGGCGTCGAAGCCGGAGCGGGCACGAATGTCCACGACGTCGGGATTGCCCTGGGTGAGTGTGCCGGTCTTGTCGAACGCCGCGGATCGGGTGCGGGCGAGAAGCTCGAGCACGCCCCCGCCCTTCACGATGACGCCGGCTCTCGACGCGCGCGACATTCCACCCAGGAACGCCACAGGCGCCGCGATGAGAAGGGGGCAAGGCGTCGCGAGGACGAGGACCTCCGCGATCCGTACGACATCGTGCGACATGAGATAGGCGGCGCCTGCGATAGCCAGCGACACCACCGTGAATGGAACTGCGAATCGGTCGGCCAGCCTGACCACAGGCGCCCGGGACTCCTGCGCAGCTTTCACCAGTTCGACGATTTGCTGGTACTGGCTTTCAGCGCTCGAGCGCAAAGCGCGAACTCGCACCGCGCGCTCGCCGTTGACCGACCCGGAGTACACGTCCTCGCCGCGTTCTCGGACGACGGGTAGGCTCTCGCCGGTCAACGACGAGTCGTCGAACGTGCCAGTGTCGGACAAGAGCTCGCCGTCGACTGGCACGATTTCCGCCGGGCGGACCAGCAAGACGTCACCCGGGCGAACCTCGGTGACTGGAACGTCGCGGTAGACCCGCGAACCGTCCGGCGCGGCCGTGACGACGTGCGCCATCCGCGGGGAGCGGTCGAGCAACGCGCTGAGGTCGTGCTTGGCGCGACGCTCGGCGTACTCCTCCAAGGCGTGTCCGCCGGACAGCATCAACACCACGATGAGGGCGGCGACGTACTCGCCGACGGCCAACGTGGCGACCATCGCCATGATGGCCAGGACATCGATTCCCCACCGGCCGCGCAGAGCCGCCTTGACCATGCCGACGCCTGCCCAGCCGATGATCCCGGCGACGTACGCCGTAGCGGTCCATCTCCCCACCTCGGGCAGACCCACGGCGGTGAGCACGAGAACCGCCAGCCCAACGACGATCGTCAGCCAGACCACCGGATAGCGCACGACGCCCGGGACGATGGTCACCCAAATCCTCTACCCTCCACCGAACCCCGCGCTTCACCGCGACATTTGCTGGTGAGAGCGCTCAGGATTCTGGAGAAGAGCACTCAGACGGCGAGGGCGCCCCACCACGGCGCGTTCGACCTGCGATACGCGCTCTTGGCCTGGGTAGGAGCGACATGTTACAAGATACGAACCGAGCGTGATCGGACGCCTGGAGATCCCCGGAGGCGCCCCGATGAGACGCAGTCGCCACCACCGTGGCTCATATCGCGGCACGGGCTCATATCGCTGCACGTCGCGCGCGTCACGACGCCAGTACGCTTGTCGCCCGCCTCGCATCACCACCACATCGAGTGCGCGTTCGTCCTCCGCCCACACGACGGGCGCCCGTGAGCACGCCCTGCCCTCGACCCGACCGCCACCGACTCCCACGACGTCTCGTCCAGGTTGTCCGCTTCATGGGAAGGGGCCGAGCCGTGCGACGAAAGAAGTCCGCGACAGACAGGGGCCAGGAGGAACGCGAGTTCCAACGCCACCTGTTACGCGTTCAAGAGCTGACTGAGAATGCGGTGGTTCAGACTGAGAAGGTCGACCTGAAAGTCCAACGGCTTCGTGTCCTGCTCCACGCGGCGGTCTCACGGGGGGTCCAGCCTTTCGACTTCGAGCAGGCGAAACGCAAACTGCCGGAGATCGACCTCGGAAGCGACGCCACTCCCCTCCCCGTTCCGAAGTGGGAGGAGTACGCCCCCAAGCCCGTCAGTCTGATCCGACGCCTGCTCCCGTTCCCATCGCGACGGCAACCCAGCCTGGCCGAGGCGGAAGAAGCGTTCGCCAAAGCCCTCGAACGCTACCGCAGCGAGGAGGCCGCGCGGGAACGCCGAGTCGAAGAGCGGCGACGCGAGTACGAGACGACCCGGGCCGCGGAACTGGAGATGCTTCGCCGACACAACGCGGAGATCGACCATTTCCGTGAACGGGTCTTCGCCGGCGACCGGCAAGGCGTCAGCGAGTACTACGCACGGGTCTTCGAGCCGATCGTCGACCGTGGCTTCCCCACCGGTCGGCGTTTCGCCTACGTGCCAGAGTCCAAGCTGCTCCTCATCGAGTGGCAGGTGCCGAAGGCCGACATCGTGCCCCGGGAGAAGGAGTTCCGCTACAACAAGGCGACGGACTCCGTCGGTGTCCACAAGTGGCGATCGATCGCTGAGGTCCGCGCCATCTACCGTGACGTGCTTGCCCAACTGGCGCTGCGGGCGGCGTTCGTGGCGTTCGGGTCCGATCCCGCGTCGCTGGTCGAGACGCTGGTCTTCAATGGCGTGGTCCCGGACGATGGAGCGGCACGGTCCGGCGTCCAGCCGGCGACCGGGACCGCCGACGCCAGCGGCACGTGCCTCATCAGCATGAGCATCTCCCGTCGACACTTCGCACGGCTCAACCTCACCAACATCGACGACGCCGTGGAGACGATCCGCAAGCACTGCGGAGGTGTGATCTCCGCCTATCCCGACGAGTACGCCGGGGTCACTCCCGTCCTTCCGTACGAGCTCGCGGACCCGACCCTCACCCCACCACCACCGACCCGGGCGCCCAACCTGTGGACCGCGCCGATCGAGGACGTCAACCGCCTCATGGAGCGGCTGCTGGAGCGGATGGGCTACACGGTCGCACAGCTCGAGTCCTCCGGCGAGTACCTCGCCAGTCGGACGACCTCGTCGGGAGAGGAACGCACGGTCGTCCACGTCCGGCGCGCGACTGGGATGCTGGACGTGTCGCAGGTGCGAGCGCTGCAGTCGGCGGTCCGCCATGAACGCGCCAACGCAGGCATCCTGCTCACCACGAACGGCCTCCACCCACAGGCGTTCGAGTACGCCCACGGGCGGCCACTGCGGCTGTATGACGCCCACGCCGTCCGCGCCCTGTGCCACAAGCACGACCTGCCTGTGCGCATCGAGCCGGCGGATGCCCCTGGCCCGTCCGCTGTCGCCGGAGCTTCGACGACCACGTCCGCGGTCGAGCGCTGACGTTTCGGTTGGGCGTCCCTGCGGTCTCGACACGGCGGCCCAGTGACGTCACAGCTGGCTGCCGTGGCGATGTCGCAGCTGCTCGGGCTCGGCCATGAGCTCGACCACCTCGTCCCAGGGCAAGCCGGAAGCACGCAGCAGATCGTGCGCGATGGAGCGGACTTGGGCCACGATCACGTCGGTCGAGAAGCCGCCCTCCCCGATCGTGGCGGTCGCCTCCCGCGCCGCTTCCAGTGCGCCCTCCCCCGCCCGGACCGGCTCCTGTCCCCGCGCGAGCTCCTCACGCATGGCCCGGGCCGCTGCCGCCAGCTGGCGCAGCGCGGACGGCAGTCGTTCCGGAATTGGTTCCCCGGCACGCAGCGCCGCCACGGCGCGCCTGGCGAGGACCCGCACGTTGCGGGACGCGAACTCCACGTGTGCGACCGCTTGGTCGTACATCGCCACGTGTCGGCGGGTCCGCCAGCGCAGCGGAGCGATCCGCGCGATCTCCGTTCCCGCCGTCGTCGCGTCCCGGAACTCCCGCGTCGACCTGTCGCTTTGTCGTGCTCGGGCCAAGGCCGCCTTCGCTCGCTGGACGTCGCCCGCCTCGAGGACGCTGGCCAGCTCGTCCAGTCGAGCCGCCAGCGCACTCAACGTCCGGTTCGCTGCCCGGCGCGCGACGGAGATCGGGTTGACCGGCAGCAGGACGGCGTTGACCAGAAGGCCGACACCGCCACCGATGACCGCGTCGACGAAGCGAGTCGGCCCGCCGGCACCCGTCGCCAGCGCCACGACGAGGACGGCCGACACCGCTCCCTGGTTGACCAGCAGCGGGCCGCCGCCCACCAGGACCGCGGCGGCCATCGCCAGCACCACGACCAGGCCGATCTGCCAGGTTCCGCGTCCCATGAGACGGATGAGCAGGTCGGCGATGAGGATGCCGAGCGCGACGCCGATGACCAGCTCGATCGACCGCCGCAAGCGTTGCCCGAAGGAGACGCCCAGGGAGATGACCGCGGCGATCGGCGCGAAGAAGGGCTGGTCGTGACCGACCAGCCTGGCCGCCGCGAACCACGCGAGCGCCGCGGCGAGCGCGCACTGCACAATCGGGAAGAGGCTGGACGTCAGGGCCTGAAGCCGCGTCGCCATCGAAGGCTCGTAACGCCGCGCGGCCTCGTCGATCCGCCGTGCGAGTCCGGTCGCACCCTGCCGTCGACGTGCCATCACCTGCAGGGTTGCACGCCGAGCCTCGTCCCAGGGAGCCGAACACGGGAAGCCGGACAGGGAAAGCCCGACACGAAAAGCCACCGCCCGGCCTCCTCACCCGGCGGCGGAGTCTTGGTGACGTCGTGCCCGAACGCGAGACGAGCGGCCGCGACGAGGAGAGCCGTGCTACAGGTAGAGGCCGGTCTGGTCGTCCTCCAGGCGCTCCGACGCCACCGCGTGGATGTCGCGTTCCCGGAGCAGGATGTACTCCTGCGCGTGCAGTTCGATCTCGGCCCTGTCCTCCGGATCGAACAGCACCCTGTCGCCGACGACGATGGTCCGCACGTGGGGCCCGATCGCCACCACCCTCGCCCAGGCGAGCCGCTTGCCCATCTTCGCCGTCGCAGGGATGACAATCCCCGCCGACGATCGACGCTCACCCGTCTCGGCGTCGACGACGACGAGAACTCGGTCGTGCAACATCCGGATCGGCAGCTTCTCGGTGCTCATCCGTCCGGTCGGCGTGTCGGTCACGTTGTGAGAGGGTACGGCGGCCGGCCGGCGTCCCGCCAAGGGGGGGCCGGGCCTCGCGAATGTCGCCAACCCCGCCGACACGGTGACGAACCGTGGTCATTCGCACGGCGACGACTGGCCGGATCGCCTGCGCGTCGTTCAACCCGCGGGGGTCCTCTGCGCGTCTGTGCGGGAGAGCCGAGACGTTCGTGGAGGTGTCATGGACCGTTGGCGCGGGCTCGCACGCCTCGTCCGGCGCGTCACGACCGCCCTCGTCATCACGCTGTGCGCCGCCGGGACCCTCGTCGCGACGCCCGACGCGGCGTGCGCGTGCGATTGCGGGCAACCGTCCGCGTCGGAGGCGTTCGAGCGCGCCGATGCTGTCTTCATCGGACAGGTCGTGGAGGTCAAGCGCCCCTGGTTCACGTCCCTCGGCAGCGACACGGCGGTGTGGACCTTCGAGGTGAGCGAGGTCTACAAGGGAGAGGTGCGACGGCGGCAGGAGGTGGTCTCCCACGCCCAGAGCACAGCCTGTGGTCTCGACCTCGAGGGCTCCGAGCCGTTCGTCGTGTTCGCTTCCACGGACGGCACCGACCCGACTCCCGCCGAGGGGCAGCTCGCCGCTCACCGGTGCAACGGCACGGGTCCAGTGACGGCGGAGATTCGGCGGATGCTCGCACGGATACCGGCCTCCGATCCGGCACCCCCGTCGGTCACCGCGCGACAGTGGCCATGGACCGCCGGCATCGCCGGGATCGGTGTCCTCGCGACCGGCGCCTGGTGGCTGTGGCGCCGGCGCCGACGGCCGACGGGCTGAACGCGACCAGCGGGGGAGCGTTGGGCCGAAGTGGCTCACCTCCCGAGGCGACACCGAGGCGGCGCACCCGGGCCGCCCACCGGAGCGGCTCGCCTAGGAACGGCCGCGGCGCTTCCTCAGGACGATGACGCCCACCACCGCGACGGCCACTGCCACGGCCACCACGACGCGCGTGGTCCGGAGCTGACCGTCCCGTGTCATGACCGTCAGCTTCGCTCGCTGCGCCCCGCGCGAGGCCAGCTCTCTCGGTTGGACACGCTGCACCAGGGCGTCGACGGTGGCCGCCAGCCGCTCCCGGGTCTCCGCCAAGTCGGCCTCGATCTCCTGCGGCGTCCGGTTGTCCTCGGAGGGTCGCTTCTGCTCCGGAATCGCCCGCCTCGTCGTGTCGCCCACGATGACCCCTTCCGATCGCGCTGCCCATACCACCAGCACGGCCACCCAGCACGCCGAATGTGATCACCTCAGTGTTTCAGATCCGCCTGGCGCGGGGCTCGCTCGTCGCTGACTTCCACCGACTCCAGACCGGACGAAGCCACGCGGCCCGGACACCAGGGACGTCCCGCCACGCACGTCGCACGGGGCCGGACCCTGAGCCGTGAGCGGAGTCAAGCAGCAGGACGGGCGGCGGTCTGCTCAGCGGTCGCGCGTCGCGAACCGGGGGTCGAAGCCGTACGGCAGCTCCAGGCGATGCGCGGCCATGAGGTCAGCGTCCGCGAGGATCGCCGCGGTGGGACCATCGGCCACGACGCGACCCTCGTCGAGGACGACCGCCCGCTCGCACAGCTCCAGCGCGTACGGCAGGTCGTGGGTGACGAGGAGCACGGTCACGTCGAGCCGGCGCAGGATCTCAGCCAGCTCCCTCCGGCTGGCGGGGTCCAGGTTGCTCGACGGCTCGTCGAGGACAAGGATCGACGGCTCCATCGCCAACACGGTCGCGACTGCCACCCGACGCCGCTGGCCGAACGACAGGTGGTGGGGCGGGCGCTCGGCGTGCTCCTCCATGCCGACCAGGCGCAGTGCTTCCCGCACCCGAACGTCGAGCTCGGCGCCGCGCAGGCCGAGGTTGGCCGGCCCGAAGGCGACGTCGTCCCAGACGGTGGGCATGAACAGCTGGTCGTCGGGGTCCTGGAACACCACCCCGACGCGCCGCCGGACCTCGCGGAGGTTCTCGTCCCGCACCTCCAGCCCGTCGATCCGGACCGATCCCCGTCCCGGGGTGAGGATGCCGTTGAGGTGGAGCACCAGCGTCGTCTTGCCGGCTCCGTTCGGTCCGAGCAGGGCCACCCGCTCCCCCCGCCCGACGGTGAGGTCGACGCCGTAGAGGGCCTGGTGGCCGTCGGGGTAGGCGTAGGCGAGGCCGGTGACCTGGACGACGGGATCGCTCATCGCGCCACCGAGACGGCGAGGGTGACGACGGCGGCGAGAGGGAGGGCAGCGGCAGAGGCCCAGGCCCTGAGCGTTCCTCGCTGGCCTGAGAGCTCCGGTAGTGCTCCCGTGTAGCCGCGGGACAGCATCGCGAGGTGGACGCGCTCGCCTCGCTCGAAGGAGCGGATGAACAACGCTCCAGCCGACCGCGCGAGGACAGGCCACGACCGGGGTCCCCGCGGGACGAAGCCGCGGGCCGCCCGGGCGAGACGCATTCGCGCCATCTGGTCGGCGATCACGTCAATGTAGCGCACCATGAACGCGACAATCTGGACAACGAGGGCCGGGACCTTGAGCCGCTGGAGCCCGACGAGCAGGTCTCGCTGGCTGGTCGTCGCGGCCAGCAGGATCGACGCGAGCACGCCCACCGTGGCTTTGGCCACGACGTTCCAGCTCGACAGGAGCCCGGACACCGACAGCGACAGGCCGATCACCTCGGTCCGGCGTCCCTCGGCGACGAACGGCAGGAGCAGCGCGAAGACGACGACGGGCGTCTCGACGACGAGTCTCGGCACCACCACGCGGAGAGGGACGCGGGCGAGGGCGGTGACCGCGACCAGCAGCAGAGCGAAGCAGGCGAACGCCGCGTACTCCGTGGGCGGTGTCGCCACGACGACGAGCACGAAGCTGAGGACAGCCGCGATCTTGCACTCCGCCGGCAGCCGGTGGACCGGGGAGTCCCGGTCCACATAGAGCCGATGAGTGAGCCCGTGCGTCACCTCAGCGTCCTCGTCCCGCCTCCTCGGCCTCCTCTGGCTGGCGCTCCGTCGCCGGCGCGGACGCGCGTTCGCGCCGGCGCACAGCGTAGGCGAGCCCGCTTCCGACAGCCAGGACGAGAAGCACGCCGATGACACCGGCGAGCCCGCCGGAGAGGAAGGCGTTGTCCACACCGGCGACGCCGTAGTCGGCGAGGGGCGAGCCGGCGGTGGCGCTCTCCTTCTCGGTCACGTGGAAGCCGAGATCCTCAGCCACTCGGTTCAGGCCGTCAGGGCTCGCGGAGGCGTAGTAGCTCACGAGGCCCGCGAGCGCCAGGCTGACCAGCAACCCAGCCACGAGGAGCGTCGTGGTCCGAACCGGCGTCTTCACGAGCTGACCTCCTTGGACACGACGGGACCGGTGCGAATGGTGAGCTCCTGGCCGGCGAGGAACTTCCGCGCGCCGTAGACGAGGTCGGGACGGACGGCGAGGACGGTCGCGACCGTGGCCGCCGTGATGGCCGCCTCGCCCAGGCCGATGAGGACGTGCCACCCCAGCATGGCGGTGGCCAGAGCCGCGAGGGAGATGTCGGCCGTGCCGCCGACCGCGTAGAGCGCGACGAACCCCAGCGCGGAGACCGGCACCGAGATCAGGCCGGCCACGAAGGACGCGGGGACCGTCGAGGACCGCCGGGCCGGGAGCAGGCGGAGCGCCAGCCGGAAGACGAGCCAGCCCGCGGCGACGGTGAGCACGCCCATGAGCACCACGTTGGTGCCGAGCGCGGTGATCCCGCCGTCGGCGAAGAACAGCGCCTGGACGAGGAGGACCACGCTCATACACAGCACGCCCGTCCAGGGCCCGACGAGGACGGCGGCGAGCGCGCCGCCGAGGAGGTGGCCGCTCGTGCCGGCGCCGACGGGGAAGTTGAGCATCTGGACGGCGAAGACGAACGCCGCGACCAGGCCGGTCAGCGGCGCGGTCCGGTCGTCGAGCTCGCGGCGGGCCCCTCGGAGCGAGACGCCGATCGCGGCCGCCGCGACGACGCCGGTGGCCACCGAGGTGGGGACGTCGAGGAATCCGTCAGGTACGTGCACCGCTCGCTCCTCCCCTGCGGGACGACGGCTGCCGTCGTGTAGCTATTTGCCAGACATTCTTACATGCAAGGAATGTGCAATAAGACGATCAAGGAGCCTCTCAGATCGGTGGGCGACTGCCGGTGGGGGATGATGGGGTCGTCGACCGCCGCGTGCCCCGTGGCACGACCAGCACCGCTCTGGAGGATCCGTGGCACCCACCCCTCGGCTCAGTCCCGGCGACCCCGCGCCCGACTTCGAGCTCAGCGACGCCGACGGCACGACGGTCCGCCTGTCCGACTACCGCGGCCGGAAGGTGATCGTCTACGTCTACCCGGCGGCCATGACCCCGGGGTGCACGAAGCAGGCATGCGACTTCCGGGACTCGCTGGAGAGCTTCCAGGCGGCCGGCTACGCCGTGCTCGGGGTCTCACCCGACTCGCCCGCCAAGCTCAAGGCGTTCCGCGAGAAGGAGGGGTTGACCTTCCCCCTGCTCTCCGACCCCGACAAGCGGATGCTCTCGGAGTGGGGCGCCTACGGCGAGAAGCAGTCGTACGGCAGGACGATCACCGGCGTCATCCGGTCGACCTTCGTCGTCGACCCGGACGGGACGATCGCGCTCGCACAGTACAACGTCCGGGCGACCGGACACGTAGCGAAGCTTCGCCGCGACCTTGGGTTGTGACCGGGCGCCCGACAGGGCGACGGTGGATCTCTTCCGAGCTGATTCCATGATCGGCTCGGGGCGGGTCGGCGCGGCCACTCGTGGCCGTAGACTAGGCGGCCGCGAACGGGGTCACACGCGAGAGTGGCGGAATTGGCAGACGCGCCGGACTTAGGATCCGGTGCCCTCGGGCGTGAGGGTTCGAGTCCCTCCTCTCGCACGCTCCCCGTCGGCGTTGCGTGGCTCGAGAGTCCGCGTGAGACCGTGTCCCGGCAGTCCTAGCCCTTGGGTCTCGGCCCTTGGCCGGGTCCGCCAACCCCGTGGGGAGTCCCGCCGTGAAGCTGTCGATCCTGGTGCCCGTCTACAACGAGGCGGCGACCTTTGACCGCGCCCTGAAGCGGATTCTCGACGTCGACTACCCCTGCGACTTCGAGGTGGTGGTCGTCGACGACGGAAGCACCGACGGCACCGGCGAGATGCTCGACAACCTCGACGACCCTCGAGTCGTCGTGCACCGCCACGCGGTCAACCGGGGCAAGGGCGCCGCTATTCGCACCGCGAGCAATGTCGCCACCGGCGACTACATGACGATCTGCGACGCCGACTTGGAGTACGACCCCGACGACATTCCGAAGCTTCTCGCCCCGGTGCTGAAGGGAGAGGCGGAGGTCGTCTACGGCACCCGCACCTTCTCCAGCCACACGTCGTACTCGTTCTGGTTCGTCGTGGGCAACCGCGCGGTGACCACCTTCGCCAACCTGCTCTTCAACACCTACATCCGCGACCTCGAGACCTGCTTCAAGCTCCTGCCACTGTCCCTCTACCGTCGCCTCGACATCCGCTCGAGTGGCTTCGGCATGGAGGCGGAGCTGACCGGCAAGCTCCTCCACCGCGGCTACCGTCCGTACGAGGTCCCCATCTCCTACCGCGCTCGCACCCGGGCCGAGGGCAAGAAGCTGACCTGGCGTGACGGAGTCGAGGCGCTGTGGATCCTGCTGCGCATCCGGCTGACGGGACGCTGAGCGAGGAGCGGCCATCCCCACCAGCCGAGGGCGCACCGGCTGGTGAGCGAACGACGGGCCGTCTCGCCCGCCTCGACCCCGCCACCGCCGCGCTCGTCCTGCTCGTCGTCACCGGGGTCGTGGTGCGCGTGGGCCTGTGGTGGCAGAACCGCGCCTTCTGGCGCGACGAGCTCGCGCTCGTCCAGAGCCTGGACGCCTACTCGGTCCCCGAGCTTCTCGGCCCGCTGTCGGATGCGCAGTCCGCGCCGCCGGGCTGGCTCCTCCTCGTCCGAGCGACCACATGGGTCCTCGGCACCGGCGAGCAGTCCTATCGCCTGGTCGCCTTGGTCAGTGGCTGCGCCGCCCTCGCGGCCATCGCCGTCCTCGCCTGCCGACTCGTGCGGCACCGGTGGGCGGCGTTGGTCCCCCTCCTGCTGCTGGCCACCTTGTCCCAGCTCGTCTTCTACACCGCGCAGACCAAGCAGTACGCCAGCGACGTCCTGCTCGTCACGGCGCTGCTCCTGCTCGGCCTCGACATGCTGGGTGACCGCACGGCGAGGACCGATCAGCGGGCGAGCGACCGAGCCGAGGACGGCGACGAGTCTCGAAGCGACCAGCGGAACGACAGCGACCACCCTGGACGCAGCGACCACCCTGGACGCAGCGAGCGGCGTCGTGGGTGGAGGCGACTCGGCCCCCGCCTCGGCCGGTGGCGCCTCTCGCGGTGGCACGTCTGGTACTTCGCGCTCGCCGTCCTGCCGTGGTTCTCCCACGCCGCCATGCTCACCGCGCCGTTCCTCGCGGGCTGGGTCGCGCTCGTCCAGCTCTGGCGTCGCGAGGTGGGAGTGGCGCGCCTGGCGGCCCGGCTCGCGTTGCCGGCGGCGTCGGTGCTGGGCGCCGCCCTGCACGCCCGACACCTCACCGGACAGGTCAGCGACCTCACCACGTATTGGGCGGGCTTCATGGGGCCCCGCGAGGCGGATCTCGGGCAGTGGCTGGACTGGCACCGCTTCGTCTTCGCCGACTTCGCCCACCACGTCCTCGGCTTCCCCACCCCGTGGGGGTGGCTTCTCGTCGTCGCCGGTTTCGCCGCCGCCGCGCGTCGACGGCCGGCGACCGCGATCCTGCTCGTACTCCCGCTCCTCGCCGCCTACACGGTCGGCGTCCTCGGCTTCTACCCCTTCGGACGGCGGCTCGCGTTGTTCTGCGTGCCCGGTCTGCTGGTGCTGCCGGGCGTGCTCGTCGAGACGGTCGCCGCGGGCGTGGCCCGGTGGGCGCGGCGCTGGGTGAAGCCGCCGGGGCTCGCCGCCGGTGTCGCAGGCGCCACCGCCGCGGCCGTCGTGGTGGCCGGCTGCTTCACCTCACCCGCCCGGCTCACGCACGACCTCGAGTACCTCTACGGCGTCGACGACTACCGGAGCGCGCTGACGTTCGTCGCGGAGAAGTGGCAGGAGGGCGACGTCCTGCTGGTGGGCGGGGGCGACCGAGCGGCCGTGCGGGTCTACGGCCCTCGACTGGGCGTGCCGACCGACCGGGCGTTCCGCGCGCTGCCCTCACCGGACACGACCGAGCGGGACCGCTGCCCTCTCCCCCAGGTGCTGGCGACCGCGCCCCGGATCTGGTTGGTGACCGGCGACGTCGTGCCCATCTACCAGGGGGTGCCCAGCCGGTACGCGCTCGTCGCGCCGCTCCTGTCACGCTTCCACGTCGTCTGGCACCACGTGCGTGGGCGGGTCACCGTCCAGGCTGTCATGCCGGGAGGGGCCGCGGAGCGTCGCCCCGCCCGCTGCCTGGTCTACGCGCCGGTCGGCAAGGCCGGCGACCCCGCCTACCCGCGTGGCCTCCCGGCCTGGTGACACCACCACGCGCTACCCGCGTGCCCGTTCGGCGGCCGCCTTCGCGAGGATCGGCGCGATGCGCCGCAGAGCGCGGCCTCGATGGCTGATCGCGTCCTTCTCCTCCGGCGTCATCTCCGCCAGCGTGCGGCTCTCGCCGTCCGGGATGAACACCGGGTCGTACCCGAACCCACCTTGGCCACGTGGCTCACGGGCGATGCGGCCGGTCAGCCGGCCCTCGGCGACGTGCTCGGTGCCATCCGGCAGCACGAGGACGACCGACGCCACGAACGCGGCGCCCCGGCGTTCGTCGGGAACGTCCGCCAGCTGGTCCAGCAGCAACTCGTACTCACGGGGTCGGCCCGGCTGACGTCCCGCCCACCGGGCGGAGAGGACGCCAGGCATGCCGTTCATGGCGTCGACGCACAGGCCGCTGTCGTCCGCGAGCGACGGCAGGTTGGTGTGCCTTACCGCGGCCTGAGCCTTGAGCCGGGCGTTCCCCTCGAACGTCGGCTCGGTCTCGGCCGGCTCGGCATAGGGCGGGACGTCGTCCAACCCGAGGACCTTCACGTCGGGCACGAGCGGACGCAGGATCCGGCGGAGCTCGTCGAGCTTCTTCCGGTTGTGGGTCGCCAGCAGGACGGTCGTCGTCACCAACGCGCTCCTTACCGAACGCTCCTTGTCGAACGCCTTGGACCGAGCGACGTCACCGTTACCGAGCGGGCGTCGCCGGGAGCTCCTCGGCCAGCGCATCGGCCTGCACCCGGGCCAGCTCCGCACAGCCGGCCGCCGCCAAGTCGAGCAGGTCGTCCAACTGCTTGCGGTCGAAAGGCTCGCCCTCGGCGGTGCCTTGGATCTCGACGAACCGACCGCTGCCGGTCATCACGACGTTCATGTCCGTCTCGGCGCGGACGTCCTCCTCGTAGCACAGGTCGAGCATCGGCACGCCGTCGACGATGCCCACCGAGATCGCGCTCACCGAGTCCTTGATCGCCTGGCCTTGCAGCACGCCTTGCCGTTCGAGGTGGCGGACCGCGTCGACGAGAGCGACGTAGGCGCCGGTGATGGCTGCCGTGCGAGTGCCGCCGTCGGCTTGGAGGACGTCGCAGTCGAGCACGATGGTGTTCTCCCCCAGGGCCGCCACGTCGACGACCGCGCGCAGCGACCGGCCGACCAGCCGGGAGATCTCCATCGTGCGGCCTCCGAGCCGGCCCTTGACCGACTCGCGTTCGCTGCGGGTCGTGGTGGCGCGGGGCAGCATGGCGTACTCGGCGGTGACCCAGCCGAGGCCGGTGTCGCGGCGCCAGCGCGGCACACCTTCGGTGACACTGGCGGCGCAGAGCACGCGGGTGCGGCCGAACTCGATGAGTGCCGACCCCTCGGCGTGCTCGAGCCAGCCACGGGTGATTCGGACCGGGCGTCGTTCGTCGGGGACGCGACCGTCCACTCTGGTCATGGTCCGACCCTACCCGTGGGGTCGCCCGCGGCCGCGGCGGCGTGACAGGAGTCTCCTCGCGCGGCCCTTCTCCCGGCTGGGACGTTTTCCCGGCTTCGGTCGTCGAGCCAGCCTTCGCGCCGCCCACACCAGGATCCCGACGCCCAGAACGGCCGCGCCCCAGGCGACCGACCGCACCGGCAAGGTGGCGGCGAGCACGACGCATCCCACGAGGCCGACACCGGGGAGCCAGCGGGGCGGCGGGTTCTCGTCCGGTCGGAGCCTCCACGCCGACGCGTTCGCGATCGCGTAGTAGGTGAGCACGCCGAACGACGAGAAGCCGATCGCCCCCCGCAGGTCGACGCTGACCGCGACGACCAGCACGCAGGCCCCGACCGCGATCTCGGCGTGGTGCGGCACCCCGGTGCGTGGATGGACGGTGTCGAGCACCCGGGGCAGGTGGCCGTCCCGGGCCATGGCGAGCACGGTGCGGGAGACGCCGAGGAGCAGCGCGAGCAGGCTGCCGAGCGCGGCGACGGCGGCGCCGACCCGGACCACGGGTGCCGCCGCCTCGAGCCCGATGAGGCGCACGGCGGCGTCCAAAGGCGCCGCGACCGTCGCCAACCGAGCAGGGCCGAGGGCGACGAGCAGCGCCACGCCGACCGCCGCGTACACCGCGACGACGATCCCCAGAGCGAGCGTGATGGCGCGGGGAATCGTGCGGGCCGGGTCGCGCACCTCCTCCCCGAGCGTCGCGATCCGGGCGTAGCCGGCGAAGGCGAAGAACAGCAGCCCTGCCGCCTGGAGGATCCCGTAGGTGCCGGCCTGGCCGAGCGTGAGGGGGACGTGCTCCGTCCCGGCCGCCGCGTCCCCGCTGTCGGCCGGCCGGAGCGTGAGGCAGACGACGACGACGAACGTCAGCACGCCGAGCGTCACCGCGACGATGACCCGGGTCAGCCAGGCGGACTTCCGGATGCCGGCGTAGGTGAGCGCGGTCAGGGCGACCACGACGCCGGCGGCGACCGGGCGCAGGAACGCGGGCGCGACGTAGTGGGCGACGGTGAGCGCCATCGCGGCGCAGGACGCGGTCTTGCCGACGACGAAGCCCCATCCGGCGAGGTATCCCCAGAAGTCACCCAGACGCCGTCGGCCGTAGACGTAGGTCCCGCCGGCCTCCGGGTGCCGCGCCGCGAGGCGGGCCGAGGCGGTCGCGTTGGCGTAGGCGACGACACCCGCGACGACCAGGCCGAGCAGGAGCCCGGGGCCAGCGGCCACCGCGGCCGGCGCGTACGCCACGAACACCCCCGCGCCCAGCATCGAGCCGAGCCCGAGGACCACCGCGTCGAACGTCCCGAGGTCGCGGCGCAGCCGGGCCGAACGGTTCGGACGCTGCGGTGGCTCGGTTCCCGACATCGCTCCGCCCTCCGTCGCGGTCAGCCCGCGTGACGCTGGAGGATCGCCACCGCCTCGACGTGGTGGGTCATGGGGAAGGCGTCGAACGCCCGCAGGTTCGTCACCGTCCAGCCCAGCTCGCCGAAGGCGCTCAGGTCGCGGGCCAGAGTCGCCGGGTCGCACGAGACGTACGCGATCCGCCGGCCGGCGAGGGCGGCGATCCGTCGGACCACTTCCGGCCCCGCGCCCGACCGCGGCGGGTCGAGGACCACCACGTCCGCGGCGAGCTCGCGATCGACGCCGGGGCCCAGCACGCGCTCGACCCGGCCCGGCACGACCGTGACGTTCGGCAGGTCGCGCAGGTTGACGCGAGCGTCGCGGACAGCGAGAGGACTCTCCTCGATCGCGGTCACCTGGCCCGTCGGGCCCACGTGACCGGCGAGGACGCCGGCGAAGAGGCCCACACCGGCGTACAGGTCGAGGACCCGCTCACCCTCACGCGGCTCCAGGCCTGCGACGACCGCGTCGGCAAGCGTCTGCGCGGCGGCCGGATGGACCTGCCAGAAGCTCGTGGCGCTCACCCGCCACTGGCGACCGGCCGCGTGCTCGCGGACGTACGGCAGGTGGGGTCCGGGCACCGGAGCACCGCGCACGACCCGGACCGGCGCGTCCAGCCGGGGCACCGCCGGCGAGCGCTTCGCCGACCGCGAGGACACGGCGACCACCCGGTCGGCCGTCGTCGCCGACACGGCCGCCTCGACCTCGGTCACGCCCGGCCAGCGCTGGCGTCCGATACCGAGACGAGCCAGCTCGGGATGGGCGAGCGGGCACCGGTCGACCGGCTCGATCTCGTGTGAGCGGTGTCGACGCAGCCCGACCACGCCGTCCGCACGGACGGCGAACCGCACCCGGGTCCGCCACCCCAGACCGGGGTCAGCTCCCGCGACCGGTGGGAGCTCCTCGACGGTCACAGAGCACGCGATGCCGGCCACCCGGCGCAGCTGCTCCTCGACCACCGCCGCCTTGAGCCGTCGCTGGGCTTCCAGGGACGCGTGCTGCCAGTCGCAGCCACCGCAGCGGCCGGGTCCGGCGAACGGACACGGCGGCTCCACTCGATCGGGTGACGCGCGCAGGACCTCGACCGCCTCAGCGCGGGCGAACCGGGTGGTGGTGTCGACGACCCGGGCGCGAACCCGCTCCCCTGGCAGGGCATGGCGGACGAAGACGACCTTGCCGTCGTACCGGGCGACGCACCAGCCGCCGTGGGCTACCGGACCGACGTCCAGGTCCAGCAGCGTGCCGTCAGCCGGAGGAGCGGCGGAGGTCTGGTCCTGCGCGGAGCCGGGTCGCACGAGCGTCGACGCTACCAGTGCGCGCGAGGCTGACCAGCGCGCGAGGCTGAATGGCATGGGACGCCGGCGGCTCTACCTCGTCCTCATGACGGTGTGCCTCACGCTGTTCGTCCTGGCCTGGGCGGTGGTGAGCAGGTTCTCCGTCCTCGCCGCGGTCGTCATGTCCGCGGTCGCCGCCGTCATCCCTCCCGTCGCCGCGATCACCGCCAACAGCCGCCGTGAGCCGTGACTTCGCGGCGCCCGTCCGATCGGCCCTCCCGGTCCACTCGGCCGTCCCGGCTGGCGACGCGGCTCGCCGAGACGAACGCACCGTCAAGCGGCGCATCCCCGAACGGGCTGCTCGCCGCCACCAGGTCACCGCGTGGTCGGCCCCCCACGGACAGACTCAGCTCGCGCAGCGGCGTCACCCGCGCGTGGTCCGAGCCGACGGACACGGTGAGGCCGTCGCATATGAGGCGTGGAGAGGCGTCACTCGGCAACCGCTCTCCACGTGCCACCGGCGCGTCGTCGACCCGCCCGGCCCTCAGACCACCTCCTCCACGAACGTGATCTCAGGCCCGAGAAAGCGCCCGCCGATCTCCATGAACGCCTCCGGATCACCGGTGGTGAGGAAGCGGTGCTTCGGCGGCGGCAGGTCGCGGGGACGCTCCAACCCGTCGCGCACGAGTCGGGCGTAGACGTCGTTGGCGGTCTCCTCCGCGCTGGACACCAACGTCACCTCCGGGCCCATCACGTAGGAGATCACGCCGGTGAGCAGAGGGTAGTGGGTGCAGCCCAGGACGAGCGTGTCAACACCCGCCTTGGTGAGCGGATCCAGGTACTCGTGAGCCACGGACAACAGCTCGGGCCCGCTGGTGATGCCGCGCTCGACGAACTCCACGAACCTAGGGCAGGCCTGCGTGTACAGCGAGATGTGGGGGGCCGCCGCGAACGCGTCCTCGTACGCCATCGACGTGGCGGTGGCGCGGGTGCAGATCACCCCGACCCGGCCGGAGCGCGTCGTGGCGACCGCTCGCCGGGCGGCCGGGAGGATCACCTCGACCACCGGCACCGAGTAACGCTCCCGCGCGTCGCGCAGGACGGCGGCGCTGGCGGAGTTGCAGGCGATCACCAGGAGCTTGACGCCTTGGTCGACGAGGTGATCCAAGCACTCGAGAGCGAACTTGCGGACGTCGGCGATGCGCTTTTCGCCGTAGGGATAGCGCGCGGTGTCCGCGAGGTACAGGACGGATTCGTGAGGCAGCTGGTCCATCACGGCTCGCGCGACCGTGAGGCCGCCGAACCCCGAGTCGAAGATGCCGATCGGCGAGTCTGACACGGGCGTCAGCCTACGGTGACGGTCGGGCCGGCACGCCGGCTTCGGCGCTCTGGCGACCCGTCACGACCCATCGCCCTCGGGGCCGGTCCGGTCGGCTAGGGCGCGCCCCGGCTCGCGCCCAGCCGACCAGACCGTGCCCACGCGGCACCCCACCTGTGGCGGCGAACCGGATACCGACAGCCGGTCCTCTCACCCGATGTCGGCGCCGGGTCGCACCGACATCGGTGACCTCCATCGGCTGCCTCGGCGTATCCGGCGTCCCCCCGGGAGCCTCCCCCTCTCCCAGTCCGCCGTCCCGGGCGCGTTCACCTACCTAAACCCACGAATCCCTCGAACGGTTGCATCGGCCAGAAAAAGGACCAAAGACCCGATCCGGACACCGACCGGCGTCCACCCGCCGCACCACGCGCCCGGACCCGGCGACACCCGCCTCATGCCCAGAGCTGGCTTTCCAGGCTCTCCTCCGCCTCGTCGAGGGAACCCTCGTAAGCGCCCGTGGAGAGGTACTTCCAGCCACCGTCGGCGACGATGAGCACGATGTCGGCTCGCTTGCCCTCGCGCAGCGCCTGATGGGCCTGGGCGATGGCCGCGTGGAGGATGGCCCCCGTGGAGATGCCGGCGAACAGGCCCTCCAGCTCCAGCAGCTCGCGGACCCGCCGGACGGCGTCCCGCGGGCCGACGGAGAACCGCGCGTCGATGAGCCGCGCGTCGTACAGCTCCGGCACGAAGCCCTCGTCGAGGTTGCGCAGCCCGTAGACCAGCTCGCCGTAGCGAGGCTCGGCGGCCACGATCGTGACGTCTGGCTTGTGCTCGCGGAAGAACCGCCCGATCCCCATGAGCGTCCCGGTGGTGCCGAGGCCGGCGACCACGTGCGTCACGCTCGGCAAGTCCTCCAGGATCTCCGGCCCAGTGCCCTCGTAGTGGGCCAGCGCGTTGGCGGGGTTGCCGTACTGGTAGAGCATCACCCAGTCGGGGTGCTCCTCCGCCAGCCGCTTGGCGACCCGAACCGCCTCGTTGGAGCCGCCCGCCGCCGGGGAGGACACGATCTCCGCGCCCCACATCCGCAGGAGCTGGCGGCGCTCCTCGGAGGTGTTCTCGGGCATGACACAGACGAGGCGGTAGCCCTTGAGCTTGGCCGCCATCGCCAGTGAGATGCCCGTGTTGCCGGAGGTGGGTTCGAGGATCGTGGCCCCCGGACGCAGCAGGCCCTCCTTCTCCGCCTCGCTGATCATCCGCAGGGCGGCACGGTCCTTGACCGAGCCGGTCGGGTTGCGATCTTCGAGCTTGGCCCACAAGCGGACCTCGGGCGACGGCGACAGGCGGGGCAGCCCCACCAGGGGTGTCTGGCCCACCGCGTCGAGGAGGGAGGCGAACCGCATCGCGCTCAGCCGCCCGCGACCGCCGGCAGGACGGTCACCACGTCGCCGTCGGACACCTTGGCCTCGAGGCCGCCGCGGAACCGGACGTCCTCGTCGTTGACGTAGATGTTGACGAACTTGCGAAGATCACCGTTCTCGACGAGGCGCTCCTTCAGCCCGGCGTAGCGCGTCTCCAGGTCGTCGATGAGCTGCTGGAGCGTCTCTCCGGTGCCCTCCACCGTCTTGGCACCGCCGGTGTGGGTACGGAGGATCGTCGGGATACGGACCTCGATTGCCATCGGTGTGTGCTCCTTGTGGTCGGTCAGAACCAGCCCACAACGTCAACACGCGTGGGCGACAGGGGATTCCGGCCGTGACTGGCCGGAACCAGTCGGGCACGACATTTGTCTGATCAGCTCGCCCTGTCCGGTTCCGGGGCGCTGTCCGGCTCCAGAGCGCTGTCCGGCCCAGCGGCGATGTCCGGATCGGGGTCGGTGGCTGGCTCGGGGTCGGTGGCCGGCTCGGGGTCGGTGGCCGGCTCGGGGTCGGTGGCCGGCTCGGGGTCGGTGTAGGACGGGACCACCCGTACCTCCTCCTCGGTGACCACTCCGTCCACGATCCGGAACGACCGGAACTCGACGGGGCCCTCCTCGTTGCCGCACTCCCTGGTCGACACCAGCACGTAGTGCGCCTGCGGCTCGGAGGCGTAGGCGATGTCGGTGCGGGACGGGTAGGCCTCCGTGGCGGTGTGCGAGTGGTAGATCACGACCGGCTCCTCGTCACGGTCGTCCATCTCCCGCCACACCCGGAACTGCTCCTGAGAGTCGAACCGGAAGAAAGTCGGCGAACGTTCGGCGTTGGCCATGGGGATGAAGCGCTCCGGGCGATCGGAGCCGGCCGGGCCCGCGACGACGCCGCACGCCTCGTCAGGATGGTCCGCCCGCGCGTGCGCGACGATCTTGTCGTAATTGGCCTGGTCGATGACGAGCACGACCCCGAGCCTACCGAGCCCTTCCCGGCGACCTTCACGATCACCAGACCGCGGTGACCAACGACTCCTGCAGCCAGCCGAGCCACACGTAGACGCCGTAGATCTGACGTCGGCGGTCCTCCTCCGGCAGGGACGCCCAGTACTCGTCGTCGTCCTGCTGGACGCCGAGCCGAGTGCCCAGGGCCAGCCGCAGATCGGTGAGCGTGCGCAGCCACGCCTGCGTCTCGTCGGGGCCGAGCGAGACGGTCACTCGGTCCGAGAACGCCGGGTCGCCGAGCGTCTCCAGCACCGTCTCGGCGTTCTTGACCTTGGCGTCGCGCAACCCGTGCTCGGTGTAGCGGCGGAACTCCGCGGCCGCCTCCTCGTCGTCCTGGTAGGCGTTCGGGAAGAGGCGGGCCAGCACCTCGTCCTCGGGCGGCTCGCTCGACCCCATGGTCCCGACCAGCGCGGCCAGGCTGTCGTCCTCGGACGACGACCGCGGTGCCGGCGCGTCGTCGCGGATCAGCTCGATGAGCTCACCGATGAGCCCGCGAAGGACGTACACCTCCTCCGCGGCGAAGGTCGCCTGGACCGTGCCGCGCCGAGCTCGGAAACCGCTCGTCATGTGTCTCCGCTCTTCTGCAAGGTCGCCCACAGACCGTAGGAGTGCATGGCCTCGACGTCGCGCTCCATCTCCTCGCGGGTGCCGCTGGAGACCACAGCCTTGCCCTTGTGGTGCACGTCCAGCATCAGCTTCTCAGCCTTCTCCCGCGTGTAGCCGAAGTAGGTCTGGAAGACGTACGTGACGTACGACATGAGGTTGACCGGGTCGTTCCAGACAATGGTCACCCACGGCGTGTCCGGAACAACCACCTCGTCGATGTCTGGCCGTTCGAGTTCGACAGGTGCGGTCCCGCTCATCCTCCCATCGTGCACCTGTAGGACGTTCCGGTCTCGCCCACCCCTCCGGTTCGCTCCGAGAACCTGTCCCTTGCGTCGTGCGTCTCCTCCGGGAGCCCCCTCATTCCTACTCCGGGGACCCCGTCATTCGCCTCGCCTGGAGGGACCGCGCGGGCCGTGGATTCCTCGGCGGCGCGGTCTAGGCTCGCACCATGGGCGAGATGTCCGACGAGCTCACCGCGCTGTACACGGATCAGTACGAGTTCACCATGCTCCGGTCCGCGCTGGCCCGCGGCACGGCCCAGCGCCGCGCGGTCTTCGAGGTGTTCGCTCGACGCCTGCCCGACGGGCGACGTTACGGCGTGGTGGCCGGTACCGGCCGCCTCCTCGACGCGATCGAGCGGTTCCGGCTCGACGACGACAGCTTGGCCTTCTTGCTCGACCGTAACGTCATCGACGAGCCGACCGCGGAGTGGCTGGCCTCCTACCGCTTCACCGGTGACATCTGGGGCTACGCCGAGGGCGAGTGCTACTTTCCCGGCTCCCCCATTCTCGTGGTGGAGTCGACGTTCGCCGAGGCGGTGTTGCTGGAGACGCTCGCGCTGTCGATCCTCAACCACGACTCCGCGATCGCCTCGGCCGCGTCCCGGATGGCCACCGCCGCCGCCGGGCGCGCGCTGATCGAGATGGGGTCGCGCCGCACGCACGAGGCCGCGGCGCCCGCCGCGGCGCGAGCGGCGTACATCGCCGGCTTCACCTCGACATCGAACCTGCTCGCCGGCCGCCGCTACGGCATCCCGACCGCCGGCACCTCCGCGCACGCCTTCGTGCTGCTGCACGACTCGGAGCGGGACGCCTTCCGCGCGCAGGTCGAGACGCTCGGGCGCGGCACCACCCTGCTGGTCGACACCTTCGACGTGCGGGAGGCGGTGCGCACAGCCATCGAGGTGGCCGGTCCCGGGCTCGGTGCGATCCGCATCGACTCCGGCGACCTGCTCACCCTGGCACACGAGGTGCGGGCCGAGCTGGACCAGCTGGGCGCCACCGGCACCCAGATCCTGGTGAGCGGCGACCTCAACGAGCACTCCATCGCCGCGTTGGCCGCCGCACCCGTGGACGCCTACGGCGTCGGGACGGCGCTCGTCACCGGCAGCGGCGCGCCGACCGCCGAGCTGGTCTACAAGCTCGTGGCGCGGTCGGCCTCGGACGACCCCTCCTCGCCGTTGATCGGCGTGGCGAAGGCGTCGACCGGGAAGCCCACCCACAAGGGCCGCAAGTGGGCGCACCGGGTCATCGAGGACGGCGTGGCGGTGGCGGAGGTCGTGACCACGTGGCCCGACATCGACCGACCCGGTCGGCCTCTGCTCGTCCCCCTGGTGCAGCGCGGCGACATCGTCGGAAGGGAACCGCTGGAGATGGCGCGAGAACGGCACGTGCGCAGCCTGGCGGAGCTGCCGCCGGCCGCTCGACAGCTGTCGTGGGGCGAGCCAGCCGTGCCCACCGAGTACAACGGTGCGCCCGCGTACCGCGCCGACGGCTCCGATCACCAGGACGCCGCCACGGAAGCCGAACGGGTCAGCCGGCCACCGCGACAGCCCTAGCCGGCCCTTCCCCCTACGCCAGGCGTAGCGGAAGGGACGAGGGAGAGGAGGAAGCGAGCGATGACGCGAGCATTGATCGTGGCCGATGTGCAGAACGACTTCTGCGAGGGAGGAAGCCTGCCGGTCCGTGGTGGAGCGGAGGTCGCCTTCCGCATCGGCGAGCTACTCCGCGCCTGGCAGGAGGCCGACGAGCGCGACCGCGAGTACGACTACGTGGTCGCGACCCGCGACCACCACATCGACCCCGGCGAGCACTTCTCCGACAACCCCGACTACGTCAACACCTGGCCACCGCACTGCGTCGCGGGCACCGACGGCGCCGCCTTCCACCCCAACCTCGACCCTCAGCCGTTCGCGGCCATCTTCGACAAGGGCGAGTACGAGGCGGCCTACTCCGGCTTCGAGGGCACCACGGCGGACGGCACCCCGCTGGCCGAGTGGCTGCGTGCCCAGGGTGTCACCCAGGTCGACATCGTGGGGCTCACCACCGACCACTGCGTGCGCCACACCGCGCTTGACGCGGTCAAGCAAGGGTTCCAGACGCGGGTCCTCCTCGACCTCACGGCCGGGGTGCGCGCCGATACGACCGAGGTCGCCTTGCGGACCATGCGAGAGGCCGGTGTCGAGCTGGTCGGCACGCCGGTCGTGCGCGAGACGTAGCGCGGCTGACCCGCGGCCGCGACGCGGCCGACACCGTGCGGGTCCGACCTCGCGCGCCGGCGGATCACCCCCGGGCGGCCGGCTCGGTGGTCACGACAGGCGGACCCGGGCGAGCTCGGCGTCGTCCAGCTCCTCCAGCCGCGCGCGGAGCCGGTCCGGGGTGAGCGGCAAGCTACGCACCCGGACGCCGATCGCGTCGTCCAGGGCGTTGGCCAGCGCGGCGGGGGTCACCGGTGTGGACGCCTCACCTGCACCGAGCGGAGGTAGGCCGGGCCGGTCCACCAGGACCAGCTCGATCGCGGGTACGTCGGAGAACCGCAGCACCGGATAGGTCGTCCAGTCCAGGCCGCTCTCCCCACCGACCGGGACCTCCTCGTACAGCGCTCGGCTGAGGCCCTGCAGAATGCCGCCCTCGATCTGGTTGGCGAGCCCGTCGGGGTTGACGACCGTACCAGCGTCGCAGCAGCCCACCACCCGCCGCACGGCGATCGCGCCGGTGTCGGTGTCGACGTCCACCTCGACGACCAGCGCGACGTAGGCCTTCGACCCCTTGTACCTCGCCACGGCGACGCCCTGGCCGTGGCCGCTCGGGCCGTGTCGACGCCGCCAGCCAGCACGCTCAGCCGCGACCTCGAGCACGTGCCGCGCCCGCGGATCGGGCAGGTGCGCGAGCCGGAACTCCACCGGGTCCGCACCAGCCGCCTCCGCCAGCTCGTCCATGAACGACTCGATGGCGAAGGTGTTGAAGTAGGCCCCGAGCGAGCGCAGCGCCGAGGTCCGCAACGGCCCGCGCACGTACTCGCCCACGATGTGACGGGCTGGGATGTCGTAGAGCGGCTCGGCGCCGCGTACTCCCCCCTCTCCGCCACCGGCCCATGGCCGAGCGGGACCGCCCTCGCGGAGCCAGGCCACCGCGAGGCGGTCGCCACTGCCGTGCGGACGCCCGGTGTGCGCGTCAGTGATGATCCGGTGCCGCCAGGCGCGAAGGCGACCGGCGTCGTCGAGGGTCGCCTCGAGCTCCGCCGACATCGCCGGACCGTACGGCTCCCACCCGAACTCGTCCCGCACGGAGTACTGGAACCGCACCGGTCGGCCGGGCACCGCGCGCGCCGCCACCGCGGCGAAGCCGGCCGCGTCGTCCGCGCCGTTGTGTCCGTAGCAGCCGGGACCGTCGACGTGCCGGACGACGATCCGGTCCTCGTCCTCGCCGAGGAGCGCGGCAAGCTCCCGTCGCAGCGGGTACACCCCTTGGCTGTGTGTCCACACGGTGAGGACGCCATCGGCGTCGAGCTGGGCCACCGCGCTCGAGGGGGCGATCGACGCGTGTGCCTCGTACGGCTTGCGGTAGGAGGCGCGCACCCGTCGCCCGGTGGCGAGCGCGTCGGCGACACCGGGCTCGTCGACCACCACCTGCCGGACCGGTTCGTGCCCACCCGAGGACGACCGCCCGTTGGGTGACGTACCAGGCGAGGGCTCCCAGCGCGTGAGGCGGCCCAGTCGGCGGACCGCGGCCACGGCCTGCTCCTCCCGAGCGGCCACCACGAGGAGCAGTCGGCCGTCGTGGACCACCGTCTCGACCCCGGGCATCGCCCGCACGGCGTTGAGGTCGGTGCCGAGCAACGTGGCGTCATAGGTGGGTGGGAGCAGTGCCCGGGCGTACAGCAGGCCGGGCGGGGCTAGGTCGTGGACATACGCGGGGACGCCGGTGAGCTTGCGCGGCAGGTCGGTTCGACGTACCGGCTGCCCGATCGTCCCGCCGCTCCATCGCGGCCGGTCGTCGACGCGGATCGGCCCGACCGGTGGCAGGCCCGCCTCCTGCCGCCGCCGGAACGCGGCGGCGGCCATCGCGATCACCGCTCCGCCTTGTTCCAGCGACGAGCTGCCGGCCGTGTAGCCCTCGTCCGGCGTCCCGTCCGTCGCCGCGGACGTGACCACGACCCGCTCGACCGGCACGTCCAGCTCCGCCGCGACGATCTGGGCGAACGCCGTCCTGATGCCTTGCCCGAGCTCGCTCCGGCCGCTGCGGACCTCGATCCGGCCGTCGGGAAGCGGGCGCAGCCAGTCCTCGATGTTCGGAGCTCGGCGTAGAGCGGTCGGCAGAGCACCGGGCGCGCCAGCGCCGTGGGCCCGGCCGTCGTTCGCCTGGCCGTCGAGGGGCTGGCCATCGGGTGCCCGGCCGTCGTGCGCCCGCCCGTCGTGCGCCCGGCCGTCGTCAGGGTGGTCAGCGTCGGCCCGGACCGTCTCGACCGAGGGCGGCGAGGCGCGGCCGGCCAGGCGTTCCACCGCCCGCAGGATCCGCTGGTGCGCGCCGCACCGACACAGGTGCGTCTGGATCGTGGTGCGGATCGTGGCCGGGTCGGGACAGGGGTTCGCGGCGAGCAGGCCCGCCGTCGTCATGACGATCCCGTTGACGCAGTAGCCGCACTGGGCGGCCTGCTCATCGAGGAAAGCCTGCTGGATCGGATGGGGCCGCTCCGGTGTGCCCAGCCCTTCCGGCGTGGTGACCTCGCGACCCGCGACCGCCGACACGGGGAGCTGGCAGGAGCGCTCGGGCCGACCATCGACGAGCACCGTGCACGCCCCACACGCGCCGATCCCGCAACCGCTGCGCACACCGTGCAGGGCAAGGTCGTTGCGCAGCACGAACAGCAGCGGCGTCGCCGGATCCACCGCGGGCTCGACGGGGACGCCGTTGACGACGAAAGGCCGAGACACCTCGGTCACTCAGCGGCTCATCGACCCAGCTGCCGACGCTCCCGAAGCCGATGGAGCCGCCTCCGTTGCGACGGGTCGAGCATGAGGTAGCCGGCGATCGGCGCGCCCACGACCGCGAGGACGATGAGCAAGGACACCCACCACGGCAGCCAGATGAGGGCGAGGAGTCCGACGCCTACCCCACCGACGATCCACCACGTGCGATTCGACATGTCGTCCCCTTGTCATCCGCGCGTCCGCGACGCCCTCGTTCAGCGTCGTCGTGAGCGCACCCCTCCATTGTCCGCCATCGTGAGTCTCCCCGATCTCGCGATCGGGGCGATCACGACCGCACCCCGGACGGGTCCGCCCACCGTCCGCGCGAATGTCGGCGAACCTCGGCACCGTCACCGCCCCGAGCGGTCACGGCGCACGGTGCGCTAGTGCGGAAGCTGCCCTCGATGACGCAGCCGGTGGAGGCGACGACGCTGAGACTCGTCCAACAGCAGGTAGCCGGCGACGGGAGCCGCGACCACCGCAAGGATCAGGACAAGCGCCAGCCACTTCGGCAGGATCAGCCAGCCGATGAACGCGATGGCCGCACCACCCAGGATGTACTTCGTGCGGTTCGACATGTCTTCATGGTGGCTCCCGTCCACGGGTCAGGCACTCCGGCAAGTCCCCGAGATCTCCCGGACTCCGGACGGGCTGCCGAGATGAGCACATGCCCGAACCGGACATAGCGGACGAACGATTGCCGCCTGGGGCTCAGGGCGCGTAAGGTCGCAGCGCACGGGGCCGGTCCCGATCTCTCACCGAAGGCCATGCCCCAGACGCCCCAGACGACGATCCCCGACCGTGTGGACGCGCGGAGAGGTACGCACCGTGGTCACCTCGCCCGAGCAGCGCTCCACCGCGGCCGTCCAGCCTGCGGCCGCGGACGGAGCGTCTGGCGCCTCGGCTGAGCCGATCCCCCTCATCCGGGTCCGCGACCTGCGCAAGGAGTTCCGCCGTCCGAAACGACACCACGGGTTCCTCGGCGGCCTGCGCACCCTCGTCACCCGTCAGTACACCGTCACCCAGGCCGTCGCCGGCGTGAGCTTCGACATCGCCGAGGGCGAGCTGGTCGGCTATCTCGGCCCGAACGGCGCCGGCAAGTCGACCACGATCAAGATGCTCACCGGCATCCTCGTCCCGACCTCCGGCACGGTCGAGGTCGCCGGCGTCACCCCGTGGCGGGAGCGGGAACGCAACGCCCGGCAGATCGGTGTGGTGTTCGGCCAGCGCTCCCAGCTGTGGTGGGACCTGCCGCTCATCGACTCGTTCAAGCTGATCGGCAAGCTCTACGACATCCCCCGCGAGACCTACCACGCCAACCTCGAGCGGTTCACCGAGCTGCTCGGCATGGCGGACTTCCTCGACACTCCGGTGCGTCAGCTGTCACTCGGGCAGCGGATGCGCGGCGATCTCGCGGCGGCCATGCTCTACAACCCGCGCATCCTCTACCTCGACGAGCCCACGATCGGCCTCGACGTGGTCGCCAAGGAGCGGATGCGTTCCTTCGTCGCCGAGCTCAACCGTCAGGACCGCACGACCGTCATCCTCACCACCCACGACCTGGACGACGTCGAGCGATTGTGCAGTCGGATCGTCCTCATCGACCGCGGCAGGGTCCTGTACGACGGCGACGTGGCGGCGCTGAAGGCGCGCTACGCGCCCTACCGCGAGCTCGTCGTCCAGGTCGCGGACCAAGGATCGGTCCAGGAGACGGCCACCGCCCACGAGCTGAGCGCCCTGGTGCCGGGTGTCGACCAGGTCCGGTTCGACGGCAGCAAGGTGAGACTGCGGTTCAACCCCGAGCGTGTCCAGGTGGCCGACGTGGTCGCCGCCGTCCTGGAACGGCACCGGGTGCTCGACCTCGCCATCGTCGAGCCAAACCTCGAGGACGTGATCCACCAGATCTACGACGAGCGTCCCACAGCGGCATGACCCGCCTGAATGGGTCGGACCGGCCGGTGCCCGACACGCTCACAGCGGCGGCCGTGGCCGAGCGCTCGGACCGCCGACCCGACACACCGGCGCGCGAGACAAGGCGAGGCCCCGGGCGGTTCACGCACGGGGGAACGCGACAGCCCAGGGCCCCACTTCCTTGATACTCCGCGATTCGCGGATCGGCCACCTCGCCGCGCCGGGGCGCCGGCATCGTCGACTAAGTCCCTTTCGTCACTTTCGGGCGGAACGGCCCCTTTTCGGTGCACACCGATCCTCGTCGCGGCCAGGTCATCTGGGCGCGCCGAGGCGGGACACGTGGCACCGTCAGGAGGCCGGCGTGCCCACCTCGTAGACCAGCACGGCCCTGTCGTAGGTCGCGAAGACCTCACGCCAGTGCGGCGGAACCCGGACCGGGTCGCCCAGGACGTCCGCGGCGGCCGCCGCGCAGTGGTCGCACGGCAGCCCGGTGCCCTGGGTGCTGTAGAGGAGCACGTGGTCGCCTGGCGCCGGGGTCGGACCATTCACCGACAGCGACCGCAGTTGCCCCGACCAGACCGGCTGACCGAACCGCTCGTGGGCGTAGATCGGCAGCAGCCGCACGGTACGCCCGTCGCTCCACAGCACCCGCACCTCGTCACGGTGGTCCGCCAGCCACTCGCGGAACGCGCTGAGGGGCTTGGTGCCGACGACGTGGTAGCCCCGGCTGTACCCCCACGAGGGCGCTGCCGCCTGCAGGGTCAGCGCGGCGAGGACCAGGACGACCGCCCCGGCGACCAGGTTCCCGCGGCTGGCGACGCGCCAGCGCGTCGAGGCCACCCGGCGAACCGCCCAGCGAGTCGCCAGCCACGCGGCGGCGCAGCCGCCCAGCACGAACGCCGGGAACGTGGGGAACCAGTAGCGCATGATGAACAGCCGCAGCTTCGGTGCTGACGGATCGAGGAACCCGCCCAGCAGCACCAGCGGCGCGTAGGTCACCGCCAACCACAGCAGCAGCAGGCCCATGCGGCGCCAGGCGACCAGGCCGCCGATCACCGTGGCGGCGAACGCGGCGAGCAGCCACTCACCCTCGGGAACGCTCTGCATGGCCACGAGCAGCCGGTTGAGGTACCAGCTCCGCGGCATGTTCTGGTAGGTCGCCGCGAGCTCCTCCGGGATCGGGCCGCTGCCGTGCCCGGTGACCGCCGCGAGCCGAGCGAACGGGTCGCCGTAGGTGAGGGCGCACAAGGCGAGCTCGGCGACCCCCGTGGCGGCCAACGGCACGGCGACCGCGAGCAGCTCGCGCGCTCGCACCGCGCGCACGAGAAGGAGCGCCACCACCGGCCAGCTGAAGACGATGAACTCCCGCGTGAGGTAGCTCCAGCCGAGCAGAAGACCGATGCCCACCAACACGACAAGCCGACGCCGCGTGGTCGCGCAGACCAGTCGGCGCTCTTGCCGCACCGCGATCGCGAGCGCCACCGCCCAGCACGTCAGCGCCGTCGCGAGGAGATCGGGAAGCGGTTGCATCACGTCGTAGAAGACGACGTTGTTGGCCGCCGTGACCGCCGCCGCCGCGACGCCCACCGACCGCGCGTAGAGGAGGGCGCCCACCAGGTAGACGCCGACCACCAACGCCAGCACGGTCACGAGCGGGAGCGCGTAGTAGGCCGCTTGCGAGTAGCCGAAGACCTCGATCAACCCACGCAGCGGGAGGGTGAGCCCGAAGCGGGTGAACTGGTGGACCGGCGCTCCCGGGCTCGGATGCGGGAAATCCACCGCGGCGTCGAGGTAGTTGATCTGGTCGGAGGGATAGGGCAGTGGGAGGTAGCACCGACAGAACGCGACGGTGACGACCGTCAAGCAACCCGCGACGACCGCCGTCACGACACCGTCTCTTCGCTGGTTGTCTCTTCGCTGGTTCGCGAGCCGGGAGGACGGTACGTCGCACGCTTCTCGGAGGACGGTGGCGGCCATAGCCGAGGAAGCGTAGCCGGGGAAACGCCGCACGAATACCTGCGGTCACGGCGACAGCCTCGCTAGTCTCCGCTGCGTAGTCGACCGTGGGAGCATCGACCATGAGCGCCACCGACAGCAGCGCCTCGACCCCGACGGCACCGCCGCCAGCTTCGCCGCCGGCGACGTCGGCGTCAGCACCCGCCACGTACGACACCTCGTCAGCGGAGGCCTCCGCGGCGGTTACCGGGCCGAAGACACAGGCGGGCTCGGCTGAGCGAAGCGGCGGCGAGGCCGGGCACGTCGACGTCTCGATCGTCCTCCCGTGCTACAACGAGCAGGACCACGTGATCGCCGAGGTCGAGCGCATCACCAAGGCGATGGACGCCAGCGGTCTGTCCTACGAGCTGCTGGCCGTGGACGACGCCTCCACCGACGACACGCTGAAGCTTCTGCAGGAGGCGGCGCCGCGCTTCCCTCGCATGCGCATCATTCCCCTTCTGCACAACGGCGGGTCGGGGACCGCACGCCGAGTCGGCACCCAGTCCGCTCGGGGCGACATCGTCGTGTGGACCGACGCCGACATGAGCTACCCCAACGAGCGCATCCCGGAGCTCGTCCAGATGCTGCGTGAGGATCCCACGTTCGACCAGGTGGTCGGCGCGCGGACGAGCGAGCAAGGCTCACACCGGTTCTTGCGCGTCCCGGCAAAGTGGGTGATTCGCAAGATCGCCGAGTGGCTCACCAACACCAAGATCCCAGATCTCAACTCCGGTCTACGCGCGTTCCGCCGCGAGGTGTCCCTGCCCTACTTGCGGCTGCTGCCACCTGGATTCTCGTGCGTCACCACGATCACGATGGCGTTCTTGCACAACCAACACGCGATCCGCTACGTACCGATCGAATACTCCAAGCGCTCCGGGAAGTCGAAGTTCCACTTCATCAAGGACGCCTACCGCTACATCCTGCAGGTCCTGCGGATGGTCATGTACTTCAACCCGATCAAGGTGCTCATGCCACCGGCTCTGTGGCTGCTCGCGATCGGAGTTGGCAAAGGGATCTACGACGTCATCGCCCACCCGGTGCGGTTGGCGACCAACACGGTGCTGATCTTCCTGACCGGCCTGCTCATCGCCTCGCTGGCGCTGTTGGCCGACCTCATCGTGCGGTCACGGCCTGACCTCTGACCCTCCTCACAGGGCGTTGGCCGTGCCTCCCTACCGAGGCAGCCGAGCTCTGGCGACGAGACCAGGGCCGTGGTTGGGGAAGCGCCGCTGCAGCCAACGGAACGGCCACGTGCCCCACTGGGTGGCCAGCCCGCGTAGTCGTGACCGCGGCTGAAGCAGTCGACCGCTCCCGCTCGTCCGCTCCTCCATCGTGGCGCCCGTCCGCGCCAGCGCGGCCATGCGGCGCCTTCCGATCTGGTTCCGCGCCGCTTCCAGCACGTAACCCAACGGGCCGCCGTACTGGTACAGCTCGATGTCAACCAAGCCGGTCTGCTGCAGCAGTCGACGCAAGATCGCCGGGTCGTAGCGGCGGTAGTGTCCGACCATCGCGTCGCCAGGCCCGAAGCGATGCTGGAACGCCGGGGTGCTCAGCAGCAGCCAGCCACCGGGCCGAAGCCGTGCAGCCCACTCGGCCAACGCCTTGTCGTCGTCCTCGAGATGCTCGATCACCTCGAACGCGCACACCAGATCGAAGGTCTCGGCGGGCTTGAGCGCTGACAAGTCGCCGTTGCGCACCTCCCCATGACCCCCGCAGGCGGCCATGCGTTCGGAAGCGATGCGGAAGGACTCCGGATCCGGCTCGAGCCCGACGTAGCGGTACATCCGGGAGAGCCGGACGCCGAAGCCGCCTTGGCCACAGCCGATCTCCAACACGGCGTAGGCGTTCTCCGGGAGCAAGCGCGAGACCAGGTCCCAGCGCAACCAGGCGTTGGGCGTGAGGGGCGGAAGAGGAGTCACGACGCCTCCAACAGTGGGGCCAGGCCGCGGAGCCGATCAAGGAGGGACTCGACGACCTGATGGGACGCGAATCGCTCACGCGCCAGGCTACTCGCGGCTCGGCGCAGCCGCGCGACTTCGAGCGGGTCGGCGGCGAGGGATCGCAACGCCTCGGCGAGCCGGTCCGGGTCGCCGGCAGGGACGAACACGGCGCGATCACCGAGCACTCGACGCTGCGGCGCGGTGTCCGAGGTGACGATGGCGCATCCAGCCGCCGCACCCTGGTAGACCTTGTTGGGCACGACGCGCCGGGCCTTGGGGCTGGTGCCGAAGACACCGAGGCAGATGTCGTGGTCGGCGACGAGCTTGGGCAGGTCCTCCGGCTCGACCCACGACAGCCACGTCACGCGCGGGTTGCCGGCCGCGGCGGCACGGGTCGCGGCGAGCTCCTGGCCATTGCCGATCATGGTGACGTCGACCGGGTCGTCCGCGAGCTTGCTCAGCGCCTGACCGATGACGGGGGCGCCGTGCAAGGGCGTGTAGACGCCGTAGAAGACCACCCGCACGCCGCCGGTCGGGCGCGCGCCCGAGTCCTCGGCCGCGGCGCTGCCGGCGTCGAACCACTGCTGCGCGGCACCCACCGGCACGACGACAGCGCGGTCGTACCACTGCGCCGGCACCATGGACCGGTGCTCCTCGGTGTCGACCACGATGACGTCGGCGGACCGCAAGGCGGCCCGGTCGAGCGCCCTGAGCAGGGCCTGCTTGACACCGCCTCGCGCACCTCGATCCCAGGCGGTGTCCGCCGCGAAGACGAGATGATCGAGCACGATGGGAGTACGCCGGAACAGGAGCCGGGCGAGCAGCACGTCGAAATGGCCGAGGTAGCCGACGAGAACCACGTCGGGCGGGGGCATCGCGCGCGCCCGCCGAACCAGCGTCGCCCAACAGCGCACGATCCGCAGCGCGAGCTTGGGCAGAAGCCACGGTCGTTGGAGGATGGCGACACGGCCGGCGGTGTCGATGCCCAGGGGGACGTTGCACTCGCTCACGTCGCACCCGTGCCGGCGCAACCCGTCGGCCAGGATTCCCACGCGTGGGTGAGCGCGCACGTCGAACGTCCCAAACGTCATCACCCGCACGGGCCAGGAGCGTAACAGCGCGCGGCGTGTCCCGTACGCTTTCGCGAGTGGCGGCGTTTCAGTCTGTGACCAGCGTGGTCCTGCGCGTCCTGTCCAGCCGGGTCGTCCGGGTGGCGTTTGTCATCGCCTCCGCCACGCTCGGCGTGGTGGCCGTGGTCACCGAGTGGGACGACATCAGGCCGGCGCTGGCTCGGCTCAGCCTGCCCCTGCTCGGCACCGCGTTCGTGGCGACGGTCGCGGGGCTCCTGGCGAGCATGGTGATGTGGCGCCTGCTCCTCGCCGGCCTGGGCTCCACGCTTCCCTACCGGGTCGCGGCCCGGGTGCTGTTCGTGAGCCAGCTCGGCAAGTACCTGCCTGGCTCGGTCTGGCCCGCGCTGGCGCAGATGGAGCTCGGACGCGACCACGGCGTTCCACGGCGGCGTTCGATGACGGTCTTCGCGCTGCTCATGTTGTTCAGCCTGACCTCCGGGCTGGTGGTCGCCAGCGGCACGCTCCCCCTCGCCGCCACCGAGGAGACCCGACGGTTCTGGTGGGCGCTCCTGCTCACCCCCGTCCTTCTCGCGGTCGTGCATCCGCGCGTCCTCAATCCCCTCCTCGACCGGCTGCTCCGGCTCGCTCGTCGGCCCCCACTGGAACGCCCCGTCACCTGGGCGATGTCGACCCAGACGATGCTGGTCGGGGTCGCCCAGTGGCTGTGCTACGGCCTGCACACCTGGCTGCTCGCGGTCGCCCTCGGCGCCGACCCGCTGCCCACGCTGCCGGTGGCCGTGGGCGGGTTCGCCCTCGCGTGGTGCGTCGGATACCTCGTCATCGTCACCCCGGCCGGTCTCGGTGTTCGGGAGGTCGCGCTCGTGGCGGCGCTGTCGCCCGTCCTCGCCCCGGCCGACGCGCTGGTCCTCGCGATCGCGTCGCGAGCCATCGTGACGGCGGCGGACCTGGTGGTGGCGGGCAGCTCCGTGGTCTCCATGCGGTCGGCCGGCGAGCCCACGGGCTCCAGCACCTCGTAGCCGCCTCGACGTCCGCCTCGAGGTGATCGACCGCTCGTGCGTGGCCTGCGAGGAGCCCGCGTCCTAGTCGGGACGGTGGTGCGGCATGCGCCCCATGGCGATCTCGGCCATGTCACGGGAGACGTCCTCGATCTGCACCTGACGGCGAAACAGCCGCATCAGGCACCAGTTCTCGGCCACCATGAGGGCGACGTAGGGCCCGTCCTCGACGCTGGTCTCGCCGGTGGCGACCGCCCGCTGCGCCGCACGCAGCAGGAACCGCAGCTCGTCGAGGTAGACGGACTCCAGGAAACACGGTGGGTCGGTGGCCGCCGAGATCGCCGCCTCGATCTCCCACTGCGCGTGCGTCGCGTCACCGGCCCAGAGCAGGTGCCGCGCGGCCAGCGTGCGCGAGTACAGCCGCACCCACAAGGTGAAGTGACGACAGTCGTTCAACACCAACGGCATGATCCGCACACCGGTGTCGACGTCGACCGCCTCCGGGTGCAGCCCACGCTCGACCACTTCCTTGCACACCGCGAGTGGCTCACGGCCGACGAGAAGGGTGCGTTGCTGTGGGATCATCGCGCGCTCACCTCGATGGGGGAGGCTGGTCCAGGATGCGCTGCATCGTGCCGCCGAGCAGGTCGGGGAGCCGGTCCGCGCTGATCCCGGCGAAGCTCGCCATCACCGACAGCGACTGGATCCCGGTGTAGCAGTCCGCGTAGGGCAGGTCGGAGCCGAAGACCACTCGGCTCGGTTCGACCGACGTCAGCACCTCGAACAGGTCGTAGGCGGGAACGACGGACGTCTCGAAGTACGCGTTGGGCCGGGGACCGAGCACCCGCAGCGCCTGGTTCATGTCGATGAAGGAGGAGTGGGCGAGCAGGACCGTCAACCCGTTCGGACCGGCCAGCAGCTCGCCGATCGCGTCGGCGATGTCCTCCTCCACCCCGAAACCGGTGTGGACGACGACGGGCAGGTGGTCGGCTGCCGCCTGCTCGCACAGCTCCCGAGCCCGCCGGGACCCGAGCGCGAAGCGTTGCGCCCGTGGATGCAGCTTGACGCCGCGGTGCCCGCGGTCCCGACAGCGCTCGTACTCCGCCTCCCACGGCCCGTTGGGGTTCAGTCGCATGAACGGCACGATCCGGTCGGGCGCCCGCTCGTAGGCGGCCCAGACCCGCTCGTTCGGGACCCGGAAGTCCTTTCCCTGCTCGGGGTCGTTGAAGGGAAACACCACCGCGCGGTCGACGTGGAAGCGGTCCAGCTCGACGAGCAGGTCGTCAAGGCTGAGTGAGCGACCGTCGAGGTCTTGCCCAAGGTGGGTGTGGGCGTCGATCGTGGGGTATTCGTCGAGGACGCCCGACGTGAGCCGGCGCAGGTACTCGTAGGAATGGAGCGGTTGTCCCGGTTCCGGGGTCATGGAGACCTCGAAGTACCGCTCGTATGGGATCCGCTCCGAAGCGCCCATCAGGTCAGTATCTCTCCGCCCACGCGCCACGCCGCCGCCCTCGCTGACCAGCAACGCCTCGTCGTCGACGCGGCTGTCAACCCGACCTGTCAACCCGACACTGCGCGACCGCGGCTCACTCCCGGCGACGGCCGGACCAGCTCCAGGCGTACGCCTCGTCCTCGCAGGTCAGGGCCGCCTCACCGAGCTCGAGCGGGCGGAACGTGTCCACCATGACGGCCAGCTCGTCGACGTACTCCACGCCCAAAGACGCCTCGAGCGCGCCCGGCTGCGGACCGTGCGCGTGCCCACCGGGGTGGAGGGAGATCGACCCCGGCCCGATCCCCGACCCCTTGCGCGCGCCGTAGTCACCGGCGACGTAGAACATCACCTCGTCGCTGTCAACGTTGGAGTGGTAGTAGGGCACCGGCACCGCCAAAGGGTGGTAGTCGACCTTACGGGGACAGAAGTTGCAGACGACGACGTTCGTCCCGGCCCAGACCTGGTGCACCGGCGGCGGCTGATGGATCCGACCGGTGATCGGCTCGAAGTCGGCGACGTTGAACGTGAAGGGATACAGGCAGCCGTCCCATCCCACGACGTCGAACGGATGGGTCGCGTACACCATCCGGGTGCCCGCCACCCCGCCTGGGCCGGCGTGCTTGACGAGGACCTCCACGTCGGTCCCCTCCTCAAGGTACGGCTCGGTCGGTCCGTGGAGGTCGCGTTCGCAGTACGGCGCGTGCTCGAGCAGCTGGCCGAAGCGCGACAGGTACCGTGCGGGCGGGCCGAGGTGAGAGTTGGCCTCGATGCAGTACGCCCGCAGCGGCCCCTCGCCCACCGGCACCCAGCGGTGCGTCGTGCCGCGCGGCAGCATCACGTAGTCGCCCTCCCGGGCGTCGAGAACCCCGAACACCGTCTCGACCCGGGCCGCGCCGGACTCGATGAACACGCACTCGTCGCCGAGCGCGTTGCGGTAGTACGGCGACTCCTCCCCCGCCCAGATGTAGCTGATGCGCACATCCGCGTTGCCGAGCAGCAGGCGCCGGCCGGTCACCACGTCGTACGACTTCCAGTCCAGCCCGTCGAACAGCTCGTGCAGCCGCAGGTGCCGCGGAACCAGCGGATGGTTGGGCCGCGTGGTGAGGTCGGGGAGCTCCCAGACTTCAGAGCCCACGATCGCGGAGGGCACGCCACGGTGGTACAGCAGCGAGGAGTCAGAGGAGAAGCCCTCCTCCCCCATCAGCTCCTCGTAGTAGAGCGACCCGTCTGGTCCGCGAAACCGCGTGTGCCGCTTGGGTGGGATCTCACCGACCGCGCGGTAGTAGGTCATGGCGACGCCCCTTCCACTGACGCCCCTTCCCCTGGGGTTGGCCGAAGGCCCGGACGTTGGTTCGCTTCGACCGTACGCCGAGGAGCGGCCGGTGAAACCCCGACGCGGGAGACGCGACCACCCTCACAGCGTCAGGGCGCCGGTCGTCGCCTGGACGGGCGCGCCGCGCTGTCCGTGGCGTTGTCCCCGCCGGCCGACTGGGGCGGTTCCGCACCCTCTGCGGTGGCGGCCCGGGCTCTGGCCCGCAGCCTCTGCCGGACCGTCTCGATGTCCCGCGGGCTCGTCCGGGACGCCAACCAGTACATGACACCCGTCGGCACGAAGAAGAGCTGGAACGCCGCGAGCCCGATGGCGTAGTTGAGCGGAGGCGGGATGCCGCCCTCCTGAAGGGTCCGGAAGACCAGGCCGACCACGCCGTTGCCCACCGAGCGGCCGACCCCGTTGGCGAGGTTGCCGAGGCTGTAGACGGTTCCCCGATGCTCGGGTGGGTTGACGTCGGCGAGCAGGGCGAACCAGTTCGGGGAGTTCGCCGAGGTCAGAGCGAGCGCGAGCAGCGCTGCGAGGAAGCTGACGCCCACCGTGGGCTCGGTGACCAGACTGGCGAGGGCCGCGGTGACGATGTCGCCCAGGCCGTCCGGCTCCCCCAGGTCGATCGGCAGCGGCAGGAAGAACAAGGCGACGTAGAACGGGATGCCACCGAGGATGCCGATCGACGCGACCAAGGCGCGGCCTCGCGGCGTGCGACGCTGCAGCCGGTCGCCCACGAGCCCGCCGAGGATCGACGTGATCCCGCCGAGCTGGAACAGCGTGGCGAACAGGCTGCCGACCACGATCGCGGTCTCCTCGGGGTAGCCCTGCTGCTCGGCCTTGGCCTGGAACAGCCGGGGCAGCCACACCAGGGAACCGAACACGAACTGGGCGGTGACGCCCTGGAGCACCAACCAGACGTTCGTCCGGCGGCGCAGGATGTCGGGCAGGTCCGAGCGGCTGATTCGATGGTCGTACTCCCCTCCGTGCTCGAAGACGGCCGCCAGCTCCGGCTCGCTCCGCCCGCGGGGGATGTCGTAGGTGAGGAGGTACGCCACCGTCGCGACGAGCCCGACGATCGCCAGCACGACGAAGGGCCGACGCCAGTCGCTGGCGCCGAGGAGGCCGGCGAGCAGCGTCCCCGCGAGCGTGCCGGCGCCCTGCGACAACCCCCAGAAGCTCATGACGAGGCCGCGCCGCTTGGGTGAGATCAGGTCACTGACGACCGAGAACCCCACCGAGGCCACTGCCCCCAGGCCGATCGCCGCGACGAGCTGCGCCCCGAAGAACGCGACGTAGGTGTCGGAGACCGCGGTGCCGGCCGTGCCGACCGCCCACACGAGCGTGCCGACCAGGAGCACCGGCTTACGACGGGTCCGGTCACCGACGTACGCCCATCCGACCGCCGCGATGGCGGCGACGAGGAAGGTGGCGGCGGTGACGAGGCCGAGCGCGCTCTCCGGCACCGCCAGGTCGCGGGCGATGGGCGCGTAGAGCGGCGGCACGAGCACCGCCGCGACGTTGTCGATCGACGCCAGGATGAGGAAGACGACCACGCTGTAGACGCGGTGCGCTGCGCTCCCGCGCAGCCGCGCGACCCCACCGGCGTCCCCGCTCACGTGGGACATCCAAGCAGACGACCACGACGCCCCAGGCACCACGACGCTCATCGGCGGAGGTCTCTAGAGTGAGCCTGGATGAACACCGACCGTGACGAGGCCTTCCCCGCGCTCCTGTCCGACCTGCTCGACGACGCGGCGGCGGTCCCGCCCTCCGACACGCCGCTCGCGGCGGCGGTCGTCGGCTACCGACGGCACCGCCAGCACCCACTGGGAGACGCCCTGCGCTGCGTTCTCTGCCCCGACTCCGGCCTGCCTGGGCTTCCCGCCGTCCTCGGTGAACAGCTCACTGACCAGGAGTCCCTTCCCCTCGGCCTCGTCGTCACGGGCGGTGCCGGCGCGATCCGGCCGGCGCTCACCTGGCTGGCGCGGACCGAGCGGCTCGCCGTGCGAGCTCTCCACCTGCGCCTGCGCGACGAGATCGACCTCGCCCGCAACGTGACCAGGGTCGCCCTCGCCCTCGACGACGTCGACACCCTCGACGACGTACCCGTGGCCGTCGAGGTGCCGTGGTTGGACGGCTGGCAGCGTGCGCTCGACGCGATCGCGGAGGCGGGGTACCTGGCGACGTTGCGGCTGGCGTCACCTGAGGAGTGTCTGCCGGAGCGTGACGTCGCGTCGTTCCTCCTCGGCTGTCTCGACCGCGAGGTGCCGTTCACGTGCGCCGGACTGGACGCGGCGATCCGCCGGGCCGGCCCCGGAGGTCGGGAACGGCACGGGATCCTCAACCTCCTGCTCGCCACGCGGGCCGCCCTCGACGGCGCCGGTCTCGACGACATCGCCCAGCTCGTAGCGGAGCGGGATACCGAGACGGTGGTGAGTCGGCTCCGACAGCTCGACCACGCCGCCGTCCGTTCGACTCGCCGCTGGGTTACCTCGTGTAGTTCCCCCCGCGTGTCCGAGACGCTCCGCGACCTCGTCGCGACCCGATTCGGGAAGGATTGACCTGTGGCAGCGAAAAGTTGGGTCCCGGTTCCGGACGGCTCGCCGTTCCCCGTCCAGAACCTTCCGTACTGCGCCTTCTCCTACGCCGGCGAAGATCCACGCGTCGGTGTCGCGATCGGTTCCTACGTGCTCGACCTCGCCCCGCTCGCGGCCAGTGAGTGGGCGGACTTCGCCAGCGTCTTCGCTGGGCCCTCGTTGAACCCGTTCATGGCTTTGGGTCGACGCGCGTGGCACGCCGTCCGCCACTGGCTGACCGAGCGCCTCACCGACGAGTCACACCGGGACCTGGTGGAGCCGCTGCTCATCCCGATGGACCAGGTACGGCTCCACATGCCGTTCACGGTGGCGGACTTCGTCGACTTCTTCGCCTCCGAGCACCACGCCACCAACATGGGCCGACTGATCCGGCCTGGCGAGCAGCCCTTGACGCCCAACTGGCGGCACCTCCCCATCGCCTACCACAGTCGGGCGGGCTCGGTCGCCGTGTCGGGAACGCCGGTCCGACGTCCGTCCGGTCAGTACCGCGTGCCCGGCCGGGCCGAACCGGTCTTCGGGCCCACTGAGCGCCTGGACTTCGAGGCCGAGGTCGGCTTCGTGATCGGCACGCCGACCACGCCCGGCCAGCGCCTCTCGGTCGACGACGCCCGGGACCACATCTTCGGCGTCGTGCTGGTCAACGACTGGTCGGCCCGGGACATCCAGGCCTGGGAGTACCGTCCCCTCGGGCCGTTCAACAGCAAGTCGTTCTTGACGTCCATCTCGCCGTGGGTGATTCCACTCGACGCCCTCGAGCCGGCGATGATCCCGCCACCCGCGCAAGACCCTGAGCCGCTGCCCTACCTCCGCGGCAGCCACGACTTCGGTCTCGACCTCAGCCTGCGTGTGGAGCTCAACGGAGAGGTGATCTCCCGCCCTCGCTACGCCCGGATGTACTGGACACCGGGCCAGATGCTGGCGCACCTCACCTCCTGTGGGGCGACGCTCCGGACCGGCGACCTGGTGGCGTCCGGAACGGTGTCCGGGCCCGACGCCACCGAGTGGGGCTGCCTCGCCGAGCTCACCGTCGACGGTACGGAACCGCTCAAGCTGGCAGGTGGGGCGACGCGCTCCTACCTGGAGGACGGCGACCAGGTGACGATCAGCGCGACAGCGCCGGTCGGTGACGGTCTCACGCTCGGGTTCGGTGAGGTCACCGGCAGGGTGGATCCGGCCTGACTCCCGTCCGGCCGAGTGCCGGCCTCATGGGGCGGCCTGCTCGTGGTCGCCGACGCGGCGATCGCCTCGAGGACGGCCTCGGTGTCCGTGAGGTCGGGAAGCACGACCGCGGCTCCCGCCGCCACCAGCTCGTCCTGTCCGCTCCGGCCGGTCGCGACGGCCACCACACCGACGCCCGCGTCTCGGGCAGTCTGGACGTCGTGCGGGGTGTCGCCGATGACCACCACGCGCTCGAACACCCGCCCATACCGAGCCTCGGCACGCTCTCGAGCACGGCGGACCAGGGCGGCTCGCACCCGGTCGTCCGACCCATAGCCGCCGACCTCGACGTCGAGGTGCTCGAGCAGGTCGAACGCGTCGAGCTTGACGATCGCGGTGGGCCGGATGTTGCCGGTCACCACCGTCTGGACCGCACCGGCACGGGCCAGGGCCTCGATCGCCTCCTTTCCGCCAGGCAGCCGGTGGCCTCGCTCGCGCATCCGCTCCCGGCTCGCCTCGGCCGCCCGAGCGAGCGCGGCGTAGAACAGCTCGAACCGCTCCTCGGGGAGCGCGACGCCGTTGATTGCCAGCGTGTCGGTGAGGATCGCCTTGTCCGTCCGGCCCGTCATGTCGGCGAAGGTCCGCAAGGGCTGGCCGGTCACCTCCTGGAACGCCCGCGCGTAGATCTCGCGGCTCACCTCGCCGACGTAGACCAGCGTCCGGTCGATATCCCACAGGACGAGGGTGGGTGGGGTCATGCGGGCGATCGTCTCACAGCGCGCCAGCGCCGCCGCCCGGCCGCCGGCCTCGTTCGCGGCGTCGTGGACGACGACCGCCACGCCGACACCTGCTCCGGCCGCCGCGGGCCAGGGATCTCGACCTCCGCCACACCCACCGCAGCCAGCCGCTCCGCGCGGAGTCGGCTCGACCAGACATCGTCGAGCGGCGCCAGCCTTTGGCCGGTCGCCCACTCGAGCAGGAGGTCGGCGAGATCGGGGTTGCGGGCCAGCGCCGGGCCGTGAGCGTACGTACCGAGGAGCCGCCCGCTCCAGGCCCCCTCGGTCTCGCCGTCGTTGCCCACTCCCACCACCACGCGGGCGAGCGGCCGCGCCTGTGCGCCGAGGTGCGTGCGCCCACCGTGGTTCTCGAAGCCGCTGAGCATCGGCAGACCGAGTGTCGGGTCGACCTCGCCGGCCAACTCGCCCACGGCGCGGGAGGCGCCGCGGTCCGAGGACACGTCCAGCAGGTCGAGACCGGCGCACTCGCGTCCCTGTGCGACGAAGGACCGACCCAGGATCTGGTAGCCCGCACAGACGGCGAACACGACCGCGCCGCGGTCCACGGCTCGACGCAGTCCCCCGTCGGCGGCCAGGCGTCGTGCCGCCCGCGCCTGCGGCGCGTCCTCACCGCCGGCGAGGAGGTAGATGTCGCCCTGCGTCGGAACCGGCTGGTGGGAGCGCACCTCCACGGTCTGGACGGGGAGCCCTCGCTGCCCCGCGCGGTGCGCGAGGACGAGCAGGTTGCCACGGTCACCGTACGTCGACAGCAGGTCCGGATAGACCCACACGATGCGCAGCGCACTCTCAGTCCACACGGTCCAACTCCGCTCTGATCTGCTGGAAGGCGGTGTAGTTGGCGATGACCTCCAACCGCCGACCTCGCGTCGCCGCCACCCCGTCGGCGAAGGACGGCACGTGCGTGAACGGCACACCGTTGACCCCAAGCCGGACGCCGAGGTCGAAGGCGCGCTCGCCGGTGATGAGCACCGGCCGATCCCGCAGCGGTGAGAAGTCGACGTCGTAGAGCCAGGAGGTGTCGAAGCCGTCCGGAGCGCGAGCGTTGATGGACAGCAAGGTGGTCGTGGGATCGGCCATCTCGAACGCCTCCAGCCAGCCCGCCGGGTTCTTCGCGAGCAGCAGGCGGATGGCTCGCCCGTCCCGCTCCACCAGCGTGTAGCGGCCGGCGACGGACCGGATCTGGGCCAACCGGGGCACGGCGTCGGTCGGACGGACACCAAAGTGCGCGGCCACCGCGAGCGCGATCGCGGCGTTGGCGCGGTTGACCCGCCCGGGGAGTCGCAGCTCGATCCGGTGGCGAGCGCCGTCCGGCGCCACGACGGTGTCCCCGTCGAGCCTCCAGTGGGGCTCGGGTCGGCGCAGCCCACAGGTGACGCACTCCCACACCGCACCGCCCGGCGATCCCTCACGCCGGATCCCGCCACCGCACTCCGGGCAGACCCAGGAGTCGTCGAGCCAGCGCTGTCCCGCGGCCACCCAGCAGACGTCCTCCACGACGGACGCCGCCCACACCACCATGGGGTCGTCGGCGTTGGCGACCACGTGGACCCGCTGCTCGCGCAGCGTCTCGCGCCACAGCGCGGCCAGCAGCGCGACCTCTTTGGCACGGTCGAGCTGGTCGCGGCTGAGGTTGAGCAGCGCGATCACCCGCGGCTTGGTCGCGGCGGTCACGTGCGGCAGGTAGTGCTCGTCGACCTCGAGGACCGCATACGGCGTGGGTCCCGCCTGTGCCAGCGCCGAGACATGGCCGGCCGGCATGTTCGCGCCGAAGGTATTGCTGGCCACCGGCCCAAGGACGCCGAGCGCAGCCGCGGTGAGCCGCGTCGTCGTGGTCTTGCCGTTGGTCGCCGAGACCAGGACCACGTCTCGTCCGGCGGAAAGGGATGCCAGCAGGTCGGGGTCGAGTCGGAGCGCGACCCGACCTCCGATCACGGAGCCGTCGCCCCGACCCGTCGCACGGGACAAAGCCCCGATCCCCCGTGACAGCGAGGTGGCCACCCTGGCGCGCAGAGGTAGTCCCACGAGGTGAGACTAGGCCGGCGGAGGCGAGCGCGGGACCAGTTTCCGTCCCACCAAAATCCCGAGCAGGGTCGCTTCACCACAGCGCGGTCACGGACCGCGGAGCGGGCGAAGACGACACCGATGGGGGTGTGTCCGGCAGGGGCACCATGTCCTCCTTTCCGCCCGTCGACCGTCTGTCCCCCCACACAGGGGAAGTTTGCTCCTCATCAAGTGAGTCCGCCCTCGTACTCCGCCGTACTGGGTGTTCCCCGGTGGTGGTGTCGAGGCGAAGGACGCGACGCCCGAAGCAGCGCTCGTGAGCGAGATATGGCCGAGTTCCTGCGGGAGAACCCCCACCGACTCGACGACCTCCCTGATCCCAGGCCACTGATCTCAGGCCGCTAGTCTCAGGCTGGCCGCCGTCACTGACGACGCCGCTCTCACGAGACGGCGTGGAGCCGTGGCACGTCGGCCAAGAGACGACGGGTGTAGTCGTGCCGAGGACTGAAGATCACCTCGTCTACCGGCCCCTGCTCGACAAGCTTCCCTTGACACATGACGAGCACCCGGTCGCTCACGTAGCAGGCCTGACCGATGTCGTGGGTGATGAACAGGATCGTCATGTCGTAGGCCTGGCGCGCGTCCGTGAGCACGTTGAGGATGTTGGCGCGCAGGGACGCGTCCAACATGGACGTCGCCTCGTCGGCGACGAGGAGCCGGGGGCGCAACATGAGCGCCCGGGCGATCATCACTCGCTGCCGCTGACCACCGGACAGCTGGTGCGGCCACTTGTCGAGCACCTCCGCCGGGGTCAGGCCGACATGCTCCAACGCCTGCGCGATCAACGCCTCGCCGGCCTCGTCGGTGGTGGCGCCGGTCAGCCGCAGTGACCTGCGGAGCAGTCGACGCACGGTGAAGAACTGGTTGAAGGAGCTGAACGGGTCCTGGAAGACCGCTTGGACCTCCTGCCAGTAGGTCCGTAGCGCCTTCCCTCTCAGCCTCGTCACGTCCCTTCCGTCGAGGTGGATCGTTCCCGACGTCGGATCGAGCAGCCGGAGAACCATCCGCGCCAACGTCGACTTGCCACTGCCGCTCTCCCCCACGATCGTCACGACCTCTTGCCGCCCCAGCGTGAAGGACACGTCGTCGACCGCACGCACAGCTGTCTTGCCGTGCCCGAAGACACGGGTCAGGTGGCGTGCCTCCAGCAGGGGTGCCGGCCGGCCGTCGACCTGGCGGTCGAGAACCTCTTCTTTCGATGCGGTCACGCCGTCACCTCCACGGTCTGGTCCGGATGGCGGCTGGCCCACCAGCACCGCGAGTACCGTCGCTCGTCACCCGCCCTCGGTGGCGCCTCCGTGCGGCAGGTCTCCGACGCCAGCGAGCACCTCGGGTGGAACCGACAACCTGACGGCGGGTTGAGCAAGCTCGGTGGCGAGCCGGGGATACCCGTGACGCGTCGCCGCCGAATCGCGGGCTCCGGCACGAGTACCGACGACAGCAACGCGGCGCTGTAGGGGTGGCGAGGCCGGTCGATCACCTCCCGGGTGGCGCCTACCTCCGCGATCTGCCCCGCGTACATGATGGCGATCCGGTCGGCGATGGTGTTGAGCACGGGCAGGTCGTGGGTGACGAAGATGACGCTGCCGATGATGTCGCGGGCGAGCATCTCCTTGAGCATCTCGATGAGGACGCGCTGGGACGACACGTCCAGCGCCGAGGTCGGCTCATCGGCGATGAGCAGGCGAGGGTCCAGCAACGCGGAGACGACCGTCACGACCCGCTGCTTCATCCCACCGCTCAGCTGGTGCGGGTAGCAGTCCAGGACGCACCGAGGAAGGTCGAGCTGCTCGAGACGCTCGCGGGCGCGGTCGATCGCCTCGTCCCGCTTGGCCTTGGGCTGGTGGGCGCGGACGATGTCGACGACGAAGTCGCGGATGCGAACCGTCGGGTTCAGGGAGTTCATCGCTCCCTGCGGCAGCAGCGACACCACCTCGCCGCGCCAGGTACGGGGAGGGCTCGTGTCCGGCCCGAGGTCCAACCGTCGCCCCTCGACCTCCAGCTCGCCCGCTTGGACGAACAGCGGCGGACGCGCGGTGAGCGACAGGACCGCCGCCAAGGTCGACTTGCCACAGCCCGACTCCCCCGCGACACCGAGCACCTCGCCCTTGCGGACCTCCAACGACACGTCGTCGACGGCGACGACCTCGCCGGCATCGACGCTGTAGGCCGCGCGCAAGCCGCGGGCTCGCAGAAGCACCTCGCTCGTCGCGTCGCTCACCGCTCGCCACCTTCCTCGCCCCGCACGTCGAGGCCGACGCCGGTCTGCGGCGTGAGGCTCGCCAGGCCCGGCCGGCGACGGCCGCCACGCAACCGCGGGTTGAACACCTGGTCCAGGCTCGACTGCAGCATCAGCAGGGTGAACGCGATGAGCGTGAGCAGCACGGTCGGCGGCACGAAAGCCCACCACGCGCCGGTCCGCAACGACTCACCCACGAGCGCCCAGTTGAGCATGATCCCCAGTGAGACGCTGTCGCTGGGCCCGAGACCCAGCAGTGACAGACCGGCCTCCGCCAGGATGGCGCTGGAGATCTGCAGGACGAACGCCATGCAGATGTACGACATCAGGTAGGGAAGCACATCCCACAGCAGGATGTTCCACGTCCCGGCACCGGACAGCCGGGCCACGTCGAGGTGCTCCCGGGTCCGCACGCTGCTCGTCTGCGCCCGCACCGCTCGCGCCGTCCAGGGCCAGCTCGTGATCGCGATCACCAGCGCCATCGTGACGATGGAGCGGAAGTCGAGCGCGACCGACAGCAGGATGAGGACGACGATCGCGGGAATCGCCAGGGCCACGTTCGTCACCCCCATGAGCGCCTCCTCGACCCGCCCGCCGTGGTATCCGGCGAGCAGGCCGACGACGACGCCGATCACGGTCGCGAACGCGCCCGCGACGAAGCCGATGACCAACGACGTCCGGGTGCCGAACATCAGGTTGGTGAAGATGTCATGGCCTAGGTCGTCGGTCCCGAGCCACGCTTGCGCCGACGGAGGGTCGTAAAGACCACCCACGCCTTCGCCGAGCTTGTCGCCGGCGACCATCGGGCCGAACACGCCGAACGCCACGACCACGCTGAAGACCGCCAACGAGATCCAGAACCGGGGGGTGAACCGAACCATCCGCATCAGCGCTCACCCGCCTGCGCGGCACGAATCCGCGGATCGACGAACCCGTACGCCACCTCGACGAGGAAGTTCGAGACGAGCACGGTGATGACGATGATCAACGTGATGGCCTGGATCACCGGGTAGTCGTTCTGGCTGATGGCGCTGAACAGCAGGTAGCCGATGCCCGGGTACGAGAAGACGATCTCGGTCACGAGCGCGCCGCCGACCAAGGTACCGATCGACAGCGCCAGACCGGTGAGCTGCGGCAGCATCGCGTTGCGGAAGATGTAGCGCACGATGCGGTTGTCCGGCAGACCGAGCGAGCGACCGTAGTTGACGTAGTCGGAGTTGAGCTCGTAGATCGCCATCGACCGCATGCCCACCGCCTGGCCGCCGACGAAGATCAGCACCAGTGAGAAGAACGGCAGCCAGTAGTGGCGGAGCACGTCGACGATGAAGGGGATGGACAGCTCCGGCGTCGTGCCGTACTCGTATCCACCACCCGGTGGCAGGATCGGCAGTGCCACGGCGAAGAGGTAGAGCAGGATGATCGCCAGGCAGTAGTACGGCATGCTCGACAAGAACAGCGAGCTGAGGAAGGCTCCGCGGTCGAACAGCCCACCCTTGAACGCCGCCAGCGCGCCGAGGGCGTTGCCGACCAGCCACCCGATGAGGATCGCCGGCAGTTGGAGACCGATGGTCCACGGCAACGCCTCGAGGATGAGGCTCTCGACCTTGGCCGGGTACGACGCGAACGACGTGCCGAGATCGAAGTGCGCGAGGTTCCCCAGGTAGGTGAGGAACTGCGACCACAGCGGCTGGTCGAGGCCGAACTGCTCGACGTAGTGCCGGTGGATCCGCTCCAGCGTCTCCGCCTGCGTGCCGGAGCGGCCGAGCTGCGCGACGATGGCGTCCACGGGGTTGCCTGGCACCAACCGAGGCAGCAGGAAGTTCAACCCCACCGCCACGACCATGGCGCCGAGGTACCACAGCGTCTTGCCGATGAGGTAACCGCGTAGCCGCATCGCACCCCCACTCGGACGTCACCGACCACTCGGCTAGTCCGACTCCGAGATCCGCCTGATCTGGTAGAGCCAGGTGACCCCGGCGCCTTGGAACATCGGTGGCGCGTAGGGGTTGTCGTCGCTGGGGAAGTTCGTCCAGTTGCTCTCGTGGAACTCGAAGAACTCCAGCGGCCGGTACATGAGCGGGATCATCGGGGCGTTCTTCATGAAGATCGTGTCGAGCTCGGTGTAGAGCGCGGGAAGCTCTGACTCGTCCGCCCCGGCGGCCTTGTCCAGCAACGCCGCGACGTTCGGGTCCTCGAATCGGCCGTAGTTCCAGAACGCCGGCTTCCCCGGCTCGGCCACGCCTCGATGGTCCAGCACGTCGCGGAACCGCTGCCACGGCGTCGCGGCGCTCGTCGCGGCGACGCTCCAGCACGCGAGGTCGAAGTCACCGGCCTGGACGGAGCTGGTGACGTTGGGCGCCTGCGGGAACTCCGTCCTGATGTCGAAGCCCACCGCCTTCGCGTTCGCCGCCACGATGCGCAGCGCCGCTTGCCAGTCCGTCCAGCCGGTCGGGGTCTGCGCGGTGTAGGGGCCGAGCCGCGTGCCGTCCGGCAAGACGTAGACGCCATCGCTCTCCTTCGTCGCGCCGACCTCCTCCTCAAGGATGCGGACCGCCTCGTCCGGGTCGTAGCGCCAGCCGTTGGCCTCGACGTTCTCCTTGTTGAAGTACTTCTCCTCCGCGCCGACCGGGAGGATCAGGCTCGAGTTGGCCGGCTCGGAGTAGCGCGACATGGCCTTGTCGGCGATGTCGGCGTAGTTGATGGAGAAGGCCAGCGCGCGCCGCACCAGCGGGTTGTCGAGGCCCTTTCGCAACGTGTTGATGACCAGCATCGGCATGCCGCCTGGGACGTGGTACGGCGGCTCCTTGTACCACGTCGAGACGGGAAGCTTCTTGTCCTCCCACATCTTCCAGATCTGCGGCGTGAACTGCTGCATGACGTCGACACCACCGCGCTCGAAGCGCAGGTCGCCGTCCTGGTTGCCTTTGAAGATGGGATGGACGATGTAGGTGGGCTTGGGCAGGCCACCCATGACCTGCTGGCCCCAGTAGTCGTCGAAGCGCTTGAGGCTGATCTGCTGCTGGTTGTAGGACTCCACCTGGTAGGGTCCCGACCCCACGGGATCGAGGTTCTCGTGCTCGCCCATGGGCTTGCCTTCGGCTTCCCGCGGCTCCCAGATGTGTCGGGGCAGGATGAACGTCGTCGCCAAGCTGTTCTTGACGAGGGCGGGGTTGTAGGGCTCACGTCCCAAGGTGACGGTCACCGTTCGGTCGTCCGTCGCCTCGACCTTCTCGACATAGTCCCAGAAGGACGCGTACGACAGCTCGGTGTGACGCTTGGCGAGCTCGAAGGTGAACACGACGTCGTGGGCGGTGAGCGGCTCGCCGTCCTGCCAGGCGGTGCCGTCCTGCAGCGGGATGACGAAGGTGTTCTCGTCGGGCGTCTGCAGCTCCTTACCGAGACCCGGCTGCAGGCTGCCGTCGAGAAGGTTGAAGCGAAGCAGGGTCTCGTAGACCAGCTGCATGGCGTTCTGGTTACACGGCCAGGCGGTGCTTTGTCCCAGGGGGTTGAAGTGCCGTGGTGGACCCCACTGGAAGCCGGCGATGAACAGGGTCTCCCCTTCCCGGCCGGATCGACCTTGCCGGCCGCCTCCGGCGCCTCCACCGCCACCACCTTGACCACAGCCGGCGAGGATGCCGCCCCACAGACCCGCGGTGCCGGCGAGGATCAACACCTGCCGTCGCGTCCGACGCGCACTGCCCATCCCTGCCATCCTGCGCCCCCTTCTCGCGCACACGACGACCAGTGCCGCTCACGTACGCCGTCTCGGGTGGATGAATGCTCCGCAGGTTAGCGCCGGAGGTGAAACTCGTACCAGACGCTAGAACGTCCGGAACCAGACGCTGGAACGTCCGGACCTCGCCGAGCTTCGGGCTTGATGACGTCGATCCCGACGGCCAGACTCGCCGTACCAGTCCCTGGAACATGCGATGACGCCGCGCGGAAGCCCGCGCGGGAGGCCGCGGCGCCCCGCGCGGGCACGGTGTTGTTCGCTCACGCCTCCAGCGACATGACCTTGCCGGGATTCAAGATCCCCGCCGGGTCGAAGACCCGCTTGAGCTCGCGATGGATGCACAGGCCCACGTGGCCGAGCTCGCGCTCCAGCCAGTCGCGCTTGAGCAGTCCCACGCCGTGCTCGCCCGTGATCGTGCCACCGAGCGCGAGCCCGATGCGCATGATCTCGTCGAACGCCTGGCGCGCCCGACGCACCTGGTCTTCGTCGGTGGCGTCGAAGACCACGTTGGGATGCAGGTTCCCGTCGCCCGCGTGGCCGACCACGGGGATGGTCAAACCCAGGTCCGCCGCGACCTTCTCCACGCGCTGGACGAAGTCCGCGAGCCTGCTGACGGGAACGCACACGTCGTCGATGAGGCGGCTACCCAGCCGATCGATCGCGTAGTGCGCCTCGCGACGCGCGTTGAGCAACAGCTCGCCCTCCTGGGCGTCCTCGGCCTCGATCACGTCGAACCCGCCAGCGTCGGCGAAGTGCCGAGCGATCGTCGCGATCTCCGCTGCCGCCCGTTCCGGACCGGCGTCGGATTGCGCGATGAGCATCGCCGCCGCGTGGTCCGGCAACCCCATGCGGCGGTACTCGTTCGCCGCCCGCAGCGACGCCTGGTCCATGAACTCCAAGAGGCTCGGCACCAGGCCGCTCGCCACGACGCGGGCCACCGCCTCTCCCGCGGCGGCGACCGAAGGAAAGAGCGCCGCGACCGTTCGAGGCTCCTCCGCTGCTGGACGCAGGGCGAGAGTGGCTCGCGTGATGACCCCGAGGGTGCCCTCGGAACCGACGAAGAGCCGCGTGAGGTCGTAACCGGCCACACCTTTGGCGGTGCGCCGCCCGGTGTGCAGGATCTCCCCGTTGGCCAGGACGACCTCGAGCGCGCGCACGAAGTCCGCTGTGACGCCGTACTTCACGCAGCACAGTCCACCCGCGTTCGTGGCGATGTTGCCGCCGACCGTGGAGATCTCCCAGCTCGAGGGATCCGGTGGGTAGAAGAGCCCCTGCTCTGCCGCGGCTTTCGACAGCACCGCGTTCAGCACACCCGGCTCGACCACCGCGACCCGGTTCGCCGGGTCGATCTCGAGGATGCGGTCCATGCCGGCGAGCGACAACACGATGCACCCGTCGACAGCGTTCGCGCCGCCGGACAAACCGGTTCGTCCTCCTTGGGGGACCACGGGGACGCCGAGGTCGGAGGCGACCTTGAGGACGTGCTGAACGTGGGCGGTCTCGCGCGCCAGGACGGCGACGGCCGGCATCCCCGACGGGCAGAACGTCGCCATGTCGTGGCGGTAGGAGGCGAGGCGATCGGGGTCAGTCACGACGAGCGGTGCTGGGATCTGCGCGCGCAGCGCGTCGGCCAAGGCGTCGACCATGCGTCCACCGTACGAGGGAAGCCGCGCGCGATCACGAGGGCATAGCCTTGCCAGGACACGACGCTGGGACGTTCGGCTCCGTGCCAAGGTCATCCCGCTAGCGTCGGCCGACCAGGCGCTCCTTCATCTCCTCGTACGTCGCGGTGTCGATCTCGCCACTGGCGTACCGCCGGTTCAGGATCTCCTCCGCGCTCTCCCCACGGTCACCGCGCTTGGCGTCCTTCAAGCCCCCGGGTCCGACGAACTTGACCACGAGCCAGGCGATCAACGCGATGAGAGCGATCCAGAACAGCGGCACCAGGAACCAGCCAAACGCCAGGCCCCAGCCATATCCGTGCATGACCTGCTCCTCGGACTTGTGTCGCGCGCTCTTGTTCGACCGTAACCACCGAGGGCCCATGGGCGGCAGGGTCGTTCGCCCCGGACGCGACGACCGAGCGCCTCAGCGCGACGCGCCGCGCACGCGACCCTCTCGGCAGCCCGCACGGTTGCGCACCCGAGTGCAGGTTCACTCGACACGTCACGGCGTCAGAGGTTTCCTCGACGTGCCTGCTCCCTCTCGATCGCCTCGAACAAGGCCTTGAAGTTGCCCTTGCCGAACCCCAGCGAGCCATGGCGTTCGATCAGCTCGTAGAACACCGTCGGACGGTCACCGAGCGGCTTGGTGAAGATCTGCAGCAGGTAGCCGTCCTCGTCCCGGTCGACCAGGATCCCGCGCTTGCGCAGCTCGGCGATCGGCACCCGGACCTCACCGATCCGTTCCCGAAGATCGGGGTCGTCGTAGTACGACGTCGGTGTGTCCAAGAACTCCACGCCGCTGCCGCGCAGCACATCCACCGCCTGGACGATGTCGTTCGTGGCCAAGGCGATGTGCTGACAGCCCGGCCCTCCGTAGAACTCCAGGTACTCCTCGACCTGGCTCTTGTGCTTCCCCGGCGCGGGCTCGTTCAGCGGGAACTTCACCTTGTAGTTGCCGTTCGCGACGACCTTGCTCATGAGCGCGGAGTACTCCGTGGCGATGTCGTCGCCGATGAACTCGGCCATGTTCTGGAAACCCATGACCCGCTTGTAGAAGTCGACCCAATAGTCCATGCGGCCGAGCTCGACGTTGCCGACGCAGTGGTCGATCGCCTGGAACAGCCGTCTGGGCTGGCCCGGCGGCCGGATGACGCTCGTCTCCTTGGGGGTGTGACCGGGAAGGTACGGCCCGCGGTAGCGGGATCGGTCGACCAAGGTGTGGCGGGTGTCGCCGTACGTCGCGATCGCCGCGAGGCGGACGGTGCCGTACTCGTCGGTCTCGTCGTGCGGCTCCTCCAGGATCGTGGCGCCCTCACGACGGGCGTGCGCCACGCAGCGGTCGACGTCGGCCACCTCCAGGGCCAGGTCGAGGACACCGTCGCCGTGCGCGCGATGGTGGTCGGCCAGCGGACTGTCAGGTGCCGCCGCTCCCTGGAAGACGAAGCGTGCCGAGCCCGAGGTCAGCACGTACGACGTGCGGTCACGAACACCTGTGTCGGGGCCGGCGTAGGCCACCAGGTCCATCCCGTAGGCGAGCTGGTGAAACGCCGCCGCCTGGGTGGCGTTGCCGACGCAGAACACCACGGCGTCCATGCCGAGAACGGGGAACGGGTCGTTCATCCGGCCACCTCCAAACGTGCCTGGCGCCATCACGGCGGGCGGCGAGACCTTGCTGGCGAGGGTGGACCAGACCGAGCACGTTGTTCAACAGCTGGCGTCGGTGCCGTACAAATTGATCAGGTTGGCGCGTGTGTGGCCCGACACAATGCTCAATCTGTTCCCCTTCTCTCTACCCGGCGAGGGAGGTCGTCGTGCCCGTCGACGCACTCGACACCCGCATCGTCCAGCTGTTCCACGACGAGCCCAGGATCGGCGTCCTGGAGGCGTCGAGGCGGCTCGGCGTCGCCCGAGGCACCGTGCAGGCTCGCCTGGACCGGATGACCCGCACCGGGGTCATCGCCGGCTGGGGCCCGGAGCTGGACCCCGCCGCACTCGGCTACGACGTGACCGCGTTCGCCACCCTGGAGCTGCGACAAGGCGTCGGTCACGACGTGGTGGCCCGCCACCTCGCCGACATCCCTGAGGTGATCGAGGCGCACACGATCACGGGGTCGGCTGACATGCTGGTGCGGCTGGTGGCCCGGTCCAACGCGGACTTGCAGCGCGTGATCGACACCGTGCTCGCGCACGACGGCATCGTGCGGACGTCGACCGTCATCGCCCTCGCCACCCAGGTGCCACGCAGGATGTTGCCGTTGCTGGCGAAGGCGGCCCAGGAGGGGCGTGGTGCCCGCACGGCACCCCGTGACGTCACGGAAATCGGACCCTAGCGTCTGGCCGTCGCCCAGGCGCGGATGGTGTCGATGCGCGCCTGGAGCTGCTCGGCCGACGCCTGGATGGCCGGCGGTCCACCGCAGACTCGTCGCAACTCCGCGTGGATCGCGGCGTGCGGCTGTCCGGTCCGGTGGTGCCACGCGGCGACGAGACTGTTGAGCTCCCGGCGCAGCACGCCGAGCCGTTGGTACGTCGCGGTGTCGTCGGCCGACCGCTCCTCGGTCCGCCCGGGCGTCACCACCGGCGTCTCCGGGGTGGCGGTCGTACGCTTCCGCGCAGCTTCCTGAGCGGTGGCCTGACGACGCCGCCGAAGCAGCTCGGCCACCTGGTGGGGTTCGAGCAAGCCGGGGATCCCGAGGAACTCCCGCTCGTCCTCGCCGAGCTCACCACCGAACTCGTTGCCATCGAAGACGACCCGGTCGAACGTCGCCTCCGACTCGAGAGCCTGGAACCGCTGCTCGGGCATGTCCGGCGTGGACTCCGTGCGTTCGGCGCGGGCGAGGAGGGCGTCCTCGGGTGCGAAGGGATCCTCGGCGCTGACCGGCTTGCGCAGGGCGTGGTCGCGGACCACTTCCATCTCGGCGGCGTACCGCAGCAGCACCGGGATGGTCGGCAGGAACAGCGACGCGGTCTCGCCACGCCGCCTGGCGCGGACGAACCGGCCCACCGCCTGCGCGAAGAACAAGGGGGTCTGCGTCGCGGTCGCGTAGACGCCGACAGCCAACCGGGGGACGTCGACGCCCTCACTGACCATCTTGACCGCGACCATCCACCGGCTCTTGTCCGCCGCGAAGGTCGCGATGCGCTTGCTCGCGCTGGGCTCGTCGGACAACACGAGCGTCGGGCGCTCCCCGCTGATCTGTCGGAGGATCTTGGCGTAGGCGCGGGCCGACTCCTGGTCGGTCGCGATCACGAGACCACCCGCGTCGGGCACGTCACGACGCACCTCGGTCAGCCGCGTGTCGGCCGCCCGCAAGACCGCCGGAATCCAGTCGCCGGACGGGTCGAGCGCGGTCCGCCACGCCTGGGCGATCATGTCCTTGCTCAACGGCTCGCCGAGCCGGGCCGCCACCTCCTCGCCAGCGCTCGTTCGCCAGCGCATGTCGCCGGAGTAGGCGAGGAAGAGCACGGGACGCACCACGCCGTCGGCGAGCGCCTCGCCGTAGCCGTAGCTGTAGTCGGCGGCGCTTCGCGGCACCCCTTCCTCGTCCTCGACGTACGTGACGAACGGGATGGGGTTGGCATCGCTGCGGAACGGTGTCCCCGTCAGACACAAGCGTCGCGTCGCCGGCTCGAACGCCTCGCGGACGGCCTCACCCCAGGTGAGCGAGTCGCCCGCGTGGTGGATCTCGTCGAGGATGACGAAGGTCTTGAACCGCTCGCAGCGCACGCGCAGGGCCAGGGTGGACGCCGCCACTCCCGCGTACGTCACCGCGACGCCGTCGAAGTCCCGGCTGGTCCGACCTTTGCGGCCGGAGAACGTCGGATCGAGCGCGATCCCTCCGCGGTGCGCCGCCTCCGCCCACTGCCGCTTGAGGTGCTCCGTCGGGGTGACCACGATCACTCGTTCCACCACTCGACGGGCGAGCAGGTGCGCCGCCACCGTGAGCGCGAACGTGGTCTTCCCGGCTCCCGGCGTCGCCACCGCGAGGAAGTCGCGCGGCTTCGCGGCCAGATAGCGTTCGAGCGCCTCCCGCTGCCAGGCGCGCAACGGACCCCACGGGCTCTCCTGCTCATCAGACACACGCGTCGACGCGGGCGTACTCACACACGTCCTTCCGCTCGATGAGGGTGTCGGCAGTCGACGAAACTGACAGGCCGCACAGCGTGGGCCGCACCGACCGCAGCTCGGCGGCCGGGAGACTGACCCTAGCCTGAGGGCGTCGCGACACGTGGTCGACCCACGGCCTCGCGTCGGATTCCGCTCGTGACCCTCGTCACGGACGCGCGACCTCCCGCCTGGCCGTGAGGGATCCCGACCGAGACGACTCACGCGCCGGAGAGGAGTCCCGTGGGCGTCGAGTCGCGCGGGCGCCGAGTCGTGTGGGAACCGCGTCGCAGGGGCCGACTCCGCCGGTCCTCTCAGCACAGTGTCAGGTCCCGCGGGCGTGTCCAGACCGGGGTTCGCCGACCCACGGACAACTCGTCTCCGCGTTCGTGGCACTTGACTAATCCGTAACTGTTCAGCAACGGAGAGTGGGGAATATCGAGCACAGACACCGACACGGGCGCGCCCACGAAGGGCGGGGAACAGCGAGGGAGCAGCCATGGCGGACGAGGCCGCGTCCACACCCAACGCGACGGTGACTGCGAGCGGGTTGTTCGACACCGCTCGGCGGTTTGTCGGACACGTCGTCGCGCGGGTGCCCGTCTTCGACGGTGGCGCGGCGCAGCGCAACGCGTGGGAAGCCGTCTGCGCGGACCTGCAGCGACGCGCGCAGTGGAACGACATCGTCGACTTCACGGTGAGCGCGACCCGACGACCCGCGCGTCGTCGTACCGCCGCCGCGTCTTCCCGGACCACCACCTCGCGGACCTCGACCACGGAGACCGCCACGACCAGACAACGGCGCAGTCGCGTCCAGTCCTGAGCCGTGGACCCGCTGACCGGGGCGCCGCGGCACCGTGTCCTACGGCGTCGTCCCGCAGCGCCCTACGGCGTCGTCCCACAGCGTCACGGCCGCCCTCGGGGCCTCGTCACGCCGGTCGCCGTCAGGCGGTCGCGGAGTCGCCTCACGGGTTCTCGTCGCCGTCGCCACCCGGTGGCATGCCCTCCCAGATCTCCTTGCATTCCGGGCACACCGGGTACTTCTCGGGGTCACGACTGGGCACCCACACCTTGCCGCACAGCGCGACGACGGGCGTGCCGTTGACCATCGCGTCGACGAGCTTGTCCTTGGGCACGTAGTGCGAGAACCGCTCGTGGTCGCCGTCGTTGCCGTGCGACGGAACGGTGCGGGTCTCTTCGATCGTGCGTGCACCGGGGCTCAGCTGGGTACTCACGTCGGCCAGTCTAAGACGTGTCCGGTTTTCCACCGTCCCGGTTCATCCCGGGATTCTCAGTTCATCGTGGGGTCGCCCGGGAAGGTCGCGACGAGCGCGAGCTCACTGCGCTGCCGACGGAGGACCCGTCGCCACAGGCCCGCGGGATCGAGCGTGAACGGATCATCCGGCTCGGCCTCGAGGACGTACCAGCCGCCCTCTTTGATCTCCATCTCCAGCTGGCCAGGGCCCCATCCGGCGTAGCCGGCGAACACGCGTAACCGGCCCAAACCACCTTCGAGAAGCTGCGGCGGCGCGTCGAGGTCGACAAGGCCCAGACGCCCGTAGAGCCGCCGCCAACCCAGAGGCTCAATCTCCGGGTCGGCCACCTCGGCGAGTGCCAAGGCAGCGTCGGTCGCGACCGGACCGCCCTGGAAGAGCACCTCGGGCTGGCTGACCATGGAGTTCCAGCCGCCGAGGACGGACATCACCGGGACGCCCGTGGGCCGGTTGATCACGACCCCCAGCGCGCCGTCCTGGTCGTGGTCGAGCAGCAGGACGACGGTCCGGGTGAAGTTGGGATCACGCAGCAAGGGCGTTGCCACGAGAAGCTGCCCGGTCAAGGAGGCCACGGCCATACGTCCAATGATTCCGCGTGAGCGCTCAGGCACGAAGCGCCCGTCGATCGTGGCGTCGTCGCTCCCCCACCCCGGTGACCCGAGCCAGGAGGGCACCGACCGCCACGCCGACGAGGTCCGCTACCGCGTCGTAGACGTCTCCCGATCGGTCGTCCAACACAGTCGCCTGGATGACCTCGCTGCTCACCGCGTGGAGCACGAGGACGCCCAGCAACGGCCGAACCGGCAGGCCGACACCGCGCCCCGTCCACGCGACGGCCGCGAAGATCACCAGGTGACCAACTTTATCGGCGTGGGGGATCGACAGGTCCGACGTCGTCGGCTGGCTCGGCGCGTAGACCGCGACCAGGTTGACCAGGCACGCGGCGACGAACGCCGCCCACCACACGAGTCGCACTGCCCTGCCGCGCGTCACTCGCGCGGTTCCTGCACGGCGGATCGCACCGCGGCGGCCACGGCCTGATGAACGTCGGGGTGGAACACGCTGGGAATGATGTAGTTGGCGTTGAGCTCCTCGTCGGAGACCACGCCCGCGATCGCTCGAGCGGCGGCCAGCAGCGTCTTCTCCTCGACGTGGTGGCTCTGGGCGTCGAGCAGCCCTCGGAAGACACCTGGGAACGCCAGCACGTTGTTGATCTGGTTGGGGAAGTCGCTCCGGCCGGTGGCCACCACCGTGGCGTGCTCCCGAGCCTCCATCGGGTCCACCTCGGGCTCGGGGTTGGCGAGCGCGAACACGATGGAGCCCTCGTTCATGGTGGCGATGTCGGCGCCGGTGAGGATGTTCGGTGCCGAGACGCCGATGAAGACATCAGCACCGGCGAGCGCACCGCGAAGGTCTCCGCGGTAGTCGGCGCCATTGGTGCGCTCGGCGATCCACCGCAGGTCCGGGGACAGACCCGGGCGGGACGCGTGGATCACGCCCTCGATGTCGGCCACCAGCACGTCCTTCGCGCCGGCCGCCAGCAGCAGCCGCAGGATCGCGCTGCCGGCCGCCCCCGCGCCCGACATGACGATCCGCACGTGCGGCAGGTCCTTGCCCACGAAGCGCAACGCATTGGTGAGCGCCGCAAGCACGACGATGGCCGTGCCGTGCTGGTCGTCGTGGAAGACCGGGATGTCGAGCAGGTCACGCAGCTTGCGCTCGACCTCGAAGCAGCGCGGCGCGGAGATGTCCTCGAGGTTGATCCCCGCGAACCCGGGGGCGATTGCACGCACCACCTCGACGATCGTGTCGACGTCCTGGGTGTCGAGGCAGATCGGCCAGGCGTCGATCCCGGCGAACCGCTTGAACAGGGCGGCCTTGCCCTCCATGACCGGCAGCGCCGCGTACGGGCCCACGTTGCCCAGCCCGAGTACCGCCGACCCGTCGCTCACCACCGCGACGGTGTTGCGCTTGATGGTGAGCCGCCGGGCGTCCTCCGGGTTCTGCGCGATCGCTTGGGACACCCGACCGACGCCGGGGGTGTAGATCATCGACAGGTCGTCGCGGTTGCGGATGGGGTGCTTGGACTGCATCTCGATCTTGCCGCCGAGATGCATGAGGAAGGTCCGGTCGGAGACCTTGTGGATCGTCACACCCGGAACCGCTCGGAGCACCTCGACCAGATGGCCCGCGTGCGCAGTGTCGGTGGCCGCGCAGGTGACGTCGATCCGTAGCCGCTCGTGTCCAGAGGCGGTCACGTCGAGGGCGGTCACCGAGCCGCCCGCGTGCTCCACCGCCGCCGTGAGCTCACTGACCGCTCGACCCCCGGCGGGCACCTCCAGCCGCACGGTGATCGAGTAGGAGATGCTGGGCACCGAGACCACGGGCGTCCTCCCGGCTTCATCAAGGATGTGTCTTCCGATCGTCTCACCTTCCGGACAGAGTGTCGCGTACGCCCCTCCGCGGGTCGCAACGTGACTCCGCGTCGCCGGTCGAGAGCGAGTCGTGGTCCCGGCGCCACCTGGTCGCGTCACCCGGTCGGCGCCACGGTCGTCGTGGTGACGCTACGCGCGCTGGCGTCCCGCCGGGAGAAGGTGTTCATGGCCACGACCAGGAGCAGCGTCACCCAGGCGGTGCAGACCAGGCTGGCGACCAGCTTGCTCGGGATCGGTCCGTACACGTCCACCAACCTGTACTCGCCGACGTGCAGCATGAAGCTGCTCGACCAGCGCGGCAAGTAGTAGAAGATCACGCCCGCATCGCCCATCAGCAGCCGCATCGCGGCGCTCTCGATCACCGACTGGACGAACTCGATGATCCACCACACACCGAGGGCGCGCAGCACGCTGCGCCCGAGAATCCCCAGCCCGACCCTGAGCAGCGCCCACAAGACCGCGTTCCACACGTAGTAGAGCAGCCCCACGGCCACCTCACCGGTGATCTCGAGGGGCCCGTCGAGCAGGAGCAGACCGACGATCCAGTTGAGCGCGATCGAGACCAGCGCGACCGCCGACGACCACGCACCCACCACGACGCACGCGGCGGCGACGAGCACGTCGCGACGCGGCGGAGGGACGAGCGTCGAGACGAGCGTGCCGTGGCGGTGCTCGCCCCTGAACGCGAGGATCCCCACGACGCCCATGCAGGCCGCGACGATCGGGTAGGTCGTGTACTGCGCCGCTCCGGTGAGGAGGGGGAGCGCGGCCCCGTCCGAGAGGACGAGAGAGCCTGGCCAGCGGCCCGGGTCCACGTAGTCGTCCCGCTCATGTCGCACGATCACGGCGGCGACGAGCGCCGCGAGAGCGCTGAGGAGCACAGCCAGGCCGCTCAGCAAGTAGGTCGACGGCGACGTGCGCAGCCGGGTCCACTCCAAGCGCAACGCGTCGATCATCAGACTTCCCCTTGGTAGTTGAGTTCTTCGGTGAACTCAGGGCGGGCCAGCACGGGCGTGACCGAAGCAACGTCACCCGCGAGGTCGAGCACGGCGCGAGCACGTCCGACCCCGACCCATCCGGACCACGACCGCGGTCGACGACGTCGAAGCCGTCTCGCTTCGATCCGTGCCACCGGTCGTCCTCCTCGTCATCGGGTGTGGCGGCCCAACACTGTAGGGGACTTTCGGACAGCGCCGTTTTGTGCTTGTGGATAAGTCGGACGAGCCGGTTGCCGGAGCCCTTCTTCAGGGGGTCCTCTTCAGGGGTGTTGTCGGAGCCTCTCCTTCAGGGGTACGGTCACGACGTGACTTCGTGTGGACGGCGATTTCGTCGCCCCGGCCGGCACCGCGGTGCCGTCGGGGTGGCACGTCGTCCGCGGTCACGTCTCCTGCGGTGATCTCGTCCCAGCAGCGATCCGGTGACCACCACGCGGACCTGACCGCGATCCACGACGGTCCCGCGTCCGGCCGGGGTGACGACCTCGTCCATCCCGCCGATCCACATCGCAGGAGACCGTCATGGTTGACCCCCTGAGCACGTCCCGCACCGACTCCCACGACCCTCGCGTCTCACACCGTCGACTCTCCGACGCGGAGCTGCGTGCCTGCCTCGCCGTCCGCGACCTGAGCGATCCCGCGCAGGGACACCACGCCATGCAGGACCTCCTCGACGAGGTCGTCACCCGCCTCGCTGATGTGCTGGGCTGGCCTACCCGCGTGGTCCGCGGCGATCGCATCGTGAGCGTGGCCGACAACTACGACCGACTCGGCTATCCCGCCGACGTGGTGACCCGCGACGCGCGCTACACCCGCTACGTCGACGATCACCACGTGCTGCGCAGCGACAGCAGCGCGATGGTTCCGGCCGCCCTCCGCGACCTGGCGCGGAGGGCCGACCCGCCGTCGTCGGTGCTGCTCGCCTGCGTCGGCATCTGCTACCGACGTGACGCCATCGACTGGCAGCACAGCGGCACACCGCACCAGGTCGACTTGTGGCCGGTGACGCGGGAACGCGTCTGCACCGAGACCGACCTGACGCGCATGATCGACGTCGTCGTCTCCGCCGCTCTCCCAGGCGCCCGATGGCGCACCACGCCCGCGACTCACCCGTACACCCTCGCCGGTCGACAGATCGATGTGCGATGGGACGGGCGGTGGATCGAGATCGGCGAGTGCGGCCTCGCCGCTCCGGCCGTCCTCACCGGAGCGGGGCTGACCGGCTGGTCCGGCCTGGCCATGGGGTTGGGCTTGGATCGGCTGGTGATGCTGCGCAAAGGCGTCCCTGACATCCGACTCCTCCGCTCGACTGACCCGCGCGTCGCGGAGCAGATGCACGACCTTGCGCCGTACAAGCCGGTGTCGCACCTGCCGCCGGTGCGTCGCGACCTGTCGATCGCGGTCGGCCCCGACACCGACACGAGCGCTGAGGCGCTGGGCGACCGGGTGCGCGAAGCGCTCGGCGCCGACGCTGACGTGGCCGAGACGGTCGAGGTCGTGGCGACGACGGCGTACGAGGAGCTGCCCGACACCGCCAGGGCGCGCCTCGGCATGCGCGCCGGTCAGCGCAACGTGCTGGTGCGTCTGGTGCTGCGGCCGCTGGACCGCACGCTCACCGACGACGAGGCGAACCGGCTTCGGGACCGGGTCTACGCGGCGTTACACGAGGGCGCGGTGGCGCAGTGGGCGAGCCGCGAGCCGAGCGCTTAGCCGTCGACGTTGGCCGGGCCGTGAGCGCGGGCGGCGACTGTCGGCTCGGTCTCGGCCGGCGGCTCGCCGCCCTCGGCGCTGCGCAGCAGTCCGGCGGCGACGACGATGACGACGACGAAGCCCAGGGGGATCGTCAGCGCCCAGGCGAGTCCGACCTGCTGGGCGACCGCTCCGATGAGGACGGGACCCACGACCGAGCCGACGTAGCCGGCCGACACGACCGGACCGAGCATGGACGCCCGGCGGGCGGTCCGGACATTGCCGGCCGCACTGAAGACCACGGGTACGGCGGGACCGATCCCGAATCCAGCGAGCCCGAAGCCGACCAGGGCGAGCCCTGGACCCGGCGCGAGCAGGAAGACGACGTACCCGACGGCGCTGATCGCCGCTCCGGTACGCGCCACCACGACCGGGCCCAGGACCTCGCCGACCCGGTCGGCCAGGAGCCGGGACACCGCCATCGCCGCCGAGAACACCGACAGACCCAGCGCCGCCATGTCCACGGGGGCGCCGAGGTTCTCGTGGAGGAAGACGGCGCTCCAGTCGCCGATCGCTCCCTCCCCGAGGAACGAGCCGAAACCCATGAGCGCCAGGACCACGACGACCGCGATGCCGACCTGGGGCCGAGCGCCGTCCGGACTCTCCACCGCGTGGGAGGTGACGGCGCTCTCCCGGTCGGGCGGCAGGAGGTGGGTGAGGATCGGTGCGGTCACGACCGCGCACACCACGCCCGCCACGATGAAGTGGACGCGAACGTCGACGCCGCCGGCGGCGACCGCCGCCGCGACCCCGGCGCCGCCCATGGAGCCGAGACTCCACAAGCCATGGAAGCCCGACATGATCGGACGCCGGTACAACCGCTCGACGGCGACCGCGTGAGCGTTCATGGCGACGTCGAGCATGCCGCCGATCACCCCGAGGACCGCGAGTGCCCCGGTGAGCGTCACGAGGTCCACGGCGTACGCCGGCCCAACGAGCGCGACCGCCTGGACGAGCACCAAGATCCTGATCGGCCGGCCGGTGCGACCACGGCGCTCCATGCGGCCGGTGAGACGGGTGCCGACGAGCAAGCCGACGGACAGACCACCGAACGCGATCCCGAGGTCCTCGTGGTCGAGGTGGAGGTCGGCTTTGATCGAGGGAATCCGGGCGGCCCAGGTGGCGAACATCGCCGCGTGGACCAGGAACGTCACCGCCACCGCGAGGCGGGCGAGGCGAAGCTCTCGGGGGGCGGAGCGCGTCACGCGATGGACCCTATCGGCGAGAGCCGGTCGGATAGACCTCGACGTCCACGGTCGGCCGCCGGCGCGGCCCCAGGGCTCTGCGCTCCACCGGAACGAGGAGCAGCTGGGGAAGGCACCTAGCGGAAGAGGCGAACGTTCCAGGGGTAGCGCCAGCGGTTGCCCGCCACCGCGGACAGTCCCCCGAGGCAGACCAGGACCATCCACCCCACGACGACCACGGGGAAGAGCACACCCAGCAGCCCGAACGTCAGCCCGGCGGCCATGCCCAACGCGACGGTCGCGCCGAGGAAGGTGAGCTGGAAGTTGACCGACTCCATCGCCTGGTCCCGGACGAACCGGGACGAGGTGCCCTTGGTGAAGGCGATGAGGGCAGGGATGACGAACAAGGAGAAGTACCCGGACCAGTGAGCCACCAACGCCCACATCCGGTCGGCGCCGTTCGGCATGGTTCGCTCCGCCGTGGCGTGCGCCTTCGCGACGGGCAGACCGCGCAGCGCCCGCGCGAGGTCGTCGCCACTCCTGGCGGTGAGCGCCTCCCCGATGCGCTGGTCGAGCTCGGCGTGGGTGAGCCGACCCTCGGCGAAGGCGGTCTGCAGCAGCGCGACCGCCTGATCGCGGTCAGCGTCGGAGACGCGCATCGCCCCAGGTAGCGGATGCGGAAGACCGCCGGATCCTTCGACTCTCACGGCCTCATTCTCGACCGGCGAGCGGGACGCGAGGCATCCGGAATGACCCTGAGCACACCCCGAGCGGCGCACCGGTGACGCCTGGACCTCGCGTGCAGATGTCGTCGCGTGCAAGTGTCGTACCGAGACTCCCTGTCGATCATTGGCGGCGATGCTCTACGGTTCCACCGACACGATCGCGTGAAGGAGTGCCTGTGCGCGTCCTCGTCATCGGGGGATCCGGTGCGGTGGGGACTCTCGTGCTCCCCACCCTCGTCCAGCATCACGACATCACGGTCTTCGACCTCAAGCCGCCGGCGGCGAACGTCGCGGTCGACTACGTGTCCGGAGACCTCCGCGACGTCGACGCGGTCCGCCGCGCCGTCGAGGGCATCGACGCCTTGGTCTTCATGGCGATGGGGCCTCTCGCCGGCTGGGGTCAGCCCGACAACGCCCGAACCCACCTCGAGGTGTCGGTCGCCGGGCTCTACACGGCCCTGAACGCCGCCCACGACGCAGGTGTGCGGCACGCCGTCTACACCAGCAGCATGTCGGTGTACGCCGAGCCCGGCGAGCTGCCGGGCCGAGAGCGTTACCCCGACGAGACGGTGCCGCCCGACGCCACGAACTTCTACGGCCTGGCGAAGCGTCTGGGCGAGGAAGTCTGCCGCAACGCGGTGCAGGCGTGGGGGATGAGCGTCGTCGCGCTACGCCTGTGCCATCCCGTCGCGGACCACGAGTTCCCCCGCCGCGACGGCCTGGCGGCGACGATCTGCACGTCGGCGCGCGACACCGCCCGCGCCATCCTCGCCGCGCTCGACTTCCAAGGTCACGGCTTCGAGGCGTTCGCCATCAGCGGTGACGGCGCCGAGAAGGTGGTGTCCTTGCGCAAGGCGCGTGAGGTGCTGGGCTGGACTCCGCTCGACAGCACCGCTCAGGCGACCACGACCTAGCCCGCCACGAGGACGACGCACACACTCTCGGCCAGGTCGTCGGGAGCGTGGGTGGATGACCGGCGAGGGTGGCTCGTGCTCGACCAGCGCCGAAGGAGCGCGATCGCCGGGTCAGCGGTTCGACCTCACCTCCGTCGGTGCTGTCTCACGTAGTCGCTGTCTCACCCCAGTCGGGCGCCGTGACGCTGCGACCGGCCCGCCGCCCGCGTCTGGATGGCGGCGATGCCGGTCAGGACGCCGAAGGCGACGAGCCAGGCGCTGAAGACGACCGTGAGGACGGACCAGGACGGTCGCGGATAGGCGAGGACGAGAACGCCGGCCACGAGGCTGAGCGCGCTCGTGACCACACGGACGCCGCGCGCCGGCCGATCGCCCTCGAAGAACGCTGCGACGAGCGTGATCACCCCGCTCATGGTCCAGAACAGGCCCACGAGCAGGACCAAGGACTCGCTCGGGGGGGTGTGGTCCCGCAGCAGCGGGATGCCGACGGCGAGGCCCACGACGCCGAGGAGCACCAGGAGGGTTCGCCTGCCGACTTCGCGCCTGTCCTCCACGACAGCCTGGGCGAGGGAGTGGAGCGCGCAGACCAGGATCTGCGCCGCCAGCAGGATCGCGGCTGCCCGGACGGTCACGGCCGGCCAGGCCACGACGAGCGCGCCGAGAACGACGCTCGCGCAGCCGACGACGAACGTCGCCTGCCAGGTGGCTCCGACCGCGAAGAGGAGGCGTGCGACGCCTCTGCTCCGCCGACGACTGGGTGCTCCCCCGCCATCACGCCGACCGGCTGTCGCGCGGTCGGTGGTCCTGTGCTCGCTCGTCCCCTCGTCGCTCGCCCTCTGCCCTCTCGCCCTCTGCCCTCTCGTCCTCTGCTCTGTCGCACCCTGCTCGGTCGTACCCTGCTCGGTCGCACTCTGCTCGGTCGACCTGTGCTCCGCTGCCCGGTGTTCGGGCTCGCCATGGTCAGCGGCTCCGTCGTCAGCGGCCCCGTCCACCCCTGTGGGCGACCCGTTCCCCAGGGATGCTCCGGCAGCTCCCGGCGGCTCCGACGACACCGGGCCGGGCTGAGCCGGGAGGCGAGGCCCGGTCATCGGAGCGGGGTGCTCGCCTGGCGCACTCGACTGGTTCGGTGGGCGCTCCGAGCCGTTGGGACCGCGCTGGATCGGGTCGGACGGCATGCTTCCGCCCCCTCGTGTGACACGACGACGCCACGAGACCCGCCCTCGCACGGTGGGCCGTCGGCGTCCTTGCCGCCCTTATCGTGGCCAGCCGAGCACGCCGTCACACCACCCTTGCGAGGTGAGGACTTGGCCTTGCGAGGTGAGGACTTGGCCTTGCGAGGTGAGGCCCTGGTCTCCTAGGTGACGCCTCCCCAGGCGAGGCCTTCCCAGGTCACGCCTTCGCAAGTGAGTGACAGATCGACTGAGGTGCACCGGCCCCTACCATGCTCGCGTGGAGAGCTCCTCGTTCCCGCTCCGCGGCAAGACCGCTTTGGTGACCGGCGTCTCACGACGTCGCGGCATCGGCTACGCGGTCGCCACCCGCCTGGCTGAGCTCGGCGCCGACATCGTCATCCACCATTTCGTGCCCCATGACGCCGAGCAGCCATGGGGTGCCGACGACCTGGACCAGGTGCGGGACGGAATCCGCGCCTCCTTACGCCCCGGCGCGGCGTTCGGAGACCTGAGTCTCGACCTCTCCCACGAGGACGCCCCTGGCCGACTCATCGCCGCCGCCAAGGACCTGACGGGACGTCTCGACATCCTCGTCTGCAACCAGGCCCGTTCGGGGCGGGACGGATCGATCTTCGACATGACACCGGACCGGCTCGATGGCCACTGGGCCGTCAACGCCCGCGCCACGATCCTGCTGACGAGCCACTTCGCCAAAGCGTTCACCGGCCTGGACGCCGGACCCTGGCTCGCCCGGGCGACCGCGCCAGGGCGACGCGACCGGTGGACGAGCACGCGACAGGGCGTGTGTTCTGGATGACGTCGGGGCAGCAGCAGGGACCCATGCCCGGAGAGGTGGCCTACGCCGCGAGCAAGGCCGCGCTCGCCGGTCTGACCGCCACGGTCGCCAGTGAGCTGCTCCCCCACGGGATCATCCTCAACACGATCAACCCAGGACCGGTGAACACCGGCTACCTCGATGTCGAGACGACCGACCGAGACGCGGACGCGATCGAGTCCGCCCGCGCGGCGATGCCCTTCGGACGCTTCGGGCATCCCACAGATCCCGCGCGCTTGATCGGCTGGCTCGCCACGGACGAAGGCCGCTGGATCGTTGGTCAGGTCCTGACGTCAGACGGAGGGTTCGGCGTGACAGCCTCCTGACGACGGGTGCGTCGTCGCGGACACCGCGAGGCGGAGACCTGGAGTCGACAAAGCGCGAGGCGGCCGACCTTCCGTGGTCAGCCGCCTCGTCCGCGTGCTGGTGGAGGTGGCGGGAATCGAACCCGCGTCCTTCGTCGTCGTTTCAGGGCTTCTCCGGGCGCAGCCTGCTCAGCGTTCTACTCGGCCCCGGCGCTCACGCAGGCAAGTCGCCGACGGGCCCAGCCGCGGTCGGTGTCCCCGCACGGCCCCGCGGCCGTTCCATGCGGGCGAGCCTCCTCGATGAGGCCAGCATCCGGGTCGGAGGCACTCCCGGCCTGACCCTTCGCTAGCTCGCGTCAGGCGGCGAGAGCGAAGTCAGTGCGCTTAGCGTTGGCACTTATTTGTTTCCAGGGATCGTTTACGAGGTGACCCTGGGTCCTCGGCCCGCTTCCCCTGAAGCGATCGTCCGAAGTCGAAACCGTTCACCCCCCTGTTGAGTTGTCAACCGAGCCGGGCCGGCGTCCGCCGCGATCGTCCCGGCCCGCACCACTGTAGCGCTCAACGCCGGAGAGGTCACGCCAGATTCCCGGCGCTCAGCCGCCGCTCCCACCAGCCACCACGCCGGTGCCCCCGCCGGGCACGACGGGCCGAAGCTTCGTCCCTTTTCTCACCTGTGCCGGGAGGCGGACGCCCCGAGCTCGTGGGGGCGCCCCACCGGTCAGCGTCGCCCGGTGAGGAGCCGGGAGAGCTAGGCTGGCGGCGGTCTGGACGAGGTCCGCGCGGCGTCGCGGGAGGGACATGAGGTGGGTATGCGACGGGTCGACTTGGGCGAGGTTCCCTACGCCGAGGCGATCGAGCGCATGGCTCGGTGGGTCGACGAGCGGCGGCGTGGGCTCGCGCCGGATCGTCTGTTCCTCCTGAGCCACCCTCCGGTGGTGACGTACGGCGCCCGCACGGACCCACGCGACCTCCCGCCCGCCACCGCGGGCTTGCCCACCGTCGAGGTCGACCGCGGCGGCTACGCCACCTACCACGGACCCGGGCAGCTCGTCGGCTATCTCGTGGTGAACGTTCGCGAGCGTGGCCCCGTCGACATCGTCCGATGGCTCGAGAACGGCCTCGTCGCGGCGCTGGGGAAGCTCGGCTTCCCCGCGGTGCGCCGCGACACCCCTCCCGGATCGCCGAGCCTGGTCGGCGTCTGGACCCCTGACCACCACAAGATCGCGTCCATCGGCATGCGCATCCGGGGTGGAGTCACCAGCCACGGCTTCGCGCTCAACATCGACCCCGACATGACGGTGTTCGACCAGTTCACCGCCTGTGGGATGCAGGACGTCACGATGACGTCGCTGCGGCAGCTGGCGGACCGCGGCGTCGCGCCGATGCCGACCGAGGCGGAGGTTCGTGACGCGGTGGCGGCCGCGCTCGGCGCCACCTGAGCACGCAGGACCCGAGCGGAGAACGCGAGCCCAGGGACTACGCGCGTCGCGTCGCGTACGGGTTGGGGATCGCGTTGAGCAGCCGCTGGGTGTAGTCGTCCCGCGCCTCACGGATCACGCGCAGCGTCGGCCCGGACTCGACCAACCTGCCCCGATGGAGCACGAGGACCTCGTCGGCGAGGACCCGCGCGCTCAACAGGTCGTGGGTGATGTAGAGCATCGCGATGCCCCGCTTCCGCACGAGGTCGTCGAGGAGCTGCAGGATCTCCGCCCGAATCGAGACGTCGAGCATGGAGATCGGCTCGTCCGCCACGATGATCTCCGGGTCGGGCGCCAGCGCCCGGGCCACCACCACACGCTGCTGCTGACCGCCGGACAGCTGGTGCGGGAACTTGTCGATGTAGGCCGACGCAGGAGAAAGTCCCACGCTCTCCAGCAGCTCCTCGACGCGGGGACGCAGCTCCCGCCGAGACACGCCGCCGTAGTTCACCAGCGGTCGGCTCAGGATGTAGCCGATGGTGTGGGTGGGGTTCAGCGCGGCGAACGGGTCCTGGAAGACCAGTTGGATGTGCCGCCGGTAGTCGCGCAGAGCGCGACCACGCAGCCGGTCGACCCGCACGTCACCGAACCGCACCTCACCGCTCGTCGGGCGTTCGACGCCGGTCACCAGCCGGGCGAGCGTGCTCTTGCCGCTGCCGCTCTGCCCGACCAACGCCGTGACCGTTCCCTCCCGCAAGGTGAACGACACGTCGATCACCGCGTCGACCTCGCGGACCTTGAACCCGCGACGACTGCGGTATCGCTTGGACACCCGGTCGACCTCGAGGATCGGCCGACGCTCCTCGATCCGCACCTCTCGACTTGCCGACGTGGTGAAGACCTGACCTGACCGCGGCGCCCCCTCGCGACGCCCATCGCCGGCGGCGTACGCCTGTTCGGCGACATGGCACGCCGCGAGGCCCGGCCCCATGGGGACCAGCCGCGGCTCCTCGGTTCGGCAGGCGTCCGCAGCCTCCCGGCAGCGGGGAGCGAACGGACACCCTCGCACGGGACGCGACAGGTCCGGCGGCCGGCCCGGGATGTAGCCGATCTCCACCGCGTCCGCTCTCGGGTCGGCGTAGGCGCCGAGCAGGCCACGGGTGTAGGGGTGGATGGGCTCGGCCAGCATCGTCGCCGAGCGCTGGTCCTCGACGATCCTCCCGGCGTACATGACCATCACCCGGTCCGAGACCTCCATCACCGTGCCGAGGTCATGGCTGATGAGGAGGACCGCGAACCCCTGGTCGCGTTGCAACGCGCGGACGTTGTCGAGGATCGAACGCTGCACGATGACGTCCAGGCCGGTGGTCGGCTCGTCGAGCACGACGAGCCGCGGCCGTAGCGCGAGCGCCAACGCGAGACAGACCCGCTGCTTCATACCGCCCGAGAGCTCGTGCGGGTAGAAGCGCATGAACGACGGGTCGATCATCACCATCTCGAGCAGCTCGGCGATGCGGTGTCGGACCTCCGCGCCGCGCATCGAGGTGTGCTCCTCGATGACGTCGCGGAACTGGGCCTCGATGGTGAGGACCGGGTTGAGGGAGTTCATGCTGCTCTGGAAGACGGTGGACATGTCCCGCCAACGCAGCCTGCGGAGATCCGCCTGGCTCGCGTGCGTGATGTCCTGTCCGGCGAAGCGGATGCTGCCTCCGGTGATCCGTCCCGCTGGCAGCAGGCGGAGGATCGCGTTGCCGAGCGTCGTCTTCCCGCTGCCCGACTCGCCGAGGAGTCCGACGAACTCGCCGTCGTTGAGCTGGAACGACACCTCGCGCACCGCGTGCGTGGCGCCGTAGGCGACGGAGAGGTCGCGCACGTCGAGCAACACCGGCTCGGACGTGGCGTCCGGACGCTCCTCGACGGCCGTCCTCGGCGCGCGCACCTCGTTACCCGTCAGCTGGTCGACGTCCTCAGGCATGGGTCAGCCCTCTCGCAAGTGCGGGTTGCTCAGCGCGTCGACGCCGAAGTTGATGAGGGTGAGCGACGACAGCAGCAGCGCGATCGCGAGACCAGGAGCTCCGAGCCAGAGCCACTGGCCGGTGAGCATGGCGCCGCTGTTGTTGGCCCAGTAGAGCATCGTTCCCCAGCTGACCGTCGTCGGGTCGCCCAAACCGAGGAACTCCAACCCGGCCTCGGCCGCGATGGCACCGCCCGCCGCGCCCAGGAAACCGGCGACGACGAGCGACAGCATGTTCGGCATGATCTCCTTGAAGATGATCCGCATCGTGCCCTCCCCTGCGAAGCGCGCGGCGGTGATGTAGTCCCGCGCCCGCAGGGTGAGGATCTGAGCCCGTTTGACGCGGGCGCCCCAGGCCCACCCGGTGACGCTGATGACGAAGATGATGAGCCACAGGCCACGGACGCCGTCCGGCGCGTACGCGGCGAGCGTGACCATGAGCGGCAGGACGGGAACCACCAGGGCGAGGTTGATGACGAACGACAGCACCTCGTCAACCCACCCTTGCAGGTAGCCGGCGGTGAGACCGACGAGCAGGCCGATGACCGTCACCAAGGCGCCCGCCACCAGGCCGACGATGATGGACGTCCGCGCGCCGTACACCAGCTGAGAGAAGATGTCCTGCCCGGCCGCCGTGGTCCCGAGCAGGTGGGTGCGGCTCGGCGGCAGGGAGGCCTCGAAGCTGGTCTCCCTGGGATCGTGCGGCGCGATCAGCGGCGCGAAGACGGCGACGAGCGTGAAGCCCGCGAGGATGAGGAGGCCGACGCGGCTCTTGCGGTTGGCCCACAGGATCGCCAGCCACAAGGGCATCCGGGAGCGCCGCGCGGCGGCGATGTCCCGCTCGACCTCCTCAGGCCTCTCCTCCGCTGCGTGGATCTGGCCGATGGGAGCTGTCACGCCTGCGCCTCCCTCCGCACCCGCGGGTCGAGGATGCCGTACAGGATGTCCGCGCACAGGTTGGCGAGCAGGACGCCGACCGTGGTGAACAGGAAGATGGTCTGCATCAACGGGTAGTCCCGGCTGGAGATCGCCTCATACATCAGCTTCCCCATGCCGGGGTAACCGAAGATCATCTCCACCATGAGCGTGCCGCCCACGATGGTGCCGAGCCCCATGGCGAAGCCGGTCACGTTCGGCAGGATCGCCACCCGCGCGCTGTAGACGAGGGCGACGCGGCTCGTGCGCAGTCCCTTGGCCTGCGCGAGCCGGGTGTAGTCCTCGCCGAGGGTGTGCACCATGTTGTTGCGCATGCTCATGATCCAGCCGATCGGGCCGGTGATGAGGAGCGAGAGCGCCGGCAGGAAGCCGTGGTAGACGGCGTCGGCGATGAACGCCCACGACCACGACGGCTCGATCTCTCCGCTGTAGCCGCCCGCCTCGGGGAACCAGCGCAACGTGAACGCGAACACGTAGATGAGGATCAGCGCGATCCAGAAGAACGGCAGCGTGCCCAGGAACGTCGACCCGAGGCTCACCACCGCGTCGAACTTGGTGTTGCGCTTCCACGCCGCCCAGGCGCCCAGCAAGGTGCCGATGACGAAGCCGAGCACGTGGGTGACGCCGACCAGGACGATCGTCCACGGCAGCGCCTCACCGATGATGTGGGTGACCGAGTAGGGGAAGTACGTGTAGGAGATGCCGAAGTCACCGCGGACGACGGCCTTGAGGTAGTCGACGTACTGCTCGAGGATGCTGCCGGTCGGCAGCCCGAGCAGGACACGGACGGACTCGATGGCGGCCGGGTCGACGGCCTCGGTCTGCCCGGCCAGCCGCTGGACCATGCTCTGGGCGGGGTCGCCGGGCTGCAGGCGCGGAATGATGAAGTTCAGCGTCACCGCCGCCCACAGGGTGAGGAGGAAGAACCCCAGCCGGCTTGCGAAGTAGCGCATCGTTGCGAGGCTCCCTTGCTCGTCGCGGCGCGTCCTAAGGCGCGGTGAGCGTCCGGGGCCGCGCGGGCTCGCGCGGCCCCGGACACGTGCGCGTCAGTCGCCGCGGTACTCAGGATTGGGCCGCAGTCGGGTGATGATCACCAGCTGGTCGCCCGGCCCGGCGTAGGGGTCCTCGGCGCTCGGCCAGCCGACGACCTTCTCGGTGCGGTACTGGAACCACTGGGCGCCGTACCACAGCGGGATGACCGGCACCTGCTCGACCATGATCTTCTGCAGCTCGCCGACGATGCGCTTCTGCTCCTCCTCTTCCTGCGCCTGGGCGAGCTCGTCGAGCAGGTCGTCGGTCCGAGCGTCCCGCCACCGAACGAAGTTGCTCGCCGCCGGCTTGCCGACCGGCGCGGTCTGCGCGCTGTGCAGCGGCAGGCGGTACGCGTCGTACATGTTGCATCCGCCGCCGTGGACGCCGAAGACCATGTCGAAGTTGCCGGACGCCCGGTCCGCGTCGACGATCTCCGGCGTCGGCGTCTGCACGTTCAGCGTGATGCCGAGGTCGGCGAGGTTGTCCCGGATGATCTGCGCGGCCTGGATCCAGTCGACCCAGCCGTTCTGGACCTTGAAGGAGAACGCCGGCAGTGGCTTGCCGTCCTTGCCGCGGAGCTTGCCGTCCGGCCCGGTCTGGTAACCCGCGTCGGCGAGGATCTGCTTGGCGCGCTCCGGGTCGTACGGGACCCTGCCCTCGTTCTCGATGTCAGGTGCGAGCCAGGCCTTCTGCCCCGGCAGGACGAGGCCGGTCTGGCTGGCGGTCTCGACGTACCCGTACTGCGCCTTGTCCTTGATCTCCTCCCGGTCGATCGCGTAGGTCAACGCGCGCCGGAACTCGACGTCGTCGAACGGCGCCTTGGTGAGGTTCATGTACAGGCTGATGTTCGCGCCCGGCGGGAACCAGTACTTGTTGTGCTTCGGGTCCTTGGCGACGTACGTCTTCTCGATGTCGGGCACGAACATCGCGTTCCAGTCGTACTCGCCGCGCTGCAGCCGCAGCTTGTCGACCTCGGCTCCACCGGTCGCCTTGCGGAAGAACAGCTCCTGGACCTTGACCTTGTCCGCCTGCCAGTACCGGGGGTTGCGCTCCAGCACCAGCTGCTGGCTGTTCATGCTCTTGACCGTGAACGGCCCGGTGCCGACCGGGTTCGGGTTGGTGAACTTCTCCGGGTCGGACTCCTTGGACCAGATGTGCTCCGGCACGATCCGGGTGTCGGCGATCTGGTTGAACCTGGGGACCGAGGGCTCCTTGAAGGTGAACGTCACCTCGTCCTCGCTGGTGGCCGTGACGCTGCTGAGCGCCGACCAGATGCCGTTGCGGTCCAGACCAGGCGCCTTCTTGAACAGGTTGAACGTGAACGCCACGTCCTTGGCGCTGAACGGCTTCCCGTCGGACCACTGGACGCCCTTCCTGGTCCTCACGACCAGCTTCGTCGGGCTCTCCCAGGTGAACGACTCAGCGAGCCAGGGTTCGACCTCGCAGCTGTAGTCGTTGATGTTGAAGAGCATCTCGTAGACGAAGGTGGTCGTGAGCGCCGTCGGCGAGAACGGGTTGAAGTTCCGCTGCGGCGCGTTCCCGCCACCGAAGTCGCCCATGTTCAGTCGGCGCACCAAACCAGCCGTGGCGCCGCTGTCGCCTCGGTCACTGTCGCTGGCGTTGTCACCGGCACCACAGGCCGCGCCCGCCACCGCCACGAGGAACGCCGTGGCCGCCGCGGTCACCGCACGGGTGGTCCGAGGCCTACGCCCCTGGGCACGTCTCCACCACACGTCAACCTCCTGGAACGTTCGTCCTGGCCCCCGTGTCTGATCTCGCTGCGTCCTGGTGTCGCTGCTCCTGCCCCTGCCTACTCCCCGCAGCCACAACTGCCGCGGATGACGAGCTCCGTCTCCAGCACCCGGTCGGTGGCCGGGTCGACCTGCCCCTCGACGTGTGCGAGCAGCAGCCGCGCCGTCTCCCGTCCGAGCGCGCGCATGGGCTGACGGACGGTGGTGAGACCGGAGGCCATCAGCCCAGCCATCGGGATGTCGTCGAACCCGGTGACGGCGACGTCGTGCGGCACGCGTAGGCCACGGTCCAAGAGGGCGACGACCACGCCGAGGGCGGTCTCGTCGTTGACGCAGACGAGCGCACGCGGCAGGTCACCGCTCTCCAGAAGCCGCGTGGCCGCGATGAAGCCGTCCGACTGCTGGAATCCCACACGCACGGGCTCCGCCGGCGGTTCGAGCCCGGCTCGCTCGTGCGCCTGGCGGAATCCGAGCCAGCGGTACGTCGCGTCCGGTGAGCCGTCGGGGTTTCCGACGAACGCCACGTGACGGTAGCCGTGATCGTTGAGCAGGTGCGAGGTCAGCCGGGCAGCCGCTGCGGTGTTCTCGGTGCGCACCGTGGGGATGCCGACCATCGGCTTGCTGGCGAGCAACACCAGAGGCCCGCCGAGCTTCTCCAGACGACGGATCTGTCGGTCGGACATGACACCGCCCATGACGGCGATGCCGTCGACGCGGTCGGCCATGCCGAGGACGAGGTCGACGGAGTGACGCAGCAGATGGGTGCCCATGATGAGCACGCCCACCTTGGCGTCGACCGCGGCCTCCTCGAACCCCTCGATGACCTCGGAGTAGTAGGGGCCAGAAAGTCCTGGGAACACGATGCCGAGGGCGGAGTGGCGTCGCTTGACCAGCGCCCGCCCCGCGTGGCTGGGCCGGAAGTTGTGCTTGTCGATGACCGCTTGCACCTTGCGGCGGGTCTCCTCCGACACCTGGCCGACTCCGCGCGCGACCCGGGAGACGGTCGCGATCGAGACGCCCGCGTCGCGGGCGATCTGCTGCAGGGTCGGCCTGGCCATCGGCATCCTCTCGGATGTAAAGCCCTTGCAGTAAACGTTTTCAGCTGCGAAAGTGCGACGATCGTAACCGCGCGGACATGTGCCCGCAAGACTCGCGCGCATCGGAGGCGTCTTCATGGTCGAGGTTCGTCGCAAGCGCATCCTGGTCGACGGCAGGGCCCGCATCCTGCTGAGCGGGGAGGTGCACTACTTCCGGCTCGACCGCGCAGACTGGGCTGACCGGATCGACGCGCTCGCCGCCGCCGGATGCGACGCCGTCGCGTCGTACATCCCGTGGCTGTGCCACGAGACGCCGGACGGAGCCATCGACCTGGACGGCCGCAGCCGGCCCGAGCTCGACCTCGGCGCCTTCATCGACCTGTGCGCCGATCGTGGGCTGTTCTTCCTGGCACGGCCGGGTCCGTTCGTGATGGCCGAGCTGAAGAACGAGGGTCTGCCCTTCCGCCTCTACGACGAGCACCCGGAGATCCGCCCGGTCACCTGGGACGGCCGGCCGGCGCCGAGCCGCACCGTCGACTACCTCGCGCCGGCGTTCCTCTCCGAGGTGCGTCGGTGGTACGCGGCGGTCATGCCGGTCCTCGCCTCCCGTCTGGTCACTCGCGGTGGCAACGTCATCGCCGTCCAGCTGGACAACGAGATCGGCATGCTGTCCTGGGTCACCAAGGCCCCGGACCTCACCGACCACGTGCTGGCCGATTTCGGCCAGTGGCTCGCCGCACGGTACGACGCGGAGACGCTCGAGCGGCGTTACCCGTTCCCGATCGACGATCCGGCGGCCCGAGCACGCGGCGTCCGGTCACCCGACGACGCCTACGCCCCCGCCTTGATGGTGGACCTCGGCCACTACATGCGCCACCGGTTCGCCCGGTACGTCGCGACGCTGCGCGAGTACGCGGAAGCCGAAGGTGTGCGCGGTGTTCCGTTCATCGTCAACATCCATGGAACTGGAGGGGGACGAGGGACCGAGTTCCCCGTCGGCATCAGCCAGCTCATGGAGAGCTACGCCGGCGTCCCCGGCATGGTGTCCGGCTCCGACCACTACCTCGGCGACCTCACCACCGGCAACGCGGCCGACCTCTACCTCATCAACGCGTTCATGGACGCCGTCCACGACGCCGACCAGCCGCTCACCTCGGTGGAGTTCGAGGCCGGGGACGGCGACTACGCGCGGGACCTGGCGGTCGTGTACGACCCGTCGGCGATCGACCTCAAGACCAGGCTGTGCGTCGCGCAGGGCAACCGGCTGCTCAACTTCTACCTCTTCGCCGGCGGCGTCAACCCGCGGCTGGCGAGCTCGGTCGGCGACGGTAACGACCGCATCAGCTTCACCGGCGAGCACCACGGCGTCGGGGCGCCCGTGGGAGCGGACGGACGACTCGGCCGCAGCTACGAGCCCACCAAGGCGGTCGCCCACACGATTCGGCGGATGGAGGCCTGGCTCGCCACGATGGACGAGGAGCACGACGACCTCGCCATGGCCTTCGTCCCCGACCTCTACCTCACCGACACCGCCTACCCGGCCAGCGCGCGCACCCGGACGATCGTGGAGAACCTCGAGCGGCACCGCTTCGGCGGTCCTGGTCAGCGGATGGCTCGCGCCCTCGTGCTGGCCGGCTACCGGTTCGGGGCGGTCACCCTGCCGGGATCCCTCGACGCCACGACGACACCGGTCCTGGCGCTCGGGAGTCCGGGCTACCTCGACGAGGTCGTCCAGCGGTCCCTCGTCGACTACCTGTCCGAGGGCGGGCGCCTCCTGCTGTGCGGCGAGGTTCCGAGCCACGATCTCGAAGGACGACCGTGCGCGCTGCTGCGCGACGCTCTCGGCCTGACACCCCGCGGCACACGGGTCGGCGACAACCGGTTCTACCTGTCGGTGCGCGCCGCGGGGTGGGCGGCGCCGCGCCCGGAGGAGCGAGTGTCGTACGCCCAGCTGTTCGCCCCGACCAGCGGGACGACCATCCTCACCGAGTACGACAGTGGAGCGGGCTGCGGCTTCGAGATCGAGGTGGGTGACGGCCGAGCGGTGGTGGTCACCACCGACTATCCGAGCCGAGACCTCGCCTTCTACCGCGCCGCAGTCGAACGGCTCGGTGTTTCACCGGGGCTCAGGCACGACGCCGAGCACGCCCATCTCCTCCTCACCTCGACCGGCAACGACAAGGGCGAGCGTTTCGTCCACGTCCTCAACCTCGACGGGTACGACGCGACATTCCGGCTCTACGAGCACGGCCAGGCGCTCTTCGGTGGACACCCGGTGAGCCTGCGCGGTCGCCAGGGCGTGATGCTGCCGGTCAATCTCCACCTCGACGGCGCCAAGCTGCGCTACGCCACCGCCGAGATCCTGGCGCTGGACGGTGACGCGCTCACGTTCCCCGTACCCGACTCCGGCCTCGTCGTCGCGCTCGAGACCGAACGCACGGTGGTCGTGGACGCGCCGGCGCGCGTGTGTCGCGAGGACGGCCTGCAGATCGTCCATGCCGCGGGTGGCCAGCGGACGGTCACGCTGCGCTGGACCTGACCGCCGGACTACCGTGGCCTCATGGCGAGCCGCACACGGGGGTGGACCGCGGCCTGGCTGGTGGCCTCGCCGGCCGGCCACATCGGCGCGCTGGTGGCGGTGTGGTGGGTCTTCGTACGAACCGCGCGCGGACAGTTCGCGGACACCGTCGCCCTGGCGGGCAACACGATCGGCCGCGCGCGCGTCGAGCACCTCGTCACCCAGGTCCTCGACGTCATCTCGGTGCTGTCGCTCCTCGTCGCCACCGCCCTCATCGGGTTCATCGCGCTCGCCCGCCGCAGGGTCGTGCTGGCCGGTGTGGCGGTCCTGCTCGTCGTCGGGTCGAACGTCACCACTCAGTTCCTGAAGTACGTCGCCATCCACCGACCTGATCTGGGCGTCGAGAACGCCAATATCAGCGTCAACAGCATGCCCAGCGGACACACGACCGTGGCGGCGTCGGTAGCGGTCGCGCTCGTCCTCGTGGTGCCGCCCCGACTGCGTGGGCTCGCCGCGGTGCTCGGCGCCGGCTACGCGGCCCTCACCGGTGTCGCCACCTTGTCAGCGGGGTGGCACCGGCCCAGCGACGCGGTGGCGGCACTGATCGTCGTCGGTGGGTGGGCCGCCGGCGCCGGGCTGCTCCTCGTGCTCACCCGACGCGACGATCCGTCGCCGCGGGACGCGCATCCCTACACCGTGGTCCTGCTCGCCGGGACCGGGCTGGCCTTGCTCGCCGTGGCCGCGATGGCCCTGTGGGTGAGCGACCAGAGTTTCGGCACCGGGGTCCTCGAGCTGAGTCGACGCCGCCTCTTCGCCGCCTATGCGGGCGGTGCGGTCGGCATCGCGGGGACCGCCGCCCTCATGATGGCGCTGGTGCTGTCGACCGTCCACGAGGTCGTACCCAGCAGAGGAGCTCGGGCCCGGCGCCCGCCGGACGCCCTCGTCAAGCCGTCCTGAACACGGCACACAGCTACACCGGCGACGGTCACAGGCGCCAGATTCGCCCGGAGTACCGGTCGCCGAGCCACGCGAACTGTCCGAACGACGCGACCGTCATCCCGAACCGATGCGGTTCGGGTCGGTCGTTAGCCTCCCACCAGCGGTACGCCTTCTCGACGACGGGCCAGAGCTTGCGCAGACCGTACTGCTCCCACACCGCGTCGCCCTCGTCCCACGTGACCGCCGCCCACGCGGAGTCATCGAAGAGCCAGCCGCGGCGTCGGTGTCCTTCGTCGGCCCAGGTGACGCGCACATCGGGCAACCGAAGCCCGAGAGCGAACAACGCGTTCGTGTCCTCCCAGAGAGCGACGTCGAGGTCGCACGCGGTGGGCTCCCCCGCGTCCAGGACACCGCCGTGCACATCCTCCACCGAGGGCGTGGGCGGCCAGGGCTGGCCGAGCCCGTCCAGCAGACCCAGGAACGCACCGGCTCCGCGCTCGTCGTCCACAGTGAGCCGGACGAGCGCCGCGCCCGCGAAATGGTTCCACCAGGGCACCAGGACGACCCCACCGCGCCGGAGGACGCGAAGCCAGTCGTAGGACACGGCGACGACCGGCGAGGTCACCAGCACCCGGTCGTACCTGGCCGAACGACGGTCGAGGTTCTCGTCCACGCGTACGGTGTCGACCGACCTGGCACCGCACGCCTCGCAGAGGATCGCCCCGATCGGGCGTCCGCCCGGCCCGACCACCTCCAGCACCCGCATGCCCGGCTCGAGGTCGAGATGCGAGAGCATCGTCGCCACGGGTTCTGGGACACCACACGGCGGCGCGTTCGTTCGTGCCATGGCGTGCTCAGGTGGGCGATGTCCGTGGTTCTCGGCTGCCATCCCGCTCACCTACCCCCGACCCGATGCCTGACATGTCCGATTTACCCGTCTCGCGTCTCACACACTCCTCCAGGCGATCGCGGCCTGTCAATGCCCCCGGACGCGGCGTCTGCGGTGGTTCGTCCGGCCGAAGTCGCGGACGCGCGGACGAGGGAGCTCGGATTGCTGGACGAAAGCCCTGTGCCGAGAACTACTCGCGAGTAACACTGGTGAGTAACTACGGCGAAAGGGTGAGCCATGAGCCAGCAGCGCGTCAGCGAGGTCGAAGCCCGCGCGGTCGCGGAGGCGGCCCGAGAGGCCACCTGGACCAAGCCCAGCTTCGCCAAGGATCTCTACCTCGGTGATCTCCGTCTTGACCTGATCTATCCGGCCCCGAGGCCCCCGGCTGACAAGGCCGCGAAAGGTCAGGAGTTCTTGGCGCGGCTCCGTGCGTACTGCGAGACCCTGGACGGCCAGGTCATCGAGCGCGAGGCGCGAATCCCCGACGAGTACGTCAAAGGGCTCGCCACGCTCGGTGCCTTCGGCATGAAGATCCCCGAGGAGTACGGCGGTCTCGGTCTGTCGATGATCGACTACGGCCGGGCCCTCATGATCGTGGGATCCGTCCACCCCAGCCTCGGGGCCCTGCTGTCGGCGCACCAGTCCATCGGCGTCCCCGAGCCGGTCAAGCTGTTCGGCACCCCAGCGCAGAAGGAGGCGTTCCTCCCCCGCTGCGCCCGGGGCGCCATCAGCGCCTTCCTGCTCACCGAGCCCGACGTCGGCTCCGACCCGGCCCGGCTGTCGATGCGGGCGGTACCGACCGAGGACGGCTCGGCGTACATCCTCGACGGCGTCAAGCTGTGGACCACCAACGGCGTCGTCGCCGAGCTCCTCGTGGTCATGGCCCGGGTGCCGAAGAGCGAGGGACACAAGGGCGGTGTGACGGCCTTCGTCGTCGAGGCCGACAGCCCGGGCATCACGGTGGAGAACCGCAACTCCTTCATGGGGCTTCGCGGTATCGAGAACGGCGTCACCCGGTTCCACCAGGTGGTCGTGCCCGCGGCCAACCGGCTCGGCGAGGAGGGGCAGGGTCTCAAGATCGCCCTCACGACCCTCAACACCGGACGACTGTCCATTCCGGCGCTGTGCGCCGGCGCCGGCAAGTGGTGCCTGAAGGTGGCTCGCGAATGGTCGCGGGAGCGCGAGCAGTGGGGTCGCCCGATCGGCCAGCACGCCGCGATCGCGCACAAGATCGCCTTCATGGCCGCCACGTCCTACGCCCTGGAGAGCATCCTCGAGCTGTCGGCGAACATCGCCGACGAGGGCGCGCTCGACATCCGTCTCGAGGCCGCGATCGCCAAGCTCTACGCCAGCGAGAAGGCCTGGACGATGGTCGACGACCTGGTCCAGATCCGCGGCGGTCGAGGCTACGAGTCGGCGGACTCGCTCGCGGCGCGCGGCGAGCGGGCGATCCCGGCCGAGCAGATGCTGCGCGACATGCGCATCAACCGCATCTTCGAGGGCTCGACCGAGATCATGCACCTGTTCATCGCCCGGGAGGCGGTGGACGCGCACCTGCAGGCGGCCGGCGACCTGGCCAACACCCGCGCGAGCACGAAGGCCAAGCTGCGGTCCGCCGTCGGCGCCAGCGGCTTCTACGCCCGGTGGCTGCCGCGCCTGCTGACCGGCAAGGGACAGGTCCCCACCTCCTACAAGGAGTTCGGTCCCTTGGCCAAGCACCTCCGCTTCGTCGAGCGATCCTCGCGCAAGCTCGCCCGCCACACCTTCCTCGGGATGGCGCGCTGGCAGGCGAAGCTGGAGTTCCGGCAGGGCTTCCTGGCCAGGGTCGTCGACATCGGCGCCGAGCTGTACGCCATGACGGCCGCCTGCGTGCGGGCGGAGACGCTGCGACAGGAGGACCCAGAGCGTGGGGCGCAGGCCTACGACCTGGCCGACGTGTTCTGCGAGCAGGCTCGGGTGCGGGTCAGGGAGCTGTTCGACCGGCTGTGGCACAACTCCGACGACGCCGATGACGGGCTGGCTCGCCGGGTCCTCGAGGGCAAGCACGAGTGGCTGGAGGAGGGGGTGCTCCACCTCTACCCGAAGGCGCCGTGGATCGCCAGCCAGGAGTTCGGACCGTCAACACGCGAGAACCTGGCGAGGCGCATGCTCTAGGCGGTGCCTGCTCGACCGGAAGCCGACGCCGTACCGGCTTCCCGGAAGGCCAGCTCTCGGAGAACACGTCCGGACACCAGCCGACGCCACGGCCGGAGACACGCGGTCTCCGGCCGTGGCGTGCTCGCCGTCAGCCGGCACTGGGTGAGCGTGGCCGGTTCGGCGCCTCGCGTCCGGACACGTCGACGCAATGGCCTACCCTGCCTGTGAGATGCCAACGATCTACGACGTCGCGCGTCGTGCCAGGGTCTCGCCCTCGACCGTCTCTCGCGTGCTCAACGGCAAGCAGACCGTCGACGAGACACTGGCCGCACGCGTGCGCGAGGCGGCTCGCGAGCTGGACTACCGCCCCAATGCGCTCGCCCGCAGCCTACGTCGCAGCCGAACCAACCTCTGGGCGGTCCTCGTCTCGGACATCAACAACCCGTTCTTCACCGCGCTCGTCCGAGGTGTCGAGGACGTCGCGCGCAGCTCGCAGTACTCGGTGGTGCTCTGCAACAGCGACGAGGACCCCGACAAGGAGGCCAGCTACGTCGCGGCGATCCTCGCCGAGCAGATGGCGGGGGTCATCATCTCCCCGACGGGTGGAGGCGGGCCGGTCCAGCGGCTGATCGACGCCTCGGTGCCGATCGTCGCCATCGACCGACAGGTGCCGGGCGCGACCGTCGACCTGGTGACGGTCGACAACGAGCACGCCGCCACAGTCGCCACCACGCACCTCATCGACGAAGGCTTCCGACACATCGCCTGCATCGCCGGACCGCGCGACCTCAGCACCGCGCGTCAGCGGCTGGACGGCTACCGCCGCGCGCTCCGCGCGGCCGGGCGTCCGATCGACTCTCGGTTGATCCAGTACGCCGACTTCCGCGAGAGCGGCGGGTACGCCGCCATGGCGGCACTTCTCGATCAGTCGCCCCGCCCCGACGCGGTGTTCACCACCAACAACCTCATGACGATCGGCGCCCTCGAGTGCCTCGCCGAGCGAGGTGTCCGGGTCCCCGACGACGTCGCGGTCTTCGGCTTCGACGACGTGCCCTGCGCGACGTTGATCCAGCCGCCGCTGTCCACCGTCACCCAGCCCACCTACGAGATCGGCCGCACCGCGGCGGAGCTGCTCCTGGCCCGGATCGCCGAGCCGACCCGTCCGCCGTCGGTGAAGGTGCTACCGACCGAGATCCACGTCCGGGCCAGCTCGCGGAGGCGGGTCACCAAGGCGACCCGGCCGGCCTGAGCCGACCTCACCGCCACGTCGTCCGGCGCCGCCGCCCGATCAGGGCCACGCACGGTGGCGCGACCTGATCGACGCACCCCGATCCACGTGCCCCTGACCTGCGCCGGCTTCGATCCGGTCTGTCACCGTCTGCGCTGGCCGACACTGGCGGGCGACGGCGGGTGCGTCCCGGCGAACCGGCTCGTGGCACCATCGTTCGCATGGCCCCCTTCACCGACGACGAGACGCACGTCCTGCTCCTCGAGAACATCCATCCCGACGCCGCCACGCTGTTGACCGAGGCGGGTTTCAAGGTCGACACGCACGATGGCGCGCTGAGCGAGGAGGAGCTCGCGGAGCGCATCGAGGGGGTCCATCTCCTCGGCATCCGCTCCACCACCCAGGTCACCCGAGCCGTCCTCGAGAAGGCCACCGACCTGGTCGCGGTGGGAGCCTTCTGCATCGGCACCAACCAGATCGACCTGCAGGCCGCCACCGAGCGGGGTGTCGCGGTCTTCAACGCTCCGTTCTCCAACACCCGGAGCGTGGTCGAGCTGGCCATCGCCGAGATCATCGCGCTGACGCGGCGGCTGACGGACAAGAACCGCGAGATGCACGAGGGCATCTGGAACAAGTCCGCCGCCGGCGCCCACGAGATCCGCGGTCGACGTCTCGGCATCGTCGGCTACGGCAACATCGGCAGCCAGCTGTCGGTCCTGGCCGAGACGCTGGGCATGTCCGTGTACTTCTACGACATCGCGGACAAGCTGGCGCTCGGGAACGCCGTCCGGTGCTCGTCGCTGGAGGAGCTTCTGGAGACCGTCGACGTGGTGAGCTTGCACGTCGACGGCAGGCCGGGGAACAGCGGCCTGTTCGGCGAGAAGGAGTTCGCCCGGATGCGGCCGGGGTCGATCTTCCTCAACCTGTCCCGCGGGTTCGTGGTCGACCACCAGGCCCTTCGCCGGCACATCGAGTCCGGCCACCTCGCCGGCGCGGCGATCGACGTGTTCCCGCATGAGCCCAAGCGTCGCGGCGAGCCGTTCGAGTCGGAGCTGCGTGGGCTGCCGAACGTCATCCTCACGCCCCACATTGGCGGCTCCACTGAGGAAGCGCAGCAGGACATCGGCAGGTTCGTCGCGTCCAAGCTCCGCCAGTACGCGCTCGACGGGAACACCTCGCTGAGCGTCAACTTCCCGCAGCTGGCCCTGCCCGAGCGCGCCGGAACACACCGGCTGGCGCACGTCCACGTCAACACCCCCGGCGTGCTCGCCGCGATCAACGGTGTCTTCGCCGACCACGGGGTCAACATCGAGGGGCAGTACCTCGGCACGCGCGGGCAGGTCGGCTACGTGATCACCGACATCGGGAGCCCCGCCTCGCCGGAGGTGGTCCAGGCACTGCGCGACATGCCGGAGACCATTCGCCTCCGGCACTTGTCGTGAGCGTGTGGCCCACGGCGCCCCACGCGTCGTGAGCGGCCCAGGCGTCGTGAGCGAGACGCGACGGCACGGTGCAGGTCCCGCCCCGGCTCCCGGGTGAGCGGACGATGAGCCGGACGTGGTCGCGCGACGGTCACAGCGACACGCCGCCGTCGAGCACGAGGTCGTGCCCGACCACGAAGCTGGCCTCAGGGCTGGCGAGCCAGAGGACCGCGGACGTGACCTCGGACAGGTCCGCGATACGACCGATCGGGACCTCCCTCCGCACCCGAGCGGCCCGCTCCGCGGGAGTCTCGCCCGGGCGCAGCGACATGGGCGTGTCCGCCGGTCCTGGGCTCACCGCGTTGATCCGGATGCCGTCGCCGATGTGCTCGAGCGCCGCCGCCTGGGTGAGCGCGCTCACCGCTGCCTTGGTCGCCCCGTAGGCGCCGGTTCCCGGGACCGCCTTGTGCGGGCCGAGCACCGACGCGACGTTGACGATGGCGCCACCGCCGTGCCGTCGCATGTGTCGGATCTCGTACCTCATCGACAGCCACACGCCGGTGACGTTGACCGCGAGCTGGTTCGACCACGTCGCCTCGTCGAGCTCGACGAGTGGCCCAGCGGCGAATGTTCCGGCGACGTTGACGGCGACGTGGAGCCCGCCGTGCCGGGCTACCGTCTCGTCGACGAGCCGCTCCACGTCGGCGGCCCGGGTGACGTCGCAGGGGACGAGACTCGCGTGTCCGCCGTCCGCCTCGACCAGCGCGACGGTCTCGGCGAGGGTGTCGGCACGCCGTCCCGCGACGACGACGGTCGCGCCTTCCCGCGCGAGCGCCTGAGCGACGGCTCGACCGATGCCCGAGCCGCCTCCGGTGACGAGAGCCACCGTGCCTGCGAATCGTGCTGCGGATCGCGTGGACGTCATGGGCGTTGTCCCTTCACCTGATGGGCGTGGAGGAGCCATCGGATCAGCGGGCGTGGGGGGGGGCGGGGGCCGACACGACGAACGCCGCCAGAGCGAGGAGGTCACCGGCGGCGGCGAGGAAGGCGAGAGCATCTCCGCGGGCAGCCGCGAGGACGGGGTCCACTCCCTCGCCGATCAGCCGCGCGGTGTGGGTGGAGGCCAGCGACACCAGCACGGCGAAGCCCACGGTGGGTCCGGTCTCGAGCGCGGTGTTGACGACGCCGCCGGCGAGCCCGACCGCCCGGTCAGGCACGTCGTCGACGGCGGCCACGGTCGCCCCCGCGAAGGCCATCCCGGCACCCAGGGCGAAGACCACCAAGCCGGCGAGGAGAGCGCCGTCGTACACCGCGTCGCCGTCGAGGCGGCTGAGGAGGAGCAGGCCGATCGCGGCGACGCCGAGCCCGGCGACGGTCACCTGGCGCGGGCCGAACCGCCCGACGAGCGTTCCCGCGAACGCGCCCGCGGCGAGCTGGACGAGGCTGTACGGCAGGAAGGCCAGGGCCGTGGCGAAGGGCGCGAGGTGGTGCGCTTGTCGGAAGTAGAGCGTCAGCAGGAAGAGCAGCGTTGACATCGCTGCCGCGGTCAGATGGATCACCAGCAGTGCGCTCGCGCGGCGGCGCGGCCGCAGGAACGTGAGGGGGAGCAGAGGGTCGCGGGCTCGGCGCTCGGCCACGACGAACGCCACGAGGAGGGCGACGCCCGCGGGGCCCAGCCACTGCCCACGGGGCTCGCCTACCCTCAACATGCCGTAGCTCAGCGCCGAGACGCCCGCGGTCGCGAGGACGGCGCCGGTGAGGTCGAGGCGCGTCGGACGACGGGGTGACGGTGGGAGGAGAACGGGTGCGAGACCGACCACGAGGATGGCCACGCCGGCGGGGATCGCGAGCGTCCACCGCCACGACCCCACGGTGAGGACGGCGCCGGAGAGCACGAGACCGACCGTCGCGCCCACTGCGCCGAGGCCACCCCAGAACGCGAACGCTCGGTTCCGGCGTGCCGGGTCCGCGACGATCGCCCTCAGCAGCGCGAGTGCCGCGGGGGCGGCGAGCGCGGCACCACAGCCTTGGAGGAACCGTCCGACGACCAGGACCCACACGCTCGGCGCCAGCGCCCCGACGGCTGACCCGCCGCCGAAGACCCCGACGCCGAGCGTGAACGCCCGCCGCCGGCCGAGCAGGTCGACGACCCGGCCGCCCAAGAGCAGGAGGCCGCCGAACGAGAGGCCGTACGCCGAGGTGACGAGCGCCACGTCCGGTTGATCGACGCCGAAGTCACGCTGGATCGCCGGCAGGCCGAGGGTGATCACGGTGATCGCGGCGACGAGCGTGGCCTGGGTGACGGCGATGACGGCGAAGGCCGCCTGGAACTCCCGACGCGGCGGAGGCGCCGACGTCGCCGCGGAGGTGGCGACCGCGGGTCCTCGATGCTCTGAGCTCATGCGAACCCCTTTTTAGACCGATCGTTTCAGAAAAACGGCGGACGACTCCCGGAGGCGGCTTGCGGACCGGCCCCCTCTGGGCACGCGGATCGAGAGGGCGCGACGGAGCGGGCGGTGACTCGCCGGTCAGTCGAGAAGCGCGAGCGCCTGCTCGGCGGCGTCCTCGAGCCGCCCGGGTGGCGGCTCACCCTTGCCGACGACCCGCATGCCCTGCAGCAGCACGAGCAGCATGCGGGCGAGCGCCCGGGGATTCTTGCTCGCGTCCAGCTCGCCTTGCGCCTGCGCGCGCGTGAGCGCGGAGGTGAGCGCCACCTCGATGGCGTCCCAGCTCGCCTGGACCCGCCGGGTGACCAGGCGGTCCTCCGGGACGAGCTCCACCGCGGCGTTCACCACCATGCAGCCACGACCGTCCAGGTCACTGGCGGACTCGGCGGCGTAGCGGCGAACCAGCTCCCGCACGGCTGGCAGGACCGGGCCGGGCTGGGAGAGCTCCTCGATGGGGTTCGGCTTCTGCGACTCGAGGTAGCGCTCGAGCGCCTTGAGGTAGAGGTCCCGCTTGGACCCGAACGTCGCATAGATGCTGGCGCGCCCAATCCCCAGGTGCTCGACGAGGTCGGACATGGAGGTGGCCTCGTAGCCGCGTTGCCAGAACAGCTCCAAGGCGCGCTGGAGGACGGCGTCCGGGTCGAACTCCTTCACCCTCCCCATGGCGGCCATGCTAGGTGTTTCTGGAACGATCGGTCAAGAATGAGTTCCGAGTCAACGCTGCACGCTGGCGCTCAGCTGTCCGGGGTGCCGCACCAGCGGACCGGGTATGGCAACGTCTCCGCCGGCCCGTCGTACTCGACGACCCACCGGCCGCGAGCGTCGCGTCCGATCCCGAAGCGCTCCTCCACCGGCGCGTCGTACCCGTCGCCCGCGTCCGTGATGAGCCGGCCACCGAGCGCGGGCTCCTCGTCGGGCGGATAGGCGTCCAGCTCGATCCGGCCGTCGCGCTCGACCGGGATCACCGCGCCCGCCCGGACGAGCACCGGCGTCACGTCGAGGGGCGCCGGCACCGTGACGTACTCCGGACCCTCGTAGGCGACGCCTGTCCGCCGGTCATACCACCGCCCGCGCGGAAGTCTCACCGTGCGTTCCCGGGCGCCCTCCTCGAGCACGGGCGCCACCAGCAGCGCGTCACCGAGCAGGAACTGGTCGTCCTCCCACCGCAGCCCGGCGTCGGCGGGATCGATCCACAGCATCGGCCGCACGTACGGCGCCCCGGTGCGATGGGCCTCGAAGGCGAGGGTGTACCAGTACGGCAGCAGCTCGTAGCGCTCCCGCAAGGAGGGACGGACCAGCTCGAGCACCGTCGGCCCGAACGCCCACGGCTCCCGCGGGGGTAGCTTCGCGGCGCAGTGCACGCGGAAGAACGGCAGGTAGGCGGCCAGCTGGAACCATCGGACGTACAGCTCGTCCGACGGGTGCGCATCGAAGCCACCGATGTCCGGACCCGAGAACGGGACGCCGGAGCAGCCGAGTCCGAGGGTGAAGGCCAGGCTCGTCCGCAACCCACCCCACGAGGTCCCGATGTCGCCCGACCACGTCCCGGCGTACCGCTGCAGGCCGGCGAAGCCGGCACGGGAGAGCAGAAACGGACGACGATCGGGCCGGAGCCGGCGCAGGGCCTCGAAGGCGGCGTGGTTGAGCAGCAGCGCGTAGACGTTGTGTGCCTCCCGATGGTCGCCCCCGCGGCCGTCCAGCTCATGGCGTGTCAGCCGGGGCAGCGTCCCGTCCCCCCACGCCGCGAAGACCGACGGCTCGTTCATGTCGTGCCAGAAGCCGTCGACGCCGAGCTTCACGTACCCCTCGTACAGCTCACCCCACCAGCGGCGGACACGGGGCGACGTGAAGTCGGGAAACACCGTGGTGCCCGGCCAGACCACTCCGCGCACGACCCGACCATCCGGCCCGCGGCAGAAGGCGTCGATCGAACGCCCGCTGCGGTACACCGGATCACCTCGGTCCTTGGCGACGCCGGGATCGACGATGGCGACCACGTGGACGTCGCGCCGGGCGAGCTCGGCGGTGAGCCCGGCCAGGTCGGGATACCGCTCGCGGTCGACCGCGAAGGGCCGGTTGTCGACGAGGTGGTCGATGTCGAGCCAGATTCCCGACAGTGGCAGGTCGTGCTCGGCGAACCGGTCCGCGACCTCCCGCACCACCGCCTGGCTGCCGTATCCCCAGCGGCACTGGTGGTAGCCCAACGCCCAGCGTGGCGGCAGCGCGGGTCGGCCGGTCAGCCGGGTGTAGCACTCCAGCGCCTGTGCGGGAGTGCCAGGGAAGACGTAGTACCGCAGCGGGCCGTCGACCATCTGCACGGTGACCTCGTCCGCTACGTCCACCGTGCCGTCATGGGTGTTGTCGTAGAAGGCGAGGTGGACCCCTGCGTCGGCGACCACGAGGTAGACCGGGATCGACAGCGACAGGGGATCGTCGCCGGCGGCGTAGGTGCCGCCGGGATCGGAGTTCCACAGTCGGTACGTGCCTCCTCGACGGTCGAGTGGCGCGGAGCGGCCGCCGAGCCCAAGGACGGCCGCGTCGCTGTCGAGCGCGCTGCGGTGGACCCACGTCGTGCCGTCCCAGCGAGGCGGCCGGTCCAGCCGAATCGTGCGCGCGTCCCCACCCGGCGGCTCGGTGCGGAAGGCGACGGTCCCCTCCTGGTCGACCGCGACGACGACGTCCGCCAGCCGCACGACCCAGCCGTCGCCCTCCCGGGCGAGCACGCAGCCGGTCGCCGGCTCCGGGTCGTCCGCCCCTGAGCCCGCCGGCTGGCCGCTGCCAAACCCGCCGACGTCCGACCCTTCGACGTCCGGCCCTTCGACGTCCGACACCCCACCGTCCGACGCCGCGCCGCCTGGCACGGCGTCCGCCGGCGTCGCTCCGGCTGACCTACTGCCGGCTGGCCCAGCGCCGGCTGGCCCAGCGCCGGCTGGCCCAGCGCGGTCGACGCCGAGCGCGTACGACGGCGTGGCGGTGGCACCGTCCCACCCGATGAAGACCCCACCTTGGGCGAGGAACCGAACCTCCAGGGACAGCCAAGCGGTGGCCGCGGAGGGCTCCCCGGCGACGGTGAACCAGAACCGCGCTCCACCGGGGACCCGCTCAGCGCTCGTGAGCCGGCCCGGCACGCGCGTCGGGGTCGTGACCGGACGAACCTGCCGCTCCAGGCGTCCCCGGAACCAGGCGTATCGGCAGGCGCGAAGGCTGTTGCCCCAGCCGATCAGCCGGAAGCCCCGGGCCAGGGCGTCGAGCCTGTCTCGCACCCGCTCACGGCGTCGTGGCCGCAGGTGGCGTAGCCACCCACCGAGGAGAGATGGCGCGATGTCGACGGGCTCCCCCGCGGCCGGACGTGACGACACCCGCATGCGCTCTCCCTCCGTCGCACGACGCCCCGCCTGCCGACGTCTCCCCCAGCATGATCGGGACCCACCGCGTGCCACACACGACCCCCGGCCGGCTCCGTCAGGCTGGGTCCAGCGGCGGTGGGTCAGGCGTCAGTGTGCCCGACGCCAGTGTGTCCGGTCGCCCGGGCGGCACGCCACGCTTCCGCCAGCGGGAGCGCTACTCCTCGTATCGACCCCGACGTCGTGCCGCCAGCGCCCGAGCCGCTTCGCGCTCGGCTTCCCGCTTGGCGATCGCCTCCCGCTTGTCGTACGCACGCTTGCCTCGAGCCAGGGCGATCTCGACCTTCGCCCGGCCGTCTTTGAAGTAGAGCGAGAGCGGCACCACGGTCACCCCGCGCTCCCGAGTCGCCGCGTCGATGCGGTCGATCTCCTTGCGGTGAAGCAGCAGCTTCCGAGAGCGTCGCGGCGCGTGGTTCGTCCACGTGCCCTGGGTGTACTCAGGGATGTGCACGCCTTGGAGCCAGGCCTCGCCGTCGATCACGACCGCGTACCCGTCGACGAGGGACGCCCGGCCGGCCCGCAACGACTTCACCTCGGTGCCGGTCAGCACCAGGCCAGCCTCGAAGGTGTCCTCGATGTGGTAGTCGTGCCGCGCTCGACGGTTCTGCGCGACCAGCCGACGTCCGCGCTCCTTGACCATTCCTCCATCTTCGCCGACCCGTGCCAACGGGCGGCGCGGGAGGGGTGCGGAGCGGGCCCTGCCGGGACGTCCGTCACAAGTAGTTCATGGGATTCACAGTGCGGCCATCCCGCAGGACCATGAAGTGCAGGTGGCACCCGGTCGAGTAGCCGGTCGTCCCGACGTACCCGATCACCTGACCGCGCCTCACCCACTGGTTGACGCCGACGGCGTAGGACGACAGGTGGTTGTAGGTGGTCACCGTCGACGCGCCGTCCATGCGCCCGTGGGCGAGGAGGATGCGCCGGCCGTAGCCGGCGTTGTAGTAGCGCGCCAGCACCCGCCCGGACGCCGCGGCGCGCACTGGTGTGCCGCAGCTCGCGCCGAAGTCGGTTCCGTCGTGCAGCTTCCACCGTCGCAGGATCGGGTGGAACCGCATGCCGTAGTGGGACGTGATCGGCCCGTCGACGGGGCGCAGGAGCCGGGCGCCGGAGTCGTCGCTTCGATCGTCCTTCCTCTTGCGCCTCTGCTCCTCGCGCTCGCGTTCCTGGCGAGCCAGCTCCTCCAACATCCTGCGGATGCGCTCGCGCTCGGCGACGAGCTGCTGGTAGCGGCGCAGGTCCTCCGCCTTGGCCCGCTCCGCCTGCGCCACGGCCGCCTTCCGCTCCTCGACGAGCGCGCGGACGCGCTTCTCGGCGGCGCTGGCCTCCCGCTCCAGGGCTCGGATCCGGGCGAGGTTCGCCGCCGCCTCCGCGCGCTGTCGCGCGACCTCACGCTCGGCCTCCTCGAGCGCGGCCCGCTGGCCAGCGAGCGTGGCGGTGGCCGCGTCCAGCCGAGCCAGCGCGGTCCGCTGGGACTCCGACACACTCGACACGATCTGGACCTGGCCGAGGAGGTCACCTGGCTCCGCGCTGCCCAGAATGGCCGCGAGCTCCGCGACACCGCTGACCTGGTAGCTGGCGTTGGCGAACGCCGCGATCCGCGCCCGCTGCTCGGCCACCCGCCGGTGCGACCGGCGCACCCCGGCCTTGGCCTCAGCAAGCCTCTCCCGAGCCTGACGCAAGGACGCCGCGAGCGCCGCGTCCCGTGCGGCCGCGGCGGCGAGCTGCCCGCGAACCGCCTCGAGGCGGGTACGGGCGGCGGCCAGCCTCGCCTCGGTCTCCCGCAGCGCCTTCGTCGCGGCCAAGAGCTGCGCGGACGACTCGTCCAAGTCGTGACGCGCCTCCTCCAACTGACGCTCGACCCGGCGCTTGTCCTCCTCGGGGCCGGCCTGCGCGCTCGGTGCCCCCGTCGTCAGCGTGAGCGCGAGCGTCAGCACGAGCACCAGCACCCCGGCGAGTGAGCGTCGCGAGCGCCAGCCGAGGCGGCCGAGGGCTGCCCGCTCCGGGACCGCGCCCTCCGCCCGTGTGCACGGGCTCCCTCCGTCAGCGTGACGCGTCCTCGCGAGCGCCTTCTCGACCCCGGCACGACCATTCCCGACCACTGGTGCTCCCTCCGTACGCCCCCGCTCTTCACCCGCGGTCGTGACCATATCGTGACCGTACCCACCAGATCGGCCAGTAAGCCACCAAAGTCACCTATGGCTCAGAGCGGTAGCGAGTCGGCGCAACGCCCAGGGACGGCACGACCCGGCGCAGCACGCGAAGAGCGCACCTCGCTCAGACCTGCAGGTACCGGCGCAACGTCACCAAAGACGCGACCACGGCCAGCAGGGCACCCACACCGAGGACGACCGGCATGACCGCGAGCGTCTCGTCCCAGCCGATCCACGGCACGACACGGACGTCGGTGCGGAGCCGCTCGGTGACGTACGGGGTGAAGGCGAGGGTGGCACAGGCCAGGAGGCCGCCGGCCAGGGCCGCCACCATGCTCTCGATGACGAACGGCAGCTGGATGTAGAAGTTCGACGCGCCGACCAGGCGCATGATGCTGATTTCGCGCCGCCGGCTGAAGACCGTGAGCCGGATCGTGTTGCTGATCTGGAGGACAGCGGCGATGAGGAGTCCTCCGGCCAAGCCGATCGACACCCACTGCAGACCGTTCAGCCCTTTGAAGAGCGGCTCGAGGACCTCACGCGAGTCCTGGACGCTGAAGACGCCGGGGAGCCCCTGCACCGCCGAGCGCACGCCGTGGTACTGCTGGGGGTCCTTCAGGCTGACGCGGAACGACTCCTGCAAGTCGCTGGGCTTCACCAGGTCGACCGTGGCGGAGTCCTTGTAGATCTGCTTGTAGCGCTCGTACGCCTCCTCCTGCGACTCGTGGTAGACCTGCCGCACCTCGGGGTTGGCCACGAGCACCCGCTTGATCTCGGCCTTCTGCTCCTCGCTGACGGCACCGTCGGCGCACTGCGGCGCCGAGGTGACGTCGTTGCAGAGGAAGACGGCGATCTCCACCTTGTCGTACCAGAACCCCTTGGCGAGCTCGACCTCCGAACGCACGAGCAGTCCGAAGCCGAACAGCACGAGGGAGATCCAGACGGTGACGATGACCGCCACCGTCATGGTCACATTGCGGCGAAGGCCCGTCCCGAGCTCGGAGAACGCGTACCTGATCTGCATGGTGTCCTAGCGATCGAGTGCCTAGCCCTGGTAGCCGTAGACGCCACGGTTCTGATCGCGGACCAGCCTGCCGCCCTCGAGCTCGATGACCCGCTTGCGCATCTGGTCGACGATCTTGGCGTCGTGGGTCGCCATGATGACCGTGGTGCCGGTGCGGTTGATCCGGTCGAGCAGCTTCATGATCCCGACCGAGGTCGACGGGTCGAGGTTGCCGGTGGGCTCGTCAGCGATGAGGATCTTGGGTCGGTTCACGAAGGCCCGGGCGACCGCCACCCGCTGCTGCTCGCCACCCGACAGCTCGTCGGGCATCCGGTCCTCCTTGCCGTCCAGACCCACGAGCGCGAGGACGTCCGGCACGACGCGCTCGATGTGACTGCGCGGCCGGCCGATCACCTGGAGCGCGAAGGCGACGTTCTCGAAGACCGTCTTGTTCGGCAGCAGCCGGAAGTCCTGGAAGACCGTGCCGATCTGACGGCGCAGCTTGGGCACCTTCCAGCTGGAGAGCCGGTTGAGCTCCTTGCCGGCGACGAAGACGCGGCCACGGGACGGTCGCAGCTCACGCAGGGCCAGCTTGAGGAACGTCGACTTGCCGGAGCCAGAGGAGCCCACGAGGAACACGAACTCGCCCTTGTGGATCTCCAGGGACACGTCGGCCAACGCTGGTCGCTTCTGCCCCTCGTAGACCTTGGTGACATTCTCGAAGCGGATCACGGCAGGCTTCCTGGCCGGGTCGGGTGGGACACGGCCGGCACGAGCGGACGTACCGGCACGGAACGACTAACCCGCTGAGTGTACGACGCCGGCCACACACCTCCGGCAACCTCCGGCCCGACGACGCCGCCACCAGCCGTGGCCGGGCGTGCGCGTCTGGGTGGGGGCAACCCCGGGGACTCGGCTACGACGCGGCGTGCTCCCGGGTACGGCGCCAGCGGATACCCGCTTCGATGAACGCGTCGATCTCGCCGTCGAAGACCGCCTGAGGGTTCCCGGTCTCGTACTCAGTGCGCAGGTCCTTGACCATCTGGTACGGGTGCAGGACGTACGAGCGCATCTGGTCACCCCAGGATCCCGCGACGTCACCGCGCAGCGCGTCGATCTTGGCCTGCTCCTCCTGGCGACGCAGGGCCAGCAGCTTCGCCTTGAGGATGCTCATCGCCGTCGCGCGGTTCTGGAGCTGGCTGCGCTCGTTCTGGCAGGCCACGACGATGCCGGTGGGCAGGTGGGTGATCCGCACAGCGGAGTCGGTGGTGTTCACGCCCTGGCCACCTGGGCCAGACGAGCGGTAGACGTCGATTCGGATCTCGTCCTCAGGGATCTCGATGTCGTCGGACTGCTCGACGACCGGCACCACCTCGACCCCCGCGAACGAGGTCTGCCGGCGCCCCTGGTTGTCGAACGGCGAGATTCGGACCAGCCGGTGGGTCCCCTGCTCGACGGACAGGGTGCCGTAGGCGTAGGGAGCCTTGACCGCGAAGGTGGCGGACTTGATGCCGGCCTCCTCCGCATACGAGGTGTCGTAGACCTCGGTCGGGTACTTGTGCCGCTCCGCCCAGCGCAGGTACATGCGCATGAGCATCTCGGCGAAGTCCGCCGCGTCGACACCACCGGCACCCGCCCGGATGGTGACGAGGGCCTCGCGCTCGTCGTACTCGCCGGACAGGAGGGTACGGACCTCCAACGCCTGGATCGCGCGGCGCAGCTCACCCAGCTCACGGTCAGCCTCCGCACGCGCGGCGGCGTCGCCCTCGGCCTCGGCGAGCTCGTGCAGGACCGCCAGGTCCTCCAGACGCTGCCGCAGCGACGTGACGCGCTCGAGATCAGCCTGCTTGGCCGACAGCTGGCTGGTGACCCGCTGGGCGTTGGCTTGGTCGTCCCACAGGTCGGGCGCCATCGCCCGCTCGCTGAGCTCGGCGATCTCTTTGCGCAGCTTGTCGGGATCGAGGACGGCCTCGATGCTGCGCAGCGTCGAGTCGAGGGCTTTGAGCTCTGCCTGGAAGTCAGGTCCTGCCACGGTCTCCAAGAGTACGCGGAGCCCGGCGACGCTCCTCCGCCCTGCTACCCCTTGAGCGTGCCGCGCCACCCGGAGCCGTCCCCAGGTGGCCGGTCCGTCAAGGCACCGTCGCGAACGTCTCGGCGGACGCCTCGACCGTGATGTCGATGGTCGCGCGGTTGCGGGAGACCGCGTTGGCGATCGGGAGAGTGACCCTGCCCTCGCAGGTCACGGTCACCCGAGCCGCGGTCAGCCCGGTGACGGCGCAGTCCAGGGACTGGTAGTTGCCCGCCGCGAGGTACCGGTCGACCTCCTGCTGGGCGAGCTCCCGGCTCAAGATCACCTTGTCACCGAGGCCGCCCTCGTAGATGGCGCTCTTGTCGATGCCGTTCGTGGCGGCCAACGCCGCGCCGTCGGCGATGGCGTGGAGCCCGCGTCGGTAGACGAAGGCCTGCGAGGCGTCGAACACCACCGCGCACAGCAGGATGACGATGATCCCGAAGCCGATGATCATCGGCAGCATCTGGCCGCGCTCATCACGCGCATATCGCCGGCGCACACTCACCCCCTGGACTGGCGGTACTCGCCGTACGGCGTGCGGTGGGTGCTGCTCACCGGGATCGAGGCGAGCGGGCCGCCCAACGCGTCGGGCACGAACGGCAGCGGCACGGTGTAGCGCACGGTGACCTCGACCGACGAGCCAGCCTGTAGACAGCCACCGTCCAGGCAGCGGATGCTGATGCCGTCGCCGAGCTCGAGCCCTTGGTCGGCCATCGCCAGCTCCGCTGCCTGCCGGGCCCGTGCGTGCGCCTCGCTCACGTTGCCGGCCAGGACGAACGCTCGGCCAGCGTCACGAGCGGCGGCCGAGACCCCGTAGGCGGCCCGCTGGACGTCGAACACCGCCAGCATGACGTACACCAGCGGGACGAGGAACAGGATCCCGAGGAAGCAGAACTCCACGATGGCGTTGCCGCGCTCCTCGCGCAGACAGTCTCGCACGCCACGGTGCCCCACAGCTCGGCGCCACGGGGCAGGCGGCCGACGGCCACGAGCTCCCCCGCCCGTCATGGCGTCGGCTCCTTCACCGCGTGCCCGGACACCGTGAAGGCGAACGACGGTCCCCACAGGCCGAGCGCCGGCATCCGGGCTCTGACCCGCATGGCGACCACCGGCTGGCCGCTGACGCTCGTCATGGAGGCCGACACGCCACGGGCCAGGTTCGGAGACAACGCGCCCGCGATGCAGTTCTGGGTGACGGCCACGCCCTCCGCCGCTGTCCCGTCGTAGTTGGCGGCCTGTCGGGCGCCCTCGTGCGCGCACGCCACGAGCGTGTTGCGGACATGGAGGAACAACCCGAGCTGGAGCACGCCGAGGAACAGCGGCAGGAGCACCACCATCACCAAGACGAACTCCACCACGGACGCGCCGCGTTCGCTGGAGCGCGCGTCGCCACGCCGGCGCGGCATCAGCTGGGGATGGAACCCCGTGCCCGGTTGAGGGCATCCTCCAGGAGCTGCCGCAGCTGCGGACCGAGGACAGCCCACAGCACCGCCACGAGCGCGGCGGTCATGACCGTGATGAGGACCCAGCCGACCATGTCCCCACGCTCACGCCCACCGGTCATCAGCCGCGCCTGGAGCCACGCCGCCACCGCCTGCGCCTGCTTCGTCACGGCGTCTCTCATCGTCGATGTCGTCCCCTCTCGTCTCCTGACCAACCAGTCTCGACGTCGGCTCCCCCAATGATCAACTCAGGGGGAAACCATCTGCAATCCGATAGCACCGGGGAAGAACGCGAACAGCACCGTGACCGGCAGGACGAGGAAGACGATCGGCACCATCATGCCGATCTCCTTGCGGCCGCCGGCCTCGATGAGCTGCCGCTTGCCGGCCTCGCGCACGTCGGCCGCCTGCGCCCGGAGCACGTCGGCGAGTGGAGTTCCCCGTTCCACGGCGATCGCGATGCCGTCGACGAACCGAGCGAGGATGGAGATGTTCGTCCGGTCACCCACGCTCTCGAGGGCCTGGATGAGCGAGACGCCCGTGCGAGCCTGGGCGAGCGCGTACTGGAACTCTCGGGCCAGCTCCCCCTTGCTCACCTTGGCGACCCGTTCGAGCGCCGCGACCGGCCCCTCGCCTGCCGCCACCGACAACGCGAGCATGTCGGCGACCGTCGGGAACTCCGCGAGCATGCGTGCCTCGCGCTTCTTCACCTGCTCCACGAGCCGCCGGTCACGCAGCAGGACGCCGATGACGAACGCGCAGACACACAAGATGAGCAGCGGGACCGGGTTGGTGCCCCGGGCGACGAGCAGCAAGAGTGAGAAGGCGAGCGCACCGGCGAAGCCCATGGCGCCCCAGATCAGCTGCTCGACCCGGAACTCCTCGACGGTCATGTCGCTCCCCGCCTGCTGCAGCCGTCGACGGACGACCGACCCGCTGCCGAGCATGCGCTCCAGCGCGCGAGCCCCGGTCCGGAAGTACGGTCGCAGCAGCCGTTCCAGCGTGGGGAACGGAGTGAACGTTCGGTCGGAGATGTCGTAGGCCGACGGCCCGACCGCGTCCCGCACGTAGGGACCCAATCGGCTGTCCAACGACGGCCGCCGCATCGGGGGCAGCCTGAAGATGGTGAGGAGCAGTCCAAGCCCGACCCCGAGGCCGAGCAGGGCGCCGTACCAGCTGAACGTCATCGCAGCACCCGCTCCTCCTCCGGCAGCCGCCCGATCCGCAGCATGAGGCGGTAGGCGATCACACACACCACGGCACCGGTGACCAGGACGGCGAAGCCCAGGGCGCTGTTGTACCGCGCGATGATCTCGCGCTGGAATGACATGAACCCCAGCACCAACCAGGGCGCCGCGACCGCCAGCCGGGCGGCGTTGACGGTCCAGGACTGACGAGCCTGCAGCTCGGCCCTCGTCCGCACGTCCTCCCGCAGGAACGACGACAGCGTGCGCAGCAGCCGCCCGAGGTCGCTCCCACCGACCTCGCGCGCGATCCGCAGCGACTCCACGATGCGGTCTCCAACCGGGTCGGCGAGGTTGCGCTTGAGCCGGTCGAGGCACTCGTTGAACCGCCCCGTCGCTCGGTAGTCCTCGGCGAACCGCTGGAAGGGCCGCCGCAGTGGTTGCGGACCCCGCACCGCGATCTGCGACAGCGCCTCAGGTAGCGACAGACCGGCACGCACGCTCGAGGCGAGGTTGTCAACGACGTCGGGCCACAGCTCCCGCAGCTCCTGCCGGCGAGACCGGGCGCGGTAGCGCACCAACGAGAGCGGGCCGTATCCGGCGATGACACCGAAAGCCAAGGCCACAGGCGCGGCACCGGACACCACGAACATGACGAGGAAGACGAACGTGCCGACGCCCACGCAGACGCTGAGCAGCTGGCCCGGCGTCACCGCCTCGATACCGGCCTGGGCGAGCAGGTCGTCCAGGCGTTCGTACAGAGACGGTCCGGACGGCGCCTTCGTCGTGCTCGGCTTCAGGAAGGAGTGAATGATCAGAACCAGCCCGAGGCCGAACATGAGACCGAGCAGGATGCCCATCAGGCGACTCCCTCGAAGCGTGGCGCGAGCAGACGCGACAGGTCGTAGCCGATGCGCTCGAAGCGGTCCGGGTGCGGCGGGTACCCGTCGCCCCGCACCAACCGGTCACCGCGAAGGTGGAAGATCGTCTCCAGCTCGATGATGTCGCCCTCGACCCGCCCGGGGACCGCGGCGATCTCGCGGACACGCCGCCGCCCGTTCTCCATCAGGGCGGTGTGGACGACGATGTCGACCGCGCCGGCCACGGTCGGGACGACGAACCGCGAGCCGATGTTCTCACCTGCGAGCAGCGGCAGCGTGCACATCTTCGTGATGGCCTCGCGGGCGGAGTTGGCGTGGATGGTGCACATGCCGGGCAGCCCGGAGTTGAGGGCGATGAGCAGGTCCAAGCACTCCTCGGCACGGACCTCGCCGACGATGATGCGGCTCGGCCGCATTCGGAGCGCTTCCTTCACCAGGTGGCGGAGCCGGATCTCGCCGGTGCCCTCCAGGTTGGACTGACGAGTCTGCATGGGAACCCAGTCGGGCAGCGGGATCTTCAGCTCGAAGACCTCCTCACAGCTGATGATCCGCTCCCTGGGCGGGATCGCCGCGGCGAGACAGTTGAGGAGCGTCGTCTTGCCCGCCTGGGTGCCGCCGGCGACGAGGATGTTGAGTCCCGCGACGACGCAGGCTTCGAGGAAGTGCGCGGCCTGGGCAGTGAGGGTGCCCAAGGCCACGAGGTCCTCCAGGTGGCTCGCGCGGACCACGAACTTCCGGATGTTGACCGCCCAGTGCGTCCGCGTGATGTCGGGGATGACGACGTGAAGCCGACTCCCGTCGGGCAGCATCGCGTCCACGAACGGCGTCGAGAAGTCGATCCGCCGTCCCGTGGTCTTGAGCATGCGCTCCACCAGGTCGCGGACCTCGTCGTCGGTGAGGACGGTGGTGGTGAGCTCACTGCGACCGTTGCGGGCGACGAAGACCTTCGACGGCTCGTTGATCCAGATCTCCTCGACCGTCGGGTCGTCGAGGTACTTCTGCAGCGGGCCGAACCCGGCGACCGAGTTGAAGATCTCCTGCGCCACCTCGCGGGGATCGCCGAGCGGTGGCAGCGTGGCGACCAGCGAACGCTCGTCGTAGCGCTGGATCGCCTGCTCGATGATGCGCCGGACGGCGTTCTGCTCCTTGAGTGGGTCGATGCCCTCCCGTCGGATCGCGTCCCGAACCTCGGCGTCGATGATGTCGACCGCTGTCATGAGCGCGGCTCACCCCGTGCTGCCACGTCTTCGTGTCCTCCCCCCTTGCGACGTCGACGGCACGAGCCGTCGACCCGTGCTGCTGGATTGTGTCATGCGGGATGGCCGGTGGCGACAGGCTGTCCAGCACGACGCCGACACCAGCGTGGGGTGACCGAGGACGCCGAGCGTCCGAGGAGTGACGGCGCGGAGCCGCGCCGGCTCACGTCGCGGTCGGCAGCAGGCGTCGGACCACGCGGAGCGCCACGGACAGTCGGGCGAGGTCCGCGACGTCGCTCTCCACGATCTCGGCCAACGTGGTGCGGGTGCGCGCCACCAGAGCGGCGTTCCGCTCCTCCCAGGCGGCCACTCGCTCCTCGGCCGTGGCGTTGGTGGAGCTCACCGCGAGCGCGTTGAGTGTGAGCTGAGCGTGCACGCTGTGGAAGTCGTCACGCAACGCCGCCCGGGCGGTGGCCTGCCACCGGTCGTGGCGCGGCAGCGCCAGGATGCGCTCCAGCAGGCGGCCGAGCTGGAGGCGTTCGCCGAGCGTGAAGTGGACCCGAGCCACCTCCACCACGTCCGCGCCGGTGCGGTTCGCCACCTCGACGATGCCGAGCCCGGCGTACGCGGGCGGCAACACCGCGACGCGCACCGCGAGGTCCTTGGGGACGCCGGAGGCGAGCAGGGCGTCGCGGCGACCCTCGAACAGCGTCCGCTCGCGTCCGGTGAGCACCTCCGGCAGGACCGCGGTCAGTCGCCGCACGGGGTCGGCGAAGTACTCGACGCACGCGGCGATGTCCAAGGGTGGGCGGCGGTTCTGGACCAGCCAACGACTCGCCCGCTCCGCGATCGTGCGGGCCTCCAGACGCATCCGGACCTGCACCCCGGCGTCAACCTTGTTGTCGAGCCGCTCGATGTCGCGCAGGATCTCGTCGACGCCGAAGATCTCCCTCGCCGCCACGTGCGCGCGGGCGAGGGTCTCCGCCGGCGCGCCGGTCTCGAGCGAGAGCCTCGGGTAGAACGTCATCCCGGCCACGTTGACCAGCCGGTTCACCACCTGGGTCACGATGATCTCGCGCCGCAGCGGGTGGCCGTCGAGACGGTGCCCGAACCGCTCCCGGATGGGAGTGGGGAAGTAGGCCTCGAGCTCGGCACGCAGGTACGGGTCGTCCGGCAGCGTGGTCTCGAGGAGCTCGTCGGCCAGCGCGATCGTGGTGTAGGACATGAGCGTGGCGAGCTCGGGCGTGGTGAGCCCGCGGCCCTGGCTCTGCCGCTCCCGGAGCTGCTTGGCCGTCGGTAGACCGGCCAGCTCCCGGTCGAGCACGCCCCTCTTCTCCAGGCGACGCATCCAGTCGGCGTGCACCTGCAGCATGTTCGGCGCGGACGCGGCGGCGTTCTGCAGCGCGACGTTGCGTTGGTAGTTGTCGTTGAGGACGAGCGCCGCCACCTCGTCGGTCATCTGCGCCAACAGTTCGTTGCGCTGTTTGACGGTGAGCTCGCCTTCGCGGATCAGCTCGTCGAGCAGGATCTTGATGTTGACCTCGTGGTCGGAGGTGTCGACGCCCGCGGAGTTGTCGATGAAGTCGGTGTTGATCCGCCCACCGTTGCTGGCGTACTCGATCCGTCCCAGCTGGGTGAAGCCGAGGTTGCCCCCTTCGCCGACGCACGCGGCCCGCAGGTCGATGCCGTTGACCCGAACCGCGTCGTTGGCCTTGTCGCCGACGTCGGCGTGCGATTCGGAGCTGGCCTTCACGTAGGTGCCGATCCCGCCGTTCCAGAGCAGGTCGACGGGCGCGGTGAGGATCGCGCGGATCATCTCGTGGGGGGTCATCGACGTGACGTTCCCCGCGATGCCGAGGGCGGCGCGGACCTGCGGGGTCACCGGGATCGACTTCGCCGTCCGCGGGTAGACGCCGCCACCCTCCGAGATCAGGTCCCGGCGATAGTCGTCCCAGCTCGACCGTGGCAGCTCGAACAGCCGACGGCGCTCCTCGTACGACGCCTCCGGGTCCGGGTTCGGATCGAGGAAGATGTGCCGGTGGTCGAACGCCGCCACGAGGCGGATGTGCCGGGAACACAGCATGCCGTTGCCGAAGACGTCACCGGACATGTCGCCGATGCCGACGCAGGTGAAGTCCTCGGTCTGGCAGTCGCGGCCCATCTCGCGGAAGTGCCGCTGGACCGACACCCACGCGCCCTTGGCGGTGATGCCCATCGCCTTGTGGTCGTAGCCCGTGGAGCCCCCGGAGGCGAAGGCATCACCGAGCCAGAAGTCGTACGACTTCGCGACCTCGTTGGCGATGTCGGAGAAGCGCGCCGTGCCCTTGTCCGGCGCCACGACCAGGTAGGCGTCGTCGCCGTCGTGGCGGACGACGTCGGGAGGCGGGATGACCTGACCGTGCCGCAGGTTGTCGGTGACGTCGAGCAGCCCGCGGATGAAGGTCGTGTAGCAGGCGATCCCCTCCGCCATCCACGCGTCGCGGTCGGTGGGGTCAGGCAGCTGCTTGCAGAAGAAGCCGCCCTTGGCGCCCACCGGGACGATGACGGTGTTCTTGACCATCTGCGCCTTGGCCAGCTCGAGGACCTCGGAGCGGAAGTCCTCCCGCCGGTCGGACCACCGCAGCCCGCCGCGCGCCACCGGACCGAAGCGCAGGTGCACCCCCTCGACCCTGGGCGAGTAGACCCACGTCTCGAAGCGTGGCCTCGGGTGAGGTAGGTCGGGGTTGTTCCGGGGGTCGAACTTGAACGACAGGTAGCTCTTGGGCTCGCCGTCGGCGTCGCGCTGGTAGTAGTTCGTGCGGGTGGTCGTGGTGATCAGCGTCAGGAACGACCGGATGATGCGGTCCTGGTCCAGGCTCGCGACCGAGTCCAGCGCCTCGGCGATGCGCTTGGTCACCTCGGCCGACCGCTCCTCGCGAGCGCGTACGTCGAGCCCCAGCGCGGGATCGAAGCGGGTCTCGAAGAGCTCGATGAGCAGCTTGGCGAGCTCGACGTTGGCGGCGAGGGCGTCCTCGATGTAGTCCTGGCTGAACGTCGAGCCGGTCTGACGTATGTACTTCGCGTAGGCGCGCAGGACGCTCACCTGTCGCCAGGTGAGCCCGGCGCGCAGCACCAGCGCGTTGAAGCCGTCGCTCTCGGCGCGTCCGGACCAGACGGCGGTGAAGGCGTCTTGGAAGAGCTCGCGCAGCGCCGACGGCGGGACGTTGACCGGCCCGCGGTAGACGAGCCCGAAGTCGTAGATCCACGCCCGGGTGCCGTCAGCGGCCTCGATGGGGTACGGGCGTTCGTCGACCACCTCGACGCCCATCCGCGACAGCCGCGGCAGGACGTCGGACAGCGACAGCGGTGAGCCGGTCCGGTAGATCTTGAACCGACGCTCGTCAGCGGCGGCGTCGACCGGCTCGTACAGCGACACCGAGAACCCCCCGGTCGGCGGCAGCTCCTCGAGCCGGCGGAGGTCCGCGACCGCGGTGCGGGCGGGGAAGTCGTCGCGGTAGCCGACGGGGAAGGCGTCGGCGTACTTGCGGAAGAGGCGAGCCGCCGCCTCCTCCCCCACCTGGTCGTCGAGGGCCTCGGCGAAGTCGTCGACCCAGGTCCGGGTGGCGCTGGCGAGCCGCCGCTCCAGCTCGGCCACGTCGACGTCGGGGATGGTGGCGCCGCGCGGGACGCGGACCACGAAGTGCAGCCGCGCGAGGACCGACTCGGAGAAGCGGAGGGAGAAGTCGATGCTCTCGCCGTTGTAGGCCTCCAAGAGCAGCTCCTGGAGCCTGAGCCGAACCTGCGTGGAGAACCGGTCCCGGGGCAGGTAGACCAGGCAGGAGACGTAGCGCCCGTACGGGTCGCGGCGGGTGAAGACCCGCAGCATGCGGCGCTCCTGCAGGGACAGGATGCCCAGCACGGTCGGCAGCAGCTCGTCGACCGTGACCTGGAACAGCTCGTCCCGCGGGTAGGTCTCGAGGATGTCCAGCAGCTCCCTGCCCGCGTGCGAGTCGGGCGAGAAGCCCGCCCGGGCCAAGACCTCGGTCGCCTTGCCGCGAAGCACCGGGATGCGCAGGACGCTCTGGGTGTAGGCGGCCGAGGTGAACAGGCCGAGGAACCGGCGCTCCCCCACCACCTCGCCGTCGGGACCGAACGTCTTGATGCCGATGTAGTCGAGGTAGGCGGGGCGGTGGACGGTGGCGCGCGAGTTGGCCTTGGTGATGATGAGCAGCTTCTTCTCGCGTGCCTTGGCCCGCACGTCCGGTGGCATCTGCCGGAACGACGTCGCGCTGCGCGGGTCGGTCCGCAGGATGCCCAGTCCGCTGCCGGGCACGGCCCGCAGCACGGTGTCGTCGTCTTCGGTGCGGAGGACGTACTCGCGGTAGCCGAGGAAGGTGAAGTGGTTGTCCGCGAGCCAGGTGAGCAGCTCCTTGGCCTCCTCGATCTCCCGCTCCGGGAGCGGTGGCGGCGACTCCTCGAGCTCGTGGACGATCTCCATCGCCCGCGCGTGCAGCTTCGGCCAGTCCTCCACCGCTTCGCGCACGTCGCTGAGGACCCGACGGAGGTTGGAGGCGATCTTCTCCAGCTCCGCGACCTCGGTCTCGCGGTCGATCTCGACGTGGATCCAGGATTCCTGGACCAGCTCCCCCGCCTCGTCGGCGAGGAGCTCGCTGCGCTCGCCGCCGACCGAGCCGACCACCTCGAGCAACCGCCCCGTGACGTCACGGCGGACGGTGAGCTGAGGGTGGATGACCAGGTGGATGCCCCGACCCTGCCGCGACAGCTCCATCGTCACCGAGTCGACGAGGAACGGCATGTCGTCGGTGATGACCTCGACGACGGTGTGGCTGGAGGACCAGCCGTGCTCCTCGACGGTCGGTGTGAAGACGCGGACGGCGGCCGTGCCACGGATCCTCGTGGCGGCCAGACGGTAATGGCTGCACGCGGCGCCGTAGACGTCGACCGGGTCGCGACCGAGGAGATCCTCCGGCGCGACATGCCGGTAGTAAGCGGACAGCAGCGCCTCGGCCTGGGCGACGGACAACGCGCCTCGGGACCGGCTCTGCTCGGCGACCTTCACCGCCTCTGCGAGAAGCGCGGCCTTCTCATCCTCCCGCTTGTGCACGCCGGTGGCGGTCATGAGCGCTCGCCTCGCCCACTCTGTCCATCGGCGCCCGCGGGCGCCGAGGCCGTACCCCCTTGTACGACCTCTCCGAGGCTAGCGTGTGCCCACGAACGCCGCATCACCACGACTGCCACCTCGACGTCCCGAGAGCTCAGGTCGGCGCCAGAGGGCGACGACGAGGGTGATCATCGTGTTGGATCTCCCCATGGACCTTCATCGGGAAACCCGCTACCCCGCCGATCCGACCGCCGTCTACGCGATGCTGACCGACGAGGACTTCCTCCGCCGACGGGCCCAAGCGGCGCACGCCCTGCGGCACGACGTCAAGGTCGAGCCGACCGGCGGAGGCCACCGGACGCGTCTGCACCAGTTCCTGCCGGCCGAAGTGCCCGACTTCGTCCGCAAGCTCGTCGGTGACGAGATCGAGCTGACCGAGGTGATCGCCTGGGAGGCCGCTGAACCCGACGGCTCCCGCCGTGCCGAGGTGCGTGTCGACGTCGCGAGCGCACCGGTCACCTTGCGCGGCACGATCCGGCTGGTGCCGGACTCCGCGGGGACGCGGCAGATCCTCGACGCCGAGCTGAAGGCCTCGGTGCCGCTCATCGGCAAGAAGATCGAGGAGGCCGCCGCCCCTGCCGTCGCCGCTGGCCTGACCGGTATGGAGGAGCTGGGCCGCCAGTGGCTCGCCGAGCACCGGTGAGCGTGACGCTCGGTGGCGGCACTGCGCGGCGCGACCGGTGACGAGCTCCACGATGCCCGGGGCGACGTCGACCGCCACGACGGAGCTGGCGGTGGGCGCGACGGAACCGCCACGACCGGTCGCCGGTGTCGTCGTCCGGCGTGTCGCCGCCCGAATTGTCGGTGGTGCCTGCCACGGTTGACCTCGACGCCGTGAGCTTGTCGAAAGGTCCGACCGTGAGGGAGATGACCTACCACTGCCCGACCTGCCAGGGCACACGTGTGTTCGAGCAGCCACCGTGCGCGGATGGGCACGGCGCTGACTGCCCGGAGTGGGCGTGCGTCGACTGCGGCACCGCCTTGCTCGTCGACGTGGTGCTCGAGCGGGCGGAAGATCGTGAGGTGGCCGCACGCGTCGCGTGACGGCCACCTCGGGTGACAGGTCGTCTCGTCCAGAGCTACCCCATGTGCGGGTAGCGGTAGTCGGTCGGTGGGACGAACGTCTCCTTGATGGAGCGTGGGCTGACCCACCGCATGAGGTTCCAGATCGAGCCGGCTTTGTCGTTGGTTCCGCTCGCCCGCGACCCGCCGAACGGCTGCTGACCGACGATCGATCCGGTCGGCTTGTCGTTGATGTAGAAGTTGCCCGCCGAGTAGCGCAGGACCTCCATGGCCTCGACGATGGCTCGCCGGTCCTCGGCGATCACCGAGCCGGTGAGTGCGTAAGGAGCGACGGATTCCATCTGCCGGAGCACCTGGTCGTAGTCACCGTCGTCGAAGACGTAGACCGACAGGATCGGACCGAAGTACTCCGTGCGGAACATCTCGTCGGTGGGGTCCTCGCCGAGCAGAATCGTCGGCGTGACGAAGTACCCGACCGTGTCGTCGTAGGTGCCACCGGTGAGGATGCTCACCGAGTCGGTGGCCTTCGCGCGGTCGAGCGCGGCAGCGTTCTTGGCGAACGCTCGCTCGTCGATGACGGCGCCCATGAAGGTCGACAGGTCGGCCACGTCACCCATCGGTAGGGACTCGGTCTCGGCGACGAGGTCGTCGACCACCCGATCCCACACGCTGCGGGCGATGTACGCACGCGAGGCCGCCGAGCACTTCTGGCCTTGGTACTCGAAGGCACCTCGGATCAAGGCGGTCTTGAGCACGGCGGGGTCAGCCGAGCCGTGGGCGACCACGAAGTCCTTGCCGCCGGTCTCGCCGACGATCCGCGGATAGCTGCGATAGGTCGCGAGGTTCTCACCGACGCGCTGCCACAGGTGGCGGAAGGTCGTGGTGGACCCGGTGAAGTGGATGCCGGCGAGCTCGGGGTGGGCGAGCGCGACGTTGGAGACCGAGATCCCATCACCGGGCAGGAAGTTGATGACACCGGGCGGGAGTCCCGCGGCCTCGAGCATGCGCATCGTGTAGTACGCGGCCAGCGTCTGTGTCGGCGAGGGCTTCCACAGCACGACGTTGCCCAACAGCGCGGGGGCGGTGGGCAGGTTCGCCGCGATCGCGGTGAAGTTGAACGGCGTGATCGCGTAGACGAAACCCTCCAGTGGCCGATAGTCGACCCGGTTCCAGACGCCTGGCACGGACAGCGGCTGCTCGGCCAGGATCTGTCGAGCGAAGTGGACGTTGAACCGCAGGAAGTCCACCAGCTCACAGGCGGCGTCGATCTCGGCCTGGTGGACGCTCTTGCTCTGGCCCAGCATGGTGGCGGCGTTGAGGGTGTCGCGCCACGGCCCGGCGGCCAGGTCTGCCGCACGCAAGAAGATCGCGGCTCGGTCGTCGAACGACATCGACCGCCAGGCTGGGGCCGCCTCGAGAGCGGCCTTGATGGCGTCCTCGGCGTCCTGCTCGGTGGCGTGCCGGAGCGTGCCGAGGACCTTGCGGTGGTCGTGCGGCATGACGACCGGTAGCGGAGTGCCGCCACCGGGTCGTTGGACGCCTCCGATCGTCGCGGTCAGATCCACGTGCTCCGCGGCGATCTCGGCGAGCCGACGTTCCAGGCTGGCCCGTTCGGGGCTGCCGGGGGCATAGGTCCGCACCGGCTCGTTCGCCGGGGTCGGTACCTGGGTGATGGCATCCATCGTCAGCCTCCCGCGTGGTCGTGGGGTGCATCGGTCCCGGTCGGGGACGCGTGCCTCATCGGCATCCTGCCACCGGAGGCGGCCGGAGCATCACGCTGACTTGCGAGCGGCCTTCTTCCCAGCGCTCTTCTTCGCGGCCGTCTTCTTCGCGGTCTTCTTCCCCGCTTGCTTCTTGCTGGGCTTGGCGGCCGCCTTCTTGGGCGTCTTCTTCGTCGCGCTCGGTCGGCCACCGGCCTTGCCCCCGGTCTCCCCTCGGGCGCGCCGGGCCTCCTCCACGCTCGCTTGCAGAGCGGCCATGAGATCGACCACCTCGCCTCCCGGTGGCGCGGCGGCCGGCGCCTCCACCTCCCGGCCAGCGGTCTTGGCCGCGATGAGCTCCTCCAGCGCGGCGCGATAGTCGTCGTGGTACCGGGTGGGATCGAAGTCGGTCTGCAAGGTCTGGATGTAGGACTCGGCCATCGCGATCTCCTGTGGCCGAACCTCCACGTCCTCCTGCGGAGCCGCGAAGGAGGCGTCGCGGACCTCGTCGGGCCACAGCATCGTCTGCAGGACCAGGACGTCGTCCTTGGGACGAAGCAACGCCAGCGACTCGCGGTTACGCAACGCAACCTTGACAACCGCGGTCTGACCGGAGTTCCGCAACGCGTCCCGGAGCAGGACGTACGGCTTGGTCGCGGGGCCGTCCGGCTGCAGGTAGTAACTGCGCGACACGTAGATGGGGTCGACCTGCTCCTCCGGCACGAACTCCAAGACCTCGACGACGTGCCGGCTCGGCAGCGGCAGCTGGGCGAAATCGTCGGACGTCAGGATGACCATCCCGCCGTCGGGCAGCTCATACCCCTTGGCGATGTCGGAGTAGGGAACTTCCTCCCCGTCTACCTCGCAGACCCGGCGATAGCGGATTCGTCCTCCATCGGCCGCGTGCACCTGACGAAAGGAGATGTCCTTTTCCTGTGTCGCGGCGTAGACCTTGACCGGTATCGAGACGAGCCCGAACGAGACCGAGCCCTTCCATATCGCCTGCATGGGGACCTCCGCGACAAAGGCGGCGCGACGAGCGATGCGCCCTGGCATCTCCACACTGAGCGGTTCCCTACCCGGCGCGCAAGCCCACAACCGGACAGGTCAGATGGCGAATGCGCAGGACAGCTGGCCGCCAGGCCGCCTTCAGCGCAGCGCGGCGAGCGCCGCGTGGACGTGGCCCTCCGCCTCGGCGAGCGCCTCTCGGGCTCGCTCCGGCGTGACCCCGGCAAGGACCGCGACGAGCGCGGTCTTCAGCTCCCCACCCGCCTCGGCGAGCGCCTGGCGGCACTCCTCCTCGGACAGCCCGGTCGCCTCCTTGAGGATGCCGAGCATCCGCCCGCGGAGCTTCGCGTTGGTCGCCAGCAAGTCGACCATGAGGTTCGAGTAGGTGCGGCCCAGCCGCACCATCACCGCCGTGGAGAAGGCGTTCAGCACGAGCTTCTGCGCGGTTCCCGCCTTCATGCGGGTCGAGCCCGCGACCACCTCGGGGCCGGTGTCGACGGGGATGAAGACGTCCACCTCGCGGCCGAGTGGCGCCTTGGGGTTGGCGGTGACCAGGACCGTGGCCGCGCCGTGCTCACGGGCGGCTCGGAGCGCTCCGACGACGTAGGGTGTCCGGCCGCTCGCCGCGAGGCCGACCACGACGTCCCCCGGCTGAACCGCCTCGGCGAGCTCCCGCGCGCCGGCGGCGGCGTCGTCCTCAGCGTCCTCGACCGCCCGGAGGAACGCCGCCGGGCCACCGGCCGCGTGCGTGACGAACCAGTCACTCGGCACGGCGAACGTGGGCGGCAGCTCGGCGGCGTCCAGCATCCCGAGCCGACCCGAGGTGCCGGCACCCACGTAGTGGACGCAGCGGCCCTTGCGCAGCGCCTCGACGGCCAGGTCGACGGCCTGCGCGATCGGCTCCAGCACCTCGCGGACCGCCCCGGGCACGCGATGGTCTTCGTCGTTGATCAGTCGAAGGATCTCCAACGTCGGCAGGCGATCGATGTCGACGCTGCGCGGGTTGCGTTCCTCGGTGGGCGAGGCGACCACGACGACCGCCTTGTCGTCAGACTCCGCGGAGGTACCCGCGCCGACCGTTTCCGACGTCATCATCGCCGCCCGCGGGAGGCCGACACACGGCGTCCAGTGATCGCGTCGTACGTCGCCTCCAACGCTCGAAGGGTGCTGTCGTAGTGCCTCCTGGCGACACCGACGAACAGGCAGTCCACGACGGTCAGCTGAGCGATGCGGCTGGCGGTGGCACCCGACCGGAACGTCGTCTCGCGGGCGGCGGTGGTGAGCACGTAGTCGGCGACCGAGGCGATCGGGGATCGAGGGAAGTTCGTGAGCGCGACCGTCGTCGCGCCGTGCTTGCGCGCCTCGCGGAGGACGTCGATCGTGTCCGACGTGACGCCCGTGTGGGAGATACCGACCGCCACGTCACCCTTGGTGAGCAAGGCGGCGCTGGCCAGTGCGACGTGCGTGTCCGCCCAGGCGAACGCCAATCTGCCGATGCGGTGCAGCTTCTGTTGGAAGTCGAGAGCGACGAACGCGCTCGCACCCACGCCGAACAGCTCGATGCGCGACGCCTCGGCGAGCGCATCCACGACCTTCTCGAGGACGTCGATGTCGAGCTGCCCCGCGGTGTCCTCGACCGCGCGGGCGTCGGCGAACGCCACCTTCTCGACGATCTGCTCCATCGAGTCGCTGGGCCCGATGTCGCTCCCGACGGCACGGCCGCGGACGCCGTCGCGGGCTGACTCGCGCGCCGACTCCGCTGCCAGCCGGAGCCGCAGCTCTGGGTAGCCAGGAAGTCCGAGGACCTTGCAGAACCTGATCACCGTGGTCTCAGAGGTGCCGGCGGCGCGAGCCAGCTCGGTGATCGTGCGCGCCGACGCCCGGGACGGGTCTTGCAGGACGAGGTTCGCCACGCGTTGCTCGGCGGGCGACAACGAGGGCGCCACGGCGCGGATTCGCACGACGACGCCTTCGGCGATCGGGTCGGCTTCAGGATCCTTCGACTTCTTGGCCATAGTGGAAAGTAACTTACCCGCGTGGCCGGGTCGCTCACCCGCCTCGACGTCCTGGGCACGGTGGTGGCAGCCATCGATCGACCGCCATGGGACGGCGGTCAACGGTCCGCCTGAACCCAACCGTCCGCGAGGAACGCGTCCGGCTCCCGCTCACCGTCGAACAGCGTGCCCTCGGCATCACCCAGGCGGACGCCGTCGACATAGACCCCCCGACCGCGCTGCGAAGGGTCGCTCGTGAACCGCCAGCGGATCCGCACCTCACCCGGAGGACCGTCGATCTCCGCACGGGCCACCTGCCACACCCGTCCGGTGAAGCCGGAGATCACGCCGTCGTGCTCGCTGACCCGGCCACGGCTCGCGACGACGAACGGCAACGGCTCCCACGTCTCGCCGCGGGAGATCTCCAAGGTCAGTCGGTCGCTGTCCTCGGTGTCAACGAACAGATCGAAGGCCAGCCGGGTGCGGTCAGTCCTCAGTCGCACCGGCAACGTGAGGGTCGCGGTGGTGGCATCGTCCCGCCCGGTGTACCACGCCGTACGCCCACGCCGCGGGGTGACCGCGAGCGCCTGCGCGAGACGGTCGGCGACGACTCGCCGAGCCGGGTTGACGTTGCTCCACTCCCGCCGTGGGTGAACGCGGTTCGTCAACAGGATCACGAACGACCGCGACAGCGGGTCGATCACGATCGAGGTGCCGGTGAACCCGGTGTGCCCGGCGGTCGACGGAGCGGACAACGCCCCCATGTAGAAGCGTTGGTCGAGCTCGAACCCGAGCCCGTGTGCGTGCCCCGGGAACGCTTCGTTGTAGTCGGCCAGCATCTGGGCGACGGACTCCCGCCGCAGGATCCGCTGCCGCTGGTAGGTGCCACCGTTCAGGATGGTCTGCGCCAGGATCGCGAGGTCGTTCGCAGTCGAGAAGATCCCCGCGTGCCCCGCGACGCCACCGAGGGACCAGGCGTTCTCGTCGTGGACGCTGCCCCGCACCATGCCACGCGGCGGATCGGTCTGGTACTCCGTCGCGGCGATCCGGTCCAGCTTGGCGGCGGGCGGGTTGTAGCCGGTATCCACCATGCCGAGCGGCTCGGTGATGCCCTCCCGCACCAGCACGTCGAGCGGCTTGCCGCTGACCTTCTCGACGAGCACGCCGAGCGTGATGAGGTTCAGGTCGGAGTACTCGTAGAGGGTCTGCGGCGGCGCCTTCGGGGCCACCTCGAGCGCCGCGCGGATCCGGGACTCCCGGTCGGGGTAGTCCCACAGCCGCCTCCACGACGGCAGACCCGACGTGTGCGTGAGCAGCTGACGAACGGTGATGGACTCCTTGCCGTTCGTGGCGAAAGTGGGCAGGTACGACGCCACGGGCGCGTCGAGGTCGATGCGGCCGGCCTCCACCTGCTGCATCACCACGATCGAGGTGAACAGCTTGGAGATGCTCGCCATGTCGAAGATCGTGTCCGGCCGCATCGGCACCTGCTGGTCAGCCGGCAGCTCGGTGCCGTTGGCGTCCGCATACTTGACGGCGTGCCCCATCGCCTCGTGCACCACGATCTTTCCGTCGTGCGCGGCGAGCACGACGGCGCCGGGGTAGAGCGGCCGTCCGTCCGAGGGCGCCTCCAGGTAGGCGCGCAGGTCGGCGAGCATTCCCTCGATCTCGGCGGTGTTCAGACCAACCTCCTCTGGTGTCGCGGGGACGAGCCGCGTCGACGGCGGCGCGAAGCCTACCGCCGGCTCGTCGAAACCCCGTCCGTGCCCGCGTCCAGCTCCCGGTCCGTGAGAGGTCACCTGATCGCTGGGCACGGCGACGGCCGTGGCCGGCGTGTCGTGGACCAGCCCCGCCAGCGACCCCGCGAGCAGCACTGCGACCACCGCGCCGACGCGGAGGCGCCGCGGCAGCGGACGCCAGAACCGTACCGACATCTCAGTGCCGCCGTCCCGGGTAGAGCAGGTACGGCTTGCGCCGACGGTCGAACTCCCGCACCTCCTCAGCCCAGGCGCCGACCACCTCGTCGACGCTCGCACCCTGGTCGATCATGGTCCGCAGCCGCGGTGACCCGGACAGCTTGTCGATCCAGTACGGCCGCTCGGGATCCCAGGAGTCCTCGCGCCAGGCGAACTCGGGGTAGCGCTTGGCTTCCACGAGCATCGCGACCGCGGTCCGGATGGGCTCGAAGGCGTGCAGGTCGGTGACGTGGACCTGGACGCCGGCGCACGTCTCGCCGACGTACTTGTTGAACGTGGGGACGAAGTAGGCCTCCCGGAACACCACGCCCGGCAGGCCGAGCTCGTTGAGCCGGTCGCCCCAGTGGTAGTCGAGGTAGGGAGCGCCGATCATCTCGAACGGCCGAGTCGTCCCGCGTCCCTCCGAGACGTTGGTGCCCTCGAAGAAGCAGGTGCCGACGTAGACGAGCGCCGTGTCGGCCGTGGGCATGTTGGGGGACGGCGGAACCCACGGCAGGTCGAACTGCTGGGCCCGGAGGTCGGGGCGCCAACCCTTCATGGGGACGACGGTCAGGTCGACCTGGCGGCCGGCCTCCTCGGGCAGGAACTCGCCGTTGAAGAAGCGGGCCAGCTCGCCCACGGTCATGCCGTGCTGCTGGACGATCTCCTTCAACCCCACACCGGAGGTGTAGCCGGGTGTCATGAGCGCACCGTCCACTCGCCCACCGATCGGGTTAGGTCGGTCGAGGACCACGTAGCGCATGCCCAGCCGGGCCGCCGCGACCATCGAGTTGTAGAGCGTCCAGATGTAGGTGTAGAAGCGGGCGCCGACGTCCTGGATGTCGAAGACCATCGTCTCCGCCCCGGACTCGGTGAACATCTCCGCCAGCTTTTCCTGGCTGGCGCCGTAGGCGTCGTAGACCGGCAGCCCGGTGCGCGGGTCGGTGGTGTCACCCTCGGAGCCACCGGCCTGTGCGCTGCCGCGGAAGCCATGCTCCGGGCCGAACACGGCGACGATCTCCAGGTCGTCGTGACGCGCGAGGTCGTCGACGATGTGCGTCGTGTCCGGCAGGATGCCAGTCGGGTTGCTGAAGACGGCGACCTTGCTGCCCCTCAACATCGACCAGCCGCGCGCCGCGGCGACCTCAGCGCCGGTCATCACCCGCGAGGGCGGGCCTTTCCGCTCACCCGCGGTCCGGGTGGCACCCGCCGGCTCGTCGTCAGCGGCGTGGGCCGCGGTGGACCCCAGCGTGAGACCGGCGGCCGCGGAGGCGACCGCGGAGCCGAGGAGAGCCCGGCGGCTCGTCATGTTCGTCTCGTGGGAGGTCATCCGTCGTTCCTCCGTTTCAGCGTGCCTGGCCGCGCCTGGTCGACGCGACCGCATCTCCGCCTTGGGGTCACCGTCGTCAAGGTGACCATGACGGCGAGGAGCTCACCAGGTCAAGCCGTGACCGTAGGGGTACAGGATCTGCGCGGGGTCGTCCGCGCGTGGGATCGGGACGGGGAGGCGCCCGCGTGGGGCGACCTCGCCGAAGATCACTCGGGCGGCGGCCTGGGTCGCCACCGCGTTGGGCGCGTACGTCGCCAGGTACGTCGGAGCCTCGTCGACGTGGGCGATGTCGTACGGGTCGTGCACCGCGACCACGATCAACGGAACCCCGGTGGCGAGGAGCTCACCGACCAGCCGCCGCTGCCGCCCTTGGGGATCGGTGACCTCGGTGTCCCAGGCCTTGTACGTCACGACGAGGGCAAGCTCGCTCTCTCGAGCGCGCGCGACCGCCGTGGCGATCGCGGAGTCGGACGGTTGGGTGCCGGTCGGATGAGTCGTCGGCGTGGCCCCGCGCGCGGCGAACGCCGCTGCGAACTCGGCGACGGGAACAGCGCTGGCACCGGTGACGAGCACCGCACGCGGACCCGGCGCGAGCGGCAGCAATCCGGCGTCGTTCTTCACCACGGTGGTGGTCGCCACCGTGATGCGGTCGGCCTGGGCCAGGTGCGCGCGCGTGCCGACACGGGCGGCGGCCTGGTCGACGTCGACGAACGGGTCGTGGACGATGCCGCGCTCGGCCTTGAGTCGGAGGATGCGCCCGACCGCCTCGTCCAGGCGTTCCGGGCTGATCTCGCCGCTGTGGACGGCCTCGAGCAGCGCCTGGTACGCGAGGTCGAACTGCGGCGGGCGCAGCAGCATGTCGACACCCGCGTTGATCGCCAGCACCACGACCCGGTCGTCGCCGTACTTGTCACGGACGCCGCGCATGCCGAGTGAGTCGGTGATCACCACGCCGTCGAAGCCGAGCTCCTCGCGGAGCAGGCCGGTGATGATCGGATACGAGAGCGTGGCCGGATCACCCGAGGGGTCCAGCTCCGGAAACACGAGGTGGCCGGTCATGACCGCGCCGATGCCCGCCTCGATGGCGGCGCGGAACGGCGGTGCGTCGATCCGCTCCCATTCCTCGCGGGTGTGCCGGATCTCGGGAATTCCGACGTGGCTGTCGACCTGGGTGTCACCGTGCCCGGGGAAGTGCTTCGCCGTCGCGATGACGCCACCATCCCGTTCGTAGCCCGCGACCTGCGCCGCGGTGAACGCGGCCGCGAGCGCGGGATCGGAGCCGAATGACCGGACCCCGATGACCGGATTGGCCGGATTGACGTTGACGTCGGCGACCGGCGCGTAGTCCTGGTTGATCCCGAGCGCGGCAAGCTCGCGACCGGTGATGGCCGCCGCTCGACGTGCCGCCGCGACGTCGCGACCGGCCGCCAAGCCCTGGTTCCCCGGGAACTGGGTGGCTGGCGGCCCGACCCGCACGATCGTTCCTTGCTCCTGGTCGGTGGAGATGAGGAGCGGGACGCCGGCACCACTCGTGAGCGCCGCTTCCTGCAGGCCGTTCGAGAGCCGGGCGACCTGGCGCGGGTCGGCGATGTTGTCCGACCAGGTGAAGTAGCACACCCCGCCGAGGCGGTACTTCGCGACCACCTCCGCGGCGGTGGCCACGCCGTATTCCGACGTGTTCCGACTGTCCGGAGTGTGCGCGTCGGCCCCATAGACGTGGGTCACGAGGAGCTGTCCGACCTTCTCCTCCACGGACATGCGCTGGAGGGTCTCCTCCACCCAGCGGCGCACGCCGGCCGCCCTCGCCAAACCTCCGGCGTGCGCGGGGGCCGCCGCGGTCGCGATTCCGGCGAGCGCGCCCGCGGCGCCGAGGACGACGCTGCGGCGGCGTGGCGTGAAGGGCGGCGAGGTCGTCATCGGTCCTCCGGGCTGCGCGAACGGTACGAAAACTTCCTACGGGAGCGACCCTCGCCAACGGAAGGTAGTCACGCGAACCACCCAGGTCAACGGCGCCGCGTACCACACGTGCTCAGGAGCCCGCGCTGCGTGAGTGACGCCCGGAGCCCTCCGCGTACCCGCACCGCTTCGGCCACCGGTGACGCCCACGGAGCCGGCCGGGACTCGTCCATTTGGACGAGACCGCGTCGCGTCCATTTGTATGACGTCACTTGGCCGACATCGGTTGCACGGAAAAATCAGCTCGGTTGACCCAGAGAAATTTCGCACTCGCGTACGACGACTCCTCCAGTAGCGGCTCAGTACGTTGTTCGACGGAAATCGACGCCGACTCAGGAGGAATCAAATTCGAAAGTGCCGAATCGCCGTCGTCGGTAACCAGCCGCAGCTGCTCGAAGCGCTCGTCGACCTGGTGTCGGAAGAGCCGCGGCTGGACCTCGTCGGCGTCGCGCACGACGCCGACGAGGTCCTGGAGCTGGCGCGTTCCCGCGATCCGCACGTCGTTCTGTTCGACCTGGAGTCGACGGGCACCTATCCGACGATCCTCAATGACCTGACTCGCCACGACCCGTCAATTCGAACCGTGGCGTGGTCCAGCTATGACGACGCCGACGCGCTGCGTCGGTCCGCCAACGCCGGCTTTCACCGCCACGTCAGCAAGTGTTCTGGCGCGGAAAGCCTCATCACCGTCCTACTGGAGGAGCATGCTGACCCAGCTTAGTTCCAGGTTCCGAAAGCTTCCGATTATCGGCCAGATCGCGGCTATCGTGCTTCCCGTGCTCGTGGTGGCGGCTCTCGTCGCGTCCCTGGTCGGCCCCTACACCCCTAGCCTCGGCAGCGGCAAGAGCGACAAGGCGCTCTCCGGACCGCTGAGCGCCAAGGGATCGAAGCTCGTCGACGCGCACGGTCGCGAGGTTGTGCTCACTGGCGTCAACTGGTTCGGCTTCGAGACGGAGACCTTCGCGCCCCACGGCCTGTGGGCGCGCAACTGGGAGAGCATGCTCGACCAGATGGTCTCGTCCGGCTTCAACACGATCCGGCTGCCGTACACCAACGAGATGTTCGACGCCGACAGCAAGCCGACCGGCATCAACTACAGCCTCAACCCCGACCTCAAGGGGCTACGTGGCGTCGACCTGTTGGACCGGATCGTCAAGGGCGCGACCGACCGCGGCCTGATGGTGCTGCTCGACCGGCACCGTCCGACGGCGCAGTCGCAGACCAAGCTTTGGTACAACGAGCAGGTCAGCGAGGAGCGCTGGATCCAGGACTGGACCATGCTGGCCAAGCGGTACAAGAACAACCCGCTGGTCATCGGCGCGGACCTGCACAACGAGCCCAGTGGTGAGGCCACGTGGGGTAGCGGCGACCGCGACACCGACTGGCGACTGGCCGCCGAGCGCGCCGGTAACGCGATCCTGAAGGTGAACCCCAACTGGCTCATCGTCGTCGAGGGCATCGAGGCCTACGACAACGACTACTACTGGTGGGGCGGCAACCTCATGGGTGTGAAGGAGCACCCGGTCCGGCTGTCCGACCCGGCCAAGCTGGTCTACTCCGCCCACGACTACGGTCCCGGCGTGTGGCAGCAGTCCTGGTTCAGCGACAAGGACTTCCCGAAGAACATGCCGGGCATCTGGAAGCGGCACTGGGGCTACATCGCCGAGGAAGGCACCGCTCCGGTTCTGCTGGGTGAGTTCGGTGGGCGCTCGGTGAGCCCGAAGACCACGGAGGGTATCTGGCACCGGGAGCTGCTGAACTACCTGAAGAAGAACGGGATCAGCTACACCTACTGGTCCTGGAACCCCAACTCCGGTGACACCGGTGGTGTCCTCCGGGACGACTGGAAGACCGTCCACAAGGACAAGCTGGAGCTGCTGAAGACCTACCAGGCGCCACGCCTGCACACACCAGCCGCTGACCAGCGGTAAGGACACCGAGACCGAAGGGGCCTCTTCGCCGCGCCGCGCGGGGAGGCCCCTTCTCCATGCTTGTTTCCATGCTTGTTTCCATGCTCGCGCCCTTGGTCACTCACCCTCCCTCAGGGCCACAGTCCGCTCGGCACGCGCACGCGCACCGTGGTCCCTTTGCCGGGCTCGCTGGTGAGGTTCAAGACCCCGCCGATCTCGCTCACCCGCTCCCGCATCGAGCGCAGGCCGAGGTGGCCGGGAAACTCCGCGCGCGGGTCGAAACCGGACCCGTCGTCGCTGATCTCCAGCTCCAGCGCGGTCGAGCTCGCGGACAGTCGCACCGTGACCCTCCTCGCCCGCGCGTGCCGCGCGACGTTCTGCAGCGCCTCCTGAGCCACCCGGTAGAGAGTCTGCTTCACCGCGAGGGTGCCGGCCGGCTCAGACCCCAGCTCCGCCTCGGTCACCAAGCCATGGCGAGCCCGCAACGCGGCCAGCTGCTTGTGGAGGGCGACGACGAGACCCTCCTCGGCGAGCGCCTGCGGGCGCAGCTCGAAGATCAGCGCGCGCATATCGGCGAGCCCTGTCTCGGCCAGCGACAAGATGTAGGTGAGCGATTGGTCGGCCTGCTCCGGCGCGCGTCGCAACGTCTGCCGCGCCGTCCGCGCGCCCAGCGCGATGCCGTACAACGCTTGGGACACCGAGTCGTGCAGCTCCCTCGCCAGGCGCTGACGCTCCTCCTGGGTCGCCTTCTCCTGAGCCGCCGCGACGAGGTGTGAGCTGTCCACAGCGGTCGCCGCTTCCCCGGCGACCGCCGACAGGTACGCCAGCTCCAGCTCGGTGGGTCCGGGTCCCGGGGGCCACGCGGCGTAGAGAACTCCGACCGCACCCCCACGCGAGGTCAACGGGACGCAGACCAGCGCGCCGCCGGGCGCCTCGGTCGGGACCTCGCCGGCGCGACCGTCCGGCTCAGCCTGCACGAGACTCCCGTCTCGTCCCCGCCTGCGGATCACCGGGGACTTCGCCGAGACGGCTTGCCGCGCCGCGTCGTGCACATCCGCGAGCAGCTCACGGTCGAGGACCCGGTGGACATCGTGTCCGGACGCCCGCCGAAGCGCGTCCCCGTGGAGCAGGTCGACCGCGCACGCCGAGGCTCCCATCGTCGCCACGACGCTACTCGTCAACGAGTCGAGCGTCACCGGCAACGGCTCCGCGCCCGGTGGAGACGAGTCGGCGAGGGGCTCCAGGTCCGCGCCGGCACGCTCGTGCTCGACCACCACGGCGACGTGAGCGGCGAACAGGCCGACGAGGTCGGCGTCGTCGGCGGTGAAGCGGCGGCCATGGACATCCCCCACTTCGATGACGCCGCTGGGCCGACCGTAGCCGGGCACCGGAACCGCCAGGACGGCACGGACCATCGGTGGCAGAACGCTGGCGGCGTCGCCGTCACCCCCGACATCCGGCAGGCGGATGCTGCGCTGGTGTCGTACCACCTCCCCCTCGAAGGTGTCGACCGTTGGGATCCGCATCCCGCGTGTCGCCTCCGCCAGGGGACCGGCGGCCGCTCGCACCACCAAGGTCTCGTCATCCTCCACGGTCATGACCAGGCACGCCGGCGCCCCGAGCATCGCGCCAACCCGCCGGGCCACCAGCCCGAGGACGGTGTCTTCGTCGAGGCCGTCGCGCACCGCCGCGTTCACCTCTGCCGCCGCGCGAATCACGCGGTCGTCCACGGCGCGCGCGACATCTCGCGCACCCGTCATGTCTCCGCCAGCTCGTACGTGGACACCAGCCCCGTCTGCACCGCGTACAACGCCGCCTGGGTGCGGCTTTGGACGTTCAGCTTCTTCAAGATGCTGCTCACGTACGTCTTGACGGTCTGCTGGCCAATGGACAACTCGCGCGCGACCTCCTTGTTCGACCGGCCACGTGCCAGCAGGATGAGCACCTCGACCTCCCGCCTGGTGAGCGGGTCCGGATTGCTCGGCACCCGCATCTCCCTCACCAGGCGCGCCGCGGCCGCTGGTGACAGGTGAACCTGGCCGGAGGCGGCCGCCGCGACCGCGCGGCGCAGCCCTTCCGCGTCCGTGTCCTTGAGCAGGTAGCCGATAGCGCCGGCCCGCAACGCGTCGGTGACGAGGTGATCCTCCAAGAAGCTGGTGAGTGCGACCACCTCGACATCCGGAAGGTCACGCCGAATCGCCGCAGTCGCGCTGATGCCATCCATCACCGGCATCACCAAGTCCATCAGCACGACATCGGGCGAAAGCTTATGGGCGAGCTCGACCGCTTCTCGGCCGTTGCGTGCTTCACCGACGACTTCGACGCTGTCGTCCAGCTTCAGGAACATCTCCAGGCCTTGCCGGACGACCGCGTGGTCCTCCGCGATCAGCAAGCGGACAGGCATGCTCGACCCCCCCCTTCCCCCCGTGCTCCTGCCACATGTCGACCGCCACGCGGCGTCGACGCGCCTCTCAGGAGGCTAGTGGCCGTCACCTGAGACCTTCCCCGGTTCGCGGGAAGAGATGACTCCCGACGAAGGCCCTCCTCTGTGGGCCCATAGACCATCTCCACGGCCACGCCTTTGGGTGTCTGCCGCACCTGCCCGTTGCGTCCGGTCTCGGCGCAACAACCTCGTTCGAACCGATCGCGTGCGTCAGGCGGGGACGTCGTCTGATCACCGGCTTCGAGCGTGACCACACGCTCTCGCCCACCCTGCGCCATGTCCCATCCAGCACTCGACGCTCGCCCGGGACTGTCGACCGGTGGCCGCTCACCCCGAGGTAGGAGACGCCCACTCCCCCGAAGCGGGGCGCCAATCGCGGATCCGGGCGGGAGGTGAAGCGCTCCCTCGACGCAGAGGATTGCGTTGCATGGAAGGAATCCGAGTAGGAGGGCCACGGGTGAATGGGCACGCGCGCGACGAAGGTGCCTCGGCGCCAGGCGTGGTACCGCTGGCCACTGGACTTGGTTCGAGACCACCGCAGCTGGCGCTTCGGCCTGGTCGGACTACTCGGCGTCGGTGTCAACAACCTCGTGCTCTACCTGCTGCACGGTGTCGGCGGAATGCGGCTGGTTCCGGCGACCGGGCTCGCGGTCGAAGCGGCGATCGTGCACAACTACGCGGTCAACGAGATCTGGACGTTCGGCTCTCGGCCTGCGCTGTCGCGGTTCCTCAAGTTCAACGGGACCGCCCTCGTCGCCCTGGTGGTCAATGTCGTCGTGGTGAAGGTGCTCGTCGGGCTCGGCCTGTTCTACCTGGTGGCGAACCTCGTGGGTATCTGCACCGCGCTCGTCATCAACCTCACCGTCAGCACCACGTGGATATGGAACGGGAAGCCCCATGGAGTCGTTGATCTACGCGGGTCTCGTCGTGATCTCGCTGGTGCTCAGCGTCCAGGCGGGGCACGTTCTCTACCTCATGCTCTACACCTGGGACCAGCCGGAGACGGAGCAGCCGGCGAGAGCTCCGGACGAGTTCGTCGAACCATACCTGTCATTCACCGCGATCGTTCCCGCTCGGCACGAGGAAGCGGTCATCGCGGCGACCATCGAGCGGATCGTGCGGAGTAACTACCCGTCCTCTCTGCTGCAGGTCCTCGTCGTCTGCTCCGCGGACGACACCGGCACCATCCAGGAAGCCGCCGACAAGATCGACGAGCTGCGCGCCGAGGGCTACTACAACGCCGAACTGGTGATCTTCGACGATCAACCGATCAACAAGCCACATGGGCTCAACCACGCCCTGCGGTACGCCGAAGGCGACGTCGTCACGATCTTCGACGCAGAGGATGAGATGCATCCGGACATCCTCAACGTCGTCAACACGGTGATGTGCACCGAGGACGTCAACGTGGTCCAGGCCGGCGTCCAGCTGATGAACTACAACTCCAACTGGTACTCCACGTTCAACGTCTTGGAGTACTTCTTCTGGTTCAAGAGCCGGCTCCACCACCACGCCCGGTATGGCTCGACCCCACTCGGCGGCAACACCTGCTTCTTCAGCCGAGAGCTTCTGCTGTCGGTCAACGGGTGGGACGAGAACAACCTCACCGAGGACGCCGAGATCGGACTGCGCATCAGCGCGCTCGGCGAGCGGATCCGCGTCGTCTACGACGACCGGTACGTCACCAAGGAGGAGACCCCACCGACCCTGGGAAGCTTCATCCGCCAGCGCACGCGATGGAACCAGGGCTTCATGCAGACCCTGCGGAAGGGCGTCTGGCGGCAGATGCCGACACGGCACCAACGCTTCCTCGCCTGCTACACGCTCGCGTTTCCCTACGTTCAGGCGATCGTCGGTCTCTACACTCCCGCGGCGCTCATCATGATGGTGGCGCTCCACGCACCGGTCGGCGTGGCCCTATTCTCGCTGCTTCCCGTCCTCCTCCTCATCGCGCACCTGGTGACCGCGATCGTGGGCCTGCGCGAGTTCACCGAGGCACACGGACTCACGTACTCCTCGGGAACCGTGATCAAGATGATCCTGACCTGGCTGCCCTACCAGATGGTTCTCGCCTACGCGGCCGTGCGCGCCGTACGCCGGCAACTCGCGGGCCAGGGCAACTGGGAGAAGACCACGCACCTCGGCGCGCACCGAGCGATACCCGAGGGGAAGGCGGTGAGCGGTGGCGCCTGACGTGTCGATGTCCGAGCGGGTCGCCCTGTGGCTGCGGCGGCCGGGGAACGGCCTGTTGCTGCTGTCCCTGGTCAGTGGAGCGGTGACCCATGGGGTCAACATGTTCCGCTACCCGCTGTACATCACCGACGAGGGCATCTATGTCCAGCAGGCCTGGTCGGTGGTGCGCGAGGGCACGCTCTCGCCGTACACCTACTTCTACGACCACGCCCCGGCCGGATGGCTGCTCATGGCGGCCTGGGCCAACGTCCTCCCCGGCCAGTTCCAGGCCTTCGGCAATGAGATCAACACGATGCGGGTGCTGATGCTCATCGCCCACGTCATCAGCTCCGGCCTGCTGTTCGGGATCGTCCGTCGCTTCGGCGGTGGGGCGCTCGGGGGTTTCGCCGCCTGCTTCCTGTTCAACGTCTCGCCCCTGGCCGTCTACTACCAGCGCCAGGTCCTTCTCGACAACCTCATGGTCATGTGGCTGCTCCTGGCCGTCTGGCTCGTCGCCCGCTCCAGGGAGCGGGTGGTGACGGCCATGGCGGCAGGACTGGCGTTCGGGCTGGCGATCGTGACGAAGGAGAACGCGATCTTCTTCGTGCCCGCGTTGGCGTACATGGTGCACCGCTACGCGCGCGGACGTGGCAACCGTCGATTCGTCACGAGCTTCTGGTGGTTCGCCCTCTCCGCCCCCATCGCGATGTACCTGGCGTTCGCGCAGCTGAAGAAGGAGCTGATCCCCAGCGGCTTCAACTTCGACCTCGACAGTCCGCCGGCGAACCACGTGTCGCTGCTCTACACGATCTGGTGGCAGATCAACCGGAGCGGTCCGGAGGGTCGGAACTTGTTCCTCCGGCTCATGGAGAACAGCTGGCTCGCCCGCGACCCGTACATCCTGGTTCTCGGCGCCATCGCCGTCGTGGGGGTCCTGATGCTGTGGTCACAGGACCGCCAGCGCCGGACCGGTTACCTGGTCGCCGCCTTGATGGCGTTGGGCTACGGCTTCTACATGGTGCGCGGGAGCATCCTGCTCGACTTCTACGTCGTCCCGCTGATTCCGGTCCTGGCGATGAACGTCGGCCTGCTGTACGGGTCGCTGATGAAACGGGTACCACGGTCGGCCCGAACGGCGGTGACGGTCGGGGTGGTGAGCGCGGCGCTTCTCATCCCCGGTGGGTACTTCATCACCCGCAACACCGAGCGGCAGCTCGAAGCCCACGACCTCTACCACCTGGCGGTGACGCCCCTCCAGGAGGAGCAGATTCGGTGGGTGCGGGAGAACATCCCGACCAACTCTCGCCTGATCATCGACGACGACATATGGACCGCGCTGCACGACCGTGAGCCGTACTTCCCGCGCGCTCACTCCCACTTCAAGGCCGCGTCCGACCCCGACGTGCGCGACAAGCTGTTTCGGCGCAGCTGGCGAAACATCGACTACGTCGTGGTCTCCAACAAGATGCGCGCGGCGATGGAGCGCAACAACGCCGGAGGTCAGGAGCAATGGATTCTTGACGCGATCGACCTGCACGGACGGGTGGTCTGGGAGCTGCACCGCGGCGACATCCATCTGCAGGTCTACAAGATCGGAGACTGAGGAGCACGCCTCGACGGCACGGGTGTGGGGCAAGGAGCACATGATGAAGATGCCGACATGGACGAACCAGAGCTACTGGTCGTGGAAACGGATCCTGATCGCGATGGTGGCCCTGCTGGTCGTCGTCTCCCTGGGTCGGTCCTTCCTCGGCGGGTCCGCACGGAACGCCCTCGACGTCACCGGCCGGGGAGGCCCTGCCGCAGAGGCCCCTCCGAGGAAGGAGACGCCACGGCGCGTGGTGGAGTTCAACGGCAAGAAGGTTCCGGTAGGTACCGGCCCCATCGCCACTCTCAACCCGGGACTCGCGAGGCCGGGCAGCGCCGTCAACGTCAACGCCACAGGCTTCGACAAGGGCGCGCAAGTGCAGGTCCTGTTGACCATCGGGAAGAACAAGCCCAAGGTGATGGCCACGGACAGGGTTGACCGATACGGCGTGGTCGACACGTCCTTCACCTACCCGTGGGGCGCGGCCAACTCCGGCGGCCGGCAGTTCGTGACCGTCGTCCAGGAGGACGGCAAGAAGTCCGCCCGGGCCGAGCTGATCTCTCAGGCCGGTGTCGCGACGGCCGAGCTCAGCAAGGACGTCGGCCAGCCCGGCACCGCGCTGACCGTCGACGCCGAGGGCTTCATGCCCCACGAGAAGATTCACGTCTTCTGGGGACGGATCACCGGAACGCCGTCAGCCGTGCTGCGAGCGGATGAGACCGGCAAGCTTCAGGCCGAGCCGTTGCGCGTCGGCGTCGGGCCGGTGGGCCACAACACCGTCATCCTGATGGGAACGAAGAGCAAGGCCACCGCGATGGCACCGTTCCAGCTCCTTCGGCAGTACCCCTCGGTTCTGACCAAGCCGTTCGCCGCCCGAGCGGGGGAGCTCATCTCGCTCACCGGGAAGGGCTTCGCACCCAACGAGCGAGTGCTCGGCTACTTCGGCGACGTCTCCGGTCCGCCGGTGATCACCATGCGGGCGGCGGAGAACGGCACAATCGGCGGGGTCGCGTTCAAGGTGCCGTACGGCCTCAAGGGCCGGCAGACGTTGGTGTTCGTCGGCGAGCAGAGCCGCGCGTCCGCCAAGGCGGGCTTCCTCGCCCAGCCCTACACGCCCGTCGTGCGCACCAGCACGTGGGGCGGACTTCCGGGGACCGTTCTGAACTTCTACGCCAAGGGCTTCGCGCCTAACGAGGCAGTACACGTCTACGTCGAGGACGAACTCGTGGCCGCCTTCCGCGTCGACGCCCGAGGTAACGCGGCCGCCGCCGGCCAGTACCAGATCCCCGCGGACGCGCAGAAGTCCGTGACGTTCAGGCTGGTCGGCGCGAGAAGCGGCGGCACGGGGACGGTCACTGTCAAGGTCGACAAGCCCGAGGGTCCGGTGAACATCCCGCCGCAGCCGAAGTTCAAGCTGCCGGAGGACCTGCGCCGCTGACGAGGACTCGAGCCGGGCGCGAGACCAGGAAGGAGCCTCGCGATGACCGACTTCCTCGGGCCTAACACGCGAGGGGTCCTGCACCTGCTCTCCTCGCTCGACCAGCTCGACGTCGGGCAGGTCGAGGCGGTGGCGGCCCACCGGCGGCGTCAGTCGCCACGAGCCCGGGCGAGTGCCTGGGCCGCCATCGGGCAGGCAATGACGCCGAGGGAGCGGTTGGCCACGTTGGGCGCGGCCGCGCTCGCTCGCCAGAAGGCGATAGACGTGGCCAACCGCTCCCACACCGCCGACTGGGCATTCTGGGCCGCGACCTGGGACGCGGCGATCGCGGTCGCCTTGTGCGGCCGGGTTGACGCCGACCACTACGAGACCCTGGTGGGTCCGGTCGCGCACGCCCTGCCGTGGATCACCCACGACATTCCACTCCAGGTGCAGGTAGCAAGCCCACACGCCGCGCTCGCACGGGTCGGAGCACCGCATGGTTGAGCCACGAATCCGCGTGGTGATCGCGGATGACGACCGGGCGATGCGCGACGCCCTGGCCGACCTCATCTCGAGCCAGTCTGAGCTCGAGCTGGTCGGGGAGGCGGTCAACCACGACGACGTCATCCGGCTCGCGGCCCGAGATCGGCCACGGGTCGTCGTCCTGGACATCCGGATGCCGGGTGGCACCGCTCCAGCGACGATCAAGGCGATCCAGGACCGCTCGCCCACGACCGCTGTGATCGTCCTGTCCGCCTACGAGAACGCCAGCAACGCGATCGAGGTCCTGGCCGCGGGAGCGTCCGCCTACCTCGTCAAGGGCAGCCGTGACGAGGAGCTGCTGGAGGCCATCGCCCGTGCGGCACGTGGCCAGCTCAGCATGTCGGCCGCGCTGGCGCGCGAGTGCGTCTTCCTGCTTCGACGGGAGCTGGAGAACGAGCGTCGTTCCGGCGCCGTCGCCTTGCAGAACGCCAACCTCCTCCGACAGCTGCTCGACCGGGTGGAGGCCGCTGTCGTGCTCGTGGCGGCGGACGGCAGCATCGAGCTCGTGAACGCCAGGGCGGCGCGACTGTTCGGGTACCGACGCACAGAGCTCATCGACCTGCCGGTGACGACTCTCGTGCCGACGTCGAAGTACGGCGAACCGGCGGACGAGCTCCTTCACCGGCTGGTTCGTCGGGAGCCGCCCGACGAGGAACCCGCGGTCCACTTCACCGCGACCGGACGACGCAAGGATGGGACCACGTTTCCGGTCGAGGTCTCCGCCACACCCATGCCGCACGGGCAACGCGGAGTCGCGGTGTTCCTCCGGGACGTGAGCGAGCTCAGCCTCACCGAGGCCCGCTTCCGGCGCCTGTTCGAGGCCTTCCCGGACGCGACCGTCCTGGTGGACACCGACGGCACGATCCAGTTGGTCAACGCCGCCGCCGAGCAGTTGTTCGGTTACGCCCGTGAGGATTTGGTGGGCCAGGAGGTCGACGTCCTGCTGCCCGAGCACCCGGTGACCATCTATCGGCGGGAGGCCGACGACACCCGCGGCGCGCAGGACCTCACGCCGGTCAGCATGGAGCTGACCGCCAGGCGGCGCGACGGGAGCGACTTTCCCGTCAGCGTGAGCATCGGTCGTATCCGGACTGATGAAGGTGTCCAGGTCATCCTGGCCATGCGGGACATGACCGAGATGGCCGGATCGCGCGCTGCTTTGGAGCGCAGCGTCGAGACGCTACGGGCGGCGGGACAGTCCCATCGCAACGTCTTGGTTGACCTCGTGGGCGCGCAGGAGCGCGAGCGATGGCGGATCGCGGCGGGCATCCACGACGACAGCCTCCAGGTCATCACGGCCGCCGCGCTCCGCCTCCAGCAGCTCCGTCGACGCCTGAGCGACCCTGAGGACCTGCGGGTTCTCGCCAAGCTCGAGGAGACGATCCGACTCGCCGCGGACCGCTTGCGTCGACTGATCTTCGACTTCCGCCCACCGGCGTTGGAGCACGAGGGGCTCGTCGCCGCCATCAAGGCCTACCTCGAACAACTCCAGACGGAGACGGGCATCGAGTGCCATCTAGACAATCGCCTCGAGGAGGAGCCACCGCGACAGACTCGGGTTCTCATCTACCGCATCGCCCAAGACGCGCTGATGAACGTGCGCAAGCACGCTCGGGCACGGCGAGTCGACGTGCGGCTGGTTGGGGTCGAGGGAGGCACTCTGGTGGAGATCACCGACGACGGCGTCGGCTTCGACGTACGCTCGGTGGAGGGACGACCGGGACATCTGGGGCTAACCCTCATGCGGGACCGCGCCGACATCGTCGGCGGCTGGTGCCGGATCGAAAGCGCCCCCGGGGCTGGTACTACCGTGGAGTTCTGGATTCCGCACGAGGGGGGACTGCGGCGCGGAGGCGAGGAGTGACCACACCACCCGATACCGGCCCGATTCGGGTACTCGTCGTGGAAGATCACGCTGTGGTTGCGGAGGGCATGACCGCCCTCCTCGACGAGCACCCGGACCTCTCCGTCCTCGGTTGGGCGTCCACCGTGGACGACGCTGTGCGGATCGCCGACGAAGAACGAGTCGATGTGCTCGTCGTGGACTACTGGCTCCCTGACGGGAGCGGTGTCGACGCGGCTCGTCGCATCCGTGAGAAGCGGCCCGACACCACGGTGGTCTTCGTCAGCGCGGACGACAGCGACCAAGCGATGATCGCCGCCGTCGAGGCAGGCGCGTCAGGCTACTTGTGCAAGACCTCGAGCAGTCAAGAGATCGTTGACGCAGTACGCCGGGCGGCCGACGGGGAGATGCTCATCCCCGCCCAGCGGCTCGCCGAGCTGCTGAGCAAGTGCCGGGAGGAAACCCGGAGAAAGTCGGATCGGGCGCAGGCGTTGGAGAGTCTCACCACCCGCGAGCGAGAGATTCTCCAGCTGATGTCGAAAGGCTTGGACAACCGCGAGATCGCGGCCCGCTTGAACATCGCCTACCCGACGGTTCGAAGCCACGTCCGAAGGATTCTGGAGAAGCTGGACGCACGGTCGAAGCTCGAGGCGGTGGTCAAGGCGGCCGGGGCCGCCGAGGAACTCGACGACTCTCTCGACGCCGGGTAGCCCGGCCCCCGTTAGGTCGTCACCTCGGCGAGCAGGTCCGGAATCTCTTGCCGCGCGTACCACAGCAGCTCACGCTCGGCGAGCTCGTCGGTGACGGTGTCGTCCTCGCTCGCTCGCGCGAGCGCGGCCACCGCCGCCTCGACGGCTTCGGTGGCGGCCGGCTCGTCGACGTGGACGGAGGCGACATCCGACAGCCGAACCGCGGTCTGGACCTCCACCGTCGACCGCGTCTGACCGGCAACCGGCCGCACCATCGCGTCTGGCACGTCCGCGGCCACGACCACCCGTCGGCGAGGCGCGCGCGGATCGGCGCTCACCTTCTGCAACGAGGTGTGCGCCGCACCCTCCGTCGCGGCGTACTCCAACTCCTCCTGGTCGCCGTCGACGAGCCACTCCCGCAAGGCCGGGGTCACGGCGTGCGCCGTCAGCGGCGGGGGGCCGAACCCACCGTGGGCGACGGCGGCCGCGAGCTCGGTCATGGTGACACCGAGGTAGACCCGCATGCTGCGTCCTTCCCGAACCTCACACTGCCCCGTGTCCGCGCGCGCGAGCTCGCGCTCAGGACGAGCGGCCTCGCCGGCGCGCGTGCGACACGTCGGCATGATGGCGCACGTCGCGATGGTCTGAGACAGCGCGTCCACCCTGCCGCACCCGGACACCTTGGCGAACTCGACGGCGGCGCATCCCTCGGAAGGCGGCCCGGCTCGTGCGCAGCGACGTCTCCAGCACCTGCAGGCGGCGCTGCTGGTCCATCGGGTTGGTGCCCAAGGCGATCAGGTCCTCGGCCGTCGGCGCGATGACGGTGACCTTCGTGCCCTCGGCGCGCAGCACGTCGACCTCACGGCTGAGCTGGCGGGTCAGCGCACGTCGCCAGTGCTGCAGCATCCACAACGACGGGCTCATCGACTCCGGGGACGCCAACCACGCCAGCGGAGCGAACACGTAGACCTCGTCGAGGTTCCGCCCAGCCGCCAAGTCCGCCGAGGCGATCGACGCGGTGCCACCGTCGACGTATACCCTGCCGTCGATCTCGACGGGAGCGAACCACCCCGGGATCGCGCACGACGCGGCGACCGCTTGGGAGGGCCGGACCGACGAGCCGCTCTTGCGCCCCAACGCGACCCGCTCCCCCGCGTGGTAGTCCATGGCGACGGCGAGAAACTCCGGGTGTTTCGGCCAGCGCGGCACGATCTGGTCGATGAGATTGACGAGGGTGTCCACCGATCCTCGGCCACGAGGCAGCAGACCGGCCAGGACCAGCGGCGCGCTGAGCAGCCGCCGGTCACGGACGATCGCGGCGAGCAGCCGAGCCGAGCCGACACCCGGCCACGGCGTCGGTGGACGCCCGCCGAGGGCGTCATAGTCCAACTCCACCCCGTTGAGAACGCTTCCGTCGAGGTTCTCCCCTAGCTGGTGTGCCCGCTGCTCCTCGGGGGACACGCCCGCGGCCAGGAGGGCCGCCACGACGGACCCGGCGGATGTGCCGACGAGGAGGTCAACCTTGGTGGTGTTGATGTCGGTCTCTTCTTCGAGGGCGCAGAGTGCCCCGATCATCCAAGCCGCACCAAGGACACCACCCGCACCGAGTACCAAACCACGCCGCGGGCTGCTCATTCCGCCCTCCTTACCGGGGGCTCAGGGTCCTCCTGGCGTCCTCGACTCCTGGTCCTCCTGACTCTCAGTGTGCCTTGCGAGCGCGTCGGTCGGGCCGTGTTGGCATCTGTTCGACCGCCTCCACGAGCTCGGTCAGGGCATCCGGGATGCATTGGGCGAGAACGTTCAGATCGGGCATGGCGTCCCGGTCAGCGTTGAGGCCGAAGCACACCTTGCCCTTGTACGACGTGAGCCCGATCGCGAGTGCTTGCCCCTTCGCCAGGGGCACCACCGGATAGCTCGCCACCATGGGAGCACCGGCGACGTAGAGCGTGGTCTGAGGACCCGGCACGTTCGTGACGACGAGGTTGAAGACCCGCCGGGACAGGGAGCTCGCCACCCGGGCGCCCAGTGCGTGGAGCGTCGGTGGAGCGAAGCCGGCCATGCCGGCGAGCGCGCGGGCTCGCACCGCGTGACTGGCCTCCCGGTGTGCCTTCGTCGCGTACGCCACCTGCTGGAGACGCATGGCGGGATTCGCCTCACCCACCGGCAGGTCGAGGATGTACTCCGCGACGTGGCTTCGAGAGCTGTCGTCGGTCAGCACGCTCATGGGCACCAGCGCGCGCACCGTCGTCGTCGACACCACGCGCACACCGCGGGTGAACAGCCAGGACCGGAGAGCACCGGCGATCGTGGCGAGCACGACGTCGTTGATGGCCACACCTCGCCGCCGACGGACCGCGCGATAGTCGTCGAGACTGGTGTCGACCGACGCGAAGCGCCGCTGGGCGCCGATCGACACGTTGAGCGGACTCGTCGGAGCCGGTCGGGCGGCGGTCCGCATGGCGGTCGCGACGCCGCCGGCCGCCCCACCGAGAAGGCGCACCGCCCGGGCCGCCGCGCGCGGAAGGTCGGTGAGTGTCCGCTGGGCGGACTCCAGGAGGTCGCCCGGACGCCGGACGACGTCGACGAGCGCCCCGGCGAGCAGCTCGATGGAGGACGGCTCGGCCGAGGGCGTCCACGTGTCGGCCGGCGCCTCGGGTCGGTGAGGTGTGGTGTCAAGGACGACTTGGCCGATGTCGACGGTGGAGATCCCGTCGACCATCGCCTGGTGCGTCTTCGACAGCAGCGCGAAGCGGCCGCCTTCCAGACCTTCGACGAGGTACATCTCCCACAGCGGGCGGGACCTGTCGAGCGGCCGGCTCATGATGCGCGCGACGAGCTCCCGTAGCTGGTCGGGCGTGCCGGGACGCGGAACAGCCGATCGACGGACGTGGTAGGTGAGGTCGAAGTCCTCGTCGTCCACCCACACCGGATGGGCGAGGTTGCCCGGCACCCACCGAACCCGCTGCCGATAGCGCGGGACATAGGCCAGGCGCTCCCGAACCACGTCCACGAGGTCGTCGAAGCCGAACCCGCTTTCGGGTGTCTCGAACACCCCGACGCTGCCCACGTGCATGGGCGTGGTGGGTTCCTCGAGGTACAGGAACGACACGTCCAGCGCGCTCAGCCGGTCCGGCATCTCCTGACCTCCGCTCCGCTCACCGCCCGGAGCCTCATCGTGTCACGTCCGACGCGCCGGCGCCCCTCCCCACCCACGGGCCACGGTCGGCCGATCGAGACGAGGCACTCCCCCAGCGTCGATTTCCCCAACCGTTGCGCGCAGACCCGACGGTCCAACCTCGCCGGACCGCCGGAGGTCGCCGGTCCTCGCCACGCCCACCGGTGTCGAGGGGCACGACCGGACGACCAAGATCGGCGGCGGTGTCGGCGGCCAGCACCTGATCTTGGTAGCGTCCGGCTGCCTTGATCACGATCAGCGCTGGAGGTGCCGACGTGGCAACGCGCCCCGCTCCCCACGACGCTCCCGCACACGACGGGCTCCACCGTTGGGCACCCACGCGGCGTCAGGTGCTCCTCGGCGCCGCGGCCGCCGCGGTCCTCGCCGACCAAGGCTTCCGCGCCGGGCCGGCGGTCGCTGACGACGGGGACGTGTTCGACTCGCTGCGTCGCACGTGGGTGAGGCTGCTGACCGGCGGCGACGACCTCGACCCGAACGAGCCGGCGGTGGCTGCCGCGCTGCGTCGTCTCGAGAACACCGTCCAGGGCCATCTCGACAACCTCGTGCGTTCGCCCGACCGGGACCGGGTCTTCGCCGACTTGAGCATGGACAACGACGCCCACGTCTCGAGCACGCTCGTCAACCTCGCGCGGATGGCGACGGCGTGGGCGACCAGAGGCAACCGGTTCTACGGTGACGAGGACCTCCTCGCCGACATTCTCGCCGGGCTGGAGACCGTCAACGAGCTGGGCTACTACGCCGGGAGGGAGGAGTTCGGCAACTGGTGGTCGTGGGAGATCGGGGCAAGCCGGCCTCTCGCGGACGCCATGTGCCTGCTGTACGACCACCTCAGCCCCGACGCCCTGCAGCGGTACGCCGCGGCGATCGACTGGTTCGTGCCGGACCCGTGGTACATGATGCACGGGGACCGTCGTGGTCTGTCGACCGGCGCCAACCGGGTCGACCTGTGTCAAGCGGTAGCGGTTCGCGGGATCGCGTTGAAGGACGCCGACAAGGTGATTCGCGCCCGCGACGGCCTCAGCGATGTCTGGCAGTACGTCACCACAGGCGACGGCTTCTACCGGGACGGCTCGTTCATCCAGCACACCTGGGTGGCCTACACGGGGACCTACGGCGTGGTGCTGCTCGGCGGCCTGAGCAAGCTCTTCGCGCTGCTCGCCGACTCGCCGTACGAGGTCAGTGACCCGAGCCGGCACAACCTCGTCGACGCCGTCGAGCGGACCTACGCGCCCGTCATCCACGACGCGCGGATGATGGACTTCGTGCGGGGCCGCGCGATCTCCCGCGCGAACGAGACCGACCACACCAACGCCTACCAAGCCGTGGAGGCGATCCTGCGCCTGGCGTTGGGCGTCGAGTCCGCGGTCGCCGACCGATGGCGGGCCCGCGTGGCCGGCTGGCTCGAGCGTGACGCCTTCGGCGACATGCTCGCCAACGCGTCCGTGCCGGCGGCCGCCCTGGTCACCGAGCTGCGCCGCTCGGGTGTGGAGCCCGCCCCCGAGCCCGTCGGCCACAACTTGTTCCCCGGCATGGCGCGCGCGGTGCACCGCCGGCCGGGGTGGGCCTTCGCGATCTCGATGGCGTCGACGCGGATCGCGTACTACGAGTGCGGGAACGGCGAGAACGACCGCGGGTACCACACCGGCTCCGGCATGACCTACCTCTACGACGCGGACAACGGGCAGTACACCGACGCCTTCTGGCCGACCGTCGACCTCTACCGTCTGCCCGGCATCACCGTCGACAAGAAGCCGCTGCCGGATCGGGCCGGTGGACAGTGGGGAGAGGCGCGCCCCCCGACCGCGACCTGGGTCGGCGGCGCCACGCTCGACGGCTACGCCACCGTCGGGCAGCACCTGGAGGGACCAGAGTCCCCCATGCGCGCGCTGAAGTCGTGGTTCTGCCTGGACGAGTACGTCGTCGCGCTCGGCGCTGGGATCACCGGCTCCTCGGGTCACGCGGTCGAGTCGATCGTCGAGAACCGCAACCTGCATGCCGACGGGACCAACGAGCTCACGGTGAACGGCCGCGTCCGCGCGACCACACTGGGCGCGGAGGAGACCGTCGAGCGTGTCCGGTGGGCTCACCTCGAGGGGGTTGCCGGCTACCTGTTCCCCGCCGGCGGCTCGCTTCGGGTTCTTCGCGAGGAGCGCACGGGCGCCTGGCGAGACATCAACACCGGGGGCCCGACGACGCCGCTCACCCGGCGCTACGTCACGCTCTGGTTCGACCACGGCGTCGACCCGACGGACGCGACGTACGCCTACGCGGTCGTGCCAGGCGCCTCGCGAGCCCGTACCGCCGAGCTCGCGGACGCTCCGGGCTTCCAGATCCTCGCCAATACCGCGGCCGTCCAGGCGATCCGGGCGCCTCGGTTGGGCGTCGTCGCGGCGAACTTCTGGCAGCCGGGCAGCATCGGCCGGATCACGGTGGACCAGCCGTGCGCCGTGCTCGTGCGCGAGCGCGCCGGCACGCTGGAGGTGGCGGTCGCCGACCCGACGCAGGAGGGCACCTCCGTCACGGTCACGCTCGACCGTCGCGGGTACGACACCGTGGAGGCCGACGACACCGTCACCGTGCTGTCCACGTCCCCCACTGTGCGGCTGCGGGTCGCTGTGACGGGATCGGCCGGTGCCACCCACCGCGCGACCCTCCGCCGCTGATCGACGGGGCCGGAGGATTCTGTGGGGCACCGCCTCACACGCGGAGGACGCGGCACCGCTCCGCGCTCGACCTGGAAGACGGCGGCCCCGTCCGCGGGACGGGGCTCCGTGACCAGGGAGCGCCAGCGCGTGCGACGGATCTGGTGACGTCTCAGCGGCGGCGTCGACGCCGCTGGCGGGGCAAGGTGATGCCCATGAGCTCGGCTGCCAAGGCCCGGAGCGGGGGACGCGCGATGGACTTGGGCGCCACCTCGGCGAGCGTGCGTCCCTGGGCGAGCGCGGTGTCGAACGACGCGCGGTCGTAGGGAACGCACACCACGCCCTCGACCCCGGCGTAGCGACGCAACGCCTCCCGGATCTGGCTCTCGGCGTCGCCACCGACCGGCCCCTTGCGGACGAGGTTCGCGACCACGCGGAGGTTGACACCGGGGATGGTCTCGCGCAGCTCCTCGATGCCTCGGATCAGTCGTTGGAGCCCGACCGGGTCGGCCGCACCCACTGCGATGACCGTGTCCGCCGCCTCCAGGGTCGTGAGCGTCGCGCCGTTCCGGCGCGGAGCCGCGGTGTCGAAGGAGATCTCCTCGTCCTGCTCGAGGCAGAACCCGCAGTCGACGACGATCGCCGCCGCCAGCTGGCGGGCGAGACCCCACACCTGTTCCAGTGCGCTCGCCCGGAGCTCCGGCCAACGGTCGGCCCGCGGGATGCCGGTGAGCACGCGCAGGCGCGGCATCACCTCGCGAGCGTGCCGGGCGAGGGCCGGCAGGTCGAGGGTGCCGTTGTTCGCCGACCGACAGGCCGCGGCCAGGCCAGGCGCCTCGTCGAGGATGCCGAGGACCTGCGCGACCACGCCGCCGTAGACGTCCGCGTCGGCGAGCAAGGTGGGGACGCCGAACAGCGACAGCTCCGTGGCCAATGTCACCGCGACCGACGTGCGGCCGGGCGCGCCGGCGGGGCCCCAGACCGCGATGAGCTGACCCGTCCCGGTCGCCGTCTCGTAGGGTGGCGGCTCCGGCATCGGCGGCGGCACCGGCATCGCGGCGCGAGGGTTGGCCACCGCGAAGTCCGGCACCCGCTGCGTCTTCTGGGACAGCTCGACGGCTTCCGCGACCGCGTTGGCGAGGACGTCAGCGGGCGCGTCGGCCGGGACCACGGTGGCGACGCCGAGCCGCCGTAGTCGTTCCTCTCCCTGGCGGTCACCAGGGGTCACCACGCCGACGACCGCGACTCCCTCCGCGAACAACCGGGCGACGGCGTCCCGGTCCAGTCGTCGCAGGTCGGCCGACAGCAGGACGGCACGCGCCTGACCTGACTGTGCGGTCGCGAGCAGGTCGGGAAGGTCGACGCACCTGCGAACGACATCGAGTCCGAGCGAGCTGCGTTCGAGAGCGGCGACGAGATCGGACTCCCATCGCGCCCCTGTGACAGCGGTGAGGACGGGAAGCGTCACGGTCTCACCTCGACTCCGGCGCGACGTGCTTGACGATGACGGCCCTGGCGTTGCCCGCGTTGGCGACGAGCTGCTCGAGGGAGAAGCCCTCGCTCATCTCGTCGAGCGCGATCCGGATCGTGGCGCCGCCGTCCCCGCCACCGAGCCCTCCTCCGGAGGGCAGCTGGGTGACGATGACGTTGCTGGCGCCGAGCACACCCTTCTTCGGCGGGAAGGAGTCGTCGTTCGCGGGAATGAAGTAGACGTCGACACGATCCCACTGGCGGAGCGACTTCGGCAGGAGCCCGGCCTCCACCGGGATCGGAGCGTCCCGCAGCTGCCTGTCCGGTTTGGTGGTCCAGGCGTTGCGGGGCAGGAACTCACCGGCACCCACCGCTCGGACCATGCGTGCCCCTTCGGGGATCTTCTCGCGCGCCGACACGTAGCGGTCAGCGTCCTCCTGCCTCGTGAAGCGCACCTTGCGAACCACGAGCACGCTCTCGTCGAGCGGAGCCGAGGGAGCCAGGTCGACGTCGTCCTTGACCGCCCACACCTCGACCGTGGCATCCGCCTGGGCGATCACCCGGGCACCGAGGGCCATCGACGCCAGCACGAGCAGGATGCCGAGGAAGAGCTTGGGGTCGAGCCAGCGCGGCCGAGCCTGCCGAGTGGCCTTCGGCGAGGGGACTTCGGACAAGGTCTCACTCCTCCGGTTCGCGATCACCAGGCGTCGTGGTCGCTGGGCTTCATGGTCGCGGGCGCCCAAAACAGTACGACAGTTGAGCCGGCCCTGGTGTCCTGGCGTCGTCCTGTGGACGGAACCGAGTCAAGGAACCTGTGGACAAGCGAAGGCAACCGCAAGCAAACGCGTGGCAAACTGAGGCTGGGGTACGTCGAGAGAGGAGACCACCTTGCCTGGCACGCCAAGGTTCCTGCAGCTGGCTGATGTCGCGGAGGTGCTCAATATCTCGGCGGCACAGGCATACGCTCTCGTCCGCAGCGGTGAACTTCCGGCGATCAAGATCGGTGGGCGCGGCCAGTGGCGGGTGGAGGCGAGCGCGCTGGAGGAGTACATCCAGCGCATGTACTCCGAGACCCGGGAGTTCATCGCCGCGCACCCCTACACCTCGAACAAGGCGGACGACCTCTGAGCCGCCCCGACGACGGCGCCGCCGAGGCACCCAGCTCGGTCGTGGGTTCGCGTCCCGGCCCCGACGAAGCGAGGGGCCGGGAGCGAACCGCGTCGGCATACGCCTTGTGACGAGCTGTCGCCGAGCGTGAGGCTGGTCGCCGAGGGGCAGAGCCTTTCAGCGCCACTCCCCGTGGCCGGCCTCACGGACGACCACGGTGCCGACCTAGGAGCGCCGCACGAATGCGACGCCTGCGAAGGGCACCGTGCGTATCCCCTTGACGTCGCGGGCTCGACGTACCTCGCCAGGCGCGTGTTCGGCCATCTCGAAGAAGTCGGCGCCAACCCGGTCGATCGTCCCGGTCACGACACTGGCGTCCCGCATGGCCACCGCGACCGAGGATCGGTCGCGGGCGATGCCGCGGAGCGCGTACGCCAGCGTGAGCCGCGCCGCGACCCGTCCCTCGCTGCCGGGCGCGGCGGTGAGTCCGCCGAGACCGGTGATCCCGGTGATGGCGTCCAGCGGAACGAGCACCTCGAACCTCGTCTCCTCGGTGAGAAGCAGCCAGTCAGCTCCCACGCTGGAGATCCGTCCCGCCACCTTGCCGGCGCCGAGGACGTAGACGACCACGGGATAGCCGCGCATCGGCCGCAGCCGGTCGACGAGCCGGAACCGCGCGACCTCACGACGGGTGCGATCAGCGACCTCCGAGGCGAGCTCGGCGGCCTCCAGCTCCTCCATCTGAGCATCGAGATCGGCGAAAAGGCTCTCCCAACGCACCGGGCCACCGTACTGCGTGAGTGATCGACGACACCGTCTGGTCGCTGCTCACTCGCGGCCACGGTCGGTCGTTACATCGTCACGCGACCTCGCGAGCGAACGCGGTCAGGCGACCTCGCGAGCGAACGTGCGAAGCCGGACGAACACGAATCAAAGCATCAGAGACCACATTCGGTTGACAGCGCATCGAACCGCAGAGTATGAAAGCAAACGCAAGCAATCGAAAGGTTCGGAGGCCAACCAATGCGGACCGCCCGCCGAGTGCTCTCACCGATCGGCGTCCTCCTCGCCTTCGCGTGGGGCGCTTGGTTCCTCCGGTGGCTCACCGCCGGCAGCTGGAGTGGGGTGCGCGACGGCAATCCGTCGTTCGAGGCCCTTCTCGTCTTCGTGGTCGCGGTCCTGGCCTGGGCCTGCTACGCCTGGCTGGCGTTCGGCACGATCCTCATGGCGCTCTCCGTCCTCCCAGGTGCGCTGGGTCGTGCCTGCGGCGAGCTAGCCGAGCGCGTGACACCCGCGGCGTACCGACGGATCGCGCGTATCGCCCTGGGAATCTCCGTCGCCGCGGGTCCCATGTTCGGGGCGCTGCCCGCGAACGCCGCCACGGTGGACCAGCCCACCCAGGCGGCCGCCGCGGCCGCTCAGATGCTGCCGAGCCTCGACCGGCCGGGCACCATCGACAGCCGGCTCCCCAGCGGCGTCACCTTGCCGAGCCTCGACCGGCCCAGCGGGTCTGACGTGGTCACGAGCGACGTCGTCGCGAGCGACATCGTGGCAAGGCTGCCGATGCCCGACCGGCCGGTCGCCGACCAGGCTCCGGTGACCGGTCAGGCCGACCTGCCCAACCCCGAGCGCCCGCAGACGAGCGACCCGGTGACCCGCGCGCCGGTCCGCGACCTGGGGGATGTCCAGCAGCAGGTGGTCGTGAAACGCGGCGACACGCTGTGGGACATCGCGGCTCGTCACCTCGGCCCCGGGGCGAGCAACGCCGAGATCCATCGCGAGTGGCAGCGCTGGTACGAGGCGAACCGGCAGGTCATCGGCGACGATCCGAACCTGATCTTGCCCGGCCAGATCCTCACCCCTCCGCCACCGCAACGCTGACGTCTCCACAACCGCACCGGCCACAACACTCACCGAATCGGGGGATGCACCGATGACTGCAACCTGGACCACGCCGCAGTCCTCTCCGCGACTCAGCGTCAGCGCACTGCCCCGCCGTGTACCCGCGCCGGCGGCCGAGCCTCCGTACGACGACGAGCGAGGACACGGCACGCCCCTCACCGACGGGGCACTGGCTCTCGACCTGACCGACGACGTCACCGTTCCGGAGCGAGCGGCACGCGACAGCGCGGGCCAGCGACACCTCACGGTCGTCGGCAGCCGGCCGCCGAAGCCGCGCACGGAGGACTCGTTCTTCGCTCCCCAACCCACGCCGCGGGTGGCCTTGCCCGATCCCTACTCGTGGACCGGTCGGTTCGTTCAGGCGGTGGTCGAGGTGCTCGCCGGGGAGCGGCCGGTCACGCAGCTGTTGCGCTGGACCAACGAGGGCGTCTACGCCGACGTCACCCGCCGGGCACGGGCGCTCGGACGCCTCGCCCCAGGCGCGCGGCGTGGTCGAGGACGCGCGCTGGTTCGGTCGGTGCACCTGTGCGAGCCTCGGGACGGCGTCGTCGAGGCGGCCGTCCACGTCAAAGAGGGCGGTCGCTCGCGAGCGATCGCGCTGCGCCTGGAAGGGCTCGACGGACGCTGGCGCTGCACGGCCCTCGTCCTCGGCTGAGCTTGAAGCGAACCCGTCGTCGACACGGACGCCGCCGTCCCGAGGTGGGGCGGCGGCGTCGTCTCTGACAGCGCTCGCGGCTGACTGCAGATGTCGGTTCCCGACCGGCTTCCGTCCGGACGGCTCATGACCCTCGTCTCCGATCGGCACCGGCGAACCGACCGGTCAGCCGGACATGCGGGCCCGCGCCTTGGGGTCACCGTGGCAGCGCTTGAACTTCCGACCCGACCCGCACGGGCACGGCGCGTTGCGGGGAGTCCCGGAGTAGTCGCCGTCGGCGCCCTGCGCGGCGGTCTGACCGCCGATCCCGGTCCCGGGACGCTCCGTGCGCTGCACCACGCCACCGGCGCCGTCGACCGAGGGACCGGAGTACGAGAGCCGGCTCAGCTGCGGGCCGCCCAGCCCGGGGACCACCACCCGAGGACGCTCCTGGACGGGGGGCGGCGCCGGTGCTCCCTCCGGCTGCGCCGCTGCCCCCTGGGCCCCGGCCGCGGCGGACGCCGGCACCCCCGCGGGCGCGGCACCTGGGATGGTCGCCGGCACGAACTGCACCTGCGCGTAGAACAGCTGGCGGACCGACTCCTCCTTGATGGCGTCCATCATCGCCATGAACAGGTCGTAGCCCTCCCGCTGGTACTCCACCAGCGGGTCGCGCTGCGCCATCGCGCGCAGGCCGATGCCCTCCCGCAGGTAGTCCATCTCGTAGAGGTGGTCACGCCACTTGTCGTCCAGCACCCGCAGGATGACCTGGCGCTCCAGGTCACGGAGCACGTCCGAGCCCAGCTCGGCCTCGCGACGCTCGTAGGCACGGTGCGCGTCCTCGCGGAAACGCCGCAGCAGGTCCTCGCGAGTCAGGTGGGACCGTCCACCGACCTCGGCCTCCGCATGGGCGACGGAGAAACCGACCGGGTACACCGTCTTCAGGTCAGCCCACAGCCTCTCCAGGTCCCAGTCCTCCGGAGGTCCTTCCGTGGCGACGTAGACGTAGGACTCCAGGACGTCGTCGATCATCGACTTGACCTGCTCGTGGATGTCCTGGCCCTCCAGGACCCGGCGGCGCTCGGCGTAGATGACCTCGCGCTGCTTGTTGAGGACGTCGTCGTACTTGAGGATGTCCTTCCGCAGCTCGAAGTTCATCGCCTCGACCTGCGCCTGCGCGGAGGCGATGGCCCCGGTGACCCGCTTGTTCTCGATCGGGACATCGTCGGGGATCTTCAGGCTCGTGAGCACCCAGTCGACCCAGTCGGACTTGAAGCGCCGCATGAGGTCGTCCTCGAGCGAGAGGTAGAACCGGCTCTCGCCCGGGTCGCCCTGACGTCCCGCCCGACCACGGAGCTGGTTGTCGATCCGGCGTGACTCGTGGCGCTCGGTGCCAAGGACGTACAGGCCGCCGAGAGCGGCGACCTCGTCGTGCTCCGCGGCCACGGCCTTCTTGCACCGCTCGAGCACGGCCGGCCAGGCGCGCTCGTACTCCTCGGCGTGCTCGACCGGGTCGAGCCCCATCTCCCGCAGCTCCTGGTCGGCGAGGAACTCCGGGTTGCCACCGAGCATGATGTCCGTGCCTCGACCGGCCATGTTCGTCGCCACCGTCACGGCGCCCTTCCGGCCGGCCTGCGCGACGATCGCCGCCTCCCGCGCGTGGTTCTTGGCGTTGAGCACCTCGTGCGGGATACCGCGCTTCTTCAGCAGCGACGACAACAGCTCCGACTGCTCGACGCTGGTCGTCCCGACCAGCACCGGCTGGCCCTTCGCGTGGCGCTCGGCGATGTCGTTGACGACGGCGGCGAACTTCGCCTCCTTGGTGCGGAACACCAGGTCCGGCTGGTCGATGCGGATCATCGGCCGGTTGGTCGGGATCGGCGTCACCTGGAGGTTGTAGATCTTGTTGAACTCCGCCGCCTCGGTCATCGCCGTGCCCGTCATGCCGGCGAGCTTCTCGTAGAGACGGAAGTAGTTCTGCAACGTGATCGACGCGAAGGTCTGGTTCTCGTCCCTGATCGGAACGCCTTCCTTCGCCTCGATCGCCTGGTGCAGGCCCTCGTTGTAGCGGCGACCGTGCAGGATGCGACCGGTGTGCTCATCGACGATGAGGACCTCGCCGTCCAGCACGACGTAGTCCCGGTCCCGCTTGAACAGCTCCTTCGCGCGGATGGCGTTGTTGAGGTACTGGACGAGCGGGGTGTTCGCCGGCTCGTAGAGGTTGTCGATGCCGAGGTAGTCCTCGACCTTGTCGATCCCCGGCTCGAGGATGCCGACGGTGCGCTTCTTCAGGTCGACCTCGTAGTCGACGTCGGGCCGCAGCCGGGCCGCGATCCGCGCGAACTCCTCGTACCACTTCGAGCTCTGCGCGACCGTGCCGGAGATGATGAGCGGTGTCCGCGCCTCGTCGATGAGGATGGAGTCGACCTCGTCGACGATGGCGTAGTGGTGACCGCGCTGGACGCAGCCGTCCAGGCTCATGGCCATGTTGTCGCGCAGGTAGTCGAACCCGAACTCGTTGTTCGTGCCGTAGGTGATGTCGCAGGCGTAGGCCTTGCGCCGCTCCGGGATGCTCGAGTCCGAGCGGATCACACCCACCGACATGCCGAGGAAGTGGTAGATCCGCCCCATCCACTCGCCCTGGTACTGGGCGAGGTAGTCGTTGACGGTGACGACGTGGACGCCCTTGCCCGCGATCGCGTTGAGGTAGGCCGCCAACGTGGCGACGAGCGTCTTGCCCTCACCGGTCTTCATCTCCGCGATGTGACCCATGTGGAGGGCGGCGCCACCCATGATCTGAACGTCGAAGTGTCGCTGCAGGATCGTCCGCTTCGCCGCTTCCCGGACCGTCGCGAAGGCCTCAGGCAGCAGGTCGTCGAGGGACTCGCCGTCGGCGTACCGGGCCCGGAACTCCTGGGTCATGTCGCGGAGCTCCTCGTCCGTCATGGACGTGAAGTGCTCCTCGATGGCATTGACCTGCCTGGCGATGGCCTGAAGCTTCTTGAGGGTCTTCCCCTCACCGGCACGCAGGATCTTGTCGAGCAGGGCGGGCACGGACTCTCGGCTCCTCGTCGTACAGGTCGCGACTACCTAACGTGAGAGGGTCGTGTCGCGGACGTACACGAGGTTCACGACACGCCTCTGGCCATGGTAGGCGACACCCCCAAGACAATGCCCGTGCCCGCGACACAACGGTCACGGCAGGATGTTCCGACATGGAACCTCCCCGCCTTCCGGCCGGCCCCGTGGCCCTGCGACCGCCGCGGGCCGGTGACGTCGAGGACGTCCTCGACCACGGTCGAGATCCGGCGACCTCGATGATCTTCCCCGACCTCGCCACCCGTGCCGACGCCGAGCGCTTCCTCCTCGACCAGGTACCGCGTGGCTGGCGCGACGGCGACCACCTCACTCTCGCGGTCGCCGACGCCAGCTCGGACGCCTACCTCGGCGTCGTCACCCTGCGCGTCAAGCCGGGCGGCGCGGCCGACGTGAGCTACGGCCTCCGCCCCTCCGCGCGAGGTCGTGGCGCCATGACGGAGGCCCTCCGAGCACTCGTCGATTGGGCCTTCTCCGACGCCGGCCCGGGTCTGTCGGCGATGCACTGGCAGGCACCGGTGGGCAGCTGGGCAGCCCGACGGGTCGCGTGGCGCGTCGGGTTCCGGATCGAAGGCGTCCTCCGCGCTGGCGTCCTCGCGGACCAAGGCCGTGCCGACTGCTGGTTGGCCTCCCTCCTCGCCGACGATCCTCGTCAGCCGACGAACCCGTGGTACACCGCGGCCGTCCTGCGCGGCAGGCGGTGCGTCTTGCGTCCGTTCCGCGAGTCCGACGCCGACGCGGTCGTGGAGGGCTGCACCGACCCGCTCACCCGGCACTGGCTCACTCACCTCCCCGACCCCTACACGACAGCGGAGGCGCTCTCCTTCATCCGCGGCCGCGAGGAGGCGCACGCGTCCGGCCGCGGGGTCCACTGGGCGGTGGCCGACCCCGACACGGACGCGTGCATCGGCGCGTTCGGGCTCAACGACATCGACCAGAGCACCGGAACGGCCGAGCTCGGCTACTGGGTGCACCCGGGAGCTCGGGGCCGAGGCGTGGCCACCGAGGCGGCCCGCCTGATCGTGCGGCACGCCCTGATCCCCGTCGACGACGGTGGCCTGGGCCTGCGCCGACTGACGCTCCGCGCCGCGGCACAGAACGTGGCCTCCCAGCGGGTCGCCGAACGTGCCGGGCTGCGTCCGGCCGGCGTCTGGCGAGCGGCCCAGCAACTGGGCGACGGCAGCTTCACCGACATGGTGGTGTTCGACCTGCTCGCCGAGGACGTCACGTCGGCTGACTGGCTGAGGGACGACATCGACTGACTGAGCGAAGCCGCCCAGTCCGCTGGGTCGACGCAGGCGCTCGAACGGAGCAGGTCTCCGGAAAGCCCTGACCGGATCCGAGAAGCCCCACGCCCACCGGAAAGGGGCGGCTGCCTCCCACGCCGGGCAGCCGCTCCGAACCCCGGTGGCCTTCGCCGCCGCGTGGAGCGCGGGCCGGAACGAGCGGCGTGGCCTCGCCGGAGTATGTCCAAGCCCACGGAAGATGGCCTGTCCGAAAGTTCGGCGTCCGAAGGCTCGGACGACACACATCCTGACCCACACAAACCTGGATAAAACACCTGAATCTGCCAGGCGTTCCGTCAGGACGGTGGCTCGCCGACCCACTCCCGGTGGGCCCCGCTCACCCTCCTCCCCCGGACGCCGCCGCCGGTCGGGCCTGGGTCTCGAGACGGATCACGCCGTAGTCGTAGCCCTTCCGGCGGTACACGACGCTCGGCTGGTGCGTGTCCGCGTCGACGAACAGGTAGAAGTCGTGGCCGACGAGCTCCATCTCGTACAGCGCCTGGTCGAGCGTCATGGGAGCGGCCACGTGGGTCTTCTCGCGGACGACGAGCGGCCCTTCGCCGACCACCTCCATGCCCGCCACCGTGCTGGCGGCGCCCGTCGTGGACTCCTCCGTCTCGGCCGGCTCCGTCTCGCCGCGGACAACCTCCGCCGGAGCGGTGGCGTCCTTGAGCGGACCCGAGGTCGCCTCGGCGACCGACATGGGAGCGCGGGCACCGCGATGCACGCGTCGCCGGTCGATGGCTCTGCGAAGGCGGCTGATCAGCTTGTCGAGCGCGAGGTCGAGAGCGACGTAGCGGTTGACCGCGGCCGCCTCGGCCCGAACGACCGGGCCGCGCATGATCACGGTCAGCTCGACGCGCTCGGACTGAGAGGCGTCCCTGGTGTTCTCCTTGGAGACCACGACCTCGACTCGGTGAAGTCGGGAAGCGAACTTCTCCAGCCGGGCCATCTTGTCCTCGACGTGCCGGCGAAAGCGTTCGGTCACCTCACAGTGGCGACCCAGCACCACGACGTCCACCTGAACCTCCTCCACATCGGATCTCGAGGCCGATGACGCCTACGACCACCTCCGCGGGAGCCGAGAAGGCGTATTTGGGTCGTACCCCACTTCTTCGCCGACGAGACATCCGGCCCCGGTGATGTGCGTCGCATGCGCGCAAAGACGGACCTGAGCACAAGGGCGGGCATGAGCCCGGGAGAGGCATGGGCTGAGGACGACCACGGAATGGGTGGCACCCGCCCGGCCGACCTGGTCTTCGTCCCCACATTCGCCTGCCGAGGGTCTCGCGGCAGCGGGTGCGCTCTGCGCCACTACCCCCCTTCTCCCGCACCAGAAGGCATCCGACCTTCGGGCGAGGCAGGGCTTACCTCTAAGCCGCACCGTGATCGGTCGACGAGAAGTCGCCTTACGTGGGCCGTTTCGCCTGCGGCTGGCATCGGCTTGCTGAACGCCGACCCGAGGGCGACGTCCAGCGCAACCACGGACCCGGGCGGGTGCCATGCGGCAACGCTAGCCCGCTCAGGCCGGTCCGAAAACCCGGGCGAGCGAAGAGTCCGGGCCCTTGCTGGTCGCCGCCACCACGACGGCCGCGCGGACCCTCCCGCCGACATCACGCAGCGCCCGCGCCGCCTCGGCGAGCGTGGCGCCCGTCGTCACCACGTCGTCGAGGAGCACGATCGTGCGGCCGGCCAGATAGCTCGCGAAACCTCGCCGAACGGTCATAGCCCCCGAGAGGTTCGCCACCCGTGCGGCGGCGCTGAGCCCCACCTGGTCGGCGACGGGACGGGCCAGCGCCAGAGCCGGACAGATCCGGAGAGGTCGACCCAGGAGTCGGCTGTTCGCGACCGCGTGGCGAGCGATGCGCGCGAGCGGGTCATACCCCCGTGTCCGGATCGCCGCCCTCCTGGAGGGCACGATCACCACGACGTCTCCGGGGCCCGCGGTGGTCGCGAGGACGCGACCGAGCGCCGCGCCCAGTGACTTGGCGAGCCTCGTTCGACCACGCTCCTTGTGGGCGAGCAGGACAGACCGGACGACACCCTCGTACCGAGCGAGCGCGAAGACCGGCGGCAGCTCCAAAGGCGCCGGGTCGGGCCGCGCCGCGAACACCCGGCCCTCGAACTCTCGCGCGCAGTCCCGACACAGGGCACGGCCCGGTCGGTCACACCCGGCACACCTACCGCCCAGCACGAGGTCGAGAAGGTCGTCGACGCGCGCGCCAAGGCCAGCCACGACACCCGACCACGCGGATCCCCGCCATCCCCCGGAGGCGGGGGACCCTCCGGGTGCTCCGGGTGCGGAGTACCCCCCGGACGTGGGGCCGGGGTTCATCCGGGGTACGCCGGGCACGTGCCCTCTCCTCTGACGGCCCAGCGGTAGTCGCTGTGCTCGACGTACAGCCGACCGTCCTCGGCGGCGAGGAGGACCGGCTGGCCGGGGGCCGCCGCCAGCGCGTGTGCGTTCGGGCCGCTGCCGAGGAACTCCACCTGCGAGCCGTCGACGGAGACCAGGGTGGGACGCGCCGGCGACTCGCCCTCCCGGCCGAGCACGACGATCCGATCCAGGTCAGCCCACGCGAGGTCGGTCATCGACGTCAAGGGGACGCGGATCTGGCGCAGCCCACGGATCGCGTTCATCGCGTCCCCACGTTCGATTCGACCCACGTACAGGTTGGTGCGGCCGGACTCCTCGACCAAGGCTGCCACCCGCGCACCCTCGCGAGAAACCTTGAGGGCGCGGACGTCCTTGCCGGTCAAGCCGGGGGCGGCGACCTGGAACAGGCGCTCGGACAAGTCGCGGACGAGGATTCGAGCCCGGCCGCCCCGACGGTCGGTCATCCACAGCTGGCCCGTGCGGTCCCACGACGGCTCGACGACGTCCGTGCCTTGCAGCACCGTCCGGGTCTCTCCGGCCGAGCTGTGCACCCGCACCGTCGTGCCGTCGCTCGAGACGGTGGCGAGCCAGTGCGCCGACGCCGGCTTGTCGCCTTCCCGCGGCTGAGCCACGTCACGCTCGGCGAACAGGCTCACCGCGATGGACCGGGCGTCCAGATCGACCTGCCCCAGGGGGCCGCGCACAGGTACCGTCCGGTCCGGACCGAGGATGACGAGTCGCCCCTTCGACAGGGCGTACGCTCCGCGGGCGGCGCCCGCGACCATGGGGTCGTAGATGGGCCACTTCTCGCTCTCCGGTCGGACGCCCGCGTCCTCGACACCGAGGGAGACCCGGTCGGAGGTCACCTCCACCTTGCGCACGCCCGGCACCTGACCCAGCGTCCATGCCAGCTGGGCGAGGATGAACCGCCGCTGGGAGTCGGACAGGTTGGCGATGTCGCCGGTGAGGTCGATTCTCGCCACGGAGTCCTCGACCGTGACCGCTGGCGTCGCCAACCGTGTGCCAGCGGGAAGAGCCGACTGGACGGCGGGCCGCAGCCACGGCGAAGGACCCCGCAACAGCGCGTTGACCAAGAGCGTCTCGAGGTGGCCCCGAATCGGCAGGTAGACCGGATCCGGGACCAGGATCTCGAAGTTGGGGTCGAAGAAGTACAGGTTGTGTTGCGCGAACTCGCGGTTGAAGTTGAAGGTGGACATGATGAGGGCGTCGGGAGGATTGCTGATCCGCCACTCGCCGTCGACCTTCGTCATCCCCAGGTCGAGCTTGACCCTCTCGCCCGGGTGCGCGGAGGTCCACGCGCCACCAGGTCCCACGTGCGCCACCAACGGCACGTCGATGAGCACCCGACCCGGCTCAGGCTCCGACAGCGGCCACACGGCGCTGTCGTAGACGAAGACACCACTGGGCTGCCAACGCTCGGCGACCGACGGCGCGAGGTACTTGCGGGAGATCGGTTGACCCGCCTGGTAGCTGGCCATCGAGTCGAGGAACCCACGGGCCACCTGCTGGGCGCTGTCGCCGGGATCGGGTCCGCTGACAAGCACCGGGATGGAGGTTCGTCCTGGTGAGCTGGTGCCCATGGGTTCGAAACGCACCGGACCGCTGGTCGGGACACGGGCACAGCTGGCGAGCACGCCGACCAGCGCGAGCACAGCGGCGACGATGGCCCGTCTTCTCATCGCTTCTCCCCTACGGCTGTCCCGAGCCCGGGAGGGCAGCGGATTCGTGCGGTTGCACGCCGGCGTGGTCCGCGTCGACCGTGCCGCTCTCGTCGGGGACGAGCGGAATGGGTGAGTGATCGAGCGGCGCCTTCGCCTTGCGCGGCAGCGTCATCCGGAAGTGTGCGCCTCGCTGCGGCTCACCCCACGCCTGCAACCAGCCGCCGTGCAAGAGGACGTCCTCCATCGCGATCGCCAAGCCCAGGCCAGTTCCGCCGGTGGTGCGGGCTCGAGCGGGGTCGGCTCGCCAGAAGCGCTCGAAGACCATGGCGGCCTCACCGGGCTTGAGCCCGATGCCGAAGTCGCGCACCGAGACGGCGGCCGCCGACTCGTCGGCCGCCACGCGGACGATGATGTCCCGTCCCTCGCCGTACTCGATGGCGTTGACGACGAGGTTGCGCAGCACCCGTTCGATCCGGCGGTAGTCGACCTGGGCCACGCTGGGCTCGGCCGGCAGGCGCAGGTCGATCTCACTGCCCTTGCGGGCGGCGAGTGGCCGGGCAGCCTCGACGACCCGACGCGCCACGTCGCGCAGGTCGACGTCCTCCAGCTCGAGGCTGGCGGCGTGGGCGTCGAACCGGCTGATCTCCAGCAGGTCGCTGAGCAGCGCCTCGAAGCGGTCGAGCTCGGTCTGCAGCAGCTCCGCGGCGCGGGCCGTGGCGGGCGGGAACTCGCTCCGGGACTCGTGGAGGACGTCGGCCGCCATGCGGACGGTGGTGAGCGGAGTCCGCAGCTCGTGGGAGACGTCGGAGACGAAGCGGCGCTGCACGCGGGAGAGCTCCTCCAGCTGCCGGATCTGACGCTGCAGGCTCGCCGCCATCTGGTTGAACGACGTCGCGAGGCGCGCCAGGTCGTCCTCGCCCCGGACCTGCATACGCTGGTCGAGCAGACCGGCGGCGAGACGCTCGGCCACCTGGCGCGCCTGTCGCACCGGCGTGACGACCTGCCGGGTGACGAACCACGCCACACCCCCCAGGAGCGCGACGATCAGCGCTCCCACCGCGACCAACGACCGGGTGAGCAGGGTGAGGACCTGCTGTTGCTGCTGGAGGTCGAACAGGTAGTACAGGTCGAGCGCCGCCCCGCTACGCGGCTCCCGCAGCCTGGAGCCCACCGCCAGCCCGGGCGAGGTCTCCCCGCCGCCCCGGTGGATCAGGGTGTACTGGTAGGCGATCTCGTCTTCGCGCACCCGCTGCCGGAGCCCGTCCGGAACGCTCGAGCTCAAGACCGTGCGCCGGCTGGACCGCGCGACCGTCCGGAAGCCGCCCTCGGTCGGGATCACGTCCAGGACGACGTCGTAGAGACCGCCGGAAGCGCCCCGCGAGGCGATGTCCTCCGCCAGCTGTGTGGTGAGCTCGCTCGGGTCGCCTGTCGGCTCGGCGGCGTCGATCGCCGCTTGGGCGGTCCGGAACCCAGCGGAGGCCTCCGCCAACGACGCGGCGATCTTCGCGTCGAGGAGTCCTTCGGTCACCTGGCGGAGCAGGATCCACCCCGCGAACGCGGTGACCACCGCGGACAGCACGAGCGTGCCGGTGACCACCCGCACCTGCAGGGAACGCCGCCAGACGGCGACGACCCGCCTGGCGAGGCGCTGGGGCGGTGCGAGCACCGCGCTGATGATCCGCATGTGTCCGGACGTGGGGTCAGGGAGAGCGTCACCACTCGACGAAGGTCGACGACCTCGACAGCTCCGTCCTCGGCGTCCGCGCCGTCGGGTCCGAGAGCGCGGCTCGGACCGAGGAGTGCCGAGTCGTCCCGGGGGCTGGGTAGGTGAGGACCAGACTCTAAGCGATGGGAGACGCCGGTGACGAGGCCGGCTCCTCGCCTCGCCGACGCCACCCGGGCGCACCAGCGTGCGGCTCCCCGGGCGCCGCCGCGCCCGGGTCAGTCGAACCCGGATGAACACGCCTCATCACGGCGGTCCGGCCTTGTACCCCACGCCCCGAACTGTGACGACGATCTGCGGGTGTTCCGGGTCCTTCTCGATCTTGCTTCGCAACCGCTGCACGTGGACGTTGACCAGTCGGGTGTCAGCCGCGTGGCGGTAGCCCCAGACCTGCTCGAGTAGTTCCTCCCGGTTGAAGACCTGCCAGGGCTTGCGGGCCAGGCACACGAGCAGGTCGAACTCCAGCGGGGTGAGCGGAATCGGTACGCCGTCCCGCTTCACCGAGTGACCCGGCACGTCGATCACCAGGTCCCCGATGCGCAAGGTCTCGGGGATCGCCTGGTCGACCCGCCGCAACCGGGCCCGGATGCGGGCCACGAGCTCCTTCGGCTTGAACGGCTTGACGACGTAGTCATCGGCACCCGACTCCAGGCCGAGCACGACGTCGACGGTGTCCGTCTTCGCGGTCAGCATGACGATGGGGACATCCGACTCGGCACGGATCTCCCGGCACACCTCGATGCCGTCCTTGCCGGGGAGCATGAGGTCGAGCAGGACCACGTCAGGCTTCGTCTCGCGCACCTTGGCGAGCGCCGCCTCCCCGGAGTCGCAGAACAGCGCCTCCATGTTCTCGTTGCGCAGGACGATCCCTAGCATCTCCGACAGTGCCGGGTCGTCGTCGACGATCAGAATGCGACCTTTCATGTGCCCATCGTCCCACCGGCCATGGCACGATGGCCCGACACGCCCCTGAGGCCTTCGCGATCCGGCCATCGATGGGCGGATCGGGGACCGTCCGGATCCGACGCGAGGTGTGAGATGACTGACGCTGGGAGCCCGTCCGGATCGCAACCGGGCAGCGGCTGGACTCCGCCGACCGGTTGGTCGGGATCCGGCGACTCCACCGAGCAGGGGACCGGTTGGGGTGCGAACCCGACGCCAGCGGCGGGTGCCGGCCCTGGCTCAGCATCCGGGCCGGGAGCCATGCCGCCTGGCGTCCACCCCGGCGGTCACGCGGCCGGACCTGCCTGGGGCTCCGCCGCACCGGCGGGTCCGGCGGGGCCATCGGGACCCCAGTGGTCGGGTCAGCCGGCGAGCGGGTGGGGTGGCCAGGCCGGCGGTTGGCACACCTCGCCCCAGTGGAGCGGCGGAGGCTGGGGCGCGCCGCAGGCGCCCAAGCCAGGCGTCGTGCCGCTCCGCCCGCTCAACCTCGGCGAGCTCATCGACGGCGCTTTCACGACCATCCAGCGCTATCCCAAGATCATGCTCGGGATGTCGGCGATCGTCATGACCGCCGTCACCCTCTTGAGCTTTCTCGCGTTCTCCGTCGCCGGCCTCACGTCCTTCGCCAACGCCACCCCCGAGGAGATCGCGCGGATGAGCGACGCCGCGTGGCTCGGCGTCTTCGCGGCGACGATCGGAGTTCTCCTGGCCAGCTGGATCGGTGGCATCATCCTCACCGGCATGATCACGGTCACGGTCGCCCGGGGCGTCCTCGGCCAGTCGATGACCGTCCGCGAGGCGTGGGACGGGTGCCGGCCTCATCTCCCTCGGCTGCTCGGGCTCAGCCTCGTGCTCGGGCTCACCGTCGCCCTCGCCATCATCCTCCTCATCGTCGTGGTGGCGTTCGGCTTCGCTATCCAGGTGGGACTGGGGGTTGTCCTGCTTCTCGCGGCGCTCGGCGTGGGGATCTGGGGCGGGATCGTGGTCTGGGCCCGCACCGCCGCGGCCGTGCCCGCGCTCGTGCTGGAGATCAGGCCACCGCAGCACCCCGGTGAAGCACCTCAACGCCTGGGCATCGTGGCGGCACTCCAGCGTTCCTGGACTCTCATCAAGGGGCGTACCGGACGCACGTTCGGCACCCTGCTGGTCGCGAGCATCATCGCCGGCATCGTCGGGACGGTGGTCCAGACGGCGTTCAGCTTTCTCTCCGCTGGCGTCGGGGCCGGCATCGACGAGGCGACCACCGCGGACCCGTTCTCGCTCGAGTACGGCCTTCTGCCGCTCGCCATCATGAGCATCGGCTACGTCGCCTCAGCCGTCCTCCAGGTCGCGTTCCTCTCCGGCGTCAACGCGCTCCTGTACGTCGACGCACGCATGCGGAAGGAGGGCCTCGACATCGAGCTCGCCCAGGCCGCTGCCGGGCACCACTCCGGAACCGTGTGGACGACGCGGTGAGGTCGACGAGCACGCGATGAGCCCTGAACTGACGAGAGCTGGACAGCAGCCGTGACAGCGCTGTGCGCGACGAGGCTCGCTCCGGCTCGCGAGGCGTTGTCCGCCGTCGCGGCGCTCGCCCAACCACCTGTCGACGTGGGCCGCGAGGAGGCGGCCCGCGCCGCCCGGGACGAGCTCGCCAAGGCCATCTACCACCGGGACGAGCCCGGCGTCATCTCCCGGCTCTTGCGCTGGCTGTACTGGGAACTCCTCGAGCTGCTCGGGACCATCGCGTCGCTGTCACCGGGCGGCTGGTGGGGGTTGCTCGCCCTGCTCCTCTTCCTCGTTCTCGTGGCAGTGGTCATCCGCTGGCGAGCCGGCGCCCTGGCTCGAAGCGGCGCCACGTCCCCGCCGGCGGTCTTCGCTGAGGCTCGGATCCGGACGGCGGGGGAGTACCGGGCCGCCGCGGACGCCGCGGCAGCACGCGGCGACTACGCCACCGCCGTCCGGGAACGCTTCCGCGCCCTGGCCCGCGATCTGGAGGAACGCGCCATCCTCGACGAGCGCCCCGCCCGCACCGCCGACGAGCTCGCCCGAGAGGTGGCGGCCGTCGCCCCCGACACGGCCGAGCCTCTGCGCGCGGCGGCGCGGACGTTCAACGACGTCTGCTACGGCGGCCGACGGGCTACGCGGGAAGCCGACGCGCGCGTGCGGGCGGCCGACGAGGCCGTCCGCCGGATTCGCCGGACGGCGGTGGTGAGCACCTCATGACCAGCTGGTCGGCCGATCCTGGAGTCGTCGAGCGATGGCGACGGTGGCGGGTCCCCGTCGCCATCGCGCTCGTCATCGTGCTCGGCGGCATCACGCTCGCGGTCCTCCAGGGCCGCTCCAGCGGGGGTCCCTTGGATCCGCAGTCCGCCCAACGGCCGGGCACGCGGGCACTCGCCGTCCTGCTCGAGGACCGCGGCGTTGACGTCACCCGCACGCGCACGCTGGCCAGCACCCTGGACCGGCTGGACGACGACACCACCCTCGTGGTCACGCATCCCTCGATGCTGACCGACGCTCAGCTGCGGACGCTCGCTCGTGCACCGTCACCGCACGTCGTCCTCCTCGAGCCTGACGAGGACGCCTTGACGGTCTTCGCCCCTGACGTCGTGCCCGCTGGCGACGCCTTCCCCCGTACACGCGAACCCGGGTGCGCTCTGCGTGCGGCCACACGGGCCGGCAGCGTTCGGACCGAGGGATCGACCTATCGGGCCCCCGCGGCCTCCCGCGCGGTCGTCTGCTACGGCGACGGCACGCGTGGCGCTCTCGTCCGCCTGTCCGACGCTCCCATCCCCGGGTCGACGCGAACCCGCATCGTCGACGCGGTCGGAAGCGCCTCGTCGTTCACCAACGCCCACCTCGCCGAGGAGGGCAATGCCGCGCTCGCGCTGAACCTGCTCGGGTCACGAGAACAGCTGGTGTGGTACGTCCCCTCGCCCGCCGACCTGCCGACGCCGGGGTCCGCAAGCCCGGAGCAGCCTCCCGACGTCCTGGACCTCCTGCCCGAGCCGCTCCGCTTCGCTCTCGCGCAAGGCGTGGTCGCCATCGCTCTCCTCATGCTCGCCCGAGCACGCCGGCTCGGCCCCGTCGTGACCGAGCCCCTTCCCGTCGTCGTCCGGGCCTCCGAGACGGTCGAGGGTCTGGCCCGCCTCTACCATCGGGCCCGAGCCCGCGACCGGGCGGCCGCCGCGCTGCGGGGCGCCACCAGGGCCAGGCTGACGACCCTGTTGGGTCTGCCCCGGCAGGCGGACCTCGACGCGGTGGCGAGGGCCGCCGCCGCTCGCACCGGTCGTCCACCGACGGAGGTCGCGCGCCTGCTGGGCGGCACCGTCGACGAGACCACCGGCGAGTCGAGCCGTCCCACGACGCCGCCGAGCACCGTCCACCACGCCGTCACCGACGACGCGGCCCTCGTCCGCCTCGCCGATGACCTCGACACCTTGGAGCAGGAGGTACGCCGATCGTGATCGACCGGGCGACCATGTTCGACCCCGCCCTCCCGTCCGCCGACGAGGCGCGGCAGGCGCTCGTCGCCGTTCGACAGGAGGTCGCCAAGGCGGTCGTGGGCCAGGACGCCGCCGTCACCGGACTGTTGATCGCGCTGTTGTGCCGCGGTCACGTCCTCCTCGAAGGTGTCCCGGGCGTCGCCAAGACCCTCCTCGTCCGGGCTTTGGCGGCGAGCCTGCGACTCGACACCAAGCGCGTCCAGTTCACGCCGGACCTCATGCCCGGTGACGTCATCGGCTCGCTGGTCTACGACACCCGCACCGCGGCGTTCGAGTTTCGCGAGGGTCCGGTCTTCACCCAGCTCCTCTTGGCCGACGAGATCAACCGCACCCCGCCCAAGACACAGGCCGCCCTCTTGGAGGCGATGGAGGAGCGTCAGGTGTCCGTCGACGGCGTCGCGCGGGCGCTACCCGAGCCCTTCGTCGTCGCGGCGACCCAGAACCCCATCGAGTACGAAGGCACCTACCCACTCCCCGAGGCCCAGCTCGACCGGTTCCTCCTCAAGCTCCAGCTCACCCTCCCCAGCCGCGAGGAGGAGGTGGCTGTCCTCACTCGGCACGCCGCCGGGTTCGACCCCCGCGACCTGAGCGCAGCCGGCGTGCAACCGGTCGCCGGGCCCGAGACGCTCGCCGCCGCCCAGGCGGCCGTCGAGCGAACGGCCGTCCGCCCGGAGGTGATCGGGTACGCCGTCGACGTGTGCCGCGCGACGCGGGAGTCGCCCTCGCTACGACTCGGCGTCTCACCGCGTGGCGCGACCGCGCTCATGCGCGCCGCACGAGCGTGGGCGTGGCTCTCCGGCCGCGACTACGTCACACCCGACGACGTCAAGGCCCTGGCCCTGCCGACCCTGCGCCACCGAGTGGAGCTCCGGCCCGAGGCCGAGCTGGAGGGCGTCTCCGCCGACGGTGTGATCGAGGGCATCCTGGCCAGCGTCCCCGTCCCTCGGTAGACGCGACCATGGCGCTCACCGTCCGGACCGCGCTGCTCGCCTTCGCGGGCGCACTCGTCGTCGCGTTCCTCGCTCCGTCCCCCCTCGGCGTCGTCACCGTCACCGGTGTCGTGCTCGGCCTCGCTCTCCTCGACCTCGCGCTCGCCGGATCACCGCGGTCCCTCTCGTTCACCCGCGAGGACACCGCCGGGTCGGGCGAGCGCTCGGTGGCCGGGATGACGATGGTTCGCCTGGGCGGCGAGGCGCGGGTCTCCCTCCTCGTCACCAACCACGGTCGGCGTCGGGTGCGGGGGCAGCTCCGGGACGCCTGGCCCCCGTCGGCCGGGGCGGCGAGCCAGCGGCACCCTGTTGACGTCCCCGCGGGCGGGCGACGTCGAGTCACGACCGTGCTTCGCCCCACGCGCCGCGGTGACCGGCACGCGGACCGGGTGACGGTGCGCGCGGTGGGTCCGTTGGGTCTGGCCGCCCGACAGAGCTCTCACCACGTTCCGTGGACCGTGCGGGCGCTTCCGCCGTTCGAGGCACGCAAGCACCTGCCGTCCCGCCTCGCCCGTCTCCGCGAGCTCGACGGCCGGACCAGCGTCCTGGTCCGGGGCCAAGGCACCGAGTTCGACTCGCTCCGCGACTACGTGGTCGGCGACGACGTCCGCTCCATCGACTGGCGGGCCACCGCGCGCCACCAGGGCGTCGTCGTACGCACCTGGCGCCCGGAGCGCGACCGTCACGTCCTCATCGTCCTCGACACCGGGCGGACGTCAGCGGGTCGAGTCGGTGACGCGCCGCGACTCGACCACGCGATGGACGCCGCCTTGCTGCTGGCCGCGCTCGCCAGCCGGGCCGGCGACCGGGTCGATCTGCTCGCCTACGACCGCACCATCCGGGCGGATGTGAGCCGCACCGGACCGAACGACGTCCTCCCCCGACTCACCTCGGCGCTCGCGACGGTCGACAGCGCACTCGTCGAGACCGACCACCGAGGACTGGCGACCGCGATCGCGCTCCGCGCCACCCAGCGTTCGCTCGTGGTCCTGCTGACCGGGTTGGACGCCGCCGTCATCGAGGAAGGCCTGCTCCCCGTCCTGAGACCGCTGACCCGTCGTCACGTGGTCTGCCTCGCCGCGGTCGCCGACCCACGGGTCGAGGAGATGCGCCACGGGCGCGGCGACGCACAGGCGGTGTACGCGGCGGCGGCGGCTGAGCGGGCGCTGGCGGAACGCCGTCGCATCACCGGGCTGTTGGAACGGCTCGGCGTCACCGTGGTCGACGAGCCACCGGACCGGGTCGCGCCCGCGCTCGCTGACACCTACCTGGCTCTGAAGAAGGCGGGTCGGCTCTAGCCCCGCGATCGGGCGCTCGGTCCGTGCCCCGCGTGCCCGGAGAGCGAGACAGGCTCGAGCTCGCCGACGCCGGCCAGGAGAATCCGCGCGGGACCGATGCGCGGCTGTCCATGGTCGCGCGTCGACCACGTGTCACGGGAGGGTAAGCATGCTCGAGGCCGTCGGCATCGAGCCGGACGAGGAGCGGGTGTACCGGCTGCTGGTCGAGACGTTCGACGGCTGCCCGGACCGGATCGCGGAACGGCTGAGCCTGGCGACCGACAATGCCGTCAGCATCCTGGAAGCCCTGAGGGCCAAGGGTCTGGTGAGCCGCCTGTCCGGGAGCCCGCCGCGGTACGCGCCGACGCCGCCGGACGTGGCGTTCGCTCCCCTTCTGCTGCGTAGCCAGGAAGAGTTGGAACGGGCCCGCGGGGAGGTGGCGCGGCTCACCGAGGACTACCGCCATGGTGTTCGCCGCCGGGACGTCGCCCACCTGGTGGAGATCATCACCGGTCAGGCGACCATCCGCCAGCACCTCGAGAACCTCCAGCGCGGCGCGCGCGAGGAGATCGTCTGGCTGTGCAAGGCCGGGCACGTCGCGTTGCCGTCCACCGAGAACACCGAGGAGCTCGCCGCGCTCGCCCGCGGCGTTCGCTACCGCGTCATCTACGAGCGCGCGCTGCTCGAGGAGCCCGGCATGCTCGCCAACGTCGCGCTCGGCCTCCGACATGGTGAGCTGGCCCGCACGATCGCCTCCCTGCCGATCCGGTTGGCCATCGCGGACCGGTCGCTGGCGGTGTGCCCGCTCGTCACCGTCGCCGACGGGCGCGGTGAACCGACCGCGGCGTTGATCCGGGACAGCACGCTGCTCGCCGGTCTCCTCGCGTTGTTCGAGAGCTACTGGTCTCGAGCCTCCCCCTTGCGGCTGAGCGACGCCAGGTGTCAGAGCTCGGTGCGGGAGGTCGCGGTCGAACGACCGCTCGCCGACGATGAGCGGTACTTGCTCTCCCTCCTCGTCGCCGGCGTCACCGACAAGGCGATCGCCTCCCAGCTCGGCCTGAGCCAGCGAACCGTGCAGCGCCGCATCTACGAGCTGATGCGGCGTGCGAACGCAGAGACCCGGACCCAGCTCGCGTGGCAGGCCGCACGGCTGGGTTGGCTGGACGACTGAGGCCGCCCGTCGACCATGTCGAGCGCCGGACCTCATCGACGCCGGACCTCATCGAGCGCCGCGGGGCACCAGGCGCGGCGGCGCCGCCCTGGTGCCCCGCTCGGTCCACGGGCGCTCGTCCTCGCCCGCGCTACCGCACGGCGAAGGCCCGTCGCACCGTCTGGGTCACGGTGGCGCCGGCGCCGTCCTCGGCGTACACCCGCAGGGCGGCGAAGCCGTTGGTGTCCTTGCTCGCCGGCAGCCGCAGCCGCGCCTGGAAGCGACCCTGGCCCACGTCTCGCACCGTGCTGACCTGGTGCCAGGTGCCGCCGTCGTCGTAGGAGATCCACACCGTGACGCGCGGCTTGGCCGGCGCGGGCAGTCCCTCCTGGTGGCGGACGGTGATGTCGAGGGCGTAAGCGCGCCCACCGCGAACCTGGTTCAGGGCGTCCGTCTCGATGCCGTAGTCCAGCTGGAGCAGCGGCAGCGGGGCGCGCTGTCCTGGAGCCGGGCGGCTGGACCGGAAGGTCCAGGACGTGTCCGTCCGAGTGGAGAACGCCCAGTCCTCACCCTCGCGGCGCACGGTGAGGTCCAGTCGGTAGTCGCCCTCCTCGCCGCCGGCCGGGTAGTCGTCCCAGGCGAAGTCGGACTCGGCGAGCAGCTCACCGTTGCGGTACAGGCGGGCGCTGCCCTGGTCCGGCTCGACGTCCACGTCGCCCTCGGGGAACCCGTAGTGCCGCGGGTCGCTGTCGCCGAACGCCGGGACCCGGATGCGGAGGGAGTCGCCGTCCCGGTACGAGCTGGGGCCGCCGAGGCCGCGCGGGATCGCCGGCCGGACCACGGGCGCGAACCACCGCTCCTCCAGCCGCTCGCCGGGCCGATACGTCCGAGGCTCCTCGGTCATGCCTCCGCCGAGCGGGCTCATGCTCTCCCAGCTGTAGCGGTGCTTGACCCGGTGCTGCCACCAGGTGTCGCCGGCGCTGACGACCTCGGTCCGGGTCAATGGCGTGCGCACCGCCCGCTGGTACTGCAGGACCGCGGCCTCCTGCCAGGGCCGCCAGCCGAACCGCTGCTCCTTCGACCAGTGGCCGCCGCCGGACTCGTGGTAGGTGGTCTCGACCGTCGCCGAGTTGGCGGGGCTCACGGTGTGGACCACCCGCGCGGGCACCTGGCCGCGCGACACCTGCAGCACGTCGTACAGGTACGGGCTCACCGGGACTCCGGTGACACGGAGCCGCACCGCGCGACGTGCGGCGAGCTGGGCCAGCTCCTCGCCTTGGTCGTGGTGGAGGAAGACGGCCGGGATCGGCACACGATACGGCGCGACGGGATCCAGCTTCGACCAGGCCGGGTGGCCTTCGGGGACGATGAGCAGCGCCATCGCCGCGCCGGCCGCCGCGGCGTCACGGGCCCGCTGTTCGAACTCCCAGTCGGAGTGGATGAGCGCCGCCTTGCCGCGCACGTCCCGCCGGACGTAGTCGGCTGGCCGACCTTCCCCGACGTCCACGACCTGGAGGGTGCGCTGACCGTCCACCACCTGCGACGTCGCCATGTAGTACATGTCGATCGGTCCGCCGTGCGGCCCAAGCACCCGCGCGGTCAGCGGGGGCGCGATCAGCGACCATCGAGTGCCGAACTCGAACGCGTCCGCCTCCAGCCGCGTCGTCGGCGTCACGTAGACGCGCTCGGTCACGTCGAAGTGCATGGTGTGGATCGAGACCTGTCGGCCTGGGAACTTCCGGTACACGTAGTGGCTCAGGATGCCCTCCTGGCGGGCGGGCTCGGGCGTCCGCACGACGACCTCGGTGGCCTTCCGCGCGTCGAGGACGATGGTGCGGTCACGGTCGACTTCCAACGCCGGATCGACGATCTGGTACGCCTGCTCCTGGCCCGGCCGGGTCTGCCCGACGATCGTGGCGCTGACCATGTAGGTCCCCTCCGCGATCTCGAAGGTGCGGGACTGGCCCTTCTCGAGGAACATCGGCACGTCGAAGCGCGGGTCTTCCCCGACCAGGAAGGCGGTGTTGACGAACGTCGGCTCGCCGTCCCTGCCGACAGCGCTGATCGTCACCGTGTGGCGCGGCGGTTCCTTCACCAGGCCGAGCGAGGTGTGGACGACCACGCCGTCCTCCCCGGTGGCGGTGAGGTAGCCGGCGTAGCGTCCTCGCGGCACCGCGTCGGGATCAAACATCAGCGTGACGGTCTGGGTGGAGTGCGGCGCGAGCTGGACCTCGGAGCGATCGAGCCGGACAGCGCCCTCGGGGAGGTCACCGGTCCAGCCGCGCAGCGCGAGGTCCAGCCGGAGGGTCACCGGCCGATCGGTGACGTTGGTGTACGTCACCTTCTTGCGAACCTCGGGCGCGTCCGGCTCGTCCGGGTAGAGACCGAGGTCGAGGGTGCCGGTGCCGTACACGCCCTGCTGGACGGCGCGGGCGACGTCGACGCGCCCCCCGCCCTGCTCGAACACCGTCAAGGACGGGTTGCGCGCGGCGGTGCTCACCAACGCGTCCTTGAGCTGGTCCGCCGTCCACTCCGGGTGCCGCTGGGCGAGGATCGCCGCCGCGCCTGCGACGTGCGGCGCCGCCATGGACGTGCCGGACAGGGCCGTGTAGTACTCGCCGTCGGGCTGACCGAGCTCGGTGCCGCCCGCCCGGGCGGCGAGGATCCCGACGCCGGGCGCGGTGATGTCCGGCTTGACGGCCAGGTCGCCCCAGCGCGGCCCACGACTGGAGAACGGTGCCAACGACTCGTCGCGGTCGACCGCGCCGACCGTCAGCGCTCGGGTGGCCACGCCAGGCGAGCCGACCGTGAACTCGCCCGCCTCGCCGCTGTTGCCGGCCGAGACCACGAAGAGCACGCCGGTCCGCTCGGTGAGGGCGTCCAGCGCCTGGCTCAGCGGGTCGGTCCCGTCCGTCGACGGTCCGCCGAGGCTCATGTTCACCACGTCCGCCCCGGAGTCGGCCGCCCACTCCATCCCGTCCAGGACCCAGGACTCCAGCCCGAAGCCGGTGTCGTCCAGGACCTTGCCGGAGATGATTCGCGCCCCCGGCGCGACGCCTCGACGATCACCGCCGGACGCGGCGCCGCTGCCGGCCACGATCGACGCCACATGCGTGCCGTGGCCGAACGTGTCGGCGGGGGAGGAGCCGCCGGTGAAGTCCTTCTCGGCGACGACGACTCCGGCGAGATCCGGGTGGTCGGCGTCCACCCCGCTGTCGAGGACGGCGACCGTGACGCCGGTGCCGTCCAGCCCGGCGTCCCACGCGTGCGGAGCGCCGATCTGCGGCACGCTGCGGTCCAGGGTCGCGCGCACTCGCCGGTCGAGCCAGATGCGTTCGATCCCGCCGGCCAGCCTGGGGGTGGTGGCGGAGCTCGTCGAGACGCGGTCGTCGTCGATCGACTCCCAGAACGTCCCCACGGTGGCTTTGTCGGCCGCCACGGCGAGGGCGTTGATGCTCTCCAGGACCGGCCCGGTGGACACGGCCGCGAGGTGGCTTCGACTCTTCGAGCGCGCGGCGTCCACGCCGTTCCGGTAGCCCAGGATGAGCGGGAGCGCCGACGCGCCCTCGTCGTCGTACCCCTGCTCGATCAACGCGGTGATGTTGAACAGGTTCGGGTCGAGCAGGTCGGCGGCCAGGTAGGGAACCACGTCGGCGGGAATGATGTGGAGCTCACCGTCCCGCTCGAGCTGGTGGAACGAGACGCGTTCCCGCCCGGGTCCGGGTTCGATGGTCGCCGCCTGCTTCCCGTTCGAGACCCGCTGGAGGACCACCCGGTCACCGGTGATGAGCGTGACGGACGTCGTCGAGCCGGTCGCCGTGTCGGCCGTCGTCGACGGCACCTCCCCCGGTGACCGCTGCGTCCCGGGGGTCGCCGCCGCCCCCGCCGGGGCGGCGAGCGTGATGACGGCCGCGACGAGCGCCGTCCGGAACCTTCCCCGCATACCAGTCCTTTCCGAAGTCGCTGCGGAAAGGGATGGTCGTCGGCGAAGACGGACAGGTCACCACCTCAGCGCTGCCGTCTTCGCGACATGTCGCGAACACGCCAGGTCCTCCGGCCTCACCGGTCACAGCGCGCGGTGCCCGCGTCACACGACACACGTCGCCGGCACACCGCCAGAGCGCGGCGGGCGAGTGGACCAGTGTTGGATGAAGAGGGTGAAAAGGTGGGCTCGTCGACGGGTCACGCGGCCGTTGGAAGCACGTCGCCGCGCTCGGCCTCGCTCACGTCCCCGGTCTCGCCGGCTCGAACGGCGCGCCGCCCGAAGCCCACGACGTAGCCGAGGAACGCCAGCTCCGCGACCACGCCGATGCCGACCCGCGCCCACGTGGGAAGCCCGGACGGGGTGACGAACGCCTCGATGACGCCAGAGACCAGCAGCACCACGGCCAGGCCGAGCGCCATTCCCACCGTGGCGCGACCGGTCTCCGCCAACGCCCGCAGCCGGGGTCGCGGACCCGGGTCGACCACGGTCCAGCCCAAGCGGAGGCCAGCGCCGGCTGCGATGAGGACCGCCGTGAGCTCGAGCAACCCGTGTGGGGTGATGAGACCGAAGAAGACGTCAGCTCGATCGTGCGCCCACATCAGGCCGCCAGCCACCCCGACATTGAGGGCGTTCAGCCAGAGGATGTTGACGACCGGAACCCCGAGCAGCACCCCCAGGACGAGGCAGCCAGCCGCGATCCACGCGTTGTTGGTCCAGACCCCGAACGCGAACTCGGCCGCGGGCTCGGAGCTGTAGTAGTCGACGAAGTCGTGCTCGACGAGCTGCTTGACCGCCTGCGGGGGCACGAGCTTGGCCTGCAGGTCGGGATCGCCAGCCACCCACCAGCCGATCGCCCAGCAGACGGCGAAGAACGCGACCGCGGTGGGAACCCACCAGACCGCGCTCCGGTACGTGGCGGCTGGGAAGGAGACGAGGAAGAACCGAGCGACGTCGCGCCACATCGGGGTGTGCGCTCCGGCCACCACGCTGCGCGCGCGGGCGACGAGCGCGGACAGCCGTTCGACGACGACCGCGTCCGGGGCGCTCGACCGGACCACCGACAGGTGCGTGGCGACCCGCTGGTAGAGCGTCACCAGCTCGTCCGCCTCGGCCCCGGTCAGCCGACCACGGCGCGCGACGAGCGCCTCCAGGCGTCTCCACTGCTCCTGATGAGCGGCCACGTACGCGTCGAGATCCACGCTGGCACACTAATGGAGCCCGCAGCCGCGCGCCGGACCAGGAGGACATGGGTTGAGCGAGCTCGTCACAGGTGAGGCCGTTGTCCTCGAGATGCGGTACGCGCGGCCCGGCACCCGCGCGCTGGGCTTCTTCATCGACCTCGCCTTGGAGATCGTCCTCTTCCTCCTGTTGTTGGTCCCGGTCGTGTTCGTCGCCGCGGACGACGCCAGCGAGTCGCTCATCAACGGGCTGGCCATCGCCTGTGCGGTCGCGACGTTCGTCGGCTACTCCACCGTGATGGAGACCCTCACGCGCGGGAAGACGGTCGGCAAGTACGCGTTGGGCCTTCGGGTCGTCCGCGACGATGGTGGCCCGGTGCACTTCCGACACGCGATGGTTCGTGCCCTCAGCGGCGTGTTCGTCGACTTCTTCGTCAGCTCCGGGTGCGTCGGTTTCTTGGCCGCGATGCTGAACCCGCGGGGCAAGCGGGTCGGCGACATGCTGGCCGGAACCGTCGTCATCCGTGAGCGCGCACCGCGTGAGATCGAGCGAATCCCCGAGGTTCCCGCACCGCTCCAGTCCTGGGCCGCCCGGGCGGACCTGTCCAGGATTCCGGATCAGCTCGCGCTCTCGGCTCGCTCCTACCTCGGCCGCTACCACGACCTCGCTCCAGCGGCCCGCGACGCCCTGGGCGCCAAGCTGGCCGCGGCGATGGCCGAGTACGTATCCCCGCCTCCCCCGCAGGGGGTTCCCGCCTGGGCTTACCTCGCCGCGATCTTGGGTGAGCGTCGTCGACGAGCCTTCGGCGGTCCGCGCCCCGACAGCGCCCCGGGCCCACGGCGTGACAGTCCAGCTCCCCCGCCGTCAACCACGTCTTTCCAGTCGCCCGAGGCGAACCCATCCGGAGACCAGCCGGGAGATGGACGGACGCCGCCTGGCGGCGGCTTTGCCCTCCCCCGCTGAGTGGGTTGCGCGTGGCAGGCCCACCTTTCTCCCAGTCTCCCAGCTACCTCCGGGGCTGCCTCCAGGCGGCCTCCCCACACGACGGTGAGCGTGCGACGGCGGCTGGGCCCCGTCGCTCGAGCCCAGCCGCCGCGACGTCTGTGTTTCCTGGAGTCCCCGAGAGAACCAGCTGAGAGGTTCCTCCGCCGGGAGCTCCCCTGACGGGATCAGTACCGGTAGTGGTCGGGCTTGTACGGCCCTTCGACGTCCACGCCGATGTACGCCGCCTGCTCCTTCGTCAGCTTGGTCAGCTTGACGCCGAGCGCGTCGAGGTGGAGACGGGCGACCTTCTCGTCGAGGTGCTTCGGCAGCACGTAGACACCGACGGGGTACTGGTCGGTCTTGGTGAACAGCTCGATCTGGGCCATCACCTGGTTGGTGAAGCTGTTCGACATGACGAAGCTGGGGTGGCCCGTGGCGTTGCCGAGGTTGAGCAACCGCCCCTCGGACAGCACGATGATCGAGTGGCCACCGGACGCGCTCTGGTCGGGCGGGAACCGCCACTCGTGCACCTGCGGCTTGATCTCGATCTTCTCGATGCCCGGAACGCGGGCGAGGCCGGCCATGTCGATCTCGGTGTCGAAGTGGCCGACGTTGCCGACGATCGCGAGGTGCTTCATCCGTCGCATGTGGTCGACGGTGATGACGTTGCAGTTGCCGGTGGCGGTGATGAAGATGTCGGCGGTCTCGACGACGTCCTCGACCGTGGTCACCTCGTAGCCGTCCATCGCCGCCTGGAGCGCGCAGATCGGGTCGATCTCGGTGACGATGACCCGCGCGCCCTGGCCACGCAGCGACTCCGCGGCACCCTTGCCCACGTCGCCGTAGCCGCAGACGACCGCGACCTTGCCCCCGATGAGGACGTCGGTCGCCCGGTTGATGCCATCGATGAGCGAGTGGCGGATGCCGTACTTGTTGTCGAACTTCGACTTGGTGACCGAGTCGTTGACGTTGATGGCGGGGAACGCGAGCGTGCCCGCCTTCGCCATCTCGTAGAGCCGGTGGACGCCGGTGGTGGTCTCCTCGGTGACTCCCTTGATGCCGGACGCGATGCGCGTCCACTTACCGGGCTCGGCGGCGATCGACTTCTTCAGCAGGCGCAGGACGACCGCCCACTCTTCGCTGTCGGCCGTCGAGGGGTCGGGAACGGCACCTTGACGCTCGTACTCCAGGCCCTTGTGGACGAGCAGGGTCGCGTCTCCGCCGTCGTCGAGGAGCATGTTGGGACCGTCACCGTCCGGCCAGGTCAGCGCCTGCTCGGTGCACCACCAGTACTCCTCGAGCGTCTCGCCCTTCCACGCGAAGACGGGGACGCCAGCGGGGTTGTCGGGGGTGCCGTTGGGGCCTACGACGACCGCGGCCGCGGCGTGGTCCTGGGTCGAGAAGATGTTGCAGCTCGCCCAGCGCACCTGCGCGCCGAGGGCGACCAACGTCTCGATGAGGACGGCTGTCTGCACCGTCATGTGGAGCGAGCCCATGATCTTCGCCCCGGCGAGCGGCTGGGATGGGGCGTACTCCTCCCGCAGGGCCATGAGCCCGGGCATCTCGTGCTCGGCGAGCTGGATCTCTTTCCGCCCGAACTCCGCGAGGCTGAGGTCTTTGACCTTGAAATCGAACGTCATGGGCTACGTGCTCCTCTTCATCGGATAGCGCCGGAATCGGAAGCTTAGAGCCACCTCTCCGCTACCGACAGCCAAGGCGGCCGTTTCTGACGCGAGAATGTCAAAATACCGCCATGCGGATCGCGGAGGCCGCGCGTGCTCTCGGCATGTCCCCCCGAATGCTGCGATACCGGGAGCGGCTCGGGCTCGTTCCCCGCGTGCGCGGACGAGAAGGACGCGCCGCGAACACACACCGTCAGTACACACCCGAGGACCTGCGGGCCATCGAGCTCGCCCGCGAACTCGAGGACCGCTTCGACGTCAGCCCGGCGGCCCTGGCCTTCGCTCTTCGCGCGATGACCGAACCCGACGTCGCCACCGCGGTCCGGCGACTCGGTGAGGCGCTCGGTCGGCTTCCCGCCACGCGGGTGGACGAGACCGAGCGGGAACGCGCGCTGCGGTGGCTCGGACGCAGTGGTGTCCTTCCCCCTCCTCGACCGGTACGCCGCTACCCGGTCAGGCTGTCTGGCCTGCCACCGAGCCGGCCGAGCGGTCCAGGTCAGGCTCCAGGTAGATGATCAAACGCAACGGCACCGCCTCGCGCATCCGTCGCTCCGCCGCGTCGATCGCCTTCGCGATCTCGGCCGCGGTGTCGTGGGAGGTCACGGCGATCTTCGCGGCCACGAGGAGCTCCTCTGGGCCGAGGTGGAGCGTCCGCATGTGAATGATCCGGTCGACCAGCGGCTCGGCGAGCATCGCCCGCTCGAGCCGCTCGACCAGCTCGGGTGTGGCCGACTCCCCGATCAGCAGGCTCTTCATCTCCGCCGCGAGCACCGCCGCGACGACCACGAGCAAGGCCCCGATCGCCATCGACCCGATACCGTCCCACATACCGTTCCCGGTGGCGAGGGTCAGGCAGACACCGAGGAGCGCGAGCACCAGGCCCATGAGCGCGGCGAAGTCCTCCAGCAGGATGACCGGGAGCTCCGGGCTCCGCGCCCTCCGAATGAAGCTGATCCACGATGTCTTCCCGCGCACCTGGTTCGCCTCGCGGATCGCCGTCCGGAAGGAGAGGGACTCCAGGACGATGGCGACGACGAGGACGGTGACCGGGACCCACTGCCAGCTGTCCAGGCCCTCGGGATGCGAGATCTTGTGCCAGCCCTCGTACAGCGCGAACAGCCCACCGACGGAGAACAGGACGATCGAGACGATGAACGAGTACACGTAGCGCTCGCGCCCGTAGCCGAACGGGTGCAGGCTCGTCGCCGGCCGCTCCGCCCGCTTCTTGCCCACGAGCAGCAGCACCTGGTTGCCCGAGTCAGCGAGCGAGTGGATCGACTCGGCGAGCATCGACGACGACCTGGTGAGCAGGAACGCCAGGAACTTCGTCGCCGCGATGCCGAGGTTGGCGAACAAGGCGGCCAGGACGGCCTTCATGCCCCCTTCTGCGCTCATTGGCCCCTTCTCTATCGGAACTGGGCGTTCACTGGGTGGGGCCGTTGGCCCCACCCGGACACGTCGACGTTCATCCTGCCGCGCCGAGTTTCGAGGCCAGGCCGCGCCCCGAGCTGCTCAGCCCAGGCCGGCCGTGGCTTGGAACACCACGCCCTGCCCGGACAGGTGCACCACGCCGTCGTGAGCGCCGGCGTAGGCCGAGCGGCCTTTTGTCAAGGTCACCTTGCCGGTCTGGCTGCGCACCAGCGCCTGACCCTCCACGCACAGGAGGATCTGCGGACCCGTCGACTCCAGCCGGAGCTCGTCCCAGCTGGTGAGGTCATGGCGGGCCAGGCGGAACTCCTTCGCCGGGGTCGGGTAGACGCCGTTACGGTCGGGGCGCAGGATCTCCGGCGTCGTGGGGGTGAAGTCGAGCACCTTCAAGAGCTCGGGTACATCGACGTGCTTGCCGGTGAGGCCCCCGCGCAGGACGTTGTCGGAGTTGGCCAGGATCTCCACCCCGACACCGCCGAGATGGGCGTGAAGGTTGCCCGCCGGGAGATAGAGCGCCTCACCCGGCGCCAGGCGGACGTGGTTGAGCAGCAACGCCGCGACCACGCCTGCGTCGTCGGGGTACCGCTGTCCGAGCCGCGACAGCACGGCGGCGACGGGGTGGTCGACGTGCTTGCACGCGTCCAGCACCTGCGTGACGAGGACGCGTCGGCGGTCGGCCGGGGCGGTCAGCAGGTTCGTGACGACCTCGCGCAGACCCGCGGCGTCGGGAGCCACGCGCAAGGGAGCGACCAGCTCGTCCAACGCCGGAGCACCCAGCAGTCCGACGAGCTCCAGGGTCTGCTCCGGTGGGCGAAAGCCGGCCAACGTCTCGAACGCCGTCAGCGCGCACATCGCCTCCGGCTTGGCATGGGGGTCCTTGTAGTTGCGGTGCGGGGCATCCAGCGGGATGCCCGCGGCGTTCTCCCGCTCGAACCCCAGCCTGGCCTGCTCGGGGTCGGGATGGACTTGCAGCGACAACGGCTCCTCCGCCGCCAGCACCTTGAGCAAGAACGGCAGTCGCGGCCCGAACTCCGCCAAGCAGGCCGGCCCGAGCTGCGTGGCTGGGTCGGCCTGGACGACCTCGAGCAGCGAGGCGTCGTCACCGACCAGCCTGGACGGCGAGCTGGGATGGGCGCCCATCCACAGCTCCGCCTGCGGGTCACCGGTCGGCTCCACGCCGAGCAGCTCCGGAATCGCGGTCCGCGACCCCCAGGGGTAGAAGCGAATCGGGTTGTCGAGAAGGTGCATGGTCTCCTTCGCGGCGAAGTGTTGACGTCAGGTTCGCGGTTGGAAGCGGCCAAGACCCACGGCGAGGTAGACCGCCGCATAGGTGCCGAGCGCCTGCAAGGCCGCGTACCGTGCCACCTCCGGACCCTCGGTCCAACTCACGATCTTGGCGCGGACATCGCGTGACTCGGCCATGTCGAGGAGCCGCTGTCGGGACTCCTGAATGACGGGCTGCTCGGCGCCGTCGTCGAAGATGAGGAGCGCGGGCCGCAGCGGCGGGCTTTCGATATCGGCGAACGGGTCGGCGAAGAGGTCTCGCGGTGGCGCTCCCTCCAGCACCGGCAGCAGGTGGTCGGCCTCCGACGCGAGCGCGGGGCGGTTCGTCATGCGTCGGAGGGTCTCCGCCACCCGACGCCCCGCCCGCGCCGCCAAGACCGAGCCACCCCACAGCAGCGGCAGCGCGTCAGCGAGCACCAGCGCGATGTCCTTGGCCGGGTTGGCGGACAAGTCCAGGAACGGCGAGCACCGCGAGGCCACCTCGTCGAGCGCGCTCGCGACCGTCTCCGCCGACAGCTCCGGTCCGATCCCCAGCGTGTGCAACACCTGGAGGACGACCACCGCGAGCGCCAGCGGGTCCCCCGTCTGCGCGGGCACCACCACGGTGTCGCGACCACGACCAGCCTCGACCAACGGGGAGTTCTCCGGCGCGGCGAGCAGCACGGCGCTTCCCCGTCGAACCGCGTCGTAGACGGCGCTCGCAGTCTCCGGGTCACCGCCGGTGGGCGCGAGCACCACGACCAGGTCGAGGGCGCCCACCCAACCCGGCAAACCCGGGCCCGGCCAGGCGACGAACGGCACCGGACACCACGGCTCCAGCACCGCGCGAAGCAGCCGGGCGTCGGCGCCCGCGGCGACGACCGCTCGCGGTCGGTCCAGCTCGACCAAGCCGCGCTCGACCTGCTTCGCGGCATACGCCTCTCGACGCACCCGCGCGCCGGACTCGGCAAGTGCCCTGAGTGTCTCGTCCGCGTGAGCAAGCGCCTCCTCGTCGTCGAGGAGGGTCTCGTCGAAAGGTTCGGCGTTCACAGCGGCCAGCCCGTCACTCACCACTGTCGGGTCGATCTGAGGTGCGCGCGCTCGCGTCGGCGCCGTCCGCGCCGGACTCCTCACGTGCCTCGGGACGCTCGCCTGACTCTCCCACGGCGGTCCCCGTCACCTCCTCGCCAGAGGGAGGCCCGGGCTGGCGCGCCTCCTCCACGAGCAGGACGGGGATGTCGTCACGCACGGGGTACGCCAGCGCGCACTCGGCGTTGGTGCAGACCAGCTCGGCCGCCAGGTCGTCCTGTCGGAGCGGCGACTTGCAGGCGGGACACGCCAAGATCTCCAGGAGCGCGGGGTCGAGGTTCACGGGAGACGTCCCTTCAGCTACGCGGCCGGCATGGCTGAGCACGACCAGCTGCCCTGACTCTACGAGCGTGCCTCATCCGGCCCGGACCATGGCTAGTACCTCGTCGCGGATTCGCTCCATGGTGGGCCGATCCGTCCCCTCGGCGTTGAGCCGAAGGACCGGCTCGGTGTTCGAGGCCCGCACATTGAACCACCACGAGTCGTGCTCGACGGTCAGCCCGTCCAGCTCGTCGATCTTGATACCGCCGCGGCGGACGAAGGCGTCCTTGATCCGGGCCAAGGTGCTGGCCTGGTCCTCCACCACGCTGTTGATCTCTCCGGAGTGCACGTAGCGCTCGTACGCGGAGAGCAGCTCTGACAGCGGGCGGTCCTGTGACCCCAGCGCCGCCAGGACGTGGAGCGCGGCCAGCAAGCCGGAATCGGCTCGCCAGAAGTCTCGGAAGTAGAAGTGCGCCGAGTGCTCGCCGCCGAAGATGGCTCCGGTCCGGGCCATGGTGGCCTTGATGAAGGAGTGCCCCACACGTTCGCGAACCGGGACACCGCCGTGCTCGCGGACGATCTCCGGTACCGAGCGCGAGGTGATGAGGTTGTGGACGATCGTCGCGCCGGGCTCGCGCGCCAGCTCTCGGACGGCGATGAGGGCCGTGATCGTCGACGGCGAGACCGACCGGCCGTGCTCGTCGACGAACCAGCACCGGTCTGCGTCACCGTCGAAGGCCAGCCCCACGTCGGCACCCGTCTCGCGCACCGTGGCCTGCAGGTGGCGGAGGTTCTCCGGCTTGATCGGGTTGGCATCGTGATGCGGAAAGGTGCCGTCGAGCTCGAAGAACAACGGCACCAGCTCCACCTGGAGGTCAGCGAAGACAGCGGGGACGGTGAGCCCCGCCATCCCGTTGCCGGCGTCGACCACCACCTTGAGCCGGCGCGTGGGCGAGACGTCGACAAGTCGACGAAGGTACGCGGCGTAGTCGGGCAGGACGTCCCGACGCCGCACGGTGCCCAGACGGCGACCACCTCCCGCGCCATCGGGCTGACCCCGCCGAGCGAGCGCGCGTTCGGCACGCGCGCGGATCTCCTCCAGGCCCGTCTCACGGCTGATGGGGGCCGCTCCAGCCCGGCAGACCTTGATCCCGCCGTACTGGGGAGGGTTGTGGCTCGCCGTGATCATCGCCCCTGGCAGGTCCAGCCAGCCGCTGGCGAAGTACAGCTCGTCAGTCGACGTCAGGCCGAGGTCGATCACGTCGACGCCACGATGGATCACCCCATCGGTGAACGCCGCCGCCAGCTCGGGCGACGACGTGCGCATGTCACGGCCCACCACGACCGCACGCGGATACCCGAGAACCTCCGCGAAGGCCGCACCGATCTCTCGGGCGATGCCGGCGTCAAGCTCGTCGGGTACCAGACCACGAACGTCGTACGCCTTGACAATGGCTCCGAGATCGCGCACCACCTCACCCTATCCGCGAAGCGGCCTTCGCTCGGTGCGACGCGGGCACGCGACCACGGCGCCAACTCCACGGCGAGGCCGTAGAGCTCACCGACTACATGTCCGGATTGCGCAGAACACGCAGGTGACCGCGCCGGCCGACCTCTGTCACGCCCTCAGACGTGCCCTCTTGCGGCCTGGCCGCCTCCCGAACGGCGTTGGCGAGCGCCTCGAGATCGTCGGCGGACGGTCGCAGCGCCTCCGCGTCGGGTGCCAGCCGAATGACTTCCCAGCCTCGTGGCACCGTGAGCCTTTCGGAGTGCTCCGAGCACAGGTCGTAGCAGTGCGGCTCCGCGTAGGTCGCCAGCGGTCCGAGCACGGCAGTGGAGTCGGCGTAGACGTACGTAAGCGTGGTCACGGCCGGCCTGGTACAGGCCGTCCGAGAACACTTCCGCAGCGAACCCACGAACCGGATCGTAGCGCCCTTGTCGGCTCGGTCGTAGTGAACACGCGCGATCATGACCAAGTGGCCGAAGACGGCGCATCGACGCGGCTGGCGGCGGCTCCATCGGATGCCGTCCGCGACCTCGCCGCTCGCTCCTCGGTGCGCACCCGTCGCCTGGCTAAGCTCGAGAACGTGCTCGGACCGAACGCGAGCGACGGCGGCTTTCCGCCCCTCACCGAGACATCCGGGTCCCCACCGGCGGAGCGTGGCGGTCGGCCCACTCGCCGCCGTGACCGTCACGGCCGGGGCATGCGGGGTCCGCTCGCCGTCTGTGGACCGTTGGCGCCGCGCGGGGTCCCCGTGGCGCGCAGCCGCGCCGAGCGCTTCGACGAGCTCGTGCTGGACGCCGTCGACCAGCTCGAGCGCCGGTTCGCCACGGAGCTCGACCGCGTGGAGTTCGCGGTCGAGGAGGTGCCGGACCCGCGTCTGGCCTACCCCGACGACGAGGTGCCGCTCGGCACCGTGATCGACGCGCGCCACGGCGAGCCACCCCGCATCGTGATCTACCGTCGACCCATCGAGCTACGCGCGACCAATGCGGGCGAGTTGTCCGCTCTCGTCCACGACGTCGTGGTCGAGCAGGTCGCGGAGCTGCTCGGACGAACGCCGGAGGAGATCGACCCGACCTACGGTGAGTGACAGCGGCCCCTACCCCACCGCCTGGGCACCAGGCTGACCCGCCTGGCCGAGGTGGCGAGGCGGGTCAGCCGAAGATCGCGTCCCGTGGCTCCTCGGACCCGATCCCGGCGGTGGGATCCGGCCGAGCGACGGGCCGAACCGCCGTCGTCGCTCCCGAGAACAACGGCCACGCTGAGGCAAGCGGGCCGTCGGGGGCGTTCTCGACCAGCAGGCGGGCGCCATACAGCGGCCCTCCGCTGTCGGACCGCACCGTGATGACGTAGTGCTTCTCGCGCGCCGGCGCCGTCAGCTTCACCGCCGCCGTGCTGCCGGGCCGCACGGTTGTCTCGGTCTTGTCCAGAGGCCGTCCGTCCAGCGCGTGCAGGGTGATCGTGGCGCTGGCCGATCGCTGGGACGTCGTCGACAACAGCAGGGTGGCGCTCCGCCGGGCACCGCCCAAGGTGAGCGGCACGACCGCGGTCCCGGCGACCGCGCGCGTCGCGGCGGTGTGGACGACGTCTCGGGGACCGTCGGTGGCGCCGACGACGCTTCGGACGCTGGCGGTTACCGGCACATCGGAGGTCAGTCGCACAGCGGCAGCGCTCTTCTGGGTGACCTCGTCGAGGCGGATCTGCGTGACCGCCCCTGGCTTGACCTCGACCCGCTCCAGGCCAGCCGGACGGAAGCTGCCCTGGGGAGACAGGATCGACACCTCGACCGTAGCGGTGGAGTCGCCCGGAGCCACGATGCTGAGGACCCGCTCACCGGAGCCCGGTGCGATGCCGGGCACGACCACGTCCCTCGCCGGCGGCACCGCGGCGGGGATCCAGTCGACCCCTTGGGGCGTCTCGCCCTGCACCGCGTCATCCCGTAGCGCGGCCGTCACCCGACCCTGTCGCGTGCGGACCGCGACCGCGAGGCGCTTGCTGGTGGGCGCCAACCGGTCGAGCTCGACGACCATCTGCGAGCCGCCCTTGATCGCCAAGCCACGGCCCGTCTCGGCCGCGACCGGCCCCTTCTCGTCGAAGAGCAACAGGTCGACGTGGGCCGTACCCTCGTCGGCGTTCGTCAGATAGACCCGGCCGTGGCGCCCCACCTCGCTCCCGGCGCCGACGAACCAGAACTCCGAGGCGGGAGCCACACACAGCGCCTCGGCGAGGCCTCGAAGCGGACCCTCGTCGGTGCGGGTGAGCTGACCGGCGGTGACCCCGGGCGCGAGATCACCACGTGCCGCAACCAGGAGGGGAGGCACCTCGGACGTACGGACCGAATAGGACACGACCTCGTGGCGCCGCGTACCCGAGGCGACGGCCTTCGTCTGGCCGAGGGGCGCGATGTCGAGGGCGGGCTCCAATCGACGACCTGACCGCCGGCCCGGGATGTCGGCCTCGGTGAGCGCGGAGATGGCCGCCACGTCGGTACTGCTGACGCCGCGAACGAAGGAGGGTTCCGGGCACACCAGCGTCGCCCGCTCCAGCGCCACTCTGGAGGGAGGGCGGCCGGCCTCGGGAACCCGGGGCGGCACGACACTCGCGACGCCAACGAGAACGCCGGCGACGGCGGCGACGGCACCGAAACGGAGGGCGACACCTTTCATGACCGTTTTCATGACCGTGCCCCCTCCCGTGGGGCCCCGTCACGTGGGCCGCGAACGGGCTGACGAGAGGCGCCGCTCGCTGGGGCGCCCGCCCCGGCGGCCCGACGCCCCGGTGGCCGCGGGGCTGCGGCACCGTGCCGTCCTCCCGCCGGGCGTTGGGCCGCGCCGGGACCGTCGCCGTCCCGGCGCGGACGCGTCGGCAAGGCAAGGACGAGGATGACGACGAAGAGGACGGCCTGCACGCCGAGAAGCTTCCCGTGCATGCCGGGCGCGTACGACAGGACCAGCCGGCCACCCGTGGTGGGCAGCTCGAAGGCCTGCGCCCAGCCGGCGAACGTACGGCTCGGCAACGGCTGTCCGTCGATGGTGGCCCGCCACCGGTCACTGTGGGTCTCCGCGAGCAGCAGGAGACGACCCGGCGGGCCGCTCGGCACGGTGACCGCCGCCCCGCCGGCGTCGACCTCGAGCACCTCGGCGCTCTCGACCGCCGTCTCGTCGGAGCTCCCGGGCGGCAGGACGCGAAGCTGGCCCACCGGCAGGTCCACCCGCCAGGCTGCCGAGCCTTCCGGCGCGCTGGTGCGGGTGAGCCCAGGGGTGGTGTCGATCCGCTCCACCGACCTCGGGTCGGCGGGGGACGGAAGGTAGACGTAGCCGATCCCGTACGTCGCCAGTCGGGCGGCGGTGCTCTCGTCCGGCACGTCGCTGAGCAGGTCTCCCACCGTCGCGTCGAGGCTGGCCAGCGTCGCGGCCGCGGCACCTGTCTCGGCGTCGCCCAGTCGGGTCCCGGCGCCGCGGAGGACGGTGTAGCGCACCCGGCCGCTCTCGCCCTCGATCACCAGAGCACGTGGCCGAGCGCCTGACCGCTGTGCGTCGCGGATGTAGGCGGGAACGGCGCTGCCGGCGTCGCGAGCAAGCGGCTCACCCGCGCCGCGGATCACCCACCACCCAGTGGCCACGAGGGGCGAGAGCACCGCGATACACGCGAGCAGGACCGCGGCGGGTTGCCGCCAGGAGAGGCTGCGCTCGCTGAAGTCGCGGACCGCGCCGTCGGCGCCGCAGACGATAGCGATGATCCAGCCAGCGCACACGACGGCGCAGGCGAAGCCCGGCCACGCGGACGTCGGCGTCGACATCCAGTCGGTGGCGACGGTCAGCCGAGTCTGGGCGAGCCCGAGCGCCAACCCGGTCAGGCTCACGGTCCAGCCGACGAGCACGCCTCGTCCCGGCTCCCGACGAAGAAGTGCGGCCACGGCCACCACGACGAGCGGACCGAAGATCCACGCGGGGGCGGCTGTGGGGTCTCCCGGGCTCGCCACCAGCAGGCGTGCCAGGAGGTGGCTGGGCTCGACCACGGCGGGCGTCGCCAGCCCGACCTCACCGAGGAGCAGGCTCGGGTTGGCGACGACGACCGGGAGCCACGGCAGGAGCAGCACCGGCGGGACGATCAACGCGACCGCCACCCTGGCTCCCGTCCCTGGTCGTCGCAGTGGGGGGACGACGCGGGACGCCGCGGCGACGACCAGCGCGCCGACGTACCCGATCGGCACGAACGCCGTGAGCACAGCGAGCAGCAGACCAGACGTCCACGCCGCGCTCCACGATCCAGGGCCAGGTCGACCCGCCCCGACCATCCGAGCCGCGGCGAGGACGAGCAAGGGAAGCACGATGAGCGCCACGCACGTGCCGAGCCGTCCCGAGGCGACCGCGCCGAGGACGGCGGGCAGGAGCGCGTACGTCACCGTGGCCCAGATCCGAAGGGCTCGGGACCTCGCGAGGGTCCGCATGAGGAGGTAACTGGTGAGCCCGGAGAGCGGCACGGCGCCGAGCACCAGGAGGTCGACCGCCAACCAGGCCTTGCCGACGAGCAGGGTGCCCAGTGCCGCGACGACCGCGAGGTACGGCGGTGCCGGGCGGTCGCTGCCCAGGTCGACCGGGTGCCACCCTTCGACGTAGCGACGCCAGAGGTCGAGGACGCTGTCGGGCGCCGGCAGCAACGCGCCGCCCGCCAAGGAGCCGCCGCCGAGCAGGTGTCGGCTCGCGACCAGCGTCAGGAGGGTGAGAGCGAGGAGGGCGACGATGGGAGGCCGCGTCGCCAGCCAGCGCCAGATGCCCAAGCCCTCGGTGGTGAGCTCCTCGACCTCCTCCGACACAGGGCCGGTCTCCACTGGTCGACGCGCTCGCCGGGACGGCCCCGCGTGCTCGCCGCTTCGGGTCGACAGCACCGCGGCGAGCGCGTCCACGGTGTGCTGGATGCCGATCCACGGTGGGGGCAGGAGGCGGCGGACGACACGGTGCGGCACCCTGCGATACCTGGCGCGCCGGAGCCGTCCCACGACGATGCGGTCCGGGCGGGCCAGCACGCCGAGCAACGCCCGGAACTCGTCGTAGGCCGCGTCGGGCCACTTGGCGACGAGGAGCGCCAGGACGCGCAGAAGCGAGCCCAACACCGCGCGGACGAGCAGGAACGGCACCTTCCACGCCGGGGAGTTGACGAGGAGGGTGAAGAGCGCGTTGCGGCGATCGATCCGGCGGGGACGACCGTTGACCGCGTGGAGCTCGCGGTAACCGCGCAGGCCGGCCTCGGCGTGGAAGACGACGGCTTCCGGACAGGTGAGAACACGGTAGCCGGCTCGAACCACCCGCCAGCCGAAGTCGACGTCGTCGCGGAACAGGCCGAAGCGTTGGTCGAAGCCGCCGAGACGCTCGAAGACGTCACGGCGCACGAGCATCCCGGCCGTGCTCACCGCGAGAACATCACGGACGGCGTCGTGCTGGCCCTGGTCGAACTCGCCGAACTCCAGCCCGGTCTCCCGGTTGCCGCTGCCGGCGATGGTGACCCCGAACTCGAGCAGCCGGCGACCGCGAGGCCAGTCGCGCAGCTTGGGGCCCACCACGGCGACGTCTGGCCCTGCCTCGGCGAGCCGGAGCAGGCTCGCGAGCGCCTCCGGATCGGGCGCGCAGTCGTCGTGCAACAACCACAGCCACTCACCAGGCTGACCCGGCGGCAGCGTCTGAACCGCCCTCGCGACCGCCGCCCCGAAGCCGGTGACCGCCGGAGCGTCGAGGATGTGGGCTCCAGGTAGCCCGCCGGCCAGCAGGGCACGGGACTCGTCGCGGCTTCCCGTGTCGACGACGATCAGCCGGTTCGGCGCTCGCCGCTGGGCTCGTAGACCGGAGATGAGCTCACCGATCCACGGAGCGCCGTCATGGGCGACGACGACCGCGGTGACGACCGAAGGCGCCAGCGCCTGGGGTCCGGGGTGCGCGCTCATGCCTGACGAGGACCTCACGCAGTGGGTGATGTGGTGTGAAGCCACACACTACGCGACGCTTTCGACCGACCTGAGCGGATGGGGCCCGACCGGGTGGAGCCTCACGTGCGACCCCACGGCGTCGGCCCGCCGGAAGGGACGTGCACGATCGTCCGCGCGGCGCGAGGAGACCAGGACTCTTGGCAACCAGCGTGGGCGACCAGCGGCGTCACCCGCCGCGGCGCGCCAAGCCCACAGGACAGCGTCTGACGAACCGCGGTGGGCGACGACGACAGACCCGCCGACGTGGCCTCGGTACCGGCCCGGTCGCTGGTCTAGGAGACCCCCGCGTGATCCCCTAGACCGCGCGCTTCTTCAGCCGGCGGCGCTCCCGCTCTGAGAGCCCACCCCAGATGCCGAAGCGCTCGTCATGCTCCAGCGCATAGGACAGGCACTCGGCCCGGACCTCGCAGACCATGCAGACCTTCTTGGCTTCCCGAGTGGAGCCACCCTTCTCCGGAAAGAACGCCTCTGGATCGGTCTGCGCGCACAGAGCGCGTTCCTGCCACCTGAGCTCTTCCTTGGCGCCGCCGTGCAGCAGGATGGGTTCTGCCACGGTCCTCGCCTCCTCGATCCACGTACGCGTGGAGTGAATCCCCGTTAACTTCACCGCTCGGTCGGCCACCCCGTGGGTCGGCGTCGCCGTCCCCCGTCGCGCCCCCGAGAGTTCCTGATGTCTCATCGACGGGGTGTTACCCGGATCGGGGTGAATGACACCAACGAAATTACATGTGTGGAATCCTCCTTCGTCAACTCGGGGTCTGCTATAGGCGATCCGTCCGGATCCGACCACACTGCGAAACGTCGAAGGCTGCCAGGAGGTTCCAATACGACGCGCGGGCGTCCGCGTCTCCTCGACGCGAACGCCCGCGAAGCCGGCGCCGCTACCCTCGCTGATCCACATCCAGGTCGACGGCCACCGAGCGGCGGCAACGCGACCTTGACAGATCAGCGCGGAGGCTGAGACCACCAACTCTGGTTGGTGTCCCCGCTACCACGGTCCCCCGTTGACGACTCGCTGTCAGCGGAACGGGTCGAGTCGCCGTGCGGCTCCGAGGCCGAGAGCTCCCGCCCGAGGGCGTTGTCGTCGCCCGCACGGTCGCCCTCACCTTGACCGGGCACGGCGTCCGAGCGCAGGAACTGCGTCTGGTCGGAGTCCGTTTGCTGCGGCTGGCCGTACGCCTGTCCGTAGGTCCCGAAGTCCTGCCCACCGGCGTACTGCTGCCCCGCCGGCTGCCCGTACGGCTGGTTCGGCGAGGAGAAGCTCGCGCCGCCGTAGGCGTACTGGCCGAAGCTCTGGGTCGGCTCCTGGCCGTACGGCTGCTGGTTCTGGTCCGGGCTGTAGACCTGCTGGGTCTGGTCGTAGCCGGCGTACGGGTTGTACTGCTGGTGCTGGCCGTAGTCAGGCTGACCGTACTCCTGACCCGGGTACGGCTGCTGCTGGTAGCCGGCCTGCTGGCCGTAGTCCTGACCGGGGTAGGGCTGCTGGTACCCGGCGTGCTGACCCTGGGCCGGCTGGCCGTACCCCTGGCCGGCGCCGTACGACTCCTGGCCCGGCGTGCCCGCGGCGTAACCCTGCGCGTACCCCTGCTGGGCGTAGTCGGGCTGTGGGTACCCCTGCTGCTGTCTCGCGGCGTAGTCGGTCGGGCTGGGCTGCCGGCCCTGGTCGGGGGCAGCGGCGCCGAACCCGCCGAACTGGCCGAAGGAGCCGAACTGACCGGCCGGGCCGCCCTGCGGCATCGCCGGCGTCTGCGGCGTCGGCGCGGGAAGCGCTCGGTACGTCGTCACGATGAAGAATCCAGCACCGCCGAGGACGGCGAGGTAGCCGAGCTGCTGGACGAACGCCGCCCACTTGCCCGCGCCACGGTGGAACACCGCGAGACCATTGCTGCTGGAGATGTCGGCGACGTCGGCGCCAAGCGCGACACCCGCCGTCACGAGCGCCAAGACGCCGAGGAGGGCCAGGACGACGAGAGCGACGAGCGTGAGGACGCGTCCGTTCGGCGTCGGCTCGCCGAGGTGGGTGACGAGGACGACGGCCACCACGAGCATGCCCACGAGGACGGGTGAGGCGAACCAGTCCTGGAAGACGTACGCCTTGTCGGTGAAGTCGCCATCGAGGAACAGTCGCGAGACGGCCACCCCACCTAAGACAACACTGGCCCCCACCAGCACCCACGCGAGCAGCTCGCGATGGGGCTTGGTCTTCTCCGAAACCACGGTGCTACCCCCTCATGGTGGTGATGTCGGGACGGAAGCCTCCCATATCGGGCAGACGATCGTCGCTCTCGCCCCCCATCGACGCAGTCCGGCCCCCGTCGGATCCCTCCTCGTCGGGTCCGGTGCGTCCGTGAGCCCTTGACAGGCTGGTCGGCCGACGGCGAGTTGCATGGGGGAGGCAGACTAGTCGGCGTGCGGATCACCGTTCTCGCCGGCGGCATCGGCGCAGCCCGATTCCTGCGCGGCCTCGTCGCCCACGCGCCCGATGCCGACATCACGGTCATCGGCAACACCGCTGACGATCTCACGCTCTACGGTCTGCGGGTCTGCCCCGATCTCGACACGGTCATGTACACCGTCGGCGGCGGCAACGACGAGGGCCGAGGCTGGGGACGCGCCAACGAGACCTGGCACGCCCTCGAGGAGATCCGGGCCTACGACGCCGTCCCCTCCTGGTTCGGCCTCGGGGACCGGGACATCGGCACCCACCTGGTCCGCACCGAGCTGCTCGCCCAGGGCCGGTCGCTGACGGAGGTCACGGCGCTCCTCACCGCCCGCTGGCGCCTCCCCGTTCGGCTGCTGCCGATGACCGACCAGTCCGTCGAGACGCACGTGGTCGTGGAGGATCCCGCCGCGCCCGGCGGTCACCGTCGCCTCCACTTCCAGGAGTACTGGGTACGCCACCACGCCGAGCTGCCGGTGGTCGACATCACCTTCGTCGGCATCGAGGACGCCACGCCGGCGCCTGGCGTGCTCGACGCCATCGCCTCCGCGGACGTCCTGCTGTTCCCGCCGTCGAACCCGGTGGTGAGCCTGGGGCCGATCCTGTCCGTCCAGGGGATCCGCTCAGCACTCCGCGCCGCGTCCGCGCCGATCGTGGGCCTCTCCCCGATCATCGGCGGCGCGCCAGTCCGAGGGATGGCCGACAAGCTGCTGCCCGCGATCGGTGTCGACACCTCCGCCGCCGGCGTCGCGCTGCACTTCGGGGCTCGACGCGACGGTGGCCTGCTCGACGGGTGGTTGGTGGACGAGCGCGACGCGCCGGCCGTCCCCCAGGTGACCGCCGCCGGCATCGCGGCCCGGGCGGTCCCCCTCCTGATGTCCAGCGTCGAGGCGACGGCGGCGATGGCCGCTGCCGCGCTCGACCTCGCCGCGGCGGTACGTCGATGACCACCGAGCCTCCCACCAGCGCCGTCCTCGTCTCCCCCGTGGTCGGGATGCCGGAGGTCCGGGCTGGGGACGACCTCGCCGCGCTCGTCGCCGAGCACGCCACCGACCTGCGCGACGGCGACATCGTCGTCGTGTCCAGCAAGGTGGTGAGCAAGGCCGAGGGTCGCGTCGTGACCGGTGACCGGGCGGCCGCGGTCGAGGCCGAGACGGTTCGCGTGGTCGCCGAGCGCGGCACGACCCGGATCGTCCAGACCCGGCACGGCTTCGTCATGGCGGCCGCCGGTGTCGATACCTCGAACGTCGCGACGGGCAGCGTCGTGCTGCTGCCGGTGGACCCCGACGCCTCCGCGCGAGCGCTGCGCCGGGGGCTCGCCCGACGCCGTGGCGTCACGGTGGGGGTGATCGTCACCGACACGTTCGGTCGGCCGTGGCGGCTCGGGCAGACCGACCTTGCTGTGGGGGCCGCCGGCGTCCGCGTGCTCGACGACTACCGAGGTCGACGCGACGTGCACGGCAACGAGCTGGTCGTCACGGCGCCCGCCCTCGCCGACGAGCTGGCGTCCGCGGCGGACCTGGTCAAGGGCAAGCTCGGGCAGGTCCCGGTCGCGGTGGTGCGCGGTCTCGCGGCGCTCGTCACCTCCGACGACGGACCTGGTGTCCAGGCGCTGGTCCGGTCCGCCGAGGACGACCTGTTCCGGCTCGGCTCCCGCGAGGCGGCCCGCCAGGCTCTCCGGCCCGCGCCACGCGAGCTCGTGGACGGCACTGTGGACCCGGTCGCCCTCCAGAGAGCGTTCGAGGCGGTCGCCGAGACGGAGACCCCGTGGTGGGGGCTCGTGCGCGTTCACGACGTGCCCGCGCGCAAGCCACTCCTGGACGCGCTCAGCCTGCCGGCGTCCCTACCCGCCCTGGTCGTGCCGTACCTGCGCCCGAACGCGCCCACGCCCGCCGCGCTCCTCGACCTGGGTGGTGTGCGGGAGCGTCTGGTCCTCGCCTGCGCGGTCGAAGGGCTGGCGACCCGCTGGTTCCCCGCTGAGCGCCTGGACGTCGCCGCGCTGATGACCCTGCTGCCGAGCCGGGACGTCGAGCCAGTCGGTCTCCTCGCGATCGGGGCGGCGGCTGAGACACGGGCGTGAGCCCGCCGGTCGTCGTCACATCGCGCGGTAGTCACGCACCGGAGCGCGGGGCGCCCGACGCGGCGGCATGATGCCGGCCAGCTCGATGAGCCGGGTCACCCGATATCGGTGACCTCGCCAGCGTTCCAGCGCCACCAGCATCGCGGCGTCGTCGAACGGCCGACCAGCCAACGCCCAGCCCACCGCCTTGGGCAGGTTGTAGTCGCCGACCGAGACCGCGTCCGGGCATCCGTGAGCCCGCTGGAGCACCTCCGCCACCGTCCACGGGCCGATTCCGGGGATGCTTCGCAGCCGACGCTCGACCTCCTGCGGCGGCAGGCCGACCGTCCGCTCGATCGCAGCCGCCCGGCGACAGCACCGCACGATCGTCCGCGCCCGCTGGGGCCCCACACCGGCCCGGTGCCATTCCCACGACGGCAGCCGCGCGAGAACCGCGGGATCCGGCGGAACCCACAGGGAGAACGGGACGGGGCCGGGGGCCCGCTCCCCGAACCGCCACACCAGCTCTCGCCACGACCGCCAGGCTTCTCGCGAGGTGACCTTCTGTTCCAAGACGGCAGGCACGAGCGCCTCCATCACCAGGCCGGTCCGGCAGACCCGCCACCCCGCGAACCGCGCCGCCAGCCGAACGAGCAGCGGCAGTCCTGGCTCGAACCCGCTCGGGTCGTCCTCGGCGCCCACGAGCGCTGGCAGGCGATCGAGGACCCACGTCGCGCCCGGCCCCCAGGCCTCGGCGTGGACGGCACCGGCCGCCGCGTCGGCGCTGATCCGGACCGTGGCTGGCCCGTCCGGTGTCCGCGTTCCCCGCCAGACCGTGCCGTCCGGCGTGACCCGGTGGGTCGGGTCGCCGGCACCACGCTGGAGTGAGGCCAGCGTCACCACTGGATCGAGGGGGTGCTCGGTGGTGATCGTGCGCCTCACGGTGGTGATGGCGGCAGGGCGTCCCGGGGCGGTGGTGACGGGACGGCCGGAGCCGGCGGTGGCGGGGGAGGCGACGGTGAACGGAGGCACCCGACCAGTCTCACCGCCCGCGCCGACACGGAATGAGGCGGCCCCACGTCCGGCTCACCGCACGGACCCGAGCCCGCGCCGACCGGACCGCCTGCGGCCGGTCGAGACCCAGGAAGACTCAGGAGTAGCGACCGCCATGCGCGTCGTGGACGCGCGCGACGAGGTCCTTGACCCGTTCCGCGGAGTTCTTCGGGCACACCATCGTGACGTCGCGGGTGTGGACGATGATCGTGTCCCGCAGACCCACCGTCGCGACCAGGTGTTCGGGGTCGTCGCTCACCACGATGTTGCCCTCGGAGTCGACCAGCACCGTGACGGTGTTGGCGGCGTTCTGGGAGCTGTCGTTCTCCAAGGTGCGAGCCAGCGCTGGCCACGACCCGACGTCCAGCCAGTCGACCGCCATGGGGACCACGACCACCCGCGCCGCGCCTTCGCCGCGCGCCGCCGGCTCCATCACCGCGTAGTCGATGCTGATCTTGGGGAGACTGGCGTAGACCTCCCGCAACGTGGCGTCCCGCTCTGGGGTGTCCCACGCCTTCGCGATCCGCGTCAGCCCGGCGTGGGAAGCGGGCAGGAAGGTCTCCAGCTCCCGGAGCAGGGTGTCGGCCCGCCACACGAACATGCCGGAGTTCCACAGGTACCGGCCCGAGGCGTAGTACTCCCGTGCCGCCTCGAGTCCGGGCTTCTCGATGAACGCCGACACCGCGAACACCTCGCCGCCGGCGAGCGGCTCGCCGGGACGGTAGGGCTCGGCCCGCTCGATGTAGCCGAGGCCGGTGTGAGGTGACGATGGCGGAATCCCGAACGTCGCCAGGACCTGCGGGTCCCGCTCGACCACGTCGAACGCCGTCCGAAGCGCGTCGTGGAACTCGTCGATCGGCTCGATCACGTGGTCGGAGGTGACGAACGCCACCGTGGCGTCGGGGTCGCGGCGCGCCAGCAGGGCGCAGCCCAACCCGATCGCGTTGGCGGTGTCCCGAGCGAGCGGCTCCCCGAGGAAGTTGTCGTGCGGCAGCTCCGGCAGGTGCTCGAGGATCGCGTCCCGATGCACCGAACCAGCGCACACGAAGATCCGCTCGGGTGGTACCACGCCGACCAGCCGCTCGAAGGCGAGCCGAAGCAGGCTCCGTCCGCCGACCACACTGAGCAGCTGCTTGGGGTGGGCCGCGCGAGACAGTGGCCACAGTCGAGTGCCGGCGCCCCCGGCGACGATGACGGCGTAGCGCATGTCACCGGAGCCTACGGGTTGCGCTGTCGTCAGACGCGGTGGTCCTGAGGCTCGTCGTCTCGAGGCGCAAGCCGGACGGGTGCGACACGCTCGCGCACAGCGGGGCGAAGCCGGCCTTATGCTCGTGCGACGTGGCGAGCCCACGGACACCGGCCGAGCTGCTGGCGACCGCCAGCGACCCGTCGCGTCCCTTCCTCACCTTCTACGACGACGCCACCGGCGAGCGCGTGGAGCTGTCGTACACAACGCTCGACAACTGGGTGGCGAAGACCGCGAACCTCCTCCAGGACACGTTGGGAACGCAGTCCCGCGAGCGGGTCGCTCTCCTGCTCCCGACCCACTGGCTGGGTGCGGTCTGGACTCTCGCGGCGTGGACGGCGGGGCTGGTCGTGGACCTCGCCGACCCGACGGGCGCGGAGGTGATCGTCGCGGCACCGGAGCGGCTCACCGAGGCGCTGGGGGCCGGCGGGCGGGACACGGTCGCCGTCTCGCTCGCGCCGCTGGGCCGAGGGTTCACCGAGCCGCTTCCCCCGGGTGTCCTCGACTACGGCGTGGAGGTGCTGTCCCACGCCGACGTGTTCACCCCCTACGAGCCACCCGACGAGGCGACCCCGGCGCTCATCACCCCCCAGGGCGACGTCCTCGCCGGTGGCGCCCTCGTCGAGCTCGCGACCAGGCGTGCCGACGAGCTCGGCCTCCAACCAGGCGAGCGTCTGCTGACCGACGCCAACCCCGCGGCGACGGACGGCTACCTGGACGCGTTGCTGGCACCGCTCGCCCGCCAGGCGTCCGTCGTCTTGGTCCGCAACCTCGACCCCGCGACGCTCGAACGCCGCGTGCGGCAGGAGAAGGTCACGCTCACCCGGCTGCGGTCGGGCCAGAGCTGACGGCGGTGCGACGCGACGTCGCGAACGCGGCGAAGGACCGCAGCGCCTCCGGGTTCTGCAGCGCGCCCGTGCTCGCCGCTTCCTCGACCGGACGGCCTTCCAGGATGCGCTTGACGGGCACTTCGAGTTTCTTGCCCGACAGCGTGCGTGGAACAGCAGGGACGGCGACGATCTCGTCGGGCACGTGCCGCGGCGACAGCTGCATGCGGAGCTCGGCGGAGATCCGGGACCGAAGCTCGTCGTCGAGCGTGACGCCCTCGGCCAGAACGACGAACAGCAGCAGCTGGTCGACGCCGTCGCCCGTGTCGAGGTGGACGACGAGGCTGTCGGTGATCTCCGGAAAGCCTTCGACGATCGAGTAGAACTCCGCGGTGCCCATCCGGACGCCGCCCCGCTTCAGCGTGGCATCGGATCGGCCGGTGATGACGTAGGTTCCACGCCGCGTGACCTTGACCCAGTCACCGTGCCGCCAGACGCCGGGGAAGTCCGCGAAGTAGGTCGCGCGGTACCGCGAGCCGTCCTCGTCGCCCCAGAACCCGACCGGCATGGACGGCATCGGACGCTCCAGGACCAGCTCGCCCAGCTCGTCGGTCACGGGTCGTCCCGAGGCGTCGTACGCCGCCACCGCCGCCCCCAGACACGCGCACGAGATCTCCCCCGCGTACACCGGCACCAGCGGCGAGCCGCCGAGGAAGCCGGTGCACACGTCGGTTCCGCCGGAGAACGACTGCAGGAGCAAGGTCGGGTTGACGTTCTCGTACACCCACGTGAAGCCCTCCGGCGGCAACGGAGATCCCGTCGAGCCGACCCCTCGAATGTGGGACAGGTCCGCCATCCGGGCTGGAACCAGACCCGCCTTGCGGCAGCTCATCAGGTACGGCGCGCTCGTCCCGAAGAAGGTGATGCCGCATTCCTCGGCCAACCGCCACAGGGCACCCAGGTCGGGATAGGAGGGGTCGCCGTCGACGAGAACGACCGCGGACCCGACGAGCAGCCCCGAGACCAGCGCGTTCCACATCATCCAGCCGGTCGTGGTGAACCAGAAGAAGCGGTCGCCTGGCCCGAGGTCGAAGTGGAGGGCGAGCGTCTTGGCGTGCTCGAGGAGGATGCCGCCGTGGCCGTGCACGATCGGCTTGGGCAGGCCGGTCGTCCCCGACGAGTACAGCACGTAGAGCGGATGGTCGAACGGCACGGGCTCGAACGCCAACGCGCCGGCGTCGGCGAGCAGCTCGCTCCAGGTGAGGGCGCCGGCATCGGCAGCGACCTCGTCTGCCAGGTAGGGCACCACGACGACGTGGCGCAGCGTCGGCAGGGCGGCTCGAATCGCCGCCACCTCGGAGGTGCGGTCGACCTCCTTCGCGCCGTACCGGTAGCCGTCGACGGCGACGAGCACAGTGGGCTCGATCTGGCTCCACCGGTCGACCACGCTCCGCGTCCCGAACTCCGGCGCGCAGGACGAGAACACCGCGCCCAGGCTCGCGCTGGCGAGCAGGAGCACGAGGGCTTCGGGGATGTTCGGCAGGTACGCCGCGACCCGGTCACCCTTGCGGACGCCCAGCCGCAGCAGTCCCGCACGAGCGCGAGCCACCGCGTCCCGTAGCTCGGCCGCGGTCAGCTCCAGCGGCCCGCGGGTCTGCGACCGAGCCACGACAGCCGGTCCGCGCGTGGGAGCGTGGGCGAGCATGTGCTCGGCGTAGTTGAGGGTGGCGCCGGGGAACCATTCCGCGCCCGGCATCGTGGCACGCCCCAGGACGGTCCGGGGCGGCGTGGCGGCTGTTCCCGCACCGACGTCGAAGAAGTCCCAGATGCTCGACCAGAAACCGGCCAGGTCATCGACCGACCAGCGCCACAGGCTGGCGTAGTCGTCGAAGTGGAGACCGCGCTCCCGTTCGAGGAAGCGGAGATAGTCGCCGATTCTCGTGCGCTCGCGGACATCCGCCGGGGGTGTCCATACGAGGGTGCCTGCGCTCGTCATCCTGGCCCGCCCCCTTCCTCCTCCGGCGTGGGTGTGCTCGCCCCAGTCTCCTTCGTCCGTCGTCGCTTCGCCTCACCCCGACCGGCTAGCCGCCGGGCGTGGTCGCGACACGCCGCGCCTCCGGGTGGTGGTAGAGCCAACCCTCCCACGCCGACGTCACGATGGCGCGCAGGTCGTGGGCTGCCGACCAGCCGAGCACCTGCCGGATGCGCTCCGCGGACGCGATCGAGATCGCGGGATCTCCGGGACGTCGTCCGAGCACCTCGGGCGTCAGGTCCTGCCGTCCGGTCACCTCGAGGATGGTCTCGACCACCTGGCGGGTGGACGTGCCACGCCCGGTGCCGACGTTGAGCACATGACGGGCCTCCACCCCGCTGGCGAGGTGTCGGACCGCCGCCACATGGGCCGAGGCGATGTCGGCGACGTGCACGTAGTCCCGGATCGTGGTGCCGTCGGGGGTGGGGTAGTCGTCGCCGAAGATCAACGGCGGCTTCTCGGCGGTGAGCCGTTCGAACACCATCGGGATGAGGTTGAACACGCCCGTGTCCGCCAGCTCCGGACGTGCCGCGCCCGCGGCGTTGAAGTAGCGCAGGCTGATGTAGCGCAGGCCGGTCGCGCGAGCGACATCGGCGATCATCCACTCCCCGACCAGTTTGGTCTCGCCGTACGGGCTTTCTGGCCGACACACGGCGTCCTCGGTCAGGACGTCGGTGTCTTGGTTGCCGTAGGTGGCCGCGCTCGAAGAGAAGACCAGGCGGTCGACACCGGTCTCGTCCATGGCGCGGAGCAGCGACTCCAGCCCGCCGACGTTCTCGCGGTAGTAGAACAAGGGCTTCTCGATCGACTCCGCGGGCTGCTTCTTGGCGGCGATGTGGACGACGCCCTCGATCTCGTACTCGCGCAGCACCTTCGCCACCAGGCTGGTCGCCTGCACCGCGCCGGTGACGAGCGGAACGTCCTCGAGGTCGGCGAGGCGCTCCGGCACCCCGGTCGACAGATCGTCGAGAGCCACCACCCGCTCCCCCGCGGCGTGGAGGGCGTGCACGACGTGCGCGCCGATGTAGCCAGCACCTCCGGTGACGAGCCAGGTCATGGACGCCCACCTTAGGGCCTGACTGGCCTCACGACGCGGCCATGCGACGACGACGGTGGGATGTCGTGATTCCCGTCACGCCCCGTCGGCAACGTCGAGGGTGGCTGGGCGGTCGACGTCCTGCCGGACGTCCCTCTTCCGGCGAACCTTGCTTGACCGCCGGTCGAACCTCGGCCGAGCTCAGCCGACCTTGGCGGCCGCCGCGGCCACCCGACGTGTCGCGCCCCGACGGCCGGTCCAGACGACCCGCGGGGACCCGGGTGCGCGGTGCCGGCCCCCTCGCCTCCTCGCCGGCCGTCCACGCACGCGCGCCAGCGGCGACACCCACGCGGCCGCCCAGGCCGCCTCCGGGCACGTCCACTCCTGCCCGCAGTACAGGCAGCGCGTCTTGTCGGAGGCTCTCCTGCCGCCCACGAACCGGAGGCGCGTCCAACGCTGGTCTGGCTGGTGGAGGAGCAAGAGGTAGCGAGCCTGCGCGTCCAACAGGGCCTTCGACCACCGCACCCAGCCGTAGCCGGGAACGAACACGGGCTTCTCCCGTGTGGTCGACGGCGTCGTCACCGACGTCGCCATCGAGTACGACCTCCCAGGTACCTTGTCAGATCTTGGTGGTCGTGACCCGCCCGGCTCGAGCCACACACCTCTAACGATCAGCAGTGCGTACACGTAACGGCGCAGAACGTCATTAGATCACCTTTCCTTCTTGCTATTCGGACACACGCGGCGTTGCTGTGTCGTCATCAAAGTTCTCGGAGGGAGGATGCGACGCGGGCGCGGGACCGCTACGGTCGGGACGGCGAACGTCGGGGGATGCCTCGCAGCGTGATGATCACCGTGGGGTATCCCGACGTCCGGCGGGAGTTCGGCGGTGGTTCGATACAGCCACGGCTGGTGGATCACCGACGACCCGCCGGTCGCCCAGACTGAGCCGCTTTGACCAGACAGGGGTGATGGCGCTGCCTACCGCGTTCCTCGTCGGACCGGTCGCATCCGCTGAGCCGGGTGAGGAGCCCGTCGCGGGGCAGTTACGCGCGCTCGGGTACGACGTGGTCGACACCAGCACCGCGCCCGACCTGGTCACCGCGATCTCCGCCGCACCCGCCGGGCCGGTCGCCCTCGTCGACCGCCGCTACGTCGGCCACCTGCATGCCCTCCGCCGCGCGGTCTGCGACTCTCGACCCGATGCGCTCGCCGGCCCAGGCACCCTCAGGGTGGCTCATCGCGCCCGCCCTCAGCTGGTGACCGCGCTCACGAGCGTCCCCGCCGCGTCCAGCGGCGGTGGCGCCCGCCCATCAGGCGACGCGATCGACGTTGGCCAGCTCGCCGACGTCCTCGCTCGGCGGATCGACGTCACCCGCCTGGACCCCGCCCCGCTGGTCGCGGGCCTCGCCGACACCGCGGAGGAACGCGCGGCGTTGCAGGCCCGGATGGCCGCCGTCGACGAGGAGCGCGTCCGGCTCACGACCTCGGTGAAATCCGGCGACACCGCCTTCACGACCTTCGCCGTCCGTCCCTACTCCGGACATATCGCTCGGTGGCTGGCACGGCTCGGCGTCACGCCGAACCAGGTGACGGTGGCGTCCCTCCTCGTGGCGCTGGGCGCGGCGGCAAGCTGCGCCACCGGTACTCGCCTCGGCTGGGTCCTCGGCGCCCTGCTGTTCCACCTCTCCTTCGTTCTCGACTGCGTCGACGGCGACCTGGCCCGCTACACGGTCCGCTTCAGCCAGCTCGGCGCGCGCCTCGACCTCACCGCCGACCGGATCAAGGAGTACGCCCTGTTCGCCGGTCTGGCGCTGGGCGTCGCTTCGACCGACGGAGCCATCTGGTGGCTGGCTGGAGCGGCGATGGCGCTCCAGACGCTCCGCCACCACATGCACTTCGCCTGGGACGCGGTCACCGCGGGCCTCGACGAGGCGCCGCCCCTTGCCGCCCAGGTGCAGGCCCGCTTGCACGGCGGCCGGTGGAAGGTGTGGCTGCGCCGCGCCATCGTCCTTCCCCAGGGTGAACGCTCCGCGTTGATCTGCCTGCTCGTCGCGTTCACCACACCACGCACGGTCTTCGTCGTCCTGCTCGCGGTGGGAGTGCTCGCCGCGGCCTACGCCTTCCTGGGCCGGCTGCTCCGGAGCCTGCGCAGGGTCCGCAACCCGTGGAGCAAGACCGCCGGCCGCTCGTTGGGTGCGATGGTCGACGTCGGACCGGTCGGCTGGATCGTCCACAACGCGCTGCCCGGTCGCTCCCTGCCCGCGCCCTTGACGACCTTCATCGCGTTGATCGTGCTGGCGTTCTCGCTGGCGGTCGTCCCCACCGTGGGCGGGTCGTGGGTCATCGTCGGGGTGCTGTGGTACGCCCTGCTGGTCAGCTTCGCCAGTCGGCAGCCGCTCAATGGATGGGCCGACTGGGTCCTGCCGCCCTCGTTCCGCTCAGCCGAGTACACGCTCGTCCTCGCCCTGGCCGCGCTCCTGGAACCCCGCGCCCTCCCGGTGGCGTTCCTCTACGTCGCCGTGTGCGCGTTCCACCACTACGACGCCGTCTACCGGCTCCGGGCCGACGGTGAGGTCCCGCCGCGCTGGCTCGTCATCGCCACCGGTGGCCACGACGGTCGCATGCTGGTCGTCGCCCTCCTGGCGCTGCTTGGGGACAGCGCGTTCTACCTCGGCTTGATCGTCCTCACCGCCGTGCTCGCCGTGCTCTTCGTCGGGGAGAGCGTCCACGCGACGCTCCAGGCGGCGCGTGTGGCGGAGGGCCGGACAGCTCAGGGAGCCGCGGGATGATCGGGCTGGTACTCGCAGCGGGTACCGGTCGTCGGCTGCGCCCGTACACCGACACCCTCCCCAAGGCGCTGGTTCCGCTGCCAGCCCACGGCGACGGTGAGCCCCTCACACCGCTCGACGTCATCCTCGCCAACTTCGCCGCCAGCGGCGTCACTGACGTCGCCGTCGTCGTCGGCTACGCCGCGGACGCGGTGCGGTCGCGGCGACGCAGACTGGAGCGCAGGCACGGCGTCACTCTCGACCTCATCCCGAACGACCGCGCCCTGACGTGGAACAACTGCTACTCGCTGTGGTGCGCCCGGGACCACCTGTACCGAGAGGACGTGTTGCTGGCCAACGGCGATACGGTCCACCCGGTCTCCGTCGAACGCCTCCTCCTCGGTGACGACCCGCCCGTCCTGGCCGACGATTCGCCCACCCTGGAGCACACCCCGGGCCGGTCCTCGCCCCTGCTCCTCGCCGTCGACACGGTCAAGAGCCTCGGGGCCGAGGAGATGAAGCTGGCCTGGACCGAGGACGAGGGCGTCACCCGCATCAGCAAGAGCCTGGACCCGGAGAACGCCTACGGCGAGTACATCGGCGTCGCGCTGGTGCCCGCCAGCGTGGGCCCGGCGCTCGTCGAAGCACTCGAGGTGACCTGGCGGCGGGACCCCCACCTCTACTACGAGGACGCTTTCCAGGAGCTCATCGACCGAGAGGCGGCATGGATCGACGTTCGCCCGATCGGCGACGTGCCGTGGATCGAGATCGACGACCACGCCGACCTGGCCCGGGCCGCGGAGGTGATGGCCGCCCTCATCGGGCACCGAGCATCCGTCCGAGCGGGGATCGCCTCACGCGCGAGTGAGGAGCCAGGATGCCGCTCCTAGCTCGGATGATCACCACGCCGGTGGTGGTCGACATCCGCGAGAACGCGCTGGCCGGTCTTCGTGACCTCCTGGCCGACCAGCGGATCTCCACCGGCGGTCGCGTGGCGCTCGCCGTCGGGCCCAGGTCCGGCGCGCGCATCGCCGCCGACCTCGCCCCGTCCCTGCGCGACGCCGACGTCTACATCGTCGAGAGCGGCACGGTGGACGCCGCCCTGACGTTGGCCGCGCAGGCGCGTGGTACCTCCTACGACGCGATCGTCGGGATCGGCGGCGGCAGGGTCCTCGACGTCACCAAGTTCGCGGCGGCCCGGCTGGGGCTGCCCATGGTGGCGGTGGCGACCAACCTCGCCCATGACGGGATCGGCTCGCCGGTCAGCATCCTCGACAACGACGCCGGGCGCGGCTCCTACGGCGTCCCGGCCCCGATCGCCGTGGTCGTCGACCTCACCGTGATCCGTCGCGCCCCGGCGCGCTCGATCCGCGCGGGCATCGGCGAGGTGGTCTCCAACCTGTCCGCCATCGCCGACTGGGAGCTCGCCCGCGACCTGCGCGGGGAGGCGTACGACGGGCTCGCGGTCACCCTGGCTCGCACCGCCGCCGAGGCGGTCCTCCACCACCCCGGATCCGTCGACGACGACGGCTTCCTTCGCGTCCTGGCCGAGGGGTTGGTGCTCTCCGGCATCGCCATGGTGGTCGCCGGCACCTCCCGGCCCTGCAGCGGCGCCTGTCACGAGATCTCCCACGCCCTGGACCTGCTCTACGCCGGGCGGGCCGGCTACCACGGCGAACAGGTGGGCGTCGGTGCGGCGTTCGCCTCGACACTGTGGGACGATCCGGAGAGCCGGGAGCGAGGACGCCGTATCGCGGAGTGCCTCGCGCGGCACGGGCTTCCCGTGGCGCCGGAGCACCTGGGCTTCACCCTCGAGGAGTTCGCGGCCGCGGTCGTCCGGGCGCCCGAGACCCGACCCGGCCGCTTCACCATCCTGGAGCATCGTGACCTGGACAAGGACGCGGTGATGGAAGCCGTGCGAAGCTACGCCCGCAACATCGGCGCCGGTTGACGGCGTCGAGTGGACTCCTCCAGGAGGACGTGTGCGTCACGCAGCAGACCAGGCACGGGGAGTAAGGAGACCCGGAACCCATTCATGAGTACGCTGCCGTCCATCGCCGAGCTGCGCGCGAAGGTTCATCCGCCCGGCCTGCTCGAGCGACGTAGTGGGGAGCACTGGGCCGGCCGGCTCTACATGCGGCGCCTCTCGCCGTACGCCACGCGCGTCTTCCTCGCGCTCGGGCTCTCCCCCAACCAGCTCACGGGCTTGATGATCCTGGCCGGGCTGGCCGCCGGCGTCGCTCTGCTGTGGCCCGGCTTGCCAGGGGCGATCCTGGCGGCGCTGCTCGTCCAGCTCTACCTGCTCCTCGACTGCAGTGACGGTGAGCTCGCCCGCTGGACCGGACAGACCAGCGTGACGGGCGTCTACCTGGACCGGGTGGGCCACTACTTCAGCGAGGCCGCGCTGCTGGTCGGCCTCGGATTCCGTGCCGCCAGCGGAGAGCCGACCGGGTACGCCGTCCTCGGACTGGCCGCCGCCCTGGGCGCGATCCTCATCAAGGCCGAGACCGATCTCGTCGACGTCGCCAGGGCGCGGTCCGGTCGCGCTGCCGTCACCGAGGAGGACGCCGAGCCACGGGCCCCGACGCTCGCCCGTCTACGCCGGATCGGCCTGGTTCTGCGCTTCTACCGGCTGATCCTGGCGATCGAGCTGTCCCTCGTGGTGGTCGCGGCGGCGGTCGTCGACGCCTTCCGCGGGGACCTGGCGGCCACCCGTGTCCTGGTGGTCGCCACCGCCGTGGTCGCCGGCGTCCAGGTCGTCCTCCACCTGGTCAGTGTCCTTGCCTCGAGGCGGCTGGCTTGAGTGAGGCGACGGGCGTGGGTGAGACGGAGGCCAGTGTGAGTGACGAGGTGACCGGCTTGCGGGACCAGGCCGCCAGCACGTCGGCGGCCACCCTCCGACTGGGCTGTGTCCTGCTCACCATGGGCGACCGGGACCAGGAGCTGGCCCGCGCGATCCGAAGCGTGCAGGACCAGGCGGGCGACCCCATCGAGGTCGTCGTGGTCGCCAACGGCGTCCCGGCGCCGACGGTGCCCCCGGACGTCAAGGTCATCGAGCTCCCGTCCAACGTCGGGATCCCCGCCGGACGCAACGCCGGCATGCGTGCCCTGGACTGCGACGTCATCCTGTTCGTCGACGACGACGGCTGGCTCCCCCTCCCGACGACGGCCGAGCGAATTCGGGAGCTCTTCTCGGCCGACCCTCGGCTCGGCGTGGTCTCCTTCCGCATCGCCGACCCGGAGACCGGCAGTACCCAGCGCCGCCACGTGCCTCGCATCCGCGTCGGAGACCCCAAGACCTCGTCGGAGGCGACGACCTTCCTCGGCGGCGCCGCGGCGATCCGTCGCGCGGTCTTCGACGACGTGGGCGAGTTCCCGGACGAGTTCTTCTACGCCCACGAGGAAACGGACCTCGCCTGGCGCGCCCTCGACGCGGGCTGGCGCATCAGATACGACGCCGCCTGCGTCCTCGCCCACCCCGCGACCTCGCCCACCCGACACCCCACGTACTTCCGGTTGAACGCCCGTAACCGTGTGTGGCTGGCGAAGCGCAACCTTCCGGTCGCCATCGCCGTGCCCTATCTGCTGACCTGGATCGTGCTGACCGTCGCCCGAGTCCGTACGCTCAACGGGTTGGCCGCATGGTGGCGAGGGTTCCTCGAGGGACTCCGCACCCCGTGCGGCCGGCGCCAGCCCATCGCCTGGCGGACGGTCTGGCGCATGACTCGTCTAGGAAGGCCTCCGGTCGTATGACAACGATGCTCGCGTGGCACCGAGCCGGGACGCCGACGGACGTCCCGACCCTCGGCATGCCGGAACGTTCCCGCCAAGGAGCTGCCAGGTGAGCGCAGAGACCGCCCACCGCTCTGAGCCGCTCTCCGCGGCGGAGCTGGCGGCCCGCTACGGTCTGCGGCCGAGCTCGGCGCGGCCCCCGCTGGCGACGTATGTGCGCAAGCTGTGGCAGCGGCGGCACTTCATCGTGGCGTTCGCCACCTCACGGACCGTCTCGCAGTACTCCGGCGCGCGGCTGGGACAGCTGTGGCAGGTGCTGACCCCGCTGCTCAACGCGGCCGTCTACTACCTGCTCTTCGGCGTCCTCCTCGGCACCCGCCGCAACATCGACAACTTCACCGCCTTCCTCGTCACCGGCGTCTTCCTGTTCACCTTCAGCCAGCGGTCCGTCACCGCCGGCGCGCGGGCGATCTCCGGGAACCTCCGGCTCATCCGGGCGCTGCACTTCCCACGAGCGGCGTTGCCGATCTCGTCCACCCTGGTCGAGCTGCAGCAGATGCTGATCTCGGTCTGCGTGCTGGGCCTCATCGTGCTGCTCACCGGCGAGCCGCTCACCTGGCGGTGGCTGCTCGTGATCCCGGCGCTCACTCTCCAGACCCTCTTCAACCTCGGGATCAGCCTGGCCATCGCCCGGGTCGGCGCGAAGATCCCCGACATCACCCAGCTGCTGCCGTTCGTGACCCGCACCTGGCTCTACATGTCGGGTGTGTTCTTCTCGATCTACGACCGGGTGCCGGCGGGACCCATCCGGGAGGCGATGCTGGCCAACCCCGCCGCCGTCTACATCGAGCTCACCCGAGGGCTGTTGCTCGAGGGGCACTACGTGCCCTCCCACACGTGGGTGCTGGGTGTCGCCTGGGCCTTGGTGACCCTCGTCGGGGGGTTCTTGTTCTTCTGGGCGGCTGAGGAAAGGTACGGCCGTGGCTGAGACCACCGAGATCGCCGAGATCACCGAGAACCAGGACGTGAAGAGCACGGCGGCCTCGGATGCGCCGCCGACGGTGATCGTGGACGATTTGCACATCGTCTACCGGGTGTACGGCGCCGGCGGGACCAGGGGCAACGCCCCCGCAGCGTTCCGACGCATCCTGAAACGGCAAAAGTCGCCGAACGTCCGCGAAGTCCACGCCATCCGCGGCATCTCCTTCACCGCCCACCGCGGCGAATCCATCGGCCTCATCGGCCGCAACGGCTCCGGCAAGTCCACCCTGCTCCGCGCCATCGCCGGCCTCCTACCCCCCACCCGCGGCGCCGTCTACACCGACGGCCAACCCACCCTCCTCGGCGTCAACGCCGCCCTCATGAGCGACCTCACCGGCGAACGCAACATCATCCTCGGCTGCCTCGCCATGGGCATGACCCCCGCCCAAGCCCGCGAACACTACGACGACATCGTCGAATTCTCCGGCCTCGGCGACTTCATCGACCTGCCCATGCGCACCTACTCCTCCGGCATGGCCCAACGCCTCCGCTTCGCCATCGCCGCCGTCAAAAGCCACGACGTCCTCATGATCGACGAAGCACTCGCCACCGGAGACGCCGAATTCCGCCGCCGCAGCGAAGAACGCATCCGCCAACTCCGCGAAGAAGCCGGCACCGTCTTCCTCGTCAGCCACAGCCTCGACGTCGTCACCCAAACCTGCACCCGCGCCATCTGGCTCGACAAAGGCATCATCAAAATGGACGGTGACGCCGACACCGTCGTCAAGGCCTACACCAAAGCCATCCAGGCCGCGGGTGCCCGACGAGCGAACCGCCGTCGACGCCAGCCCGCGGCGAGTGAGTAGGCGCCGACCTCACCGCGGCCTTCTCGCCCGGGCAGGTTGCGCTGCGTATCGATCACGGCACGGTTGACGCAAAGCCGAACCCGCTGGACGGTTTGTCGTACGCTCCTCGCATGAGCTGGGTGCCCCGCGGAGGTCGTCGGTGAGCACGGCCACCGGTGCGGCCACCCTCTCGGAGCTGGCGGCCCGCTACGGTCTGCGGCCGAGCTCGGCGCGGCCCCCGCTGGCGACGTATGTGCGCAAGCTGTGGCAGCGGCGGCACTTCATCGTGGCGTTCGCCACGTCCCGCACGGTGTCGATGTACTCCGGCGCGCGGCTGGGACAGCTGTGGCAGGTGCTGACCCCGCTGCTCAACGCGGCCGTCTACTACGTGGTGTTCGGCATCCTGTTCGACACCCAGCGAGGCATCGAGAACTTCGAGGCGTTCCTCGTCACCGGCGTGTTCGTCTTCACGTTCACCCAGCGCTCGGTGACCGCGGGAGCACGGGCGATCTCGGGGAACTTGTCACTCATCCGCGCCCTGCACTTCCCGCGGGCGTCGCTGCCCCTGGCGTCGACGATCGTCGAGCTGCAGCAGCTGCTCGTGTCGATGGCCGTGTTGTGCGTCATCGTGCTGCTCACCGGCGAGCCGCTCACCCCGCGATGGCTGCTGGTCGTGCCCGCGCTGGCCCTGCAGACGATGTTCAACACCGGTCTGGCGCTCGCGATCGCCCGCGTCGGCGCCCGGATCCCGGACGTCACCCAGCTGCTGCCGTTCGTGACCCGCACCTGGCTCTACCTGTCCGGCGTCCTCTACTCCATCCCGGACCGACTCGCCCCCGGTCCGCTGCGAGACCTGATGCTGGCCAACCCCGCCACCGTCTACATCGAGCTGGTCCGTGACGGGCTCATGGCCACCCACGACACGCCCACGAACACGTGGTACCTGGCGGTGGCGTGGGCGGTGGCGGCGTTGCTCGGGGGCTTCGTGTTCTTCTGGGCGGCTGAGGAAAGGTACGGCCGTGGCTGACCAAGACCGCGCGCAAGCCGCGAACACCCGCGCCGAGGCGGACTCGCGGGTGAACGGGCAAGGGGGTGGCGCGTCCTCCCCCACCGCGGCTCACGACCGACCCAGTGAACGCGCCTCGGAGGCGCCGCCGACGGTGATCGTGGACGATTTGCACATCGTCTACCGGGTGTACGGCGCCGGCGGGACCAGGGGCAACGCCCCCGCAGCGTTCCGACGCATCCTGAAACGGCAAAAGTCGCCGAACGTCCGCGAAGTCCACGCCATCCGCGGCATCTCCTTCACCGCCCACCGCGGCGAATCCATCGGCCTCATCGGCCGCAACGGCTCCGGCAAGTCCACCCTGCTCCGCGCCATCGCCGGCCTCCTACCCCCCACCCGCGGCGCCGTCTACACCGACGGCCAACCCACCCTCCTCGGCGTCAACGCCGCCCTCATGAGCGACCTCACCGGCGAACGCAACATCATCCTCGGCTGCCTCGCCATGGGCATGACCCCCGCCCAAGCCCGCGAACACTACGACGACATCGTCGAATTCTCCGGCCTCGGCGACTTCATCGACCTGCCCATGCGCACCTACTCCTCCGGCATGGCCCAACGCCTCCGCTTCGCCATCGCCGCCGTCAAAAGCCACGACGTCCTCATGATCGACGAAGCACTCGCCACCGGAGACGCCGAATTCCGCCGCCGCAGCGAAGAACGCATCCGCCAACTCCGCGAAGAAGCCGGCACCGTCTTCCTCGTCAGCCACAGCCTCGACGTCGTCACCCAAACCTGCACCCGCGCCATCTGGCTCGACAAAGGCATCATCAAAATGGACGGTGACGCCGACACCGTCGTCAAGGCCTACACCAAGGCCACCGCGCGCTGAGGTCGGTCACGCCTGGCGCGCCATGGCGCGTGAGCCCGCCGACCGCGCCAACGACGCCGGGCTGAGCAAGAAGCCGGCGCCCCAGCTCATGTGCATGGTCGCCACGACCACCGGCAGCCACAGCCACGCCCGCCAGGACAGCCCGCGGCCGACGACGAGCGAGCCGGCGAGAACGCCGAGCGCGTACGTACCCGGGACCGCGAAACCAGCGAGGAGCAGCGGCTGCCCTGCCACGAGACCCGCCAAACCGAGGACCAGACCAGCGGCACAGGCCACCGTCGCGGCGGGCGCGGCCAGGTAGCGCGGACTGAACGTGCCCTTGTGCAGTCGGCCGATCACCCGGCGCCAGCGACCGGTGAGGTAGAACTGCCGGGCCAGCTCCGGCAGCGTGGACCGAGGACGGTACGTCACCTGCAGCTCGGGGGTGAACCACACCGTTCCGCCCGCGGCGCGGATGCGGTAGTTGAGCTCCCAGTCTTGAGCCCGCACGAACGTCTCATCGAAGCCGCCCAACGCCTCGAGGGTCTTGCGGCGGAAGACACCGAGGTACACCGAGTCGACGGGACCGGCCTCGCCACCCACGTGGAAGCGGCCGCCTCCCAGGCCGAGTGGACTGCGGTAGGCGCGCGCGACCGCCTCCTCGAAGGGCGTCTCGCCCTCGGCCGCCATGATCCCGCCGACGTTGTCGGCGCCCGTGGCGTCGAGCACCTCCACCGCCCGCCGGATGTAGCCGGGCGAGAGGATGCCGTGACCGTCCACGCGGACGATGATGTCGTGCTTGGCTTCCCTGATCGCGGCGTTCAACCCGCTCGGCGTGATACCGGCGGGGTTCGGGATCAGGCGGACGCGCGGGTCGCTCGCCACGATCTCGCGCGCGATCTCCTCCGTACGGTCCTCCGACGGCCCGACCGCGAGAACGAGCTCCAGAGGGCCCGGATAGTCCTGGGCGAGCACCTGGCTCACCGCGGCGCGCAGGTGACGCTCCTCGTTGCGGACCGGCATCACCACCGAGACCGGCGGCCAGGCCTCCTCGCCAGCCTCGGATGGCTTGTTCACCACGTCATCCCTCCGCTGAGGTCGCTGCCTCGGCTTCCATGGCAGCCCAACCTACCGACCTCCATCGCGCCCAGGAGCGGGGACCGATCCGGCCGTCGCAACCGATCCTGGACACCACTCAGTCGCGGCTCACCGCGCAGGCGCTCCCGAGCGTGTCGATCCCGTCCCGCTCGCCGCTCTCGCCGGATGCGGGGGTGCCGGCGCCGGTGCTCTTCGCTGGATCCGCGGAGCTGCCGGAGGTCGACGAACCTCCACTCGCCGTCGTCCCGGTCGAGGGCGTCTCGGACTCATCCGGTGTCGTCGCGACCTCAATGGCCTCCCGCACCTTCTCCTTGATCAGGTCGAAGTCCGGCCGCGCCGGCTTGATCAGCGGGGGCACGAACTGGACGGAGACGATGGGATGATTCCTCGCCTTCAACGCCAAGTCCACGAACGCGCCGAGCTTGCTCGCGGGGATGTCGGTCGAGACGATGCGTTGTCCCGCGCCCGCGATCTGGCGGAACTTCAACGCGACGGTGGCCGGGTCCAACTGGTCGAGCATGGCCCCGAGGACGCAGCGCTGCCGGGCCATGCGGTCGTAGTCGCTGGTGCCGGCTCGCGAGCGGGCAAACCACAGGGCCGTGTAGCCGTCCATGTGCTGGCGACCGGCCTTGATCGTCCCCCGGTGCACCCCACCTGGGCCGGTGATCGGAACGTCCCGTCCGACGTCGATGGTGATGCCGCCCACGGCGTCCACGAGCTCCTCGAAGCCCGCCATGTCGATGAGCGCGTAGTAGTGGACGGTGAGCCCGGTCAGACCCCGGATGGCGTCCTTGGTCGCCTCGATCCCGGGGTCGTCGACCCCGGGGAAGAGCTCCTTGTGGTCGGTGGCCCAGGTGTAGATGGAGTTCAGCAGGCAGTCGTCACCGCAGCTGAAGCCGTCGGGAAACTGTCGGTGCATCACCGTGCCCGCCGGGAACCTCACCCGCTGAAGGTTGCGTGGGAAGCTGAACATCGCCGTCCGCCCGGAGGTCTCCTCGACCGAGACCAGCGTGATGCTGTCCGGTCGTAGGCCCACGCGACCCGGACCCGCGTCCGCCCCGAGCAGCAGGATGTTGTAGCGGCCGGCGTAGGGGTCCTTCGGCTCCGTGCCGGCGAAGATCGTCGACAACGACTGGCGCGCCACCGTGACGTAGTGCGAGGAGGTCAGGACGGCACTCATCGCGACCGTGGCGAGCACGACCGTGACGATCGTCGACACCAGTCGCTGTCGTTGTCGCAACGCCAACGGCACCCCGAGCCGCCAGGCGTCGATGAACAACGCCACCCACGCCACGGCGAGGACGATCAAGGTCGCGTGAACGACTCTGAGCACGGCCGGGTTGGCGAGCAGACCGACGAGCGTGCCCGGCGACACCAGACCGAGCAGGGCCAACGTCACGGCCAGCCCGACGACACCGCCCGCGACCTTGAGCGCGACGCGACCGACTCCGCGGTGACCGACGAGAAGCTGGGCGGAGCCGGGTGCGACCAGGGTCAGCAGCAGCAACGTGACCGCGCGCCGAAACATCCGGCGCTCCGATCGCTGGAGGCTCGGCCGGCGCGGCTGTGCCCCTCGTCCACGCTGCGTTCCCTGTCCCCGTGGCGCGCGCGTCATAGCCGGAATACCAACACATCGGGCGCGATCCTCCGGCCATGCCACGCCGGGGCCGCTCGATGTCACCCTGCCCGCTAGCCTCCTCCTACGCCCGCCCGTGAGCGGTCGTCCAGGGTGCGGACGGCGCACGCTCGGCGGGCGGCCGCCACAGGATCTCGACGCGAGCCTGTACCGTGCCGACATGCCGAACCGCGGCTATCCCCACGACCCTGACGGCTCCCCGCACCGGGGAGACGACCAGTCGTACGAGTGGCTGTACGGCGAGGTTGACCAGCCTCGCCGGCCATCCGGTCGCCGCGCCCGCCAGGCGTACAGCCCGGACGAGGAGGCCACGCGCGCTCTCCCGACCGTGGGCGGCTCGCCGTACGGGCACGGTCCCGCTGGTGCGACGCGGGGCCACTACGCGGCTGGCGACCGGTACGCCGCCACGGACTGGGATGACGGATACGCTTCGCGGTCGTATGGCAACACCCCGTACACGTCCACCCGTGACCCGTACGCTCGGGGCTCGTACCGCGACCCCTACGCCAGCCGTCACGACCCCTACGCGGGCGACGACGACCCGTACGGACGGACCTACCCGCACGACACCGTCCGCCTCCGTGACGGTGCGGGCGCCCCGACACGGCCGAGCGGCCCCCGCTCACCGGTGCGCCCCAGCCGACCGGCGCCTCGACTCCCCCGCCGTCGGCGCGGCATCCCGTGGTTCCGGGTCTTGACCCTCCTGGTGCTGACCTACCTCGTGGTGCTCGTGGCCGTCCCCATCCTCGCGTGGAACCGGGTGGACAAGGTTCCGTTCGCACCGACGGGCGACCGCCCAGCCGACAGCTCCGGAACCAACTACCTCCTGGTCGGGTCCGACAGTCGGGAGGGCCTCACACCTGAGGAACGCGTCCGCCTCGGCACCGGTAGCGCCGGCGGCCGACGGACCGACACGATCATGCTGCTGCACGTGCCGAGCTTCGGCGGGCCGCCGGTCCTGATCTCGATCCCCCGGGACTCCTACGTCCCCATCCCAGGTCGTGGGCGAAACAAGATCAACGCGGCCTTCGCCTACGGCGGCCCCCAGCTCCTGACCGAGACGGTGGAGAACGTCACCGGCCTCCGGGTCGACGGCTACATCGAGATCGGCTTCGGCGGCTTCGTCGAGGTCGTCGACAGCCTGGGCGGCGTCGAGATGTGCCTGCCCAAGCCGGTCAAGGACGAGAAGGCCCACATCGACCTCCCCGCCGGCTGCCAGGACCTCGACGGCCCGAACGCGCTGGGGTACGTCCGCGCCCGCTACTTCGACCCGAAGGGTGACCTCGGCCGGGTGGAACGGCAGCGGCAGTTCCTGTCGGCGGTCATGGCGAAGACGCTCAGCCCGTCCACGATCCTCAACCCGATTCGCTACACGAGCGTCGGCCTGGCGACGGGCGACGCGCTCACCGTCGGCGAGGACACCGGGATCGTCGACGCCGCGCGATTCGCTCTCGCGATGCGCACGATCTCCTCCGGCAAGGGGGTCACGCTCACCGTGCCCATCGAGAACCCGGCCTACCGAACACCGGTCGGGAGCGCGGTCAAGTGGGACTCGAGCAAGGCCCTGGCGCTGTTCCGCGCGCTGCGGGACGGCAACCCAGTTCCCCCGAGCCTCCTGCCCGAGGACGACCAGTAGGCCGCCAGCGCGGCGTCACTCATCCGACGGCGATCTTCTCCCGCCACCGGTCCCCGGCGAAGCGGGCGCAGCAAGGGGACGTCGCTGAGCTGAGCGAGGATGAGCGCGCCGAGCTCAGCGGACCACGCCGGGTACAGCCAGAACGAGAGCTTCGGAGGCGCGACACCGTCCACGAACCGGAACCCCAGGAACTCGCGCCCCTTGCTGTCGACCGCGACACCGATCGCCGCGATGTCCTGCCACGCCCAGGTGACGCGTCGCCGGCCGACCATCGCCGTGACGCCTCTCTCGTCGAACCGGTAGGCAGCGGGCCGCGCGAAGAGGAGCGCGAGGCAGAGGAAGACCAGCACTGCGAGCAACGCCAGGCCGCCGAACCCGATCGGGTTCGGAAGCAGTGCGACGAACAGTGCGGACAACATCGCGAGAAGGGCAGCCACGACGAGCCCGGAGACCCTTTATCGCGCACCAACCAGCTTGATCAGCCTCGGCTCCACGCCCGCATCCTGGCACGAGGACTCCCCAACCGCGCGCTCTCCACAGGCGCGGTCGTCGATGGAGATCAGGGGAACAACCTCGCGTGACCCCGAGCGTGACGTCATCCGAGGAGGTGGCGCGCCATCACCAATCGCTGGATTTGGTTGGTGCCCTCGTAGATTTGGGTGATCTTGGCGTCGCGCATCATCCGCTCGACCGGGTAGTCGCGCGTATACCCGTACCCGCCGAGCAGCTGCACGGCGTTGGTGGTGATCTCCATGGCGACGTCGGAGGCGTAGCACTTCGCGGCGGCACCGAAGAACGTCAGGTCCGGATCGGAGCGTTCGCTACGGGCCGCGGCCGCGTAGGTGAGCTGACGCGCGGCCTCCAGGCGCATCGCCATGTCGGCGAGCATGAAGCGCACAGCTTGGAAGTCGGCGATCGGCTGCCCGAACTGTCGGCGCTCCTTGACGTAGGCCGTGGCGTAGTCAAGAGCTCCTTGCGCGACGCCCACGGCCTGGGCGGCGATCGTCACCCGCGTGTGGTCGAGCGTGCGCATCGCCAGCTTGAAGCCTTCGCCCTCGGCTCCGACCAGACGGTCCGCCGGGAGACGGACGTTGTCGAAGTACACCTCACGCGTGGGAGATCCGCGGATGCCCAGCTTCTTCTCCGGCTTGCCGAAGCTGACTCCCGGGTCGGACTTCTCCACCACGAACGCCGAGATCGGTCGGCGGGACGACGACTCGGCGGCCGGCTCGCCGGTGGCGGCGAACACCAGGTAGTAGTCGGAGACGCCGGCGTTGGTGATCCACCGTTTGACGCCGTTGAGCACCCACCCGTCGCCGTCCCGAACGGCCCGGGTGCGGAGCGCCGCCGCGTCACTGCCCGCCTCCGGCTCGGACAGGCAGTACGAGAACATCGCCTCGCCACGCGCGACCGGTGGAAGGTAGCGGCGCTTCTGCTCCTCCGACCCGGCCAGCAGCAGCGGCATCGTGCCGAGCTTGTTGACCGCCGGGATCAGCGAGCTCGACACGCACACCCGGGCGATCTCTTCGATGACGATGGCGGTGGCGAGCGCGTCCGCCCCCACACCCTCGTAGGCCTCGGGGATGTGCGGAGCGTGGAAGTCCGCGGCGCGCAACGCGTCGTACGACTCCTGGGGGAAGATCTCCCGCTCGTCGACCTCGGCGGCGTGAGGCGCCACCTTGTCGCGGCAGACCGCCCGACACGCCTCCCGGATCGCTTCGTGCTCCTCACTGGGCGCGAACAGTGGGATGTCGCTCACGACCGCCTCCTTCGGGTCGCGCTGGCGCCGGGCTAGCTCGGCGGGCGGCTCGTCCCCCGAGATTCGTGGGACACCACCGGCTGACGTCAGCGATACTACTGTCAGGTAACTTACGGATGCGAGCTGTGCCTGGCTCTCGTCGAAGGTGTACCTCGATGGCCATTCGGTCACAACACGTGGGCCGACGCGCCACCCCTCTTCCTCACCGCGCCAGCGAGGCGGCCTCGCCGGACCTGTGCGGTACTCTGCGGCTCGCGGGGTAGCGCGCCGGTTTGACCCGCTGTGCACCCACAAGTGAAGACTCCTGGGCGGGCGATGCCATCCCTGGCGCGCGCCCGCGACAACGCTGGAGGCCTGAGCCGTGACGTACCGCATCACCGTCATCGGAACCGGTTACCTCGGAGCCACCCACGCCGCCTGTCTGGCGGAGCTGGGCTACGAGGTCCTGGGGATGGACGTCGACCCGGCCAAGGTCGCCGCGCTCTCCGAAGGACGCGTGCCGTTCTTCGAGCCGGAGCTCGAGCCGCTGCTGCGCAAGAACGTCGAGTCCGGTCGCCTGCGCTTCACCACCTCCTACGACGAGGTCGCCGAGTTCGGCGACGTCCACCTCATCTGCGTGGGCACGCCCCAGCGTGACGGTGAGTACGCGGCGGACACCTCGTACGTCGAGGCCGCGATCGAGGAGCTCGTTCCGCGCATCCGCAAGCCGGCGCTCATCGTGGGCGAGTCGACCGTGCCCGTCGGCACGGCCAGCCGGCTCGCCGACCGCATCGCGGAGCTCGCTGCCGACCCTTCGCAGGTCGAGCTCGCCTGGAGCCCGGAGTTCACCCGAGAGGGGTTCGCGGTCGAGGAGTTCATGCGCCCGGCGCGGCTGGTGTTCGGGGTGCGCAGCGAGCGGGCTGAGAAGATCCTCCGGGAGATCTTCGCGCCCATCATCGAGAGGGGCACACCCGTCGTCGTGTGCGACTACGCCACCGCGGAGCTGGTGAAGACGGCGGCCAACTCCTTCCTCGCGACCAAGATCTCCTACATCAACACGATGGCCGAGCTGTGCGACGCCACAGGCGCCGACGTCACGCTCCTGGCCGACGCCCTGGGCTACGACGACCGGATCGGGCGCAAGTTCCTCGACGCCGGCCTCGGCTACGGTGGCGGCTGCCTGCCCAAGGACCTGCGTGGCTTCATGGCGCGGGCGGGCGAGCTGGGCGTGGAAGAGGCGCTGACCTTCCTGCGCGAGGTCGACGCGATCAACATGCGCCGACGTCAGCGGGTCGTCGACGTGGCTGGCGAGCTGCTCGGCAACCAGTGGATCGGTAAGCGGGTCGCCGTGCTGGGCGCGGCGTTCAAACCCAACACCGACGACATCCGTGACTCGCCCGCGCTCAACGTCGCCGGTCGCATCCACCTGCACGGAGCGCTGGTGAGCGTCTACGACCCGAAGGCCAACGAGAACGCTCGTCGCGTCTTCCCCACGCTCCGCTACGCCGACTCGGTCATGGACGCCTGTCGGGGCGCTCACCTCGTGCTGCACCTGACGGCGTGGCAGGAGTTCCGGGAGCTCGACCCGGCGGTGCTCGGCGAGGTGGTCGCCGAGCGGCAGGTGCTCGACGCCCAGAACTGCCTCGACCGCGACACCTGGCGGGCGGCGGGCTGGACCTACCGTGGCCTCGGCCGCCGCTGAGTGGGCAAGGGCGACGGCGCGAGGCATGATCGGGGTATGAGCCAGCCGTGGGCGGACCCCCGCGTCATCCGATCCATCCTGGCCGACTGCCAGACCTGGGCGGTCGTCGGCCTGTCCACCAACACTGACCGCGCCGCCCATCGGGTCGCGCGCTTCCTGCAGGAGCGCGGTAAGCGGATCGTGCCGGTTCACCCACGCGCGGAGACCGTCCACGGCGAGCGGGGATACGCCAGCCTTTCGGAGATCCCGTTCCCCGTCGACTGCGTCGACGTCTTCGTCCGGTCCGAGCTGGCGGGCGCGATCGCGGACGAAGCGGTGGCGATCGGGGCGAAGGCGGTCTGGTTCCAGCTCGGCGTGGTGGATGAGGACGCCTTCCACCGGACCACGCGCGCGGGCCTCGCGATGGTCATGGACCGCTGCCCCGCCATCGAGTGGCCTCGCCACGGCCCGTCGACCGGCTGAGCGGGTGGGCCGTCCCTCAGCCGAAACCGGCGGTCCGGCGTCGCCGCCGCAGCGCCTCCCCCTTTGCGCGCGCCTGCTCGGTGAGGTCGCGCTGGAAGCTCTCCATGCGCTCCCGGAGAGCCGGGTCGGAGGCGGCGAGGATCCGGACGGCCAGCAAGCCGGCATTGCGGGCATTGCCCACCGCGACCGTGGCGACCGGTACCCCGGCGGGCATCTGGACGATCGAGAGCAACGAGTCGAGGCCGTCGAGGTGGCGCAGCGGGACCGGTACCCCGATCACTGGCAAGGGGGTGACGCTGGCGAGCATGCCGGGCAGGTGGGCGGCGCCACCGGCGCCGGCGATGATCACCCGAAGGCCACGCGCGGCCGCGGACTCGCCGTACTCGAGCATCTCTCGCGCCATGCGGTGTGCGGACACCACGCCCACCTCGTAGGGGACGTCGAACTCCTCCAGCGCCTGCGCGGCGGCCTCCATGGTCGGCCAGTCGGAGTCGGATCCCATCACGACACCGACGACGGGAGTGGCGGACGAGGCGTCACTCATCGATCTCTCCCGTGAGGTAGGCGGCGGCGTGGCGGGCCCGTTCGCGTACGTCGTCGAGGTCGTCGCCGTACGCCGTCACGTGGCCCACCTTGCGGCCGGGCCGGACTTCCTTGCCGTACAGGTGGACGCGCAGCGCCGGGTCTCGAGCCTGGCAGTGCAAGAGTCCATGGTGCATGTTCGGGTAGTCGCCGCCGAGCACGTTCACCATGACCGTCCACGGCGCACGCGGCTGCGGCGAGCCGAGCGGAAGGTCGAGGATGGCGCGCAGATGGTTCTCGAACTGGCTGGTGACCGCGCCGTCGATGGTCCAGTGGCCGGTGTTGTGCGGCCGCATCGCCAGCTCGTTGACCACGATGCGGCCGTCTCGGGTCTCGAAGAGCTCGACCGCGAGGACGCCGAGCACGCCCAGCTCGCCCGCGATCGTGAGAGCGACGCGTTGCGCCTCGAGCGCGCGGTCCTCCGGCAGCCCCGGTGCGGGCGCGACGACCTCGTGGCAGATCCCGTCCCGCTGGATGGACTCGACAACCGGGTACGCGATCGCCTGACCGGACGGCGAGCGCGCGACGACAGCGGACAGCTCGCGGACGAAGTCGACGCGTTCCTCGGCGATGAGGGGGACGTCGGCCGCTAGGAGCCGGCGCACCTCGTCGTGCTCGAGGTCGTCCACGACCCACACGCCCTTGCCGTCGTAGCCGCCGCGGGTCGCCTTGAGCACCAGCGGCAACCCCAGGTCGCGAGCGGCCGCGGCGAGGTCCTCCGCGTCGGCGATGATCCGATACCTCGGGCACGGGATGCCGAGCGCGGTCAGCCGCTCCCGCATCACCGCCTTGTCCTGGGCGTGGATGAGCGCCTCGGCACCCGGACGACAGACGACGCCATCCTTCTCTAACCTGACGAGGTGGTCGGAAGGTACGTGCTCGTGGTCGAAGGTGACGACGTCACAGCCGGCCGCGAAGGCCAGGAGTGTGTCGAGATCGCGATAGTCGCCGACGGTGACGTCGCGCGCCACCCGCGCCGCCGACACCTCAGGCCCCTCGGCGAGCACACGAAAGTGGACGCCGAGGGCGATTCCGGCCTGATGGGTCATGCGGGCCAGCTGGCCGCCACCGACCATGCCAACCGTGGGTACGCCGACGAGCTTCGACACGTGTCGGAGGCTAACCGATCGCCTCACAGAGCTTCGAGGCACGTCGGACGTTCCCGTCACGACTCCCGCCGCCCCGACGAAACCTCGTGGAAGGACACGGGCCGATCTTGGCTCCTACTATGGCAGCCATGGCGACTCCAGCCGAAGACCCGGAGGGACCCGCCGTGGCCGACTCTCCACGGAGCCATCGACTCGACGTCGACTCGGTCCGAGGAGGCCGTGCCTTTCTGATCATCGGGCTCATGGTCGGTCCGTACGCAACGATCACGGGGGTGTGGGAGCTCCTCCGGGGCATCCGCACTCCATTGGGCGCACACTTGGTGGGGAACCTCCTTTGGATGGGGGTATTCGGCTTAGCCAGCCTCTTCCTGGGGCTACGTTTCCTCCTCTTCGTCCCCACCGCTGGAGCACAACTGCGAATCGACTCCGATGGGCTGATTGTCACTCTCCGACGCGGCTCCGTCATCACCATTCCATGGAACGCGGTTGGCAGCTGGGGGCTCGCGCCGAGACTCTGGGGACGAGCGAACTCTCTTGTCTTGTGGCCATCGAAGGACGCCACCCGGGAACTCCAACAAAGAGCCCAGAAACTCTGGAGCAGGAAGCTCCAAGGCTGGGTCCTCGAGACGCTGTGGCCTAATGCCGCCCTTATCGCCGATCTCGAGAGACTCGCACCCTGCCCCAGACGAGACAGCCCATCCAGACCGAGAGCGTCGATACCCCAGCGGGGCAGGGCACGGCACTCAATCGGTGGCGGAGCGGCTTCACCACCGGGGTCGGATCCGTGGGAATGCCGTCAGCTGACAACCCACCATGACGTTCGGGCCGCCAGCTCACACTAGGACTTCGGGAGAGGTGTTGTTCGATCAAAGCCTTAGCATGGCGACTATGGCAAGACCAGCTGACGACGTAGATGGACCTACCATGGCCGACGCTCCACGGACCCACAAGCTCGATGTCGACTCGCTCAACGGTGGTCGCGTTTTCCTACTGCTTGGACTGCTCTTTGGCCCCATTGGAACGATCACAGGTATTCAGGCCTTCTCGGAAGGAGTAGATCCTGCGGCCGCTCGCCCTGCGGCGAGATTCCTCCTCATGGGCGTCACCGGCCTTCTGTGCATCCCGATTGGCGTTTGGGCACTACGCCTACCCACCGCGGGAGCGAGCGTGCGCATTGACTCCGAGGGCCTGGCATTCACCCTCCGACGTGCAAAGGCCATCTCCATCCCATGGAGTGCCGTCGGCAGCTGGGGGCTCGCCCCGCGCCTCTGGCGATTGACGAACTCTCTCGTCCTATGGCCATCACCCGATGCTTCCCCAGAGGTTTGCCACGCCGCCAGAAAGCTTTGGAACAAGAAGTACCAAGGCTGGGTCGTGGAAGCGATCGACCCAGGACCGCAGCTAGTCGCCGACCTCGAGGCACTGGCACCACCGCCACGGCGAGACCTCCGCCGCCAGAAGAGGCGGCACTGACCGACCGATCAGGAGAAGCCTCGACGAAGCGACTCGACAATCGAGTTGATCTGCTGCTCCGAGCGGCTTTGCGCCTCCGCAAGCGCAGCGGGATCAGCCAGCTCGGCGATCGAGGCACCAACACCAGGCAGCACGGACTCCATGACCTCGGCGAGCTTTGCCGTCACGTCCTCCGTTGCTGCGGCCACAGCCTCGACGATCGCCGCCGCCAAGTCCTCCGACGCCATCCTCATAGCACGCGGATCGAGGACAAGTGACTCTAACGCACCACCCTGCCGGACCACAGCCTTCACCTTGCCGTCAGCGGTCTCAGCTTCGCCTCGAATTTCAGTGAGTCGACTGCTCAGCTCTTGCAAACGCTCTAGGCGGTCAGCCGCCTCGCGAAGAAGGCTCTCGTGCTCCTCGAGACCCGCGTTCATTTCCGCTCCCTTCATCACGAAATGGCATCACGAACCAACACGTCGATCTGCTCGTCGCTCAAAGCAACCTCTTCGAAGTCGATGCCGTTCCCTCCGAGTTTGCCCTGTTCCTTCTTGGTCACGAAGGTTACCTCCATCACCGACTTAATCGCCAAGAGCACCGTCTTCACTGCGGCTGTGGCGTAGGCTATCCTGTTATCGGTATTGATGGACAAAATCGCACCAACTATTTCCATCAGTACCCTCCATACCGGTCTAGACGGCGGGAACGACCAGCCCAGGACCTCCATGGCCGCAAGGACGAGAAGGTTTCCGACTGCTGAAACCCACGCAAGACGAGCTTCCAAGTTGAGCGTACCAATAAGCGACGTGATGGAATCAGCCCCCGTAACAACTGCGGCTTTACACTCATCGACCTCCTCGGCGAATTTGCTGATCCACCGAGTGAACACCTCCTGGGCTTCGCTCTGGCTCCACGTCTTATTCAGTGCGGAAACCTTGTCGATAAGATCCTTGTCGAACTTGTCGAGCTGCTTTGCAGCCTCCAGCCATTGAGCATGCGCTCGGTTGAGTGCGACATCATCGGGCATGAACCCAATCCACAACGAAACAGCAACTCCGGCGCTAAAGGCGAGTCGAGCACAGAGTTCGCTGACCCCTTTTGTCAGCATTGCAATAAGCCCGACCTTGCACCAGTAAAGACCCGCGGCCAAAACGTAATTCTCTACGTTCGCTTCACCGACCCTAATCTCTGGCAGGTCGACATTCTCAGGGAGGAGTAGGTTCGCCTGTTCGACGTTTCGGTAGTTAGCCGCAACTCGATTGAGGCCGGCAATGACCGCACGCATATTCTCCGTGGCGGTGCGAAGGTTCTTGACCAAGAACTCGCACGACTCGTCATAGGTTGAGGGGCGCGACCGAACGCTTCGGGATCGTAGACGACCATGAGCTCCCCCTCGTTGATCCTCGACAAGGAGGATAGGAGATCATGGCCAGAACCTGCGGCTCGTCGTCAGCGGGCGGCCAAAATCTGTGGACAACTCGCGCGGCCGCGTTGGGATGTCGGCTCTCTGAGCCAACGGTTGAGGGACCGTGGGTCAGCGGCCCGGCAGCGCACCGGGAGAGCAGGCATCCCTGATCGTGGCCCACAGTGCGGCAACGCCAGCCATCGACCACGAAAGGGCTCGACCATGGCCGACTCTGCACGGACTCACCGGCTCGACGCGGGTCAGCTCTCGATGGGGATCTTCTTTCTGGTCCTCGGCCTGGCCTTTGGTCCAGCAGCGACGATCAGCGCTGGCCGAGCCCTCTTCTTCGAGGACCTCACCCCATTCGCAGTGCGTCCTGCCACGAGCGTTTTCCTCGTGGGCTTGGTTGGTCTGGTGCTCATCCCGCTTGGGATCTACGCGCTCTCCTTCCCGACCGTCGGAGGACGAGTCCGCATCGACACCGAAGGACTCCACGTCACCCTCCGCTTCGGCCGAGCCTTCTCGATCCCGTGGACGGCCGTCGGGAGCTGGGGGCTCGTGCCCAAGCCTCCGTTTCCCTCCCACTCTCTCGTCCTGTGGCCGTCGGAGGACGCCGCCCCCGACATCCACCGAGCCGCGCACAAGATCTGGAGCAAGAAGCACCGAGGCTGGGTGCTGCAGGCACTCGACCCAGCGGCCGACCTGATCGCTGACCTCGAGGCCTTTGCCCCATGCCCTAGGCGAGACGTCCCCCGGAAGCGCGGCGTCCGAGGGCGCTGACGCCTATCCGGGGCGCTGACGGGGCCACGGTGCCTCGTTTGCTGGCGCTACGACTCGTGAGGGCGCCGAGGAGCCGGCGGTCTCACTTCCTCCCGCGCCGGCCGAGCCCCAAGGCGGTGCGGCCGGACGAACCCCGGCCTGAGCGACCGGAGGCGGCGCGGGCGTCCGCCGTCCCTGAGCCGGTGCCGTCCGATCCGGCCGAAGCGCCCGAGGCCGCTCCACGCTCGCCCTCGAGCTGGCGGGCGTCCTCCACCCGTGGCAGGAAGACCGCGAATGTCGCCGGCCGGCGCGAGATCAGCTCCAGCCGGCCGCCGCCCGCCTCGGCGAGGTCGCGGGCGAGGGCCAAGCCGAGTCCAGTGCCACTGCGACCGCTGACCGCCCGCTCGAACACCCGAGCCCCCAGCTCTTCGGGAATGCCCGGGCCCTCGTCCGAGACCTCGATGACCACAGACCCACCAGGCGTGGTGCCGGTGGTTCGGCGGCGGATGACCACCGTCCCGCCACCGTGATGGAGGGCGTTCTCCAACAGGGTCGCGAGCACGTGCCCGAGCATCCCGGGCGTGGCGCTGACCGTGAGCCCCGCCTCGCCGGTGACCTCCACCCGCCGGTTGGCGCCGTCGAACGCCGGACGCCACTCAGCGATCTGCTGGCGGATGACCTGGTCGACGTCCACGAGCGTCAGCCGTGCCACGTGCTTGTCCCGGGTGCGTGTCAGGAGCCGATCCACCACGTGGGACAGGCGTTCGACCTGGCTGAGCGCGATCGCCGCCTCCTCCCGAACCACACACGGGTCCCGGGTGGAGAGGATCTCCTCCAGCCGCATCGACAGCGCCGTCAGCGGCGACCGCAGCTGGTGGGACGCGTCCTGGGAGAGCTGGCGCTCGGCGGCGAGCGCCTCCTTGATCCGGCCGGCGCTCGTGTCGAGCGCCTCGGCGACCCGGTCCAGCTCGGGGATGCCGTACCGCTGGCGGTGTGGTCGAGGGTCGCCTGACCCGAGGCGCTCGGCCGCGGCGGCGAGCTCGACCAGCGGGCGAGACAGTCGGCGCGCCTGCCACACGCCGATCGCCACTGCGACCAACGTCGCCACGACGCCGAACCCCAGAAGGGCGAGCGTCTCGGTCCACGCGCTCCCGACGTAGCGCCACCGGAAGATGACGACCGGCAGGACGAACAGCGTGGCCGTCACCAGGGCGATGACCACAGTCGTGACGACGAGTCGACGGCGCATGACGGATCAACCGCGCTCGAACCGGAAGCCGACACCCCGAACCGTCGTGATGTACCGAGGGTGCGACGCGTCGTCACCGAGCTTGCGACGCAGCCAGGAGATGTGCATGTCGAGGGTCTTCGTGGACGACCACCAGGTGGTCTCCCAGACCTCCCGCATGAGCTGCTGCCGCGTCACGACCCGACCGACCTCCCTGACCAAGACCCGCAGCAGGTCGAACTCCTTCGCCGTGAGCTGCAGCTCCTTGCCGTTGAGCCAGGCGCGGCGGGACTCGGTGTCGATGCGGACGCCCGCGACCTCGGTCTCCCCCGTCGACTCGGCCCGCACCTCCAGGGCGCCCCGACGGAGCAGCGCACGCACCCGCGCGAGCAGCTCCGCCAGCCGGAACGGCTTGGTCACGTAGTCGTCGGCGCCGGCGTCGAGTCCCACAACGGTGTCCACCTCGTCGGCGCGCGCGGTGAGGATGAGCACCGGGACCCGGTTGCCCTCCGCACGGAGTCGACGACAGACTTCCAGGCCGTCGATGTCGGGCAGCCCCAGATCGAGGACGAGCAGGTCGACACCGCCTTCGGCGAGGCGATTCAGGGTCGCCTCGCCCTCCGAGGTGATGGCGACCTCGTAGCCCTCGCGGCGAAACGCCCGAGCGAGAGGGTCGGCGATCGCCGCGTCGTCCTCGGCCAGGAGGATGCTATGGACCGGCTCAGCGACGTCGGTCTGGGCTCGACTCGGCCCTCGGCGACCGTCGGATTCGCTGCGCACCGGGCCGCTCCATGTCATGGCCCGATCGTACGGCGGTCCGGGGACGATCTGTCCGACCCGGTCGGCCCGACCCGGTCGGCGCTCAGGGTGGCCACGCCGGAGCTCGCAGTGACGCCGCGGCGCTCGACGTGGCTCGAGTCAGCGCTCAGGGTGGCCCCGTCGAACCGAGTCGGCGCTCGGAGCAACCGATCAGCGCTTGAGGTTGAACGACGCGGCTCCCGGGTAGCTCCCAGCACAGGACGCCGTGGGTCACCCGGCTTTCCGACGTCGGCGACGGGGGAGGTCGTGACGCCGTGTGGACATCCGCTTCTGCACAGTCTCCCGGCCGGTGTGTCCGCGTGGGTGCCGCTCTCCTCGGAGCGCTGGCGCTCGCCGCGGCGGCCTGCACCGGCTCCGGGTCGTCCGGCGGGTCGAACGGTGAGGACGGCGAAGGCACCCGAGCCTCGGTGGAGACGCCGGACATCCGTGTCCGCGACGTCCGGGGCCTCGGCAAGATCCTGGTGAACGCCCACGGTCGGCCGCTGTACGTCAACAACGTGGACACCGCCGGGCGGATTCGGTGCGCGGGCGCCTGCTCGGTCACCTGGCGGCCCTTCGAGATCAGCGCGGAGTCGGTGCCGTCGAAGTTGCCGGGCATCAACGGCACGTTCTCGGTGGTCGAGCGACCCGACGGCACCCGGCAGCTCGCGCTGACCGGTCGTCCCCTCTATGCCTACGTCGAGGACAAGGAGCCCGGCAGGGCCGCGGGGAACTGGGTGACGGTGTCGTTCTCCGGCTCGAGCTTCACCTGGCGTGTGGTGACCGCGACTGGTGCGCTTCCGCCTCACCCGACCGAGAGCCCGAGCCCCACCACCAACAGCGAGCAGGCCAGCTCCTGACCGTCCCGCGTCAGCTGGCGACGGTGCGGGTCCGCGGGCCGGCGCGCAGGACCTGGGACGGCAGCTGGTGTCCGACCAACCGCTCGGCCTGGGCCGCGACGTCGAGGAGCAGGTCGAGGTCCACGCCCGTCTCGACCCCCATGTCCTCGAGCATGTGGACGACCTCCTCGGTCGCGATGTTGCCGCTCGCCCCAGGGGCGTAGGGGCACCCACCCAGCCCACCCACGCTGGCGTCGAACTCGGTGACGCCGAGCTGGAGGGCGGCGAGCACGTTGGCCAGCCCGGTGCCCCGCGTGTTGTGGAAGTGCAGAGCCAACGGGACCGTCGGCAGGCTCGCCCGCGTGGTCTCGACCAGCTCCTCCACCCTGGTGGGGGTCGCCATACCGGTGGTGTCCCCGTAGGCGAGCGTGTCCGCGCCCGCGTCGAGCGCGGCCCGGGCGATGGACACCACCCGCGAGACCGGGATGTCCCCTTCGTACGGGCAGCCCCACGCGGTCGCGATGATCACCTGACAGGTGGCGCCGACCGAGTGGGCGAGGTCGACCACCGCCTCGATCTCGGCGAGCGACTCAGCCGTGGACCGGTTGACGTTGACCTGGTTGTGTCGTTCCGATGCGGACACGACCACCTCGAGCGACCGGACACCCACGTCGAGCGCCCGCCGCGCGCCGGTGAGGTTGGGCACCAGCGCGGAGTACTCGACGCCCTCGTGGCGGGTGATCTCCGACCAGACCCGCTCGGCGTCGCCCATCTGCGGAATCGCTCTCGGGTGGACGAAGCTGACCGCCTCGATGCGTTGCAGCCCGGTCTTGGACAACGCGTCGATGAGCGCCACCTTGCCGGCGGTCGGGACGGGCGGTTCGTTCTGCAGGCCGTCCCGGGGCCCGACCTCGCGCAGGAGGACTCGGCTGGGCAACCGCATGGGCCTCACCTCCCCCGGCAGTATCCCTCCGGCTGGTCGTCGGCGGGCGACTCACGACCGAGGCCGTTCACCCGGCCAGACCGGCGGACGTTTCTCCACGAAGGCCGCGATTCCCTCATGGCGGTCCGGAGAGGACGCCGCCGCCCGCCAGGCCGCGTCCTCGACGTCGAGCGCCGGCCCGAGCTCGAGCGCGAAGCCCTGGCGCAGAGCCCGCTTGGCGTGGCGGACGGCGATGGGTGAGTTCCGGGCGATCTGGCGGGCCAGGTCGAGCGCGGTGTCGCGGGCCCGACCTGGTGGCACCAGGCGGTCGATGAAGCCCAGCCGATCCGCCTCGCTGGCCTCCACGCGTCGACCGGTGAAGAGCAGGTCGCTGGCGCGGGACCAGCCGACGCGGCGGGCCAGCAGCTGGGTCGCGCCACCGCCGGGGACGAGCCCGACCGAGACCTCGGGCACCCCGAAGACCGCCGTCTCGTCGGCGACGATGAGGTCGCAGGACAGCGCCAGCTCGAACCCACCACCCAGCGCGTAGCGGTGGACGGCGGCGATCGCGGGCATGGGCAGGTCGAGGAGCCCGCCGAACGCCCGCCGCATGATCGGGCGCTGTCTCCACAGGTCGTCGTCGCTGAAGGTGTTGCGCTCCTTCAGGTCAGCGCCGACACAGAACGCGCGGTCGCAGGCGCTGGAGAGCACGACCGCGCGGACCGCTGGATCGGCGGCGACGTCGGCGGTGGCTCGGCCCAGCGCGTCCGCGAGAGCGGTCGACAACGCGTTCAGTGCCTCGGGACGGTTGAGCACCAGCTCGACGACCTGGCCCTCTGGGTCCACCCGTCGCACGTCCAGCCCGTCGTACCGCCCCATGGCCTTAGCGTAGGCGGCGACTCGTCGAGCGGTCGGGTTTCGCTTCGAGTGCGCGACGTCACCGTGCGGGCGCGCGACGCGTCTCCCCGTCGTCGTCCTCGGCGGCGAAGATGAGCTCGGCGATCGTGCGTTGAACGGTCTCGACGCGGGGGACGTCGTGCAAGACGATCTTGCCCTGCTCGCCCGCTGACCAGACCACGAGCGTGCCGCAGCGAAGGATGCGGTCGAGGACGTCTCGCTCGCTGGAGACGTCGTTGATGCGCGTGAGCGGGATGTCCCGACCAGTCCGCGTGAAGACGCCTTGGCGGGTGATGAGCCGGCGGTCGGTGAGCACGTACGTGGAGGCGAGCCAGTTGAGCAACGGCCAGAGCGAGTAGACGCAGACACCCAGCAGGGCGAGAACGGCGACCGCGATCCGCACCGGCTGCTGGTACTGCCCGGGCGGAATCAGCACGACGATCGTGACCGCCGCGGCCACCGTGAGCAGGAGAAGGACGACGGGTACCACCGTGACCTTCCAGTGGGTGCGCATGCTCAGGACGACCCGCTCGTCCGCACCGAGCAGCTTGGCCGGGATGCCCATCCGTGCTCCTTGTTCGTGCCTGCTCGCCGTCACGCAGATCATGCCCGACCGGCTCTGGACATCGCACGCGACGCGGTCGGCGACGGGCGAGGAACTCGCCGTCGTGCGCCACGCCCGCTCGTCGTGCGCTGGGGTCCCCGGTGCGTGGGTCAGCGCAGGTGCGTCACGTCGCCCGCGCCCAACGCGCGGTCACCCGCCGACGTGCGGACGACCAGCCGGCCGTCGGCGTCGACGTCGCGAGCGCGCCCGGAGATCCACTGGTCGGGAGCCAGCTGGACCCGGACGTCACGGCCGAGGGTGGCACAGACGGCCCGGTAGTCGGCGCGGAGCCCGCCACCCGGGCCCGCGTCGGGATCGCCCCCAACGGCGCGCCAGGCCTGGTAGCGGGCCTCGAGGGCGCGTAAGAGGACGGCGAGCAGGCTCGCTCGGTCCGTCGTTCGCGCTCCCGCGAGGAGCAGTGACGTCGGCATGAGAGCGGTCTCCGTGCCCGTGGCCGCCCGGGCCGTGGGAAGCTCGTCCGCGATCATCGTGACGTTGAGGCCGATGCCGACCACGGCGGCCGGCCCGGTCGGCGTCTCCACCCGCTCGACAAGGATGCCGCCGAGCTTGCGCTCGTCGACGAGGACGTCGTTGGGCCACTTCAGACGAACGGTGAGGCCGGTTGTCGCGGTGAGCCCGTCGACGACGGCGCGGCCGGCGAGCAGGGGAAGCCACGGCCAGCGCCGAGCTGGCACGGTCGTGGGTCGCAGGAGGAGCGAGAAGGTCAGTCCCGACCGCGGCGGAGCGACCCACCGTCGATCGAGTCGGCCACGTCCAGCGGTTTGGTGCTCGGCGACCACGACGGTCCCCTCGGGCGCGCCGGCCACGGCCGCCGCACGCACGTCCTCATTGGTCGATCCGGTCTCCTCCACCACCCGTAGCTCGGTCACCAGACCGTCGGCACCGAGCAAGGCACGGCGAACGTCGTCCACCGTGAGCGGCGCGCGTTCGGGAGGCGTGCTCCTCGACGGCACGTGCGAGCCCGCTGGGTCGTCACTCGGCGGCACGTCGAAAGCTTAGGCGGCCCGCCATCCCTCCCTTCCGCGCTCCCGCGTTCCCTTCGTTCACGCGCCGACTCCACACGCCGGTCACTCGCCACGTCGTCCGCACGATTGTCGTCCGCACGATTGTCGTCCGCACGGTTGTCGTCCGCACGGTTGTCGTCCGGGTGGTCTTACGACACGGCGAGGAGGACCGCACCGATGTGATGTGGATAGTGACGCAAGCGTTGGCGAATTGTGATCCAGCGGCCTGTAACGAGACGATCTCGTCCTTTAAGGTCGAGCACCAGACGTCGTGACATGGCGACAACCACATCGACGGAGCAGTCACCAGTAGCGATCAGAACCACCAACGGAATCACGGGGAAACGACCGACGGCGCCACAGCGAGTCCCGCTACTGGAACAGCGTGGGCCGTGCATGCGGTGTCGCGCGTGTGGCGCAGGTCGAGGGGAGATTCGATGCGTTGGAGACGACTAGCGGCCGTGGCCGGCGTTGTGGCGCTGGGTGTGGCCGCTTGTGGTGGTGGGGCAACCCCATCGGAGCGGGCGAAGGAGCAGCAGGAGCAGAAGGCTGCTTCCGCGAGCCCCTCGCCTGGTGGTGGGTACGAGGTGTTGCTGGATCCGGACGCGAAGGGTCCCGCGAAGGAGGTTCCTGGGGCCCAGCGTGGTGGGACGATCACCACGTTGACGTCGGCGGCTCCGGAGACGTTTGACCCCACCAGGGCCTACTACATCGACGTCTTGGCGGTTCTGCGTCTGACGGCGCGGACGCTGACGGCGATGGAGCTGCGCG